>Ga0310839_100013_pt1 | contig 490435 bp, 485 predicted proteins | sample SM_ome_7_FD_201305 | JGI IMG/M metagenome (GOLD analysis project Ga0310839, IMG submission 201305) | Sorghum-adapted microbial communities enriched on stacked mutant (SM) sorghum from Joint BioEnergy Institute, Emeryville, California... ...
CCCGAACACGGTCGTTAAGCCCCGCAGCGCGGATGGTACTGCCCGGGCGACCGGGTGGGAGAGTACGACGCCGCCGGCCCCTCCTTCCGAGGCCACCCCGGTGCCCCCACGGCACCCCGGGTGGCCTCGACCCTTTTCTCCCCCCCAACCCACCGCCAACCCCAATACCAAGAACCCCCAGGGCTTTGGGACATGGGGCGCGGCAACTCCACGAACCGTCGAGTTTTCTTGCATGGCCCGTGTGTCGGGGCCTAGATTGCTGCCATGAAGGACGAACGTGCGACGCCATGGGCGCCGGCCGGTACACGGGCCGGGTACGTCGCCCTCGTCGGGCGGCCGAACGTAGGGAAGTCGACGCTTCTCAACGCGATGGTCGGGGAGAAGCTCAGCATCGTGACGCCCCGAGCCCAGACGACGAGGGAGCGAGTCACGGGGATCCTCACGACCGACACGGCGCAGATCGTCTTCGTGGACACCCCGGGGTTGTTGGAGCCGAGTTACCTCCTCCAGCGATCGATGCTGGAAGCGGCGCTTGGGGCGGTCGCGGATTCGGACCTCGTGCTCCTCCTCCTGGATGCGACGCGGGCGGAAGACGCGCTCCCGGACGCCAAGGCGCTAGAGGCGCTGGTCGCGCGGAAGGATGCACTCTTCGTGGCGATCAACAAGATCGACGCGGGGAATGCAGGTGCGATCGAGCGTCTCGCGGCATGGTCCCGCGAGGTGCTGGGGAGGGAGCCGTACCGGGTGTCGGCGATGACCGGGGCTGGCGTCGAGCGGTTGCGCGATGACCTGATCGCCGCACTCCCGGAGTCTCCCTTCCTCTATCCTCCCGACGAGATCGCAGTCCAGCCGGTCCGATTCTTCGTGGCCGAAATGGTGCGGGAGACGATCTTCGAGGAATTCCATGAAGAGATCCCGTACAGCACGGCGGTCCGCATCGAGGAATTCCGGGAGAACGCGGAACCGATCTACATCCGCGCCGAGATCGTGGTGGAGAGGGAGAGCCAGAAGGCGATCCTGATCGGGCGGGGAGGCGCGGGCATCCGGTTGATCGGGCAGCGCTCGCGTGAGAAGATCGAGGCTTTCCTGGGCGCGAGGGTGTACCTCGACCTCTGGGTGAAGTCGGTCCCGGGCTGGCGCAGGAAGCGCGGCGCGCTCCGGCAGCTCGGGTACGCGGTCCCCGCCGATGAGGAGGAATCGGGCGGTGGTGCCGGGCGGCAGGAGAGGAAAAAGCGGCGGGACAGGGATCGGAAGCCGGGTGGTTCTGTGCGGGGGCATGGCCCTCGCGGTCAATGAGATCGAGGAGAGCCCATCGATGCTGGATCGGCAGTTGCTCGAGATTCTCGTCTGTCCGAAGTGCAAGGGCGAGCTGGAGTACAGGCCCGCCGAGAACGAACTGGTTTGTCATGCGTGCCGGCTCCGGTTCGAGATCCGGGATGACATACCGATCATGCTGTTGGATGAGGCCCGCCCGCTCTGAGGCGGGTTCGCGTACCCGACCGTGCGGCCGGTGGAGGGGGTGGAGCCGGCGGATCCTGGCCGGTATCGCACTCGGGCTCTCGGTGCCCGAGGGGGCGGCCGCACAGGGAAGCGACGCCGCCGATGGGCCGCGTTTGGAACGAGAGCCTGCTGCGGAGTGTTGTCTCGTCCTCCTGCTCCCCGTTGGCGCTCGGGCCGTCGCGCTCGGCAGGGCGTTGACGGCGTTCGGGACGCCGGATGCCGCCTTCGCGAATCCCGCGGGCCTCGCCGCCGTCGAAGCCGATCAGTTCCTGGTCCATCATACGACGATTGCCGGCCAGGCGACCGCGCTCTCGTTGATCCTCACGCCCGCGGATGCCGGGACGATCGGGTTCTCCTACCAGCTCCTCGATTTCGGTGAGATCGAGAACACCGACGAGTTCGGCCGGACGGTCGGCACACTGGCGATCCGGCACCACCTCTTCGTCGCATCCTTCGCCACGAGGATCGTCGGGGGGCTCGCCGGGGGGGTGAACTACAAGCTCTACCAGTTCAAGATCGGATGTAGCGGCCTCTGCAGCGGGGAGGAGGTCTCGGCGACGACGCACGCGATCGATGGGGGGATCCGCTACCATGCGGCGCGTTTCCCGTACCTCCAGTTCGGGGCGTCGGTCAGCAACGTCGGGTTCGCCTTGCAGGTCGTGAACGTGCAACAGGCCGACCCCCTCCCGGTGCGCCTGCGCCTCGGTGCCGCGTACGAGGCCCTGCACCATCTCCTCCCGAACCGCGACATCGAGCTCTGGATCGCCCTGGATGTCGAGGACCGCTGGAGGGCCCTCGGCGACCCCGTCGCCTCCGTGGGTGTGGAGCTCGTGGCCAACAACGCGGCGTTCCTCCGCGTCGGGTACGTTCCGGGCGAGGGGGTCGGGACCGGTGCATCGGTGGGGATCGGGATCGATTACTCCCGCTTCACCGTCGGAGTGGCCAAATCGTTCGCCGGCGCCACCCTCGAGGCGAACGGAGATCCGGTGCAGGTATCCTTCGGCCTCCGGTTGGAATGAGGCGACGACCCGCCCTTGCCCTACTCGCCGCGTTTACCCTCGGCGCCCTCGGTCCGAGATCCGCGATCGGGCAGCGTATCGAGGTTGGGCCCGAGTACGCGCGCGCCTTCGCCCCCGCCCCTCAGCCACCGCTCCCCCCGGGAAAGGCGTTCCTCTACTCGGCCGTCGTCCCGGGCTCGGCTCAGTTCCGAGCCGGGGCCGACCGGTGGGTCGCGTACGTCCTCGTCGAGACGTGGAGCTGGCTGCGTTTCCGGGAGAGACGGGGCGAAGGCGCGAAGCTGGAACGCCGTTACAAGGACCTGGCGTGGACGGTCGCGCGGAACGGGAGCGGCCCGCACGTGGATGGGGACTGGGAGTACTACGAAGCGCTGAGCAAATACGCCAGCAGCGGCGGGTACGACGTCGACCCGACCCGGCCGGGCGTCCAGCCGGAGACCGACGCAAGCACGTACAACGGCTCCATCTGGGCCCTTGCCCGGGCGATCCATTTTCCCGCGGGGGTCGACAGCCTCGCCGAGGACGCACCGGCGTACCGGGCGGCGCTGGAGTACTACCGCAGGAGGGCCGCGCCGGACGCACTCGCCTGGTCGTGGGGCGAGAACCCGGAGGAGTGGACCCGCTACGGCCGCCTCATCCGCAGGAGCGACGAAGCGTACCGCTCGGCGACGCGGATGCTGGGTGTAATCCTTGCGAACCACCTGGCCAGCGCGGTCGACGCCATGATCTCGGCCCGTGTGCGAGACTCGGCCACGATGGTGGCTCCTTTGGAACTCGAGAACTTCATCGCGATGACGGATGGCGGGCCGATCTGGCACGCGACGGTGCGCATCGCGTGGCCGAGGAGGTGATCGTGCCGGTGTCACCGGAATCCATCGTCGAGTACCTGCGAACCGAGGCCGGGCGCCCGTTGAAGGCGAAGGAGCTCGCCCGCGGCCTCGGCATCGATTCCCGCGATTATCCCGAGTTCCGCTCGCTCCTCGCGCGCATGGAGCGCGAGGGGCTCCTCTACAGGGTGCGCCGTCAGCGGTACGCGGCGCCGGAGAAGATCAACCTGGTCGTGGGTCGGCTGCAGACGATTCGCAGTGGCGCGGGCTTCGTCATCGGGGAGGATGGGGAGGAGGACCTCTTCATCCCGCCGACGGCCCTGGGGTCGGCCGTCGACGGCGACCGCGTCGTCGCCCGCATCGAGCGCCGCCGCCGTGCGCAGCGGCGGGAGGGGCGGATCATCAAGGTCCTCGAACGAGCGAGGGAGACCGTCGTCGGGGTCTACCACCCGGCGCGGAACTTCGGGTTCGTCGTCCCGGAGGACCGGAAGCTGACACGCGACATCTTCATCCCTCCGGGACAGGAGGGAGGCGCCAAAGACAACGACGTGGTCGTCGTCCGGATCGACCACTGGGGAGATGAGCACCTCGGGCCCGCGGGTGGGGTCGAACGGGTCCTGGGCCCCCTCACCGCAGCCGGAGTCGACGTCCTGGCCGTGATCTACGGCCACGGCCTCCCCGTGGAGTTCCCCGCCGAGGTCGAAGAAGAGGCCGAGGCGATCCGCGCCCGCGGGGTGCGCGACGAGGATTTCGTCGGACGCCGCGACCTGCGGGATCGGCTGGTATTCACGATCGACCCCGCCGATGCCCGGGACCACGACGACGCCCTCTCGATCCGGCCCCTGGCCGATGGGCTCTGGGAGCTCGGCGTCCACATCGCCGACGTGGGTTGGTACGTGCGGGAAGGGAGCGCGATCGATGCGGAGGCCCTTCGTAGAGGGACGAGCATTTACCTCGTCGATCGCGTCATCCCGATGCTCCCGGAGGCCCTCTCCGCGGACCTCTGCTCCCTGCGGCCGGCCACCGACCGGCTCGCCCTCTCGCTCCTCTTGACCGTTGACGACGAGGGGCGGGTCCACGACCACGAGCTGGTTCGTAGTCTCATCCACAGCCGCCATCGCCTTGCGTACGAGGACGCCCAGGGGGTGATCGACGGCACAGTCTCGATCGACCCCGAGACCGACGGCGCGATCCGCCAACTCCTCCGGATCAGCCGGGCGCTCCGCTCCCGGAGGGAGGCCCGCGGAAGCCTCGACTTCGACCTCCCCGAAGCGCGGGTCGTCCTCAACACCCGCGGCGAACCGACGGACATCCAGCGGGTTCTCCGACTCGAGAGCCACCGCCTCATCGAGGACTTCATGCTCCTCGCCAACGAGACGATCGCCAACGCCGCCGTGCGGGCCAAGCTCCCCTTCATCTTCCGCATCCACGAACGTCCCGATTCCGACCGGCTGGAGCAGCTCGCCGAGTTCGCGGGAACGTTCGGCTACCGCATCGGGCGGCGCAGGGAGCCGACGCCGAAGGACCTCCAGCGCCTCCTCGTCGCCGTACGGGGCCGCCCCGAGGAGAACCTCCTCTCGACCGTCGTGCTCCGCTCGATGAAGCAGGCACGCTACAGCCACGAGAACGTCGGGCACTTCGGCCTCGCCGCCCGGCACTACACCCACTTCACGTCGCCGATCCGACGCTACCCGGATCTCGTCGTCCACCGCCTCGCGGCACGGGCGTTCATCGACGGGGAGAAGATCCCCGAATCGCTCCGCGACGAGACGCTCCCCGCGATCGCACGCCTCTCGAGCGAGCGGGAGCGCGTCGCCGTCGAGGCCGAGCGCGACAGCGTCGACCTCAAGAAGGTCGAGTTCATGGAGCGCCACCTCGGGGACGAATTCACCGGCACCATCAGCGGCGTCACCTCCTTCGGTCTCTTCGTCCTCCTCGACGCGTACTTCGTCGAGGGGCTCGTCCACGTCAGCACCCTCGAGGACGACTATTACGTCTACCTCGAGGAGCAGTACGCCCTCGTCGGCGAACGGAAGCGCCGGAGGTTCCAGCTCGGCGACCGCCTCCGCGTCCAGGTGGCCGGCGTGGACCGGGAGGAACGCAAGATCGACTTCCTGCTCGTCGGTACGGCCTGAGCGAGGATGAGGTGCACACCGAGGCGCATTCTCGAATTGACAGTATCTCTCGTAGGTGCTAGCTTCGGGATCAGCTCCCCGAATCACCTGCCCCCGGCGCCATGCGTTTTCACCGGACGATCATCTTCCACTCCCCTCGCGGGGGTACGCCACCGGCCGCACTCGTGCAGCTCGCCGCGGAGCGCGGACTCGACGTGGTCAGCGTTGGGTGCGACCAGGACCTCACGGTCCTCGTCAATCAGAGCTTTCCCGCCTGCATCGTCGTCGACGCCGCCGACGGTGAGGAGTCGGTGCGGCTCTGTCGGACCCTCAAGGTCGATCCCTTCACGGCGATCATCCCGGTGATCTTCCTCGTGCAGACGGCGGAGTCGGGAATTCTCTATCAGGTGTTGGAAGCCGGCGCCGACGAGGTCCTCACCGACCGGATGGACGAACGCGAGCGACTGCTCCGCCTCCACACGACGCTGGATCGTGCCGACCGGGACGTCAGCGTGCATCCCTCGACGCGACTCCCGGGGACCGTCCAGATCGAGCGGGACATGGCGGAACGCCTGCGCCGCGGGGAGATCTTCGCCGTCTGTTACGCCGACCTGGACCACTTCAAGGAGTTCAACGACCGGTACGGCTACAACGAAGGCGACCGCGTCATCCTCCTCCTTTCGCGCATCCTCAGGGACGTCGTCAAGGCGCACGCCCCGACAGGATTCATCGGCCACATCGGCGGCGACGATTTCATCTTCAACGTGCCGATCGAGCAGATGCGCGTCTGCTGCGAGGAGATCATCGAGATCTTCGACGAGCTGATCCCCTACCAGTACACGGAGAGCGATCGGCGAGCCGGATACTTCCTCGGAAAGGACCGGAGGGGTAATCTTCTCCGGATCCCGCTGATGACGCTATCGATCGGTGTGGTCACGAACCAGCACCGGAACTTCACCCACACGGCCCGGATCAGCGAACTGGCGACGGAGATGAAGTCCTACGCCAAGACGCTGACGGGCTCCGTCTACGCGGTGGACCGCCGGCGCGATGCCCGAACCACGGTGCCGGCTGGCGGTCAATCAGGACCCTTGATCGACGTCTCGGAGTCGTCGACCGAAACATGAACATCCGCTGCCCACGTTGCCAGACGCTCTACAGGGTCGACCCGGACCGGATCCCCGCCGGCGGAGTACGCGCTCGCTGCAGCCGGTGTGGGGAGACCTTTCCTGTGCGACGGAGCGACCCGATCGCCGCGCCTGTCGCGGTCCCCGAGGCCCCTACGGCCTCCGTTCCGGCCGCACCCCGGGAGGAGCCGGCGGTCGCGTCACCGCCCGAGATGCCGGCTCCGACTCCTGTCGCCCCTGCGCCGGACCCGGCGCCGATCGCGGGCGACGCGCCGAGTGTGGCGGCGCAATCCTCCGCGGAACCGACTCGACCCGCCTCGCAGGACGGGCCCCAGCCCGGCGTCCGTGCCCCCGCGTTCGGCTTCGCCGACCCCCACGCGCGGGCCCGGCGCATCGCCCGCGCCCTCGTCTCCGACATCGTCGCCTATCACCCGGAGCGGCGGGACCGGAGCCTTGCCGACGGAACGCTCAAGACCGAGCTCCGCGAGGAGGTCCTCAAGAGCTGGGAGGAGTACGTCGCCCAGGTCGGCCCGGAGATCGCCCGGGACACCTCGTACTTCCGCGATGCGCTCAACGAGATCCTGGCGAAGGGGCAGCCGGTTTTCTGACCGTATCGGTTGCCCTTTGGGCCGAAATCCGTTATCTTTGAAGTCTGAGGTCGCAATCGGGGGCCGTCCGGATGGGCGGCCCCTCTTGTTAGGAGGTGACGATGATTCGGGCCGATTTGCGCGAAAGGCTGGACGATTATCGGGAGCGCCTGGGTGCGCTCGGAGGTTATCTTTGACGTCGAGGCCAAGCGGAACCGGATCGAGGTCCTAGAGCAGCGCATGGCCGAGGCCTCCTTCTGGGATGATGCCCAGAAGGCCCGCGCCGTGATCGCCGAGGCGAACGAGCTGAAGAGCTGGGTCGAGCCATGGGACAGGGCATCGGCCAAGGTGGCCGAGCTCGGGGAGTTGGCGGACCTGCTCGCCGTGGACGCCGATCCGGCGCTCGAGGCCGAGTGGGAGGCGGAAGTCGAGGCGCTGGGGCAAGAGGTCGAGCGGATCGAGCTCCGCAACATGCTTCGGGGCCCGGACGATTCCCGGGATGCGTTGCTGACGATCCACCCGGGTGCGGGCGGCACGGAGTCGCAGGACTGGGCCGAGATGCTCATGCGGATGTACTCCCGGTGGGCGGAGGATCACGGGTACACGGTGGCGGTGCTCGACCTCCAACCGGGTGAGGAGGCGGGGATCAAGAGCGCGACGCTAGAGATCCGGGGGCAGTACGCCTACGGCTACCTGAAGGCGGAGAAGGGGGTGCATCGGCTGGTGCGGATCTCCCCGTTCGACGCGCAAGCGCGGCGGCACACGTCGTTCGCGAGCGTCTTCGTCTACCCGGTGGTCGACGATACGATCGAGATCGAGATCAACGAGAAGGACCTGCGGATCGACACCTTCCGGGCCGGGGGCAAAGGCGGGCAGCACGTCAACAAGACGGACTCGGCGGTGCGGATCGTCCACATCCCGACGGGGATCGTGGTGTCGTGCCAGAACGAGCGGAGCCAGGGTCAGAACAAGGCCACGGCCATGAAGATGCTGCGCGCCGCGCTCTATCAGCACGAGCTGGAGAAGCGCCAGGCGGAGCGGGAGAAGGTCGAGGCCGAGAAGACGGAGATCGGGTGGGGGAACCAGATCCGGTCGTACGTGTTTCAGCCGTACACGATGGTGACCGACCATCGGACGGAGCTGAAAGTCACGGATGTTCAGCGGGTGATGGACGGGGACCTCGATCCGTTCATCGAGGCGTACCTCAAGGAGCACGGTGCTCGGGTCGCGTGAGGGAAGGATGGCGGAAGAACGGCGTAGCCACGTCGAGGAGACGCGGCTCGGCAAGCTGGAGGCGCTGAGACGCCGAGGGATCGAGCCCTTCGCGTACGAATACGACGTCACGCACCGCGCCGCCGAGGCGCGGTCTGCGTTCGAGACCGCGGAGCGTGCGGGGGAACTGGCGGAGGGGGGCGAGGGGCCCACGGTGCGCCTCGGCGGGCGGATCGTCTCGCTGCGGTCGCACGGGAAGACGACCTTCGCCGACCTGGCCGACAGGTCCGGGCGAATCCAGCTCTATTTCCGGAAGGATGAGCTCGGTGAGGAGCGCTACGAGCTCCTCTCCCTCCTCGACCCGGGGGACTGGATCGGTGTGGAGGGTCCGCTCTTCCGGACGCGCATGGGAGAGGTCACGCTTCGCGTCGCGGCCATGGATCTGCTCGCGAAGTCGCTCCGCCCGCTCCCCTACGGGAAGGAGGAGATCGACCCGGAGACCGGGGAGCGGCGCGTTTATGGCGGCTTCGCGGACATCGAGCAACGGTATCGGCAGCGGTACGCCGATCTCGCGGTCCATCCCGAGGTCCGGGAGGTCTTCATCACCCGCTCACGGATCGTGAGTGCGGTGCGTCGGTTCCTCGACGATCGCGGCTACATCGAGGTGGAGACGCCGATCCTGCAGCCCCTCTACGGCGGGGCTTCGGCGCGCCCGTTCGTGACGCACCACAATGCGCTCGATATGCCGCTCTACCTCCGGATCGCCGACGAGCTCTACCTGAAGCGGTTGATCGTCGGCGGGCTCGAGCGGGTCTACGAGATCGGCAAGGACTTCAGGAACGAGGGGATCGACCGGACGCACAACCCCGAGTTCACGATGCTGGAGTTCTACCAGGCCTTCGCCGACTACGAGGCGATGATGCGCCTGGTGGAGGAGCTCCTCCTCGAGCTCGTGCGGACGGTGACGGGCGGAGCATCCTCGGTGATGCACCAGGGGGTGCGGATCGATTTCACTCCGCCGTTCCGCCGTCTGGCCTACTACGACGCGCTCCGCGAATACGGCAACATGGACGTCCGTTCGATGGACGACGCCGCACTCCGCGATGCCGTGAGCTCCTTCGGGATCGACGAGGTGGAGCGGATGACCCGGCCCAAGCTCATCGACGAGCTCTTCAAGGAGTTGGTGGAACCCCACCTGGAGCAACCGGTATTCATCACCGATTACCCCCGGGAGCTGTCGCCGCTCGCGAAGCCGAAGCGGGGCGACCCCTCGCTCGTCGAGCGCTTCGAGCTGATCGTGGCGGGCCGCGAGATCGCCAACGCCTTCAGCGAGCTGAACGATCCGATCGACCAGCGGGAGCGCTTCGCGGCGCAGGTCCGACTCCGCGAGGCCGGCGACGAGGAGGCGCAAGCGTACGACGAGGACTACATCCGTGCCCTCGAATACGGGATGCCGCCGACCGGTGGGGTGGGGATCGGCATCGACCGACTGGTCATGCTACTCACGGATCAGCCCTCGATCCGGGATGTGATCCTGTTCCCGACCATGAGGCCGGAGTGAGCCAGAGCGCGTGAAACGGCTCGAGTGGTACATCGCGAGGCGCTACCTCTCGTCACGGAAGAAGGGGCGGTTCCTGTCGCTCATCACGCTGATCGCCGTGGGAGGGATCTCCCTCGGCGTGATGGCGTTGATCACGGTGATCGCCGTCATGACGGGGTTGCAGCGCGACCTCCAGGAGAAGATCCTGGGGACGAACCCGCACGTCTACGTCTTCGAGCAGGGCCGGGGCTTCCGTCTCGGCGAATGGGAGGGGGTACTCGAGCGGGTTCGGGGGGTCCCGGACGTGGTCGCCGCCGATCCCTTCGTCATGACGCAGGTCGTCCTCCTCCCGGAGGGGAGCACCTACGCCCAATTCGGGACGCTCTACGGGATCCTCCCGGAGAGCGGCTCCCCGCCGATGACCACGATCCATGAAAAGCTCCGATCGGGCGAGTTGTCGTTCGGCCCGACGCAGACGGGTCGGCCCGGGGTTCTCGTCGGTCGGCGTCTCGCCGAGAAGCTCGGCCTCCTCCCCGGGGACGTCGTGACCATCATCTCCGGCGAGAACATCAAGACCGGTCCCTTGGGCGATGTGGTCCCGGTGACGCGGGAGTTCGAGGTCACCGGTACCTTCTCGACGGGGATGTACGACTACGACAACCAGAACCTCTACGTCCCGCTCGCCGCTGCCCAGGATCTACTCGACCTGGCCGCCGACACGGTCAGCGGGATCGCCGTCAATGTCCGCGATCCGTGGCACGCCGATGGCGTCGGCAGCGCGATCGGCCGGGAGCTGGGGTACACCTACTGGACCCAAGACTGGATGTCGCTCAATCATGCGCTCTTTTCGGCGCTCAAGCTCGAAAAGCTGGCGATGGGGGTGATCCTCTCGCTCATCGTGCTGGTCGCGGCGTTCAATATCATCAGCACGCTGATCATGGTGGTGACGGACAAGACCCGAGAGATCGGGATCCTCAAGTCCATGGGGCTGACGGATGGGCGCGTGTTGAAGATCTTCATGCTCCAGGGGTTGGCCATCGGGGTGATCGGCACCGTGATCGGCGTGGTCGGCGGGCTCGGGCTCACCTGGATCCTCGATCGCTACGAGATCATCACCCTCCCCGGCGATGTGTACTTCGTCGAGACGCTCCCGGTGGCGCTCGACCCGCTCGACCTGATCCTGATCGTGGTGGTGAGTCTTGCGATCGCTTTCGCCGCGACGATCTACCCGGCGCGACAGGCGTCGAGGCTCCTCCCGGTGGAGGCGATCCGGCATGAGTGACACGCACGGGGTAGTGGCACAGGAGGGGGAGCCCCGGAGCCATCCCGCCGGGATCACGCCGGTCCTCGAGGGGCGGGCGCTCCGCAAGGTCTACATCGCGGGGGATGGAAGCGAACTCACCGTGCTTGACGGTGTAGAGATCCGCGTGGCGCCGGGGGAAGCGGTGGCGATCGTGGGCGCGAGCGGCGCCGGCAAATCGACCCTGCTCCACATCCTGGGCGCGCTCGACCGCCCGACCGCGGGGGAGGTCTTGCTCGGCGGCCATTCGCTTGCGACGATGTCCGACCGCGCCCTCGCCGCGATCCGGAACGAAAGGATCGGGTTCGTCTTCCAGTTCCACCACCTGTTGCGCGAGTTCACCGCGGAAGAGAACGTTATGCTTCCGCTCCTCATCTCGGGGGTGCGGCGGAGCGAAGCGGCAGCGCGGGCGCGGGAGTTGCTGGGCGCCGTCGGGCTCTCTCGGCGCCTTTCGCACAAGCCGTGGCAGCTGAGCGGGGGCGAGCAGCAGCGGGTGGCGGTGGCCCGGGCGCTGGCGAACCGGCCGAGCGTGGTCCTCGCCGACGAGCCGAGCGGCAATCTCGACACGCACACGGGCGAACAGCTCCACGACCTGTTCTTTCACCTGCGCGCCGAGTACGGCGTCGCGTTGGTCCTGGCGACGCACAACCGGGAGCTGGCCGACCGCGCGGATCGGATCCTCCAGATGAAGGAGGGCCAGCTCCGAAGCTTTTACCCGGTGTAGGCAAGGCCCACCATGCGGTGCGACCACTGCGGGACGAACGAAGCGGTCATCCATCTCACCCAGATCGTCAACAACCAGATGAGCACCTTCCACCTCTGCGAGGCGTGCGCGGAGGAGAAGGGGCTAGAGCCGGGTGTGAGCGCCGGGAACTTCCCGTTGACCGACTTCCTCGCGCAGATGGGGAAGGGGGCGGAGGTCGGGGCGGCGGCGCCGCCGGGCGCCTGTGCGTTCTGCGGGCTGCGGATGGAGGACTTCAAGAAGATCGGGCGACTCGGCTGTCCGCATTGCTACAGCACGTTCGAGGCTCACCTCCGCGGCCTCCTGCGCCGCCTCCATGGGGGCACGCAGCATGTCGGCAAGGTGTACCTCCCGCCGGACCCGACGGAAGCCGAGCGCCAGGAGCGGCTCGCCGGGCTCCGCCGCAAGCTGAGCAAGGCGATCGGGAACGAGGATTTCGAGCGGGCGGCGCAGATCCGCGACCAGATCCGCGCCCTGGAGGCGGCCCAGAATGCGTGAGCTGAACGTGCGTGCCGATTTCGGCCTCGGGTGGCTGGAGGCGAGTGGGCCGCACGCCGACATCGTCCTTTCGACGCGTGTCCGCCTCGCGCGCAACCTCCAAGGCCACGCCTTCGGGCCGCGGATCCGGGAGGAGGACCGGGAACAGGTCTACGAGCGAGCCTCGCGTGCCGTGGAGCGAACCCGCCTCCTCCGGGATGGCGTGGCGATCGAGATGGCTACGCTCCCGCGCCTCTCGCGTCAGGTCCTCCTCGAAAGGCACCTGATCTCGCGCGAGATGGCGGGCGAGCACGAGGCCGGACCGCCCCGCGGAGCCGCCCTCGTGATGAGCGCCGACGAGCGGCTCGGCGTCATGGTCAACGAGGAGGACCACCTCCGGTTGCAGGCGCTCCTCTCCGGGCTTCGGCTCCACGAAGCCTATCAGCTCGTCGACAGTCTCGACGAGGAGCTCGGGAGCGAGTTGCCCTTCGCCTATCATCCCGAGTTCGGCTACCTGACGAGCTGTCCGACGAACGTGGGCACCGGACTACGGGCGTCGGTCTTCCTCCACCTGCCGGGGCTCGTCCTGACCAAGGAGATCGGGAAGGTCCTCCAGGGGATCGGCCAGGTGGGGCTGACCTTCCGCGGGCTCTACGGCGAGGGCTCGGAGGTGGTCGGCAATTTCTTCCAGATCTCGAACCAGACGACCCTCGGCAAGAGCGAGGAGGACCTGATCGATCACCTCCAGGAGATCGTCAGCCGCGTGATCCAGTACGAGATCAAGGCCCGGAGTGTCCTCCTGCGCGATGCGCCCGGGGTGATCGAGGATAAGATCTGGCGGGCCTACGGCTTGCTCCGTTACGCGCGGTCCCTCGGGTTCGAGGAGGTCATGAACCTGCTGAGCGGCGTCCGGCTCGGTGTGAGCATGAAACTACTCCCTGGACCCAGTGTATACACGCTGAACAAAATCATGATTTACGCGCAGGCCGCTCACCTCGAGCAGGGAGCCGGCCGATCCTTGTCGGAAGCGGAAAGCGATTTGCATCGTGCGGCGTATGTCCGGCGGATCCTGGCCTCGGAGGGCGACATTCCCGCGGAGGGATCCGGGACTGGCGAGGCACAGGGATCGTAAAGGCCGATAGGGTCCATCGACGTCTCCGGCTACGAGGGCATCCATGAATTACAACTTCACGGATCGGGTGCGAAAGGTGCTCGCCATGGCGCGGGAGGAGGCGATTCGCCTCCAGCACGACTACGTGGGCACCGAGCACATCCTCCTGGGTCTGATCCGGGAGGGGGAAGGCGTCGCCGCTGCGGTCCTCATGAATCTCAACGTGGATCTGGAGCAGGTCCACGAGAGGGTCGAGGAGTCGGTCCGGAAGGGGAAGGCGACCATCGCGCTGGGCGAGCTCCCGTACACGTCTCGGGCGAAGAAGGTGCTCGAGTACGCGATGGCGGAGGCGCGTGAGCTGAACCACTCCTACGTAGGCACGGAGCATCTCCTCCTCGGACTTCTGCGGGAGGAGAAGGGGATCGCGGCCCAGGTCCTGAACTCGCTCGGCGTGTCGCTGGAAGAGGCGCGTGCGCAGACGTTGCGGTTGCTGGGCAGCGACGTCAACCCATCGCAACCGACGCCGACGGGAGGGGGCGGCGGCCCGACGCCGAAGGGCGAGAAAAAGAGCAAGACGCCGGCGCTCGACCATTTCTGCCGGGACCTGACGGAACTGGCCCGTGCCGGCGAGCTGGACCCGACGATCGGGCGCGAGAAGGAGATCGAACGGGTCATGGAGGTCCTGAGCCGGCGCAAGAAGAACAACCCGGTCCTGATCGGGGAGCCCGGCGTAGGGAAGACGGCGATCGTCGAGGGGCTGGCGCAGCTGATCGCCAAGGGCGAGGTCGCCGACAGCCTGCGGGACCATCGAGTCCTGGCGCTCGACATGGCGGCGGTGATCGCGGGGACGAAGTACCGCGGCCAGTTCGAGGAGCGGCTCAAGGCGATCATGAACGAGATCGCCCAGAACAAGAACATCATCCTCTTCATCGACGAGCTGCACACGCTGGTCGGCGCCGGCGCGGCGGAGGGCGCGATCGACGCCTCGAACATGTTGAAGCCGGCGCTGGCGCGGGGCGAGCTCCAGTGCGTGGGCGCCTCGACGCTGAACGAGTACCGGAAGTACATTGAGAAGGACGGCGCGCTGGAGCGGCGGTTCCAGACCGTGATCGTGGACCCGCCGACGGTGGAGGAGACGATCCAGATCCTGCGGGGTCTGCGCAAGCACTACGAGGATCACCACAAGGTCGTGATCCCGGATCAGGCGCTCGAGGCAGCGGCCAAGTTGTCGGAGCGCTACATCACCGATCGGTTCCTGCCGGACAAGGCGATCGACGTGATCGACGAGGCCGGCGCCCGGGCTCGCCTCGCCTCGCAGGTTCCGCCTCCCGAGGTCGCGGACCTGAAGGAGCAGCTGGAGGCCCTCGCCGCGAAGAAGGACGAAGCGATCCGGGACCAGGACTTCGAGCGTGCCGCGGAGCTGCGGGACCGGGAGCGCGAACTCCAGGCCGAGATCCGCCGGAAGCAGGAGGAGTGGGAGCAGCAGCGCCGCTCGTACCGGCCCACGCTGACCGAGGAGGACATCGGCTTCATCGTGAGTCGCTGGACGGGGATCCCCGTCACTCGCCTGAAGGAGGCGGAGACGGCTCGACTGATCCGCATGGAGGAGGAGCTCCACCAGCGGGTTGTCGGGCAGGACGAGGCGATCAAGGCGATCAGCCGCGCGATCCGTCGCAGCCGGGCGGGGCTGAAGGACCCCCGCCGTCCGATCGGGAGCTTCATCTTCAGCGGACCGACGGGCGTCGGGAAGACCGAGCTCGCGCGGGCGCTGGCGGAGTTCCTCTTCGCCGACAAGGATGCCCTGATCCGCGTCGACATGAGCGAGTACATGGAGAAGTTCTCCGTCTCGCGTCTGATCGGCGCGCCCCCGGGATACGTCGGGTACGAGGACTCCGGGACGCTGACGAAGGCGGTGCGGCGCAAGCCCTACTCGGTCGTGCTCCTCGACGAGATCGAGAAGGCGCACCCGGACGTCTTCAACATCCTCCTGCAGGTGCTCGACGAGGGCCACCTGACGGACAACTACGGCCGGGTGATCGACTTCAAGAACACGGTCATCATCATGACCTCGAACCTCGGAGCCCGGGACATCACGAAGGGGAAGATGCTGGGCTTCCATCAGCGCGGCTCCGCGGCGTCGTACGAGGCGATGCAGTCGAAGGTCCGGAGCGAGATCGAGCGGGCGTTCAACCCGGAGTTCCTGAACCGGATCGACGACATCATCGTCTTCCACCCGCTCACCCGGGAGCAGATCGCGGAGATCGTCCACATCATGCTCAAGGATGTGCACAAGCGGCTGGCGGACGAGGATTTGAAGCTTCGCCTCACCGACGAGGCGATCCGGTTCCTCGTCGACCACGGCTACGACGAGAACTTCGGCGCCAGGCCGCTGCGTCGTGCGATCCAGCGCTACCTCGAGGATCCTCTCTCGGAGAAGATCCTGACCTCGGAGTTCGTGGCCGGCGACGAGATCGAGGTCGACGTCGCGGCCGAGGGCGAGGCGTTGGATTTCCGTGTCCCATCGTCGACCAAGACCTGAGCGCGGGGTTGTGGAATCCATGATGGGCCAGACGGGAACCCGGGCCGCCGCCGTGGCGGTGGCCCTTTTCCTTTCCGCGGCGGTGCCGCCGGTGCTGCGCGCCCAGGAGCCCGAGGCGCCGACGCAGCCCCCCACGGTCGTCGTCAAGCAGATCGTGGTCGAAGGGAACCAGCGGATCCCGGCGCCGGTGGTTCTCGGCGAGGCGGGACTGCGACCGGGGAGTCCGATCACCTACCGGGACGTCCAGCGGGCGATCCGGCGTCTCTGGGCGAGCGGCCAATACGAGGACGTTCAGGTCGAGCTCGGGGATGCCGAGCCGGGCGTCGGCGGGGCGGTCCTCGTGATCCGCGTCACCGAGCAGCCCTACATCGCGAGCGTGGAGTTCCGCGGGCTGGAGAACGTGAGCGCGGGCACGGTGCGCGACACCGTCGGGCTGCAAGGCGGCGGCCCGCTGCGCCCCTCGAAGGTGGCGGCCGCCGAGGCCATGGTTCGCCAGCTCCTGGCGAACAAGGGATTCCAACTCCGCTCGATCGAGCATCGGGTCGAGGAGATCCCCGGCCGCCCGGGCGAGCACCGTCTGATCTTCGATGTCGACGAAGGGCAGCGAGTCGCGATCGCCGAGATCGTCTTCGAGGGGAACGAAGCGTTCTCGGACGACCGGCTGCGGGGGGTCCTCTCCACGAAGCCGGAGGGCTTCTTCTGGTTCCGGAAGGGGACCTACGACGAGGAGAAGCTGCGCAAGGACCTGCGGGAGAACTTGCCGGCATTCTACGGGCAGCACGGGTACATCGACTTCGTGGTGACCGGCGATTCGCTGGTGGTGGACCCGGAGACGGGGAAGGGCCGGCTCATCGTCTCGGTCGATGAGGGGCCGCAGTATCGGCTGGCGGACTTCGACATCCGTGGGAACAGCCGCTTTCCGACCGAGGACCTCCGGCGGTACTTCGAGCGCCAGCAGGGCGGCCTCCTGAGCAAGGTCGGGCTCGGCAGCAGCGAAGAGCGGGAGCGGGGCGAGGTCTTCGACCGCACGGCCTTCGAAAAGGCGGCCGACCAGGTGTCGCAGCTCTACCGGAACTACGGGTATCTCTACGCCCAGGTCGAGCCGGTGGTGGAGCGGACGACCGACGACTCGGGCCGCCCGGTGGTGAACCTCTCGTGGGAGATCCGGGAAGGCTCACCGGCGTACATCAACCGGGTGGCGATCACCGGGAACACCTTCACGCACGAGGATGTGATCCGGGAGCGGATCTACCTCTTCCCCGGCGATGTGTACAACGAAGAGCTGCTGATCCAGAGCTACCAGAGCATCATGGGGCTCGGGTTCTTCGAGACGCCGCTCCCGATGCCGCGGATCGAACCGACGCCGACCGGCGATGTCGATGTGACCTTCGAGGTGAAGGAGAAGCAGACGGGTTCGGTCAACTTCGGGACCTCGATCGGCGGGTGGGGCGGCCTGGCGGGTTTCCTGGGCTACGATCAGCCGAACCTCTTCGGGCAGGCGAAGTCGGGGCACCTGAGGTGGGAGTTCGGCCGGTACTCGAACAACTTCGAGGCGAGCTACAGCGATCCGGCGATCGCGGGGTCGCGGATCAGCGGGTCGCTCTCGGTTTTCAGCACGAAGTACGGGTACGGCCGGATGTTCCAATTCAGCGAGGGCGAGCAGCGGCAGACGGGGGCGGGGATTCGCTTCGGCGTACCGTTCCCGCTGGACCCGCGCTCCACGCGGATCTTCCTGGGCTACTCGGTCTCCCGGACGACGTATCGCCAGTTCGACGAGGCGGGCACCTCGCTCTTCGACCTGCCGCCGGGGCTGCGCAGCACGGTTTCGCTGGGGCTGACGCGGCAGACGTTGAACAGCCCGATCTTCCCCACGTCCGGTTCGCGCCAGGAGCTCGAGGCAAGCTTCAGCGGCGGGATCCTCGGCGGTGACGGTAACTTCCAGAAGTACACCGCGAGTGGGAGCTGGTGGGTCCCCGTCGGTCAGCTCGGCGGCAATCAGCCGGGGTCGAGGCCGATCCGGTTCGCCCTCGGGCTCTCGGCCGAGGCGGGGGCGCTCTTCGGCGACGCCAGTCGCTTCCCGTTCGAGCGCTTCTGGCTCGGCGGCGTGCAGTTCGGCCGTCCGCTGAGGGGCTACGACGAGACGACGATCACGCCGCTCGGCTACTTCGATCGTAGCGACCGCAGCATCTCGCTCCGGGACCGTCTCGGCGATGCGTACCTGCGCCTTACCGCGGAGTACGCGATGCGCGTGAACGACAACATATCGCTCTCGCTCTTCTACGACGCCGGCAACATCTGGCGTCGGGCGTCGGAGATCAATCCGACCCAGTTGTATCGCGGTGCGGGTGTGGGGCTCACGCTGGTCACGCCGTTCGGACCCCTGGGCCTCGACTACGCATACGGGTTCGACAAGTCGGACCCGGGATGGAAGCTCCACTTCAAGTTTGGCCAGGGATTCTAACCTAAACGGTGAGACGGAAACGAATGCGCAAGTTCCACATCCCGATGCTCGCACTGTTCGCCGTCATCGCGGCGGCCGTGCCCGCCGCGGCGCAGAGCGCGCCGAAGTACGCGTACATCAACTCGCAGCGGATCATCGCCGAGGCGCCGGGGGCGCAGTCGGCGCGCCAGGCGCTCGAGCGTGACATGGAAGGGTACCGCAAGGAGCTCGGCGCGCTGGAGGAGGAAATCCGGAAGCTGATCACCGACTACGAGCAGAAGCAGTCGATGCTTTCGGCGGAGGCGAAGCGCCAGCAGGAGCAGCAGATCCAGCAGAAGCAGAACGAGTACCGGCAGCGCGCGGCGCAGCTCGAGGAGCAGTACGGTCGGCGTCAGCAGGAACTCGTCGAGCCGGTCATGAAGCAGATCCAGGACGTCATCGACGCGCTGCGGAAGGAGGGCAACTACGCCATGATCTTCGACGCGGCGAGCGGGGCGATCATCTCGGCGGACACCGCGCTGGATCTGACGGACCAGGTGCTGACGCGGCTCAAGGCCACGGCCAAGCCGTAGTCGGCGTGACCGAATACCGCCACGATAGAACGAGAGAGCCGTGAGAGTTTCGGAGATCGCGACGATCGTGGGCGGTCGGTGGGAGGGGGGCGACGACCCGGAGATCACGGGCGTCGCCCCCCTCGATCGTGCCGGCCCCGAGGATTTGTCGTTTCTTGCGCACCCCCGCTACCTTCCGTACTTTCAACGATCTCGGGCCGGTGCGGTCCTGCTCCGCGAGGAGTACGCGGAGCAGGCCGGTGACGTGGTCGCCCGGATCGTCGTCGGAGACGTGCACCGAGCGCTGGCGCAGGTCCTCCCCCGGCTCTACCCGGAGCCGGAAGTGGAGCCGGGCATCCACCCGACCGCGGTCGTCGAGGCGGGCGCGGTGTTGGGGAAGGGCGTCTCGGTGGGGCCGTACGCGGTGATCGGGCGCGGTGCGAGGATCGGGGATCGCGTGCGGATCGGGTCGCACGTCGTCGTCGGGGACGGGTGCGAGGTAGGGGACGCGGTGGTTCTCCATCCGCACGTGACGCTCTATCCCGGGGTCCGCATCGGGGCCCGGTCGATCGTGCACAGCGGCACGCGGCTCGGGGTGGACGGTTTCGGATACGTCTTCGTCGACGGCGCGCATCGGAAGGTGCCGCAGGTGGGCCGGTGCGAGATCGGCGAGGATGTGGAGATCGGCGCGAACACGACGATCGATCGAGGCTCGATCGGGGCCACGGAGATCGGGAACAACGTCAAGATCGACAACCTGGTCCACATTGCGCACAACGTGAGGATCGGCGACCAGTCGATCATCGTGGCGCAGGTCGGTGTGGCGGGGAGCACGGTGATCGGCCGCCGGGTCACGTTGGCGGGTCAGGCGGGGATCCCCGGGCATATCGAGATCGGAGACGGTGCGACGATCGCGGCGCAGGCCGGGGTATTCGGCGACGTCCCGGCGGGAGCGGTGTACAGCGGGTACCCGGCGCGGCCGCACAAGGAGGCGCTTCGGGCGCAGGCATCGCTCTTCCGCGTGCCACAGCTGGTGAAACGAATCCGGGCGCTCGAGCGAGCGCTCTTCGGACGGGAAACGACCGACGAATGACAGAACCGCAACAACAGACGCTGGCCGGCGAGGTCACCCTCGAAGGGGTCGGCCTGCACACGGGGCAGCCTGCGCACGTGCGCTTCCTGCCGGCGGAGCCGGGGACGGGGATCCGCTTTCGCCGGATCGACCTCGAGGGGCGGCCGGAGGTTCCGGCGACGTTGGAGCACGTGGTTTCGAGTGATCGGGGGACGACGTTGGGCGCGGGCGATGCCCGGGTCCACACGGTCGAGCACCTCCTGGCGGCTGCCGCGGCGAGTGAATTGGACAACCTGTGGGTCGAGCTGGACGGGCCCGAAGTCCCGATCGTGGACGGGAGCTTCCAGCCGTTCTTCGACCTCTTCGCGCGTGCGGGGCGGTCGAGTCAAGGCGTCGCGGCGCGGGTGATCCGGCTGGAGTCGCCGCTGTGCGTGGAGGCGCGGGGTGGCGCATCGTACGTGGCCGCACCGGCCAAAGATTACAGGATCTCGGCGAGCATCGCGTTCGATCACCCTGCGGTGGGCCGGCAGTTCGCCTCGGTGGAGGTGACGCCGGCCGCCTTCGAGCGGGAGGTCGGGCCGGCGCGGACGTTCGGTTTCATGCGCGAGGCGGAGGCGCTGCGCGCGCGGGGGCTCGCGCTCGGCGCCACGCTCGAAAACGCGATCATCCTGGACGACGAGGGGATCGCCTCAGGGGAGTTGCGGTTCCGCGACGAATTCGTGCGCCACAAGATCGGTGATGTGATCGGCGACCTCGCGCTCCTGGGCGCGCGGCTGACGGGTCACATCGTCGCGGATCGGCCGAGTCACGCGGGGAACCTCGAGCTGGCTCGGGAGATCCACGCGGCGGCGCAGAGGGCCCAGGCGCGGGCGATCGTCGACATCGAGAAGATCATGCAGTACCTGCCGCATCGCTACCCGATGCTGCTGGTCGACAGGATCGTGGAGTTCGAGGCGGGGAAGCGGATCGTCGGGATCAAGAACGTGACGATCAACGAGCCCTTCTTCCAGGGTCACTACCCTGGGCACCCGGTGATGCCCGGGGTGCTGATCATCGAGGCGATGGCCCAGGTCGGCGGCCTCCTGTTGATGGAAGCGCTCGACAACGTGGAAGGGAAGACGATCTACTTCATGTCGCTCGACAACGTGAAGTGGCGCCGCCCGGTGACGCCGGGGGACCAGCTCCGTTTCGAGCTTGAGATGCTCCAGTTGCGGCGGCACGTCTGCCGGATGCGGGGGGTGGGGTACGTCGACGGGCAGGTCGCGGTCGAAGCGGAAATGATGGCCGGGATCCGGGACCGCTGAAGGAGGCGGCTGAAATGCTGAATGTCAAGGCGTTTCCGCGGGGCGGGATTCACCCGACGGCCATCATCGACGAGAGTGCGGAACTCGGCGCCGGGGTGGTCGTGGGCCCCTACACGGTGATCGGCCCCAACGTGGTGATCGGCGATGGCGTGCGGATCGGCCCGCACGTGCTGATCGAGCGGGACACGATCATCGGGGCCGGTTGCGAGATCCACAAGGGCGCGGTTCTCGGGAGCGACCCTCAGGACCTGAAGTACCAGGGGGAACCGACGCAGCTCGTGGTCGGCGAGAGGACGGTCGTGCGGGAGTACGCCACGCTGAACCGGGGGACGGCGGCTCACGGTCGTACGGAGATCGGGAGCGACTGTCTCCTCATGGCGTACGTGCACGTTGCGCACGACTGCGTGATCGGGAATCACGTGATCCTCTCGAACGCCGTGAACATGGCCGGGCACGTCGAGATCGGGGATTGGGCGACGGTCGGCGGAGTGACGGCGATCCACCAGTTCGTTCGGGTCGGACAGCATGCGTTCGTCGGCGGGGCTTCACGGGTGCCGAAGGATGTTCCGCCGTACGTGAAGGCGGCGGGGAACCCGATCGCGCTGTACGGGTTGAACAGCGTCGGCTTGCAGCGCCGCGGCTTCTCCGAAGAGGTTAGGCGGGAGCTGAAGCGGGCGTACCGGCTCTTCTTCGCGTCGACCTTGAACGTGAGCCAGGCGTTGGCGCGGGCCGAGGAGGAGCTGGAGCCGTATCCCGAGGTGAAGGAGTTCCTCCGATTCGTGGAGGAGAGCAGCCGCGGCATTACGGTCTGAGGACGAATGGGTCGGGGGTTGAAGGTCGGAGTCGTGGGCGTGGGGAGCCTCGGGTTCCACCACGCCCGTCTGTTGCGGGAGATTGCCGACGCGGAGCTCGTCGGGATCCACGATGTGGACGAGCGACGGCTCGCCGAGGTTGCCGCGCAGCTGGATGTTGCGCCGTATCGTGAGCTGGACCGGCTCCTCGGCCGTGTGGAGGCGGTGGTCGTCGCGGTTCCCACGACGGCGCATGAGGAGGTGGCGATCGCGGCGCTCGATCGGGGATTGCACGTGCTGATCGAGAAGCCGATCGCGCCGACGCTGGAGGCGGCGGACCGGATCCTGGAAGCGGCCGCGGCGGCGGGGGCGATCGTGCAGATCGGCCATGTCGAGCGGTTCAACGGCGCCCTTCGCGCGTGCGAGCAATACCTGGACGAGCCGTTGTTCGTGGAGAGCCATCGGCTGGCGCCGTTCGGGGTTCGCGGCACGGACGTGGCGGTGGTCCTGGACCTGATGATCCACGACCTGGATCTCGTCCTCAGCCTGGTCCGGCGGCCCGTGACGACGATCGCCGCGGCGGGCGTCCCGGTGTTGACGCCGAGCCCCGACATTGCGAACGCGCGGTTGGAGTTCGAGGGGGGCTGCGTCGCCAATCTCACGGCGAGCCGTGTGTCGCTGGATCGACTTCGCAAGATCCGGTTCTTCCAGCGCTCCGGGTACCTGAGCCTGGACCTCGCGGCGGGGACGGGGGAATTCTTGCGTTTGCGGAAGGGTGTGACGTTCGAGCCGGGGATGCCGTTCGCGGCAGGATCTCTGGACGAGATCGTGGATCGAATCCCGCTCCGCAGCGATGGCGCGGATGCGCTGACGTGTGAGTTGCAGAGCTTCGTGGCCGCGGCGCTCGGAAGGGAGCCGGTGGCGGTCACGGGCGAGGACGGGCGGCGTGCGCTCGCCGTGGCCCTGGACATCATCAAGCGGATCGAGAACCATGTCGCTCATACGCATCCGGCGTGAGCGCCAGGAGGCCGTCGATGGGCCGAATCGCCCGCCGCGGCTCTGGAAGCTGCTTGCGGGCATGATCCTGGTGTTCCTGCTCCTCTATTATCTCGGGCGAATCAGCTGAGCGGTGGGCGCGCCGACCATTCTGCTCTCGGCCGGCGATCCGTCGGGCGACCTGCACGGTGCCGCTCTGGCCCACGCCCTGAAGCGGTTGTGGCCGGAAGCCACGCTCTTCGGACTTGGCGGTCCGCGCATGGCGGAGGCGGGGGTGGAGCTGATGGCGGACCCGGCGAAGCTCGCGGTCATGGGGTTCGTGGAGGTCGCGGGTCGGATCCCGTACTTCGTGCGCCTCTTCCGGCGGGTTCGCACGGCGATGGAGACCCGCCGGGCCGATCTCGTGATCCCCATCGACTACCCGGGTTTCAACCTCCGGCTGGCGCGGGCGGCCCGAGCCGCGAAGATCCCGGTCCTCTACTACATTGCGCCCCAGGTCTGGGCGTGGCACCGCAGCCGGATCCGGCAACTCGCGGAGGACACGGACCGACTGGCGGTCGTGCTTCCGTTCGAGGAGCGCATCTTCCGCGAGGCGGGCGCGAGGGCGACCTTCGTCGGCCATCCGCTGCTGGACGCGCCTGCGCCGGGCACCCGGCAGGCGCTCTGCCGCCAGCTCAACATCGAGGAGCACCGACCGATCCTGGCGCTCTTCCCGGGATCCCGCCCTCAGGAGGTCGCGCGGCACATGGCGATCTTCGTGGAGACGGCGATCCGGGTCCGCGCGCAGCGGTCGGACATCCAGCCGGTCGTGGCGGTGTCGTCCGCGGTCCCGGCCCGGGCGTACGAGGGATTGCCGTTCCCGCGTACGCCGGACTCGTGGGATCTCCTCTGGCACGCGCACGCGGCGTTGGTCAAATCGGGGACGACGACGCTGGAGGCCGCGCTCGCTCGGACGCCGATGGCGATCGCCTACCGGACGCACCCGCTCACCTACTGGCTGGCCAAGCGACTCGTCGAGGTCGACCACATCGGGTTGGTGAACCTGGTCGCCGGGAAGCGTCTGGTCCCGGAATTCCTCCAGGGAGAGGCGACGCCGGCGGCGCTCGCGCCGGCGCTCCTCTCGCTCATTCGGGCGGACCGACGTGAACGTGAAGACGCCCTCGAGGGGCTGGATCAGGTGCGCGCGGCGCTCGCGCCGCCGCCCGGCGGTCCGCCGCGAGTCGCCGACCGTGTGGCGGCACTCGCGGCGGAGTTGATCCCGCACGCCTCATGAGGAAGGAATTCCGGTACCGTGCCGCGGGGACCCTGGGCCGGGGCCTCCTGGGAGGCCTGCTCGGAACCGCGAGGTACGAGATCTCCGTCGACGAGTCGTACCGAGCCCTTCGTGCTGCCGGCCGGCCGTGCATCTACGTCCTCTGGCACGGCCGGCTCCTTCCCTTGGCCCACCTCCATCGTTACGAAGGCGTTGTCGTGCTGATCAGTCGATCGGCGGACGGGGAGTACATCACCCGGGTCGTCGAGCGTTGGGGGTACGGCGTCGTGCGGGGCTCCAGCAGTAGGGGCGGCGGGCCGGCGCTCCGGGAGCTCGTCCGCCACGCCCGAGCGGGCCGATCGATCGCGGTGACGCCGGACGGGCCGCGAGGTCCTCGACAGAAGCTCAAGCCAGGGGCGCTCGTCGCGGCGCAGCTCAGCGGGCTCCCGGTCGTCCCGGTCTCGGCAGGCGCATCACGGGCATGGTGGTTCGAGGGGTGGGACCGGTTCCTCGTGCCGAAGCCGTGGAGCCGGATCCGTGTGGCGTACGGTGCGCCGTACGAGATCCCGCGCGAAGCGGGTCCCGACGAGCTCGAGCACCACGCCCGGGTCCTCGAGAGCGAGCTGAACCGGCTCACGGCGGAGGTCGACGGAGATGGCGACCGGCGTTGAGCCCGGCCTGCGCCGGTCGATCGGGACGGTGGCGGCCGGCGGGTGGGTCGACCGGTGGTGGCGGGGCGAGGCGGGGTGGTGGGGGCTTGCGCTCGACGTGGCGTTCGCCCCCGCCGAGCTCGCGTATCGCGCCGCCGTGCGACGATTCCACGGCGCCTACGATACCGGCCGCCGAGCCGCGGTCCGGGTGCCGGTTCCGGTGGTGAGCGTCGGGAACCTGGCGGTCGGAGGGACGGGGAAGACGCCGGTCACGCGCTGGCTCGTGGAGGAGCTGTCGTGGCGGGGAGCCCGGCCCGCGGTGCTGCATGGCGGCTACGCGGTCGACGAGCCCGCGTTGCACCGGATCTGGCACCCTCGCGTCCCGGTGATCGTCGGCCGGGACCGGGTCGAGGCGGCGCGGAGGGCGATCGCCGCGGGCGCCGATGTCCTCGTCCTGGACGACGGCTTCCAGCACCGCCGCCTTGCCCGCGATCTCGACCTGGTCCTGGTCGCGGCGGAGACCTGGACGCCGCGCCCCCGCCTCCTTCCGCGGGGGCCGTGGCGCGAGCCGCCGGCGGCGCTGGCGCGGGCCCACGCCGTGGCGGTCACCCGAAAGACGTCGTCGCACGACGTCGCCGCCGAGGTGCTGTCGGCAGCCACGGCCCATGCACCGAGTGCCGGTGCGCTCATCTTCGCTCTTCGACCGTCCGGGTGGCGGCGGGTCGACGGGGCCAGGGGCACACCGCCGGGCGAGACGGTGGCGGTCGCCGGCGTCGCACGACCCGATCTCTTCGTCGAGAACGCGCGGGAAGCCGGCGCGGAGATCACCGACGTCCTCGTCTTCGCCGATCACCACGATTACGGGCCGGGCGACGCGGACCGGATCCGCGGGATCGCACGCGGTCGGGCGATCGTGACGACGGCCAAGGACGCCGTGAAGCTGGCCCCGTTGGCGCCGGAGCTGAACCTGTGGATCCTCGAGCAGGAGGTGGCCCTCGAGGCCGGCGCCGCCGATCTCGATCGACTCCTCGCCTTGTTGCTGGAATGACCGTTCACGAGACCGACGTCCTGGTGATCGGCAGCGGGATCGCGGGCCTCAGCTTCGCGCTCAAGGTGGCCGGCCCCGCTCGCGTCGTCGTCGTGACGAAGAAGCAGCGGGCCGATTCGAGCACGAACTGGGCCCAAGGCGGCATCGCCGCGGTCATCGGTGACGACGACCGACCGGAGCTTCACGTCCGCGACACCCTCGCCGCCGGCGCCGGCCTCTGCCACGCCGACGTCGTCGCGGGGCTCGTCCGGGACGGCCCCGCGCGGATCCGGGAACTGATCGACTGGGGCGTGCGTTTCTCGGAGGAGGCGGGCGGGCGGCTCTCGCTCGGCCGCGAAGGCGGGCACTCGCGCCGACGGATCGTCCACGCGGCGGACCGAACCGGCCGAGAGATCGAGCGCGCCCTCCTCGCGGCGGTCGAAGCCGACCCCGCCATCGAGGTCTTCGAGGACCACATCGCCGTCGACCTCCTCGTCGGCGAGGACCCCTCGACCGGCGAGCGACGGTGCGCCGGGGCCCTCGTCCTGGACCGGCGGACCGGCGAGCTCGTACGTTTCCACGCCGGCTGGACGATGCTCGCCACCGGTGGGTTCGGCCGCGCGTACCGCCACACGACGAATCCCGACATCGCCGTGGGAGATGGCGTCGCGATGGCGTATCGGGCGGGTGCGGCGGTGATGAACCTGGAGTTCGTCCAGTTCCACCCCACGGCGCTCTACCCCGCGGAGGGCCGGGCGGTGTTGATCTCGGAGGCTGTTCGAGGGGAGGGCGCCGTGCTTCGGCGCATCGATGGGAAGCCGCTGATGGAGGGGGTCCACCCGCTTGGGTCCCTCGCCACGCGGGATGTGGTGGCCCGAACGATCGCCATGACCCTCCGAGAGCGGGGCGACCCGTACGTCCATCTGGATCTCTCCCCGATCCCCGCGGAGACCGTCGAACGGCGGTTCCCGTACATCTTCGCGGAGTGCCTGGAGCGGGGGATCGACATCCGCCGCGAGCCGATCCCGGTCGTCCCGGCGGCCCATTACGCCTGCGGCGGCGTGCGCACGGACGAATTCGGGCGCACGACGATCGCGGGTCTCCTCGCCGCGGGCGAAGTGGCGTGCACTGGCGTCCACGGCGCCAATCGCCTAGCATCCAACTCGCTCCTGGAGGCCGTAGTCTTCAGCCATCGTGCGGCCGAGCGGGTCCGGGAGGAGGTGCGGGCGACCCCGTGCCCCGCCGAGCCACCTTGCCCGACGGGCCGCCAGGGCCCTGATCCTGAAGCGGGAACACGCTGGGAGGCTCGGGGGGCGGCGCTCCGGGACCTCATGTGGGAGTGCGCGGGGATCGTCCGCAGCGACGAGCTCCTGGCCAGGGCGGAGCATCGCCTCCGCGCGATGAAGAGGGAGACGGAGCTGGAGTTCGCCGCGATGCTGCCGGATGCGCGGCTCGTCGAACTCCGCAACCTGATCGAGACGTCGCTCCTGGTCGTCCGGTCGGCGCGGTGGCGCCGGGAGAGCCGTGGGCTGCACTACACCATCGACCACCCGTACCGGGATAACGAGCGGTACCTGAGGGACACGGTGATCGAGAGGCGGCAGGACCCGTGAGGATCACGATCCTGGCGATCGGCCGGCCGGGTCGCCTCTTCGGGGAAGCGATCGCGGAGTACGAGCGTCGCGCACGGCGGTACTGGACGCTCGATGTCGTCGAGGTGCGCGAGGAAAGGGCGGGGAAGGGGAAGTCCGACGAGCAGGTCCGTGCGTTGGAGTCGGCCCGGCTCCTGGAGCGAGTGCCGGAGGGGGCGGAGGTCATCGCCCTGACCCGGAACGGCGACGCATGGAGCTCGACCCGGCTGGCCCGATACCTGGAATCCCTGGCCGTCGAAGCCCGCCCCGGCGCAGCCTTCCTGATCGGCGGCGCACTGGGCCTCGACGACGCGATCCTGAGCCGGGCGCAGCGTCGGCTCTCGCTCTCGCCGTTCACGCTCCCGCACGAGTTGGCGCGGCTCGTCCTGACGGAGCAGCTCTACCGCGCGGGGACGATCGTGCGCGGCGAGCCGTATCACAAGGCCTTGGAATGATACGGGCCGGTCCTCGGCCCGGTTACGGAGGAGGCATCTCCTGAACATCGAGATCCACGCCCGGACCCTTTCGGGATCGGCCCTGGTCCGCGACTACCTGGCCGGTGAGCCCGCGGTCGCGCCGTTCTACGCCGGAGCCCCGTGGGATCCCGACGCCTATCGTCGCAAGCTCTCCGACGTGGACCGCCGCTTCGATCGGGAGCGGCGGATGAAGCTCGCGCAATGGATCCGCGCGACCTCTCCCGGGGCCGCCGCCAAGCTCGAGGAGGTCGTGGCCGGCAACGGGGTCTTCGTCACCACCGGGCAGCAGGCCGGGCTCTTCACCGGCCCGCTCTACACGATCTATAAGATCCTCTCCGCGGTTCGACTGGCCCGTGCCCTCGAGCCCGTGCTCGAACGGCCCGTCGCACCCCTCTTCTGGATCGCCTCGGACGACCACGACTGGGAGGAAGTCAACCACGTCGACATCCTCGACCGGCAGAACGTGCTCCACCGGATCGCCTTGCCGACGCCGGAGGAAGCGCCGCCGGTCTCGATGGGCCGCAAGCTCCTGGGCCCCGAGGTCGACGCCGTGTTCGGCGACTTCGTGCAAGCTCTTCCCACGACGGAGTTTGCGGGCGCTCTCCTCGAGCAACTTCGCAATGCCTACCGCCCGGGGCGAAGCATGGCCGAGGCGTTCGCCGACACGCTCGCCGCGCTGCTCGCCCCGTTCGACGTCCTGTTGGTCGACGGCGGTCACCCCGGGGTCAAGGCGGCGGCCACGGCGATCATCGAGCGGGAGCTCGAGCGCTCTGCCGATCACGAAGCGCTGCTGAGCGAGCAGACCCGGCGGCTCGAGGCTGCCGGGTACCACGCGCAGGTTCCGATTCTGCCCGGCGCCACGAACGTCTTCTACGAGGACGAGCTGGGACGGGACCGGTTCTACAGGGAAGGGGGGGCCTTCGTGCTCCGCCGGACGGGGAGGCGCTTCGACGGGGCCGAGCTGGGCTCGCTCCTGGCAACGCACCCCGAGCGGTTCTCGGGGAACGTCGTGCTGCGGCCCGTCATCGAGAATGCGGTCTTCCCGACGGTGGCGTACGTGGGGGGGCCCGGGGAAGTGAGCTACTACGGCCAGTACCGGCCGCTCTTCGAGGCGCACGGGATCGCGATGCCCGTCGTCTTCCCGCGGCACAGCCTGCTGCTCATCGAGGGGAAGATCCGGAAGGTGCTCGACCGGTTCCACCTCGAGCCGGACGACTTCCGGCACCCGACGCACGAGGTCGCGGCCCGGGTCGTGCGCGAGGAGATACCGGATGTCGTTCGCGACGCGATTCAGGAGCTCCGCCGGAGCATCGGCGAGGGATACGAGCGGCTCATGGCGGCGGCCCAGGGGATCGACGCGACGCTCAAGGGGCCGCTCCAGGGGGCGAGGAACGCGAGCTTCGTGCAGCTCGCGGAGGCGGAGAAGAAGATCGCGCATCACCTGAAGATGCAGAATGCGCTGATGGTGGATCAGCTCGAAAAGGCGGCGGCGAACCTGTATCCGAAGGGTCAACCGCAAGAGCGGGTCCTCAACATCTACCAGTACCTCGTGCGCTACGGAACGGAGCTCCTCCCCGCACTCGCCGAGGCGATGGACGTGCGGCTCGGCGCGCCGGCCGGGCGGAGCAACTGACGGGGGACGCGGCCGCATCCCCGCGAGCCGCGCGCCCGGCGAGCGACTTGCACGAGGTCTCGACATCGAGGTAACTTCGGAATCGATGTGGTCCTTCGTCGTCTTCATCGCGCTCCTGATCCCGCTCATCGCGGTGGTCCTCGACTCGCAGCTCGGCCGGGCGCTGGCGGCCCGGCTGGAGCGCCCGAGCGCGCCCCTCGACCCGGCCCTCTCCGACCGCGTCGCGGCCCTCGAGGCCGAGGTCGAGAGGCTCTCGGGCGAGCTCCGCAGTCTCGCGGAGCAGAGCGAGTTCCTCCAGCGGCTCCTAGAGGAGAAGCCCGCCCCCGGCGGAGCGTTGCCCTCCGGTGAGCCGCGCGATTGAGCGGGTCGGGGAGGAGTCGCCCGCCCGCTCCGCTCGCTGGGTGGCCGCGGGCATCCTCCTCAGCCGTCTCGCGGGGCTGGTCCGCGAGCGGGTCTTTGCCGCCTACTTTGCCAATTCCCTCTTCGCCGACGCCCTAAAGACCTCGCTCCGGCTGCCGAACTTCCTCCAGAACCTCCTGGGGGAGGGGACATTGAGCGCCTCCTTCATTCCGGTCTACGCCGAGCTGCTCGAGGCGGGGAGGGAAGAGGAGGCCGGGCGCGTGGCCGGCGCGATCTTCGCCCTCCTCGCCGCGATCGCGGGCGGGCTCTCCCTCCTCGGTATCTTTCTGGCGCCGGTCATGGTCGACGTCTTCGCCCCAGGCTTCGAGGGGCTCCAGCGGGACCTCACCGTCACCTGCACCCGGATCATCTTCCCGATGACGGGGTTCCTCGTGCTCTCCGCATGGGCGCTGGGAATCCTGAACAGCCATCGTCGCTTCTTCGTGTCGTACGTCGCGCCGGTGGTCTGGAACGCGGCGATCATCGCGGCCCTGATCCTCTTCGGCGGGCGCGTCGACCTGACCCGACTGGTCGTGGCGACGGCGTGGGGCGCATTCCTCGGCGGCGTCCTCCAGTTCGCGATCCAGCTCCCCCTGGTGATCCGCCTGGAGCGGGATCTGAAGATCCGGTGGGGAACCCGGCTCGAGGGGGTGAGGACCACGATCCGCAACGCGGGGCCGGCGATCGCGGGCCGCGGCGTCGTCCAGTTGAGTGGCTACGTCGATGTCTTCCTGGCCTCCTGGCTCGTCGCCGGCTCCGTGGCCGCGTTGACGTACGCGCAGACCCTCTACCTGCTCCCGATCAGCCTTTTCGGGATGTCGGTCGCGGCCGCGGAGCTGCCGGAGCTCTCTCGGCGGCGAGGCGGCGAGATCGACGTGATGCGTCAGCGGGTGAATGCGGGGCTGCGCCGCATCGCGTTCCTGGTCGTGCCGTCGTTCGTGGGCTATCTGGTCCTCGGCGACGTGGTCGTGGCGGCGCTCTATCAGACCGGCGATTTCGGCCCGGGCGACACCCTTCTCGTCTACCTGGTCCTCGCCGCTTACGCGATCGGCCTCCTCGCGTCGACCGGCACCCGCCTCTTCAGCTCCACGTTCTTCGCGCTCCAGGACACGCGGACCCCGGCAAAGGTCGCCGCCCTGAGGGTCGCGATCTCCGCCGCGGGCGGACTCGGCCTGATGCTCGTCTTTCGGCAAATCGAGGTCGCGGGGCGCTCCCTCGGCCCCGTGGGGCTCGCACTCGCGGCGGGCGTCGGCGCCTGGATCGAGTGGGGCGTCCTCCGCCGGTCGCTGGGCTCCCGATTGGGGGAGATCGGCGCGGGCGCCGACGTCGTGGGGCGGATGCTCGCCGCTGCGGCGTTGGCGGCCGTGGTCGGACGGGCGGTCGATTGGCTCCTCCCGCCCGTCCCCCCCCTGGTCGCTGCAGTCCTCGTCCTCGGCCCCTACGCCCTCACGTACTTCGCCTTTGCCCATATCTTCGGCCTCGCCGAGGCCGCCGCCTACCTCCGCGGCCTGGCGGCGCGGCTACGGCGATGATGCGGGCCCGCGCGACCCGGCGCGAGCCGGGTCATGGCGAGCTGTCTCGGAACCGCTCGGCGGGCTCCCGAAGGTCCGTACCGGCAGGAACGGCCCCGGGCGGAGGGGTACTAGAGATGTCCGTATCGACCCGGAGTACGGGATTCCGAGATTCGCCGTAGACCGCAGTCGGGCCGTGAGCACCAGCACGCTTCAGACCAAGCTCCAGCACCTCCCCAACCGCCCGGGAGTCTACCTCTTCAAGGACGGGGAGGGGACGATCCTCTACATCGGGAAGGCCAAGTCCCTCCGCGCCCGCGTGCGGAGCTACTTCGCCCGGGGGCAGGACCATTCACCGAAGACGCGCGAGCTGGTGCGGCGGATCGAGGACCTCGACACCATCGTCGTCGGCTCGGAGGCCGAGGCGCTCCTCCTCGAAGCCAACCTGATCAAGGCGCACCGGCCTCGCTTCAACATCCAGCTCCGCGACGACAAGCGCTACCCGTACATCAAGGTGACGGTCCAGGAGCCGGTTCCGAGGGTCTTCGTGACCCGGATGCTCCTGAACGACGGCGCTCGGTACTTCGGCCCCTACACGGATGTCGGGCCGATGCGGCAGGCGCTCGAGCTGATCAAGCGCCTCTACACGGTGCGGAGCTGTCGCTACGACCTCCCGGCGGAGGCGCCGGCGCGGCCCTGCCTGGACTACCACATCGGGCGGTGCCTCGCTCCCTGCGTCGGGCTGCAGCCGGTGGAAGAGTACCGCGCGATGATCGACGAGATCGTCGCGATCCTCGGCGGCCGAACCGCGGAGGTGAAGGCGAGGGTCGAGGAAGAGATGGCGCGGGCCGCCGAAGCGCTCGACTTCGAGAGGGCCGCCCGCTACCGCGACGCCCTTGCCGGCCTGGAAGCGATCGAACGGCGCCAGCGGATGCTCGACGTCCGGGGAGGCGACCAGGACGTCATCGGCACGGCACGGGACGGCGACCGGGGGTGCGCGGTCCTGCTCCGCATCCGCGACGGCAAGCTCCTCGGCCGCGAGGTCGACTTCTTCGAGAACCTCGACGACGAGGGCGACGACGCCCTGTTGACCGCCGCCGTGACCCGATTCTACCTCGGCCGAGGCGACTACGGGACCTCCGACCTCCCTCAGGAGGTCCTCCTCGGCGATGAGTTCGAGGATCTCGCCCTCGTCGAGGAGCTGCTCACGTCGGCCGCAGGGAGGCGAGTCCACGTGCACGTCCCCCGACGGGGCGACAAGCTCCGGCTCGTCGAGCTCGCCGACCAGAACGCGCGCCACCTCCTCGAGGAGCGCGCCGTGCTCGACGAGTCGGTCCGCGCCCGCGCCGACGACGACCTCTACGAGCTCCAGGAGGCGCTCGAGCTCAAAGTGGTCCCGAGGTTGCTGGTCTGCTTCGACATTTCGCACACCCAGGGGTCGGAGGTCGTGGGGAGCGCCGTGGTCTTCGAGAACGGCGAGCCGAGCAAGGCCGAGTACCGGCGGTTCAAGATTCGAGGCGATTGGGGCAACGACGACTTCCGGTCGATGGCCGAGGTCGTGGGCCGCTACTTCTCTCGCCGCGTCGAGGAGGGAAAGCCGATCCCGGACCTCGCGGTCATCGACGGGGGGAAGGGCCAGCTCGGCGCCGCGGCGGCCGCGCTCCAGGCGATCGGGCTCGACCAGGTCGCACTCTGTTCCCTGGCGAAGCGCGAGGAGGAGATCTACCTTGTCGGCCGCGCGGCGCCGCTCCGGCTCCCGCGGACGAGCCCGGCGCTCCGGCTCCTCCAGCGGGCGAGGAACGAGGCGCACCGCTTCGCGATCGGCTACAACCGCAAGTTGCGGAAGAACCGAACACTCTCGAGCCGGCTCTCGGAGATCCCCGGGATCGGCCCGACGAGGCAGCGGGCGCTCCTCTCGCGCTTCGGGAGCGTCCGAGCGGTCGCCGCGGCGTCGGTGGAGGAGATCGCGGCGGTGCCCGGCTTCTCCGAGAAGCTCGCCCGACAGGTACTCGATCACTTGAATCGTCAATCGTGGTAAGGACACGCTTCGCCCCCAGCCCGACCGGCAGCCTCCACGTGGGGAACGCGCGCATCGCGGTGCTCAACTGGCTCTTCGCGCGGCACCACGGTGGCGCGTTCGTGCTCCGGATCGAGGACACCGACGTGGAGCGGACGGTCCCGGGCTCGGAGGCGGAGATCCTCGAGGACCTCCGGTGGCTGGGGCTCGATTGGGACGAGGGGCCGGGGGTGGAGGGCCCCTTCGAGGAGGGGCCCCACGCCCCCTACCGCCAGAGCCAGAGGGTGTCGCTCTACCGGGAGCGCGCCGAACGCCTCCTCCAGGCCGGCCTCGCCTTCCGGTGCTACTGCACCGCCGAGGAGATCGAGGCAAGGCGCACGGCCGCCATCGCCCGGGGCGAGTCCGCGCACTACGACGGTGCGTGCCGCCGCTTGACCGCGGCGGAGGTCGCGAGATTCGAGCGCGAAGGCCGCCGGCCCGCCATCCGCTTCCACGTCCCGGCCGAGGGGCGCATCGTCGTGCGAGATGCGGTCAAGGGCGACGTCGCCTTCGACGCCGCCGAGATCGGCGACTTCATCATCCTGCGCTCGGATGGCCTGCCGACCTACAACTTCGCGGTCGTCGTGGACGACATCGCCATGGAGATCACCCATGTGATCCGCGGCGTCGGCCACCTCTCGAACACTCCGCGGCAGGTGCTCCTCTACCGCGCCCTCGGCGCCGAGCCGCCGGTCTTCGCCCACGTGCCGACGGTCCTCGGGCCCGACCGGCAGAAGCTCTCGAAGCGCCACGGCGCCAAGCCCCTCGCGGAGTACCGCCGCGAAGGATACCACCCGGACGGCGTCGTGAACTACCTCTCGCTCCTGTCGTGGTCCAGCGCCTCGGGGGAGGAGATCCTGAGCCGGGAGCGGCTCGTCAACGAGGTCTCTCTCGACCGGATCGGCACGGCCGATGTGGTCTTCGACCCGGCGAAGCTGCGCTGGCTCTCCGCCAAGCACATCGAACGCATGCCGGCGGCGGCGCTCGTGGAGGCCGTCCTGCCGTTCGTCGACAGGGAGCGCTACCCGATCGACGACGAGGCGCTGCCCGTGGTCGTCGAGGCGGTGCGAACGCACCTCTCGTCGTACTCGGAGATCAACGATCACCTCGACCCCTTCGTCCCGACGCTGGACGGCGAGGGTGTGGCGGCCCGTGATGCGCTTCGCGCCGACCCCGGTGCGCGCGCGGTGCTCGTTGCGGCAAGGCGTCGCCTCGCGGAGCTCGCCGAATGGGAGACGGCCCCGATCGAGGCGGAGGTTCGCGCCGCGGGTCAAGAGGCCGGTGCGCGGGGCCGCGCCCTCTTCGAGCCGCTCCGCATCGCGCTGACGGGCCGGCCGCACGGCCCTCCGCTGGCGGCGGTCATCCGGGTGATCGGCCGCGCATCCACACTCCGGCTCCTCGACGAGGCGATCGCGGGCGAAGGTGGCGTTTGACGCGTCCCCCATTCGCGTCCTATATTTTCTCGCCTAGCGTAAACCTTGAACTGGAGGCCCGTTGCGCGGCCTGATCTTCGATCCGTTCGCCGGAATCAGCGGCGACATGATCCTCGGCGCCCTGGTCGACCTCGGACTCGACCCCGAGTGGCTGCGTAGCTTCGTCGCCTCTCTCGACCTCGGCGAGATCGGCGTCACGATCGAGCGGGTGAACCGGTCGGGGATCTCCTGTGGCCGCGTCCGCTTCGACCTCCCGCACGAGCACGCGCACCGTCACCTCAGGCATGTCCTCGAGATCGTCGATCGGGCCAAGGCGCCAGCCGCGGTGAAGGAGACGGCGGGTCGCGTCTTCCGGCGGCTGGCGGAGGCGGAGGCCGCGATTCACGGAACGTCGGTCGAGAAGGTCCACTTCCACGAGGTCGGGGCACTCGATGCGATCCTCGACGTGCTCTGCGCCGTCGCGGGGATCGCCGAACTCGGCTTCGAGCGCTGCTACACCCGCGCCGTGACGGTGGGCACGGGCTTCGTCGACATCGCCCACGGCCGCTTCCCGCTCCCTGCGCCGGCCACCCTGAAGCTCCTCGAGGGTCTGGCGATCCGCGATGCGGGGTTCGCCGGCGAGTGCACGACCCCCACGGGCGCGGCGATCCTGAGCACCCTCGTGGAGGGCCGACGTGTCCCGACCGAGGTGGTCGTCCTCGGCTCCGGCTACGGCGCCGGGACGCGCGACCCGGACGACCATCCCAACTGCCTACGCGTGATCGCCTGTGAGGTCGGTTCCCCGCGAGACGAGAGGCTTTACATCGTTCAGGCCGACATCGACGACCTCGCGCCGGAGTATGTCCCGCCGGCGCAGGATGCGGTACTCGCAGCCGGCGCGCTCGACGCCGTCGTCTCCACGGTGAACATGAAGAAGGGTCGGCCGGGCCTTCGCATGGAGGCGCTGGTCCCGGAATCCGGGCTGGATCCGGTCCTCACGGCTCTTTTCGAGACGACGCCGACGATCGGCGCCCGGTTCTGGCCGGTCGAGCGCAGCACGCTCGAGAGGCATGAGGAGGTCGTCGAATGGCGTGGTCAACGGATACGCCGCAAGCGGGTCCGAACCCCTGCGGGGACCGAACGGGCCAAGCCGGAGTTCGACGATGTCGTGCGGGCGGCCCAGGCGGTGGGCCTCCCGCCCTACCAGGTCCGCATCGCGCTGGAGGGCGGTGCGGAACCCACGACCGGAGCGGTCGATTGATCCCAGCGTCGCGAGACGCCTTTCTTACCCTTCAACCTGGAGGTATCTGGATGAACCGCGTTTCCGGGCTCATCCTCGCCTTGTCGGTCGGCATCGGGCTGAGCGCCTGTGCTTCGTCGGGTGCGACCGGGGGCGGCGGCTCGGCGGTGGCCGAGGCGCGAGGGGGTACGAAGCCCTCTGAGAACAAGTCGACCCGTGAGGCGAGCCGGGCCATCGGCCTCGCGATGCTGCGGCCCGACGGCGAAGAGAAGCGGGCCCTGTACGAGCAGGCCCTCCAGGCCGCTCTCGCCTCGATCCAGGCCGAGCCGGGCAACCCCCGGGGCTGGTTCCTGGCCGGGCAGGCGTACGCCAACCTGGGCGACATGGTGGCCGCGGACACGGCGTTCACCAAGGCCGTGGAGATCTACCCCGCGTACGCCGACGAAGTCGATGGCGAACGCGAGAACGCCTGGGTGATGGCGTACAACGAGGCGGTCACGGCGTACCAGCAGAACGACATGGACGGCGCGATCGCCAAGATGGAGCAGGCCGACCGGATCTTCCGCAAGCGGCCTGAGGCCCGTCTGAATCTGGCCGCCTTCTACGCCCAGCGCGACGAGATGGACAAGGCGATCGAGGCGTACCGCGGGGCCCTCGAGATCCTCCGCGGCCCCGTGCCCGCGGGTGTCGATTCCGCCGGCCGCCGGGAGTGGGAAGAGAACGAACAGATGGCCTCCCTCAACCTGGCGCAGCTCCTCGGCAGCGTGGGGCGGTACTCGGAGGCCGAGCAGGTCTACCGCGACTTCCTGGCCCGCCGGCCCGACAACCTGAACGCTCAGATCAGCCTGGCCGAGATGCTGGCCCAGCAGGGGAAGACGGCGGAGGCCGGCGAGGCCTTCGCGAATCTCCTCTCCCGGACCGACCTGACCGACACGAACTACCTGATGATCGGCGTCGGCCTCTTCCGCGCCGAGCAGTACGAGCAGGCCGCGGAGGCGTTCCGGAAGGCGGTCGCGAAGAATCCCTACACCCGCGACGGCCACTACAACCTTGCCCAGTCGCTCTACGTCTATGCCGGGAAGCTGGAGGAGGCGAGGAAGGGCGCGCAGGGTGAGGAGGCGAAGAAGATCGATGCCCAGCTCGTCTCGGTCCACACGGAGCTGGCGGCCTCCGCGAACAAGGTGCTCGAGCTCGATCCGGGCAACCGTAACATCTTGGCGTACCTCGCCCGCGCCTACCAGAGCCTGAGCCAGCTCTCCCCCAACGCCGGGGAACGGCAGAGCTATCAGGCCAAGGTCCAGGACGTGCTCAAGCGTCACGAGGCGTTCGTCCTCGAGGTGGACAACATCAGCATCCAGACGGGCGAGACGCAGATCCGAGTGAACGGCACGGTCAAGAACCTGAAGGTCAGCGCCGGGCAGCCGATTCGGCTCCGGTTCACGATTCTCGGGTCGGCCGGTCAGTCGCTGGGCTCGCAGGAGGTCACGGTCTCGGCGCCGGCGGCGGAGCAGTCCACGTCGTTCCAGGCGGTGATCCCGGTGACCGGCGAGCTCGCCGGTTGGAAGTACGAGATCCTGAACTGATCCGGGGCCTTCGCGGACTCGGGTCCCATCGTCTTCGGGGTGCCGCGGTCGCGGGACCGCAACCTCCGGGGGCAGGATCCACCGGCCCCGGACGCGGGGCACGCGGGGCGCGCACCCATCGGGTCGCGCCCCGCGTGTTTTCGGGTGGCTTGGCGTTCCCCGGGGTCGATGAACCCGGTCAACCATCGGCCTCGAGCGCGGCTCACGCCCGCGGCCCCGCCGCTTGAAGCAGGGTCCGTCGTTGGCTATCTTTCATATTTGCGTGCGCAAGGAACCGATCGGGGCGGCTCCACGGCCGCCCCGATGCGCAGGGGGGTATGGTCCGAATCGCGGAAATCCTGCCGGGTACGATCGCCGATGAGCTGCAGCTCGAGATCGGCAGCCGGATCGTACGCATCAACGGCGAGCCGGTCCGGGATACGATCGATTTCCGGTTCCTCGAAGCGGACGGGTTGATCGAGCTCGAGATCGCGCAGGTGAGCGGCGAGCCGGTCATCTACGAGATCGAGAAGGAGCCGGGCGAGCCGCTGGGCGTGGTGCCGGCGCCCGACCCGGTGCGCGAGTGCGCGAACAAGTGCGTCTTCTGCTTCGTCAACGGGAACCCGGCCGGGGTGAGGCGAACCCTCTCGCTCCGGGATGACGATTTCCGCCTCTCGTTCACGTACGGGAACTACGTCACGCTGACGAACCTGGGGCCGCGGGGCTTCCAGCGTCTGATCGACCAGCGCCTCTCGCCGCTCTACGTGAGCGTGCATGCGACGGAGCCCGAGGTCCGGGAACGGATCCTCGGTGTGCCTCGGGGCGGGGATATCGTGGACCGGCTTCGTCACTTGACCACCTCGGGGATCGAGGTCCACACCCAGGTCGTACTCTGTCCGGGGTGGAACGACGGTCCGCATCTCGACCGGACGATCGAAGATCTCTGGGCGCTGGGGCCGGGGATCCTCTCGATCTCCGTCGTGCCGGTCGGATTGACCCGTTACAACCTGGGCAAACCGGTGCGGCTCCTGACCCCCGCCGAGGCGGGCGAGGCGATCGATCGGGTCGACCGTGCGCGCGAACGGTCGCTCCGGGAGCGAGGCACCGGGTGGGCGTATGTGGGGGATGAGATGTTCTTCATCGCGGAACGGCCGATCCCGGAGGCCGCCTACTACGACGATTGGCCGCTCACCGAGAACGGCGTCGGCTCGGTGCGGAGCTTCCTCGACGCCTTCGAGGATGGGCTCGAGGACCTCCCGCGTTACGACGGGCAACGGGTCGCGATCGTGACGGGGACGCGCATGGCGTCGGTGATCGAGCCGTTGGCCGGGCGCCTCTCGGCGGCGACGGGCGCCGAAATCGACGTCCTGGGCGTCCGGAACGAGCTCTTCGGCGAGACGGTGAACACCGCGGGGCTCCTACCGGGCCGCGACATCCGCGGCGCGCTCCTCGATCGTGGCCCCTACGACCTCGTCCTCGTCCCAGCCGAGGCGCTGAACGACGACGGCGTCTTCATCGACGACCTCCCGTTCGCCGATCTGGCGAACGCTGTCGCGCCGGCGCGCCTCGTCGCCGGATACGAGATCACCGAGACGTTGAGGCGGGCGTCGTGAAGCGAGAGCTCCCCGCCGTCGCCGTGATCGGCCGGCCGAACGTCGGGAAGTCGACGTTCTTCAACCGGGTCATCGGCCGACGGGTCGCGATCGTGGAGGATGTCCCGGGCGTCACGCGGGACCGCAATTTCGGGCGCGCGGAGTGGGCGGGCCACCACTTCTACCTCATCGACACCGGGGGGATCGAAACCGACACGGACGAGCCGATGGCGGTCGCGATCCGGCGGCAGGTCGAGGCGGCGATCGAGGAGGCGGACGTCCTCGTCTTCCTGGTCGACGGGAAGGCGGGGCTCCACCCGGTCGACGAGAAGATCGCCGAGATGCTCCGCCGCTCGAACCGACCGGTGATCGTGGTGGTGAACAAGATGGACCGGCTCCCGGAGGACCTCGGGCATCACGACTTCTGGGCCCTCGGGCTCGGCGAGCCGATCCCGGTCAGCGCGGTCTCCGGGAAGGGGTCGGGCGAGGTGCTCGACGCCATCGTCGCGCACTTGCCGGAGACCCCGCCGGAGCTCGCCGAGGACGATGCGCTGTACGTCGCGGTGATCGGCAAGCCGAACGTCGGCAAGTCGAGCTTCATCAACCGGCTCCTCGGCGAGGAGCGGATGGTGGTGAGCGATGTGGCGGGCACGACGCGCGACAGCATCGACACGCCGCTGCGCTACCACGGTCGCACGCTCGTCTTCATCGACACCGCGGGGCTGCGGCGGCAGGCCCGGATCGAGGAGAGCCTCGAGTACTACAGCGCCCTCCGGACCGAGCGTGCGATCGAGCGGGCGGACGTCTGCCTCCTCGTCATCGACGCGACGGAGCCGGTCCACGTCCAGGACCTGAAGATCGCCGAGAAGGCGTGGGAAGCCGGGTGCGGGCTGATCGTCGTCGCCAACAAGTGGGACCTGGTGGAGAAGGACGAGCGCACGGCGGTCGCCTATGAGCAGCACCTCCGCGAGCGCGCGAGATTCCTCGAATGGGTGCCGGTGCTCTTCACCTCGGCGTTGAGCGGCCAACGGGTCCGACGGGCGCTGGACCTGGTTCTCGAGGTCGCCGCGGAGCGATCCCGCCGCGTGCCGACCTCCGAGGTCACCGACGTGGTGCGCGCCCTCGCCGAGCGGCAGCCGCCGCCCCATTTCCGTGGGCAGCCGGTCAAGCTCCTCTACGCCACGCAGGCCGCGGTGATGCCGCCGACGTTCGTGATCTTCACGAACCAGCCGAAGGGGATCACGGAGAACTACCTCCGGTATCTGACGAACGGGTTCCGTGAGGCGTGGGGGTTCGCGGGCTCCCCGCTGCGGATCCGTATCCGGGGACGCAGAGAGGAGGATCGAGCCTGAGCCCTGCGATCCTCCTCCTGGCGAGCTACCTGCTCGGGGCGATACCGACCAGCTACCTGGTCGGCCGATGGGCGCGTGGGATCGATCTGCGGGCCCACGGCAGCGGGAATCTCGGGGCGACGAATGCGTTCCGGGTCCTTGGCTGGCGCCTGGCCCTGCCCGTCCTCATCGTCGACATCCTCAAAGGGTGGTTCCCGACGCACTTCTTCGCCCAATGGGATCATGCGGCGCCGACGACGTGGGCGCTCGCCTACGGTGCGGCGGCGATCATCGGGCATGTCTTCAGCATCTACGTGCGATTCAAGGGAGGGAAGGGGGTGGCGACGAGCGCCGGCGTCTTCCTGGCGCTGGCGCCGGCCGCCTTCCTGGTCGGACTCCTGGTCTGGGTGCTGCTGGTCGTCGTGACCCGCATCGTCTCGGTCGCTTCGATCGCGGCGGCGCTCGTCGTTCCGGTGGCGGTCCACGCGACGCGCGGGACGGGTGCGGTCTTCTGGCTCTCGGTGGGGCTGGCGGCGTTCGTCATCTACGCGCACCGGGCGAACATCAGGCGCCTGCTCCGGGGCGAGGAGCACCGGTTCGGGAGGCGAAACGGAGTGACGAGATGAGCGAAGTCGTGGCGGTGATCGGGGCGGGGAGCTGGGGAACGACCCTGGCCAACCTCCTGGCCAAGAAGGGGCACCCGGTGCGGATCTGGGCGCACGAACCCGAGGTCGCCGAGGCGATCAATGCATACCGCGAGAACACCGGATACCTGAAGGGGATTGCCCTGGACCCCCGCCTCGAGGCGACAGCAGATCTGGCGTTGGCGCTTCGCGACGCCGAGGTGATCGTCTCGGTCAGCCCATCGCAGCACGTGCGACGCGTTCTGGCGGACGCCGCGCCCGCGATCCGTACGGATGCCCTGGTCGTGAGCGCATCCAAGGGGATCGAGACATCGACGCTCAAGACCATGGCCGAAGTACTCGACGACGTGTTGCCCCCGGCGGTCGCAGCGCGGGCGTGCTTCCTCTCGGGCCCGAGCTTCGCGCTCGAGGTGGCGAAGGAGCAGCCGACCGCGGTGGCGGTCGCGAGCCGCTCGGCCGATGCGGCCCGGCAGGCGCAGCTCCTCTTCCAGACCGAGTACTTCCGAGTCTACACCAACCCCGATGTCCGCGGCGTCGAGCTCGGCGGCGCGCTCAAGAACGTCATCGCGCTGGCCGCCGGGATGGCGGTCGGGTTGGGCCTCGGACACAATGCCCTGGCGGCGCTGATCACCCGCGGGCTCGCAGAGATCACTCGCCTGGGGATCGCCCTCGGCGCCAGTCCTCTGACGTTCGCCGGGTTGGCCGGGATGGGTGACCTGATCCTCACGTGCACGGGCGAGCTCAGTCGCAACCGCAGCGTAGGCATTGCACTCGGCCAGGGGAGGCCCCTCGAGTCGATCCTGAGCGAGATGAAGATGGTGGCCGAGGGTGTGGAGACCGCTCGCGCGGCCTTCGACCTGGCCAACCGGACGGGAATCGAGATGCCGATCGTCGCGGAGGTTCATGCCGTCCTCTTCCAGGGCCGACACCCCCGCGAAGCCGTCGAGAACCTCATGCTCCGCGAGCCGAAGGCGGAACTCTGGCGATGAGCGACGAGCCGATCGTTCCGAAAGAGTACTACTCGATCAGTGAGGTGTGCGATATCGTGGGGCTCAAACCCCACGTGCTCCGGTACTGGGAGAGCCAGTTCCCGGTCCTCAACCCGTCGAAGAACCGGTCGGGGAACCGCGTCTATCTCCGCAAGGAGATCAAGCTGATCCTCCTGGTCAAGCACCTCCTCTACCAGGAGAAGTACACGATCGAGGGGGCCCGGCAGAAGTTGGACCGGCTGCGCCGCGAAGGCGAACTTCCCGCGATGACCGCCCGGGTGCTGGATCGCGAGTTGCTGGACCAACTCCGGGCGGACCTCCGGGAGGTCCTCGAGGTGCTCACCCCGGCCGACGCCGCGCCATGAGGATCCTCGTCACGAACGACGACGGTTACCTGGCCCTCGGGATCCGGACCCTCGCGAGGGCGGCTTCACGCATCGGCGAGGTCCATGTCGTGGCGCCGGATCGAGAACAGAGCGCAACGAGCCACTCGCTGACGCTCCATTTTCCGCTCCGGGTGCGCCAGGCCGAGGGCGGCGTGCTCATGGTGGACGGCACGCCGACCGATTGCGTCATGCTCGCCGTGGGCGAGCTTCTGCCCGAGCGGCCGGACGTGGTTCTCTCCGGCGTCAATCACGGCGCGAATCTCGGCGACGACGTCCTCTACTCGGGAACCGTCGCCGCGGCGATGGAGGCGACGATGCTCGGGATCCCCGCGGTCGCAGTCTCCTACGCCGGGCGGGACCCCGAGGAGATCGAGGCGTGGACCGATGTGCTCGGCGAGCTCCTCGAACGGATCGTCCGGCGGAGCGATTTCCCCGCCGAGACGCTCCTGAACGTCAACCTGCCGGCGGTCCGGCCCGAGGAGGTCGCGGGGGTCCGCGTGACCACGCTCGGCCGGCGTGCGTACGTCGACTCGCTGACCCGGGCTCATGATCCGAGCGGGCGCGAGTACTTCTGGATCGGCGGGGGGGAGAGTCGGTGGTGGGGCGGTCCCGACTCCGACTTCCGCGCCGTGCATTCCGGGTACATCTCCATCACGCCGCTGCATCTGGACCTGACGAACTACCGCCTGCTGGAGGAGATCGGACGTTGGGACCTGACCCTCTGAGCGACCGCCGGTTCGATCGGCTCCGCCGCGACCTGATCGAGCGGATTCGTGAGCGAGGCATCGAAGACCTGGAGATCCTCCGGGCTTTCGACCAGGTGCCGCGCCACCTCTTCGTCCCCGAAGCGGTGCAACACCGTGCCTACGAGGACGCACCCCTCCCGATCGGTTTCGGACAGACGGCGTCCCAGCCCTCGCTCCAGGCCCTCTACCTGCAGGTCCTCCGGCCGCAGCCCGAGGACCGGGTCCTCGAGATCGGGACGGGGAGCGGCTACCAGACTGCGCTCCTCGCGCACCTCGCCGGGAACGTCTACTCGATCGAGCGGCTTCGTGAGCTCTCCGTACGCGCCCGGCGCGTGCTCGACCTGCTTCGGATCTCCAACGTGGCGCTCCTCGTCGGCGATGGCACCGTAGGCTGGGCGCGCTACGCCCCCTACGATGTGATCCTCGTCGCGGCGGGCGCACCCGCCGCGCCCACGGCGCTCCTCGACCAGCTCGCCCCCGGCGGCCGCATGCTCATCCCGATCGGCGACAAGAATGAGCAGCGACTGGTCCTCTTCCGGCGAACCGAAACCGGGATCGAGCGCGAAGAGCTAGCATCCTGCCTCTTCGTGCCCCTCATCGGGCGCTTCGGCTGGCAGGACTGATACGACCACCCACATCGGAGACATCCTTGGTTCGCGAATCGACCAGCGGCGCGGCGGAGGCGCGCATCAGCCCGATGCGACGCCTCTACAACTGGGTCCTGTCCTGGGCCGAGACGCGGTACGGGCCCACGGCCCTGGGGATCATGTCGTTTGCGGAATCGTCCTTCTTCCCGATCCCGCCCGACCCCCTCCTCATGGCGCTCGCCTTCGGCGCGCCCCGGAGGGCTTTCTACTTCGCCACGATCTGCTCCGTCGCCTCCGTCGCAGGGGGCCTGGCCGGGTACGCGATCGGGCGGGGACTCTGGGCCGTCGTCGCCGATTTCTTCTTCCGTTATGTGCCCGGCTTCACTCCGGAGGCGTTCGAGCGCGTCCGCGTCCTCTACGACCGCTGGGACTTCCTCGCCATCTTCATCGCGGGGTTCACGCCGGTGCCCTACAAGGTCTTCACCCTCACCGCCGGCGTCTTCCGGATCTCCCTCCCGGTCTTCATCGTGGCGAGCACGGTCAGCCGGAGCGCGCGCTTCTTCCTGATCGCCGGGTTGATCTTCTTCTTCGGCCCCGGGATCCAGGGGTTCATCGACCGGTATTTCGATCGGCTGATCTGGATCTTCTTCGCGCTCCTCGTCGGCGGATTCCTGCTCATGAAGTACGTGCTATGACCGGGGCGGGGGTGGGTCGCTCGCCGTGACCCACCACCGCATCGCCACGGCGCCGCTCGTCACGGGGTCCCCGCGCTGCCCGCCGTCGCCCCGGGGGGGCCCGAGGGGTTTACAGGCAGGCTCCGCGCGCGATCCGGCTCCCGCGTGGCGCTCGGATGGCATCGGATCGTGGATGGGGGCGTGCATCTTGCACCTCCGGGCCAGAGACCGGACCACCCTCGCGACTGGCCCACCACGGCCCCGTCCGACACGGCCCGGCCTATGGCGATCGCACGGAGCCCGGAGGAGTCGATGCGCGCCACGCCCCCGATTATCTGGCTGGCCCTCGCCACCTCTCTTGCCCCGGCCTTGGCGGCGCAACGGCCGCGGATCGGGGTGGGGATCGCAGGCGGCACCGTGCTCGGGTCGCAACTCCTCGATCACGACTTCGCGACGGTCCTCGACGACTCCGAGCTCATCGTGGCGCAACAGTTCGATCTCGACGACATCTCGGTCTTCAGCGCACACGGCGAGTGGTACGTCACTCGCCACATTTCGCTGCGCGGCCACGCCGCGGTCGGGGAGGGCCGACTCGAGATCACGACCTCGGGCGGCGCCGGCGTCATCGCCAACCTGGCGCACGAGCAGGCCCCCGGCGATGTCCGGATCCGAGCCTTCGACGCCGGTCTCTGCCTCTGGCCGTGGGCGCCGATGACCGTGGGCTTCGCCCCCTTCTTCACCATCGGCGTCGGGACGTTCTCTTACGACTTCGACGCGGTCGACCTCAACGGATTCTTCCACGCGGACGGCGAACGGAGCGGTCGTGCGCTCCTCCTCGGGATCGGCGCCGACATGAACGTCTGGCGCTCGATCACGCTGCGGATGGAAGCGATGAACCACCGCGTCGACTCTCCGCTGCGGGAGAGCGACTTCGCGGTGACCCTCGGCTCCGGGGCGAGTTCCGCCCTGAAGGAGACGGTCAGCAACGTTCGCATCGTGATCGGGGCCCACATCTACTTCCCGTTCGCCGACGGGGATGCGGGGGACGAGCCGTAGATCTTTCGCCACCGTTCGACCGCCTGTATCTTAGGCCGATCGACGGCGATCCCATTTCCACACCTCCATCAGGAGTGCGCCATGGCAGGCGAATCCGGGACCACCGGACACCCCGGAGCGGGGGGTTCTTACCTCCCACCCGTATTCACCCGCTGGAAGGAACGCGACAGGCCGGCCCCCAGGGTCGACGAGCCGGCGTTCTCCTCGCGTCCGCCGATCGACGCCCCCCGTTTCAGCGACGTCGCGGGCACCGGCATCGAGGGAATCGGGGCTGGAGTCCGATCCCTCGATGCGGGCACGGAGTACGCCCCACGGGATGGGACCGATCCCGAATCCGAACTGATCCTGGAGGATGTGATCGAGGAAGGGATCCTCCCCGGGCCCGCGCGTGTGGGGGACCCGTACGACGCCTTGGCATCCGCCGCGGTGGAAACCTGGGAGCCGGCCCGCGCGGCGGCCGTCGAACTCGGTTCGGTCGCGGAGCCGTCGACCCGTTGGGGCGAGCCCGCCGGGTCCGCGGGCGGTAGGGTGACGGACGAGCTCGCGGATCGGCTCGAGCGCTTCGCGGCCCGACTCCGCACGGAGGGGGCCGCCGCCCTCGGCGCGGGTTTGTCCGGGGACCGGCTCGACACTCTCCTCGCCGGTATCCTCGCCGGGTACCTGGCCGCCCGCGATGGCTAGCGCGCCGCCCGACTCGCTGACCGCGCGGGTCCGTGCGAGCATTCGCGATGTCCCGGATTTCCCGCAGCCGGGCATCGTCTTCAAGGACATCACTCCGCTCCTCGCGGATGGTCCTCTCTTCGGCAGCGTCATCGACCGCTTGGTCGGCGGTGCCGAAGGCCTGGGCGTCGACGTCGTGGTCGGTATCGAGTCGCGCGGGTTCATCTTCGCCGCCCCGATCGCCGACCGCCTCGGCTGCGGCTTCGTCCCCGTCCGGAAGCCGGGGAAGTTGCCGTACCGGTCCGTGCGGGTGGACTACCAACTCGAGTACGGGACCGACGCCCTCGAGGCGCACGAGGACGCGATCCGCACCGGGCAGCGGGTCCTGATCGTCGACGATGTGCTGGCGACGGGGGGGACCGCCGCGGCCACGGCCCGTCTCGTCGATCGGCTCGGCGGCGAGGTCGCCGGTCTCGCCTTCGTCGTGGAGCTCGCCTTCCTGGGCGGCCGATCCAGACTCGGCGCCTATCCGGTGCAATCGATCATCGCTTACGACGAGTGACGGCAGCCGCAAGGCCGGCCACGAGGCCGGCCGCGGCCCATGCGCGAATGGGGTGGCGCTTGGCAGCCGCGTAAGGGCTCCATCGCAACTCGGGGAGGCCGTCGCGGACGCCGCCGTCGTCCGTGACGGGCGCATAGAGGTTGTTCGGCGCGTCGGCGTCCTTCGGCTCGCGGGATCTCTGGAGCGGGAAGGCGAAGAGGCCCATGAAGGCATCCACCAGTTTCGGGCTCATCCTCTCCCCGAGGGACAAGGCGAGACCGGATTCGCCCACGTACACGTCCCGCTCGTCGCTCTCTGCGGCGTGGAGCACCGCTTCGGCCACGAGCTCGGGCGCGTAGTACGGCGGCATCCCTACCGGCTTCACACCGATCTGCGTCTTCGCCTTCCCGAAGAGCGGCGTGTTGATCGTCGCCGGCTTGATCAACGTCACGCGGACGGGGGATCCCGCCTTGCGAAGTTCGACGCGCAGGCCGTCCAGCCACCCCTTGATCGCGTGCTTGGAAGCGCAGTAGGCGGTCCAGAGCGGCGCGCCGCGATCGCCGTAGGCGCTCCCGATGCAGACGAGAGCGCCCGCGGATGCCTCGAGGTAGGGGAGAGCGGCCCTCGCGCCATAGACCTGGCCCAAGAAGTTGACCCGCATGACCTGCTCGAAGTCCTCGAGCGGTTGATCGAGAAAGCCCGCCACGTTCAGGACCCCCGCGTTGTTGACCCAGGTGTCGATGCGGCCGAAGGTCTCCTCCGCCGCCACCGCCAGCGCCTGGACCTGTGCGGCGTCCGTCACATCGGTCGGCACGCCGATCGCCTCGCCGCCCTGAGCGCGGATCGAGCCGACGGCCTCGTCGAGACTCTGACGATTGCGGGCCGCAAGGACGACACGTGCGCCCCGCCGGGCCGCCTCGATCGCGGTGGCGAGGCCGATCCCGCTGGACCCGCCGGTGATCACGATGACCTGGGAGGCCACGGGTTTGGGCATGATGCTCCCCTCCCTAGCAAGATGCGAATCCGGCCGGGAGGGCTGCACGCCCCGCGCCACCGTGACGGGCTTCGGCCGGTTGAGCCGATACGAGATTTTCGTTATATTTGAAGTCGGGCGCCTCGCCGCGCCCGACGAGTCAGGCCCCCGTAGCTCAGGTGGATAGAGCGGCGGTTTCCTAAACCGCGTCTGCCGCAGGTTCGAGTCCTGCCGGGGGCACTGAAAAAGCAAGCAAAGACAACGGTTTGCGGAAAACGGGGCGGGCTTCGGCCGGCCCCGTTTTCTTGTATTGGTTGCGAAATGGTTGCGAAACGTTCGGGCGGCGCGCAACTTGGTTGCGAACGGGACCCCCATTCGCAACCCGGGAGGCGATCATGGCGAAGAAGTCAAGGAGGGCGGGGAGCATCATCGAGCGGCCGCCGGGCTCGGGACGCTGGCGGGTGACACTCTATGTCGGCGAGGTCGAGGACAAGGACGGGAGGACGAAGAGACGCTATCTCTCTCGCACGGTGAAGGGGACGAAGCGGGACGCAGAGTTGGTCCTCGCCGAGCTCCTCAAGGCGCGCGAGATGGGGGACACGACGGTCGACGCCAAGACCCGACTCTCGGATTTCGCCGCGACTTGGCTGGACACGCTCACCACGAACGCCACCGTCCGCCCTCGGACCGCCGCGGACTACCGCTCGATTCTCAACCGCTATGTCCTCCCCACGCTCGGCCGCTACCGGATCGGGCGCCTCCAGCCGACGCACCTTCGACGCCTTTACGGGGAACTCCGGGAGCGGGGCTTGGCCGCGCGTACGGTTCGGCAAGCGCACGAAGTGGTCCGAAACCTCCTGAACGCCGCCGTCCGCGATGGCATCATCGCCCGGAACCCGGCCACCCTGGCGGCGAATGTGTTGCCGAAGGAGGAGCGACGCGAGCCGACGACGATCGAACGGGACAAGCTGGTCGCGTTCCTCGACGCCGCAGAAACCGCGGCGGAGGGTCCCCTCTGGACTGTTCTTCTCCTAACCGGGCTCCGCCCATCCGAGGCGCTCGCGCTCCGGTGGTCGGACATCGACCTCGAAGGGCGCCGGCTTCGGGTGCAGCGGGTTCTCGTGGAGCGGGCCGGAGTCGCGCACGCTTTCGCGCCCCCGAAGTCGCAGACGAGCCGACGGACCGTACCCCTGGCCGCGCGTGTCGTCGCCGCGCTGCGGGCGCAGCGGAAGGCCCAGGCCACGGCGCGCCTTTTCGCGGGAGAGAAGTGGAAGGACCAAGGGCTCGTCTTCACGAACACCACGGGCGGGCCGCTCCGGCAGTCGAATCTCCGGCCGAAGTTCGTGAAACTCCTCGACGCGGCCGGACTCCCCCGGATTCGCCCGTACGACCTACGGCACTCCTGCGCCACGCTGCTCCTTGAAGACGGCGAGGACATCGCCGTCGTGTCCGCCATGCTTGGCCATTCCAGCCTCGCGCTTACGGCGAAGCACTACGCCCACGTCACCGAGCGGAGGAAGCGGGACGCGGTCGGCCGGTGGGATCGGTTGGCCGGAGGTGCGTGAAATGGGGGGCTTGCGCGTTTCGTTTGGGCTGGCTATATTGTGGTAACGTCGTAGCCCGGCGCCTGGAGCGCCGGGAAGACAAACGGACGGCGCGGTGATCGACCGCTAGCCACCGATAGCACTAGGCCATGTTGTAACGGCCGCTTTGCACCTGCTGAGGTGGCAAAGCGGTCGTTTTTTGTTGCCCCTCGATGGAGGTCATCGCCATGGTGAAGAAGTTGCTCCCGATCCCCGCCGTAGCCGAGATCCTCGATGTCTCCCCCTGGCGCGCATACGAGCTCGCCCGCCTCGGCATCCTCCCCGTCGTCCGGCTCGGTCGACAGATCCGCGTCGATCCGGACGCCCTCGATCGCTTCATCCGCTCGGGCGGTTCCGCTCGCCCGGACGATCGCGATGAAGCCGCATAACGGATCGGCCCGCGTCCAGGGCAGGGACGCGGGCCGATATCTCCGATGACGGAGGTACGACATGCACACGGATACGATACCACACCCCGCCCCCGCGTGCAACCCCGGACCGGACGACCGGGTCCTCGCCGGCCGCCGCGCCGTGGCCGTGCAGGCGCTCGCCGCCGCCGGCGTCGTCGATGCCGAGCGGTGGGTCCACCACGCCATCGATGCATCCACGCGCGCGGGTGATGCCGACCACGACCGCCGCCCCCGCCCGGCCGTCCGCACCATGGCGGACATCGCACCGGAGACCGTCCGGTGGGTATGGGACGGCCGTATCCCCATCGGCGGCCTGACCGCCCTGATCGGCGACCCCGGCGAGGGCAAGTCTACGGTCTCGCTCGCGATCACCACCGCGGTGACGCTCGGCGTGCCGCTGCCGGGCGAGACCGGCCGCCGCGACCCGGCGGACGTGCTCCTGCTCTCGGCGGAGGACAGTCCATCCCACACCATCCGCCCACGCCTGGAGGCGATGGGTGCGGACCTGCGGCGCGTCCATATCCTCGATGGCGTGCGGCGCCCCGACGGGCAGATCGTCCCCATCCACCTCGCCGACCCCGGCCATCGGGCGCAGCTGCGGGAGGCGATGGAGGCGATCCGCCCGCGCATGGTGATCATCGACCCCGTCACCGCGTACCTGGCCGACACCGACACCCACCGCGACGCCGACGTGCGGACCGTCCTCGCCCCTCTCGCCGACCTGGCCGCCGAGTACGACTGCGCCATCGTCTACGTAATGCACCTGAGGAAGGGCTCGGCCGATCGGGCGATCTACCGGGCCGGCGGCTCCATCGCGTTCATCGGGGCGGCGCGCTCGGCGCTCTTGGTCGGGAGGGATCCCGACGATCCCTCCCGGCGCGCCGTCGCCCACATAAAATCGAACCTGTCGCCCCTGGCCCCGACCGTCGGGTTCGACATCGTCGGGGGGCGGTTCTGGTGGGTGGGGGAGGTGGACCTCACCGCCGACCGGATGCTCGCGCCGGCCGCCGGGGAGGAGGAGCGGACCGCGCTGGCGGAGGCCGTCGAGTGGCTGCGCGAGTACCTCGCCGAGGGGCCTCGCCCGGCGCCGGAGGTCTACCGCGACGGCCGGCGCGCGGGCCACGCCGAGCGCACGATCCGGCGCGCCGCCGCCGCCGCGAAAATCAAAAAAAATCGCGAAGGTTTCGGGCGTGGCTCGGTCGTGACCTGGTCCCTGCCCCATACTGGCCAGACTGGTGTGGCCAGTATGGACGGGCCTGACCGTGGCCAGTATGGCTATGATACGGTACCACAATGGTTTACGGCCGATGGGGGCTCCCATACTGGCCAGACATATCTGCTGGCCAGTATGGGCCAGGGACCAGGGGTGGATGACGACCTCTGCATCTCGGAGGACGTATGACGACCGCCGCCACGAAACAGATGGATCTGCGGAGTCTGTCTCGCGCCGAGCGCGCCCGTATCATGGCCGGCCGTCTCTCGGAGGCGGTCCGGCGCGCGGTGCCGCCGGGGATCGGGCACTGGCCGCCCGCGTGGGAGGTCGTCGAGGCGCCGAGCGCCGCATTCCTCGACGCGCTCCGGGCGTGGGAGGCGGCCGGCGACGGCGCGCCGAACGAGCGGGAGCTGCGCGAGGCCATCGACCACGCCGCCCGCCGCGCCCTGGCCGCCTGGCGCGAGGCCGCGCGGCGATGGGAGGCGGCGGGACGGCCGGCGCCCGCGCGGGAGGTGGCCCATGTCGCGTAGGCGTATGCCCATGTCCGACCACCTCCTGGCCGAAGTCGAGCATGTGGTCGCGCACGGCCCGCTCGGGTCCACCGATCCCGTGCCCGGGTGCGGGTGCGTGGTGTGCCTGACGCTGGCCGCCGGCGGGACGTGGGAGGACGCATACGTGGCGCGGGAGATGGTCCAGGCGCTCGCGACGCTGCCGCCCGCCGATCGAGAGGAGATGGCCGCGCACTGGCTGGCGGGCACGGACGCGCCGCTCCCCGCGCCCGCCGTCCTCGCCGCGCTGGCCACCCGGGAGCCCGGCGCCGTGCGGGAGCCGAGTTCACCCTCCCGCCGGCGCCTGCGGACGCACGCCCGGCCCCCGCGCCGCCCGCTCGACATCGAGGCCGCCCGGGGCGCGGACATCGTCGCCGTGGCCGAGCGGCTCGGGCTCGGCCCCGCCCGCCAAGTCGGCCGCTACGAGTTCAGGGTGCGCTGCCCGTTCCACGATGACCGAGATCCGTCGATGACCCTGACCGCCCACTCCGGCCTCTGGTACTGCTTTCCGTGCGCGCGCGGCGGCGACGTGATCGAGCTCGTGCGGCGCGTGCGAGGCGTCCCGTTCGCCGATGCGGTGCGCGAACTCGCGGGGGTGGCCGCATGATCCCCGCCGAATTGCCCGCGCTGTGGCGCGCCCGCGCCGAGACGCTGCGGCGCTTCGCGCCCGCCGCCGCGACGGCATTCGAGGACGCCGCCGACGAACTGGAGGCGGCGCTCCGCGAGGCCGCGGAAACCCCGTTAACGCTTGCCGAGGCCGCCCGCGAGAGCGGTTATAGCGAGAGGCGCCTCCGCGAACTGCTCGCCGCAGGCGCCATTCCTAACGCCGGCCGCAAGAACGCCCCGCGGATCCGCCGTGCCGACCTGCCTCGGAAGGCGAGCCGCGCCGTCCAACGCGGATACGACCCGCGCGGGGACGCTGCCCGGCTTCTTCTCCGGGCGAGCTGATGGAGGCCACGACGATGACTCCGACGACGACTCTTCTTCGCTGGCGTTGCCCCGATTGCGAGGTGACGCTGCATCTGGCCGGCCCGGCTCCAACGTGCGGGCGCTGCGGCCGGATCATGGACCCTGACCCGCGCCCCGTCGTTGGGGGCGAGGAGGATGTTTGATGGCCACGAGGAAGCCTTGCCCCGGTTGCGGGACCGTCCCGCCCGTAGGCGCAGAAGAGTGCCCGGTCTGCGCCTTAGAAGCCGTCCTCGAAGCCGAGCGCGCCGAGCGGGAGGCCAAGCGGGCCGCCGCTCGGATGGCGCTCGGGACGGCGCCGCTTACCCGCTCGACCAACCTCGCCCGCATCGGGCTCGACGGCGCCGCCGAGGCGCTCGGCGAGGCGCTGCGGTTCGCCCCCGAATCGGCCCCGCTCCGCGCCGCGGCCGAGGCGGTGGGGCGGGCCCGGAGCGCGCTCGCCCGCGTCGGCATCATGACGACGACCCCGAGGCCGTAGACAATGCCGGACCGGGTGGCGATCGAGGCGGAGCTGACGGGGGGAGAACTCGCAACCATCCGCGAATGGTGCGAACGCATCCCCGTCCCCGTGGCAGCCTGGCCCGACGCCCTGGAGCCCGCGCGGCCATTCCTCTTCCTCGCCGCCTACCGCCTGGCCGACCGGCTTCGGGAAAGCCGGGGGCTCGCCAAGGACGCCGCGCTCGCCGAAGCCTGCGCCCGGCTCGGCCTCTCGCCCGAGACGCTCACGTCATGGCGCAAACGGTGGCGGCGCCGGGCATACCAACGCAAAAGGTGCAGGTTGCACCGTGAAGCAGCCTAGCCGCGCCACTAACTTGGTATGAAGAAGAAACCCCGAAGGGAAAGGACTCCATGGCCACGAAGACCCGAGCTACCGAAGCGCCCCCGCTGCCGAAGATTTCCGATTACCCCCCGTACGTCCAGGCGCTCGACAAGCTGAACCAGCTGCGCGCCGAGAAGGGCAAGTTACAGAGCGAAGAGGAGTCGCTCCTGGCCCAGTGGCGCCAATTCACCAGTGGTGAACCCGAGGCCGCCCGGCTCTTTCTGGAAACCGGTGTCGACGCCGAGGCCGATGTCAGGGAGCGGCTCGGAAAGATCGGTCGGCGCATCAGGCTTCTCGATCAGGCGATCAAACTCCAAGCGAAGGAGGTGGGGCGCAAGCGGCGCGAAGGAAGCTCCCTCTTCGTCTCAAAGCTCCGCGACCATTACGCAGCCATCGTTCGTCGCATGGTAGATGCCGTCGTCGAACTCGGCCAGGTCGCCGAGGAGGAGGCCGCCTTCATCGCGGCGCTGAACAAAAACGGGCTTGGAGAGGGCGTGCACGAGGTGCTGCGCCGGACAACGATTGGGCAGGCGCGGCTGTCGATTCCGTCGCAGGCCAATGCTTTTCTGGATGCCGCGGAGCGTTACTACGGCATCAAGGTGGATGTCCGCCGCTCCCGCGACGGCCGCCCCCTCCCCGACGCTCACTGAGGAGGCCCGATGGTCACGTCCGACGACCTCGACCGCATCGCGCTCCGCGCCCGTTCCCGCAACCTGGATTGGATCCGCGAGACGGCGATCCACGAAGCAGGGCACGCCGTCGCCGGGCTCGCACTCGGCTTCAAAGTCCACCGCGTCGACCTCCACTGGAACGAGGTACGGAACGGGGTGACGTTTGTCGAACCCGCCCCGGGCGGCGCTGGTCATGCCGGTGCGATGGTCCTCGCCGCCGGTCGCATGGCCGTTGCCTTGGCCCGCGGCGGGCTCCCGATGCCTCCCGACCGACCGAACGCCGCTTGGCGAAAGGCGAGAGTCGCCGAGATCCTCGACCTCCGCCGCGAGACGCCGCAGGACCTCGTGGCGTGCGCCAGTGATCGCGAGCAGATGGGCGATCGCACGTCGGACGAGGTGCAGCGCGCCATGTACGACGCCGGCCATCTCCTCCACGACCGATGGGCCGCCGTCTACGCCGTGGCCGATGCGCTCCTCGAGCGGGGCGAGTTACTGGAAGCCGACGTCGTCGCCCTGTGGCAGAAGCACGCGGGCCCCGTCCCTGCCCGCCGGCACGCCCCCAAGGTGGTGTGGGCGCCGAGCCGGCCGAACCAGCTCCCGCCCGTTGACGGCGCGGTCGAGGCCTGGACCGACCTTCTGCCGCCGAAAGGGAGTGCGCGCGCCCACGTGGTCTTCGGGCCGTTCGTGCCGGGGCTGATCGTGGCATGATCGAGGCCCGGGGTTGCACGGTCGCGGCTTCACATCGGCCCGCCGTGCGTAAAGTGCAGGGGCCGGCACTCCCCCGGGCGCAGTTAAGACGGGGTGCGGGTTGCGTACCGTGAAGTCTTCGCACGGTCCGCGTAAAGGGGAATGGCTCACCCCTCCCCGCACACCCAATGACGCAAGACGTTGAGGACCCATGGTTAACCTTGGACGCCTCGGCACGCATGGAGGCGGCGTGAGCGCGCGGCGGCCCCCGGGGCCGACCCGGCAACGGTTGCCGGGCGCGGGTCCTTCCGGCAGGGGCCGGCGGTGGGTAACGCGCGAGCGCCCGATTTGGCTAGCGCCAGACGTTTCCGGCGGCATTTCGCTTCGCCGTCCTTGATGGGGTGAACCGATGGAGAAATCGCAGAAAATCGCGGGTATTCCGATCGCGGAGTGGGTGACTCAGAGCGAACTGGCCCGCATCTGCAACATCACCGGGCGCCACGTCCAGAACCTCGAACGCATGGGACTACCGGCCGACGGGAGCCGGGCGACCAAACGGTACCCGATCCCGCACGCGGTCGTGTGGTGGTCGGAGTACCTCATTGCTAAGGAGCTCAACAACGGCCGAAACCCGGACTTCCTGCCGATCGAAGTCGCGATGGCGCGCGATCGGCTCTTCTGGGCTGAGTGGGACGCGCGGAGCGCACCGGCGCGGCGATGACGGGATCCTCGACGATCGGAAGCTCGGGTCGGTCCGAACTGCGACCGACGCGGTGGAGTGGCAGGAGCGGGTTTGAGACTTGGAACAGGGGGAGGCAATCGTGACCCTCGGACCATGGTACATGCGGGCGCCGGTCCCGCCGTATGTCGTGATTCCACACAACCTGACCCCGCACCGATTCATCCGCTGGAGCGGCGCGGACCCGGTCCCGGCCACACCATCGGCGGGCCAGGATGTGGACGCCGTGGCGGGCTACGCGAACGACTCGGGCGTGGCGAACGCGGCGTTCTTCCCGATTCCCGGGGCGCCGATCGTCGTCGAGTCGGGCGGCGCATTCTCGAACGGCGCCAACCTCGCGACAGACGCGCAGGGCCGGGCCGTCGCGGCGGGCGCGGGTCCGGTCGTCGTGGCCCGGGCGCTCCAGGCGGCGACCGGCGCCGGGCAGATCGTCTAGGCGTCATCTCAAACAGGAGGTCAGCATGTCCATCGGAGTGGCGTACGTGAGCAGCTTCGCCGAACTGAGCAACATTAACTGGTACGGGCCGGGAGACATCGCCTACAACATGACCCCAACGGTCCTCGGCACACCGGGAAGCAGATACACCATCCTCGGGTGGCGACGCCTCACGCCCAGGGGCGCCGGCAACGTCCTCGGCGTGGATTGGGTTGAGATGCGGGTGTTGACGGGGACCTGACGGAACCCCGCCCTGTACCCTGCGACCACCTCGAAGGAGACTACGATGCTGTACGTTAGCTTCCCCAACGCCGTGAACGACATCTTGATGGGCAACGGCTCGGTGTCCGTGCCCAGTGTTCCCGGCAAGCGTCATAGGCTGGCCGGGGTCTTGGCGAGGTTCCCGGGGACCGGTCCCCAAACCGGCACGCTACGCCTGCGGATCAACGGCATCGTGGAATGGGAGGCGGCTGTCTCGGGCGGGATATCCATCTGGTTCCCGGGCGGCGGGATCGAGACGCCCCCCGGCGCCACCGTGACGGCCGAGCTGACAGGCGCAACGATTCAACTCCTCGGGGGGACCGAGGCGTAGGCCGGCACCCATCCCAAATCCCCTCGGCGCCCGTGGGTACGCCCCCGCGGGCGCTTCGTACGTCGGGGGCATGAAGGCCTACCAGACGCGCGGAAAGCCACGGGTGTTGATGCCTTGAACCAACGGGGGAGGATCGGGAAGCTCGGGCCAGCGGACCCGTAGCTCGTTTGTCGGGCCGGCGCTGGCTTAGAAGCTGTTGCCGCGGACCCCGTCGCTTCCGCATCTTGCGGCCGACAGGCGCTCTGACGACCTCACCTGTCCCTCCATGCGATCAACCACCTCAACGAGACCACCGAGCCCCAATGCCGCTCAGCCACAAGCGAATCGAAGACATCACCGAGGCCGACTTGGCCGCACTCATTGAGAATGCGGTGCCGGAGGGGAGGCGAATCGAGTACAAGAGCGAGCTTCCCGGGATGAGTGAACGGGATCGGCATCACTTCCTTTTTGCCGTGAGTTCCTTCGCCAACGCCGGCGGTGGTGATCTGATCTACGGCATGGCTGCGGATGCCGGAATCCCTATCAAGCTGTGCGGACTCTCAGGCATCGATCCCGATGCCACGATCCTCCGCCTCGACCAGATGGCGCGCTCCGGGATCGAACCCCGCGTTCCGGGACTCCATTGCCGCGCAGTCCAGCTCCATGGGAACCGGTGGGCGATCGTCGTCCGGATCCCGCAAAGCTGGGCGCTTCCGCACCTTGTCCGCAACGGCGAATGGTATCGGTGCTACTCGCGGTCGTCCAACGGCAAGCATCCCCTCGACGTCCATGAGCTCCGGGCGTTGTTTGCCCTCTCGGAGAACACGGCCGAGCGGATCCGAAAGTTCCGGGACGCCCGACTCGCACGCATCATCGCCAACGACGGACCGGTCGAGCTCGACGGGACGGCGCGGCTTGTTCTGCATCTGGTGCCATTCGCCGCGGCTGGACCCGCGGCCCGCATCGACGTTCGGGCACTCGAACACCGGGTCTCAGAGATATACTCATTCAGCAATAGATACTCCGGCTGGCGATATAACCTGGATGGAGTCCTCAAGATAGGCGATTCGCTTCATCCTTCACGACCGCCAGCCAGTTACGTGCAGGTGTTCCGTGATGGTTCGATCGAGGCAGTGGACGCGGAGGTTTTCGCGGGCGATTTGGTGGATGGCACCGTTTCGGGGTCATGGTTGGATCGGGACGTTGTCCTTTGCGTTCGCAGCAGTCTGAAGCTGTTGTGGAACCTGGGCATCGAGCCCCCGGTGGTGGTCCTCCTCGCCCTGGTGGGCGTTCGCGGCTACCGGATGGCCACCGGATACACCGGGCTGCGTTCCAGGGGCCCCTACTCGATCGACCGAGACGTCGTAACCGCGCCCGAGGTGATCATCGATGACCCCGAGAGCGATCCCGCGATGGTAATCCGGCCCGCGATCGACGCGATCTGGCAGGCTGCGGGCTTGGCGGGCTCACCCAATTATCGGGAGGATGGCACCTTCGATTTGCTCTAGGCGGTTGCAACTGCGGCCAAGGCTGCGCCGGCGCGACCGTGGGCTAATGGTTCGCCCTCACGGTGCATCATGTGCCGTGGACGCCGATCATGGCGCGGACCCGCTTGCGTTCTATGCGCGCGGGTTTTCGTCGCGGGTTACGTTGCCGCCGAAGATCTCCCTGGCGCAGATGTGGGGGCGCGGCACGGGATATCGAGTGCATTCCGTCCGCCCAAACGAAAGTCGGTGCCCGGCGGAGCATGGAGCAAGATGCCCCCGTGCGTGGCGTTACGTGGGCAACGGCCGCACCTGTGGCCTAGGTCCGGCGATCCAGGGGTCGGCTAGGGCGTGGAGGTCGGTAGTGCTCAGTCGACGACCATCTTGCGAATGAGGTAGAGCACGGCGGATCCGACGAACCAGATGCCGAAGTAGATGAACGCCCCGATGATCAAGGCGAACCCCGCGGCGGTCTCGTTACCGGGCTCCGGCGCCCGCACGACCTGAGTACAGGACACCGCCCACATCCCGCCCCACAGCAGCGTCCAGAGAACGAAGATCCAGCGGAGAACCGTGGCGCCCGTCGAGGTGGGGCCAGGGGCGTTCAAGGGGACGGAACTCGCCGGGCTCGGCACTCCGCAGTGAGGGCACGTTGCGGCCTTCGTACTCACGTGCCGGCCGCACTCACGACAGGGTTGAAGGGCCATCGTCGCCTCCGGGTGGAAGTCAAGGCCACAGGAACAGTTCGTCCGCGGCGAGGCGTGGGCGGATGCGGTCGTAGTACGTTCTATCGCGATGCTCGTGGCGCCGATGGACTGCCCAACAACAGTAATCGGCCACCTGGAGCCAGGGGTTGCTCGCGGAATCGTGATGGTAGATGTGGAAGGTGATACGGGGATCCAGGCATTCGGCGCACGACAGGTGAATGGCCTTCTCCACCGCCTTCTTCTTGCGGCTGATGGGGAGCCGGTCCGTGTAGATGAGTACGCGGTCGGTCCCGGGGCGAAGGCGCCCTCGCAGCACGAACCGCAGCACGATTGATAGAAACTGCGGGTAGAACCGAAGGGGCTCCCGAAGTGGATTGTAGAGCTTCGTCTTGTCGACGATTACCGAAGCGAATTGCCACCCCTCCATGGCCTCCATCGCGCCAAAGACGCGATCGCGCACCCACGGCCGATCCTCGGTGGCATGGAACCGTTCGATGCCGTGCCCGTCGCGAAGAAGCCCGAACCGCAAGCGATGAAGCCGCCAGGCCAGCGGCTCCGGGTCATAGGTCCATGCGGCCGTAAAGGTGAAGTAGCGGCTGCCGGAGGGGTCGAACCGCAGGTCGCCGGATTCGTCGGCGTGGATGTGGATGGTGGGCATGGGGCAGATGTGCGACCCCCCTGCCTAGCCCCGGAGGGCGGGTCGCCTGGACCTTTTTCGGCAGGGGGGAACCTTTGAACGCCAGTGGCGCAAAGTTGGGGCCAATGCCCCCGGCGCGTCAAGAGTCTTGTCTTCGAGTCAAGTCGGAGCGGGTGGTGCAATGTTGCGGCCCGGGGCGCCAGGCGAAGCCCCTCGGACGGCAACGGCCACTGCGGAACGAAGGTAGGCCGGCCCCCCGAGTCGAGGCAAGAGAGACGTTTCTCATCGAGAACGACCGCGTAGAATCGCGCAGGAGCCCCGAGGACGGCGCAGGTAGGGTCAGAGGCAGGGCGCAGCTTCGGCGGGGCTCTGCGGGCCGTCTACGCGGTCAGGACAACACGAGACCGCCCTCGGCCTCTCCAGTTCTTCGCGAGCCTTCCCGAACGAAACTCGGTCGGCGTTCCCCCGTGGTGGAAAACGCCGGTGGCGGCATCGGCGACGGGAGCGCGCGGCGGGGTGTCCGGGGTGGACGCCGTGGGGAGCATCGGCTGCTCGGTCGTTCGGCGCGATCCGAATTATCCAGGGCGCTCGCGCGCGGGAGCGTCGTCGGTCACCGTGGTCCCCGGGATCACACCGCCCACCGTCCGCACGTGCGCCGGGGAGTGGACCACGGGAGTTTTTCGGATCGATCCGAAAAACCGTCATCCCCGGGCACGCCGGGGGATGGCGAGATCGAGCTCCGGTACTTCTGGCCGGCGCAGGTCATCCCCGCGCACGCCGGGGGATGGCAATTCCACAGCTGTGGAACCCCCGGAGGCTCCATCATCCCCCGCGCGCATGGGGCGGCCGGGCACGACCGACATCGACGGTCGGGCCGTGAGCGTCATCCCCCGCGCGCATGGGGCGGCCCGATTCTGTCCCTGACTTCCGACGTTGGAAGCCCGTCTTCCCCCAGACGGGGCGGCCGCGAACGCAACCGAACGCGCACGAACGCACGGGAACGCGCGCGGCAGTGGCGGCTGGTGTCTTCCAGGGGTGAAACGGCCCGCCGAAGCGTTGATGCCCAGGACGTGCGTAACGTTACGCACGTCGCCCCATCCCCTGCGCGCGCGAGGGAGTCGGAGCGCGAGCCCGGCCGCGGAGGGCGTGCAGGTCCCATCCCCCGCGCGCGGGGGGGAGTCGCGTAGCCGCGGCGCTCCGCATCGCCCGGGAACGCCCCGCCCCCGCGCGCGGGGGGGAGTCGCTTGATCTCGGCCAGCCGCGCCTCGGCCAGCACCCCCGCCCCCGCGCGCGCGAGGGAGGCCCCGGGCCTCGGCGGCCTCGGTGCGGAGCCGCGCGCCCGCCCCCGCGCGCGCGAGGGAGGCCCGCGGCGGGGGTGGTGCAAACTGTTAGCACCAGACCCGCCCCCGCGCGCGCGAGGGAGGCCCTATGCTCCGGCCGGGCTACGATGCGGTCTTCCTCCCGCCCCCGCGCGCGCGAGGGAGGCCCGCCGACTCTGGTGGAAACGGTTTCCACCACACCCTCCCGCCCCCGCGCGCGCGAGGGAGGCCCCTTCCGGTTCGGATTTTCTGATCGATCAGAAAAACGTCATTCGCCCACGGGGACGGCGCCAGGTTGGTTGAAACTGGTTCAACCGGCCGTCTTTCCCCCGCCAGTAGGGATGACCTCTCGGGCAATTCCACCATGGTGGACCAATCGTCAGTCTTTCCTGCGCACGCGGGATGACGGGGCGCCGGGGAGGATCCTACCAGGCGCACAGACCTCGTTCGCCGTTCCAGTGGGGGCAGGGAAGGGGTGGGCTTGTGGGCGGGGCGCTCCTTGCCGTCGAGGCCGACCGAACTGGTAACAGTTTGCAGTTCCCCAGTCGCCTCCATCTCAGCGCGCACGGCACCGACGAACGGGTGGCTCACCCCGGCAAGAATGGCGATACGCCAGCGAATTGCGCCACGCGGTGGGGAATTTCCCCACCAGCGGCAACCCGGCCCGTGCGGTGGGGAATGTCAACCGAGGTTGATGCTTCGTGGGCGCTACGCCTCCCGCCGCTCTGCGGCGCGGTCGAGATCCGCGGCGAGGGCCGCGAGCTCGCCGGAGCGACGGCGGAGGACAGCGGCGAACCTCTCCAGCTTCTCCGCAGGCGCCCGCCGGCGCCCCGCCGCCCATGCGTACAGGGTGTGCTTGCTGATGCCCGCCTCGGCCGCCAGGTCCTCGACCTGCCCAGCGGCGACCTCAATGGCACGCTTGACCAGCACGGCCACCTCGCCCCGTTGCACGTGCCCTCGTCAGAGTAAACGAATCGTTGACAACTGGCTCGCCCCGTGGCATACATAGGGGCACAAGAAGCGGGGCGACCGTTCCCCGCCAGGAATACCGGTCGCCCCACAAATCGTTCACCGCCTGGGCACGTTAATAAAACGATCGCCCGGGCGCAAGGAGGAGGTGCATCCATGCGCCAAGCTGCCCGCCTTACCGCCCGCCCGCACCGGCTACCCGCCGGCCCCCTGGCCGAATCGGCCGCCCGCTTGGTCGAGCTCGCCCTCGACCTCGACGCCCTCGCCCACGGCACCGATGGAGAGACCGCCGAAACCATGCGGGCCGCCTCGCGTCGGGTCTACGCCGAGGCCGCGGCGTTGCTCGTGCTCTCTCGGAGGCCGTCATGAGCGGCCCCATGCGCGGTGCTCAACCGCACCTCTACGGCATCGCCATGCGCCCTCGGATGGCGCCGACGCCGCCCGTGGCCGTTCAGGCGCGGCCCCTGACTGCGGCCGAAAAGGGGGAACTCGCCCGCCGGCTAGTCCTCGCGCACCCCGAGAAGTCGAACCGGGCCCTCGGCCGAGAATCCGGATTGAGCTACGAAACGATTCGCTCGGCGCGGCTTGCCCTCGCCGCCGAGGGGCTGGTCCCGTCGCGAACGATCGAGCTGTGCCGGGGGAGGGTGCGCCATGGCTAGGGTCGCTCTCTTCCGAGCCATCGTCGACGTACCCGAGGCCGGGATCCGCGCGGGCGATTACGTCCTCGTTCGGGACGAAGCCGAGATCCGCGTCGCTCAATGGCGCGAACACGATGCCGACGGCGCCGCGCTCCTGCTGGACCACCTGCACGCCCTCCAGGCGCTCCCCGGAACCCGGCCGGGCTACGTGGGTACCGAGGGCGCCGTCGACCTGCTCCGGGGGGTCGTGGCCGGGATGGCCGCGGCAAGACGGACGCCGAAGCCGGCGCCCGCCCCGCGCCTGGCCCGCCACCGGGTGGCCCGGCCGCCGTGGCTCCGGGTGGTCCCAGGCGGGTGATTGTCCCGCCGGCATGAAAGGCGCGACAGCCCGACGACGGGCTCGGGGGCGCTCCGGGGAGGGGCGCCCCCACGCATTCTTGGTTGCGAGTTGGTTGCGAAATTTCCCAAATGCACCCAAACGGCACCTAACACGACCGCATAAGCGGCAGGGTGCAAGTGACGACGTGGCACCACTTAGAGCAACGCAACCTAACACCGGCGATCCGGGGCAAAGTGGCAGAGATGGGTTTCCTAAACCGCGTCTGCCGCAGGTTCGAGTCCTGCCGGGGGCATGGGACGGGACGCCTCGAGGATCGCCGCGGTCCTCGAGGCGTTTTGTCTTCGGTGAGTCGTTGGAAGGCCACGCCTTTCACGGGGTTGCCGTGGCCGTTACCTTTCCGTCGGACCTTCGCACGATGGGATGATGATTCGTCGAATCCCGCTGATTCTCGCCCTGGTATTGGCTGCCGCGGCGCCGGCATCCGCGCAGTACCGTGCGCCGCGCCCCATCGGGTGGGTCAACGACTACGCGGAGGTCCTCTCGCCGGAAGCGGAGGCGAGGATCACGCAGGTGATCGAGGAGGTCCGGGCGAAGTCCGGGGGTGAGATCGTCGTGGTCACGCTCCCCTCCCTGGAGGGCCGAACGCGCGACGAGGTCGCGTTGGAGATCGGGCGGCAGTGGGGCGTCGGGCGTCGCGGCGATCCGGGGGATCCGGCACGGAACACCGGGATCGTCGTGCTGGTCGTGCCGAAGGAGACGGCGCCGGACGGCCGTGGCCAATTGAAGATCGAGACCGGGACCGGCACGACGACGTTCATCACGGCGGCGGAGGCCGGCCGCGTCGCGGACCAGTACATGATCCCTTCGTTCCGCGAGGGGGACTACGCGACCGGGATCCTGAGGGGCGTGGTCGCCCTCGCGAAGATGTACGCGGAGCGGTTCGGCTTCGAACTGACCGGCGAGGTGGCCCGGGAGGTCCGCACCCGGGAGCCCGGCGGCATCGACGTCGGCCGGATCATCGCCTACGTGATCCTGATCCTGGTCCTCCTCCGGATCTTCGGCGGGATCGGCCGTGGTGGTCGGGGCGGTCGGGGCGGCCCCCGGGGCGGGGGGCGGAGGAGGTACGCCGGGCCGATCATCGTCCCGTTCCCGATGGGGGGTGGCCACCGGGGTGGCTGGGGCGGATTCGGTGGCGGATTCGGGGGCTTCGGTGGCGGCGGCGGGTTCGGCGGGTTCGGCGGTGGAGGCGGTTTCGGCGGCGGCGGCGCTGGCCGGAGCTGGTAATCGCATGGCGAGGGGAGCGATGGTGGATCCAAGGGCGTCGGCAACGGAGCTGGTGCGGGAATTCGAGCGGCTCTTCGGGCCGCGGCTACGCAGCGCGCTTCTGTACGGCTCGGTCGCTCGCGGCGAGGCGGTCGAGGGGGTGAGCGACATCAACGTGATGGTCCTCCTCGACCGGATCGATGCCGAAGTGTTGCGTTCCGCGTCCCCGGCGGCGCGACGTTGGGCCCAAGCGGGCAACACGGCGCCGCTCCTCATGGCCTGGAACGAATGGCAGCGCGCCGAGGATGCCTTTGCGATCGAGCTTGCGGACATGCGGGACGCGCACGTCGTCCTGCACGGAGCCGATCCCCTCGAAGGGCTCGCGGTGCAACGCGAGGCGCTCCGCCTGCAAGCGGAGAGGGAGCTGCGTGGCAAGCTCCTCCAGCTCCGAGAGGGGATGCTCATCGCGGCGGAGGCGGAGGAGGACGTCGGCCGTCTCCTTCTCGTCGCGCTCCCGTCGTTCGTCACCTACCTTCGGGCCGCGTTGCGGCTCGCCGGGCGCGCCGCCCCGGTGGAGAGTCCGGCCGTGATCGAGCAAGGTGCGGCTCTGGTCGGCGCGGACCCGTCCGCGTTCCTCCGGACCTGGGAAGCCCGGGCGCGGCGCACGCCCCTGAGCGCCCGGGTCGACGACGCGCTCGTCGCAGGGTACTTCGACACCGCGGAGCGTACCGCGCACTTCGTCGACAATCTTCCGCAGGAGACAGTACAGGAATGAGACGCTGGTTGTGGGTGCCCATGGTCCTCCTGGCCACCGGCTGCGGCTACAACCGCATTCAGGAGCTGGACGAACGGACGGAGGAGGCCCGGGCGAACATCGAGGCGGAGCTGATCCGCCGTAACGACCTGATCCCGAACCTGGTCGCGACGGTCGACCAGGCCGCCCGGTTCGAGCAGCAGACCTTCACGCAAGTCGCCGAGGCGCGGGCCGGGCTCACGGCGGCCCGCGAACAGGTCGCCCAGGCGGTCCGGGCGAACGCCCCCTCCGACGAGCTGAGCCGTGCGAGCAACGCGTTGAGTGAGAACCTTAGGCTCTTCGTGAACGTCGCGGTCGAGGCGTACCCCACGCTCCGGGCGAACCAGAACTTCATCGCCCTCCAGGACGAGCTGACGGAGACGGAGAACCGCATCGCCGTCGCGCGGCGGGATTACAACGAGGCCGTGCGTACCTACAACACGTACATCCGCCAGTTCCCGCAGGCGATCACCGCCCGCGTGATCGGGGCCGAGCGGAAGCAGCCTTTCGAGGCGCCGGCGGGCGTGGAGCAGCCGCCGCAGGTCCAGTTCCGGGAGCCGTAGCGGCGGGCGCCGGGGGGCCCGCGGCGGCCCCCGGGCGTGAGCCGCCGGGACGCCGCAGGTTTCGACGTGGTCGCGGAACCCGGCTGACGCCCTCCCCCACACATCCCCCAGGATTCCTTCGGATCCCGGATGCCGTGAAGGCCAAGAGCTCGACCCCGCCCCCGGCCGTTCGATTCGGACGGTCTGGGGCGGGGTCGAGCTCTTGGTAACAGAATAGGGTCCGTGTCCGGGGAAGGGCACAGGGCCCGTCGAGGGTCCGCCCCTACGGATCGGCCTCGCGGTACCGGGATGTGAGCGGCAGGCGACGATCCTTACCGAACGCGACCGTCGTCACCTTGATCCCCGGCGGCGCCTGACGCCTCTTGTATTCGCTCGCGTCCACCAGTGCGATTACGCGACGGACGACCTCGGCGTCGAACCCGGATTCGACCAGCGCCCGGATCCCCAGTCCTTTCTCGATATAGCCTTCGAGGATGGGGTCCAGCACATCGTACGGGGGGAGCGAGTCGTCGTCGCGCTGCCCCGGCCGGAGCTCCGCCGAGGGCGGTTTCGTCAGGATCGCCTCGGGAATGATGGGCGCGGCGCCAGCGGCGTTCCTCCATCGAGCGAGCGCGTAGACCAGAGTCTTGTATACGTCCTTGATCGGCGCGAAGCCGCCGGCCGAATCTCCGTAGAGGGTCGAATACCCCGTCGCCGCCTCGCTCTTGTTCCCCGTCGTCAGGACGAGCCACCCGAACTTGTTCGAAAGCGCCATGAGGAGCATCCCCCGGATGCGGGCCTGGAGATTCTCCTCGGTGAGGTCGTGGGGGCGGTCGCCGAAGACGGGCGCCAACGTCTCCAAGAGCGCCGAGAATCCCGCCTCGATCGGCAGCGTCAGGAGCCGGATGCCCAGGGCGTCAGCGAGCTCGCGGGCATCGGTGCGGCTGCCCTCGGAGGAGTAGCGCGACGGCATCGAAACACCGGTCACCGCTTCGGCCCCGAGGGCGTCGACGGCGATCGCCGCGACGAGTGCGGAGTCGATCCCGCCGGAGAGGCCGAGAACGACATGCCGGAACCCGTTCTTCCGCACGTAGTCGCGAGTCCCGACGACGAGGGCGCGGTACGTCTCCGCCAGGTCGTCGTGCACCACCGGTCCCCGCGCCACCACACTCGGTCGATCTCCCGCGCCGGCCGTCGGGACGACGACGCGGTCCACGGAGTCCGGTTGCCCGACGGCGCGGCACGGGTCGTCGATGTCCGCGCGCCGAGCCCGGCGGATCGCGGTCAGGTCGAGGTCGTGGACCAGGACGTCCTCCGCGAAGGGCTCGGCCTCTGCCAGCATCTCGCCCCTGGCGCCCACGACCATGCTCCCGCCGTCGAAGACCAGCTCATCCTGTCCGCCCACGGCGTTGACGTAGACGATCGAGACGCCGTGTTCCGACGCGCGCGTGCCGGCCGCGCTCCGGCGGAGCCGCCACTTCCCGCGATGGAACGGTGAGGCGCTGAGGTTGAGGACCACCTCGGCCCCTGCCCGCGCCAGCGGGGCGACCGGGCCATCCGGGTCCCAGAGGTCCTCGCAGATCGTCACCCCCACGCGAACGCCGGCGATCTCCATGAGCAACTCGGCCGACCCGGGCCGGAAGTACCGAAGCTCGTCGAAGACCCCGTAATTCGGCAGCCGCTGCTTCCGGTATACGCCGGCGACGCGGCCGTCGTGCACCACCGCCGCCGCGTTGTGAAGGTCCGTCCCCCGATCCACGAATCCCACGACGGCCACGATCCCCCGGGCCGCGGCGGAGACCTCGTTCAAGGCCCTCAGGTTGGCATCCACGAAATCCGGCCTCAGGACCAGGTCTTCCGGCGGGTATCCCGTGATCGCGAGCTCAGGGAAGACCACGACGTCGGCGCCCCGCGACCTCGCCGTCTCGATGCTCTCACGGATCCGGGCGACGTTGCCCGGAATGTCACCCACCGTCGGATTGATCTGCGCCAACGCGACGCGAAGTCGGTTCATCATCATGCCTCGATACCGGTTCCGGCGCCCTCGGATGCGAGTGCGGCCCGAATCGTGGGAAAGCTAGCGGAGTCCTCGATCGTCTGCCAACGAGGATGGCGGCGGACCCCCGCGCGACGTCTCCAACCCGCGATGGCACACCCCGGCGCGGGACCGGCCCGACCGGGCGCCATGCGGCGGACGAAGCGCTGGTGCATGCGCCACAAATCCGTGATTGACAATCGTTTACCGCATCATCGGGTATGCGACTTGCAACTCTTGTCCGTCGGGTTGGGAGGTAGGATGGATCCTAGCCGAGGAGGACCGTATGGCCAGCAGGCGGCAGGAAGGCATGAGCGCCGGCCGATCGGAACAGGAGGGATTCGCTCAGGGGGCCGGTGTCGGCGAACCGGAGCGGAAGGGGCTCGGGGACGAGCACGAGGGGATGGGGGAGAAGGTCAAGCACCGGGCGAGTGAGATGGTCGAGTCCGGCAAGGAGATGGTCGCGGAGCGGATCGACCGGACCGGCGAGCGCTTGGATCGCCGTGCCGACAGGCTCGAAACGCAGGGCGGCATCCGCAAGCAAGCCGGCAAGGTCGTCCACCGTGCCGGGGAAGCGATGGAGAGCGGCGCCGGCTACCTCCGCACGCACGATATCGGCACCATTGGAGACGACTTGACGCGGCAGATCCGGAACCATCCGTACCTGAGCGTGGGCGCGGCTCTCGGGACCGGGTTCGTCCTGGGTCGGATCTTCGGCGGCGGAGGCGAGGAGGAGCAGGAGGAGGAAAGCATGCGATCCGGTATGGAGGAGTGCGAAGAGTGCATGCGTCGGGGCCGGCAGCGCACGAGCGCCTTCGGTCGCATGAAGGGACAGATGGGGAATGCGTTGATGGGCGGGGTGAGCGCCATGGTCGCCCGGCGGATTCGGGACTCGATCGCCGGGCGATAGGGGATCGAGGCTGCGATCGCGTGGCGGAAGCGGCGGTGCCCGGGGCCCGACCGGGCCCCGGGCACCGCGTTCGGACACGCCGAGGTAGAACCTGACGGGCGTTGGGCCGGAGGGCGACCGTCGCGCCGGCAGCTTCTGGATACGGATTTCTTTCCCGCCGGACGGCCTACGTGGGGCCGGGGCCGTGATCACGGCCCCGGCCCCACGTTCATGACTCTCGCGCCCCCCCGGACCCCGCCCCGTTCCAGCCGCCGTTGAAGCGAACCGGAAAACTGGGTATCTTTACGGAACGTCCATCAGGCAGGAAGATGCGTACCGACACCCCGCCAGAGGCGCGGAGCCGCGCCCCGGAAGATCCGGCGATCCCCGCCGTCGAAGTGTCCGGCATCGCCAGGAGATTCGGGCGGCGCTGGGCGCTGCGTGGCGTTTCGTTGCGCGTCCGGCCGGGTGAGGTCGTGGCCTTGCTGGGCGGCAACGGGAGCGGCAAGACCACGCTGCTCAGGATCCTGTCGACGGCGTTGCGCCCGACGCGCGGGGAGGGGAAGGTCTACGGCTTCGACCTCCGCCGCGACGCCGACGCCATCCGGGAGCGGATCGGCGTCCTCGGGCACGCACCCGGCCTCTACGGCGACCTCACGGCGGCCGAGAACCTCGCCTTCGCGCTTCGTATGGAGGGCCGCGACGCCGATCCCGCCGCGATCCGCGCGGCGCTCGAGACCGTCGGGTTGGCGACGGTCGCCGGGGAGCGGGCGAGGACCTTCTCCGCAGGGATGCAACGCCGCCTCGCCCTTGCCCGGGTGATGCTCCGCCGCCCGGCCCTCGTCCTCCTCGACGAGCCTTACGCCAGCTTCGATGTGAAGGGGATCGAGCTCGTCAACGCGTTCCTCGCCGAGCTCAAAGCTGCGGGACACGCCGCGATCGTGTCGACGCACGACCTTCCGCGGGCGAGCGGGGTAGCCGATCGCGTGATCGAGATCGTCGATGGCGTGGCGATCGAGCGGGAGTCGCTCCGGAACGGCGCCACGGCGGAGACGGTCGGCGCGGACTCGGAGTCGATGGAGGAGCAGGTCGCACGATGAGCTTGCGTCGCGAAGTCGGGCGGGCGGCCGCTGTCGCATGGAAGGACCTGACCGCGGAGCGGAGGACGAAGGCCAACTTCAACGCCGTCGTCTTCCTCGCGGTCCTGATCCTCCTTCTCTTCGGCTTCGCGCTCGGCCCCGATGCCGAGGCCCTGCGCGCCGCGGCCGCGGGCGTCCTCTGGCTGACCGTGCTCTTCGGCGGCGTCCTGGCCTTCAACCGGTCGTACCAGCTCGAGCTCGAAAACGGTGCGCTCGAGGCGCTCCTCCTCTACCCGGGCGACCGCAAGGCGATCTTCCTCGGCAAAGTAGTGGCGAACCTGGCCTTCGTCCTCCTCGTCGAGGCCCTCGTCGTCCCGCTGGCAGCGATTCTCTACGATCTTCCGCTCCTGCGACCGCTCCCGGGGCTCGCCGGGGTCCTCCTGCTCGGCACCTTCGGGTTCGTCGTCCTGGGGACCTTCTACGCGGCCATGGCCAGTCGCGTCCGGGCGCGGGAGGTGCTCCTGCCGCTCTTGCTCTTCCCGATGCTGATCCCGGTCCTGGTCGCGGCGGTCGAGGCGACCGCCGCGCTTCTGGTCGGCGATCCGATGGGCGAGAGCGGCGCATGGGTCCGGCTCCTGGCCGTCTTCGACCTGATCTTCTTCGTGGCCTCGGTGCTCGCCTTCGAGTACGTGATCGAGGAGTGAGATGAACGACAGACACGACATTCTCCCCGCGGGCCGACACGCTCCGCGCTGGCATACGATCCTGGGGTGGATCACGCTCCTCGCCTTCGTCGGGGCGCAGGCGACCGGCTTCGCCATCTCGGCGCCGGACCGGGACATGGGACACCTCCAGAAGATCATGTACGTGCACGTCCCGGCGGCGTGGATGGCGATGATCGCCTTCTTCGTCGTCTTCATCGTGAGCCTGATCTACCTCTGGCGCCGCGACGAGCGCTACGACCTCCTGGCCGCCGCGGCGGCGGAGGTCGGCGTGGTCCTCACGGCGTTGACGCTGGCGCTCGGCTCGATCTGGGGCCGGGCGACGTGGGGGATCTGGTGGACTTGGGATCCCCGCCTCACCACGACGGCGATCCTGCTCGTGATCTACGCCGGATACCTGGCGCTCCGGGCCTTCGCGGAGGAGCCCGAGCGGCGCGCGCGCTGGAGCGCCGCGGTCGGCATCCTCGGGTTCCTCAACGTCCCGATCGTGTACATGTCCGTCCGCTGGTGGCGGACGATCCACCAGGTGCAATCGAGCCCGTCCACGGTCGACAGCGCCTACGTGCTCGGTTTGCGGCTGAACGCCATCGCCTTCTTGCTCCTCTTCCTGTACCTTCTCGCGATCCGGTACCACGCCTCGCGGGCGGAACGGGTCGCGGAGGCGAGGTTGGAGGAAGCGGCACTGATGGGAGGGATCCATGTCTGAATGGAAATTCGTCGGGGCGGCCTACGCCCTCACGTGGGTCGTCCTCGCCGGATATACGATCTTCGTGCATGCCCGGGCCCGCCGCGCACGGGCCCGGCTGGAGCATCTCACGGCGACGAGGGAGGTGGTTCGATGAGTGGACGGGGCCGGGCGGGCCGTCGCATCGCGCTGATCGTGGGCGCGGTCCTCATCCTCGGGGGATTCGGCTACCTCGTCTACGGCGGGCTCGACGAGAACCTGGTCTACTTCCTCACCCCGACGGAGTTGCTCGAGCGGGGCGATGCGGCGTACGACGCGCCGGTCCGCCTCGGCGGTCAGGTCGATCCCGGGACGGTCGTCTGGGACGCCGCCGCGCTCGACCTCCGGTTCCAGCTCACGGACGGGACCCAACGGATTGAGGTCCATTCGAAGGGCGCGCCGCCGCAGATGTTCCGTGACGGCATCGGCGTCGTCGTCGAAGGAAGACTGACGCGGGCCGGCATATTCGAATCGACGAACCTGATGGTGAAGCACTCGAACGAGTACCGGCCGCCGCCGGAGGGTCACGAGCCCAGGCAGATGTACAAGTCGCTGGTCCGCGAGGGCGCGCGGTGATCCAGACGATCGGATCGAGCTCGATCGCGGTTGCACTCGCGCTGACGCTCTACGGCGTCGTGGCGGCGGTGGTCGGGGTGCGACGGCGGCGCCCGGAGCTCCTCCGGAGCGCCGAGGCCGTCGCCTACACGAACTTCGGGCTCCTCAGCCTCGCGACCCTGGCCATGGTCTACGCGCTGGTGACGCACGACTTCAGCGTCTCCTACGTAGCCCAGGTCGGGAGCCGGTCGACCCCGCTCTTCATCACGATCATCTCGCTCTGGAGCGCGCTCGAGGGATCGATCCTCTTCTGGGGGTGGGTGCTCGCGGCCTACACCGCCGCGGCGGTCTACCTGAACCGTGAACGGCACGGCTCGCTCGTGCCCTACGCGTTGACCATCCTCCTCGGAGTCGGCGCCTTCTTCTACCTCCTCCTGGTCGGTCCGGCGAACCCGTTCGGTACGCGGTGGCCCGTCCCGGCGGACGGGCCCGGTCCGAACCCGCTCCTGCAGAACCACATCCTGATGGCGGTCCACCCGCCGCTCCTCTACCTCGGATACGTCGGGATGACGGTCCCCTTCGCCTTCGCAATCGGCGCGCTCCTCTCCGGCCGGCTCGACGACACATGGATCCGGACGACGCGCCGCTGGACGGTCGCCGCATGGACCTTCCTCACCCTCGCCATCGTCGCGGGGATGTGGTGGTCGTACGAGGTCCTCGGGTGGGGCGGCTACTGGGCGTGGGACCCGGTCGAGAACGCCTCGTTCATGCCGTGGCTGACCGCGACCGCGTTCCTCCACTCCGTTATGGTCCAGGAGCGCCGGGGGATGCTGAAGGTCTGGAACCTGAGCCTCATCATTGCGACCTTCCTGCTGACGATCCTGGGCACCTTCCTGACCCGGAGCGGGATCGTCTCGTCGGTGCATGCGTTCACGGCGGGGAGCATCGGCTATTATTTCCTGGCCTTCATCGCGGCCATCCTCGTCTTCTCGCTCGTGGTGCTCGCCGGACGCAGCCAGGAGCTCAGGTCCGCAGGGAACCTCGACGGCGTCGCATCGAGGGAGACGGTCTTCCTGCTGAACAACCTCCTGCTGTCGGCCTTCACCTTCACGGTCCTCCTCGGGACGCTCTACCCGCTGGTGGCCGAGGCGCTGCGAGGCGTGAAGGTCAGCGTCGGGGCGCCGTTCTACAACCGGATGACGCTCCCGCTCTGCGTCGCCCTCCTCTTCCTCATGGGCGTGGGTCCGGCGCTGCCCTGGCGGAGTGCATCTCGGGAGACTCTGCGTCGCCAGCTCCTTCCGCCGCTGGCGGCGGCGGTGCTCGTGGCGGTCGCGTCGGTCGCCTTCGGGGTCCGCCAGGTGTACGCGGTGCTGGCGTTCGCGTTCGGCGCCTTCGCGCTGGTCGCCAACCTCCGGGAGTACGGGACCGGCGTTCGCGCGCGCATGCGCGCCCATGCCGAGGGTCCGCTCACGGCGCTCCGGCACCTGGTCGCGGCGAACCCTCGCCGCTACGGCGGCTACGTGGCGCACATCGGCGTGATCGCGATGGCGATCGGGATCGCGGCTTCGTCGACCTTCCGTATGGAGCGCGATGCCACGCTCCGCTCCGGCGAGACCGTCGAAGTTCCGGGGGGTCGCTTCGCTCTCCGCTTCGACGAGCTCTGGGCTCTCGATGAGCCACAGAGGTTCGTGGTCGGCGCGTACATGACGGTCCTGCGGGAGGGCCGGGAGATCGGACGGCTCGACCCCCGCCTCAACTTCTATAGGGGCAACGACCAGCCGATCGCAACCCCGGCGGTGCGGACCCGCCCCGACCTCGACATCTACGTCAACCTGATGGCCTTCGAGCGCGACGGCTCATCGGCGACCTTCCGGATTCTGACCGAGCCCCTGGTCTTCTGGATCTGGCTCGGCGGCGGGATCATCGGGCTCGGCGCCGCCATCGCCCTCTGGCCCGGTCGCCGCAGGCGCGCCGCGCTGATGACCGATCCCGCGATTCCGGCAGGGAAGGGAGGGGAACGATGAACTGGAAGCGCTCCCTCGTCGCCGTCCTCGTCGTCATCCCCATCGTCGCGCTCTTCGGCTACGGCCTCACGCGCAACCCGCGCGAGATCCCATCGCCGCTGCCGGGGCGCCCCGCACCCGATTTCGCCTTGATGCCCATGGACGCCCCTTCCTCGGGGGAGGAAGGCGTCTCCGCGCCGTCGCTCCCGGTCCGGCTCTCGGATCATCGCGGCGAGGTCGTCGTCCTGAATTTCTGGGCGTCGTGGTGCATCCCCTGCCGGGACGAGCACCCGGCGCTCGTCGCCGCCGCGGAGCGGTACCAGCCGAAGGGCGTCATCTTCTACGGCGTGCTCTACAACGACTCGCCCGACGCCGCTCGCCGCTGGCTCGCCGAGATGGGCGGCCAGCCCTACCCGACGCTCCTCGATCCCGGCTCCCGGACGGCCATCGACTACGGGCTCTACGGCGTACCCGAGACCTTCTTCATCGACCGCGAGGGCAAGGTCGTGTACAAGCACATCGGACCCGTCACCGAGGCCATCCTCACGACGAGGATCGAGGAGATCCTCGTCGGTTCACCCCGGGGGGACGCGTGAAAGCCGTGATCCTGGCGGTTGGGGTGGCGCTCTCGCTCGCTTCCGTCACGCCCGACCCCGCACAATCGCCGGGCGTCGTGGACACGGCGCTCGAAGCGGCGACCGCCCGCGTCGCCTCGCAGCTCCGATGCCCCGTCTGCCAGGGCCTTTCGATCCAGGACTCGCCGACGGAGCTCGCCCGCGAGATGAAGGACGTCGTTCGCGATCAGCTCGCCGCGGGTCGCACTCCCGAAGAGGTGAAGGCGTACTTCGTCAGCAAGTACGGCGAGTGGATCCTCCTCGAGCCGCAACCCCACGGCTTCAACCTCGCCGTCTACCTCCTTCCGATCGCGGCGCTCCTCGGCGGAGGCGGCGTCGTCGCCGTTGCCGTCCGGCGCTGGACGCGGCAGGGGGGGAGTGCGACGGACGAGTCCGCGGAGGAGATCTGAGGCCGGCCGCGGCCGGCCTCGGGCACCCCCGACAGCGGACCCGGGGCGCCGCGCCGTGGTATTACTATGTTTGTCGAGGGTGATGCGAAGGGAGCGTGAATGTACCCGACCCTGATCGAAATCGGCGGCGTGACCATCACGAGCTTCGGGCTCATGATGTTCCTGTCGTTCCTCTCCGCGGCGTGGATCCTGTCCCTCCAGCTCCAGCGGCGGGGCCTGAACCCCGAGTTCGCGTGGGACGTCCTGGCCTGGGTCGCGGTCGGGGGGATCCTGGGCGCGAAGCTCTACTACCTCGGGCTCCATTGGGAGGATCTGGTCGCCGACCCGGTCGGCCAACTGACTTCTCGAGCCGGGTTGGTCTGGTATGGGGGCCTGATCGGCGGCATCCTCGCCTACTACTGGCAAGTCAAGCGGCGAGGCCTACCGATGGGGCCGGCGTTCGATGCGACGGCGCCGGCCCTGATGCTGGCCTACGCCGTGGGCCGTCTAGGCTGCTTCCTCGTCGGCGACGACTACGGGCTCCCGACGGAGAGCTGGGTCGGGATCGCGTTCCCGCAGGGGGCGCCGCCGAGCACCGCGGGGTACCTCCGCTCGATCGGCGCCGAGGTCCCGGCCGGGATCCCCGACTCGGCGATCCTGCGGGTACACCCGACGCAGCTCTACGAGGTGGGCGCCGCGCTGATCCTCTTCGCCGTGATCTGGAAGGTGTCGGCCCGCAAGCTGCGCCCGGGTCAGCTCTTTGGCCTCTATCTGGGGCTCTACGGGCTCGAGCGTTTCCTCGTGGAGTTCGTGCGCGCCAAGAGCGACCGGGTCCTGCTGGGCCTCTCGACGTCGCAGCTCGCGAGCGTGCTCCTGATCGGCGCGGCGGTGTACATCTGGCAGCGGAAGGGCGGGGCGCCGGCCGCGCCGATCGCCGGGGGGGCGCAGACGTCGGGCACGGCGTCAGCGGCCCGAGCGGGGGCGCGCCAGTAGGTCCGGGATCTTCGCGAAGTCCTCTTCGAGGACCGGCACGAGCTCGGGGCGGCGTAGCGCCGCCGCCGGATGGAAGAGCGGGAGGAGCGTCAGACTCCGCCCGCTCTTTTCAATGGTCTGCGGGGTCCCGCGGATCTCGGTGACGCGTGCCTCCGGGAGAAAGTAGGTGAGCGCCGTGCGCCCGAGGGTGACGATCACCTCGGGTCGGACGAGGCGAAGCTGCTCCTCGAGCCAGGGCGAGTGGGCGCGGATCTCCCTCACACGGGGCGTCCTGTTCCCGGGGGGTCGACACGCGACGATGTTCGTAATGTAGGCCTCGCCGCGGTCGAGTCCGTTCGCCTCGAAGAGCCGGTCGAGGAGGCGGCCCGCCCGCCCCACGAAGGGGCGGCCTGCGGCGTCCTCCTGTGCCCCGGGCGCCTCTCCGACCAGCATGAGACGCGCGGGCGCGGGTCCCGTGCCGACCACGACCTGGGTGCGCGACGGCGCCAGGTCGCAGCGGGTGCAGCAGATCATCTCGACGAAGAGCTCATCGATCGACGTCGCCGCCGGCACCTTTTCCGGGATCCCCGGAATGTACGGTGTCGGGTCACCCTTGCCCCGCCAGCACCCGGATTTCGGCACACCCGCCTCCTTTGAAGGTTCGCTCCGACCCGATCCCCGGCGGTCGGTGGCCGCCAGGCCCGCACGTTACCGGGTGGCGGTTCCTCGTGCAACGGGTGGGCCGCGCGGGATCGGGCGCCGCGGCCCGGGACTTGTAGGGCGATCGCCTCGCCCCATCCCCAACCCCACTCCCAACCCCGACCAGGGGGCGACCATGGACACGACGAGGTTGCAGGTCGAACGGCTGGAGGAGAACGCGGAAGCGATCCGTCAGAGACTGCGCGGCGAGCCCGGGATTGGCCGGGTGCTCGTCCGGCCCGACCGGGGTGTGGTCTACATCCGCCATAGCCGGGCGAAGATGCCGAGGGAGCGGATCCTCGAGATCGTGGCGGAATCCGGCCTCGAGGCCCGCGTCCTGGGTCGCTGATCGGCCGGTGCGTGGAACGCCGATTGCCCGCATAGGGGACGGAAGGCCACGCACACCGCCCGGGCGGGTGCCCGTCCGGGGGGGCACCGTGGCGATGGCCCGCACGCGGCACCCGAGAACGCCGAGGACCGGCATGCTCTCCAATCCGATCCCGATCGTGACCCTCACCCTTGCCGCCCTCGTCTCCGGGTGCGGCCATCGCCTCCTGGATCGGTGGTCCGGGGAGCCGATCCTGGCTTACCGGGTCGCTGCCCCGGCGGACTCCCTCTGGATCAGGATCGCCGAGCGAGCCCGCGCCCTCGACCTGGTCGTGGCAGGGATCCACCCCGGCGACCGGATCGTTCAGTTCGACTGGGTCACGGCCCCTGGCGATGGGCGACTCTACCTCCGGTGCGGTGGGGAGGGGGTCGTGGGGAGCGCATCACTCCGGCCTCGGGTGCGCGTCCGCGATACCGGCGACGGCAGCGAGGTCGTCATCTCGACCGAGGTCCGGGCGACCGCCGCCTCCGGGTGCCGATCCAACGGCCACTTCGAGGAATGGCTCCTCGGCCGGTTCGCGCCGGCGATCGCCGATGCGCGGCCGGCCGAGGGACCGACCTCGACCGGCCGCGGCGACGGCCCCGCGGATCGAAGGGATTGAACGCCTCAACGCTTGGGCTCGCCTACCCTCACGAGGCGGATCACGGTACGTGACCGGTCGGCGATGAGGTCGGTCACGGTGAGCTCGAGCGCGTAGAGCCCCGTCGCGAGATCGCCCAAGGGGAGGTCGACGGCCAGGACCGCCGGGTGCCCCGCCACCCCCTCGCCTTCGAACTCCAGGCTCGGCGCCTCCCTCTCCTCGGAGAGACCGAGCTTCCTGCCGATCCACCCGACGGCGCGTGCGAGGAGGGCGGGCTCCGCGGCACGACGCATCCGGAGTCGCACCGCGTAGTGCGTTGCTTCATCGGCCGCAGGCATGAGGCGATGAGCCTCGGCGTAGAGCCCCAGGGTGTCGCCCGGTGCGACGACCAGCCGTGTCAACGGGCGGAGCTCCGGATCGTGGCGGCCGGTCGGGAGATCGCCGTCGCCGTACGGGTGGGCGACGACGATGTCCGAGAGGAGGAGCCCCGGTCCCGAGATCTCCGACAGGTCGATGGCGTACCGGGCTCGCCCGGCGAGTCGCGACTCCGGCTCCAGGAGTTCCAGACTGTAGACCACCCGCTCGGCGGGGAGCACCGCTTCGAAGGTCGCCGTCGCGGTATCCCCCGAGATCCTGGCGGCCCCATCCTGCCGCTGGGAATGCCGGTAATCCCGGTCGAGAAGGAAGAGCGCCGCCCGAACGCCCGACCTCGGATCGGCGGCCGAATCGAAGGCAAGAGCGCCGTCGACGCGCAGGACGACCGAATCCCCGACCGGGAAGCGAGAAGTCTGGTGGTCGAGGTGAACGAGCCGCCGGATGGACCGCACAGCGAACCCGCTCCTCGCCCGCTCGTTGTCGAGGGGCCACGGATCGCCGGGCGGTGGAGCCCCCGGGAATCCCTCCGTCCGTAGCGTCTCCGGGACGTACGCGAGCTGGTCGGGATCGAAGTATTCGACCATCGTCTCGCTGATCATCGCCGACCAGTTGACGAGCCGCTCGCGGCTGCTCGGGACGCCGTACCGCACCGTGAGCTGCTCGAGATCGTCGTCCCAGCGCTGCATCCTGTAGACGACCGGGGCATCGGAGAGGAGGCGGGACCAGACGTGCCGGGCGATGTGCTCGACGCGCCGTTCGTTGCCCGGCGTCAGGTAGAGGGGATCCGAGAGGCGCCAGAGGGCCTCCTCGTAGATCTCCTGCTCCGCGTCCATGAGCGCGTCGTAGACCTTCCGCTCCTTCAGCGCGACGAGGTACGAGACCCGCTCGAACCGGCGCCGAGCCTCGCGCGGGATGCGGGCCAAAGCCTGATCGAACCTCGCTTCCGCGGTCGAGTCGTCTCCGGTCGCGTGGAGTGCGTACCCTTCGAGGAGGGGGCCCCAGACCGAGTCGCCGGATGCCCACGTGAACGCCCGTGCGGCGGCCAGGGCCTCCTCGGCCCGACCGTCCTCCACCAGATACCGGAGGAGCGGACCCGCGGTCGAGATGTCGTGCGGGAAGACCGCAAATGCCTGCCGGAGCATCTCGACGGCGAGCTGGCGTGCACTGATGACCTTTCCGGGCACCTCGGGGTCCGACCGCCGCGTGCCGCTCCCCTCGTAACGCAGGCAGAATCGCCCGACGACCTCGTCGCACCGATCCGACGAAGACGTTCCGAACCGGCTCGGTGCCATGCTACGAAGTAGAAACTCGTACGCCCGTTCCGCAGCGCGGGCGCGGTCCCGAAGCGCCTCGGCCGAATCCGGGGAGATGTCTCCCTGTATCGGCGCCTGGATCACCACGGCGAGGACGGCGAGGAGTCGCATCATCTCTCCATTGCGATGGAACCGTTTTTGCGTTCGCCCTCCCGCCTCGGACGCGACCCAAAGCGGACCCTCTCTACCGGAGGCGACCATGGCCAGGGATCAGGTCGCCGGTGCGATCATCCTCGACACGCTACGCGAGCGCATCGTCTCGGGCCTCTACGTCGGGCATTGGCGCCCGGGCGAACGCCTTCCCAGCATCCGCGAGATCGCGGACGCGGAAGGTGTGGACCGCAAAACTGCGGCCGCCGCCTACCACCGTCTGGAACAGGAAGGCCTGGTTCACGTCCGGCCCCGTTCCGGCGTGTACCTCAGCGCCCCGCCGCCGCCGACCCCCGCCGGGCCCCTCGAGCGCCTCCACCGGCAATGGCTCCAGCACACCTTCGAAAGCGCCCGGGCGCTCGGGCTCGACACGCGGACCATTCTTCGCTTGACCAACGAGGTCTCGGTCCTCGAGCAGGTGCGACTCCCCGTCATCGAATGCAGCTGGCCCCAGGCCGAGACGATCGCCGAAGAGCTGCGGGACCGGCTCGAGATCCAGGCGATGCCGTACCTCCTCGAGGAGCTGCGCCCCGGCGACCCGCTCCTTGCCGACGCGCCGATCCTCGTGACGACCTCGTACCACGTCTCGGAGCTCGGGCTCCTCGCTCCGGGGCGCGTCGTCGTCGAGGTGACCCTCGCCCCTTCGATCCTGAGGGAGCTCCGCGCTCGCGGCGATGCCGAGCGCATCCTCGTCGTCACCAGCGACGACATCCAAGCGGAAAAGGTTCGGCGCGCGCTCCGGCACCTCCGCGCCGAGAACCTCAGCACCGTGCCGGCCACCGACCGGTCGAGCCTCCTCACGGCCGCGCAACAGGCCGATGCCGCATTTCTCTGGCCGGGGGCTCCCCGGTGGGTCGAGGAGGCGCTGCCGCCCAACCTGAAGCGGATCCGCCCTCGGCGAACGATCTCCGACGAATCGGTCACCCGGATCCAAACGGCGCTCCTCGACGCCGCGCTCAGGAGGGTCAGGGAGACTAGTAGGTCCACCGGCGCCGTAGCTCCACGATGAACTGGAGGCGGGGGCTCGTCACGGGGAGCGCCGTTCCGTACCCGCGCAGGTAGCGGTACCGGTCGACCGGCTCCACGGCGAGCTCCAGCCGCCACTCCGGGTCGATGCGCCAGGTGAGGCTCGCCGTCCACGGCGCGGCGACTCCGTTCGAATCGAAGAGCGTCCCGAGTCCGGCGCTCACCCGCAGGAAGACGTCCTCCTCGATCTGGCTGCCGATGATCACCGTCGGCGCGCCGAACCCCCCGTACGGCCCCGGCACGGCGCGGATCTCGAAGACGTCCAGGGGGAGCCCCGCCTCGGTCAAGAGCGCTTCCTCGAGCTCCAATGAGGCCACCTCGGCCAGGCCTCCGACGCCGAAGAGCGCCCCCGTGACGACGCCCTCCCCGAGAAACGACTCCACGCCGAGCGCCGCGCTCGGCCGGCCGAAGAGAATGAGGCTCAGCAGCTCCGACTCCGGAACGACCGTTCCATCCGGCGTGGTCAACGCCACGGTCGGCGCGGCCAACGTCCCCCCGACGACGACCAGGACCTCGATCTCCTCGCCGTTCGGGCCGATGATGATGCGGGAGGCGGTGACATCGAGCGTCGGGTTGAGCTCCGGTTCCCCCTGGAACCGGATCGTCGCATCCACGATCTGGAACTGTCGGACGATCGGACCCGCTACGAGCGTGAAGGTGCCTCGATGGCCGGTCAACGTACCGGTGATCCTCAGGTCCTCGCCCGACTTCGCGATCGTCAGCTCACCCTGGAGCTGAACCCGCGCATCGCCCGCAATGACCCAGAGGTTGTCGCCGGCCTCGACGATGAGGCCGTCGATGCTCAGCCGATCGAACCAGGAGGGGGCGAGCGCCGACTCCTCCTCCTCAGCGCCGGCCTCTCCGTCGATGATGGCGACGACGTCGGAGTCGACATTGAGATCCTCCTCGAAGTCGATGCCGCCATCTCCTCTTGCCACAACAACGTTACCATCGTTGACAAAGAGGTCGCCGGAGAGGGTCGGGGCGGCCAGTGGGCCGGCCAGGCGGGCCTCGCCCCAGAGGGCGGCATCGTCGTAGTCCTCCACCCCCACGGCCCGGAACTCGTCGAACCGGGCCACGAGGTCGACCACGGGATTCCGGAGGCCTTCGAACCGGACGACGCCGGACGCCTCCATCCATCCGTCGCTGCGGGCCCGGAACGACTCGATCACCACGCGGTCCTGTCGCAGGACGAGGGTGGCCGTGATCTCGGTGTAGCGCTGGTCGAGCTCCGGGATGGTGACCGCGCCTCCCTGGACGAAAAATGCGCCATCGAGGGTCGGGTTCTCCAGGGTGCCGCCGATCGTCGCGCGGCCATGGACGATCCCCTTCGCGTCGCGGACACGGGGAGTGACCGCGCTGAGCGCCGCGAGGGAGAGGCTGTCGGCCCGGAGGGTGGCGCGGAGGGGACCGGCCTCGAGGAGCCGGAACGACGGGGGGAAGCCGAGAGAGAGCGAGGCCGGAAAGGCGGCCTCGGCCTGGATGGTGCCCGCGGGCGCCGGAGGCGTGGTCCTCTCGCCCGTCGCGACCGTATCGAGGACGACGGTGGCCTCCGCGGCGACCCTGCCGTTTTCGTAGAGGACGGCGCCCTCGGCGCGGGTGAAGCCGAGGTCCCGCAAGGCGCCGCCGACGATCCGGAATTCGCCGCCGACGAGCGGGGCCTCGGCCGTGCCGGTGGCCCGGAGCTCCGCCCAGAGCGCCCCATTGAGGATCGGCTCGCGCCCCAGCAGAGACAGGAGAGTCCCGACGGGAAGCGCGGCGAGATCGATGCGGAGGTCGACGCCGGTCGCCGGCGGGAGCCGCCCATCCACGATCAGCCGCCCGGCCCCGCCGATCTGTCGCAGATCGAAACTCTGCACGGCGAGCCCGGTCGTGTCGCTCCACTCGAACCTCGCCGGCCGTGCGAGGGCCCATCGCTCGTCGGGGAGATCGAAGGCCAGGCGATGCAGCAACGCCTCGCCTTCACCATCCTCGACCCGCCCCGTCGCGGCGAGTTCGATCGACCCGCCCCCGACCACATCGCCGCGGAGATCGACGACGAACTCCGGCGGCGTGAGGCTCGCCGATACCGTGACCCTCTCCAGGTCCCGCGCGGTCGGCGTCTCCACCCCTTGGGCTTCCAGGGCGATCGATCCTGCCGGCGTGGGCTCCGCCAGGGCGACCTCGTAATCCGCGGTCAACGACCGAGCCGCCCAAGCACCGTACTCGAGACCCGTTGCGTCGAGAACGCCGTCGAAGGTCGGCATCGAAAGGCTTCCGGCCAGGAGCCCCTCGGTCCTGATCGCGCCCCGCACCGTCGAGCCGGCGGGGAAGGGGAGGTAGGGGCCGAATGGCTCCAGGGAGCGGACCTCGATTCGATACTCGATGCCCGGCGCGGGAGCGGCATCCAGGCTCCACGTCCCCGAGGCGACCGCCTCCAACGGTCCGAGGGACACGGCAGCGGTCTCCACCCGCAAGAGACCCCCGTCGACGGCAGCGGCCAAGCAGAACGAATCGCCCGGTCGGGTAACCCACCCCGCGAACCCGCCGTCGATGCTCACCCGCGCCGTGGCCGTGGCGGGATCGAGGCCGGTTCCGACGAGCGAATAGCGGGCGGTGAGAGTCACCGGAGGGACCTCCGGCTCGAGGAGCGCCTGGAGCCGTATGCCGCTGAGCTCGCCGGCCAGGTCGTAGGCGGGGACCTCACCTCGCAGATCGACCGTCCCCACGAGCGTGATCGTCCCCCCTGCCGTGGTCAGGGCGACGTCGACCTCGACCGGTACCGTGCCGGGGGGGCCGCGAAAGGCGACACGCCCGCTCACTCGACCGCGGAACGGGAGACCCGGCGCCACCACCCGCAACGCCTCGATCGGGACGTCCCTGAGCTCGGCCTCGAGCGACCGGATCGCGAAGGCCCCCTCCACGAGCTCGGCACGGCCGACCAGGCCCACGTCGAAGGCCTCGCCCGCACCCGGCGTCGTCAACCGTCCGGTCACGTCGAATGCCAGCGCCCGGGCGTCCCCCTGGATCCGTCCGGAGAGGAATCCATCGTAGGGGAGCAGACCCGTCAGGCGCTCCAGAAGGTCGATCGAGAGGGGGTCGAGCCGGAGGTCGACCGCCTCGAGCGTCAAGGGTCCCGGGCCCCCGAAGGCGACCGCGACAGAACCGAAGATCCGACTCCCCCCCGAGGTCACGGCCAGCTCCGAAAGCCGAACCGATGTCCGCCCTTCGGGGGTGGACGCGACCTCGGCCTGGAATGCGGCGGTCCCCTCGGGCGGGACCTTCGGCACGAACGCGGCGACCCGCGCGAGGTCGAGGCCCGCCACCCCGAAACGCGCGTCCAGACCCACGCCCGGAGCGTCCGGAGAGTATGTGCCCTCCGCCGCCGTAACGATCGTCCCCTCCACCGCCACGCGATCGACCCGGAACTCGATCACGTCGTCGCGGACACCGACCTCGCCGTCGGTGATCACCACCGGAACGGGCCGTTCGCCCCCCGCAACATCCGCCGTCGTGGCCAGCCGCTCGATCACGACGGCGGGCGCGGGGGCCGCCGTGTCGGCGACGACCAGCTTCGGGAGCACCGCATCGAGATCGCGAAACGCGTAACGCTCACCGGGGAGCTGGATCGCGATGCGCCCCCCTTCGATCTTCACGTCCTCCCCGATCACCCGGGTCGCCTCACCGGGAACGCCGGGCCCCGGCGGCCCCGGCCCGGGTTCGAGGAAGGGTTGGAGGGCCGCCGCATAGTTCCACCGGCCGGCGTCGTCACGGGTGAGGACGAGCTCGGGGCGCCGAAACGTGAGGGCCGGGAGCACGACATCTCGGTCCGAGATCGCCGCGCCGATGTCCAGGAGCCCGGAAATCTCGTCGGCCCGGAAGAACGGTCGGCCGCGCGGCTGCTCCCAGATCACCTCCTCCGCCCGGAACCGGACCGGCCCGGCGAGGGGCGAGGTGCGCACGGCGGCGGCAGCGAGCCGATCGGCGACGCTCCGCTCGAAAGCCTCGACGCCGACCCTCGGGATCCCCGCCCTCCCGGGCCGAGGGGGGCCGGGCACCTCGATCGGTGACGGTGACGGGATCTCCGGAATGCGGGGAATTCGTTCCGCTCCTGGAGGCGGCGAAGGCACTTCGACGGGGGTTGGCGGCGCGATCTCAGGGATCCGAGGGATCCCCACCGTCTCCGGGACCGCAGGGCTCGCCGACGGCTCCGCGCTCGGGACCGGTGCGGGACCCGGCGCCTCTCGAGGGGCCGGCTCCTGTTCTCGGATCAGGAAGTACCAGAGGACGACCGCCAGGGGAAGGAAGAGGACGAGGACGCGCAAGAGCGCCGCCACTGCGGCTTCGAGCCCGGTCCGGCGTCGGCGCCCGATCACGGCTCAGAACGGCTGGCCCACCGTGAGGTGGAGCTGGAACCGATCCCAGAACGAGCCCCGATCCGGGGCGAAGCGGTCGGCCACGCGGATCAGGTTGTCGGTCGCCGGATCCGGCAGGTAGAGCGGACCCGGCGTCGGGTCGTACGGGTTGAACCCCACATCCAGACGGACGGGACCGATGGGCGTTCGCGCGCCCACGCCAAAGCCGGGCGTGATCCGAAGCGACTCGCCCCCCGGCGGCAGCCCCGTCCCCGTTGTAAGGATCCCCCCGTCCACGAAGAGCGCCAGGCGGAGAACGTCTCGCGCGAATGGGGCAGGGAAGCGCAACTCGACGTTTCCCACGACGACGGACGTCCCACCGATCGGGAAGAAGTCGACGGTGGCGGGGTCGAAGACCGCATCTTCCCCGACGTAGACGCCGGGACCGAGCTCGTTCCGCCCGTAGCCCCGTACGCTCCCTGCGCCTCCCGCGTAGAACCGATCCTCGGGTGGCAGGAACTCGCTACCGGGGCGAATGGATGCCGTGCCGAAGAAGGTTCCGAGCCGAAGGTGCAGGGCGAGCACCCACTCCGGGCGCACCGTCCGGTACCGACTCCCCTCGCCGGTCCAGCGCAAGAAGGAGATCGCCGATCCCATCCAGGCCGGTGACCACGTGGCCCCCGAGCGAAGGATGTAGCCCCGGGTCGGATCGACCGTCACGTCCGTCCGGTCCAGGGCCCAGTTCAAGCCGAGATCGTTCCGCCAACGGTACTCCGCAAGCGCCGCCACGTCGCTCGGCTGGCAAACCAGGAACGCGAAGCAGAACACCGCCGCGTTCGCGACCGTCTTCCCCCTTTCCAGCTCGATCGACGTCGTCAGGACTTCGCGGAGCCCGACCTCCCGGACAATGGCCCATCGGCTTCCGAACGCCTCCCGCTGATAGACGTTGGGCTCCGACTGCCGCTCCGCGAACGCGCTCACGCTCAACGCGTTGCGCGGACTCATGAACCCCGGTTGCGTCAGCTCCGCGGCGAAGCGGTAATCGAGCCGGTTCGCCAGCGTGTCCCCCTCGAAGGCCCCGCAAATCGCGCCGAATCCCGAAGCCCCGACGCCGATCTTGCTCAACGACCCGACGAGCTCCAGCCGCCGCGCCCCCCCGCCGAAGCTGCGGCTCACCCATTGACCCTCCGCGCGGAAACACTCCACCGTACCGTACCCTACCGCGGCTTCAACGACGTGCACCGGCCCTTCGTCGATTCGGACGAGCACCGTCGCCGTCGTGCTGTCCCCGGGCGATACCTGCAGCGAGTCCGGCGCCACCGACACCGAAGCCAGCTGTACGATCGGGAGCTCGTAGAGGTTGGCTTGGCTCTCGGCGAGCTCATCCAGCCGCAGGAGGTCTCCCTTCGAGAAGGTGAGCTGCCGCAGCGTCGCTCGCCGACCGAGATGCTCCGCCCCGATCACCACGATCGAGTCGATGACCACCCGCGGACCCGGCACGGCCTCGAGCCGCGCCCGAGCCACGTGCGCTGCCAGGTCGACCTCGAAGTTCCGCAGCACCTTGGCGTAGGCGTGGCCCCGCGACGCCAGCATCGCCAGGACCGTGTCCCCCGAAGCCTCGAACTCGTCCAGGTCGAAGAGATCACCGACCTCCAATGGGAGCCGGTCCAGCACCTCATCCCGATCCAGTACCCCCTCCAACCCGGTCACGTCCAACTCCCCGACGATCACCGAATCCCCCCGGGCGATGACGAACGAGACCTCGACGTCGTCGCCCACCGGCTCGACCACCGGCTCGACCTGCGTACCGAAGAATCCGTTACGCCGATAGAAGAGCTCGAGGCGCACGATGTCCCGTCGAAGCACCCGCAGGTCGAGCCGCACGTCCCGGCGGCCGATCCGCGTGAACGGTACACACAAGGGAAGACCCAGGAACTTGCAGCCCGATGGCTCCGTTTCGACGATGTCCTCCAGCGTGTCCTCCGTGAACGGCTCCGGGTCGACGAATCGAACCTCCTCGATGCGCCGCCCGCTGTACTCCACCAGACCCGGAAAGTACTCCCCACCCGGTGGCCGCGCCGCGCACGCCGCGCCGAAGATTCCGACGAGAATCGGCAACAAGAACGGGGGCGCCCCTCGAAAGGCCGCCCCCGAGATCTTCCAGCCCATCCGTCCCCCACCTCTGGGAGCCTGGATCGACGCTTCGGCCACTTCGAAGTGGGGATTCGATGCAAAGCATACGCCAAGCCCGGCCCGGACCGGCCGACCGATCCAGGAAATCGGCCGCCGCCCGACAGGTCGATCTCGAGAGGAGTCGGGCGATCTGGCACCCGATTTGCTCCCCCCAAACCGATGTTTTTTCCGGCGTCGGCCACCCAAGGACCCGAGCCGTGCGGGACGCATGATGATCCGCCCCTACTTCCCGGTCGCGTTCACGTGGATGGTCGCCCTCCTCGCGGGCTCCGGCTGTGGCGACAAAGAACGGACCGCGGCCGAGGAAACACCGCCGCAATCCCAGCCCCGAACCCCGGCGGCGGTCCCCGGATTCACCCGGGTCACCGATGCCATGCTCTCGAGCGCCGCGGCGGGTCCCAACTGGCCGACCCACGGCGGCACCTACAACAATCAACGGTATTCCGCACTGGATCAGATCAACCGGGAGAACGTGGGGGCCCTCGTTCCCGTTTGGATCTATCAGACCGGGATCGCCGAGTCGTTCGTCACCACGCCGCTGGTGATCGACAACGCCATGTACGTCACGACCCCCGAGAGTCACGTCGTCGCCCTGAACGCGGCGACGGGGCAGAAGCTCTGGGAATACGTCCCGGCACTCGAGGACACACGGCTCTGCTGCGGTCCCGACAACCAGGGGGTGGCCGCCTACGACGACAAGGTCTACGTGGCCACGCTGGACGCACGCGTCGTCGCCCTCGACCACCGGACCGGGGCCGTGGTGTGGGAGACTCGAATCGCCGACCCGGAGGATGGATACAGCCAGACGATGGCGCCGCTGGCGTACGACGGAAAGATCTTCGTCGGCGTCTCGGGAGCCGAGTACGGGATCCGCGGGTTCGTCGCGGCGCTCGACGCCCGAACCGGCGAAGAGGTATGGCGGTGGCACACCGTCGCGGCACCGGGGGACGAGCCCGTGGGGTGGCACGGCGAGTGGAAGGAGACCGATCCCTTCGGCGCTCCGCTCCAGCGAGACATCCTCTACGAGCAGGAGCTCGTCGACGACTACTCCGAGACGTGGAAGCGGGGCGGGGGATCCGTACGATCCACGCCCGCCTACGACCCCCGGACACGCACCCTCTACGTCACCGTCGGCGGGCCCGCCCCCAGCCTCGACGGCGCCGTGAGGCCCGGCGACAACCTCTACACCGGCTCCATCGTCGCCCTCGACGGCACCACGGGGAAACCTCGCTGGTACTTCCAGTACCTCCCCCACGACGTCTGGGACCTCAGCGGAGGGAGTCCGCCGATCCTCTTCGAAGCGGGCGGACGGACCTACCTCGGCCACGCCGGCAAGACCGGGTGGGTCTACATCCTCGATGCCGCGACCGGCCGCCCCGTCCTTCGGTCCGACAACTTCGTCCCCCAGGAGAACCTCTTCGCCCGTCCGACCGAGGAGGGAACGAAGATCCTCCCCGGCGCCAACGGCGGCAACGGGGGCGCACCGGTGGCCTACTCCCCGGCGACCGGTCTCATCTACACCACCGCCATCCACCAACCCATGGTCCTCGCCAGCAGGTTTCAGCCCTGGCAGGAAGGGGCGCTCTGGCTCGGGGGATCCTTCCGCCTCATCCCCGACGAGCCGAGCTGGGGGACCCTCTCCGCCATCGATCCGCGAACCGGTGAGATCCGTTGGCAGCGGCAGGCGCCCGTACCCCTCCTCTCCGGCGCCCTCGCAACCGCCGGCGGGCTCCTCTTCGTGGGACAGGGCACCGGCACCCTCGACGCCTTCGACGCCGCGACCGGCCAGCTCCTCTGGCAGTTCCCGACCGGTGCCGGCGTCCACGGCAGTCCGGTCACGTACGCCGTCAACGGCGTGCAATACGTCGTCGTGGCCTCCGGCGGCCACTACCAACTCGACACGCCACGCGGCGATGCGGTCATCGCCTTCGCGCTCTTCGACAAGCGTCCGACCACGGTCTTCACCCGATACCCCGAACCCAGCTACACCCGCTACGGACCCGTCCGCTACGGCGCCGCGAGACAGGTCCCCGCAAGCCAGGTCGCACCGTCACCTCGTTAGCGCGCCGTGGGCTCGCCGCTCCGACCAGGGCAGGGGGCCCCGACGATCCCGGTCAACCCCGGCGCCTTGACACCCCCACCCATCCTCACTAATTTCAATAGGTTTGGGATTATTTCCGTCCCGCCCGCGCCCGCTCCGGTCCGCGGGCGGCTGCGTTCCGTGACCCGTTCGACGATGAGGCTATGACCCGACACCCGGCGGCCCGCCGACTGCACCACGCTCCGGTCGCGGACGACGACGCCTTCGTCGCCCGCGTCCTCAACCTGGCGGTCTGGGCCAAGGCCCACGCGCGCGCTCTCGGCATCGGCGCCGCGATCCTCGTCCTCGCCGCCGCGGCGGGGCTGTACTACGTCAACTACCAGCGGTCGGTGCGCACCCTGGCGGCCACGGAGTTGAACCAGGTACGCCAAACGGCGCTGAGCGGGAACAACGCTCTCGCCATCCGCGACCTCGAGGCCTTCATCACGCGGTTCTCGTCGACCGATGCGGCCGACGAGGCGCGCCTCCTCCTCGCCCGGACCTACCTCGACGACGGGCAAGCGCAGAAGGCGATCGAGGCGATCCAGCCCCTCGCCGGCCGCATCCGCACCCCGATGGGGGCGTCGGCGGCGTTCCTCCTCGCCGCGGCCTACGAAGCGGCCCAGGACCTCGACAAGGCCGTCGCGACCTACGCGGCCTTGGCCGACCAGGCGCCGACGAGCTTGGACAGGCAGGAGGCGCTCCAGCAGGCGGCTCGGATCCGCATGGACCGTGGCGAAGCCGCGGCCGCGGCCGAGCTCTACGAGCGGCTGGTGAACTCCGCCGGCCAGGGCACGCCCGAACGGGCGCTCTTCGAGATGCGCCTCGCCGAAGCCCGTGCCGTCGCCGCAAGGCGCAACTGACGCGGCGCGACCGCCACACGGCCGAACGACGGAAACGAAGAACCGGGGGCGCACGACGCGCCCCCGGTTCTTCTTTGCACCCGCGACGAGGGCGAGGACCGTACGCTCCGGCCGCCCGCGCTAGCGGCCGGAGCTCGCATCGCCCTCATGACGATCCCTCTCCGGGCCGCGACCCCTCCTCAGGATCGCGATCGCGTCGACTGCGGGGAACACGACGTCGCGTCCGCGCCGCAGGCCGCACGGTCCGACCTCGGAACCTCGACCGGATCTCGTCCTCGTCACGGGAGTTCGAGCCGCCTCGGGCGAGGCGTCGCGCCCATGCCGGACGCGGCCTGGCGCACGCCGTCGCCGCGGCGACACGGCGGACGGCGGCGCAGCCGTTGGCGGCCGTGTGCGTGGGGCTCGCAATCGCCGCACCACTTCGCATAATACACATTATGTAAACTTGAGACACGAGAACGTGTGGAAAACCGCGGGATTCTCCACCACCGCGCCCCCGCCCTCGCCTCGACGGCCGTGGCAGCGATGAATCAGTCGTGGCGTCGGATGGCTTGCGCGGATGCGACGACGGGTAGCTCACGCGCGCCTTCGAGGGGTTCGGCGAGCGCCGACATCAGGACGCGCCCAACTTCGTCGAGGTGAGCCTCGCGTTCCGCTCGCGTCTCCAGTTTCGGGAACGTGAGTGGATCGCCGAAGGTGATGCGGATCTTCGCCCGGCGAGGGCGGCGGTCCCAGCGCGGCCAGACGTCGTATGCGCCGTCGATCGTGCATGGAACCACCGGAACCCCGGCCTTGAGGATCAGCCGGAGCGTCCCGAGGCGAGGCGGTTGGAGCCTGCCATCCCAACTGCGCTCCCCCTCCGCGTAGATCCCGACGGGCTCGCCCCGTTCCAGGGTCCGGAGGGCGTAACGAACGGCCTGGGGGTCGATCTCGTAGCGCCGTACGGGAAAGGACAGTAGTCGAGGCATGAGCCAGGCGAAGACCGGCGAGGCGAACTGGGTGCTCTTCGCCATGGTGTGGACCGGGCGCGGGCAGACCGCCTGGATGAGGATCGGATCGAGGACGCTCTGGTGATTGGCGACGAGGAGGAACGGCCCCGTCTTGGGTATGCGTCCTACCCCTTCGACCTCGAGGCGTCCGATGAGGGGCGCGAGGCCGCGCGCCGTCGCCTGCGCGATGCGGTACAGGATCATGGGCGCGTGACGATGCGCGGCTGGAACTCGACGATCTCGCCCCTGCCGGCTTCGCGGTAATGCCTTCGGAGGGCCGCGCAGAGGAGCTCCTCCCAGAGGCGCGCGGAGCCGTCCGGGAACCGGAACGAGGCGAGGGGCATCCCCTTCCCCTTGATCTGAAGGGTGCTGGAGCTCGGTTGGATGGCGGTGATCCGTTCGAGCGGCCAGGCGACGTCGCTCCCGTCATCCCGGTGGAAGACGAGGACTCCATCGGCCAGTTCCAGCGTTCCGACCTGGTCGGGGCCGAACCGTTCGATGCGGTTCAGGTAGCGACCGCGGTGGCGGACCGGGGTTTCTCCGACGGCGAAACGGGCCCGCGCACGCTCGCGGAGCTCGAAGTCCGACCCCGGGGCCCCTGCCCCCTTCGCGACCGCATCGAGATCGATCCCGGCGAGTCGCTCGGCCCACGTCGCCGCCGGGAGCGCCTCCCGAGATCCATCCGGGCGGGCGGCCTCGATGACCGCGGCCCTCACGCGCCGGAACCGAGTCCCGCAGCCGGTGCAGCGTTCGCCGTCCCGGCCGGTTCGTATCCCGGCGATGCGCCGGCACTCGGGACATGCCCAGAGGAGGTCGCGGATCGCCACGGCGGACGCGTGCTCCTCAGAGCCGGCCGAAGACGTCGCGCAGCCGGAGGGCCCAGACCCGCCAGACCGCTTCGCGGATGATCTTCTTCGACATCTTGGACTCCCCGACATCCCGGTCGGCGAAGACGATCGGGATCTCGCCGATCCGGAACCCCTTCCGCCAAGCGCGCAAGCTCATCTCGATCTGGAAGGCATACCCCTCGGACCCCACCCGATCGAGGTCGATCGCCTCGAGTACCTCGCGCCGGAAGCACTTGAACCCCCCCGTCGCGTCGGCCACGGGGAGGCCCGTGACCCAGCGGGCGTACACGTTCGCGAAGTACGAGAGGAGCAGGCGCCCGATCGGCCAGTTGATGACGGTGACTCGGCCGTGCAGATAGCGCGAGCCGAGGACGACGTCGTAGTCCTCGATCGCCCGGAGGAACTCCGGGAGATGCTCGGGGTCGTGGGAGAAGTCGGCGTCCATCTCGAAAAGGTAGGCGTACCCCCGTGCCAGTCCCCAGCGGAACCCTTCGATGTACGCCGTCCCCAGCCCCAGCTTCCCCCGCCGGTGGAGGACGGAGACGCGGGGGTCGGCGGCCGCGAGGCCGTCCGCGATCTCGCCGGTGCCGTCGGGGGAGGCGTCGTCGATGATGAGGACGTCGATCCGCGGGTCCTGGGCAAGGACTTCCGGCACGAGTCGGGCGATGTTCTCCCGCTCGTTATAGGTCGGAATGATGACCAACGCCCGGCCCGCGTTATCTCCCATTCTGCCTTGAAGATACATGCATTAGTCGTTATACTTCGGGCACGCCAAATTATATACTTTTACGCCGATCCACAAGTGAAGATCCTCTATATCGCGACCGCATACGACCGGTGGCCCGGCGATGTGATCACCCCGTGGCTGGTGGAGACGATCCACCGGTTGCGGGACGAGGGCATCGTCGTGGAGGTCCTCGCGCCGTCCTACCGGGGGCTCGGGAGCGGGGTGATCGACGGCGTGCAGGTGCATCGGTTCCGGTACGCGCCGCGTCGGTGGGAGGACCTGACGCACGATCAGACGGCGCCGGATCGCGTGCGGGAGCGGCCGGCGTACCTCGGCCTGGTGCCGGGGTACACCCTGGCGGGGGCGGCTGCGGCCCGGCGGCTCGCGCTCACGGGGAGCTTCGACGTGGTGCACGTGCACTGGCCGATCCCGCATGCGGTCTTCGGCCTCGCGGCGCGTCGGGCGGCGGGGGTCCCCCTGGTCTGCACCTTCCACGGCGTGGAGTTGACATGGACGCGCCGCCAGCTCCCCTTCCTCGTGCCCTTCCTGCGGCACGTGATCCGCACATCGGATGCGGTGACGGCGAACTCGAGCTACACGGAAGGGATGATCCGCGCGGTCTACGACCGCCCGGTCGAGCGGATCCCCTTCGGCGCGGCCTGCGAGGCGGGGCCGGACGCTCCGACGGAGCGCGAGAAAGATCGGGACGGTGAGGCGTTCGAACTGCTCTTCGTGGGCAGACTGGTCGAGCGCAAGGGTGTGCACTACCTTCTGGACGCCCTGACGCGGCTCCGCAGCGCGCGACCGGTGTACCTCCGGGTGATTGGCGATGGGCCGATGCGCCCGGCGTTGGAGGCCCGAGCGCGGGAGCTGGGTCTCGGCGACCGGGTCCGTTTCGACGGATTCGTGCCGGCCGACGAGCTCGCCCGGCGCTTCGCCGGGGCCGACGCCTTCGTGCTCCCGGCGATCGTGGACGCGAAGGGCGATACGGAGGGGCTGGGCGTCGTGCTCATCGAGGCGCTGAGCCACCGATTGCCGGCGATCGCGAGCGCGGCGGGGGGCATCGTCGACATCGTCCGGGACGGCGAGACGGGTCTCCTGGTCCCGCCGGCGGACGCCGGAGCCCTGGCGGGCGCGATCGACCGTCTCGTGGCGGATCCCGCCCTGGCCCGCAGGATCGCCGAGGCCGGGCGGGAGCACGTCGAGCGGGAGTTCTCCTGGCCGGCGATCATCGACCGGCTCTCCACACTCTATCACGGTCTCGCCGCGCGTCGGAAGCGCGGCCCCGGACGACAGGCTGGACCATGGCACTGAAGACGAAAGTGGCCGGAGCCGCAGCGGCATCGACGCGAGGGGATCACGGAGCGGACCCCGAGGGCTTCTTCCCCGCGGGGTGGCTGATCGGGAGCTATTTCCTCCTGGCGGTGCTCTTCATGCTCCCCGCCCTTCTCCCCGGGGTCCAGCTCTTCGGCACCGATTACCTCGCCGTCGCCTACTTCTGGGAGCAGTTCGTCACGGATCGGTTCGCCGCGGGCGAGCTGCCGAAATGGTTGCCGTACGTGTACGGGGGCGCCCCGTTCTATGCGAACCCGATGGACACGTACCACCCGCTGACGATGCTCCTGCGGCTCGCCGGGGTGGCGACGCACCGGCACCTGGCGATCCTCTTCACGGTGCACCTCTTCCTGGCCGGTGCCGGAGGGTACCTCCTGGTGCGGGAGCTCGGCGCGAGGCGGATGCCCGCCTACCTCTCCGGCCTGCTCTACATGTTCGCCGGGTACATCGTGTCGTTCATGTACGGCGGGCACGATGGCCGTGCGATGGTGGCGACGGTGGCGCCCCTCTTCCTCTTCGCGCTCCACCGGGGCATCCGGACGGGCGGGGTGCGGTGGTTCGTCCTCGGCGGGGTGGTGCTGGGCTCCGCGCTCCTCTCCTTCCAGATCCAGAGCTCGTACTACCTGCTCCTCGCGGGCGGTCTGTGGTTCGCGCACCTCCTCTGGCACCGCCGAGCCTACCGACCCCTGAAGGGCCTCGCGGTCCGGGTCGGCGGCGGAGCGCTCACGCTGGGCATCGGCTTCGCCATGGCAGCCGTGAACTTCCTTCCCTTCCTCGGCTACGTCCAGGCGTCGCCTCGGGGGGGTGAGGGGGGACGCGGGTACGAGTACGCCACATCGTGGGCGATGCCCCCGGAGGAGATCGTCGGGCTCGCCGTTCCGGAACGCATCGGGATCCTCGGGCAATACTTCGGCGAGAACGGGATCAAGCTCCACACGGAGTACGCGGGGGCCCTGGCGATCCTCCTGCTCGTCGTCGGCGTCTACCTCCTCCGGCGGAACCGCGATGCCTGGTATTTCTTCGCCCTGAGCATCCTGACGCTGACGATCTCGTTCGGCGGGCACACGCCGATCTATCGCCTCTACTACGAGTGGCTCCCGGGGACGGACAAGTTCCGCGCGCCGTCGATCTCGTTCTACCTCCTGACGCTCTCGCTGGCGGTGTTGGCCGGGCTCGCCCTCGACCGCCTCGCCACGCTCCGGGAGGAACGCGCATCGCGCTCGGCCGAAACGCGCAGGGCCGCCGAGGCGACGCTGCGCATCGCGGGCTATCTCGGCGCCGGCGCCCTCGCGCTGACCCTCCTCTGGGGGATCGTTGTCGCCGGCGCCACGCCGGCCGCCGTCGGCACCCCGACGACGCCCGAGGCCTACCGCGCGGCCCTGGCCGCCGCGAACCACCCGAATTACGTATTGGGCGTCTGGCGCTTCGCCCTCTTCCTGGGTCTCGCGGCCACGGGGCTTTGGTTCTGGGTCCGGGGCACGATCCCGACTCGGTTCGCCGGGCTGCTCCTCGCGGCCATCACCGTCGTCGACCTCTGGATCGTCGACAAGAAGTTCTTCGAGACCGTCCCCGAGCCGAAGGTGCACTTCGCGCCGGACGAGGTCGTCGACTACCTGCGCGCGCAGCCGGGGCCGTTCCGGACCTTCGTCCTCTTCGACCTCCCCCAGGACGACTACCTGACGTACTTCGGCCTGGAGCTCATCGGCGGGGAGCACGGCAACCAGCTCCAGAGCTACAACGAGTTCCTCGGCGCCGGGGAGCGGACGTACACCGATTACCACAACATCCTGCAATACCCGAACTTCCTGGCGCTCGCGAACGCGCGCTACCTCGTGACGACCGACCGCATCCAGGCGTCGTTCCTGCGCCCGGTCTTCGAGGGTCGCGTACGCGACGGTCGTCGGGCGACGGTCTACGAGAACACGCTGGCGCTGCCCCGGGCCTTCGTCGTCCCGACGGCGGTTCGGGTCGAGGGCCGCGACGCGGCGCTCGATCGGCTGCGCTCGCCCGCGTTCGACCCGACGCGCGAGGTGCTGCTCTACGAGGATCCTCCGCTCCGGGCGACGGAGGGGACGGCGGCGGGCACGGCACGGGTCGTTCGCCACGATCCCGCCGAAGTCGAGGTCGAGGTCGACGTCTCCGGCGGGGATGGGGCCTACCTCGTCCTCACCGACAATTACCACGAGGATTGGACGGCGGAGGTCGACGGCGAGCCGGCGCCCGTGCTCCGGGCGTACCACACCTTCCGGGCGGTTCCCGTTCCCTCCGGGAGCCACCGTGTCGTCTTCCGGTTCGAGCCGCGGAGCTTGGAGACGGGCTTCCGGATCTACCTCGTCGTGTGGGCGGCCCTCGCCGCGTACGGCGTGGCGCTCCTCATCACGTCGCGACGGCGGGCGAGAGAGGCGGCGTAAGGAGCGATGCGGGGCTGGCTCCGCCGAATCGGGACGATCGCCTTCGTCGGTGCGTCGTTTCTCTTCCTCGCCCTCGCCGTCGCGAGGCAGCGGGACCAACTGAGCGCGTTCGACTGGCGGATCGAGCCGCTCCGCCTGGGCGCCTCGGTGCTTGCCCTCACCGCCGTCCTCGCGGGGGGCGTCGCGATCTGGTCCGGTGTGCTTCGTCGTTTCGGGGTCCGCGTGCCCTTCCCCGCCCTGGCGAGGATCTGGTTCCTCTCGAGCCTCGGCCGCTACATCCCGGGGAAGATCTGGCAGTTCGTCGGAGTCGCGGAGCTGAGCCGCGCGGCGGCCGTCCCCGCTCTGGTTGGGATCACGTCGCTTCTGGTCTACATGGGGTTCGTGGTCCTCGCTGCCTGGATGGTCAGTGTCTATCTGCTCCCGGCGTCGGCCCTGGGCCCGTTCGCCGCGGTGGCCGTACCGGCCCGCGCCGCGTCGCCGCTCCTGCTCCTCCTCCTTCACCCCAAGGTCCTGGGCGGGGTCGTCGGGTGGGCCGCCCGCCTGCTCCGTCGGCCCCTGGCCCCCTGGCAGGGGACCTGGCGCGGGGCGGTGGCCCTCCTCGCGGCGTGCGTGGTCCAGTGGCTCGGGTTCGGGGTCGCCTTCTTCCTCTTCGTGAGCAGCCTGACGAGCGTCACGCCGGCCCAACTCCCCGCGTTGACCGGCGCCTTCGCGCTGGCGTTCCTGGCGGGCTACGTCGCGTTCATCGCGCCCGCGGGCCTCGGGGCAAAGGATGGCGCCCTCGCCCTGCTCCTGACCACGGCGCTGCCGTTCCCGATCGGGGTCGCGGCGGCCCTATCGGTTGCTGCCCGCGTATGGTCGATCGCCGGTGATGCGCTCCCGGCGCTCCTCTTCCTCCGCGCGCTCCGGTCGCCGGCCGCCGACGCGACGCCCACGGCGAAGCCATGACGACCCTTCGAGGCCTGATCCGGTACTACGACGACCGGTACGCACGCCCCCCCGGCGCCATGCGCGACTACCGGCTCTACCTCGACCTCATCGAGGCACGCCCAGGGTCGCGCATTCTCGACGTAGGGTGCGGCGAAGGATTCTTCCTCGAGGAAGCCGAAAAGGCGGGACTGCAGCCGGTCGGCGTCGAGATCGTCCGGTCCGCGATCGCACTCGCGCGGCGGAGGGTGCCGGCGGGGGCGCTCGCCGTCGCGGCGGGAGAAGCGCTACCCTTCCCCGATCGTTCGATGGACTTCGTCGCGTGCCTCGGCAGCCTCGAGCATTTCGCCGATCCGGCGGCAGGGGCGCGCGAGGTGGCCCGCGTGCTCCGCGACGACGGCCGGGCCCTGATCGTCGTGCCCAACCGCCGGTTCCTCCTCTGGATCCTCCGTGGGAGACGCGGCACCGAGCAGCAGGAGGTGGGCGAGCTCCTCCTCGATCGCGAGGAATGGTCCGACCTCCTCGCCGAAGCCGGGCTCGAGGTCCTTGCGGTCTCCCGCGAGCCCTGGCACACCAAGCCCTTCCCCTCCCCCCTCAAGCGCCTCGCCGCGCGGATCGCCTGGCGGGTGATCCCGCTGCGCTGGACCTACCAGTTCGCGTTCCTCTGCCGGCCGATCCGCCGGGCATGATGCGCCCCGCGGTCGATCCGTAGCCCGACCGACGAGCTCCGCTCGCCGATCGCAATCCATATTCCTGGTCACATGGCTGTCCAGGGACCCGGCACGTTCCGTACAGCTCTGTGGATCAGACCGGGGTGCTTCGTGAGCATCGCGAGGGGACTGCGCCGGGGCGGAGCCTCGGGCAACGTCAGGCGCAGGGAGCCGAGAAGCGACTTGAAGTCGATTACTCTAAATAGTTGTATCGTCCTAAGTTATCCACCAACCGCACCAGCGGTTTCGCCGCCCCCCCAAACCCACCGGGCAATCCGCGATCGAGCAGCCACCCGCTCCGTCGCTCAGGCGCTCAATCGCGCCGGCGTCGGTCGAGCCGCCGGTGCAGCGCCTCCAGCTCGGCGTGCTGCTGCGCGGTCAACTCGGCGAGGAATCCGAAGCCGAAGAGGAGGAACCCGAGCGTCTCCAGGAGGATCACGAGGTAGAGGAGCGGCCGGAACCCGAAGGGCGGCATCGCGTGCGCCACACGCAAGGCGATGGTGGCGAGGCCGACGAGGACGCCGGTCCCCGCGAGGGCGAGCCCGGTCACGCCGAAGAGGAGCATCGGCTTGCGGGCGAAGAAGAGGAAGAAGGCGACCGAGACGAGATCGAGGAGCCCGACGAGGATCCGTCCCCTGCCGGAGTACTTCGGCTCGCCGTGGCGGCGGGGGTAGAGGGCGATGTCGATCTCGGTCAGGGTGAATCCGCGCGCGTAGGCGAGGACGACGAAGAACCGGTGCCAGTCGTGGCGGAGGTGGACCTCGTCGAGGACCTCGCGGCGGAACGCCTTCATCGAGTTGAGGTCCGAGACCGGGACGTGGAAGAGCCGGCGGCTCAGGCGGTTGTAGATCCCGGAGACGAAACTCTTCTCGTACTTTCCGACCTTGCGGCCGGTGACGATGTCCCACCCCTCGTGGATCTTGGCGAGGAACCGGGGGATCTCGTCGGTCGAGTGCTGGAGGTCGGCATCGTAGAGGACGAGGACGTCGGCGTCCGTCGTCTCGGCGCCGGTCAGCATCGCCTCGGTCTTCCCGAAGTTCCGCCGATGGCTCACGACCCGGAAGTTCTCCCATCCGGCGGCCTCGCGGCGAGCGGCCTCGGCGGTGCCATCGGTCGAGCCGTCGTCGACGAGGACGACCTCGCCCTCGAGGCCGAACGCCTCGAAGGTGCGGCGCAGCTCGCGAACGAGGTCCGGCATGTTCGGCGCCTCGTTGTAGGCCGGGATTAGAACGGCGAAGTTGCGCCTCGCATCCGGCGGGAGGCGCAACTCCCTGGCGAGCATCCGCGAGTCGGAGGTGGCGTTCACGTCGCTCCTACACGCGCTTCCTCATCCGCGCGGAGAGGATGCCGAGCTGGTCGCGGTACTTCGCGACGGTGCGGCGGGCGATCTGGATCCCCTCCTCCTTGAGGATGTTGACGATCGCCTGGTCGGTCAGGGGCCGCTTCGGCTCCTCCTCGGCGACGAGTTTCTGGATCCTCGCCTTGATCCCTCTCGCGCTGACGTCCTCGCCGGTCGTCGTCGAGAGGCCGCTCGAGAAGAAGAATTTCAGCGGAAGGACGCCCCGCGGGGTCTGGACGTACTTCTCGTTGGTCACGCGCGAGACGGTCGACTCGTGCATGTTGATGACCTCCGCGACCTCGCGGAGGGTCAGCGGCTTGAGGTATTGCACGCCGCGCTCGAAGAACTCGCGCTGCCGATCGACGATGAAGTTCATCACCTTGAGCATCGTCTGGCGCCGCTGCTCGATCGCCTGGATCATCCAGTTGGCGCTGTTCAGCTTGTTGGAGATGAACTCCTTGTTCTCCCCCTGGAACTTGTTCTTGTCCCGGGCGATCTCGCGGTAGGCGCGCGAGAGCTTCAGGCGCGGGAGGCTGGTGTCGTTGAGGAAGACCAGGTACTCGCCATCGATCTTCTCGACGATGAGGTCGGGCGTAATGTAGTTGTCGGTCGGGGCGGCGTACTTGATCCCGGGCTTCGGGTCGAGCTTCGCGACCTCGTCGGCGGCCGCCTGGACGTCCTTGGGCGTGATCGCGAGCTCCTTCGAGATCTCGGACCAGCGGTGGTTAATGAGCTGGTCGAAGTAGTCGCGAACGATCCGATAGGCGAGGGTGTCCTCGCGGCCGGCGTCCTGGAGCTGGAGGAGCAGGCACTCGCGGAGGTCCCGCGCCGCGATCCCCGGCGGGTCGAAGCCCTGGATGACGCGGAGCATTTCCTCGACCTCGGCGGCCGTGAACGGCTCCATGACTTCGTCCTCGCCGGCCCAACCGCGCCCGTCCTTGGATAGCCATTCGTTGAGCGACGACGCGACCTCCTCGACCGAGCAGGCCAGGTAGCCGTTGTCGTCGATGTTCCCGATGATCTCCTCGCCCAGCAGGACCTGCCGGTCGCTGAGCCGCAGGAGCATGAGCTGGTCCCGCAGGTGATCGGCCAGGTCGCGGGTGTCGACGGGGATCGGCTCGTAGTACTCCTTCTCCTCGTACTCTGCGCGGCGCCCCCCTGCCTCGAAGCCGTCGAGGAGGATCTCCTCCCAGTCGATCTGCTCTTCCTTCTCCTTCTCCTCCTTCTGTTGCTCCTTGGGCACTTCCTCCTCGGGCGCGACGACCGGCTCCTCCAGCTCGAGGAAGGGGTTGTTCAGCAGCTCCTGCTTAATGTGCTGCTGAAGGTCGAGCAGCGGCATGTAGAGAAGATCCATCGCCTGGTAGAGGCGAGGGTTGATCTTCATCTCCTGCCGGAGCTGCGTACCCTGGTAGAGTCCGGTTCGAATGCTCATGCGACTTCCGGTCGGCGGTAACGTTCGCGCATACGCGCGGTCAACGTCGGTCCGAAATAGATCTCGGCCACCTCGTCGTTCCACACCAGTTCCGCCACCGTCCCGGAGACCCGCACCCGACCATCGTACATGATGTAGGCGCGGTCGACGATGTCCAGGGTCTGCTCGACGTTGTGGTCCGTGATGACGACGCCGATGCCGCGGTGACGAAGACCGGCGACGATCTGCTGAATGTCGTGGACGGCGATGGGGTCGACGCCGGCGAAGGGCTCGTCGAGGAGCATGAACTTCGGGTCGCTCACGAGGGCACGCGTGATCTCCAGCCGACGCCGCTCACCACCGGAGAGTGCGTAGGCCTTCGACTTCCGCAGGTGCTTGATCGAGAGCTCGTCGAGGAGCGTCTCGAGCCGTTCCTTGCGTTGCGCGCGGCTCAGCGGCATGGTCTCGAGGATGGCGAGGATGTTCTCCTCGACCGTGAGCTTGCGGAATACCGAAGGTTCCTGGGCGAGGTATCCGATCCCTCGTCGCGCCCGCCGGTACATCGGCACTCCGGTCAGCTCCACGTCATCCAAGTACACGTGCCCCTGATCCGGTGAGATCAACCCCACGATCATGTAGAACGTGGTCGTCTTCCCCGCCCCGTTCGGGCCGAGCAGCCCCACGATCTCCCCCTGGGAGACGTGGAGGTCGACTTCATTGACGACCCTGCGCTTCCGGAAGACCTTCACCAATCCCCGGGCCGAGAGGGTGCTGCCCCCCGGCCGGACGGGTGAGGCCGCCCCGGCTCCGTCGGCGTGGGTGGACCGACGCTCGACGAGATCAAGCAAAATCCTTACCGCATGCTCGAAATCGCCCCGCAGCGCGTCCCTTTGCGGCTCCAGCTCGGCCCAGAGGTCGGGGGCGAAACGGAGCGACCGGCCATCGCTCGCGCCGGCATCCCCGTCGAGGACGCCCCAGGCGGCGAGCCGAGCGAGGGCGTCCGGGTCGATGCCGTGAGCTTCCGGGTTCACCGTCCCATCCGGCGAGGCGGCCCGGAGCATCTCCACGAACGCCCGCGCGATGCCTTCATCCACTCGGAGAGTATCGGCCAGTTCTTCCAGCGTAATCACCATCAGCGTCCTCCCGACGACCCGCTCGGCGCGACCGATGGGGCCGGCGGCTGCTCCTCCGCTGGCGCGGACTCCGGCTGGAGGTGGATCCCCTCGATCGGCCCTTCGGCCTCGACGGACTGGACTTCGCCCCCGCGCATCACCAGGGTGATTCGATTCGCGACCAGGTAGTTCACGCTCGGACGCCCGGTCGCGTCGCCTTCCTCCCGGATGCGGTAGAGCGACCGGGCGCGCCCTTCGGGCCCGACGGCGACCAGGCGTTCGAGCGTCGAACGGGTCTTTGCCGTGTCACCCTCGACCGCCGGCGGCTCCGCCGATTTCTCCTCCGGCAACGGCTCCCGCGTGAAGTAGCCGGTGATCGTATCGCCGCGCAGCCAGTCTCGGGAGACCGCCTCCGGGAGCCCGGCGGCGAGCGAATCCGCGACACGCTCGCCGTATGCCGACCCGACGGCCACGATCCTCTCGAGCTCCTGTCCCGGGGCGATCGCATCGATCGAGTCGGCGACGAGCGTGAACTCTCGGGACACCGCCACCGGCCGGTCGCCCGCGCTCGAGTCCATGACGGCGACGAGGCGGTTCACCTCGCCCGCGTCGAAGTAGACCCTGAGGTCCGGCGCGTCCACCCGCAGATCCTCGCCGGTCAGGACGGCCTGGCGGCGAGCGAAGACTTCGTGGAGCTCCCCGTCGAGGAGTCGCCCATCGATCCGATCGGCGGAGAGGGTGAACTCGGTCCCCTCGACCCTTGCCTCGCCGACCAGAACGAGCGTCCCCGCCTCCTGGTCGTAGTCGGCCGACTCGCCCCATGCGCGGGTCGAGTCGCGCACGATCTCGACCCGGCCCTCCGCATGGAAGAGGCGGTTCCCGAGAATCTCCATCCGATCCGCGTCGACTTCCATGGGCGATGCGGGACGGACCACCCCGCCGTCCGCGGGGGGCGGGCTCGCCACCGCGACCGACTGCGTATCCACCGCCACCGGGAGTGTATCGGGCAGCGTCGCCACGGGGTCGGCCGCGGCGCCGGCCGTGTCCGCCGTCGATGCGACCGCGGCTTCCCGCGACTTCGGCCGTTCGTAGAGGGTCGCGTGGGGCCGGCCGCGAACGACCGCCCGCGCCTCGGGGCGGTCCGGGGTCTCGCGCTGGTACTCCATCTCCGGGCCGCGGATGACCGACCCCGATTCCTTGTCGGTCAGGACCACGTTGCCGCGCGCGAAGAGCCGGGCGTCGGGCCGATTGTACCGCGCCCAGTCGGTGGTCAGCGTCTTGAGCGTATCGGCGTAGTACACGTTGCCGATGAACTCGAACTCCCCGTCGTCGGGGACGCCGACGGCGCTGTCGGCCTTCACCGTGGTGCCACCGGGGCAGACGAACTCCGCGGGTCCACTGATGAAGACCATCGCCCGGCCATCGCCGAGGACGAGCCGGTTCGCCTCGCGGGCGCCCGGGAGGAGCTCGCAGGTCCCGCGCCCCCCCGGGGCCGGGGTCTTTTCGACGCCCTGGGCCAAGGCGGGCGCGGCGCCGGCGAGAAGGAGTACGAAGAGGATCGACGACGTACAGCGCATCAGAAATCGATCTTCAACTCTTCGACCTGCCCCCTCGGCCGGATCACGCGGGTGTTGCGGAGCCCTCCCTCCGGGGCGATCTCGGCGTTGAACCCGTCGCCCTGCATCACGCGGCCGGCCTCGGTGAGCGTCGTCGCCACTTCGCTCCAGATCCGCCCCTGGCGGGGGTCGTAGTGCAACTCTTCGGTCTCGATCCGCCGGTCCCCCTCGACGGTGATGAGGACGACGTTGCCCCGAGCGATCATCGCCTCGGTCCGCTCGTTGTGCTCGCCCTCGAGGGAGGTGAGGATCGCCGCGTTTTCGCCGTTCGAGCCGTACAGCGTGAGATGGACCTGGCGCAGCCGCGTGAGGGCGGAATCCTCGTAGACGAACGCCGTGTCGGCCTCCAGGAGCGCCTGGCGGATTCCGTTCGCCGTCAGGTAATGCCGGAGGCCGTAGACCACGTGATCGGCGCGCATCCGGTCGAACTCTTCCCCGGCGACCGGCCCCTGGTTCGCGGAGCCGCACGCCGCCGCGAAGGCGACGAGGCCGAGCACGCCCGCGAACAACGCACGCATCAGACCGCCCCCGCGCGCATCAGGTCGTGGAGGTGCACGATCCCGACGAGGCGCCGTTCCTCGTCGACCACGGGGAGCGCCATGATTCCGTGGGTCTCCATGCGGAAGACCGCCGCCGAGGCGAGTTCGTCCGGTTCCGCGAGCTTCGGGTTCCGCGTCATGACCTCTCGCACGGGTATGCCGAAGAAGTTCTCCTCCCGTTCCATGAGCCGGGTCAGGTCCCCGGCGGTCACAACACCTACTACCCGCGACTGGTCGTCGAGGATCGGCACGGTGCCGCGCTTCTCGGCGAGGAGGACGACGCATTGGCGCATCGAAGCGTCGAGCGGGAGCGAGGGCACGTCGTCGGTCAGCATGACGTCGCGCACCCGGAGGGTGAGCTTGCGGCCGAGGGCGCCGCCGGGGTGAAGCCTTGCGAAGTCCTCGCGCGTGAAGCCCTTGTGGAGGAGGAGCGCCACGGCGAGGGCGTCGCCGAGGGCGAGGGTGACGGTCGTCGAGGTCGTCGGCGCGAGGTCGTGCGGACAGGCCTCTTCGGCGACGGAGCAGTCGAGGGTGACGGTCGCGGCCCGGGCGAGGGTGGAGTCGAGGCGGCCCGTCATCGCGATCATGGCGACGCCGAGGCGGCTGAGGTACTCGATCAGCCCCGTGAGCTCGCTGGACTCCCCGCTCTTGGAGATGAGAATCGCGACGTCGCCTCTCCCGACGATCCCGAGGTCGCCGTGGAGCCCCTCGACGGGGTGGAGGAAGGTGGCGGGGGTGCCGGTCGAGGTCATCGTCGCCGCGATCTTGCGACCGATGATCCCGCTCTTGCCGATCCCGGCGACGATGACGCGGCCCGGGGCGTCGGCGATGAGGCGCACGGCCCGGAGGAAGGAGTCGCCGATGCGTCCCTCGAGGGCGAGGAGCGCGTCGGCCTCGACGCGAACGACGCGGCGGGCGCGGGCGAGGAGGTCGGCCTCGTCGCGGATCCCGCCGGCCTTGCCGTTGGCCGCAGGGGCCTGCGCGTTGGCCGGGAGCGAATCAGTCTTCATGGAGGTCCTCCTCACGAGCACGCCGGTACTCGTCGACGAGGCGACTCCATTCGCCTCGGGCCTTCAGGAGCGCCTCGGCGAACTCGCGGACGGCGCCGTTCCCTCCCGTCCGGGTCGTCTGCCAACGCGCCGCGGCCTTCACTTCCGGGACGGCGTTGGCGACGGCGACGGGGAGCCCGACGCGGTGCAGCGCCGGGAGGTCGGCCAGGTCGTCGGCGACGAAGGCGACCTCGTCCCATGCGACGCCGTAGCGCTCGATCAGGTTCCGGAGCGCGGGGAGCTTGCGGGCGCCGGCGTCCTGGAAGCACTCGATCCCGAGCTCGCGGGCGCGGATCGAGCTCGCCGGGGACTCGCGGCCGCTGATCAGAGCGACCGTGAGCCCCGCCGATCGCAGCATCTTGACGCCGAGCCCGTCGACGATGTCGAATCGCTTCAGCTCGACGGCCTCCCCTCCCGCGGTCTCCCCGATGTAGACGCCGTTGTCCGTGAGGACGCCGTCGACATCGAGGGCGACGAGGCGGATGCGCCGGGCGAGCTCAGCGGGGATGCGCCTAGGCACGGTCGTCGCCTCCGGACGCAGGGGCCGCGGAGCCGCGCCCCAGGGCCGCGCGGATCGCGAGGACCTCCTCCAGCAGGGGGCGGAGCCGGTCGAGGCGCAGCATGTTCGTCGGGTCGGACGGCGCCGTCTCCGGCTCCGGATGGACTTCGAGGAAGAGCGCGTCGGCGCCGGCGGCGACGGCGGCGCGAACGAGGGGCGGCGTGAAGCGAGGGTCGCCGCCGCTCGAGCCGCCCGCCCGCCCCGGCCGCTGCACCGAGTGCGTCCCGTCGAAGATCGCCGGGGCGCCGGTGGCGTCGCGGAGCCGGTCGAAGGTCCGCATGTCGACGACCAGGTCGCCGTAGCCGAAGAAGGTGCCCCGCTCCGTGACGGCGACCCCGGCCGCGCCGGCGGCGCGCGCCTTGGCGACGGCACCGGCCATCTCCTCCGGCGCCATCCACTGTCCCTTCTTGATGTTGACCGGCTTGCCCGTGGCGGCGACGGCCTCCACGAGGTCGGTCTGACGGCAGAGGAAGGCCGGGACCTGGAGGACGTCGCAGACCTCGGCCACCCGCGCGGCCTGCCACGGCTCGTGCACGTCCGTCAGGACCGGGAGCCCGCTCTCGCGGCGAACCGCGGCGAGCTGCTCGAGCCCCCGGTCCAGCCCCGGCCCGCGCGGCGAGTCCGGCTTGCTCCGGTTCGCCTTGTCGAACGAAGCCTTGAAGACGATCGGCAGCGCCAGCTCCTCGGCGAGGCGAGCCAGGACCTCCGCGACCCTCAGATTCAGCGCGTCGTCCTCGAGCACGCACGGCCCGGCGATGAGGAAGAACGGCGCGCCAGGCCGGAAGAGCCCCGCCGTGGCCCCGCCCCGTTCAGTCTGTCGGTCGACGCTCATCCCTCCACCATCCTCGCCGATTCCCGACCCACCCCCACCGGCTCCCCGGCGGTCGAATCCCGGCGCTCCATCGCCGCCCGGATGAAGGACGCGAAGAGGGGGTGCGGCCGCATCGGCCGCGACTTCAACTCGGGGTGGAACTGGCAGCCGATGAACCAGGGGTGGTCCGGCAGCTCGATCACCTCGACCAGGTTCCCGTCCGGCGAGAGACCGCTGAAGCGCATCCCGTGCTCGGCCAGCACGTCGCGGTAGGCGTTGTTCACCTCGTACCGGTGGCGGTGCCTCTCGCTGATCTCTTGCACCCCGTAGATCGCGTGAACGCGCGAGCCGGCACGCAGCCTCGCGGGGTAAGCGCCCAGGCGCATCGTCCCGCCGAGGTCGGTCACCTGCCGCTGGGAGTCCATCAGGCAGATCACCGGGTCGCTCGTGTCACGAAGGAACTCCGCGGAGTGGGAATGGACGAGCCCGCAGACGTTCCGCGCATACTCGATCACCGCGCACTGGAGACCGAGACAGATCCCGAAGAACGGCAGGCCGTTCATGCGCGCCCACTCGATCGCATCGAGCATCCCCTCGACCCCGCGCACCCCGAACCCCCCGGGGATGAGGAGGCCATGGTACTCGGCCAGGCGGGAGACGGTCGCGGAGGGACCCGCGCCGTCGGTCTCCGCCCGCTCGAACATCTCGCTCGAGATCCAATCGATCCGGACGCCGACGTCGTTGGCGATCCCGCCGTGGATCAACGCCTCCTGCACCGACTTGTAGGCGTCGACCAGGGCGGTGTACTTCCCCACCACCGCGATTCGGACCGACCCGTTCTTCGGCTCCTTGATCCGGGCGACCATCTCCTCCCAGGGACCGAGCGCGGGCGGCCGCGTCTCGAGGCCGAGCTTCTCGACCACGAGATCGTCCAGTTTCTGCTTGTGGTATTCGAGCGGCACCTCGTAGATCGTCTCGACGTCGCGCGCCTCGATCACCCCCCGAACGTCGACGTTCGTGAAGAGCGCGACCTTGCGCCGCAACTCGTCGCTCAACGGGCGCTCCGTCCGGCAGATCAGGATGTCCGGCTGAATCCCGATCTCCATCAGCTCCCGGACCGAGTGCTGCGTCGGCTTCGTCTTCAGCTCGCCGGCCGCCGCGATGAAGGGGATCAGCGTCAGGTGGATGAAGAGCGTGTGCTCACGCCCCACGTCCTGGCGGAACTGCCGGATCGCCTCCAGGAAAGGCAGCGACTCGATGTCGCCGACTGTGCCGCCGATCTCCGTGATGACCACGTCGTGGTTCGTGGCCAGCCGCCGGATCGCCCCTTTGATCTCGTCCGTGATGTGAGGGATCACCTGGACCGTCGCGCCGAGGTAGTCGCCCCGGCGCTCCTTCGTGATCACGTCCCGGTAGATCCGGCCCGTCGTGATGTTGTTCGCCTGCGAGAGCGACTCGTCGATGAAGCGCTCGTAATGGCCCAGGTCGAGGTCGGTCTCCGCGCCGTCGTCGGTCACGAAGACCTCCCCGTGCTGGAACGGCGAGAGCGTGCCCGGGTCTACGTTGATGTACGGGTCGAACTTCTGGATCGTCACGCGCAGACCCCGCTCGACCAGCAACCGGCCAAGCGACGCGGCGGCGATCCCCTTGCCGAGAGAGGAGACGACGCCGCCGGTCACGAAGATGTACTTGGTCGGTTGACGGATCTCGTCACTCATGCGCTGTCCGTGTCGTTGAATTGATCATCGCGCCGCGGCGAGGAGGCGAGCCTCGGCTCGCCGGGCATCGTCGTAGGTGTCCACACCGCCCTCGGCCGATTCGACCGTCGCCACGCCGATCGAGAGCCCCGCGGCAAGCGCCCGGAGCTGCTCGAGGCGCTCGATCCGCTCGAGCTCGCCGGGCGGAAGCGCGACCCATCGACCGAGGGCGGAGCGAGAATAAGCGTAGATTCCCAAGTGACGCAGGAAGCGATGCGAGCCCAGCGCCTCCGGCGTGGGATCCCCGTCCCGGAGGAACGGGATCGGCGCCCGCGAAAAGTACAACGCCCCGCCGTCGTCCCGCCGGACGACCTTCACGACCGCAGGATCGCGCCACGCCTCGAGCGTCCGGACGGGCGTGGCGACGGTGCCTACATCCCAACCCTCTTGGACGAGCGACGCCGCCGCGGCCACCTGTTCCTCCGCCACGAACGGCTCGTCGCCCTGGATGTTGACCACCACGTCGAACTCCCGGTACGCCTCGCGGTCGGCCACCTCGGCCACCCGGTCGGTCCCAGAGGCGTGGTTCGGAGAGGTCAGCTCGACCACCGCCCCGGCCGCCCGGCAGACCTCCGCGACCTCCTCGCTGTCGGTCGCGACGACGACCGCATCGAGGGTCGCGAAACCCTTTGCCCGCCGCCAGACCCACTCGATGAGCGGGCGACCCGCCAGCACGTGGAGCGGCTTGCGCGGCAAGCGCTCCGAACCTATGCGCGCGGGGATCACGCCGAGAACCCGGTGCCGAGGCATTTTGACGTCGGGGGAGAGATTGTCATAGATGCAATTTTCACGCCCAAATGTAGCGACTGGGGGCGCGGGTGTAAAGCGCGGGGGGCAGCCCGTCGATGCCCCTAACGCCGGCGGCGCCAGGGGTACTCGTCGTCGAAGGGCCAGGAGAGGCCGATGTCGAAGTCGACATGGTCGAACGGGTCGCGAGGGTTCGTCATGACCCGGACGAAGGGGCCGAAGAACTGCAAGCGGAGGCCGATGTTCTGCTCCAGCTCGCGGTCGACCGCGTCCGTCCACGCCATGCCGAAGGCGTGGACGATCTGAAGGTCGGGCGACCCCAGGACCGGGAGCCGGAAGCGGTCGCCGAGGGGGATGACGTACCGGCTTTCGACGAAGACGACGCGGTCCCCGAGGAACTCCGAGATGTCGAAGGTGTTCAGCGTCCCCGATCCGCCGATGAAGCTCCAGCGCTGGCGCGGGAGCGACTCCGTCCCGGGGAGCGGCCCCTGGAAGTACCCCTCCACTTCCAACGCGTGGTCGGCGAAGGCATCCATCGCCCATTCCCCATAGACCGCGAAGCGGCCGAAGGAGAAGTCGCCGCCGAGGATCTCATCGGCGAACTCGAGTGAGCCCCGCCCCTCGAAAGCGGCGTGGCGCCCCACCCACTCCCCTTCCGTACTCAGGATGAGGCTGCTGATCGTCCCCGCGTTGATCGGCGGGTTGAACCGCGGGTCGCCGCCGGAGAGGGTCCAGGGATCCCCGGCGCTGAGCGACTCGGCGTCCTCCCATTGAGCGCGCGCCGCCACCGTCCAGCTCGTCTCCCCCGCGCCGAAGCGTCGGGAGACCCGCGTGAAGTACCGCCTGGCTTCGTAGTAGTTGCGGTAATCGTTGCCGTTGATGAGGAAGGAGAGAGAGTTCCTCAAGGTGCCGCGGATCCAGGCATCGTTGGTGGCCGTGACCTCCTCGAATCCGACCGCCGCCTCGTTCCTCCCTCGCTCTGCCGCGAGTTCCGCCCCGCCCTGGATCGCGCCGCGGCCGGAGAGGTAGCCGATCCATCCCCGGAAGCGGGGCTGGATCTCGCCGCTCGTCGCGAGGATGTAGCTGCCGCCCCAACGGATTCCGAGGGCGTCGACGCGGTTGTATGTCGGCACGTGGAACCCTTTGATTCCGTCGAGCTTGAGTCGCTCCACCTCACGCTGCGCTTGAATTCGGATCGTCCCCGATTCGCGGATGACGCGATAACGGGCAAGGGGGCGGTCGACGACCCGTCCCCCGACCTCGGCGAGCGCCGAGGGGTAGAGCCCGCCCCCGGCATTGACGACGTCGCCGGCGATCCTCGCCGTGGGGCGAAGGAAGACGTTGGCGTCGACGGCGACGAGGTCGCCGGCGACCGCGCCTTCGAGGGTGAGGGTCGCGTCGAGGACGAGGACGGATCGTGGGATCGAATCGCCGCTCGGGATGAGGGTATCGGAGGCCACGAGGAGATAATCGCCCCGGAGCAGCTCTTCGAGCCGGCGATCGAGGTCCCGCTCTCCCTCGCCGGTGAGGGCAACCTTCTGGGCGGAGGCGGGGGCGGGGGCGAAGATGGCGGCGATCGCCAGGGCGGCGAGCGCCGCGTCGCGGATCCGCTTCGGCGTCTTACGGAGAGGCAACGCGTGATCCGGCCGCGGGTCGGAGATCGAGAAAATTCTGGAGGAGCCGCATTCCCTCTTCGCTCGCCACCGATTCCGGGTGGAACTGCACGCCCCAGACCGGGTGCGTGCGATGGCGAACCGCCTGGATCTCATCGTTCCAACCCGCCTCGTCGGTCCACGCGACGACCTCCAGGTCCGGGGGGAGGCTCGACCGCTCGATCACCAAGGAATGGTAGCGCATCACCCGGACCGGCGAGGGGAGTCCTCGGAACACGCCCTCGCCCGTATGGGCGACGAGGGAGGTCTTTCCGTGCATGGCACGCCGTGCACGAACCACCCTTCCCCCGTAGGCGACGCCGATGGCCTGGTGCCCGAGACACACGCCCAGGATCGGCGTGGTCGGACCGAATCGCCGGATGCATGCCACGCTGATCCCGGCCTCCGCCGGTGTGCAAGGACCGGGAGAGATCACGATCCGGTCCGGACGCAGGTCGGCGATCTCGTCGAGCGTGATCTCGTCGTTGCGCCGCACGACCGGGTCGGCTCCGAGCTCGCCGAGGTACTGGACGAGGTTCCAGGTGAAGGAGTCGTAGTTGTCGATGACCAGCAGCACGAGGCATCGTCCCCATCGAAGGCCCCGCCGGCGCCGGCGCAGCGGCGCGCCGGTCGGCCCGGGGAAGGTACGCGCGGCGCCGGGGCGGAACAAGGGTGGAACGGGGCCGTCGGATGATTCAGGAACGAAGAAGACGCGCGGGGATCGCGAGTCACGCCCTCGGGTGGAACCGGCGGTGAACGTCGCGGAGGTACTCGCGGTCGACGTGCGTGTAGATCTGCGTGGTCGAAATGTCGGCGTGACCGAGCATCTCCTGGACGGCGGCAAGGTCGGCGCCGCCCTCCAGGAGATGGGTGGCGAAGGTGTGCCGCAGCGTGTGGGGCGTCACCCGCTTGCGGATCCCTGCGCGCCGGACGTGCTTCTGGAGGATCTTCCAGACGCCCATCCGCGAGAGCGGTTCCCCGCGACCGTTCAGGAAGACGACCCCCTTCCCCCGCCCCCGCTCGAGGGTGGGCCGCACCTCGCGGAGGTAGACGCGGATCGCTCGCAGGGCCCCCTGCCCTACCGGCACGAGGCGCTCCTTCGCACCCTTCCCGAAGACGCGGGCGAATCCCTCCTCGAGGTCGAGGTCGAGGACACGGACGGCGACGAGCTCGCTGACCCGGACGCCGGAGGCGTAGGCGAACTCGAGGAGCGCCCGGTCGCGCCAGTAGAGTCTGTCGGCCGGATCGGGCGCCTCGAGGAGTCGCTCGACCTCGGCACGCGAGAGCACACCCGGCAGGCGCCGCCAGACGCGAGGGGGTTCGAGCCTCTCGGATGGATCCGAGACCACGAGCCCCTCGGCGAGGAGGAAGGCGAAGTAGGTGCGGACCGCGGAGAGGGTCCGCCGGATCGACGTCGGCTGGAGCCCGTCATCCTTCAGCCGGTAGACGAACTCGCGGAGCTCGGCCGCGGTCACCTCGCCGGGCCGGGCGATCCCCCGTTCCAGGAGGAACGCCTCGAGCCGGCGGATGTCACGACCGTAGGCGTCCAGGGTGCGCGGCGAGAGGCCGCGCTCCACCGAGAGGTGATCGAGGAAGGCCTGGACGTGGTACATCCGCTATCCCCGTCGTCGTCTCGACCGATACCACCAGAAGAGGAAGAGGGCGAAGAAACCGACGGCGATCGCGAGCAGGACCCCGTTCACCCTCCCGAAGGCCGCGAGGATCGCCTCCCAGTTGCGCCCCGCGGCGGTGCCGACGAGTACGAGCGCGCCGTACCAGACGGCCGAAGCGCCCGCGAGCGGTAGGAGGATGCGACGCAAGGGGACCCGGCTGATCCCCGCGAAGATCGGGACCATCGCCCGGAACGCCGGGAGGAACCGGCTGATGAAGATCGCCGGAGCGCCCCACCGGACGTAGAAACGGCCGATCTGTCGGAGCTGGTGCGGCTGGAGGAGCCACCGGCCTACTCCCGATTCGAAGACCGAGGGGCCGTACCGACGGGCCACCCCGTAGACGAGGATCGAGGTAGCCACGTTAGGCAGCCAGGTCGCGAGGAAGACGATCCCCGGATCGGCGCGCCCCGCCGCGGCCAGAAAGGCGCCGAAGAGCACGAAGGTGTCGGCGGGGACGGGCGGCACGATGTTCTCGAGCGCCGCGCCGATCCCGATCGCCACGTAGAGCAATCCCGGCGGCAGGCCGGCCAGGGTGCGGAGCAGCTCGTCGATGGGCCCTCCCTCGCGAGCCGCCTCAACCGTCGATGGTATCGACGAGGGCGACGGCCATCGCCGCGATACCCTCGCGCCGACCGATCCAGCCCATCCCCTCGTTCGTCTTCCCTTTGACGGAGACGTGACTCGGGCCGATCCCGATGGCCGCGGCGAGGCGCTCACGCATGGCCCCTATGTACGGGCCGATCCGCGGCGCCTCGCAGATCACGGTGACATCGACGTTCACGACCTGGTAGTTCGTCGCCTCGACGAGCCGGACCGCCTCCCGGAGGAGTCCGATCGAGTCGGCGTCACGCCACTGCGGATCCGAGGGAGGAAAATGCGTGCCGATGTCGCCGAGCGCCGCGGCGCCCAGGATCGCGTCGGTCACGGCGTGCGCCACCGCATCGGCATCCGAATGGCCGGCGAGTCCCTGTTCGAAGGGGATCTCCACGCCCCCCAGGATGAGGCGACGCCCCGCGGCGAAGCGGTGCGAGTCGTACCCGATCCCGACCCTCATCGCCGTGCCGCGGCGGGCTCCCTCCAGGCGCAGCACGGGCAGACGCACGGGTCCTCACCCTCCTCGACGAGGGTGTAGTCCTGGCGTCGCCGACGCGCCACGAACCCCGCGTCCTCGATCAGGCGCCGGATCTCGGCCTCGGGCATGATGAAGTCGACCCCGGCGGCGCTCACGACGTTCTCCTCGATCATGAGCGACCCGAAGTCGTTCGCGCCGAAGCGGAGCGCGAGCTGCGCCATCTTCGGCCCCTGGGTCACGTACGAGACCTGGAGGTTGTCGAAGTTGTCGAGGACGAGCCGGGAGAGCGACGTCATCCGGAGGTAGTCCATCCCCGTCCCGAGGGGGAGGTCCCACCCTTCCATCTCGGTGTGGAGCGGCTGGAACGACCAGGCGATGAACGCGGTGTAGTACCCCTTGCCCCGTGCGAGACTCCGGGCCTGCGACGCCCGAACCTTCAGCAGGTGCTCGAGCCGGTCCTCCCAGGTCTCGCCGACGCCGTACATCATCGTCGCGGTGGTGAGGAGCCCCTGCTCGTGCGCGGCCTCATGGATCTCGAGCCAGCGCGAGGCATCGATCTTCTTGGGCGCGATGTAGTCGCGGACCGCGTCGACGAGGATCTCGGCTCCCGCGCCCGGCATCGAGTCGAGCCCGGCCTCCTTGAGCTGCCGGAGCACCTCGTCGAGCGGGAGCTTCGAGACGCGGTGCATCAGCTCGATCTCGGAGGCGCTGAACCCGTGCACGTGGATCGGGTGGTGCTCCTTGATGTAGCGCAGGAGCTCGAGGTACCAGTCGAAGGGGAGGTACGGGTTGTGCCCCCCCTGCATGAGGATCTGGACCGCCCCCAGCTCCTTGGCCTCGTCGATCTTGCGCCCGATCTCCTCGAACGCGAGGACGTACGCCTCGTCGTTCTTCGGCCGCCGATAGAAGGCGCAGAAGCGGCAGTCGGTGATGCAGAGGTTCGTGTAGTTGATGTTCCGATCGACGATGTAGGTCACGACGTCGCCCGGAACCTTCTCGCGGCGGAGCGCGTCCGCCCTCGCGCCGAGCTCGAGGAGCGGGGTCTCGTGAAGTACGCCGAGCCACTCCTCGATCTCCGCGGCGTGGGGCCGGGAGGCGAGGGGGGGCGGGACGTAGGCGGGCCGCGGAACCGGAGCCACGAGCCCCATCGACCCCTCGGGGGTGGGGGGGCGACGTCGTGGCGTCACCGTCTGGAGAATCGGGAGCGACCGCTGCTCCGGCGGAATCACGGCGCCCCCCGCATTCGAGCATGACCGCTGCACGTCACCACTCCCGGATCTCGTTGTACAGGGCATCCCGCTCGACGGGCCGCTTCCCGGCGTCCCGAACGAGGCGGACGATCTCGGCGAAGGTCATCCCCTGAGGCGTGCTGGCGCCCGCCTCGTGGTAGATCCTCTCCTTGACGACCGTCCCCTCCAGATCATCCACCCCGAAGTGCAGCGCGACCTGGCTGACCTTGGGGGTGTTCATGATCCAGTGGGTCTTGATGTGGTCGAAGTTGTCGAGGAAGAGCCGACCGACCGCGAGGTTCTTGAGGTCGTCGAACCCTGTGGTCGACGTCCCCGTCCTCCCCAGCGCCGCGCCCAACTCGTTGTTGTCCGGGTGGAACGCCAGCGGGATGTAGGTGAGGAAGCCGCCCGTCTCGTCCTGCAGGTCCCGCAGCTTCGAGAGGTGCTCGATGCGGTCGGCGTACGTCTCCACGTGGCCGTAGAGCATCGTGCAGTTCGTCGGGATCCCGAGGCGGTGCGCGGTGCGGTGCACCTCGAGCCACTCCTCGGCGGCGAGCTTCCGCTCGGCGATCGTCGCGCGGACGGCCTTCGAGAAGACCTCGGCCCCGCCCCCCGGCATCGAATCGAGCCCGGCGGCCTTGAGCCGGAGGAGCACCTCCTCGTACGTGGTCTTCTCGATCCTCGCGAGATGCGCGATCTCGACGGCGGTAAGCGCCTTGATCTCCACGCCAGGGTGCCGCTCCTTTAACCCCCGGATCAGCTCCTCGTAGTAGCTGAGCCGGAGCTTCGGATGGAGTCCGCCCACGATGTGGAACTCCCGGATCGGGGTGTCCCGCACCTGGTCGGCCTCGGCCCAGGCCTCCTCCAGCGACATGGTGTACGCCCCCTCCTCCTTCGGCCTGCGGGCGTAGGAGCAGAAGACGCACGTCGCTCGGAGGATGCAGATGTTCGTCGGGTTGATGTGCTGGTTTGCGACAATGAAGACCCGGTCGCCGTTCTTGCGGCGGTTGACCAGGTCGGCAAGCGCGCCCACCGCCAGCAGATCCCGGGTCTCGAAGAGCGTGACCCCATCTTCGGGGGTCAAGCGCTCGCCCGCGAGCACCTTTTCGGCGATCGGGACGAGGCGGGGATCCGTGGGGCGGACCGCCAGTTCTTCCGCGGTTGCAGAGAGCATACGGTCGCTCCGACTTGAGTTCGTCGCGCGGAAGAATACGGGAAGGCTCGGGCGGAAGCAAGCGGAGGCCGCGTTGCCGCGGCCTCCGCTCATCAGGCTCCGTCCCAGCGACGGAAGGCGATACAGGCGTTGTGCCCGCCGAAGCCGAAGGAGTTGCTGATCGCCGCCTCGACCGGTCTTTCGACCCTGCGGTTGTGCGCGTAATCGAGGTCGCAGGCGGGATCCGCCGTGGTGAAGTTGATGGTCGGCGGAATGACCCCTCGGGCGCAGACCAGGACCGAGATCACCGACTCCACGGCGCCGGCCGCGCCGAGCAGGTGCCCGGTCATCGACTTGGTCGAGCCCATGACCAGCCGGTAGGCGTGGTCGCCGAAGACCGCCTTGACCGCGAGCGTCTCGTTCAGGTCGTTCGCCGGCGTCGAGGTGCCGTGGGCATTGATGTAGTCCACGTCGGCCGGGGAGAGGCCCGCGTCCCGGAGCGCGGCCCGCATCGCGAGCTGCGCCCCCGCGCCCTCGGGCGCCGGCGCCGTCAAGTGGTGCGCGTCCGCCGTCTGCCCGAAGCCGACGATCTCGCCGAGGATCGGCGCACCGCGCCGAACCGCGTGGTCGAGCGACTCCAGAACGAGGCACCCCGCACCCTCACCGAGGACGAACCCGTCACGCGTGGCGTCGAAGGGCCGGCTCGCCGTCTCCGGCGAGTCGTTGCGAGTGGAGAGCGCCTTCATCGACGCGAATCCCGCCATCGTGAGCGGGGTGACCGTCGCCTCCGTGCCCCCGGCGATCATCACGTCCGCCTCGCCCCGCTGGATGATGCGGAACGCATCACCGACCGCGTGGGCGCTCGATGCACAGGCCGACACCGTCGCGTAGTTCGGGCCCCGCGCCCCGTATCGCATCGAGACCAACCCCGCCGCGATGTCCGAGATGAACATCGGCACGAAGAACGGGCTGATCCGCTGAGGGCCGCGCTCGATCAGGATCCGCGCCTGCTCCTCGAAGGTCGCGATCCCACCGATCCCGCTCCCGATGATGACGCCGACACGGTCCCGGTCGACGCTGTCGAGGCCGTTGGCGAGCCCCGCACTCTCCATGGCCTGATGCGCCACGGCGAGTGCGAACTGCGCGAAGCGGTCCGTCCGCTTGATCTCCTTGCGATCCATGTACCGCTCGGGCTCGAAGCCCTTCACCTCGCAAGCGAAGCGAACGTCGAAACGCTCGTCCACCTCGAACTGCGTGATCGGACCGGCACCGCTACGGCCCGCCAGCAACGCGTCCCAGGTGCTCTCGACGTCGTTGCCAATGGGGGTCACCAGGCCGAGCCCGGTGACCACCACCCGGTGTCCTTTCGGATTCCGTCGCTCCATGATCGATACGGCGACTCAGTCGCCCTTGTGCTCCTTCAGGTACCGGATCGCGTCGCCGACCGTCTGGAGCTTCTCGGCATCCTCGTCCGGGATCTCGAGGCCGAACTCCTCCTCGAAGGCCATCACCAGCTCCACCGTATCCAGCGAATCGGCGCCCAGGTCCTCGACGAACGACGCGTCCTCCGTCACCTTCTCCGGCTCGACGCCCAGCTCGTTGACGATGATCTCCTTGACCTTCGCCTCAATGTTCTCCGCCATCATTTCCTCACGGTTGAGGTCTCACATGACCATGCCGCCATCGACCACGATGACCTGGCCGGTGATGTACGCGGCGCCCGGACCGGCCAGGAATCGAACGACCGAAGCGATCTCCTCCGGCCGACCGAGGCGCCCCAGTGCGATCTGCTCCAGGAGCGCGGTTCGTGCGGTGTCCGGCAACACGGAAGTCATGTCCGTTTCGATGAAGCCCGGCGCCACCGCATTGCAAAGGACGTTGCGCGAAGCCAGCTCCTTGGCGACCGCCTTCGTCATCCCCACCAGCCCGGCCTTCGAGGCGGCGTAGTTGACCTGCCCCTTGTTCCCCGTCAGGCCGACCACGCTGGTGATGTTGATGATGCGCCCTTCACGTCGACGCATCATCCCCCGGGCCGCGGCCCGGATGAAGAGGAACGCTCCCTTGAGGTTCGTGTCGAGCACGCGGTCCCAGTCGTCGTCGCTGAGCCGAAGCAGGATGTTGTCTTCGGTGATCCCCGCGTTGTTCACGAGGATGTCGAGGGAGCCGAGCTCCTCCTCGACGTGCCGGACGACGGCGCCGACAGCCTCCGATTCCGCGACGTCGCAGGCGAGTCCGATGTGCCCTTCCCCAGGGAGCTCCGCGGCGGCGGCGGCGGCCCTGTCGGCCGACCGTGCGATCACCGCGACCCGTGCACCCCCCGCGGCCAGGCTCTCGGCGATCGCCCGGCCGATCCCCCGGCTCCCGCCGGTCACGAGAGCGACCTTACCGGCGAGCTCGCCCGCTCCGTCGATGCGCGTTTCCGTCATTCTCCGAGAAACCCCTCGATTTCGGCGGCGGTCCCGAGCGTTCGGGACTCGGCCCCTCGTTCGATCCGCTTCAGCAGCCCGGTCAGGACCGAGCCGGGCCCGATTTCGATGAACCGAGTGACGCCCGCATCCAGGATCGTCCTCATGCACGCCGTCCACCGGACCGGCGAGGTGAGCTGGCGGACCAACAGGCGTCGGGCGCTCTCCGCATCGGTGACCGCCGACGCATCCACGTTCGAGACGACCGCGAAGCGCGGCGCCTCGAGCGCGACCGTATCGAGCTGGGCGGCGAGGCCCGCCTCGGCGACCTCCATGAGCGGGGAGTGGAACGCACCCGAGACGTTGAGCCGGATCGCCCGCCGGGCGCCCGCCTCCTTCGCGAGCTCGATCGCCCGGTCCACCGCGGCGACGTCCCCGCTGATCACGAGTTGGCCCGGGGCGTTGTAGTTCGCCGGCACGCAAACCGCGCTGTCGCTGGACGCCTCCCGGCACACCCGCTCGACCACCTCGTCCTCGAGCCCCAGCACCGCCGCCATCGTCCCCGGACGGCTCTGCCCGCTCCCGTACATCAACTCGCCCCTGCGGCGTACCGTACGGAGGGCATCGGCAAAGGAGATCGCACCCGCGGCGACGTACGCGCTGAACTCGCCGAGCGAGTGCCCCGCGGCGAACCGGACGTCCCCGAGCTCTGCGGCAACGACGCGATGCACCGCGATGGAGTGCGTCAGAATCGCCGGCTGGGCGTTGTGCGTGGCGGTGAGCTCGTCCTCGGGGCCCTCCCACGCCAGCCGGGAAAGCGCCACGCCGAGCACGTCGTCGGCCTCCTCGAAGACCTCGCGCGCGGCCGGAAACCGCTCCGCGACGTCCCGACCCATCCCGACGAACTGCGCGCCCTGCCCCGGGAAGAGAAGCGCTACCACCGCAGCACCGCCGAGCCCCAGGTGAACCCCGCGCCGAACGCCGCCATCAGGATGTTCGACCCCGGTCGGATCCGCCCGGCCTCCACCGCCTCGTCGAGTGCGACGGGGATCGTCGCCGAGCTCATGTTCCCGTACCGATCCACGTTGACGAAGACCTTCTCCATCGGGATCCCGGCGTACTTCGCCGTCGCCTCGATGATCCGGATGTTCGCCTGATGCGGAACGAGGAGATCGATGTCGTCGGCCGTGAGCCCCGCGCGCGCGAGTGCCTGGTCGGCCGACTCGGCCATCGACCGGACCGCCGCCTTGAAGACCTCGCGCCCAGCCATCTTCACGAGGTGGGAGCGCTCCTCCAGGACCGTCGCATCCATCGGGACCTTGGCGCCACCGGCCGGCCGCCAGAGGAGCTCGGCGAGGGACCCGTCCGAACGCATGAAGCTCGACAGCAGCCCCCGGCCGTTCGTGCTCCGCCGCACCACGACGGCGCCGGCGCCATCCCCGAAGAGCACGCAGGTCGAACGATCGGTCCAGTCGACGATCGCGCTCATCTTCTCCGTCGATACGACGAGCGCAACCTCGCCCCGGCCACTCGCCAGATGCCCCTCGGCCAACGTCAACGCGTACAGGAAACCGGAGCAGGCCGCCGAGATGTCGAGCGCAGCCGCGTTCGTCGCCCCCAGGAGCGCCTGGAGATCGCACGCCGTCGAGGGGAGCAGCCGATCGGGCGTCGCCGTCGAGACGATGATCAGGTCCAGCTCGCCCGGGTCCACGTTCGCCCTCGCCATCGCAATGCGCGCGGCCTCGGCACCCATCTCCGCGGCACCCATCTCCGGATCGGCGATCCGCCGCTCGCGGATCCCCGTCCGCTCTCGGATCCACTCGTCGGATGTGTCGACCAACCGCTCGAGTTCGGCGTTGGTCACCACACGGTCCGGCAGATAACGCCCGGTCCCGGCGACCTCTATCAATGGGGTCGGCTTCCTCATGCACCCTCCGCGATGCGCCCCAGCTGCGGCGCGCCTTCGCCGTTTCCGTCCATCATCGACCCCGTGAGCTTCCGGCGGACATGATCGACCATATTCGTCTCCACCGCCCGGATCGCCACGCGGATCGCGTTCTTGATCGCCTGCGGCGGAGAACCGCCGTGGCAGATGATCGAGATCCCGTTTACGCCCAGCAGCGGCGCGCCACCGTACTCCGTGTAATCGAGGAAGCGGAAGAGCTCTTGGAGGTCCATCTTCGCACCCGATCGGGCGACCTCGCGCTCCACCAGGCGAGAAAAGAACCCGGCGACCGATTCGTAGAACTTCAGCAGCACGTTGCCGACGAAACCGTCGGTGACCACGACATCACACACCCCGGTGATGATGTCGCGTCCTTCCACATTGCCGATGAAGTCGAGCCCGCTGCGCGCGAGGAGCTGATGCGCCTCGACCGCGAGCTCGTTTCCCTTCTCCGGCTCCTCCCCGATGTTCAAGAGCCCGACGCGAGGACGCGCCCGACGCAGCACATCATGCGCGTAGATCGCCCCGAGATGCGCGAACTGGAGAAGATGGAACGGCTTGCTGTCCACGTTCGCCCCGGCGTCCAGCATGACCACCGGATCGGCGGCCGTCGGCAGCACCGTCGCGATCGCGGGGCGAGCCACCCCGGGCAACGGTCGCAAAAGGAAGAGCGAGGCCGCCATCACCGCTCCGGTCGACCCGGCGCTGACGAAGGCGTCCGCGCTCCCCTCCTTCTCCAGCACGAGGCCGGTCACGATCGACGAATCCGTCTTCCGCCTCACCGCGGTGGCCGGGGCCTCGCCCGGCTCGATCCGCTGCGATGCGTGCACCACGCTCAGGCGACCCGCCGGCAGATCGTCGACCCGTGCCAGCTCCTCCTCGATCCGACCCCGGTCACCGACCAGGATCAGCTCGAAATCTCCGGGAATCTCGCGCAACGCCTGGACCGCTCCCTGCACCTCGACCGCCGGGTGACGGTCGGTCCCCATGGCGTCCAGTGCGATGCGCATGGATGTCACTCTCAGATCTGCTCGACCTCGACGACCTGCTGGCCGTTGTACGTCCCGCAGCTCGGACAGACGCGATGCGGCAGCTTCGGGTCACCGCACTTCGGGCAGGAGACCAGCGTCGGGGCCTCCGCCTTGTGATGGGTGCGCCGCTTCCGCTTGCGCTGCTTCGAAACCTTCTTCTTCGGTACCGCCATGATCCCCCCTCGGTCAGTCCAGCTTCAGACCCCGGAGCGGCGCCCACCGCTCATCGGTCTCCGCCGGTCCGCAGGTACACGATTCCACGTTGAGGTTCGCCCCGCACCGCGGGCAGAGCCCCCGGCACGCCTCGCGACACACCACGTATTCCGGCACCGCGAGCATGAAGTGTTCGCGAACCGCCTGGCCGAGGTCGAGCTCCCGCCCCCGCTCCGGGAGCGGGTAGACCTCCTCGCGCTCCGCCTCGGCCGCGTCGACACCGGACCGGTAAAGGAACGAGACCGGCTCGTCGACCGCGTAATGCACGCGCGTCAGGCAGCGCCGGCACTCGAACTCGACCTCTCCGGCGAGCCGCCCGCGCACCAGCACATCCGTGCCGACCTTCCTCGCCTCCAGCCGAACGGCCACCGGCCCGGTGAGCCGCAGCTCACTTCCCTCCCACAGCGGGTCATCGGGCGGCACGGCCTCGTCGATCTCGAGCCGCCCATACCGCTCCAAACGGGCCAGATCGACTGTCAGCATAGTCGTAAAAGATGGCGATTTATCGGGGCGGTGTCAACCGCGGACTCAGACGAGCTCGCGGCCTCCGGCCGCCAGGACATCCGCGCCGGCGAAGAAGAACGCGGCCTCGCGTCGCGCCGTGTCCGGGGCGTCCGAGGCGTGGATCGCGTTGCGCTCCTTCGACTCGGCATAGAGCGCGCGGATCGTCCCCGGCTTCGCTTCGGCCGGGTCGGTCGCACCGATCACCTCGCGGAGCTTGGCGACGGCGTTCTCCCGCTCGAGGAGAACGGGAACGACAGGCCCCGAGGTCATGAAGCGGACGAGGCTCTCGTAGAACGGGCGTTCGCGGTGCACGGCGTAGAACTCGCGCGCCTGCGTTTCGGAGAGGTGCATCATCCGCAATCCGCGGATGCGGAACCCCTGCTCCTCGAGGTGCGCGAGGATGCGCCCGGTCAGGTTGCGGGCGACGGCGTCGGGCTTGATGATGGCGAGCGTAAGTTCCATGGTCTTCTATCGTCCAAAGATCTTGCGGATGATGTCTCCCCGGGTCAGGAACCCGGTGAGCTTCCCCTCGCTCACGACGGGGAACTGTTCGACGTCCTTGTTGATCATGGTGTTGGCGACCTCGTCGACGCCCATCTCCTCGGAGATGCAGAGGACGGATCGACTCATGATCTCGCGGATGCGGAGATCGGGCGGGATGGCGAACTCCTCCGGCCCTGTGGGCACCCCCGCCCTGGGGATGTGCGGGAGGAGGGCGCGCATGATGTCCCACTCGGAGACGATGCCGAGGACCTCGCGCTTCTCGCCGACGACGGGGAGCGCGCGGAGCCGGTGTCGGACCATGAGGTCGACCGCGTCGCGGACCGGCGCATCGGGCGAGACGCTGAAGACGCGGTGCATCATGATGTCGCGCACGGTGAGCCTCGGCTGGATCTTGAGACCGCGGAGCTCCGGGAGGGCGAGGATCTCGTCCGGGGAGCGCGCGCGACCGAGGCGCTCGACGACCCCCTCGTTGCGCAAGAGGCGAGCGAGCGCGGCGACGGTCTGGAGGTAGAGGGTCGCCGCCTCCGGCGGGGCGAGGATGAGCACGACGATATCGGGGGCGAGATCGAGTCCGAGCTCGTGAGCGTCGAGGGGTCTCGACGCGACGCCGATGGCAACGACGACGCGGTCGACGGCATCGGTTCGGAGGTGAGGCAGCGCGACGCGGTCGCCGACGATGACGACGTCGCGCAGGCGCGTCTCGGTGAGGAGCCGGCCCATGGCCCCGGGCTCGCGAATGGCGCCCTGGTCCGCGAGGGAGCGGACCAGGAGCGCCATGGCGTCGCGGAAGGAATCCGCTTCGAGCGGAGCGAAGATCCGCTCGCGAGGGAGCAGGTCGAGAAGGTGCATACGCTGTGCCCGGTGGGGCCGGGCGGTCAGAGGACCTCGCGGATGAGCCCGACGACGTCCGACGGCTTGCGCATGACGCGGATGCCGTTCTCCTCGAAGGCCTGCATCTTCTCGGCGGCCGTCCCGGCCGAACCGCTGATGATCGCGCCGGCGTGGCCCATGCGGCGGCCCGGAGGCGCGGTCTGGCCGGCGATGAAGCCGACGACCGGCTTGGTCAGGTTCTCCTTGACGAAGCGTGCCGCCTCCTGCTCGTCGGTGCCGCCGATCTCCCCGATCATGACGATCGCCTTGGTTTCCTCATCGGCCTCGAAGGCGGCGAGGCAGTCGATGAAGTTGGTGCCGATGATCGGGTCGCCGCCGATCCCGACGCAGGTGCTCTGGCCGATCCCGGCGCTCGTGAGCTGGAAGACGACCTCGTAGGTCAGGGTGCCCGAGCGGGAGACGACCCCGACGGGGCCCGGGGTGGCGATGTGGCCGGGCATGATCCCGATCTTCGACTTGCCGGGGGCGAGGAGCCCCGGGCAGTTGGGGCCGAGGAGCCGGGCGCCGCGCTCCTTCACGTAGGGGTAGACCCGGGTCATGTCGAGGACCGGGATCCCCTCGGTGATCGCGACGATGAACTCGATCCCCGCGTCGGCCGCCTCCATGATCGCGTCCGCGGCGAACGCCGGCGGGACGTAGATGACCGATGCGTTCGCGCCGGTCTCGCGCACCGCCTTGTCCATCGTATCGAAGATCGGCACGGTCTTTCCGCCCGGCCCCTCGAAGGTCTGGCCGCCCTTGCCGGGGGTCACCCCGCCGACCACCTGCGTGCCGTACTCCATCATCTGGCGGGCGTGGAACGAACCGTCGCGCCCGGTGATCCCCTGGACGATGAGGCGGGTGTTCTCGTTGATGAAGATCGACATGACTCAGCCCTCGGCTCCCTTGGCCATCTCCACCGCCTTCTGCACCACCTCGTCCATCGAGGTCGTGGCGCTGAAGCCGGCACGGTTCAGGATCTCGACCGCCTCCTTCTCGTTGGTCCCGGTGAGGCGGATCACCAGCGGGATCCCGATCTCGATGCGGCGCGTCGCCTCGACGATGCCGTTGGCGACGTCGTCGCACCGCGTGATCCCCCCGAAGATGTTGAACATGATCACCTTCACGTTGGGATCGCTGGTGATGATCTTGAGGGCGTTGACGACCTTCTCCGGGTTCGACGACCCGCCGATGTCGAGGAAGTTCGCGGGCTCGCCGCCGTAGAACTTGATCAGGTCCATCGTCGCCATGGCGAGCCCGGCGCCGTTGACCACGTTGCCGATGTTGCCGTCGAGCTTGATGAAGGTCAGCCCCGCCTCGCGGGCGAGGGTCTCGGCCTCGGGCTCCGCGGAGACGTCGCGCATCGCGGCGATGGCAGGACGGCGGAAGAGCTCGTTGTCGTCGATGTTGAACTTCGCGTCGATCGCCTTGACCTCGCCCTCGGGGGTCGTGATCAGCGGGTTGATCTCGGCGAGGGACGCGCCGCTGTCGACGAAGGCGTCGTAGAGCTGCCGGAGGATCTTCGCGCAGGCGCGCTGCTGTGCGGGGTCGTCGTAGAGCGTCACCGCGAGCCAGTAGGCCTGGTGCGGCAGCAGCCCGTAGCGGGGGTCGACGACGAGGCGGCGGATCGCCTCGGGGTTCTTCGCGGCGACCTCCTCGATGTCGACGCCGCCCTCGCGGCTGACCATGAAGACCGGCCGCTTCGAGGCGCGGTCGACGATCACGCCGACGTAGCACTCGGAGGCGATCTCTTCGGCCGGGGTGACGAGGACCTTTTCGACCGTGAGGCCCTTGATCTCCATGCCGAGGATCTTCTCGGCGCGCTCGCGGGCCTCGGCGGGGGAACCGGCGAGCTTGACGCCCCCCGCCTTCCCACGGCCGCCGGCATGCACCTGCGCCTTGACGACGACGGGGCCGCCGTACTCCCGGGCGATCGCCTCGGCCTCCGCCGGGGTCGTCGCCACCTTCCCCGGCGGCACGGGGATGCCGTGCTCGCGGAGAATCTCCTTTGCCTGATACTCGTGGATGTTCATGTGCTCCGATCCGTGCGTTTCACCGGATTCCGGCTCGCATCCGCGACCCTACCCCGGTCTACCCTGGAAGAATCGTGGTCCCCGCTGCTCCGTTGACCGCGGCGAGGCCCTGGTCGAGCCGGGCGATATGCGCCCGGCGCCCGCCGTGGCGCACGAACGAGATCGCCGCCTCGACCTTGGGCCCCATGCTTCCCCGCCCGAACTCCCCCGCCTTCAGAAGCCGTTCGGCCTCATCGGCGGTCAGGTTCCGGAGGAGCTCCTGCCCCGGGGTGCCGAACCCGCGGTACACCCCGTCGACGTTCGTCAGGATGAGCAGGACGTCGGCGCCGATGTCCCGGGCGAGAACCTCGGCGGCCCGGTCCTTGTCGACCACGGCGTCCACCCCCTCGAGGCCGACCCCGGGTTCCCGGTAGACCGGGATCCCCCCACCGCCGACGGCGATGACGATCGTCCCGGCATCGACGAGTCGCCGAACCTGTCGGCTCTCGACGACCGAGAGCGGCCGCGGCGACGGCGCGAGCCGCCGCCACCCCCCGGCCGAAGGACCGACCGCCCACCCGAGCTCGCGGGCGAGGGTCCGGGCGCGGTCCTCATCCATGACCCGCCCCACCGGCTTCGTCGGCTCGCTCAGCTCCGGGTCCCACGGGTCGACGAGGACCTGGGTGACGAGCGTGACGACGTCGCGATCGATGCGCTCTCGCTCCAGCGCGTTCTGGAGCGATTGCTGGATCATGTAGCCGATCCAGCCGGCGGTCGCGGCGACGAGGACGCCGAGGGGGAGCGGCGGCACCTCGTCTCGCGACCGTTCGTTGCGCACCAGCTCGTCGCCGATCTGGGGACCGTTCCCGTGCGCGATGGCGATCTTCCACCCCGCGGCGGCGAGAGCGACGATCGGCTCGAGGCTCTCGCGCGTGTGCGCGAATTGCTGGTGGACATCGCCCCGTTCGCCGGGAGCGAGGAGGGCGTTTCCCCCAAGCGCCACGACGATCGTGGGGTTCTCCGCCCCGGGATTGCCCGTTGGCCGCGCTAACATATCCATGCCTTTCCGAGGGTGCAAGGCGGAACCGTGGTCGGAGTCGGCGGATCCGTCGGATCACGGTTGCGGGACCGTGCCGGCGCCCCCGCCGTCGTCGCCGCCCGGGCGTGGCGAGCCGGCGTGCAGCAGCGCGCGCAGCTCGGCCCAGGAGCTGCCGAAACCGGCCCAGTCGCCCGCGCGAAGCCGCTCTTCCGCGGTCTCCAGGATCTCGAGGGCGCGCCGGCGCCAGTCGTCACCGGCGCCGGGGACCGGCGTCGGGCTCGTCCCCCTCCCGGTCGAGGCGGAAACCGAGTCGTTCGAACGGAGCGCGCGGATGGCATCCGCGAGCGACACGTCCATGCGGACCTCACGGCCGTCGCTGACGACGACGCGGGCGAGCTCGGGGATCGAGCGTTCCCGGGCGGAGAGAAAGATCGGCAGCACGTAGAGGAACGCGCTGTCGAGCGGCACGACCCGCAACCGCCCGAGCTGGACGGTGCTCCCCGCCTGCCGCCAGAGGGAGAGCTGCGGCGAGATCGCCGGGTCCTGCTCCATGAGGGCGGTGACCTGCGTGGGCCCCGGGATCTGCTGATCCCGCGGGAGTTCGAGGAGCACGAGCTTCCCGTAGTGTGGGGGATCGTTCCGGGCCGCAAGGAGCGCCGTCATGTTCCGCCGCTCCCGGGCGATGAACGGGATCGTCAGGAGGAACTCGAGCTCTGTCTCCCCGGGGAGGCGCATCAGGGCGTAGGTCGGCTGGTAGCTCTGCGCACCCGTCCGGTCGAAGTACGGGGGAAGTTGCCAGAGGTCCTGGCCGGAGAAGAACGACTCCGGTCGGTCGATGTGGTACTCCGTCATGATCTCGGCCTGGGCGCGGAGATACCGCATCGGATAGCGAAGATGCGCCTGGAGCTCCTCCGGCATCTCGGAGAGGGGCCGAACGAGTCCGGGGAAGATCCGCCGGTAGGTGTCGAGCACCGGGTCGCCCTCGCCGACCTGGTAGAGGGAGACGGCCCCGGTCACCGCGTCCACCGTCGCCTTGACGCTGTTGCGGAGGTACCGGACGACGCCGGTCTCCTGCATCTCCAGCCGGCGGGCGAGGGGGAAGGTCCTCGAGACGGTGAAACCGTCGACGAGCCAGATAATCCGTCCCCCGGCGATCACCGGGTGGGCATCGTCGTCCCAGGCGAGGAACGGGGCGACGGCGGCGAGGCGGTGGCCCAGGGATCGCCGGAACACGATTCGACTCTCCCGCGTGATCTCGCCCGAGAAGAGGAGGTTCTTGTCCTTGAACCGCCAGGCGAAGGCGATCAGGCGGGGGATCGAGTTGAGCGCGATGCCGGCCGGATAGTCCCGGCCGGGAACCCCCTGGAATGCGCCATCCCGCCCGGGGACGAGGATCACGTATTCCTGGCCGTCGCCCGCGAGCCCCATCGTCTCGCCGAAGAAGACGCTCGGGTCCAGGAGGTCCAGGGCGGCGGGGGCGGCGGGGTCCCGGACGACCGGGTCGAGGTTGCGGATCCAGCGGTGGGGCTCGCCGCCGACGGTGTACTCGGTCATCGGCGCGACGACGACGCCCATCCCCCGCAGGTACTTCGGGTTGAGCCGGAGCGACTGCCAAGTCCGCGCCGAGGGAGGCAGCCCCTCGGGGTTGAACTCCCGGACCGCGATGGCGACGTGGCGCGCCCCCCCTTCGGCGACGTAGCGATCGTCGTCGACGTCGGGGAAGTGATAGTAGCCGAAGAGCGCTTCGACCTCGTTGAAGGTGGTCTCGAGGGGCTCCTCGTCCCAGAGGGGGAGCGCGGAGAGGGCGGGCGCGAGGGTCTCCCAGTCGGGGGCGCCGGTCGGCCGATACGGGAAGGGGCGCCGCGACATGCGGTCGAGCCCGTACGCCCGGCGCGTGAACTCGAGATTCCAGCGGATGAACGGCGCCTCCCGAGCGAGCTGATTCGGCTCTACCCGAAACTTCTGGACGAAGGCGGGATAGAGCTGCCCGAGCCCGAGCGCCCCCACGACGAGTATGGCGAGCCCCACGACCGGGGGGACCCAGGACCGCCGCCACGCACCGTAGAGGAGCCCCCCGGCGGTGGCCATGGCGAGTGCGGCGAGCGCCCTACGCGCCGGGAGTCTCGCCTCGACATCGGTGTACCCGATCCCGCCGCCGATCCCGGAGCCGTCGAGGAGGAGGCCGTAGCGACCGAGCCAGTAGCGGAGCCCCAGGAGGAGGACGACGACGGCAGCGAGCACGACGAGATGCAACCGGACGTCCTCTTCGACCTCGAGGCGCCCGGTCTTCCACCGGATTGCGCCGGCGAGGACGTAGCCGATCACGACGAGTGCGGCGCTCCAGGCGAGGGCGAGGAGGAGGAAGTCGATGAATCGGAAGTAGACCGGGAGCGAGAAGACGTAGAAGGAGAGATCCCTCCCGAAGAGGGGGTCCTCGACGCCCCAGCCGGCCTGGTGCATCCAGGCCAGGACGGCAAGTGCGGTATCACCGCCGAAGCCCAGCCCCGAGAGCCACCACCCGGCTAGGACCGAGGCGACGACGGCCCCGCCGAGGAGGACTCGGCGGGGCACCCGCTCGGCGATCTCGAGGTTCCCGTACCGGCGCCGGAGCTGGACCGGCCCGAGGCGGACCGCGACGAACCAGAGGTTGGCCAGGGTCAGGGACGCGGCGACCAGACCTGCGGCGGCGCGAACGCCCGTGCCGGCGAGGAGCCGCGTCCAGAAGACCGGGGCGTACCCGATCGCGTCGAACCAGAGTGCTTCCGTGTAGAGCGCAACGGCGAAGCGTGCGCCGATGAGGAGCAGGAGCAGGGCGGCGCCGGTCAGAATCGCGGATCGTCCCGGGCGCCGCATGGCCTACACGTCGATTCCCTGGTCCCGGAGCCAGCCTTCCATGATCTCGCGGATCTCCCGGAGCCGTTCGGGCGTGCGCGCCTCGTAGCGGAGGACCAGGACCGGCTGCGTGTTCGAGGCCCTGAGGAGGCCCCACCCGTCGGGGAAGATCACGCGCGCACCGTCGACGGCGATGACCTTGTAGCGTTGGCCGAAGTGCTCCACGGCCCGCCGGACGATGTCGAACTTCTCCTCCTCGGCGACATCGACGCGGATCTCGGGCGTCGAGACGTACGCCGGGAACTCCGCGACCATCTCGGAGAGCGGCCTCCCCGCCCGGGCGACGAGGTCCACGAGCCGACAGGCGGCGTAGAGCGCGTCGTCGAACCCGTAGAAGTTGTCGGCGAAGCAGATGTGGCCTGACAGCTCACCCGCGATCGGGGCGCCGGTCTCCTTCATCTTCTCCTTCATGAGGGAGTGGCCGGTCTTCCACATGATCGCCACCCCGCCGTGCGCCTCGTAGACCTCCGGGAGCGCCTGCGAGCACTTGACGTCGAAGATCAGCTGCTGGCCGGGACCCCGCTGCCGCAGCAGGTCGAGCCCGTAGAGGAGAAGGAGGATGTCGCCCCGGATGATGTTGCCGCGCTCGTCGACCGCGCCGACCCGGTCCGCATCTCCGTCGAACGCCACCCCGAGGTCCGCGCCTTCCTCACGGACGCGGGCGATCAGGTCGCGCAGGTTCTCGTCGACCACCGGATCGGGGTGGTGGTTCGGGAAGGTGCCGTCGGACTCGCAGTAGAGCGGCACCACTTCGGCGCCGATCCCGCGGAGCAGCTCGACCGCCACGAGGCTCCCGGTGCCGTTTCCGCAGTCGGCGACCACCTTGACCGGACGCGCGAGCTTGAAGCGCCCCGTCACATCCCGAACGTAGATCGGGAGGATGTCACGCGTCTCGAGCCGCCCCTCCCCGGTCGCGAAGTCGCCACTTTCGATGATCTGCCGCAGACGCTGGATGGCGTCGCCGTAGAGGGCCCGGCCGCCGATCACCATCTTGAAGCCGTTGTATTCCGGCGGGTTGTGCGATCCGGTGACCTGCAGCCCACCGTCGGTGCCGTACTCGACGGTCGCGAAATAGAGGACCGGAGTCGGGACCGTGCCGACATCGATGACGTTGACCCCCGCCGAACGGATCCCCTTGATGATCCCGGCGGCCAGGGTCGGCGAGCTGGGGCGATTGTCGTGCCCCACCACCACCGTCAGCTCGGTCGCCCCTTCGTTGCGCCGGCGCAGCTCGGTGGCGTAGGCGCGTCCGATCAACTCCGGCGCCTCTCCCGAGAGGTCCTCGGCGACGATGCCGCGGATGTCGTACTCCCGGAAGATGTGTGGCTTCACACGCATCTGAATCCTCTCCCCCCTACCGCGATCGACCGTAGTCCAACGAACCGCCGGAAAGTTCGCGCGCCGAACCCTCGACGTCAAGCAAGGTCGGGGCCGCCCGGCGTCGCCGCCGACCCGGTGGGCATCGGCCGACGCCCGCCGGACTCCCTCGGCGATCCGCCCCCTTCCCCGAGGGCGCCCCGGCGCCCAAGCCTCAACGAGAAACGGCCGGCGCGCTGTCCGCGCCGGCCGCACCCCGAATCAAGCCTCCTGTTTCGCCTACCGGCCCGAGAGCCTCATCAAATCGGCGGGCGCCTGGGCGAAGATGTTGGCACTCCGCTCCGCGAGCTCCAGGAGCTCGCCCGGGAAGATACCGAGCAGGAGGATCCCCACCATCGCCGCGACGAGCGCGAACCGGACCCCCGGCGCGACGACGACGCCGGCATAGGCATCTTCGCTCGGCGCCTCCCGGAACCACATGTACCACGCCACACGCAGGTAGTAGTAGTACGAGAGGAGCGACGTGAGCACGAGGACGATGGCGAGCTTGACCAGCCCCTGGTCCACGGCGGCCCGCAGGATGTAGAACTTCCCGATGAACCCACCGGTGAACGGGAACCCGGCGAGGGAGAGGAGGAAGATCGTCATGGCGACCCCGAGGAGCGGGTGCCGCCACCCGAGGCCGCTGTACGCCTCGAGATCCACCATCTGCTCCCCTTGCCGGGCGACCGTCAGGACCACCGCGAACGCCCCGATCGTCATCAGCGTATAGACGACGAGGTAGAAGAGGAACGACGAGGCCGCCAGCGGGGTCGCGGCCGTGACCGCGACCAGCAGGTAGCCGGCGTGCGCCACGCTCGAGTAGGCGAGCATCCGCTTGACGTTGCCTTGCGCCAACGCGATCAGGTTCGCCCCGATCATCGTGGCGACGGCGAGCCAGAAGGCGATGCTCCCCCAGGTGTCGTAGAGCCCCGGGAACGCCGTCAGGAAGACGCGGAAGAAGGCCGCGAACGCCGCCGCCTTCACCCCGGCGGCCATGAACCCCGTCACCGGCGCAGGGGCGCCGTCGTAGGCGTCGGGAGTCCACATGTGGAACGGCACCGCCGCGACCTTGAACGCGAAGCCGACGGCGAGGAGCGCCATCCCCACGAGGAGGAGCGGGCTCGCGCCGAGGCCGTCGACCCCCACGCGCTCGGCGATCGCCGAGAGATTCGTGCTCCCCGCCCCACCGTAGATCAGCGCGACGCCGAAGAGGAAGAACGCGCTGGCGAAGGCGCCGAGGAGGAAGTACTTGAGCGCGGCCTCGGCCGACCGGCGATCCCGGCGGTGCACCCCCGTCAGAACGTAGACTCCGACCGACATCAGCTCGAGCGCAAGGAAGATCACCATCAGGTCGCGCGAGCCGGCGAAGACCATCATCCCCACCGTCGCCAGCAGGACCAGGACGTGGATCTCACCGTACAGGATCCCCTCCTGCTCCAGGTAGCGCCCCGAGATCAGGACGAAGAGCGCCGCCGCGAGGAGGAAGAGGTAGTTCGAGAAGACCCGGAACCCGTCGACCGCGATGACTCCGGCCGTCCCCACCTCCTCCACCCCGAGGAGCCAGCCGTTGGCCACGGCCGCCAGACCGATCCCCACGAGCGTCAGACCGGCGATCATCGGCCGCGACGGCTCGCTCCGGTCCCCCTTCTGGAAGACGTCGACCAGGAGCACCAGCATCGCCCAGAGGGAGAGAACGACCTCCGGGAGGAGCGCCCACAGGTAGTGCGACTGTTGCGTGAAATCGAGAACCATGGGTTCGATGCTCGTCAAATCGGTCCGTTCAGTCGCCGGCCGCGCGGCCGCGTGCCCCCAGACCCGTCAGCTCAGAGAGCGGCGGCGGCGCCGCGATGCGCTCCGCCTCGACCTGCTGGATGAGCGCCGAAACCGACGCCTCCATCCGCTCGAGGAAGGGCTTCGGGTAGACCCCGATCCAGATCATCGCCGCCACGAGCGGCGCCAGTACCGCCAGCTCTCGCCGGCTCAGGTCGGGGAGCTTGGCGTTCTCCTCCTTGTCCAGCGCGTTGAAGACGATCTTCTGGACCATCGGGAGCATGTAGTACGCGGCGAAGATCACGCCGGTCGCCCCGATCGTCGCCACCCAGGGGTGCGTCTGGAAGGTGCCGATCAGCGCCAGGAACTCACCGACGAAACCGCTCGTCCCCGGCAGCCCGATGCTCGCCAGCGCCGTGAGCACGAAGACCGCGGCGAAGACCGGCATGACCGCGGCGAGCCCGCCGAAGTCCTCGATCTTCCGCGTGTGCCGCCGCTCGTAGAGCATCCCGAGGAGGAGGAACATCGCGCCCGTCGAGACTCCGTGCGAGAGCATGATGATCATCCCGCCCTGCACGCCCTGCAGCGTCAGAGCGAAGATCCCCAGCACCACGAAGCCCATATGGGCCACGGAGGTGTAGGCGATCAGCTTCTTCGCATCCGGCTGCACCGCCGCGACCCAGGCCGCGTAGACGATCCCCACCAGCCCCAGCGAGAGGAGGACCAGCACGATCGTCGGATGCGTCGCCGCCTGCGGGAAGAGCGGCAGCAGGAAGCGCAGGAAGCCGTAGGCCCCCATCTTCAGCAGGACCGCCGCCAGCATCACCGACCCCGGAGTCGGCGCCTCCACGTGCGCATCCGGGAGCCAGGTGTGGAAGGGGAAGACCGGCACCTTGATCAGGAACGCCAGCGCGAAGGCCCCGAAGAGCCAGACCTGCTCGCGGAGCGTCAGCGAGACCTGCACCAGGTCGGCGTACGCGAACGAGAGGTCGCCCGTCATCGCCCGGTACTTGAAGACGACGTACAGGATCGCGACCAGCATCAGGAGCGAGCCGACCGCCGTGTACAGGAAGAACTTGATCGCCGCGTAGATCCGCCGCTCGCCGCCCCAGAGGCCGATGATGAAGTACATCGGCACCAGCATGACCTCCCAGAACATGAAGAAGAGGAAGAGGTCGAGTGCGACGAAGACGCCGACGACGCCCGTCTCCAGGAGGAGCATCATGGCGTAGAAGGTCTTCTCGCGGCGCTGGATGTACTTGAAGGAGCCGAGCAGCGTGATCGGCATCATGAAGGTCGTCAACAGGACCAGCAGCACGCTGATCCCGTCGACGCCGACGGCGTACGAGATCCCCCAGGGCTCGATCCAGGGGATCCGGCTCGCGAACTGGAAGGCCGGCGTCGCCGCATCGAAGGCCGTCCAGAGCGGCACCGAGATCAGGAGCTCGACGAGCGCGACCCCGAGGGCCACCGCCTTGGCCCGCTTCTCGTCGAGCGCCAGGACGAGCGCCATCCCGAGAACGGGGACCAGGAGCAGGAGATGGATCACCCAGCCCATCGACTCTACCGAGTTCAGAGAAGCATCCATTCGACCCTCAGAACGCGACGAATCCGAGGAGGATCAGCACGCCGACGACCACGGCGAAGGCGTAGGTGTTGACCTGCCCGGTCTGGAGCTGGGCCCCGGCCCACCCGATCACGCGGGACGCCCGGCCGAACCCGTTCACCGCCCCGTCGATGATCCCCTGGTCGACGAACTTCCAGAAGAAGCGGGACGCCGCGAGGAGCGGGCGAACCACCACGGCGTCGTACGCCTCGTCCACATACCACTTCCGGTTCAGCACCCGCTTGAAGCCGGTCGGCTCCGGCGACTCCGAGGCCGGCCGGTACGACCAACCGAGGACGAGCCGCGAGGCGATCGCGATCACGGCGACGGCGATCCCGAACGAGATCAGCGCCCACGCGGCCTCGCCCCCGCCGAGCGGAGTGGCGTCGGCGACCTCGCCCACGTTCGCCGCGACGATCGCATCAGCCGCCTCCGTCAACGGGTGCAGCCACCCGTGCAGCCACTCCGAGGTGGGGATCCACCCCAGGACCGGCATATCCGCGATCGCGTGCGGGACGTTGACCCACCCCCCGACGACCGAGAGGACCGCGAGGATCGCCAGCGGAACCCACATCACCGCCGGGACCTCGTGCAGGTGCTTCTGCTCCTTCTCCCCGGTCCGGTTCGGGCCGTGGAAGGTCATGATCATCATCCGGGTCATGTAGAACGCCGTGAGCATCGCGGCGATGAGCGCCAGCGCCCAGACGATCCGGTACCACCCGGCGTACGGACCCACGGCGTGCGCAGCGGCCTGCCAGATGATCTCGTCCTTCGAGAAGAACCCGGCGAAGGGCCAGACCCCCGCGATCGCCAGGGTCGCCACCCACATCGTCGCCCAGGTGATCGGCATGTAGCGGCGCAGGCCGCCCATGTTCCGCATGTCCTGGGGGTCCTCATGCCGGTGCGTGTGGTGATACGCCTCGTGCATGGCGTGGATCACCGCACCCGAGCCCATGAAGAGGAGGGCCTTGAAGAAGGCGTGCGTCATCAGGTGGAAGACGCCTGCGGCGTAGGCGCCGACGCCGACACCGATGAACATGTACCCGAGCTGCGAGACCGTCGAGTACGCCAGCACTTTCTTGATGTCGTACTGCGCAAGACCGATCGTCGCGGCGAAGAGCGCGGTCAGCGCGCCGACGACCGCCACGACGACCTGGGAGACCGGCGCGAGGGCGAAGAGCACCCCCGTCCGGGCGACGAGGTAGACCCCCGCCGTGACCATCGTCGCCGCGTGGATCAGGGCGCTGACCGGGGTCGGACCCGCCATCGCGTCGGGGAGCCAGACGTAGAGCGGGATCTGAGCGCTCTTCCCCGTCGCGCCGAGGAAGAGGAAGAGCGTGATCGCCGTCACCACCGCGCCGCCGTAGGCGAAGGCCTCGGGCGCCCGCTCCGCGACCTCGGCGAAGTCCAGCGTCCCGAGGTTCGCGAAGATCAGGAACATCGCGACCAGGAAGCCGAAGTCGCCGATGCGGTTGACGATGAACGCCTTCTTCCCGGCGTCCGCCTTCTCCCGGTCCTTGAACCAGAAGCCGATCAGCAGGTAGCTGCAGAGGCCGACCCCCTCCCAGCCCACGAACATGAGCGGGAAGTTGGCGCCCAGCACCAGGACCAGCATGAAGAAGACGAAGAGGTTCAGGTACGCGAAGTAGCGCGCGTAACCCGGATCCTCCTTCATGTACCCGATGCTGAAGATGTGGATCAGCGAACCGACGCCGGTGATGATCAGCGTCATCAGCATCGAGAGCTGGTCGAGGCGCAGCGCGGCCTCGATCTGCAGACCGCCGACGGGGAGCCACGACCAGTAGTGAACGGGGTCGACCGGCCCGTGCGGCTCCGCGCCCAGCATGCGGACGAAGTTCGTCAACGCGAGGACGAAGGCCGCGCCGATCACGGCAGGCCCCACCATCGTCGGAATGCTCTTCCGATCCGGCGCCAGGTAAGCCGTGAGGCCGTTGACGACGAAGCCCAGCAGCGGGAGAAGGACGATCAGCCCCAGCAGGAAAGGCTCGAACTCGTGCACGCTACCACCGCAGCAGGTTGAAGTTCTTGAGATCCACCGTCTCGACGTGGCGGAAGATCGAGATCACGATCGCGAGCCCGACCGCCGCCTCGGCCGCGGCCACGGCCATGACGAAGAAGACGAAGACCTGCCCCTCGATCCCGATCGCCCGCGACAACGCGACGAACGCCAGGTTCACGGCGTTGAGCATCAACTCCACGCACATGAAGAGGATGATCGCGTTGCGGCGGATCAGCACGCCGAGAACGCCGATCGCAAAGAGGACCGCCGAGAGGAACAGCGAGTTGGTCAGCACGGCTCAGACCCTCCGCTTCGCGAGGAGCACCGCCCCGATCGCCGCCACCAGGAGCAGGACCGAGGTCAGCTCGAAGGGGACGAGGAAGTCCCGGAAGAGCGGCTCGGCGATCACCGCCACCGCGTTGCCGGTCGGCGCCGCCTTCGCCGCGGCCGCCGCGTCGACGCCCGAAAGCGCCGTACCCTCACCCCCCATAGCCTTGGAAACGAAGTACCCCACCAGCCCCGCAGCCGCGAACCCCACCGTGACCCAAGCGCCCTGACGCAGGTCCGACCGGTAGTCGTGCCCCAGGTTGAGGAGCATGATCACGAAGAGGAACAGCACCATGATCGCGCCGGCGTAGACGATCACCTGGATCGCGCCGATGAAGTGCGCGCCCATCAGGACGTAGATCGCCGCCAGGCTGAAGAACGTCAGCACCAGCGAGAGCAAGCTTCCGATCGGGTTCCGACTCAAGACCGTCCCGACCGCGCCGCCCGCCGCCAGGCCGGCGAATAGCCACCAGAGAAGTTCGCTCATTGCCCCAACGGGTCGCTCGGGTCCCACAGCTGCGTGACCGGATGATCCTGCGCCATCAGCCGGTCCAGGTCGTAGATGAAGCGAGCGCGGGTGTACTCCGCGTTCTCGTAGTCCTGCCCCACGTGGATCGCCTCCACAGGGCAGACCTCCTGACACATTCCGCAGAAGATGCAGCGGAACTCGTCGATCTCGTAGACGACCGGGTACCGGTTCCCCTGGTCATCCTCCCCCGGGACCAGGCGGATGCAGTTAGAGGGGCAGATCGTGGGGCAGAGCCCGCACGCCACGCACTTCGGCCGCCCATCCGCGTGCACCTCCATCCGGTGCGTGCCCCTCCACCGCGGCGAGAGTTCCGGCTTCTCGTCCGGGTACTGGAGCGTGACCTTGTTCGGATTCACCAGATGGCGGAACGTCACCGCCATCCCCTTGAGGGTCGCCCGGAGGTAGGACGTCGTCCCCTTCGGGCGCTTCATCACTTTCACGCCAATGGCCATACGGCGACTCCCGCCTCTCGCTCTCCGTTATTCCGCCCTGGCCCCGGCGATCCCCGGCACGCCCTCCGGAGCCGCCGGCTCGCCCGTCAGCACCAGCGCCGGCGCGCCCCGACGCACCGCGCCGGCCGGCGTCCGCCGGACCGCCGCACCCGCGATCACGCGGTCGCGGTCGAGAATCCAGAAGAAGACGACCGTCGCGGCCAGGTTCACGACCGTCAGGACGAGGCCGTACGCGAAGCCGTACTCCCACCCCATGGCATCGAGAACCAGGATCGTCGACCCCATGAGGGCGATGTAGGCCAGCGCCGTCGGCAGCATCACCTTCCACCCCAGGTGCATCACCTGGTCGTAGCGGAACCGCGGCAGCGTCCAGCGCACCCACATGTAGAGGCAGATGAAGAACCCGGTCTTGACCGCGAAGACCGCCAGCGTGAGCAGCGTCTTCCAAACCGCCGGCGTCGCCCCCTCGACCACGCCGGGCGCCACGACCCTCATGTCGTCCCAGGTCACGAAGGGGATGTCCCACCCGCCCAGGAAGAGCGTCGCCATCATCGCCGACGCCGTCAGCATGTTCGCGTACTCCGCGATGAAGAACATGCTGAACTTCATCGACGAGTACTCGGTGTGGTACCCGGTGATCAGCTCCGACTCCGCCTCGGGGAGGTCGAAGGGGAGGCGGTTCGTCTCCGCGAAGGCCGAGACCACGAAGAGGAAGAACGACAGCCCGAGCGGGAGCGCGAACCAGAGGTTGCTCCCCGCCTGCTGCGTCCACACCACCTGCGTCAGCGTGACGTTGCCGACCAGCATGAAGACCGGGATCAGGCTGAGCCCGAGGCCGACCTCGTAGCTCACCATCTGGGCGCTCGACCGCAGCCCGCCCAGGAAGGCGTACTTGTTGTTCGACGCCCACCCGGCCATGACGATCCCGTAGACCCCGAGGCTCGAGAGCGCCAGGATGAAGAGAATCCCGATCGGCACGTCGGCGATGATCATATCGACGAGCCCCCACGGCGTGGGGAGCGGCGCCGCGAACGGGATCACGGCGAAGGTGACCAGCGCCGGGATGATCGAGAGCATCGGCGCCAGCACGAAGTAGAGGCGCGACGCCTCACGCGGAAGCGTCTCCTCCTTCAGGATGTTCTTGAGCCCGTCGGCGAGGGGCTGCAGGAGCCCCCCCGGACCCACGCGGTTCGGCCCGAGGCGGTCCTGGATCCAGGCCGAGATCTTCCGCTCCAGGAGCGTCAGCATCGCGACCGTCACCATGACCACCGTGAAGACGGCGACGATCTTCACCAGGGTGGTGATGAGGAACGCCGTCGGGGAGAGAGCGCCGATCTCGTGCATCACTTCACCTCCGCGGCGCCCGCCGCCAGCTTCACCGACTCGTTGAGCAGCGCCCCGCGCGGCCCGAGCATCTCGTAGCTGAGGCCGCGGAACGCGTCGTTGAACTCCGCGAGGAGGAGGAACGCGTCGGCCGCGCTGGCCGGGGCCTGCGTCTCATCGAGGCCGGCGAGGAGGACGCCCAGGACCTGCCACGCCGGCCGGGCCAGCCCCGGCGCCTGGAGCGCCGGCCAGAAGCGCTGCGCGCGCCCCTCGAAGTTCGTGAAGGTGCCCTCCTGCTCGGCGAAGGTCGTCACCGGCAGCACGAAGTGCGCGTTCCTCGCCGCAGGCCCGAGGGTCGTGCCGAGGTAGACGAAGAGAGCGGCATCCGCACCGAAGGTCGCCGGCTGGTCGGCCAACTCGTCGCCGAGTACCAGGACCACGCCGCGCGAGGTCGCCGCGGCGTCGAGCCCGCCTCGAGCGGCATCGTCGCCGGTGCGCTCGAAGCCGAGCACCTCCAGGCCACGGACGTTCGGCGCGAGGTCGCGCCGCCTCGCCAGCTTGGGGAAGCCGGGGCACGGGATCTCCTCGTCGGCCCGCGCCGAGCGGAAGACCGCCGCGCCCCCGCCGAGCAGCTCCGCGAGGCGCCCGAGGAGACCGTTGTCCTCGTTCCCGTGCACCGCCGAGCCGACCGCGACGACGGGACCCGTACCGCGGACCTCGCGGAGTCGGTCGACCAACGCGACGATCGCGTCCTGCCAGCTCGTCGCGACCAGGTTGCCCTGGGCGTCACGAACCAGCGGCGCCTCGATCCGGTCGCCCCGATTCAGCCCCTCGTAGCGCAGCCGGCCGTAGTCGCACATCCAGTACGAGTTCACGTCCGGGTTCGCACGCGGCTTGAAGCGCTGCACCAGGTTGTCCCGCGTGTCGATGCGAATGTTGCACCCCTGCGAGCAGTTGGGGCAGATCGACGGGGTGTGGTCCAGATCCCACGCCCGGGCCTTGTGCAGGAAGTCCTTCGAGACGAGCGCGCCGACCGGGCAGATATCCACAATGTTGCCGGCCCAGTTCGACCGCTCGAGCCCCTCGTCGAAGAAGGTGTCGATGACCGACCGGTTACCCCGCTGCACCACGCCGAGGATCTCGTCCCCGGCGATCTCGCGCATGAAGCGCACGCAGCGCGTGCACATGATGCAGCGGTCGCCGTTGTAGAGGATGTCGCCGCCGAAGTCGTCGCGACCGAAGACCCGCTTCCCTTCCTGGGAGCGACCGTGCGCACGGCCCTCCTGGTGGACGTAGTCCTGGAGCTTGCACTCCCCCGCCTGATCGCAGATCGGGCAGTCGAGCGGGTGATTCACCAGGTAGAACTCCAGGACGCCGTTGCGGGCGGCCCGCGCCTTTTCGCTCTCCGTCAGGATCTTCTGCCCATCGGCCACCGTCGTGACGCACGCCGGCGTCAGCTTGGGCATCCCCTCGACCTCGACGAGGCACATCCGGCACATCGCCGGCGCCGAGAGCCCCGGGTGGTAGCAGTAGTGCGGGATCCCGACCCCAGCCGCCTCGGCGGCCTCGATGATCCGCGTCCCCTTAGGGACGGTGACCTGCACCCCGTTGATCGTGCAGGTGATCGTGTCGTTCTGCTCGTTAGCCATCGGCCTTCTCGCTCAGACGGCCGCCGGGACGGCCACGCGCGTCCCGCGGCGGATGAGGGCCAGGTAATCGTCCCGGAACTTCCGGATCGAGCTCGCGACCGGCGCCGCGGCCGAATCGCTCAGCACGCAGATCGTGGTGCCCGACATGTTCCGGCCAATCTCCAGCAGGGTGTCGAGGTCGGCCTCCGTGCCCTGGCCGTTCTCGATCCTGCGGAGGATCTTGGCCAGCCACGCGGTCCCCTCGCGGCACGGCGTGCACTGGCCGCACGACTCATGGGCATAGAACTCAACCATCCGACGGACCTGTTTGACGATGTTCGTCCGATCGTCCATCACGATGACCGACGCCGTGCCGAGCATACTCCCCGCCGCGGCCACGCTCTCGTAGTCCATCGCGATGTCGATCTCGTCCGCGCTCAGGATCGGCACCGAGCTCCCGCCCGGGATCACCGCCTTGAGCTTCCGGCCATCCCGGATCCCTCCGCAGACGTCGTAGATCAGGTCCTTCAACGGGAAGCCGAGCGGCAGCTCGTAGTTCCCCCGCCGCACCACATGCCCCGAAACGTTGAAGAGCTTCGTGCCGGGGCTCTTCTCCGTGCCCCACTGCCGGTACCACGCGCCGCCGTTCTTGATGATGTGCGGCACCGTGCTGACCGTCTCGACGTTGTTGATCGTCGTCGGCATCCCGAAGGCGCCGACCGCCGCCGGGAAGGGCGGCTTGATCCGCGGCTGGCCGCGGCGCCCCTCGAGCGAGTTCATCAGCGCCGTCTCCTCGCCGCAGATGTAGGCCCCCGCGCCGAGGTGCAGCGTCACGTCGATGTCCACGCCCGAGCCCAGGATGTTCTTCCCGGCGATCCCCGCCTCGTAGGCCTCTTCGATCGCCCGCGCCACGATCTGCGCCGGCTCGAAGAACTCGCCCCGCATGTAGATGTAGACGTGCACCGCGCGGATCGCGTAGGCCGCGATCAACGCGCCCTCGATCAACTGGTGCGGCGTCCAGCGGCAGAGCTCGCGGTCCTTGAAGGCGCCCGGCTCCGACTCGTCGGAGTTGATCAGCAGGTAGTGCGGCTTGCCGTCGTCCTTCGGCATGAAGCTCCACTTCATCCCGGTCGGGAACCCCGCCCCGCCCCGGCCGCGCAACCCGCTCTGCTTGACCTCCTCGATGACCGCGTCGCGATCCATCCCGAGCGCCTTCTCGAGCGCCGCGTACCCGCCCCGCTCCCGCCAACCTTTCAGCGTTCGCGCCTCGGGGTCGCCGAAGTGTGCGCTGATGACGCGCGTCTCCCTCTCGTGACGATACGGGTATGCCATGCCGCTCAGTCCTGTTCGGCGTCGCCCTCGGAGCCGATCCCCGCCGGCACCGCCGCCTCGCCGCCCCGCGAGGCGTCCTCCGGCGAGGCGCCCAGCGATGCCAGGATCGCGGGGACGTCCTCCGGCGTCACGTTCTCGAAATACCGCTCGTTGATCTGCACCGCCGTCGGGAAGCCGCAGGCGCCCAGGCACTCGGCCTCGACGACCGTGAAGCGACCGTCCTCCGAGATCTCGCCCGGCTCGACGCCGATGTGATCGAGGAACGCCGCCATCACCTCGTCGGCCCCGCAGAGGTTGCACGCCACGTTCGTGCAGACCTGGATCAGGTATTTCCCGACCGGGCGCTTGTTGTACATCGTGTAGAAGGTCGCGACCCCTCGCACGTACGCGGGGGAGAGATCGAGAACCCGCGCGACCTCCGCCATCGTCTCCGGCGAGATGTGCCCCCGGATCTCCTGCGCCATCGCCAGCGTCGGCAGCAGGGCGGCCCGCTTCTCCGGGTAGCGCGAGAGAATCTTCTCCAGACGCCCCCGATACGGCCCCTCGAAGAGCGGTGCCTCGGGATCCCGCTCCGCCCGCTGGTACGGGTACGAGCATGCCCCGGACGGATGGCCGCCCTCCGGCGGGCGCCGGCCCACGTACGCCGTCCCCCGGACGTCCGCCTCCGTCAGGTGCGTGAACTCCCCCGTCTCACCCGCCCATCCCGGGTTCTTCGGGGTCTGAGCCCCCGCATTCGACTCCCGGCTCATCGGTCGATCTCCCCGAGCACGATATCCAGGCTCGCGTTAATCGCGATCACGTCGGAGAGGAGATGCCCCTCGACCAGCTTCGGGAGCGTCGAGATGTTGACGAAGCTCGGACCCCGGACCCGCCACCGGACCGGCTTCGAGCCCCCATCGCTCACCACGTACATCCCCAGCTCGCCCTTGGAGCTCTCGACGCTGAACCAGCTCTCGCCGGGCGGCGCCTTGATCCCCTCCATCACCACCTTGAAGTGGTGGATCATCGACTCCATATCCGTCATCGCGTCCGTCTTCCCCGGCAGGATCACCCGCGGGTCGGACACGTTGATCGGCCCGTCCGGCAACCGGTCGAGGGCCTGCCTCAGGATCCGCAGGCTCTGGCGCATCTCCTCCATCCGCACCAGGTAGCGGTCGTAGCAGTCGCCATGCTCGCCGATGGGGACGTCGAAGTCGTACGTATCGTAGTCGTAGTACGGCCGGTCCTTCCGAACGTCGTACGCCACCCCGGCCGCGCGCAGGTTCGGGCCCGTCAGCCCGTGGTTGATCGCGTCCTCCGGACCGATCGCGCCCACGTCCTGGAGGCGCCCGATCCAGATCTGGTTGTTCGTCAGCAGCGTCTCGACCTCATCGAGCGTCCGCGGGAACGTGTCGATGAAATCCCGGAGGTCGTCCGTCCACCCCACGGGGAGATCGGCCATCATCCCGCCGATCCGCGTCGACGAGGTCGTGATCCGGGCGCCCGTGTACTTCTCGTGGAGCTTGTAGATCCGCTCCCGCTCCTGGAAGGTGTAGAGGAAGACGGTGAACGCGCCGACGTCGATCGCCGTCGTCCCCAGCCAGAGGAGGTGGCTGAAGATCCGGTCCAGCTCCATGAGGATGACCCGCACGACCTTGGCGCGCTCGGTCACCTCGATCCCCATCAGCTTCTCGACCGCCATGGCATAGGCGCAGTTGTAGATCAGCGGCGCCAGGTAGTCCATCCGGTCGGTAAGGGGGACGATCTGGTTCCAGGTCCGGTACTCGCCGAGCTTCTCGAAGCTCGAGTGGAGGTAGCCGATGTGCGGGGTGCACCGGACCACCGTCTCGCCGTCCAGCTCCAGCACCAGGCGGAGCACCCCGTGCGTCGCAGGGTGCTGCGGCCCGATGTTGATGATCATGTGCTCGCCGTGGAGCTCCGGATCCACGCCCATCGGAAGGACGGGCGCCTCGACCGGACGCCCATCGACCCCCATCTCCGGGTTCCGCCTGATCAGGTACTCGACCGTCTTCGTCGCCATGATCGTCGATTCCTACGGACGGTTAGCGTCGCGGCGACCGGCGGCACCCGCCGCCTCGGGCCCGCCGGGCAGGGACGGCGCCCCGCCGACCGCCAGCTCCTCCGGCGTGTAGTCGCTCTCGATGTCCAGCTGCAGGGCGCGCCGCGTCTGCTCCAGCCGGCTGAAGCGGCCCCGCAGCGGGAAGTCCTTCCGCAGCGGATGGCCCTCCGCGTAGTTCTCCGGCATGAGGATCCGGCGCAGGTCCGGATGCCCGCGGAACCGGATCCCGAAGAGGTCGTAGACCTCGCGCTCGAGCCAGTTCGCCGTCGCCCAGAGCGGGACGACCGTGTCGATCTCCAACGCATTGAGCGGGAGCTCCGCCTTGACGCGCAGCCCCTGCCGGTGACGGATCGACCAGAGCTGGTAAACCACCTGCAATGGGCGGCCGCCACCGAAGTCGATCGCCGTTACGTCCTTCAGGAAGTCGTACTCCTGACCCGGCTGCTCCTTCAGCCACCGAAGGATCTCGACGTTCCGATCGGCCGGGATGAACACCACATGCTCGTCCCCCGCCTGCACCTCATGATGCAGGATCGCATCGCCGAACGCCTCCCGCAGCGCGGCCACCGTCGGGTGCGACGACGCATCCGCCTGCGCCGCCCTCCCCGGCCCCGCCCCGGCATCGCTGGCCGCCGGCCCGGCCGCCAGCCCCTCGACCGCGTCCTTAAAGTTCTCGCTCATCGCTTACGGCCGCCGATCACGCGGGCGCACCAGCGCGCCGCTCGGTACCAGTCCCCCGATCCGGTTCTGCGACGTCGAATTCCCGAACGGGACCGTGATCGCCTCCACCACCTCGTCCGGCAGCGCCGGCTCCGTCGCCACCGGCAGCTCCTTCCGAAGCTCCGGCTTCGTGATCGACTCGCCCCGGATCTTCTCGTGGAGCATCAGGATCCCGTAAATCAGCCCCTCCGGCCGCGGCGGGCAACCCGGCACGTACACGTCCACCGGGATGATCGTGTCGATCCCCTGCACCATCGAGTAGACGTCGAACACCCCGCCGCTCGACGCGCACGCCCCCATCGAGATCGCCCACTTCGGCTGCGGCATCTGGTCCCAGATCCGCCGAAGCACCGGCGCCATCTTGTACGTCACCCGCCCCGCGCAGATCAGCACGTCCGCCTGCCGCGGAGAGGCCGACATCCGCTCCATCCCGAACCGCGCAATGTCATTGTTCGACGCCGCCGTCGCCATGAACTCGATCGCGCAGCACGCCGTCCCGAACGGCATCGGCCAAAGCGAGTTGTGCCGCGCCCAGTTCACCAGCCAGTCGAGCTTCGTCGTCAGGAACGACGCGCTGCCGTCCTTCGCGCCCGACACCACCGGCAATTCGTGGCGCCCCCCGCTCAGTCCCACTGGAGCGCTCCTTTCTTCCAGATGTAGACGAACCCGACCAGCAACACCCCGATGAAGACCATCATCTCAACGAAGCCGAAAAGGCCGAGACCCCTGAAGGTCACGGCCCACGGCATCAGGAACACCGTCTCGATGTCGAACACGATGAACAGGATCGCCACCATGTAGAACTTCACCGAGAAGCGTTCCCGTGTGCTCCCCAGCGGGACCATCCCCGACTCGTACGGCATCAGCTTGACCGCCGTCGGCCGCTTCGCCCCGATCAGGTGCGACGCGACCACCATGCCCACGGCGTTCAGGACGGAGATCCCCAGCAGGATCAGGATCGGCAGATACGACTCGAGCATCGGCGCCGCCCCGGAGTTTGTGAAATCGTTCACTTGTAGCATCGCAACATACCGAAGGGACCACGAAGTGTCAACCCGACCCGCGCCTTGCCGCGCGCCCTCGCGGTGCCCTATGTTTGCCGGATTCTACCCCTGGAACCGGTTCCGGGCAAGACCCAGGGCACGCCGAACCTATCTCCTTACCACACCACACGTTACACGGCTGGTGGAGGCCGCGTTCCCATGGCGATCAAAAGCGACCGCTGGATCCGCCGGATGGCGGAAGAGCATGGCATGATCGAGCCCTTCGAGGCCGGTCAGGTCCGGGAGGGGGTCGTGAGCTACGGCCTCTCCTCGTTCGGCTACGACATTCGTGTGGCGGACGAGTTCAAGGTCTTCACGAACGTGCACAGCGTCGTGGTCGACCCGAAGCGCTTCGACGAGCGATCGTTCGTCGACATCACGGCGGACCATTGCATCATCCCGCCGAACTCGTTCGCGCTGGCGCGGACCCTGGAGTACTTCCGGATCCCGAAGGACGTGCTGGTGGTCTGCCTCGGCAAGTCGACGTACGCGCGGTGCGGAATCATCGTGAACGTGACGCCGCTGGAGCCGGAGTGGGAAGGGTTCCTGACGCTGGAGATCTCGAACACGACGCCGCTGCCGGCGAAGATCTACGCGAGGGAGGGGATCGCGCAGCTCCTCTTCTTCCAGGGCGACGAGGTTCCGGAGGTCACGTACGCCCAACGGCGGGGGAAGTACCAGGGGCAGGTGGGGGTGACGCTTCCCCGGCTCTGACCGGATCGGTCGGGATCAAGCGGCGCGGCGCCAGAGGGCGCGGACGGCGAAGAGGAAGGCGACGAGGCAGAGCCCCCATACGATCCAGAGGGCGATGACGCCGGCCGTCCCCAGGGCGGTGCCGACGGTGGCGAGGGCCCCGAGCCCCCAGAGGATCGGCATGAGGAGGGTGAGGATGCCGAGGATGGCGACGAGGGTGAAGACGGGCCCCCGCGCCTTTCCCGGCTCGTCGGGCGGGCGCTCGGGAACGGGCTGCGCCCCGCCCTCGAACTCCGGCTCTCGATCGCGCTGCGGTCGTGCGGCCATCCCTCGCGTCTCCCTCCCACGATGGCGAGATCCGACGCGACCCGCGCTGCAAGGGTTGCACCAGAGAGGGGACGCGCCTTCCGGACCCGCATCCTCCTGTCCCGCACCCTTCTGTCCCACACCCTCGTGACCCGCACGCTCCGGACCCGCGCTCCCCGGCCCACCCCCTCGCCCCGCGGCGCGCCCCGGCAAGCCCCCCATCCTCAATCGCCCTCCCACCCTCGATCGGCGCACCACGCTTCAGGTGGCCTGATCGTACAGGATCGCCTTCTTCACCTCCCCGATCGCGCGGGTGATCTGGATCTCCCGGGGGCAGGCGACGGTGCAGTTGTAGATCGTCCGGCAGCCGAAGGCGCCCATCCTCGCGTTGAGGATCTCGAGCCGCTCGACGGCCCCACGGTCTCGGGAATCGAAGATGAACCGATGCGCGTTGACGATCGCGGCGGGGCCGACGAACTCCTCGTTCGCCCAGAAGACCGGGCAAGCCGCGGTGCAGGCGGCGCAGAGGATGCACTTCGTGGTGTCGTCGTACGCCTCGCGCTCCTCGATCGACTGGAGGCGCTCTCTCCCGGAGGGGGGCGGCTCGTCGTTGATGAGGAACGGAAGGATGGACCGGTACTGGGCGAAGAACGGCTCCATGTCGACGACGAGGTCCTTGATGATCCCGAAGCCGAGGAGGGGCTCGACGGTGATGCGGTCGCCGAGGTCCCGGAGGAGGACCTTGCAGGCAAGAGCGTTCGCGCCGTTGATCCGCATGGCGTCGGAGCCGCAGATCCCGTGGGCGCAAGAGCGCCGATAGCTCAGGCTCCCGTCCTGGTACCACTTGATCTGGTTGAGACCGTCGAGGACCCTGTCGGTCGGATCGAGGTCGACCTCGTACTCTCGATAGTGGGGCCTGGCGTCCCTCTCCGGGTCGAAGCGCTGGATGCGGAAGATCGCCTTCATCCGGGGACCCGCTCCTCCTCAGTAGACGCGTTCCTTGGGCTCGAACCGCGTGATCGTGACCGGTTTGTATCGGAGCTCGATCCCGCCCTCGGGGGTCCGGTAGGCGAGGGTGTGCTTGAGCCACTCCTTGTCGTTGCGAGTGGGGTAGTCCTCGCGCGAGTGCGCCCCGCGGCTCTCGGTCCGGTTCAATGCGCTGACGGCGGTGACCTCGGCGAGGTCGAGGAGGTTGCCGAGCTCCCAGGCCTCGGTCAGGTCGGAGTTGAAGATCCGCCCGCGATCCTGCACGCGAATACGGCGGTACCGCTCCTTCAGCGCGCGGATCGTTTCGATCGCGGTACGGAGCCCGCTCTCCTCGCGGAAGACGCCGACGTGGTCCATCATCGTATCCTGCATCTCGGTGCGGATCCGCGCGGGGATCTCGTCGCCGTCGGCGTGCAGGAGCCGGTCGATCTCCGCGACGACCGGCTCGGCCGCATCCCGGGGCACGGGCGGCAGGTCGACCTCCCGGCAGAACCGTGCCATGTGCCTCCCCGCGCGTCGGCCGAAGACGACGATGTCGAGGAGCGAGTTGGTTCCCAGGCGGTTGGCGCCGTGGACGCTCACGCACGCGCACTCCCCCGCCGCGTAGAGGCCGGGAACCACCGTCCCCCGGTCGTCGACGACGACGCGGCCATCCACGTCGGTCGGGATCCCGCCCATCGCGTAATGCGCTGTCGGCTGAACCGGGATCGGCTCCGTCGCGGGGTCGATTCCGAGGTAGGTGCGGCAGAAATCGGCGATGTCGGGGAGCTTCGTCTCGACGACGTCGCGCCCCAGGTGCGTGGCGTCGAGGTAGACGTATCGCTTCCCATCGATCCCCCGCCCCTCCCGGATCTCCAGGTAGATCGATCGCGAGACGACGTCCCGGCTGGCGAGGTCCTTCATCGTCGGTGCGTAGCGCTCCATGAAGCGCTCGCCGTACCGGTTCAGCAGGACGCCCCCCTCACCGCGTACCCCCTCGGTGATCAGGATCCCCATCTTGTAGATCCCGGTCGGGTGGAACTGGAAGAACTCCATGTCCTCGAGGGGGATGCCGCGGCGGTAGAGGATCGCCGGGCCGTCGCCGGTGAAGGAGAGGGCGTTCGAGGTGACCGACCAGATCCTGCCGTGCCCTCCGGTCGCGAAGAGGACCGCCTTGGCGCGGAAGAGGTGCAGTTCGCCGTCCCGCACGCCGTAGGCGACGACGCCGGCGCAGCGCCCCTCGGCGATGACCACGTCCATGACCTGGTACTCGTCGAAGAACGCGACGCGGTTCTTGATGCACTGCTGGTAGAGGGTCTGGAGGATCATGTGACCGGTGCGGTCGGCGGCGTAGCAGCTCCGCCGCACGGGCCCCTCGCCGAAGTGGTGCGTGTGCCCTCCGAATCGCCGCTGCGCGATGCGACCATCCTCGGTGCGGGAGAAGGGCAGACCCATGTGCTCGAGCTCGAGCACCACATCGACCGCTTCACGGCACATCAACTCGATCGCATCCTGGTCCCCGAGGTAGTCGCTCCCCTTCACCGTGTCGAAGGCGTGCCACTCCGGGTGATCCTCCTCGAGGTTCCCGAGCGCCGCCCCGATCCCGCCCTGCGCCGTCCCCGTGTGCGACCGCGTCGGGTAGAGCTTCGAGAGGACCGCGGCGTTGACCCCGCCCGCCCGCGTCAGATGGAGCGCCGCCATCAGGCCGGCGCCTCCGCCCCCCACCACGATCGCGTCGTACTCGTGCGTGCGGATCATGGCGAGGAGAGCAGCGTTGCGGCCGAGAAGGTGAAGATGATGTAAGCGCCGATCCCCACGAAGGCCACGTAGACCAGGAAGACCATCGACTTGGCGAAGACGGCCCAACCCGGCTTCCGGACGTAGTCGTCGAGGATGTAGCGGAATCCGTTGATCCCGTGCGTCAGCGCGAAGAGGAGGAGAAAGAAGTCGTAGAGCTTCCAGAGGGGGTTGTCCCACCGCTCGGCGACGAGTTCGAAGTCGATGGCGTCGACCCCGACCACCACGTGCATCCAGAAGAGGTGAAAGACGGCAAGGCCGAGGAGGATCACCCCGGAGATCCGCATGAACAGCCACGAGTAGAGTTCGAAGTTGCTCTTCGGAAGGCGTCCTCGCCGCTGCTCGAATGCGTGACCCAGGGGTCGATTCATCTCATTCCAGGAAGATCGGTCGGAGGAAGATGTAGGCCCCCCAGAGGAATACCGGGAGGAAGACCGCGGTCTCGATCCAGATCAGGCGGCGCTGGTAGGGCCATAGGCGGGGCCAGAAATCCTGCACGATGATTCGGGCGCCGTTGAGGGCGTGGAAGAGGACGCCGAAGAGGAGGAAGACGGTCAGGATCCGGCCCCACCACGAGTGGTAGAGAACGAGGAGTTCCTCGAAGAGCTCCGGCCCGAAGGCCAGCAGGAAGATGTCGAAGATGTGGAGCAGCAAGAAGAGGAGGATGCCCAGCCCCGTCGCGCGGTGGAGGAGCCAGGCGAACATCCCTTCTCGGCCCCGGTACCGGAGCCCTTCTAGGATCGGCATGCCGCGTCGGTACACCGTTCTCGGCGCCATTGCGTCACGAGAGGAGGGCCATCGTCTCCTTGACCGAATTCGCGGACCGGTAAAGCGCCTCCCGCTCCTCGGCGGTCAGCTCGACTTCGATGATTTGCTCGAGGCCGTTGCGGCCGAGCTTGCACGGCACGCCCAGGAAGAGGCCCTCGAGCCCGTACTCGCCCTGGAGCCAGGCCGCACAGGGAAGAATGCGCTTCTTGTCGCGGACGATCGCCTCGGCCATCTGCACCGCCGAAGCCGCCGGCGCGTAGTACGCGCTCCCGGTCTTGAGGAGGCTGACGATCTCGGCGCCACCGTGCCGCGTGCGCTCCACGAGAGCGTCGATCCGGTCGCGGCCGAGGAGCTGCGTGATCGGGATCCCGCTGACCGTCGTGTACGACACGAGCGGCACCATCGTGTCGCCATGACCGCCGAGGACGAGCGCCTGGATGTCCTCGACGCTGACGTTCAGCTCCATGGCGAGGAACGAGCGGTAGCGCGCCGTGTCCAGGACCCCCGCCATCCCGATCACCCGCTCCCGCGGGAACCCCGTGACCTCCTTGCAGACGTAGGCCATCACGTCGAGGGGGTTCGAGACCATGATGACGATCGCGTTGGGCGAGGATTCCCGGATCTGCTCCGAGACCTGACGGACGATCCCGGCGTTCGTGTTCAGCAAATCCTCTCGGCTCATCCCCGGCTTCCGCGCGATCCCCGCCGTCACGATGAAGAGATCCGAGCCCGCCGTCGGCTCGTAGCTGTTCGTCCCGATGACGCGGGTGTCGAACCCCTCGACCGGAGCCGACTCCCACTGGTCCAGCCCCTTCCCCTGCGGAATCCCTTCCGCGATATCGACCATGACGACCTCGCGCGCCAGCTCCTTCATCGCCAGCAGCTGCGCGGCGGTCGCGCCCACGTTCCCCGCTCCGACGACCGTGATCTTGTTGACCATGGGTATGCCCAATATCTCTGGAGTTGACGTGATGCACTGCTCCGAGCGCGGGCAAAGTACCGGCGAGCCGGGAACGTGTCAACGCGCCCGGAGATGGCAAATCCGGTACGCGAACGGGGTTATCCGCCGACCTGGGAGAGGGCCAGCAGCCCGCCGGACCCGACGCTCTGACCCTGGACCAACCAGTGCCGTTCCGGCTTGATGGCGAGGGTGTGCGCGATCAGGGGCTCGAGGGGTTCGCCGCGGCGCAGTGCATCCCTCAGGTTCGTCTGGATCGCACCGAAGAGGCAGGGTCGAAGCTGGCCGTCGGCGGTGAGCCGCATGCGATTGCAGCGGTCGCAATAATTGTGGCTCATCGGCGTGATGACGCCCACCGTCCCGGGGGCGCCGGGGTATTGGAAGTAGGTCGCCGGCCCGTTCCCCCCCGGACCTTCGACCGGGACGAGATCCCCAATGGCCCGGACGCGCTCCAGGATCTCGTAGGATGAGACGTACTCGCGCGCCGAGATGCCGAGGTTCTCGCCAACCGGCATGACCTCGATGAACCGCACGTGCCACGGCCGCTCCAGGGTGAGCCGCGCGAAGTCCTCGAGCTCGTCGTCGTTCCGGCCCCTCATGACGACGCAGTTGATCTTGATCGGCGAGAACCCCTCCCGCTCGGCGGCGTCCAGCCCTTCCAGGATCTTCCGGTGTGCCCCTTCCCGCCGGGCGATGGCGTCGATACGGTCGGGGCGGAGCGAGTCGAGCGAGACGTTGACCCTATCGACGCCCGCCCGGCGGAGCGCCGCGGCCATGGGCGCGAGAAGGACCGCGTTGGTCGAGAGAGCGATGTCCTCGATCCCGGGGATCGACGAGAGCATCGCGGGGAGTCGCGGGAGGTCCTTGCGGATGAGCGGCTCGCCGCCCGTCAGGCGGATCTTGCGCAGCCCCATCCCGGCCATCACACGGACGATCTCCGCGATCTCCTCGTACGTGAGGAGCTCCTCGCGCCGGATCCAGGGCAGCCCCTGCGGCGGCATGCAGTAGACGCACCGCAGGTTGCACTTGTCGGTGACCGAGATCCGCAGGTACTCGATCCGCCGGCCGAAGCCGTCACGCATCGCCACGCCGTCACCCACCGGCCACCTCCGGGATCTGGGGGACCTGCCCTTCGAGCCAGCGGCTCGCACCCTCGGCGTAGCGCTCTTCCTTCCAGACCGGAAGGCGCCGCTTGATCTCCTCGATCACGTATCGGCAGGCGTCGAACGCCTCCGCGCGATGCGGGCTCGAGACGGCGATCGCCACGCTCGCCTCGCCCACCGCCAGCTCGCCGATCCGGTGCACCACGGCGATCCGGTCGGTGCCGAGCCGCTCGGCCGCCTCACGGGCGATCTCGGAGAGCACCCGCTCGGCCATCTCCACGTAGGCCTCGTAACGTACACCGGAGACGGGGCGCCCATCGTTGTGGTCGCGAACGGTTCCAAGGAAGAGGAGGACCGCGCCATCGGCCGCCGCGCCGACCTCGGCGAGGACCGCCGCGGGATCGATGGGATGCGTGGTTACCCGGCTCCACATGGCTCAACCTCCAGCGACCGGGGGGAGGAAGGCCACCTCGTCGCCGTCGCGAAGCGCCACGGCAGGCGAGGCGTACTCGTGATTCACGGCCAGGACCGGGTCCGGCGGGATCCGGGCGAAGCCGCCGCCGCGCTCACGGACGACCCGGACCAGCGCCCCCGCGGTCGCCCCTGCGGGGAGCTCGAGCTCGAGCTCGCCCGTCCCGACCAGATCGCGGTAGAGGGCGAAGAAGAGGACACGTACACGCATAGGGTACGCCCCAAGGTAGGACCGGACGATGGAACCATCAAGCGTCACGCCGCACACCAGGCCTCCTCCCGCCCGGCTTCGCCGGAGAACGCGACGCCCCGCCCGGGAACCCCGGGCGGGGCGTCGACACCTACTCGCCTCGCGATCAGCGACCGGCGGGCGTCGCCGAAACCTGTGCGCGAAGGTCCTTCGACGGCTTGAAAATCGGAACGGCACGCGCCGGAACCTCGACCGGCTCGCCCGTACGCGGGTTCCGGGCCATCCGCGACTTGCGCCGCCGAACCTTGAACGTGCCGAAGCCCCGGATCTCGATGTTCTGGTGCTCCGAGAGCGCGTTCTTGATGGCATTGAGCAGCCCATCGACCACCAGCGCACAATCCTTCTTCGTGATGCCCGGACCGATGGCGTCGGCCACCTGCTCGACGAGGTCGGCTTTGGTCATGATACCTCCGTACCGGATACAGATGGTGAGTTGAGTGCCGGGAGCCCCGCTCCCGCCGTTCCTACCACGGGACGACGAATCATTCGACGCGGTCCTCCGAACGGCATGAGCGGCCGGACCCTTTTGGACAGGCTCTGCGTCGTCCCACGCCCCACGAGCGGGTCGAGGGGCGTGAAATCTTCCTTGGCGACCAGATGATTACCGGGTCGTCGCCGGGACCCGTCATGCGCCCCGCCGCGGCGGGGGCGTCATGAACGTTGCCGATCCGATCGATCGGCCACGTCCGAAGGGCTTGTTGCCCGGAGAGGGCCCGACCCTCGACGTTGCGGCGCACCTCCTCGACCGTGAGCCCTCCCTCCCGCGCGGATGCCTTCGCGGGCGATTCGCCGCAGGGGCGAGGGACCGGCCACCCGAAGCACCGACCGTAGCGTCCGTCGGCCGGCCGTCTGAAACGAAAGAGCGCCTAGGGTGACCGCGGCTGCAACGCATCGCGAGGAGGCACGAGGATTACAGCCGGTGGTTCGGGCATGTCGTTGTGAGGCGGGGGCATAGCTTAACGCGCGCCGCCGTGCCCAGTCAAGGTTGTCCTGCCCGCCTGGCCATCAGATCCACGAATCGGTCGAAGAGGTACCGCGAATCGTGCGGACCCGGGGCCGATTCCGGATGATACTGCACGCTGAAGGCGGGGAGCTCGCGGTGCGCGAGCCCCTCCACCGTTCCGTCGTTGAGGTTGACGTGCGTGACCCGGAGCGCCGGCGCATTCTCGATCGAATCCCCTGCGCCCCCGCGCACGGCGAATCCGTGGTTCTGCGAGGTGATCTCGACGGCTCCATCCTCGAGACGGCGCACCGGGTGGTTCCCGCCGCGGTGGCCGTAGAGGAGTTTGTAGGTGCGACCGCCGAAAGCTCGCGCAAGGAGCTGGTGCCCGAGGCAGATCCCGAAGATCGGGATCTCCCGCTCGCTCAGGAGCCGGATCGTGCGAAGCGCCTCGCGGACCGTCTCGGGGTCGCCGGGCCCGTTCGAGAGGAAGAGCCCATCGGGCTTCTCTTCGAGGACCGCCTCGGCGGCGGTGCCCGCGGGGATCGTCGTCACGCGGCACCCGCGTTCGGCCAGGAGGCGCAGGGAGTGCGCCTTGACACCGAAATCGTACGCCACGACCCGGAACCGCTCGGTGCCGACGGCAGGAACCACATAGGGCTCGTCGGTCGAGACCTCCCCGGTGAGATCCAGGCCTTCCATGCGCGGGTGCGACTGGATCCGCTCCATCACCGCATCGGGCGAGTAGTCTCCGGGAGCGATCGCCGCACGCATCGCGCCGGCCGAACGGATATGGCGGGTCAGCGCACGGGTGTCGATGCCCGTGAGGCCGATCACGCCGTGCCGGCGGAGGTACGCATCGAGCGGTTCCTGCGCGCGCCAGTTGCTGTGCACCCGGGAGAGCTCGCGGACGACGAACCCCGCCACCTGCGGACGCGACGACTCCTGGTCCTCGCGGTTCACACCGTAGTTCCCGATGAGCGGGTACGTCATCGTGACGATCTGACCGGCGTACGAGGGGTCGGTCAGAACCTCCTGGTATCCCGTCATCGAGGTGTTGAAGACCACCTCGCCGAGGGCGATCCCCCGGGCCCCCATGGCCTCGCCCCGGAAGATCCGGCCATCCTCGAGGAGAAGGTAAGCGGCGTCGATCAACGAGCCTCCGAAGCAGCAACGTGGCAAGCTACAAGTCGCGAGCGAATTTACGGTCCGGGCAACCGCTGTCAAGCCGACGCGACCGCGCCCCTGGCGAGATCAGCGGTTGCGTCGGGGGCCCCCGGGCCCGATCTTTCGCGGCCCATGGGACCGATCATCTACATCTACGCCGACGAATCGTGCCTCGGCATCCAGTTCACCGACCGGGACTCCCCGGGCGGCGCGGCCGGGCTCATCGAATACTGGCGGAACGACCACTGGGAGCGGCGGGACTACTGGATCAGCGAGCCGGCGACGACGAACAACCGGATGGCGATCCGCAGCGCCATCGAAGGATTGCGCCACCTGAAGGTGCCCTGCCGCGTCGTCTTCACCTCCGACTCGCAGTACCTCGTGCGCGGGATGCGGGAGTGGGTCCACGGGTGGATCCGCCGGGGCTGGCGGCGACAGGGTGGGCGCGTCGAAAACGAGGAGCTGTGGAAGGAGCTGGTCCGGGAAGCGAGCCGGCACGAGATCGACTGGCGCTGGGTCCGCGGCCACGCCGGGCACCCGCAGAACGAATACGCCAACTTCCTGGCGATCCGGGCGGCGCGGACCCAGAGCCAGAGCGACGGCCTCGTACCCTCCGGCTACGAGGCATGGCTCGAGAAGGAGCGGGAGAGCGGCCGTTACCTGGACGTGCACGAGTTCGCCCCACCGCGAGATCCGACGTTCGATCCGGCGCGCCCGCCGACAAGGTGAGGTGCCGCCGCCCCGGGCGAGAGTCTCACGGGGCCACCGCCTCCCGCGCCGCCGCCGCCTGCTCCACCGGCGCGTCGACGAGCCGGCGCTCGAAGACTTCGGCGAACCTCGCGGCGACCCGCTCCGCGACCGCCGGCAACGAAGGCGTATCATCGACCAGCCGGGCGAGCGAGGTCACACCGTAGTCGCGAATCCCGCACGGCACGATCGCATCGAAGTACGTCAGGTCGGTCCGCACGTTGAGGGCAAAGCCGTGCGACGTGATCCACCCGCTCGAGACACGGACCCCGATCGCGGCGATCTTCTCGGCGCCCACCCAGACGCCCGTCAGCCCTGCCTTGCGACCTGCGGCGACGCCAAAGTCGGAGAGCGCACGAATCAGCGCCTCCTCGATGTCCCGGACGTATCGGTGCAGATCGCAGCGGTCCGGTTTGAGGTCGAGGATCGGGTAGCCGACCAACTGACCCGGACCGTGATACGTCACGTCGCCGCCGCGGCCGGTCTCGTGGAGCTCGATCCCGAGCAGGCGCCGCTCGTCGTCCCCGACCAGGACGTGTTCGTCGCGGGCGGACGTCCCCAGCGTGATCACGTGGGGATGCTCCAACAGGAGGAGGAGGTCGGGCACCTTCCCGGCCCGCCGCTCCGCGACCAGCTCGCGCTGGAGTTCCAGCGCCTCCGCGTACGGAACGGTCCCCAGGCGACGCACCTCGAGAGGCCTCGCCGCCTCGACGCCGCTCCCGCCGATCCTGCCTGCCGCCATCGCTTCGCCCTCCCGACGGATTCTCGCGCCACGGCCGACGCGCTCCGTGGCGATCCACGACTCCCCCTTACCCCTCAACGCACCCGAATGTGCACAGGGGGCGCCGTGCGGCGCCCCCTGCAACGTCCCGACCGAACACGAGCTCGCGCGTCCCGAGATCAGGCCGCGTCCTCCGGGAAGTGCTCCAGGAGCTCCTTCAACCGCGAGAGGAACCGCGCGGCATCCGCGCCGTCGATCAGCCGGTGGTCGTACCCCAGAGAGAAGAACGAGCGGAGACGGATCGCGATCGTGTCGGTCCCGTCCACCTCGACGACGACCGGCCGCTTCTCGATCGATCCCGTGCCGAGGATCGCCGCCGTCCCCTCCGGGATGATCGGCATCCCGACGAGCGTGCCGAGGACCCCGGGGTTCGTGATCGAGAAGGTCGCGCCCTGAATCTCCTCCGGCTTCAGCTTCCGGTCGCGAGCACGGGCCGCCAGGTCGTTGATCCGCTTCGAGATGCCCGTCAGGTTCAGCTCGTCCGCGTTCTTCACGACCGGGACGATCAGCCCCGGATTCAGGTCGACGGCGATCCCGATGTTGATGTCGCCCCGGTAGATGATGTCGTCGCCGGACACCGTGGCGTTGACGTTCGGGAACTCCTGCAGCGTCCGGGCGACGGCCCACGCCACGAAGGCCGTGTAGCTCACCTTCACGCCCTGCTGCTCCCACTTGGCCTTGTTCCGGCGCCGGATGCGATCGATCTGCGTGAAGTCGATCTCGATGAAGGAGTGGACGTGCGGCGCCACCCGCTTCGCCAGCACCATGTGCTGGGCGGTCAGGCGGCGAATCCGGTCCATCGGCACGACCTTGTCGTTCTCCCGTGCCGGGAAGACCGGATGGCGCACCTGGCTGTAGAAGAGGTCCCAGAGCTGATCGGCGGAGATCGCCCCTCCCGCCGCGGCCGGAGCGGCCGGCTTCGCCGAGGGGGCGGGGGCCGCCGCCGGGGCCGCGGGCTTCGCGGGCGCAGCCGCCGCAGGCGCCTTCTCACGCTGCTCGATGAACGCCATGATGTCCTGCTTCGTCACACGGCCGCCCTGGCCCGTCCCCTGGACCGCGGCGAGGTCGACGCCGTGTTCCTCGGCGATGCGGCGGACCAGCGGCGTCGACCGACGGCGCAGCCTCTCCTCCGCCGTCTCCTCGCCGCCCTCCGCCGGTGCGGGTGCGGCGGCAGGCGCGGGCGCAGGAGCCTGGGCCTCCGCAGCGGCCGGCGCAGGCGCGGCCGCGGGCGCAGGCGCGGCGGCCGCCGCGCCCTTCTCGGTCTCGATGTAGGCGACGATGCTACCCACCTCGACCGTCTGACCCTCCTGGGCCAGGATCTCGACCAGCGTCCCCGCGGCCGGGGACGGGATCTCGGCATCCACCTTGTCGGTCGAGATTTCGAGGAGCGGCTCGTCGCGCGCCACCTCGTCGCCGACCTTCTTCAGCCATTTCGAGACGGTGCCCTCCGCGATGGACTCTCCCATCTGGGGCATCGGAACTTCGATTCGCGCCATGTCAGACTCCGAGGTCTAGTATTGGGCCAGGTAGCGACACGCGGTCACGATATCGCCGACCTGCGGGAGGAAGTAGTCCTCCAGCGGGGGCGAGTACGGCACCGGCGTGTCGATGGCGGTCACGCGCAGGATCGGGGCGTCGAGCCACTCGAACGCCTTCTCGTTGACGCGCATGGCGATCTCACCGGCGAGGCCGCCCGTCCTTGTATCCTCGTGCACCACGAGCAAACGATTCGTCTTCTTCACGCTCTCGACGATCGCGTCGTCGTCGAGGGGGAGAAGCGTCCGGAGGTCCAGGACCTCCACCTCGATGCCGTCCTCCGCAGCGAGCTGCTCCGCGGCTCGAAGGCTCTCGTGGACCATCGCGCCGTAGGTCACGATCGTCACGTGAGAGCCCTCGCGGTGGATCCTCGCCTTCCCGAGCGGGACCACGTAGTCCTCGTTCGGCAACACCTCCCGGAGCGCGGGCGCCCGGTAGAGCTTCTTGTGCTCGAAGAAGAGGACCGGATCGTCGTCCCGGATCGCCGCCTTGAGGAGCCCCTTCGCGTCGTACGCCGTCGCCGGGTAGACGATCTTCAGGCCGGGCGTGTGGAAGAACGCCATCTCGGGGTTCTGCGAATGGAACGGCCCGCCCCGGACCCCTCCACCGACCGGACCACGCACCACGATCGGCATCGGCCCGCTCCCGCGCCACCGGGAGGTGGCGATGTAGTTGGTGAGGGGCTCGTACGCGCAGGAGACGAAGTCCATGAACTGCATCTCGACCACGGGCCGCAGCCCCATGTGGGCCGCGCCGGCCGCGGCACCGGTGAACCCGGCCTCGCTGATCGGCGTGTCGATCACCCGATCGGGGCCGAAATGGTCGAGGAAGCCGTCGGTCATCTTGAAGGCCCCGCCGTAGACGCCGATGTCCTCACCGAGGAGGAAGACGGCATCGTCGCGCTCCATCTCCTCCCAGAGCGCCTCGCGGATCGCCTCCAGGAACGTCACCGGCTTCCCGAGCTCCGTGTGCCGGACGTGCTCGGGGCGCTCCCTCGGCGAGTGAACCCGCTCCGTAACCGTTGCCATTCGCTCACGCGTTGTGGGGGTCCACCGCGGCGGCGCGCGTCCACGGCCGCCGCACCGGCAGGTCGCCGTACACGCCATGCAGGGCGGCTTCGGGCTCGGGCATCGGCGAGGCCTCCGCTTCCTCCCGGGCCCGGTCCACGTCCACCGCGACGCGGCCGGCGATCGCGTCCAGCTCCTCCCGCGTCGCCCACCCCTCCTCCAGCAACCGCTTCTCGTACCGGTCGATCGGGTCGCGCGCCTCCCAGTACGCCAGCTCCTCGGCCGGGACGTACGCCTGGGCATCGTGTTCGGCGTGACCCTTCCGACGGTAGGTCAGGACCTCCAACAGCGAGGCACCCTCCCCCGCCCGCGCCCGCTCGACCGCCCGACGGGTCATCTCGTAGACCGCGAGCACGTCGTTCCCGTCGCACTGCTCCCCCACCACCCCGTACCCCGGCGCCCGATCCACGAACGACGCGGCCGCGGTCTGTCGGGACACCGGCGTCGAATACGCGTAGCGGTTGTTCTCCACGATCACGACCAGCGGCAAGCGCTGCACGGCCGCGAAATTGAACCCCTCGTGGAACGCGCCGGTCGACGTCATCCCATCCCCGGCGTAGACCAGCGCCACGCGATCCTGGCGGCGGAGCCGGAACGAGAGCGCCACACCCGCCATCACCTCGATCATCACGCCGAGGTGCGAGATCAGCCCGATGTACCCGCGGTCGTAGTCCGTGAAGTGGACGTTCTGCTCGCGACCGCCGGTCGGGGAATCCCCCTTCGCCATGTACTGGCGCATGACGTCCACCGGTCGCGCGCCCATCAGCAGAAGGGCGCCCAGGTCCCGGATCGCGGGCGAGATCACGTCACCGGTGCCATCGGTTCGACGGCGCAGCGCATACGCGCTCCCGACCGCCGTCGCCTCCTGGCCGAGGGATCGGTAGAGCCCGCCGATGACCTTGTTCTGCCGGTACAGGTGGGTCAGAACCTGCTCGACCTGTCGGGTGAGCTGGAGGTAGTAGTAGATCTCGTGCAGCTGGTCGCGTGACAACCCGGCGGCGAGTGCGCCGCCCGCCGTCACCCCCGTGGTCTCCGCCATGCTCCCGCTGCCGCCTCGCTGCCCGTGGACCCCCCGAAACCCGCCAAATGCCCGACATAATGGGCCACGCTCCGGGATGCGTCAAGCCGACGATCCCCGCGCAACGGCACGCGGCGCCGGCGCGTCTCTTGCACCCCGAAGACCGGGTCCAGCCGACCGCCCAGTGTCGGCACGCCTCCACGCGAAGACGCCGCCCCCCCGAGGAGGGAGGACGGCGTCTCTTCGTTCAAGGAGTCTCCATGCGCCGCCGCGACCGATCCGCGACTCGTCGTCGACACCGCTCCAGGCGACGGGACTCCATCGCCCCGGCCCCGGCGCCCCCGCCGCGCGCTCGCGACGGCGGAGAGCCCGACGTCATCGAGCCCCGGCCCATCGGCCGGCACCGAATGGGGCCGTACGAAGCCGCCTACGACGTGATTCACGGCTACGAGCTCGAGCGGACGATCCTCCGCCCGTAGCCCGCCGCGTTACGGCTGCTGCTGCGGCGCCGGCGCCGGCGTCTCGGTCGCGCCCTCGCCCTCGGCGCCCGGCTCCGCCGGCTGAACGCCCGGCAGCACCGGCTGCGGCTGCGCCGGCGCCTCCCGGAACTCCCGCCGAAGGATCGACTCCGGCGCCTGTCGCGCCGACGACATCACCGACAGGACCAGCGCCAGGAAGAGGAAGATCCCTCCCGTCACCCACGTCGCGCGCGTCAGGAGCGTCGCCGCCTGGCGCCCCCCCATGAAGGCCTCGGTCCCGGCTCCGCCGCCGACCGCCGCCAGCCCCCCGCCCTTCCCGGACTGGAGCAGGACGACGACCATGAGCAGGATGCCATCGAGGATCAGTACGGTCAGTAGGAATCCGAACACCGTGCACTTTGCTCCGGAAGGCGTTGACTCAACCTACAAACATCGCACGACGGCCGACCAAAGTCAACCGAGTCGCCATTACCGCCCCGCCGCGCTCGCCGCGATCGCCGCGAAGCTCCGCGGGTCCAGGCTCGCGCCGCCCACGAGGAGCCCGTCGACATCCGAGGCGGCCAAGAGCGCGGCGGCGTTCTCCGGCTTGACGGAGCCGCCGTAGAGGATCGGGACCTCCCGGGCGCCCTCGGCGCCGAGGCGCTCGGCCAGACGGCGCCGCAGGACGCCGTGGGCGGCGGCGGCGTCGTCGGGGGTGGCATTGACCCCGGTCCCGATCGCCCAGACCGGCTCGTAGGCGACGAGGATGCGTGCGATCCTCCCGGCATCGAGCCCCTCGAGTGCGGCATCGAGCTGGTGGAGGATCACCTCTTCGACGCGACCGGCGCGGCGCTCCTCGAGGGTCTCCCCGACGCAGAGGACGGGGATGAGCCCCGCCTCGAGCGCGGCGGCGACCTTGCGGCGCACATCCTCGTCCGACTCCCCGAAGATGTGGCGGCGCTCGGAGTGGCCGACCAGGGCGAAACGGGCGCCGGCCTCGAGGGCCATCGGCGCGCTCACCTCGCCCGTGAAGGCGCCCGCGGTCTCCCAGTGGATGTTCTGGATCCCGAGCTGCAAGTCCGGCCGGTCGCGGAGCGCTTCCGCCGCGGCCTGCAGGGAGACCGCAGGCGGAAAGAAGAGGACGCTGCTATCCGGCCGGGGCGCGTGGAGCGAGACGAAGTGCCGGAAGAATTCACGGGCCTCCGCCGGGCCCTTGTGCATCTTCCAGTTGCCGGCGATGACGGGCTTCGTGACGGCGGTCGTCCCCTGTGGGGCGCTCATTCCTCGCCCCCTTTGTCGTCGAGGGCCGCGACGCCGGGGAGGGTGCGGCCTTCCAGGAACTCGAGGGATGCGCCCCCGCCCGTCGAGATGTGCGTCATCCGATCCGCCACGCCGGCCGCCTCGACGGCCGCGACCGTGTCGCCGCCCCCGATGATGGTGGTCGCCCCCCGGTCGGTCGCTTCGGCGACGGCGCGGGCCACGCCGTCCGAGCCGTGGCTGAACTCCGGGATCTCAAACATCCCCATCGGCCCGTTCCAGAGGACGGTGCGCGCGCCGTGCAGATATTCTCGGAAGGTGGCGACGCTCTTGGGCCCGATGTCGAGGATCTTCCCCTCGGGCGGGACCGCATCGCGATCGAGGATCCAGGTGCGGACGCCGGGCGCCGCCTGGCCGGCGACCACGCAGTCGACGGGGAGGACCAGCTTCGCCCCCGCCCGATCGAGGAGATCTCTCGCCATCTCGATACGATCCTCCTCAACCAGCGACGTGCCGGTCTCCAGCCCGAGCGCACGGAAGAAGGTGTTCGCCATGGCGCCGCCGATCAGAAGCCGGTCGACACGGGGGAGGAGGTTCTCGATGACGTCGATCTTCCCGGAGATCTTGGCGCCGCCGAGGATCGCGACGAACGGGCGCTCGGGTGACTCGAGCGCCTCGCCGAGGAACTTCAGCTCCCGCTCCATGAGGAACCCCGCGACCGACGGGCGCCCTTCCTCGCGCATCACCTCGGCGACGCCGCAGGTCGACGCGTGGGCGCGGTGGGCCGCGCCGAAGGCGTCGTTGACGTAGACATCGGCAAGCGCTGCGAGCGCCTCGGCGAGCTCCTCCTCGTTGGTCTCCTCACCGGGGAGGAATCGGATGTTCTCGAGGATGAGGATCTGGCCCGGTTCGAGCGCGTCGGCCGCCCGGTGCGCCTCGGGACCGACCACATCCTCGATGAAGCGCACGGGCGCATCGATCAGAGCGGCGAGTCGGTCGGCGGCGGGCCGCAGCGAGTACTTCGTATCCCACCGCCCCTTCGGACGCCCGAGGTGCGAGACCAGGATCACTCGCGCCCCACGGTCGATCAGATACTGGAGCGTGGGGAGCGTCGCGCGGATCCGAGTGTCGTCGGTCACGCGGCCGTCCTCGAGAGGAACGTTGTAGTCGACGCGAACGAGGACACGCTTCCCTCGCAGCTCCGCGTCCGGCAGGTCCTTCAGCGTCAGCTTGCTCATGGCGATCAAGGTGCGATCCGCGGCCACGGCCGCGACTTTCTGTCGATGCCGGCCCCGAGGGTCGGCGCGAAACGGGCGGTAACCTACGAGTCGGGGCAGGCCGGTATCAAGAGAGGTCCGGAGTCGCTCCGGCCAGGAACGATTCGACGACCTCGACGACGGCGTCCGGCGCCTCCCAGTTCGGCGAGTGGCCGACCCCGCGGATCTCGCGAAAGATCGCGCCCGGGATGCGCTCGGCCGCCCGCCTACCGTGCCGAGGCGGGAGCAACCGGTCGTTCTCGCCCCAGGCGACGAGGGTCGACACTTCGAGCGCAGAGAGCTCGGCATCTCTCAACACCTCGCGCTGGCCCCGGATATCGCAGAAGAGCCGGTACGCCTCGGCGACGACTCCACGATTCGCCGCGAGGTCCGAGCGCCAGAGGTATTCGACGAGCGCCTCCTCCACGACCGGCCCGATCCCGCTCCTCTCGGTGGTCATCAGGTTCCGGAAGACCCAGCGCGTCCCCGCCCTGCCGGGGCGCAGCAGCCACGGCCCCACCCCGGGGACCGACGCCAACCGAACGACGAGAGGGAGCTCCCGGCCCAGCCCCGCCGAATCGAGGAGCACCAACCGTCGAACCGGCCCCCCGCGCCGCTGCGCCATCCGGAGCGCCACCAGCCCGCCGAAGGAGGTCCCGACGACGTCGCACCGACGAACCCCGATCGCGTCGAGCCAGGCGACGACGATCTCGGCGATCAAGCGCCCGAGCGGCGCCACAGGCCAAACCGGAGCCGAGAGACCGAACCCGGGGAGATCGAGGGCGAGGACGCGACGTCCCCGCGACAGCGCGCCCATGATCCGGAACCAGTTCGCGGCGCCTCCGCCGGCCCCCTGGATCAGGGCGAGCGGCTCCCCTTCCCCGACCTCCAGGTAATGCAGATCCAGCCCGCCGACGGCCACCCGGCGGCTCGCGGGCCGCACGCCGCCGAGCTCGAGGAGGCGCCACATCGAGGCCTCCAAGGCCGCATCCTCCCGGCCGACGGGGGCCCTCTCCTCCGGAGCCACGGCCACCCTCAACGCGGAGCGGCCACGGCGCGCTCTCGCGCCGTGGCCGCCCTCTCGCGCCGGGTCCGCTCCCCTCATCAACGCGGCGCCCGCTCCTCGGCGACCTGGACCGAGAACCACACCGAGTCGAATCCGCGCGCCGTCACCTCGAGAAGCGTCTCGCAGTAGCTGCACGCGATCAGTCCCCGCCCCGCCTCCGCCTCCACGACTGCGGCATCCCGGTGCCCACAGACGGGACACCGATACGTCCCGTGTCGTTCCTCGCTCCACTGCGGCACCGCAATCCTCCCGTCGCGACGGTCCACGTCGGCCGCGGCGATGGTGCGAGATCCATGCCATTCCCACGCCGCAATCGTTCGCTCACCGGCCCCCTCCGAGACCCGCCCGGCGACACGAAAAGGACCGCGCGCCACGGCGCCGGGGGGTCCCGGCACCGTGGCGCGCGTCCAACGACCCGTCGGGGCCGCCGCTCGAAACCGATGCGTCGACGCTACATCCGGTCCGCAATGTACCGGGCCAGATCGACGCAGCGCGACGAGTAGCCCCACTCGTTGTCGTACCAGGAGAGAACCTTCACCATCCGGTCCTCGATGACGAAGGTCGAGAGGAGGTCGACGATCGAGCTCGCCGGGTTGCCGACGTAGTCGACGCTCACGAGCGGGACATCGGAGACCGCGAGGATCCCCTTGAGCCGCCCCTCGGCCTCGGCGCGGAAGGCGTCGTTGACCTCGTCGACGGTGACGTTCTTGCCGAGCTCCGCGGTGAGGTCGACGATCGAGACGTCCGGCGTGGGGACGCGCATGGCGATCCCGTCGATCCGACCCTTGACCTCGGGGAGGACGAGGGCGGTGGCCTTCGCGGCGCCGGTCGTGGTAGGGATGATCGACATCGCGGCGGCGCGGGCACGGCGCAGATCCTTGTGCGGGAGGTCGAGGATCTGCTGGTCGTTGGTGTACGAGTGCACCGTGGTCATGAGGCCGCGCTCGAACCCGAAGCGGTCGAGGAGAACCTTGACGACCGGGGCGAGGCAGTTCGTCGTGCAGCTCGCGTTGCTGATGATGTTGTGCTTCGCCGGGTCGTACTTCTCCTCGTTGACGCCGAGGACGATGGTGATATCCTCGTTCTTGGCCGGCGCGGTGATGATGACCTTCTTCGCACCCGCGTCGAGGTGCTTCGCGGCGTCCTCGCGCTTGGTGAAGCGCCCCGTCGCCTCGAAGACGATGTCGACGCCGAGGTCCTTCCACGGGAGGTTGGCGGGGTCCTTCTCGCTGGTGACGACGATTTCGTCGCCGTCGACCTTGAGGCCCCGCTCCGTGGTCTCGACGGTCCCCGGGTAGCGGCCGTGGACCGAGTCGTAGGAGAGGAGGTGGGCGAGGGTTTCGTTGTCGGTCAGGTCGTTGACGGCGACGAACTCCAGGTCTGCGCCGTACTTCTTGGCCGCACGCAGGATGTTGCGGCCGATGCGGCCGAAGCCGTTGATGGCGACACGGGTTGCCATGGTCGACTCCCGAATCAAGTTGCGGTCAGCCGGCGCGCGTCGAGCGCGCGGGCAAAGGTGATCACGCTCACACAGCGTGCGCCCGCCGCGACGAGAGTGCGGGTGCACTCGACGGCGGTCGCTCCGGTCGTGAGTACGTCATCCACCAGGAGGAGGTGCTGCCCGCGGATCTCCCGCTCCCCGACCCCGGTGGGGCGAAACGCGCCCGCCACGTTAGCCCCCCGAGCCGCAGGTTGCAAGACCGTCTGCGTCGTGGCGGCGGAGGCGCGTGCCAGAGCGGGGAGTATGCGTCTTCCTGTGCACCGTGCGAACGCGCGTGCGATCAATTCGGCCTGGTTGTATCCTCGTTCCCGCAGCCTCGTCGTCGTCGTCGGGACCGGGACGACGATCCGGGCCTCCTCTTCGACGTCGTCCGGGAGCGGGAGGGCGGCCAGCCACTCGCCCATGGGGCCGGCGAGTGCACGCCAGCCGCGGTACTTGAGCTGGTGCACGAGGCGGTCGGCCGGTGGATGCAACAGCCAGGCCGATCGGGCGACGCGCAAGGAGGGGGGCCAACCCTCGCATTCGCCGCACCGGGGTTCGACCTCCCTCCCGGTGCGGAGCCGTGGGGCGCCGCAGCGCTGACAGCGGGGTGCGGGGAGCGGGACGAGCCGGCTGCGGCATACCTTGCAAACGAGTCGCGACGTGTCGCCCGCCGCGATGGGGCCATCGCACCCGAGGCAGACGGGGGCGAGGATCAGGTCGAGGAGCGAGGAGAGGAGGGTGGGCATAGGTCGCGGGGTGGAGTGGTGGCGTCCCGGGTCGAGGGTTGCGTGCGACGCGGGGCACGGCCATGGCACGGCGGGTCGCCGGGATCGATCACGTCGGGCCCGGAACGCAAACCCTGCGGTCAGAGCCCCGTCGGAAAGGTCTCTTTGGCCTCTGCGGCTCGCCACCCGGCGGTCGGTTCCAGCGGCTCCACGGCGCGAGTCTCGTCGAAATGGAGCAGGACGTCGAACTGCTCTACGGGACGTGCATCGAAGTAGTGGCTGATCCGCTCCGTTTCGGGGCGGTAGACCACGCCGATCGCCCGCTCGAGGCGCCTCTCCGCGAGGATGCCGCCGAGGACTCCATCGGCCGGGGTATCGGGCAGGATCATGAAATTCCCGGCGCCAGTCTCGTGGAGGAGGGCCTCGAGGCTCTCGGGGAGCGCGGGGCGGATGCGCATCCGTTCGGCGGGGCCGTCCCAGCGGTGCGCGGCAGTGACGGTGCCGGCGTAAGTCGTGAATCCCACGAGCACGACGTCGTCGCCGAAGCGCTCCCGCGCGATCTGGCCGAGACTCACCTCCCCGATTTCTGCCATCCCGGTGGCCCGCGCGTCGCCGACGTGGGAGTTGTGCGCCCAGACGACGATCCTTCCGCCGCGCCCGAGGGCGAGATCGTGCTCGGCGAGCCGCTCCAGCGTCTCCGCCATGTGGCGGTCCCTGAGGTTCCAGGAGGACGGGCCCCCTTCGAACATCGTTCGGTAGTACGCCTCGGCGCTCATGGCGAGGCGGGCGTTCTGCTCGGCGTCGAAGAAGGCGTCCTCCTCGAGGCGGCCGTCGCGTTGGGCGAGCTCCCCGGAGAGGCGGCGCAACTCGAGGAGCTGGGCGACGACCTCGTCCTCGCACGAGCGGGTCAAGCTCAGGCTCGCCACGTAGCCGTACGTCTGTGGGTCCTCGCCGTAGTGCCCGAAGCAGGAATAGCGGTACCGGGCTCTTGCCGCGGCGTCGGGGTCGACACGGTCGAGGTATGCCAGGACCGCGCGCATCGACGCCGAGAGACTGTAGAGGTCGAGGCCGTAGAAGCCGACGCGCGGCGCCTCGGGCGGCAGGGCCGCGTTGTGCGACCGGAGCCAGTCGACGAACGCGAGGACCTCTGTGTTCCGCCACATCCAAGCCGGGAACCGCTGGAAGTCCCCGAGGGCGTCGGCGGGCTGCCGGTCCTTCCCCGTCCCGCGAACCCACCGGTTCACGCGCTGGGCGTCCGGCCAGTCGGCCTCGACGGCGACGGCGGTGAACCCCTTCTCGAGGATCAAGCGGCGGGTGATCGCCGCCCGTGCGCGGTAGAACTCCCGAGTCCCGTGCGTGGCCTCACCGAGGAGCACGAACCGGGCGTCGCCGATCCGTTCCAGGAGGGGCCCGTAGTCGCCCGCTGCATCCGTGAGGGGTTGGACAGATTCGCGGATCGATCGGCTCACGGCGCGAGACTCGGACATCGCGGAAACCTCCGCGGCTGCGTCTACGGGGGCGGCCCTTCCGCCCCGCTTTCTTGAGCGTGCCCTCGCGAATCGCTTGCCAGGGAGCTGGATCCCGTGGGGATGGGGGCGCTGTGCGCGGCGGGCCGATCCAAGGTCGCGGCGCCGCCCGGACTGCGCGCAGAGGATTCGGGCGTGTCGCGGCAGGCCGAGCGTCGGAGCCCGTCGCCGCGGGCTGGCACGCCTCCGCCGGCGTGCGCCGTCCGACTCACCCGATCCGCGAGGACATGGAGAGCGCTTCGCGCATCGCGTCGAGGGGCGCCGGCCGACCCCACCACCGCTCGAAGGCGGCAGCCCCCTGGTGGATCAGCATCTCGAGGCCGTCGGCCGCGGGGAGCCCGCGCGCGTGCGCCTCGTGGACCCAACGCGTCCCGCCGACGGCGTAGACGAGGTCCAGGGCGGCTCCCACCCGGTCGACCTCGTCGAAATCGAGAGGGAGCGGATCACCGGGGTGCAGCCCGAGTGATGTGGCATTGACGGCCAGATCGAACCGTTCCCCTCTGAGTGCGGCGCGATCGGTCACGACCCGGATGCATCCGGGGTCGCCGAAGGCGGCGCGTAGGTCCGTCGCTCGGCCGGGTGTGCGATTGTAGAGCGCGACCGATGCGACACCGTCCTCGAGGAGGACGTGGAGCGCTCCTCTCGCGGCGCCTCCGGCACCGAGGAGAAGCACCCTCGCGCCCGCGGGTGCACCGACGAGCGCCCGGACCGCGGCCCGAAACCCCGCCACGTCGGTGTTGTCGCCGCGGATCCGCCCGTCTTCCCACCAGAAGGTGTTGCAGGCGCCCGTGCGGACGACCGCCGCGGTAGGTGCATCGACGACGCGCGCCGCGAGCTCCTTGTGGGGGACCGTGACGTTCCCCCCGCCCCCGGCCGCCGCGATCCCGCGGAGCAAGCCGGGCAGGTCGGCCGCGCCGCACCGGAGCGCGACGTACACACCATCGACCCCCGTGGCGCGGATAGCGGCGTTCTGGATCGTGGGAGAGAGCGAATGGGCGACGGGATCGCCGAGCAGCGCGAATACCCGCGTCTTCGCGGTGAGGGTGTCCATGCAACGCGTCAGGGCGAGAGGATCGGCTCGAGGCGGGCGAGCACGCTGTCGATCGCCCGCTCGAGCTGCGCGTACGTCCTACGGTAGACGGCTTCGTCGCCGCCGAAGGGATCCTCGACCGGTCTCCCCCCGCCTTCCTCGTCGAAGTCGGTGATGAGCGCGACCTTCTCCTCGCCTCCGAGCGCAGCGACCGCCATCAGCTGCGACCTTCCCATCGTCAGGACCAGGTCGGCCCACTCGACCAGCTCGGAGGTGATGGGCTGGGAAACGTGCGCCTCGAGGTCGAGGCCGTGCTCCCGGGCCACGAGGATGGCGTTCTCCGTCGCGCGGCCGCCATGGCTGGCGGCGATCCCCGCGGAGCGGACCGCGACGTGCGACCATCCTCGACTCCGGATACGCTGTCGCGCGATCGCCTCGGCCAACGGGCTGCGACAGGTGTTGCCCGTGCAGACGAAGAGCAGGTTGAAGGTGGTCGGCTCCGGGCGCGCCGCGTCGTTCGTTGGGTCAAGCATCGAGGTCTCCTACCACGGTCCTCAGGAGTTCGGTCCCGATCGCGCCGGCTCGAAGGACGCGTGGCCGGCGGCCGGAGCAATCCACGATCGTCGATGGAGCCGATGCCGGAAGCGGGCCACCGTCGAGGAGCCAGAGCCCGGCCGGATCTCCGAGGGCACGGATCACGGTCCTCGCCTCATCGGCAGACGTCGCCGGCGGCTCCCCCGGGAGGTTCGCGCTCGTCGAGGTCAGGGGCGAACCGAGTGCCTCGATCAAGAGGCCGATCCCGGGGTGCGACGACCAGCGGACCGCGACCGTTCCTCGCTCCCCGACCACCCATCGGGGGTAAACACCGTCCTCCGCCCTGAGCGCCAGGGTCAAGGGGCCCGGCCAGAAAGCTTCCGCGAGGCGGACCGCCTCGGCGGTCCAATGAAGCCCGGGGAGCGGTTCCCGACCCGAGACGAGGAGGAGGAACGGCTTCCGATCGTCCCTTGCCTTCAACCCGGCGAGGCGCTCGAGCGCCGCGGGCACGAGGGCGCAGCCCAGGCCGTAGACCGTCTCCGTGGGGTAGCAGATCAGCCCCTCCCTCCGGAGATGCTCCGCCACGGACGGCGCCTCGCGCGCCCAATCCGCGGGGGTACGAAAGGGAACGATCATCGGACGGCTCCCCGATCCCTCGCGCGAAGGAGCGCCTCCGCCACGAGCAGGTCGACCGGCTCCGTGACCTTCAGGTTCTCCGGCGCCCCCTCGACGACGACGACGCGTCCTCCGTACCGCTCGATCAGCGCGGCATCGTCGGTCGCGGCGACCCCTTCCGCCACCGCCCGGCGGTGGGCCTCGACCAGCAGCGCCCGCGGGAACCCCTGGGGGGTCTGGGCTCGCCAGTAGCGTCGCCGGTCCGGGGTGGCCACGATCGTGCCATCCGGTCCCACTTCCTTCAGCGTATCCGTCACCGGCACGGCCGCCACCGCGCCCACGCCCCCGGCCGCCGCGTCGAGGACCCGGTCGATCACCGCGGCCGTCACCAATGGCCTCGCCGCGTCGTGAACCAGCACGAACTCCGCCTCCTCGGGCACCGCCTCGAGGGCGCGGCGCACCGAATCGCCGCGTTCCGCTCCACCGGCCACGACGCGGATCCGCGCATCGAGACCCGTCAGCCAATCCGGCGGGTCCACCGCGTCCTCGGCCGGCAGCGCCACCACCGCCCACTCGACCGCGGGGTGCGCGAGAAAGGGGCGCAGCGACCGGACCAGCACCGGCTCGCCGCACAGCTCGAGGTACTGCTTCCGCACCCCGCCCATCCGCCGCCCCGCCCCACCCGCCGCGACGATCACCGCCGCCCGCCGCGTCATCGGAAGAGTCGCTCCATCAGCTCGCCCACGCTCTGTACGCCCACGGGCTCCAGCCCTTTCGGAGTCTTTGGCGGGACCGCGCGCCGCGGGAGGTACGCGCGCCGGAACCCCATCCTCGCCGCCTCCGCCAGCCGCCTCTCCACCTGACCGACCGCCCTCAGCTCGCCGCCCAGCCCGATCTCTCCCAGAAAGACCGCATCCCCGGGGACCTCCCGGTCGAAGACGCTCGATGCGAGCGCCGCAGCCACCGCCAGATCGCCAGCGGTCTCCACGAGCCGAACCCCGCCGACCACGTTCAGGAAGACGTCGAGCTGGCCGAACGCGATCCCCGCACGCTTCTCCAGCACCGCGAGGAGCAGCGCCAGACGCTGGCGGTCGAACCCCGTCGTCACCCGCTGCGGCGCACCGTAGCTCGCCCGGGCGCACAGCCCCTGGACCTCCACGAGCAGGGGCCGCGTCCCCTCCATCGTCGCCACCACCGCCGCCCCGCTCACCCCCTCCGTCCGCTCGCCGAGGAAGAGCTCCGACGGGTTCGCCACCGGGACCAGCCCCCCCGCCGTCATCCGGAAGACCCCGATCTCGTCCACCCCACCGAACCGGTTCTTCGTGGCCCGCAGGACCCGGTGGTCCAGGTTCCCCGTCCCCTCGAAGTAGAGCACCGTGTCGACGATGTGCTCGAGCGTCTTCGGCCCCGCCACGGTCCCCCCCTTCGTCACGTGGCCGACCAGGAAGACCGCCACCCCCGCTTCCTTCGCGAACCGCTGGAGTCTCGCCGCGCACTCCCGGACCTGGCCGACGTTCCCCGGCGCCCCTTCGAGCTCCGGGGTGTAGACCGTCTGGATCGAATCGACGAAGAGCACCGACGGAGACCGCTCCCCTGCATGGGCGAGGATCGACTCGAGCTCCGTCTCGCCGAGGAAGACGACGTCACCCGCGCCCTCCCCCAGCCGATCGGCCCGCAGCCGGACCTGCGCCGCCGACTCCTCGCCCGAGACGTAGAGCGCCGAATGGCCCGCGGCCTCGAGCCGCGCCGCGACTTGGAGGAGAAGCGTGCTCTTCCCGATCCCCGGCTCCCCCCCAATCAGGACGAGCGACCCCGGAACCACGCCACCGCCCAGTACGAAGTCCAGCTCGTCCAGGCCGGTGCGCCACCTCGCCGCGTCGCCCCCGGCGACATCCGCCAACCGCGAGGGCACCGCGCCCCCGCCGGCACGACGGCCGGGTGCGCCCGACCCACCCCGCGCCGCCCCTCCCCTCGGCGCCCGCGACGTCGGTTCCTCAACGAGCGTGTTCCACGCCCGACACGCCGGACACTGGCCCATCCAGCGCGGCGTCTCGTTCCCACATTCCGTGCAGAAGAAGGTCGTTCGGATCTTGGCCATGCGGTGAGGTACCCCGGACGACGGGTGGGGTTACGGGAGGAATCGGAGGGGTTCGATCGACGACCACGCCCGCGCCGCGCAGGCCCTCACGCCGAGCGCCCGGCCGCGAGCGGTCACGGCGGCCACAGCCCGGGGTGCCTCGATCAGAGACCGCGCCCCGGGAAGACGGGGAGAGGGGGCGAGGCCCGGCCCCGACCTCACGGACCCTCGCGCGACGTGAACGACTCGAACCGCGTGCTTTCCTTTCGGAAGAAGAGCTCCACGATCCCCGTCGGGCCGTTGCGCTGCTTCGCGATGATCAACTCCGACTTGCCGACCACCCCCTTCTCCTCCGCCTCCTGCGGCGTCATGTACCGCTCCGGACGGTAGAGGAACATCACCAGATCCGCGTCCTGCTCCAGCGCGCCCGACTCGCGCAGGTCCGAAAGCTGAGGCCTGTGGTCCGTCCGCTGCTCCGGCGCGCGCGAGAGCTGCGACAGCGCAATGATCGGCACGCCCAACTCCTTGGCGAGCGTCTTGATCCCCCGGCTGATCTGGCTCACCTCCTGCTGGCGGTTCTCGGCGGTCCCGCCGCTCCCCCCCATGAGCTGAATGTAATCCAGGATGATGAGGCCGAGGTTCGGGACGTCCGCCTTCAGCCGCCGCGCCTTCGCGCGCATCTCCATCACGCTCAGCGACCCGGTGTCGTCGATCCAGATCGGCGCCGTGTTCAGGTGGCCCGCCGCCTGCGCCAGCCGCACGTAGTCGTCGTCCGAGAGACGCCCCCTCAAGAGCCGCCCCAGGTCCACCAGCGCCTCGTGACAGAGCATTCGCTGGACGATCTGCTCCTTCGACATCTCCAGCGAGTAGATCGCCACGGGGATCTGGTGCGAGATCGCCGCGTGCAGCGCCATCCCCACCACGATCGACGTCTTCCCCATGCTCGGCCGCGCCGCGAGGATCACCAGATCGCCCTTCTGGAACCCGCCCGTCATCTCGTCCAGGTCCGGGAACCCGCTCGGCACCCCCGTGATCCCCCCGCTCGCCGCCTGAAGCCGCTCGATCTGCTCGAAGGTGGGATAGAGGATCTTCTTGATCCAAACGAACCCCTCGCGGTCGTGCGACTGCGCGACCTGGAAGATCCGCTGCTCCGCCTCGTCGAGGATCTCGTCGACCGTCCGCTCCCCGACCTCGTACGCATCCCGGATGATCTGCGACGAGGCTTCGATCAGCCGTCGCAACAGCGCGCGTTCCCGGACGATCCGCGCGTGGTACTCGAGGTTCGCGGCCGTCGGCACGGCGTCCAGCAACTCCGCCAGGTACGCCATCCCTCCGACCGCGTCGAGCTCGTCCGTCTTCTTCAGCTCCTCCGCGACCGTCACCGGGTCGATCACCTGCCCCTGCTGGAAGAGCCGACCCATCGCCCGGAAGATCCGCCGGTTCGCTTCCCGGTAGAACATCGAGTCGTCCACGACCTCGATCGCTTTCGCGACCGCGTCCGGGTCGATGAGCATCCCGCCCAAGACGGAGATCTCCGCCTCGGGCGAGTACGGGGGTTGACGGTCCGACGGGGCCAACGTCGCCAATCCGCCGACCTCCCGGGGCTCACGCCGGGACATCGTTACGACTCTCCGCGAACATGGACGATACCACCTGACCTGCCTGAGGGATGGCGCCGGCACGCCGCCGCGCCCCTTCGGTTCCGCGCGTGGCGGTCCTCCCGCCGGCGCTGCGTGCCGGACACGCGGGGTGCGGGATGGATGGCGACAGGGTACGCCCGCCCCGCCCGGCCGTCAAGCCTCCGGCCCCCTCGCCGCGCTCCCCTCCCCGGCATGCGGGCCCAGACCCCGGAGACGATGCTCCGCCGGGTGCGCTGATTGGTCGATCGACCACGTACTGGCCGAAATCCGAGCTCGAGGGGGTGCGCAGGGACGCCCCGGGCCACCCAGGCGAAGAGACCGAGGCCCCGGAGTGGCGATTACCGTGCGACGGACCCGCCGGAGCGCTGCGCTTCCAAGACCTCCCTCGCGAACTGGAAGTCCTTCCACGCCGCGCGCATCCACTGCGGGCTCCTCAGGAGGAAAGCGGGGTGGTACGTGGCGATCATCGGCGTCCCGCGGTAGGTGTGGACGCGCCCGCGGAGCTTGCCGATGCTCTCTTCGCTCCCCGCCAGCGTCTGGGCCGCGAATTTGCCGACGGCCACGAGGACCCGAGGCGCGATCGCCTCGAGCTGCCGGTGCAGGTGCTCCGAACAGCGCTCGACCTCGTCGCGCTGCGGGTCGCGGTTGTTCGGCGGCCGGCATTTGAGGACGTTGCAGATGTAGACCCGGTCCCGGGGGAATCCGGCACTGAGCAGGAGAAGATCGAGGAGTTTCCCCGCGGGCCCCACGAAGGGGCGGCCGGTCCGGTCCTCCTCGCCCCCGGGCGCCTCACCCACCACGACGAGCTCGGCCTCAGGATTCCCTTCCCCGAAGACGACGTTGCGTCGCCCTTCGTGCAGGCGACACCGCGTGCACCCCGCGGCTTCGGCCGCCAGGACCCGGAGGTCGATGCGGGCTCCGGAGGGTTCGGCAGGGGCCGGGGGCGCGCTGCCCTGCCTCGCCGCCGCCCGGGATGGCGATGCCCCCCCAGGGCGATCCCCACCGATCCCCGCATCGGAGAGGACCGCCCTCCAATCCAGAGCCCCCGCACCCCTCGGCTCGGACGCCGGGCGGACCAGGGCGAGCGCCTCCTCGGGGGTCAGGGACTCGAGGAAGAGCTCGGTCTCGCCAAGATCGAGACGCTGCCGCAGAAATCGCCGCAGGAGCTCGCGATCGGGGATCACCGGCGCTCCGCGAGAAGCTCGGCCACCCGGTCGAGGATGGCTTCGGCGACGTCGTGTTTCGACATCAGCGGCAGCTCCGCCTCGCCACCGTCGCGATCGATGAGGACAACCTGGTTCGTCTCGACCTCGAACCCCGAGCCCGGCTTCGTCGCCTCGTTGAGCACCACCAGGTCGAGCCCCTTCGACTCCAGCTTCTTGCGCGCGTGCACGCGCGCGTGCTCCGTCTCCAACGCGAAGCCGACCACGACGATCCCCTCGGGGCGAGCATCTCGCGTCGCGCGGAGCACGTCGGGGGCCGGCTCCAGCTCGATCGCCGAAGGCGCCCGCTCTTTCTTGATCTTCTCCGTCGCGGCCACCCGAGGCCGGAAATCGGCGACGGCGGCGGACATGATCAGGACATTGGCCCCGGGGAGCGCCTCCCGCACCGCGGCCTCCATCTCGACGGCCGTCTCGATCCGCCGGAGCCGGGGCCCCGGCGGCGGTTCGATCGAAGTCGGCCCGCTGATGAGGACCACATCCGCACCCCGGCGCCACGCCGCTTGCGCCAGAGCGAATCCCATCCGACCCGACGATCGGTTCGTCAAGACACGGACCGGATCGACGGGCTCCCGCGTCGGCCCGGCCGTCACGACGACCGTTCGACCGCGGAAAGGCGTGTCCCCCTCCAGCGCCCGACCGATGTGCTCGATGATCGTCCTCGGCTCCTCGAGTCGTCCCGCGCCCTCCCCCTCGCCGTACGCCAGCGGCCCGACCGCCGGCCCGACGACCGTATACCCGAGGGATTCGTGGAGATGACGCGCATTCGCCTGCGTCTGCGGGTGCGCCCACATCCGGTCGTTCATCGCCGGACAGATCAGAACCGGAGCGCGCGTCGCAAGGAGGATGGCGCCGAGGAGGTCGTCGGATCGGCCCGCGGCGGCGCGCGAGAGGAAGTCCGCCGTCGCCGGGGCGATGCAGATCGCGTCCGCTTCCCGAGCCAGCCGGATGTGCTCGAGCGCCTGGCCCGGCGCGAGGATCTCGCTCCGGACCGGGCGCCCGGTCAAGGCCTCGAAGGTGATGGCGCCGACGAACTCCTGCGCGGACCGGGTCAGGACCACGTCGACCACGGCTCCGAGCTGCGTGAGGTCACGGGCGAGCTGCGCCGCCTTGTACGCGGCGATCCCGCCCGTCACACCGAGGACGATCCGGCGTCCCCGCCAGGGTCGCCGCGGCGCCAACGCCTCAGCCATCGGCGCTCAGATCGTCGTCTTCCGCCGTCTCTTGATCAGCCGGAACTCGATGTTCCCCGAGACCAGCGCCTCCAGCGCCCGCGTCGTCAGCTTCTTCTCGAGCCCCGCGGGCACCGCCTCGCGCGGGAGCGCGTTCAACTCGCGTCCGTACCTCGCCGCCACAAGCACGCCCAGGTACTTGCTCCCAGCATGCTTCGCGACTCCGCTCGGCGTGAAGACCTGCATTATACGCTCCTTTCCAGGATCGCTCCCAGCTCTCCGTCCAGCGCTTCGAGCGCCGGTTTCAGCGCGTCGACTCGCCGAACCCTATGGAGCTCGGCTTCGACGATGTTCTCGAGCGCACGCACCGCCCGCTCGAAATCGTCGTTCACCACCACGTAATCGAACTCGACCGCCGCGGGCAACTCGTTGCGTGCGCCACGCAGCCGCCGGATCCGCTCCGCCTCGGCTTCACTCCCCCGCCCCGTCAGCCGCCGGTTCAGCTCCTCGGCGGACGGCGGCAAGATGAACACCAGCACCGCATCCGGGAACGCCCGGCGGATCTGCCGCGCACCCTGGATGTCGATATCGAGGACGACGATCCGGCCCGACTCGAGCCCCTCTCGAATGCCGCGACGCGGGGTGCCGTACCGCCGCCCATGCACCACCGCCCACTCCACCAGTTCGCCGGTTTCGATCATCCGATCGAACGCGGCATCATCCACGAAGTAATAGTCTGTGCCGTGCTTCTCTCGCTCGCGCCGAGGGCGCGTCGTCGCGGAGATCGAGAAGACAACGTCCTCGCGCCGCTCCACCAGGGCTCGGGCCAGACTCGTCTTCCCCGCGCCGCTCGGCGCAGCGATCACCAACGGAAACGGACGGCCGCGCAATGTCATTCTACGTTCTCGATCTGCTCGCGCAGCCGCTCGATCTCGTTCTTGATCGCCACGACCTGGTGCTGGATCGCCACGTCGTTTGCTTTCGACCCGATCGTATTGGCCTCCCGGTGCATCTCCTGGCTGATGAAGCGCAACCGCTTCCCGATCGGCTCCTCCCTCCCCAACGCCATCGTCTGGCGGAAGAGTTCGATGTGCGACCGCAGCCGCACCAGCTCTTCGCCGATGTCCCACCGCTCGGCGAGGTAGGCGATCTCGCGCGCCAGCCGCTCCTCGTCCACGGCAACATCGCCGGCGAGTTCGGCGACCGCGGCCCGCAGGCGGTCCCGCTCGGCGACCAGCCTCTCCGGCGCCCGTGCCGCCACGATCTCCAGCGCCGTTTCGATACCTCGGAGGCGCTCCTCCAGATCCGCGGCGAGGCGTTGCCCCTCCTCCTCGCGCATCGCGACGACCGCCCTCGCCGCCGCCTCGGTGACCGCGCGAAGCTCCTCCATCGGGACCTCGACCTGGGTCTCCCCGCCCCGCACGATGACATCGCCGTACCGGATGAGCATTCCCAGGTCGATCTCGCCCGGGAGCCCGAAGCGCTCCTTGAGAGCACGCAGCACTCGGAGGTACTGCTGCGCGCGCGCCTCGTCGATCGTCAACGGGGGTCCCTCACCGGGTACGCCGTCGACCGAGTCGAGTCGCAACGCGTAACTGACGTGGCCGCGCGGAAGGTGCGCGCGGAGCCACTCCCGGATCTGAACCTCGTAGGCCTCGAAGGCCGACGGCAGCCGCAGACTCGCCCGGAACGTGTCGTGGTTGACCGTCTTGATCTCCGCCCTCAGCCACCCCGCCCCGGTCTCGCGCTCCGCCGCGCCGTACCCGGTCATGCTACGGATCATTGTTCCTCCACAATCCCGTAAGTTACCGAATCTCGGGAATCGGGTCAACGCGGGGGGCCCCCGCGGCGTCGGGCCTTGCGCAGCCACGGGGGCCGTGCCGGCGTGAGCGGCCCGGCGCGCCCCGCGACGGCGAGAAGCGGAAAGGGTCCGGGCGGGGGTCCGACCGACCGATCGAACGAGATCGATTAGCGATAAAGCGAGTGGGAAGGTACTTCGAGGGCAGTTAGGGCTGAGCCCTGGGGACGATACGGCGGGAATCGGCGTCGGACCCCATCGCCTACGGACCCACGACGGCGAACGTGGAGTCCGCCGTCTCCGCTTCCATCGCCTCGCCTTACGGTTCCTCCTACCTACCCGGGATCCCCCGGGCCGAAGGAGGGTGGCGAAGACCTGTGTCGCCTACGCCCCGTCCGCGATGCGCGGCAAGGCGTAGCGGATGACTGCTGGACTGGGGTAGTGCCTCACGGCGTAAAGCGTCTCGTCGGCGGGGTCGACCGCCAGTGCGAGCGCCGCGCCATCGAGCTTCAGCACCGAGACCAGGCCGCCCGACCAGTCGTAGACGTGCACGTACTCGCCGTAGCTCGCCTCCCCCGGGAAACCGGCGCGGGTACGACCGGAGAAGAGGGCGTAGATTCGAGATGCCGTCGTCGCGAGATCGATGTAACCGAACCGAAGGTCGGGGCCGGTCGCCATGACCGGGTTCCCCCGGGTGACCTCGACCCGGAAGACCGGATCGAAACCGAACGGCGGCTTAGGGGCGGCTACGACGCTCCCGTCGAGGCCGTAGATCACGACCCGGTCGGCGTGCCGGGAGGCAACCGCCAGAAGCGTCCTGTCGGGATGGCTTCGCAGCGTGCTCTGGTACGCATGCTGGATCACCGTGGGGGGCACCCCATCGCCGGGGATGGCCGGGAGATCGCCCACCGTACGACGGAAATGCCCGTGGGCATCGAAGATCCCGAGACGCCCCTCCGTGAAGAAGCCGAGGCTCACAATCATCGTGTCGATCCAGATCGGATCGACGATCGTCGCGTCGGCGACGAGGTTGATCGACCGCATCCCCGGGCGCGCACCGTCCTCGAAATCCCGGGCGAGATCGACGTGCGTGAGCCGTCGGAGCGCGAGGTCGTAGATCCAGAACTGCGACGAGGAACCCGGCACGGGGTCGATCGACCATACGCCCTCGTACTCACCGGGCCCGCCGCCCCGTCGCCCGAAAGTCCGGACGATGGCGCCTTCCGAGCGCCGCAGGACGACCACGGTCGAATCCGCCGCCGGGTCGATCAGGACCAGATGGTCGCCCACGATCGCGACCCTCGTCGGCAAGGCGAGGCCGTCGCCCTCGTACAGTACCTCCCCGGCCACGGAGACCGGGTGGAACCGCGAGTGGTCCATCTCCGGCGGCCCGTCGACGGCCCGCGGAGTGAGGTCCGAGCAGGCTGCCGCGAAGACAGCGGCTGCGAGAGTCGCGGCAGCCGGCCAAGCCCATGCGGTCGAGTGGGCGCGGGTTACGCAGGATTCGTACGAGACTCGCATCTTCGATTCGAGCGCCGATATCACTCCTGGACCGTCGAGTTCGGGCTCGCTCCCGTACGGCCGATGCAGCGGTTCAGGACCGTGTAGTAGTAGCCCGGGAGATCACTCTCGCCGCCCACGCAGATGGAGCTGGGCTCGAAGCAGCACCTGCCCGTGGCGCACGCATCCTGGATGGTGGGACCGCGGCCGGGCGCCACCGACACCGGGATGAGCAGGGCCGCCACGAGCAGGACCGGAACCAGCCGGACCTTCTTCACCATATGCCGTCCCATTGGTGCTCCTCCTTCTTGAATTTGTACGCCGCACCGGCCCTTTGCCGGTGCGCAGACCCTACACGGCTTTCGTAACGATGGGATCGATCAGTCCACGGCCGGGGATGGGGTCCCGCCGAACCGCGGCGCGGACTCGTTCGGGTCGCGACCGGACGCGACCACGGCCCTCTCGCCGTTGAGGACGGATGCCTGCCAGAGGATGTCCTCGAGGTCCGAATGCTCGAACCGGATCCGCCCCTCGTGATCCACGATGTAGTATTCGGGGGTCCCCCACTGTCCGAAGATCCGCGCCGCGGCTCCCCGTCGATCGATGAAGACGGGGAACGTGATGGCATGGGACTCCATGTAAGCCTTCAATCCTCCCGCCGGTTCGTGGCGCGTGATCGCGACGACCCCGATGCCCTTCGGTTCCAGCCGCTCGGCGAGGCGCTGGAGTTCGGGCAGATCGCGAATCGCCGGGCCACTCGACGGCGACCAGAACGCCACGACCGTCACCCGGGCCCCAAGCAGGTCCAGAAGGCTCGCGGTGTTCCCCTGGAGGTCGACGAGTGGGGCATCCTCGGAGATCTTACGCCGTACCGATGTCGCCAGCACCTCCTCTCGCACGCCGGCGCGGGCTCGGGCGAGCGCCGCGTCCCATCCGGCGCCGCCCGCGAGGGCGATACCTCGACGCGCGATATGGGAAACGGCGTTCGCATTCGTCAGGGGATCCACGGCCGCCTTCGCGAGCTCGGACACGGCTCCGGCCGTATCCCCCCGGGCCAGCATCAAGTCCGCGACGGTCCTGTAGAGGTGCGGTTCCCAGCGATGCACGGCGGCGAGGCGGAGTGTGTCCAGCGCCTCTTCGGTCCGCCCGAGCTCGAGGAGGGTAGCGCCGAGTGCGACCAGGAGCTGTCGCCGGGCACGCTCGCGACGGCCGCGCTGATCCGATTGCGTAAGGTGCAGGTCGCGCTCTTCACCGGCAGGACCGTCGAGCCGCCCGATCTCTTCCCGGAGCCGCTGTGCCCATTCGGTCTTCGCCATTGAATGGCGAGCCGTCGTGAGCAGGAGCTCCCAGGACGACGACGGGTCGTATTCCGCGTACCGGTCGATCCATTCCCCGAGGGCCGCCGCATCGCCGGCCTCGTAGGCCGCAGCGATGCCGTACACCACGGCGCTCGGATGCCCCTGCCCGATCTCCCGCCAGATCGCTTCGATCTCGGCCAGGCGCCGGACGGGGTCCCCACGGAAGCGACGCGTGACCTCGACGATCCGGGCTTCGACCGCCTGCGGGTGATCGGGGAACCGTTCGACGAGCCGGTCCCGCCACCGATCCGCTGACGCCTCATCCCCGAGCAACTCCGCGTACATGACCAACGCCGCGATCTCCCGTGGATCCGCCGCCGGTCCCGCGGCCACGGCCTCGTACCGACTCGCCAGTCTCTCGAACCTCTCCCTGTGGACCTCGATGACGCTGTCGAGGACCGTAGGGCCGGCCACCTCCAGGTCGAAGCCGAGGAGGGTGCTCCATCCCTCCACCCGATCCGGGTACCGTCGAACCATCTCCCGGGCGGTCTCGTGCGCCTCCTCCCAGTTGCGGCCCATCAGGTCGATTCGCCTTTCGCGGAGCGCCTCGAAGAGGGGCCGCCCCCGGTCGTCGTGGACGAGGAGCTCCCAGAGGCGACGGCCGTTGCTGTCGACCCGCTCGGCCTCCGGGTCCTCGACGGCGAAGACGGCGTAGACCACCGAATCCGGGAGGTCGACCACGCCGGCGAACTCGTCGCCCCTACGGGCGAGCTCGGCGACCGTGCCCTGTACGACCCTGCCGTCCGCGTAGCGGTAGCGCGCACGGAGCGTGAGCCGCGCCTCGCCCTCGAGCGCGGCGCCGCTCTCGTAGATCACGCGAACCGTCTGGCCTGCCGTCGGGGCCGCCGGCGAGAACTCGAGGCGGCTCCGATCCGCCCGGAGGCGGGGGACCCCAAAGATGAGCGTGGACGCGACCAGCAGCGGGATCAGGATGACGGCCGCGGGGAGGAGCCGGCGACGCGGCGCAGGCTCCACCGCCACCGGACCGGAAACCGGAAGTATGACCCGCTCGCCCGCCGCGCGCCGTGCGAGGATGCGTTCGAGCGCATCCTCCGCCGGGTCGGGGACGGGAAGCGCGCGGGCCACGGCACGGAGCTCGTGGACGAAGCGGATCGTCGCCCTGCAGCGCGCACAGCTTGCGAGATGGGCGGCCACCCGCTCGTGGCGCCCCCTCTCGAGCTCGCGGTCCACGTACCGACTCAGGGTCTCGAACGTGGGGTGTCTCAGGCGCCAGATCATCGCGACCCCCTCAGCATGTCACGGAGCGCCTTCCGTGCCCGGTGAAGCTTCGATGCCGACCCCGACCGACCGATCTCGAGCATCTCGCCGATCTCTTCATGGCTGTATCCCTCCACCTCGTGGAGAACGAAGACCGCCCTGAGCGACGGCGGCAGGTGGGTCAGCGCACGCTCCAGATCGACCCGATCGACGACCGGCTCGCTCCCTCCGGCTTCGCCCACCCCGGATAGGGCCGTCAGGTCCGTCTCCCGGCGGATCCTCTTCTTTCGCATCAACATCAAGGATCTCCTCGCGGCGATCATCCTGAGCCACCCCTCGAGACTGCCTCGCCCCTCGAACGACCGAAGTGCTTCCGGCAAACCGGCGAAGACGTCCTGGAGCACATCGTCGGCATCCTCGACCGATCGGGTCAGCCGGAAGGCGACACGGTGGACGGCCGCTGCGTACTTCGAATACAACTCCGCCAGCGCATCCGGCTCGCCGACGCGCGTACGTTCGAGAATCGAGCGGTCAGTGGATCGATCCGTCACGAACCCCCGCAGGGACCGGCCGCTTCGCCAAGTCCATCTTCCTATATCTCAGATGCACGAGAACGTCGGAACTTCGCATCCGATCGGAGAACGGGCCACGGGCACCGCCCGGAGGCGTCGATCGGGCGACGCGTCGAGCCTTCGCGCACGGGATCAACCGGCGGTCCGGGATCGGTGGGACACCGTGCCGCAATCGGCGACCGGCCCATCGAGGACCGCACGGACCCGCCGGACGAGGGCCGCCGGATGGAACGGCTTCTCGATGAAGGCCACGCCCGGCCCTATTCCGGCCCGATTCATGGGGTGATCCTCCGAGTGCCCCGACATGATGAGCACCCGCAGTCCGGGCCGTAGGGGGGCGAGCAGGCTGACGAGGTCGCGCCCCCCCATACCCGGCATCACCAGGTCCGAGAGGAGGAGGTGGATCTGCCCCTCGTACCGTTCGCAGAGCTGGATCGCCTCCGCGCCGTTGCGCGCCTCGAGGACCGAATAGCCCGCGCCGGCGAGGATTCGGACCACGAGGTTCCGGACGACATCGTCGTCCTCCACGACCAGGATCGTCTCCGATCCGGACCCCGATACCGCGGGCAGCGGCGGGGCCTCGCCCGCGCGCGGCGCGCCCCCCCGCGCACGAGGCAGGAGGATCTCGAACGTCGCGCCCTGCCCGGGGGCGCTCGTCACCTGGACGATCCCGTCCAGGTCACGGACGATCCGGTCCACCGTGGCGAGGCCGAGACCCGTCCCCTTCCCCGGCGGCTTGGTCGTGAAGAACGGATCGAAGATACGTGACAGCGTCTCGCTGTCCATGCCGCACCCCGTGTCGGTCACCCGGATGGCGACGAAGTCGCCCGGCCCGATTCGGCCCCGCCCGGACTCGATTTCGGTGTCGAGCCGGACGTTCCGCGTCGCGATCGCGATCGACCCGCCGTCGGGCATCGCGTCCCGCGCATTGACGACGAGGTTGATGAGCACCTGCTCGAGTTGCGCCGGGTCGGCCTTCACCGTCCCGAGCGACACGTCCAGCACCGTCGTCAACGCGATGTCCTCGCCGATCACGCGGCAGAGCAGCTTCTCGAGCTCGGAGATCACATCGTTCGGACAGATCTCCGTCAGCGCGACATCCTGCTTCCTGGAGAAGGCCAGGAGCTGACGCGCCAGGGACGCCGCCCGGTCCGCCGCCTTCCGGATCTCCTCCAGGTCCGCTCGCCGATCATCCTGCGGGGCGACGGACTCGAGCAGGAACTGGCAGTAGCCGTTGATCGCCGTGATCAGGTTGTTGAAATCGTGCGCGATGCCGCCGGCGAGCCGCCCGACGGATTCCAGCTTCTGCGATTGGCGCAGGAGCTCCTCGAGACCCTTCCGCTCGGTGACGTCGACCATCACCCCGCGCAGCAGGCGCGGGCGCCCCCCGGAACCCGTGACCAGGCGGACCTTGTCACGGAACCAGATCACCCTGCCGTCGGCCGCGACCACGCGGTACTCGATCTCGTGCGCCTTCCCCTCCCGCGCGGTCCACCGCCGCTCGGCGACCACGCGCTCATAATCCTCGGGATGGATCAACGACCGCCACGGATCCGCCTCGTGGATCAGCCCCTCGGCGGCGTAGCCGAGGAGCTTCTCCACGGGACCGTTCAGGTACGAGCACCCGAGCCGCTCCGCATCGGCCTCCCAGATGATGGCATTGAGCCCCTGCAGGAGGTCCCGGAAGCGGCCGCGCAGGGCAGCCGCTTCCTCCATCGCCCGCCGGGCCGCTCGCGCCCGCCGATCCGATTCCCGCGCGGCGACGACGAGATCGATCGCCGAGGCTGCGGACTCCGCAAGCTCGCCGAGGATCCCGACCTCCTCCTCCAACCACCGCCTCGGCACCGCATCGGCCACGCAGAGGGCGCCGAGCACCTCTCCACCGTCGCAGCGCAACGGGACACCCAGGTAGGCGACGACATCCGACTTCGTCGATGGCAGCGACGCGAGCTCGGGAACGGCCCTCGCGTCGGCGATCGCGATCGGGGAGCGACGCGCGACGACCATCGGGCAGATCCATCGCGAGGGGCAGCGCGGCCCGGCGCCGTTGCTCGACTCGGACAGGCCGAACCCTCCCAGGAGGTGGTGCCGGTCCTCGTCGACCAGGGCCAGGAAGGCGACCCGTGCCCCGAGCATGCGCGCCGCCAGGCGGACCGTCCTCTCGGCCACGGCCGTGGCCGATCGGTCGAGGAGCTCGAGGCGCGCCCGGACGGCGGCGACTCGGGCCGGGCTCCGCACCGCGGCCAGAATCCCGTTTCGCGACCACGTCGCCTGATCGCGGCTCAACTGCGCATTGTCCACGTAAATCACGCACCTACGAGCATCCCGCCGCCTGAGACGCCGCGGGTTCGGTCGAACGGCCGTGCCGGACCCGCGAGGTATGGTACGGCGTCCCCGTCGAATCCTTGGAAGTCGATCTCGTTATCGTCGTCTTGCTTATTAGATGCACGACGGGCCCAAAACTTCGCATCGGAGTTCCGCTGGCCCCGACTTCCCCTAAGGACGGCGCCGGTGGATTCCGTCGCGTGCCTGGCGAACTCGCCCATCCGCCGGTCACCTGCCGAAGAGCGCGCCGTCGGCCGTAGCGGATTCGCTCCCCTCCGCCCACTCGACCATGACCAGGTGGAGCGGCGCCGTGGCCAGGATGCGGCCACTGGTGCGTTCGACGACCTCCGCCACGCCCTGCACGCTGTCGACCGCCACACCGCACTCGTCGAACGTCCAGCTCGATTCGCCGAGCACGATCGTCACCCTCCTCGCATTGGTCCATCCCGCCGGTACCGTCATGGCACCCTCGCCTCCCTGCGGTCGATGTGTGATGTTCCCGGTATACCCATATAGATGCACGAGACCGCCCAAACTTCGCATCGACCCCGTCGCCGACCGGAGGAGCGCACCGGCGGGGGCGCCCTCGAACCCACTCCGGATCGTCGTGGGCCGCGACGGAATCCGCATTGATACAAGGGATTTCGGGGTGTAGAGAGGGCCCTCCCGTGGGGAGTGGCTCGGGGGGGGGCAGTTGGCGCCGACAGGCGAGAGCCGAGCCGGTGGGCGCGGCGACGTCCGACCGCGGCTGAGATCAGTCGACAAATTCCTCGGCAAGCGGCCGGCCCCGTAGGTTCGCGGGAGCGCCGTGAGGCGTACGGCCGGCCGCCGGGGCCGAGGGAGGGATCATCGAGGGTTTCGCGCGGGTCCTGGGCGCCTTGCGGCGCCCGTGTGTCAGGGACTCGGTGGACCGCGCCGGTCTGGCCTCAGTTCCAGAATTCCCACTTCGTTGGGAAGTTCCAGAGTTTTCCCAACCGAACGCGGCAATCTAAACGAAATCAAGGCCTTCCGAGCCTCTCCGTCACCCGGGTGGAGAGGTCGTTCGGCCGCCCGAACGCGGCCGCTATCCGGCGAAAAATCCGGCGTTGGAGGTGGCCGGTGACCCTCAACGCCACCTTCCGCCCGATCCACCGCTGGCCCCAGGCCGAGACCCGCAACCGGCGGCCGTCTCGATTCCGGGCCTCCTGGGGGGACACGCTCGAGCTGCTCAAGCGCGAGCTCGCGCACCTGCACGCCCGGAACGTCGTGATCCAGCTCGACGTCAGCGAGCAGGACATCCGGCTCGACGGCTATCCGCGCGCGAACGCGCGGACGAGGTCGCCGCGAGTGATCCTCTCCTTCGAGACCCCGGACGGCGCGTTCTCCTATCCCTGCGATACGTGGACGGACTGGCAGGACAACGTCCGCGCGATCGCGCTCACCCTCGAGCACCTCCGTGCGATCAACCGCTACGGAGTCACCAAGCATCGGGAGCAGTACCGGGGGTGGAAGGCGCTGCCGGGAGCAGGCGAGGCCTCGACGACCACGACGGCCGAGGCGGCCGCACGCTTCGTCGCTCGCTTCTGCGACGTCAGCGCGCAGGAGCTCCTCGACCACCCGGGCCGGGCCGCGGACGCCTACCGGGCGGCGGCGAAGCGCCTGCACCCGGACGCCGGCGGGTCGACCGAGGACTTCCAGCGGTTGCAGGAGGCCAAACGGATCCTCGACGAGCACCACGGTACGCGCATCTCGGAGCGCCCATGACGGTCCGGATGCCGGAGGTCTGCTGACGATGGCAGAGCGCGGGGAGTACCGATCGATCCACGTCGCCATGGCCGACGACCCGGATTTCCTCCGGCTCTCGCCCCAGGCACGGCTCACGCTGTTGATGCTCAAGCTCACGCTCGGGCCGTCGGGGATCAACGTCGTCCGGGCGATGGTCCCCGAGCTCGCCGTGCTCACAGGGTACGGCGACGCCGAAGTGCGCGCGGCCCTCGACGAGCTCGTGCGCGACCGGTGGATCCGGATCGAGCACAACGTGATCTGGATCCGCAACGGGCTGCGATTCGAGCCGTCCCTCTCGCTCGCGAGCGAGAACACGGTGAAGGGGGTGTGCCGTCACCTCCGCAGCCTGCCACGGCTGCGCATCGTGAACGACTTCGCAGCCTACTACAACCTTCCGATCCCCTTCCCCGAGCTCGAGTCGGATGAGGCCGATTCCTCTCCCCGGGCCGCGCCGCTGGCCCCCTCGAGCGAAGGCCCTTCGAACCCCCTTCGAACCCCCTTCGAAGCCCCGTCGAAGCAAGGGAGAAGGGATGAGGGAGAAGGGAGAAGGGAGATAAGCAGCCAACCACTTTTCGCGTGTGCGCCCGCGCGTGAAGAGGTTGCCGGGGAGCCGACTGCCGCGCCGGCGCCCGGCCCGGCTGCCATGCCGGGGGACCTCGAGGCGCAGATCACGGCCGTGATCGTCGCGGCCAATCAGGCCATGACGCGAAACCCCGCACTCGACCAGCAACGCCTGAAGCCGATCCCTGCCACGGGTAGCGGCCGCCAGGACGTGCTCGAGTGGATCCGGGAGGGAATCCCGATCGAGGTGATCCTCGAGGTCGTCGAGGACGTGGCGCTCCGGTACCGTCCGGACGGCCACAACCGGCAGATCTCGGCGATGAGCTACTTCACCCCGGCGATTCGGGAGCGACACGAACTACGAATGGCGAAGGAGTCAGGAACCCATGGGGATCGAACCCACGATCGACGATCTCAGGCGAAAGGCCGAGGAGGCGCGCCGGCGAACGGGCGTCGGCGGCCCGGGAAGTACGCCGCGGTCACGGTCCGGAGCGGTGGCGGCTGACGCCCTCCCGGAGATCGTCGATGGTGTCTGCCCCGAGTGTCAGGTCGCTCCGGTCAAGGGGATCCGTGGCCGGGACGGCAACGTGCGCTTCGGCACCTGCACGTCCTGCGTCGAGCTCGCCGAGCGGCGGGAACGCGAGGCGGCGGAGCGAGCTCGGCGCGAGCGGCTGGAGAGCCAGGCGGAAGAGCGGAGGCAGAACATCCAGCAGCTCCTGGTCGATTGCGGGTTGGACATCGACTCCGAGCACCTATCGGCTTCGTTCGAGACGTTCGATCCGCGCCCGGATCAGCTGGCGCTCGTTGCAGCTCGGCAGTTCGTCTCCGATTTCCGGGCAGGGCTGCGCCCCACGCTCTACCTGTACAGCGAGCGGGAAGGCGAGGCGATCGCTCCGGGGAACGGGAAGACGCACCTCGCCGTCGCGATCCTTCGGGAGCTCCTGCTGTCGGGAGACGTGGGGCCCCGGACGGCGCGCTTCGTCCGCGAGACGCGGATGACGATCACGCTACGGCGGCTGATCCGCTCGCCGCACGATGCGCCCGAGGACTACCTCGACGGGCTGATCCGCCGCGAGCTGCTGATCATCGACGACCTGGGGAAGGCGAAGACGGACAGCCCCTGGCTCCGGGAACTGCTCTTCGAGCTGGTCGCCGGCCGTGAGCCGCGGGCCACGATCATCACCTCGAACTACAGCCCGGAGCGTCTCGAGGAGCTCGACGAGTGGTATTCGCCGCTCCTGAGCCGGCTGCTCGGCAAGGGAACGGCCGTGTGCATGGGCGGCCCGGATCGGCGGCTTGGCCGTCGGCGTCCCCCGGCGCCGCTGCGAGTGATGTCGCCATGAGCCGCCGTCTCGCTCGCCGCCTACTCGAGCGCGACCGCGGGAGCCGAATCTGTCCCGATTGCGGCGGACCAAGGGGCGGCCACGGACTCTGCGCGGCGTGCGAGCAGCGGACCGCCGAGGAGCTCGAGCTCGAAGAGGCCGAGTGGTGGGTCGAGGAACCGTATGAGGAGCCGGCGTACGCCGGCGTGTGGGACGATGATGACGACTGGGATCTACCCTTCTGACAGTGAGGATGCAGTGAGGATGACTGAGGAGTCGGTGGTTGGCGCGGGCGCGGCATTCACGCCCCACCCCGCCCCCGCCGCCGGCGAGGACGTGCGGGAGCCCACGGACGCCCAAGTCAACGACGCCTGCATGTGGTACCGCCACGACTTCGGGCTTCTCGACGACGAGGAGAAGAAGCACGTTCGCTTCCAGGCGCGGGGATGGTTCCGAGCGTGGGGCAAGGCCCTGAGCAATGGCGACGACGCCGCCGCCCTCCTCCGCACCCCGCGCGGCGAGGGGGAGGTGTGGCGGGACTTCCTGGCCGCGCTCGATGACCTCGAAACAGCGGCCAACCTCTGGGTAGAGCCCGACGGACCCACCGCTGCGGATGTGGAGCGCCTGCGGCAGACTCGGCAGCGTGTGATTGCGTGCGCCCGCGCTCTCGCCGCCCTCCGCTCCGAGGCGCAGGGGGAGGACCGTTGGGAGGATGTGGTATTCGGACCGATTACCGAGGCGTACAACGAGGCGCACGCCGCCCGCCGGGGCGAGGGAGGTGGGGAGTGATGACTGACCGCTACGAGAAGATTCGGGAGGCGTTGACGATGGGGCCGACGCCGGGACCGTGGGAAATGTCTTACGACAAGGGTTCCACACGCGACATCGTGGCCTCTCCCGATCCTCTTCCAATCTGCATGGTTCGCGGGGTTTCATACGTCGGGATTGAGCAGTACCGGGCAAACGCCCACTTCATCGCCGCCTGCGACCCCGACACCATCCGCACGCTGCTGGAGGAGCGGGACGCACTGGCGGCAGAGTTGGAGACGATTCGCGCCGCCCGCCGGGGCGAGGGAGGTGGGGAGTGAGGCACAGAATCAGGTGGATCATGGGCGACGAGGCGACCGCAGACGTGGGAGTGAGCTGCGGAGACATAACCGACGCCTGCGTCGTGGCGTCGGATGACCGCAAGCGAGTATGCCCGTATTGCGGCGCTACGCTGCGGCTGACCTGGGACGTGCGGGTGCGGGAGAGCCGCCCATCCCACCGACAGGAGCGATGACGATGCCAGTATGTGACGGGCCGTCCTGCCCCGGCTGCGGCCTGCCCTACTACGCGGGCCTCTGCCCGCACTGTCGGGGGGGACCAAGACGAATACGAACGGGAGCTAGTGCCGCCGTTCCCGACTTCGCGGCCCGACGAGGAATCCGCCGCCCGCCGGGGCGAGGAGGTGGAGAGTGAGCGCGCTTGCTGACCTGACCGTCCGCTGCCTCGGCTGCGGCGTTGTGGACGTGCCGCCACCGAACAGCTTCTGCACCGACTGCGCGGCCAAACGGCGCTGCAAGGTCTGCGGCGGTCCCAAGGGGCATGGCCGCCTGTGGGCGCGGTGCATTGAATGCCAGCGCAAGGCGACACAGCGAGCGGGTGAACGTCTTCGGGCGGTGGCCAGCCATGCCGGGATCGACGGCGACGAATTGCTCGCGGAGATCCGCCGTCTCGCCGCCCACCCCACCGACAGGAGCGAGAGCGATGTGGGATGACCTGGAGTGGTACCTGACAGCGATGTACGTGTTTGCGGTCATTGGTTTTCTCGTGGTCCTGGGTGGCGCCGCATGGATGCTCTGGCGCGTGCTTGATGCAGTTCTATGAGCGGAGCGACGACGATGGCTGATAGGGTCTACACAATCTGGATCGATGGCCTCGCTTACGGCGGCGAAGATCCGGACGTGATCGAGGACGCGTCGGCGCTACACGGCGGCTGGTATGACACGGGGCCGATGACGGTAAACGGCATCCGCATCGGCGGCGAGCCGTATCGGATCGAGAGCCGGATAAGCCTACGGTCGCACCTCGACCGCATCATCCGGCGGCTGAACCGGATGGACCCGGCGAGAATCGAAATTCGGCGAGAGGATGGTGATTCATGAGCATGTATACCTGCCCGCATTGCGGCCAGCACGACCTGAGCACACAACGGCAGCATAACTGCCCGTCGCTGCCGCCTCTCAGTATCCCGCTCGGGCCGCCGCGGTCAATGGACCCGTATGCGAACGAATACATCGCCCGCCTCACCCGCGAGCTGGAGGAGGCGCGGGAGAGAGCACGGGCCATCACCACGGCGGCCCGGCGAGTCGTGGAGACGGCATATCCGCCGTCGGGCGGGTTCCAGCGCGTGCACCGTAGCGCGATCGAGGATTTGCGCCGCGCCGTCGGGGCCGACCCCGGCGACAGGAGTGAGCGTCAATGGGAACTTGACCCGCCGAGCGTGGCCCATTTGATCCGGCTGGAGGTCGGTAGGACCGGGCAATCTTCGTATCCCGAGATCGAGGGCTTGCTACGGACGGCGGCCGATCAGCTCGACTATCTCGCCCGCGAGCTGGAGGCGGTGCGTGCTGAGGTCGCTGCATGCCGGGCCGGAGCCTCACGGGAGGCGTTCACCCGCGAAATGATCGAGGCAGTCCGGTTCGCGTCCGGCCTATTCGCCGCCGGCGAGTGGGGGCCGCTGCTGGCGCAGGCCGCCGAACGCATGGCGCCGTTCCTCGGAGTCGAGCTGCCGGACGGCGATGGGATTGTCGCTGTCGAAGGGCCAGAAAAATCCGCGGCACCCGGAAAAATATCCGACCGGAATTTCAGTGGGGCCGAGCACGGCGCCGACGGTCGCTCCAAGGCCCAGGGGATGGATGCGCAGCGTGACCCGCTCGCCCTCGAGCTACGCGGCGTCATCTCCGATCTGGCGCTGTGCCTGGCCGCATTGGAGGGCCGCGACGGCGCGGATGTGGCAACCGAGTTGGCGATCGCCCAGAGGAGGCTGCGGGACATCGAGGCGCGATTCGTCCGCCGCTGGGGCGAGGGAGGGGTGTGATGCGGACGACGACGGAGCGGCAGACGATGACCATCGAGGAGTACCGAGAGGCGATCCGGGCGCAGGGGGTACCCCGGGAACACGTGGCCTTCCGATGCCCGATGTGCGGAACGATTCAATCCATGACCTCGCTGATCCGAGCCGGCGCGGGACGTACCGCTGAGGAGGTGGAGCGGTATGTCGGATTCTCGTGCGTCGGACGCTGGACAGGTGCCGGCTCGCCCCGCCCGGAGAATCAGGGGAAGGGGTGCAACTGGACGCTCGGTGGATTGCTCCAGCTCCATCGCCTCGAAGTGGTCACAGAAGACGGGACGGCGCATCCGTGGTTTGAGGTCGCCACGCCCGAAGAGGCGCAGGCCCTCATGGCCGAGCACACCGCCGCCCACCCCAACGCGCGGAGCGAGAACCATGGCGCGTGATCACCGCGGCGAGCGCTGCCTCGGGCACTGCCGACCTGGCGCCTGCCGGTGCGCCGTGGGCCGCGATCGGTGCTCCATGTGCGGCATCGAACTCACCGGCCTCGAGGACCAGCGCTGCGAGTTCTGCGAGCTCATGGTTTCCGCGCGGAATAGCGGAGGCGCCCGGGCATGAGCGTCGATCTACGCTCGCTCTCGCCGGCGGAGCTCCGGCAGCTGCTCCAGCGGCCGGACGTCGGCGCCGTGCTCCGGAGGCGGATCGAGGGCGTCCTCCAGGAGACCGCCACGGAGCCGGAGCCGGCCGCCCGCACCTCCGGGCCGCGGATGAACCAGACCGAGGCCCGCTACGCCGCGCACCTCGACACCCTGCAGCGGGCGGGGACGATCCTGCGTTGGGACTTCGAGCCCGAGAAGCTTCGCCTCGCAACCGCCGCGTTCTACTCGCCCGACTTCCGCGTGGTGATGCCGGACGGGACCGTCGAGTTCCACGAGGTCAAGGGCCGGAAAGGAGCGGGCTTCTACGCCCGGGAAGACGCGCGGCTCAAGGTCAGGATCGCCGCGGAAATGCACCCATACCGCTTCTTCGTCGTCTGGCCGCGGAAGGGCGGCCGCGGCTGGGAGCGGAAGGAGTTCACCTCGCACCTGGTGCGGGCCGTCCATGCACGGGCGATCGCGGACGGGCGCGGAGCAACGAAGGAGCCGTGACCTCAATGGAGACGCAATTGATATGGCGGGCGGCGGGTAGCCCCGTCCCCTGCGACGTCTACGGCGAGCCGATCCCGCAGGCGCGGGGCGAGGCCTCGCACTGCGCCCGCTGCGGGGGTGAGGGGGGCGCGTACGACGTCGACCAGCTCGTCAGCTCGAACTTCATTCCGACGCGCAACGCGAACCGGATCCACGCGTTCGGGGGGACGCGCTACTGCGCCGCGTGCGTTTTCTGCGCGAAGACGCTCCGGCTGCGTTGTGTCTCCTGGTTCGCGAGCGCCGAGGGCGTGCGCTTCTGGTCGATCCGGGCTCCCGGCACCGACCCCCTCGCCGAGCTCCTGAATCCACCGGCACCCCCGTTCGTGGTCGGGATCCCGCTCTACGGGATCGACCACGGCGGCGAGTCCGTCCAGGAGGCGCACGGCGTGCCGAACTGGAAGCGGACGTGGTGGCCGGGGGAGCCGATGCACCCGGCGGCCCTGATCCGGCTGCAATCGAAACACGTCGCGCTCTACAGCCGGACCGCATACTCGCGCGACCGCTACCCGGTGCAGGTCGACGACCACCTGGATTTCGTCCTCGACCGCGACGTCTGGCTCCGCGCCCGGGATGCCGCGACCCACCTGATGCGGGTTCTCGTCGAGGGCGGTGTCCCGGCGTGGCGCGCGAAGCAGGCACTTCGAGATCTCGTACTCCCGCCGCGCTCGGGCCTCACCGCCGCGCGGCTCTGGCCGACGCTCACCGCGCCGCTCCGCCCCCACGCGGAGACGACGTGGTGGCCGGTCTTCTGTCGATTGATCCCCACCCTGAACACAGGAGAAGCGTGATGAGGCGCCCCGAGAAGGAACTGAGCCGACAGGACATTCCGAGCGGCATCAAGGCCACGCGCAGGCTGCTCGCCTACCTGCTGCGCGCGACCGTGATCCGCATCGACCGCGACAAGATCGGCGAGCGTCGCTACCAGGAGCTCCCGAACGAGATCACGACGAGCCTGGTCCCGTTCGTCGTCTCCGAGCGAAGCCCGCTCGGCTTCTACCGCGCCTTCTGCCGGCGCTTCGACGTCGACCCCGCTGGCGGCGATTCGGAGTGGGGCCCGATCGAGGCCTGGCTCCCGGAGGGCCGGATCCGTTGGGACCGCGCGCTGGCCGCGATGGACTACGACGACCTCCGCGTCGTCGTGCACGAGAGTCCGGAGTTCCTCTCGACCTTCGCGACCGATCGCTACGGGATCGAGGGCGAGGACCTGCACTTCGATTACTTCCCCGATCCGGTTCAGTCGGGGGGCTACATCCCGCAGCTGCCGCGCGAGCTGATCGCGCCCCGCGCCTACACGTCGGTCTGGACGCTGACCGGGCCGATGCACCACGGCGCCGACGAGAAGCACGGCAACGTCAGCCTCTTTCGCCGCCAGCGCGTGCACGACCCCCTGACGGGTCGGGCGGCCTACGTGCCGTTCGTCTCGGGCAACGCGATCCGGGGCTTCTGGCGCGACCTGGTGATGGGCCGCTGGTTCTCGCTCCTCGGCCTCTCGACGCGCGCCCTGCCCACGCACCGGGCGCACGCGCTCCTCGCCGGCGGCAACGTCGATGCCGGCGCCGACGGCGCGAAGGTCAACAACCTGGTGCGTGATGCAGCGCGCCGCGCCTGCCCCCCGTGGGACCTCTTCGCCGGGTGCATCGACAAGCAGATCATGGGCGGCCGCGCCCGGGTCTGCGATGCCGTCCTCGTCTGCCGGGAGAACGCCTGGCTGGTGCACCCGGTCGTCGCGCCACACATGCCTCTCGAGGAGTTCGCCGCCCAGCTCCCCGTGGCGGCGGAGATGACGCAGCTCCGCCTCCTCACCCGTCACGCGCACCGCGACATCCCGGAGAGCGACGGGATCCAGATGATCGCGAACAAGGAGGTCCTCATCGCCGGCTACCAGATGGTCCACACGCTCCAGATCATCGGCCTCGACGGGATCAACCCGGTCACCGCCTCGTGCCTCGCCGACCTGCTCGAGCAGTTCCGCGCGACCGGGTACATCGGCGCCGACGCGGCCCGCGGCATGGGCGGGATCGCGCTGGACGGCTACACGCCCGGACCGGGGGCGGCCGAGCTCCCGCCGCCCGACCTCTACCTCGAGGACGTCGAGCGCCGGCGCGACGAGATGATCGAGTGGGCGATGGCGCTCGCACCCGCGGACCCGGGGATCTCCACCACGGCGACGGAGCGGCCGAAGAAGCGCCGCGCGCCCGCGGAGGTGACGGCTTGAGCTGGGCGGCGGAGAATCGGGCCTGGCGCGAGCGGGCCCGGGAACGGTGGGCTCCGGTTTCCCCGGAGCCCCTCCGGATCCGCGCGTGGCTCGCCGCGCCGGTCGCGTGGGACCTCTATGACCCGCTCATGATCGAGGGCGCGCTGCAGTACGTCGTCATCGTGCGCGAGACCGGGCGCGTGCCCGACGACGTCTTCGCCGGCTGTCCGATCTCGGCGCCGATCGAGGACACGGACGTCCCGATCCCGATAGCGGATGGCGAGGTGCCCGGCTGCCCGTTCCCGATCGCGTTCGCTTCGGCGGGCTGGCCGTCCGTCGACGCGGCAGCGTCCGTCCGGTGGCGCCGCCGCCGCGTCCGGGCGGATAAACTCGGGGCGACGGTCATCAATCCCTCGGTCGGCGAGACGAAGGCCTCGAACCTCCCCGCCCCCGTGGTCGTCGCGCACTGGGTCGATTGGTGGGTCATCGGCGATCGCGCGCGCCTCGAAGACCTCCTCCGCGAAGTGCAGACGATCGGCGGGAAGCGCTCCGGAGGCCTCGGCCACGTGCACGGGTGGGAGGTCGCGCCCGGCGAGCCGTGGCACTGGTTCGGCCCGGGTTGGCGCCTCATGCGGCCGCTGCCGGCGCACTTCGAGCTCGCGCAGCGCACGACCCGCCACGACGTCCGGGAGGCCACCGTCCGCGCGCCGTACTGGCACCCGCGGACCCGCATGCTGTGCCGCGTGCCGGTCCAGCGACTCGGCGAGCGGGTCGACGCCGTCGAGGAGGTCTCCTGTGTCGGCTGAGCCGGTGCTGGACGCGCACGACCGCGCGGTCTGGGCGCGATGGATGGTCGTGGCGGCGCGCCACGCGACGACGCTGGCCCATCGGCGCCGCGTCGACCAGGCGCGCCGGCTCGTCGTGCGCTGTCTCGAGGAGGCCGGCGGCGACGCCGCGGTCATGTGGAGCGGCGGGAAGGATTCGACGGCGATGGCGCACCTGATCACCGTGGAGACAGGCGCCGGTGTCCCGCTCGTGAGCGAGAAGGACGATCTCGACTACCCGGGCGAGGAGGCGTACGTCGAGGGGCTCGCGAAGGAATGGGGCGCCGAGCTCGAGATCGTCCGCCCCCCGATCTCGCCCGCGGACTGGATCCGCGACCACGCGCACGAGCTCGACGTCGCCGGCGATCTCCACTCGCGCGCGGCGGGGCTCAGCAAGGCGGCCTTCTATGGCGTCGTCGAGGAGGCGACCGAGGACCGGGAGGCGATCTTCCTCGGGCTGCGCGCCGAGGAATCGCGCGGCCGCGCGCGGAATCGTTGCTTCAACGGCCTCCTCTACCGCCGTCAGGCCGCCCGCGGCCGCGAGCGCGGGCAGCTCGTCTGCACGCCGCTCGGCGACTGGGAGGGTATCGACGTCTACGCCTACGCGGTCGCGCACGGGCTCGAGCTGCTGCCGGTCTACCGCTGCGTCGGCTTCATGCACGAGCGCGAGCCATGGCGGGTCCGCAAGAGCTGGTGGATCCCGGGCGGGGCGACGAGGCACGGCGGCGCGGCCTGGCTCCGCCGCTACTGGCCCACCCTGTACCGGCGGCTGCGCGAGTGGTTTCCGGTCGCGCAGTCGTACGCCTGACCCGAGGGAGATGATGAATACCGCGACCGACATGATTCGGACCACGGAGGAGCGGATCGACGATGCCGTCCGCGCGATCCGGCGGTTAAGCGCGGCGCCGGCGGATGTCCGAGTCGCCGTCTACAACCGCCTGACGCGGGAGATCCGCGCGCTGGTCTCGGACGTCTGTGACGACCCTGTTCTCGCGATCCAGCTTCTGCCCGCCGAACGCGTCCGGGCGAACACGTACAACCCGAACGTTGTCGCGGCGCCGGAGCTGGACCTCCTCGAGGTCTCGATCCGCGAGGACGGGGTCACGATGCCCGTGGTCACCGTCGAGGATCCGGCGGCCGCCGAGTGGGAGGTCGTCGACGGGTTCCACCGCCGGAAGGTGATCACCGAACGTCTCGGCCGGCGCTACGTGCCGTCGTCGGTGATCGATCGGCCGCTCGCCGATCGGATGGCGGCGACGGTCCGGCACAACCGAGCCCGGGGGAAGCACCAGGTCGAGCTCATGGGCGCGCTCGTTCGCGCCCTCCTCCACGAGGGGTGGAGCGACGAGCGGATCGCAAAGCACCTCGGCATGAGCGTCGAGGAGCTGCTCCGGCTGAAGCAGGTCGTCGGCGTCGCACGGCTTCTCGCGGCGCCGGAATACACCCGCGCATGGACGGGACGGGATGGCGAGGATCTACCTGACGACCCGGCCGTTTGACGCGGCGCTCCTCAGCGACCCGGACCGGGCGTTCGCGGTCGTCGCGCCCGGATACCCCACGCCGGTCGGGCTCCCGGTCGTCGAGCTCGCGACGCTCCTCGAGCGGCGGGAGGAATGGCTCGGCGCGCCCGGGACAATGGTCGTCGTCGGCCTCTCCCGGCTCATGACACCGTCGAACCGGGTGAAGCTCGGCCAGGTCCTGCTCCGGCCGCGGCCGCATCTCCACCGCATCTCCGTCGACGAGGTCCTCTTCGTCTCCGAGCCGTGGCGGATGTGGTGGCACTTCTACGCCGTCGGCGCCGAGCGCTGGGGTTTCACGGACTCGTTCCTCGCCGAGACGCGCTGGAAGAACGCGCACGAGCTCCGCACGTCCGACCCGTTCGGCGTCGAGGCGGTCCTGCGCGCGATGGATGGGGTCGTGGCCGGCGACGAGCCGTTCCGGTTCCCCGAGATCGAAGTCGAGACGATCGAGGCGCCGTCCCGGGTGCACGCCGATTACGCCGCGGTGAAGGAGGAGGCCTTCGCGAACGAGAAGACTGTCGCCGGGATCATCCGCCGGCTCGCCGCATTCGCTCAGCAGGCAGAACCCCGCCGGGCCGTACCGACTCCCGCCCGGCTTTTCCGGCGCGGCGCAGCCGTGCCCCGGATCGTCGCGACGGACCTGCCCGTGGACCGCTACCTGGTCGGGCGGCTCCTCGAATACGTGACCCTCACGAACGCGATCGCGGACAAGGCGGAGGCTGCCGGATGGTGACCACAACCGAGTCCGTGCTCGACGCGGCGCGCCGGCGGGTTGCGTACGTCTTCGACCACTTCGGCCGAGTCGTCATCTCCGTCTCGGGCGGGAAGGATTCGCAGGTGCTGTGGCACCTCGCCGTGACCGAGGCCGAGCGGCGTGGCCGGAAGGTGGAGGTCTTCTTCCTGGACCAGGAAGCGGAGTACGCAGGCACGATCGAGGTGATCGAGCGGGAGATGCGGCATCCCGCAGTCACCCCGCGTTGGTTCCAGGTTCCGCTTCGGATGACGAACGCGACGAGCCACCGCGACATCTGGCTGCATGCGTGGGGCGAGGGCGAGGAGTGGATGCGGCCGAAGTCGGAGATCGCGATCCACGCCGCCCCGGGCGCACCCGACCGGTTCTACGACTTCTTCCCCTGGTTCGAGGCCTCCTCACCGGAGCCGACCGCATTCCTCGTCGGGCTCCGTTCACGCGAGAGTCTGAACCGGTGGCGGGCGGCGAAGGCGAACCCGGGATATCGCGGGATCGGTTGGAGCACTGCCGCGCCCGGAGAGGGGAACTACCGGTTCTATCCGCTCTTCGACTGGGCATTTGGCGACGTCTGGAAGTACATCGCCGATTATGGCCTGCCCTACAATCGCGTCTATGATCGGCTCTATCGGCTTCGCGGCGTGAACGAGCGGACGATGCGCGTCTCGTTCCTCCTGCACGAGCAGTCGTACCGCGCGCTCGCGACGCTGCAGGAGATCGAGCCGGAGACGTACGAGCGGCTGCTCCGCCGGCTCGGCGGGACGCACTTCGCCGCGCTCTACGCGGAGGAGGAGATCTTCAACGCGCGGCGCCTGCCCTCGCGATTCGCCTCCTGGAGGGAATACCGGGACTACCTGGTCGCCTCTACCCCGCTCGAGCAGATGGAGCGGATCCGAAAGCGCTTGGAGCGCCAGGGCGACGACGAGGCGACGTGCAGGGAGCACGTGCGCCAGCTCTTGATCAACGACTGGGAGAACAACGTCCCGGTGCGACGTCGCTCCCCCGAACGGCTGAGAGAACTCTGGTGGGACAGGCTGTGACCTGGCGCGACGTCGTCGTCGCGATTCCGACGATGCCCGAGCGCAGTGCCTTGCTCGACGAGCTCGTGCGGAGGACCGTACGGGAATGCAGAGGAGCTGAGATCGTGATCTGGCGCCACTCGCCGGGCGGTGATCCTCGATCTGATTTCCCCACCCTGATTGAGCTCGCTCTCGAGATCGATCGGCCGCTCATTCTGGCCCTCGAGGACGATGTCTGGCTCGCTCCGAACTTCGGCGTTCAGGCCGCGATTCCCCTGCAGCGGATGGCGGTCGCCCCCGAGGTCGGCGCGGTCTCGCTCTTCTCCAGGTCCAGCCAGGACATGGCCATGCTCGAGCGGGGCGAGCGGTGGCGGTCGCAGCCGCCGAGCTCGTTCTGCATGATGCAAGCGGTGCTGCTCAGGGCCTCGGTGATGCGCGGATTCGGTGAATGGGCGCCGGCTTGGTACGAGGCGCACCCGGAGCACCGGCATGCCGCGGATCTGCTCCTGGGCGCGTGGCTTTCGCGCCGGCGGGCGAAGATGCTCGTGCACGTGCCCTCGCTCGTGCAGCATCGGGCCGTGCCCTCCACGCTACCGGGCCACCGGGGGATCCGTCAGTCCGAGACGTATCGCCGTGTATTTGGACCTGTTCCGGGAGAGGATCGATGACCCTCGAGGAGATCATCCAGCGGGCGGCGGCGGAAGGCTGGCGGATCCGGCCGCCGACGCTGAAGGCCGTACCGATCGTCGCACGGGAGGAGGACGGGCGCGAGCGCCCCGTCGGATTCTACTGCCCGCATCCCGCCGGCCGCGGCCGGATGAGGGTCGGCCCGATCTATGTGCTTCCCGAGTACCGCGGCCGCCGGCTCGCCGAGCAGGCGTATCGAGACCTGCACGTCCCGCTCTTCGCGTACGTGCACGACGGCAACACGGCGTCCCAGCGGCTACACGAGCGGTGTGGGTTCGCACGCTGGTATCGGGGACGCGGCGGATGGTACTGGGTAAGAGATTGAGGCCCGCGTGATCGCCGGTCGCTACTTCGTCACGCCCCACGCCGTCGAGCGATTTCGCGAGCGCATTGCCCCGCACCTGAGCTACGGCCAGGCGCTCGGCGCGATCATCCGTGGACTAGAGGAGACCACGAGCGAGCCCCGCCCGGCGCACAGCGGCAAGGGCTACTACGTTCGCGTTCGCCGCCCGTACGCGTTCCGGGCGCTGATCGTGCCCGGCGACGGCCCTTTCCCCGCAGTGGCGACGGTGATCCGGTCGGGTGCGGGGCGTGGCGGAACCCGAGAGCGAGAGCGTCGGCGCCGCGCACAGCTGAGAGACGCATCAACGCCGCCAACGCGGTAAACGCTTGACCATCAACGACTGAGGACGCACCTTGAAGCTTGGAGGACATTACACGACTGGGCGCAGCCCGCGCACCGTCCACGAGGACGGGGCTCGGGCTGTTATCCATCTAGGCGAGGGAGACGTGGTGTACAGTTCCGCGGCGATCGAGCAGCAGATTGCCTGCCCATGCGGCCAGTATCACTGGCGCGAGGTGATCGCCGTCGCCGCGATCGGCGTGGTCGCCTTCGAGCGCAAGTGCCGGCGCTGCAGCCATTGGTACCTGATCGTGGTCCGCGTGAGCGTAGGCATCCGGCCGAGCGCCCGGGTCGTTGCGAAGATCCGCAAGCGGGGGCGCGGCGAGGCGGACCTTCGCCTCGCTCTTCAGCAGGTGCCCGACCTCACCCCGGATGAGGTCGCCTTCCTCCTCGAGGTCGCGCGCTCGCTCTCGGCGGGCGAGAAGGCGAGGGCAATGACATGAGCACGGACGGAAAACATTGGAGCGCAACGACTTGCGCGGTCGCGGCCTACGGCGCCCCGGGCGCCGGCGGGGCGGCCGCCCCCTCCCCGCGGGTCCTCCCGGCCCCCCCCGGGGCGAGGATCGCGCCCGCCCGCGACATTTCGCTAGTCACAGGCCCTCGCCGGGATGGCTTCCGTTTCCGGCGTGACTGACCGTGCGCCGTGCAACGCGTCAACCAGTCGGACCTCTCGCGCCTGCTTGGGCTCACCACCCGCCAGATCCGGAATCTGGAGCGGGACGGCATTCTGCGAGCCGAGATAGATGCCCACGGGAAAAAGGTTTACCCGTGGCCCGAAAGTAACCATCGCTACATCCAGTACAAGGTCGAGGAGGCGAAGGGCAAGCGCACGTCGGTCGAGGAGTCGATCCAGGAGGCGGAGCTCCGCGCGGCCATCGCCGACGCGGAAATGAAGGAAATCCGCCTCGCCCAGCTCCGGGGCGAGGTGATCCATATCGACGACGTCGAGAAGCTGGTCCGAGAGCCGCTCGAGACCGCCGCCGCTCTCCTCAAGTCCTTCAAGCACCGATGGTCCTCGGTCCTGGTCGGCTGCGAGACGCCGCAGGAGGTAATCGCTCGCCTCGACCCCGCCATCGAGGAGGTGATCGAGGCGCTGCGCGAGGCGGGACAGGAGATCGAGGGCGAAGGCGCAAGCGACGACGATGCCGATGAAGAGGCGTAGGACCACCCACCCGGACGCCCTCGCCGCCTGGCGATCCAGGATGCGGAAGGTCTTTGAGGAGACGTTCCGTCCCTCTCCGAGGCTCACGCTGAGCGAGTGGGCCGACCGCTACGGCGTCGTTCCGAACACCTCCGCGGAGCCGGGGCGTTTCCGCCTCTCGCGTGTCCCTTACCTCCGCGAGCCGATGGACGCGATCTCGGACCCGACGGTCCGGGAGATGGTCGTCATGAAGCCGGCCCAGGTCGGTGCGACGGTCGGGCTCATCGGGCTGCCGATCACCTACTGGATCGACGTCGATCCAGCCCCGGTGATCGTCGTGCAGCCGACGCAGGAAGAGGCGGAGAAGTGGAGCAAGGAGAAGCTCCAGCCGGTCCTCGAGGACACAAAGCGGATCCAGGGCAAGATCGCTCCCCAGACGTCGAAGTCGAGCGACAACACGATCCGCTACAAGAAGTTCGCCGGAGGCTGGATCGGCATCATCGGCGCCGAGTCGCCCCGCGGCCTCCGGAGCCGGTCGGCGCCGCGGCTCTTCTTCGACGAGCGCGACGCGTATGCGACCTCGGCCGGCGAAGAGGGCGACCCCGCCGCGCTCGCGGAAAAGCGCACGCTCACCTTCCCGAACGCCTTCATCTGCACCATCTCGACGCCGATCAAGAAGGGCGGTCCGACGTCCCGCCTCTACGAGATGTCGGACAAGCGGCGCTACTACGTGAAGTGTCCGCACTGCGGCCACGAGCAGGTGTTACGTTGGGGCGGGCCGGACGAACCGTACGGCATCAAGTGGGAGAAGGAGGAGGTCCATCCCGGCGAGTTTGTCCACCGCCCCGAGACGGTCTACTACCTCTGCGAGAAGAACGCCTGCGTCATCGAGGAGCGCCACAAGACGCGCATGGTGCTGGAGGGCCGTTGGATCGCCGAGAATCCGGGCGCTGCGATCCGCGGCTACCACTTCAACGCGCTCATCTCGCTCTTCCCGGGCGCGAGCTGGGCGAGGCTCGTCGCCGAGTTCCTGCGCTCGAAGGATGACCCGCTCCTGCTCCAGGTCTTCTACAACACCGTACTCGCCGAACCCTGGGAGGAGAAGACCGGCCAGGAGGTCGATCCGAACAGCCTTGCTGCCCGGGTCGAGGAGTATCGGGACCCCGAGGGGCACCTGGTCGAGGTGCCGATGGGGGTGGGGCTTCTTACGGCCTTTGCGGACGTGCAGCACGACCGCATCGAGGTCCTGATCCGTGGGTGGGGAGACCGCGAGGAGTCCTGGATGGTGGCCCACCACCGCCTCTACGGCGACACCTCCCTACCCCAGGTCTGGCAGCAGCTTGACGCGCTCCGAAAACGAGTCTACGTCCACGAATCGGGCGCCAAGATGCGCATCCACGTGCTCGGCGTCGACTCGGGCGACGGATCGAGGACGAACGAGGTCTACGATTACGTCCGCCCCCGCCAGACCGAAGGCGTATGGGCGACGAAGGGCCAGCCCTCCCGGCAACGCGAGCCGATCAAGAAGTCGGCGAAGCCGAACAAGCAGGGGATCCGCCTTGTCCACATCGGCACGCACCCGATGAAGGCGACGCTCTTCGCGCGGCTGCGCCTCACGTGGGATCCCGATCGGCCGGTCCCGTTCGGGTACATGCACTTTCGCGCGGCGAATCCGGAGTGGCACAACGGCGCCGACGCCGAGTTCTACGCGCAGTTCGGCCGCGAGGAGCCGCGCCGGAAGCGCCTGCCGAACGGCGACTGGGTGGTGGAGTGGAAGAAGAAGGGGGCGAACGAGGCGATCGACCTCGAGGTGGGCGTGCTCGCCATGCTGCACGTCCTCGGCCCCGCGGTGCGAAACAACCTTGGCCAGCTTGCGGAGATGGTCCGAAAGCAGGGCGAGGCGCTCCGAACGGGCAAAGCGCCGCCGGCGCCGGTGCGTCGGCGGCGCGGACGGGTGCTCTTTTCGGCGACCGGATCGAGGTAGGCACCGGTGGCCTCGCGGCTATTGACGCGGTGACTTGGACCGCGTAGGTTCTGAGCGTCGCCAGATGACTGGCGATCAAGACATTCCACGACTGGGCGCAGCCCGTTCCGCGAGACGCTCGCGGCGCGGGCTTTTTGTTGGCCCCGCTCCGCGGAGATCCGCGGCGCGGGGCTTTTCTCGTTCCCGGGAGAGAGTCGGTGGCGACGATCGCTGAGCTCGAGGACAGGCTGGCCAAGGTCAACGCGGCGATCGACCGCTTGCTCACCCACGGCCAGCAATGGGTGCAGGGGTCTCGTCAGCAGGTGGAAGCCCAGCTCGCGCAGCTCCGGCACGAACGCGACTACCTCGAGCGGCGCATCGCGCGTCTCAAGCGCGGCGGGATTGTCGCGCGGAGGGTCTCGCCCCGTGTCTGAGCGCACGCTCCTTCGCCTGCCGGGCAAGGGCCCGAACGTCATCGACCGCGTCGTCGAGTTCTTCAGCCCGACGGCGGGTCTTCGCAGGCGGCGCGCGCGAGCGTCGCTCGCGCTGAGCTCCGGGCTGATCCAGTACACCGGGGCCCGGGGCGACCGGCCGCAGACCCAGACGTGGACGCCGGCGGCGGGGTCCGCGGACAGCGACACACTGCCGAGCCTGCCCGCGCTGCGGGCGCGGTCCCGCGATGCGATCCGGAACTTCCCGCTCGCACTGGCCGCCATGAACGCGGCGATGACGGAGGCGGTCGGTCCCGGCTTCCGCGTCAAGTCGGTGATCGACCACGAGGTCCTCGGTCTCACCGAGGACGAAGCGCAGGCGTGGGAAGCGAGAGCCGAGCGGCTCTTCCGCATGGCCGCGCGCAACCGCCAGCTCGACTTCGGCCGCCGGCAGACCTTCACCGGCATGCAGTACACGGCGCTGTGGTCGGTGCTCGAGTCCGGCGACCTGCTCGTCGTAAGGCGGCAGCGAATGCGCCCGGGCGACCTGGTCTCGCTCAAGATCCAGCTCGTGGAGGCCGATCGGGTCTCCAACCCGAACGACAAGCCGGACACCGACCGCCTTGTCGCCGGCGTGGAGATGGACGATGCCGGCGCGCCGGTCGCCTATCACGTCCGCAGCCGTCACCCTGGAGACGACTGGATCGCGCTGACGACGGGCCCGGTGACCTGGTCGAGAGTGCCGGCGTGGGGCCGGAGGTCCGGCCTTCGGCTCGCCTGGCTGATGTACCGGCAGACCCGGGCGAATCAGACCCGCGGCGTGCCCTACCTCGCCCCGATCATCGAGGCGCTAAAGCAGCTCTCGGACTACGGCACCGCGGAGCTTCACGCGGCCGTCGTCAACTCGCTCTTCGCGGTGATCGTGAAGAGCCAGACGCCCGAGACGGCGCAGTTGATCGAGCAGCCGGACGTCGGCGGCGGGGATGATGCCGAGCTCAGCCCGTCCCGCGCCTACAAGCTCGGGTCTGGGCTCGTGATCGAGGGCGCGGACACGGACACGTTCGAGTTCGTCGATCCGAAGCGCCCCAACCACAGCTTCGAGGGCTTCGTCCACGCGTGGATGAAGCAGATCGGCGCGGCGCTCGGCATCCCGTTCGAGGTGCTGATCAAGCACTTCGGCAGCTCGTACTCGGCGAGCCAGGCCTCGATGCTCGAGGCGTTCCGGTTCTTCGAGAGCTGGCAGCAGTTCATGGTCGACGAGTTCTGCCAGCCGGTCTACGAGCTGTTCATCACCGAGTGCGTCGCCGTTGGGCTCCTCGATGCGCCCGGTTTCTTCGAGGATCCGCTGATCCGCGCGGCGTGGCTGGGCACGAAGTGGATCGGCCCCCGCCGCGGCGTCGTTCGGCCGGACATCGAGATCCGCGCCGCGAGAGATGCGGTCGACGCGTGGCTCACGACGGCCGAGGACGAGTCGGCTCGGATCTTCGGGGCTGACTGGGAGCACGTCTACGCGCAGCGTGGCCGGGAGGTCCGCCGCCGCGACGCCGCGCTCGAAGGGTCGCCCCCGACCGAGGAGCGCGCGGGAAGCTCGGAGACCTCGAACGACGCGGGCGCAGACCTCGACGAGGAGGACCTGTGAAGCACCAGCGAATCATGGAGTACCTGTGCGCGGCCCCGTGGCTGATCGAGGAGTCGTGGCTGCGCCTCATGATCGCGATCGCCGAGGGCGACGCGGAGATCTCGGAGCTCCTCGGCAGCCTCGGCGCCCCGGAGGCCGCGGTCCAGGTCCGAGAGGGCGAGCCGTACGACGAGGACGGCCGAATCGTCGTGCGCGACGGCATCGCGATCGTTCCGGTCTTCGGCCCGCTCACGAAGCGCGCCACCCTGCTCTCTCGGGTGAGCGGGATGACGAGCTACGAGACGCTCGCCCGCGACGTGGTCCGTCTCGCTGAGGACAGCGCGATCGAGGGCCTGGTCTTCGACTTCGACACGCCGGGCGGCGCGGTCTGGGGCGTCGAGGAGACCGGCGACATCCTCTACGAGCTCCGCGGCACGAAGCCGATGATCGCCCACGTCGGCGGTCAGGCCTCGTCGGCCGGCTACTGGCTCGCCAGCGCGATGGATCTGATCGTCGGCACCCAGACCGCCTGGGGCGGCTCGATCGGCGCGCGCATGGTGATCCGCGACTACACGAAGGCCGACGAGAAGTCCGGGATCGCCACCTACGACATCGTCTCGAGCAATGCGCCGAAGAAGCGCGTGGATCCCGGCACCGCGGAGGGGCGGGACCAGATCCTCGAGATCCTGAACGAGGTCGAGTCGGTCTTCATCGCGGCCGTCGCACGGAACCGCGGCATCTCCGCGGAGCGGGTGATCTCCGACTACGGCCAGGGCGGCGTCCTGGTCGGCCGCCACGCCGTCGAGGCCGGCCTCTTCGACCGGCTCGGCAGCTTCGAGTCCGCGCTCGCCGTCGCGGCGGAGCGCAGCCGCGCCGCAAGCCGGCGCATCCTGCCCGCCGCCGGCGGGTCCCTGTCCACCGACATTCAGCCAGAGGAGGGCGAGATGTCGCAGCAGCAGAGCACGCCCGCGACGGCGACCACGAACGCGTCCGCCGCGGGTCAGGAGGTCCGGGTCGAGGTCCGAAATCCGGACGTCAACCTCGCATACCTCGAGCAGCACCACCCGGGTTTGCTCGCCGAGATCCGCCAGGCGGCCGCGGCGGCCGAGCGCGAGCGGATCGTGAAGATCCAGGCGAGCGCGCTCCCCGGCCAGGAGAAGCTCGTCGCGCAGCTCGTCGCCGAGGGCGCGAGCGTGGAGGCGGCCGCCGTCCGGCTGCTCCAGGACGTGCGCGAGCGTCGGCTGAGCGTCGCCGCGAGCATGCGCGCCGACGAGGCGGACGTGGATGGCCTCGAGGCCGGAGCGTCGGCGACGGGCGCCGGCGCCGACGAGGGCGACCCGGAGGCCAAGGCCGCCGATTTCATCCTGAACGCGGGCAAGGCCGCCCGCGCCACCGCCTGAGGAGGTGAGCATGGCCGAGTTTCGCAAGGGCACGCCGTTCCTGCCCGACAACCTGATCGCCGGCGAGTTCCCGCGCGTGGCGAAGACCGTGACCATCGCCCAGAGCGCGGCGCTCAGCCGCGGCGCCGTCCTCGGCAAGATCACGGCCTCGGGGAAGTTCGTCCTGTCGGAGGCCGACGCGGAAGACGGGTCGGAGACGCCCCGCGCGATTCTCGCCGAGGACGTCGACGCGACCGCCGCCGACGTCCAGGCGACGGTCTACCTGACCGGCGAGTTCTCGACGAACGCGATCACCCTCGGCGACGGCCACACCGTGGACTCGGTCTACTGGGCGCTGGCCGACGTCGGGATCTTCCTCACCCCCACGACGGGAGCCTGACACTATGACCGAGGACCTGCTGTATTCCACCGGCGCCCTGCGGCGGGTGGTCCAGAACCTCGACGAGCCGCGGCTCTTCCTGCTGAGCAGCTTCTTCACGCTCATCCAGGAAGAGACGAGCGAGGAGATCCACTTCGACGTGGACCTCTCGAAGCCGCGCCTCACGCCGTTCGTCTCGCCGAAGCGCCCCGGTCGCGTCGTCGAGCAGACCGGCTACCGGACGGACACCTTCAAGCCGGCGTACGTCAAGGACAAGCGCGAGTTCGACCCGTCCGCGCCGCTCAAGCGCGTCATGGGCGAGCAGATCGGCGGGAACCTCTCGCCGATGGAGCGCCGGGCGATCAAGCTCCGCCAGGAGATCGCCGATCAGCTCCTCATGCTCTCGCGCCGCGAGGAGGTCATGGCGTCGGAGGTGCTCCGGACGGGGAAGGTCACCGTCACGGGCGACGGCTATCCGACGAAGGTCGTCGACTTCGAGCGGGATCCGGCGCTCACCGTGACGCTGACCGGCACCAGCCGGTGGGGCCAGTCGGATGCGACGCCCGTCGAGAACATCGAGGACTGGGCGACGCTGATCCAGGACAAGTCCGGCGCGGTCGTCAATCAGGTCGTCATGGACCCGGCCGCGTGGCGGCTGTTCCGCGTGAACGATCGGGTCAAGGAGCTGCTCGACACCCGCCGGGGCTCCGCGTCCGTGGCGGAGATCGGGCCCAAGGACGCGCGCAAGGCGCGCTTCATGGGCACGATCGGCGACTTCGAGTTCTGGGTCTACCAGGACTCCTACGTCGACGACGACGGGCAGGTGAAGAAGGTGCTGCCGAACCACACCGTGATCATGTCCGGTCCGGAGTTGCTCGGCACCCGGTGCTACGGCGCCATCCAGGACGAGAAGGCCGGGTACACCGCGACCCGGTACTTCATCAAGTCCTGGCTCGAGGAGGACCCGGCCATCCGGTGGCTGCTCCTGCAGTGCGCGCCGCTCGTTGTGCCCTACCGGGTCAACGCCTCGCTCTGCGCGACGGTCGCGTCGTAATGGCCCCCGTCGTCGAGGCCCTGGTGACGCTCGTGGGGGGTGGGCAGACCACTCCCCCGGGCGGCACCCACGAGGTGGACACGCAGGAGGAGGCCGACCAGCTCGTGGCGCGCGGTTTCGCGCGCTGGCCAAAGGAGGCCCCGAGGGCGGAGGCTGCGGAGGAGACGAAGACCGAGGACGCGGCGGAGAGCGAGCCGGAGCCGAACGTCGCGATCGCTTCGGAGGAGAGCGTCGTCGAGAGCACCGATGGGGAAGAGGGTGGCGACGACGCCTTCGAGGAGGAGGAAGAAGAGGACGAACGCCAGGGTGGCGAGGTCGCGGACGGCGAGATCCTGTTCGCGAGTGCCGCGGCGAAGAAGCTCGCCGAGGCGGAAGGGCTCGCCCCCGAGGACTTCGACGGCGTCGCGCCCTCGAAGCCGAACGGCTACACGAAGGCCGACGTCGAGAGCGTGGCGGCGCTGAAGCGAGCGAAGGAGATCGCCGGCGGCGCAGCCGACGAAGAGGAGGCGTAGGACGTGCCCGCGGTCACCAACCACCGCGTCACGATTTACCGCCGCGTGCCGGTGACCACGCCGGACCGGGCGCGACTCACCCGGTGGCAGCGCGTCGCGGTCAATGTTCCTTGCGACATCCAGCCGGCGAGCGGCTCGGTTCAGCAGGAGCCGTACGGCAGGCGCGCGACGCGGCGGGTCCGGGCGTTCTTCGCCTCGGGCACCGACCTCCAGCCTGACGACGGGCTGGAGGTCACCGCCGGCATCGGCCCGCGGCGGTGGTTGGTGGCGGACGCCGGGGACTGGGGGCCGCCCGGCGACCTCGAGGCGGATCTCGTCGAGACCGACGAGAGGTTCGACGAATGACCCCGGCGCTCCAGGGCACCATCGATCGGCTGGCGGGCGACCCCACGCTCGCCGCGCTGGTCGGATCTTTTGCCGATGGGTCGGGGCCCCGCATCACGACCGGTTGGCCGTGGGACGTCGTGGATCCGGAGGGATTGCCGGAGGCCGCCCGCCGGGAGCTCCCGCGGGTCACGGTGCTGAAAGCGACCGATACCATCCGCCGCCCCGGAATCGGCGCCTCGCAGATCCAGGTGGACGTCTGGGTCTGGCCGGTCGGGGAGGGCGGCGGGGCCGGCCGTCTCTCCGAGATCGATGCGCGCATCGTCGAGCTCCTCGACGAGGCCCACTGGGTGTGGGAGGGGCTGCGGCTCTACGCGATCAGCGAAACCGCGCTGGATTTCCCAGCGGCGCCGGGCGAGCCGCTCCGGCGGATGAGACCCTTTGAGGTCCGGTACTCACGTATCTGAACGAGGTGGCCAAATGCCGTACAGCAAGCAGTTCAGCGCCCACGGCATCATCGAGGTGGGACACTACACCGGCACGAAGGGCGGGCCCTACACGGAGACCTCGTGGGGTCTCACGACGCAGGACGGCGCCCGGCTCACCGGCACGGTGAACACGGTGAAGCAGCGGTCGGGCCAGGGGACCGGCGCGATCGACAGCTTCATCAGCGAGGCCGACGTGCAGCTCGTCGTCGGGCTCGCGAGCGCCACGCTGGACAACCTCCGGCGCCTGCTGGGGCTCCCGACGTCGGCGCTCGAGGGCGACCTCGAGGACCAGGTGGAGCCGACGGAGGAGATCCTCACCGTCCGGGGCGATCAGCTCGGGACCGAGGTGCTGTCGATCTACGTGCGGACGATGGGCCCGATCGGGCCTCGGACGTACCGGTTCCCGCGCGCCAAGGTCGCGAGCCTGCCCGAGCTCAACATGAACCGGACGGCCTACACGGAGCCGACGGCGACCTTCGACGTCTACGAGGTCAACGGGGAGCTCTACTGGGTCGAAGACGCCATCGCGTGAGGTGAGGACATGGCGAACGAGAAGACGTTCCCGGTGCGGATCGTCCGCGGTCCGTACGTGTTCCGCGGCCGGTCGATCCCGGTCGGCACGGTCGTTCAGGTCACCGAGGCGCAGTTTCGCGCGATGACCCGGGTGAGCCCGCCCTACGCGGAGCGGGTCGAGGCAGGCTCGCCGGCCACGCCGGTCGCCGAGGCCGGCGAGCCGGTCGCGGCGCCGAAGGAGCGGCCGGCGTCGAAGAAGTAGCGCGCCGTGCCGGCGGACGTCCTGACGGCGGAGGAGCTGAGGCAGCTATGCGGCCAGTACGAGGGCACGCTCCGCGCCTCGTACGCCGAGGCCGGAGGGCTCCCCGCCGAATGGGCTGCGGAGCTCGCACAGACGCCGGCGGACACGGCCCAGGGCGCGCTCCGCCGCTACGGGCTCCTGCGCCACTACTACCTGACCCGGATGCAGGAACTCAAGCGCGCGGACGCGGAACCGGCCGACGCGCTCGAGGCGATGCGCCAGCTGCTTCGGCGCGAGCCTGTCCGGGTCGAACTCGCCGGCCGCGTGGTCGAGGTCACCGGCCGCAGCTACGCGGCGATGTACGAGATCGCGGCGCACGACGCCGAGATCCGGTCGATCAGCGCGGACCTCGACGTCTGCGGACGGCTGGCCGCGGCCGCGGAGGCCGAGCTCGCCGAAGGGCCCGGGTGGAGGAGAGCCGCGACGCTCCGGCGCCGGATCCGGAAGCTGCGACGGCTGCATGCGCGGCTCTACCGCGAGCTCCGCATCCAGCGCCGCTGGCTCTACGCGCACGCGCTCACGCCGAGCGGTGCGCCGGCGACCTCGCCGGACGATGCGCCGGAGTGGGTTGACGAAATCGATCCGCAGGATGACGCCGCGCTCCTCGCGGCCGTGGTCGAGGTCGGGCACCGCCGCTACGCGCGGCTCGGCGACCCACCGCCGCGGAGGCGCCGCTCGGGAGAGAAGGCTAGCGAGGAGTTCGGGTGGGCGACGCTCTTCGCCTCGATCGAGCGGCAACAGAAGCTTCCGGCCGGGGCACTCTACGACGTCGATCTCTTTCAGCTGCGGGCCTGGCTGCGCGCCGGAGCCCCGCCCGATCCCCTGGAGGATTGAGGTGGACGAGATTCGCTACGACGACGAGTCCGACGCGGTGCTGGTCGCACTGGCGACGGAGTACGCCCCGCTGGTCGAGGCGATGGCGGAGACCGTCGTCGCGGAGATCCAGCGCGAGCTCGATTCCGCCGCCCCATCGGGTGAGACCTACTACATCCGCCGCGCCGCGCACGATTTCCGTGCGGAATGGCGGCGGAACCGGCGCGAGTTCCTCATGGCGAGCTACCGGGCAGCCCAGGAGGGCACCGTAGCACCCCAGGGGCCGGCGCGCACGCGCGCGACGAGGACGTACATCGCCTCGGCTCCGGGCCAGCCGCCGGCCTCGCCGACGCAGCGGTACCGCAATTCCTGGCACGTGAGCAAGGTCGTACGCCGCGACGACGTGCTCATCGCTTCGGCCTTCAGCAAGGCGAAGGCCTCGGACGGCCAGCCGCTGGGCGTTTACCTGGAGTACGGCACCACCAAGATGCGTCCGAGGCCCCACATCCGCCCGGCGCTCGAACGAGCGCGCGAGCGGGTCCGGCAGATGATCGGCGACGTGGGGGACTTGTGAAGCTGCGCCGCTGGATCCGCCACGCACGGGCCGTGGCCCGCGAACGCGCCGAGCGGCGCGCCGACCTCGAGCGCCGCGTGAGCCGTGCCCGGCTCGCCGCCGCAGGCCTGTCGGAGAAGGATGTCTCGCTCGCGATGCGCCTCACCTACGACGTCTGGAGAGAGCGGCGGCCGTGGCGGTGGCTGCCGGGGAGGGTACAGCTCGTCCTCTTCGGTATTGCGGCGCGGCGCCAAGTCGCCGAGCGCGCCTCGCGAATGCGGAGGTGATCCGTGGCCGATATGAAGGCGGGTACGCTCTGGGTTCCGGCGCGGCTGGACTTCCGTCGCTTCAGGCGGGAGATCAAGGAAACGCTCCCGAGCGAGGCGAAGGCGGGCGGACGTGGCGCAGCGTCGGCGATCGCCGAGGGGCTGCGGGCCAATCTGCGCACGGCCCTCGCCGGCGCGCGGGCGGAGCTCGCCAAGAGCGCGATCGACGAGAAGGAGTTCCGGAAGCGGAGCGCCACCGCGGCGAAGGCGTTCCTCGACGGGATGAACGCCGAGTTGCGAAACAAGGCCGGCAGCCTGCGCGAGGGGCTCGCCCGCGGGCTCATCAATCCGGAGGAGTTCCGGCGGCTCAACAATGCCGCGAAGCGCGAGTTCAACCAGGGCGTTCTCGCGGCATTGAAGGACATGCAGCAGGCCGGTCTCCAGAACACCGAGGAGTACAACCGCCTCCAGCGCGCGCTCAAGAACGTCGGCGAAGCCGGCCGCAGGGCGGGGACAGAAGGACAAAAGGGCATGGGCCTCTTGGGCCGCGCCGCAGCGCAGCTCAAGGCGAACGTCCAGGGCCTCGTGAGCTCCTTCGCCGCGCTCTTCGCCATCGACCGAATCCGGCAATGGGGCACGGAGCTCATCCGCTTCGCGAGACAGCTCCGCGACGACGCGACGCGCCAGCGCGCCGTGTGGGAGGCGAATGCCGGGCATGTCGGGCGGACCTTTGAGGAGATCCAGCGCTTTTCCCGACAGATGCAGCGCGAGACGTTCTTCGGCTCGAACGAGATCGACCTCGCGATCGCCCAGCTGCTGACGTACAAGAGTATCCAGGAAGACGTCTTCGAGCGCACGATCAAGCTCGGCGGCGACATGGCCTCGGTGTACGGCGGCATCGAAAAGTCGGTCGAGGCGCTCGCCCGGGCGCTCGACGACCCGATCCGCGGCCTCGGCATGCTGCGGAAGATGGGCTTCACCTTCGATGACGCCATCATCGAGCAGGTCAAGCGGCTGACCGAACAGAACCGGCTCTACGAGGCGCAGGTCATCATCCTCAACCAGCTCGAGGCCGAGGTGGGCGGCGTGGCCGCGGCCATGAAGACCGGGTGGCCGGCGCTGCTCGATAACGTCTCGAAGAAGTGGCAGACGCTGAAAGCCCGGCTCGCCGAAACGGTCGCGGTCCCGGTCGTGAGCTACGTGCTCGGGATCGCCGATGCGCTGATCGACCTGGATGACCCGCTGGATCGCTCGATCGAACAGCTTCGCCGGTTCGGCGAGGCGACGGAAGCGGTGGCCGTGGCCCTGCTCTCGGAGCGCCTCGTACGTCTCCGCGGGGAGGTGGAGACGCTCCGGAAGGAGACCGAGGGGGCGCAGTTGGTCGTCGGATCGGAGACGATCGTGCGCGGCGGCGCGGGTCGCCACCAGACGATCGATATCGGGGGCATGTCGGCCGCTCAGCTCGATCGCACGATCACGGAGACGCGGCGCGCTCTCATGCAGGCCGAGGTCGACCTGGCCGACGCGAGGGAAAAGGGCGACCGGGTGGCGGAGCGCACGGCGAATGCGGAGCGTCGCAGACTTCAGGCGCGGATCGACCTCCTGGAGGAGTACCGCCGCAAGCAAGAGCAGCTCCAGGCGAAGACCGAGGAGTTGCGCGAGACCGAAGAGGCGCTCGCCGATGCCCGGGAGCGATTCAACCTGCGCCGCCGGCGCACCGCGATCGCTGAACGGATTGAGGAACTCCGTGCCGCCGACACGCAGCTTACGCCACTGATCGAGCATCTGGAGAAGGAGCTCGAGCGACTCGACCGCGCGCTCGAACCGAAGGAGCGCAAGCGGACCTCCGCCACGCCGACCGAGGAAGAGCTGCAGGAGGGAGAGAAGGCGCTCAAGGCGCTCAAGACCGCCATGAGCGAATACACCCTGGCCGGCGAGCTGGGCCTGCGAGACCTGGCGGGCGCGTCCGACGAGGTGCGGGCAGCGCTCCGCGAGCTGCTCTCGCTGCAGCAGCAGATGGAGGATACCGAGACGCAGCTCGCGGCCATCCGGAAGGCCGGCCTCCAGGTGCCGCCGGGCGCGGAGGCGTTCCTGAGGTGGCTGCGCGAGATGCGCGATACCGCGCGCGAGGCGGCGCGGGAACTGATCGACCGCTGGCAGCGGGAGTTGCCGGCCGTCGTCGTCGAGCTCCAGAACTCGTTCGGGCGGATCCCCTCCATCCTGCTCCGAATGGAGGACGGCACGCGCTCGCTCGACGAAGCAATGGACGGCCTAGGGTCCCGAGTCCGTCAGGTCACCGACGCGGAGCGCGAGCTCCTGAGCGCCCGCCTGGCCCGGGACCCCGAGCGTATCGCCCGAGCCGAACGCCGAGTCGCTGACGCAAGGAAAGAGGTCCAGCGGTATACGGCGCAGCTCTACCGCGCGCTCGAGCAGGCCGGCCTGCCCGCGGAGGAGCTCAACCAGCTGATCGAGCGGCTGGTCGAGCTCCTCCAACAAGCCGGCGTGGAGGTCGAAGAGACCAAGGGCCGCTTCGAGGATCTGGCTTCCTACGCCCGCTCGCTGGAGGGGCTGGCTCGCGGCGTCCTTTCGGTCGCCGACGCGATGGGGATCCTCGACGATCGTACCCGCCGGTCGCTGCAAGGAGTGATCGACCTGGCCGACGGAATCGGGAAGATCGCCAGCGGCAACGCCATCGGGGGCCTCGCTCAGTCGATCGGGGGCGTTATCGGACTCCTGGGCGGTCTTTTCGGCGGCGGAGACGCGGACCGGCAGGCCGAGGAGCTGCGTCGCACCCTCGAGGCGAACACGGAGGCGCTGGAGCGGCTCCGCCGGGACGTCAATTACCTCGCGGGCATCGTGGGCGGGACTTCGGGCGGACTCGTGGCCGGCGTCCGCAGGGTGATTGGTGACGTCATGGCGGGTCCCGCGCAACGCCGCCAGGAGGAGATCGACCGACTGATCGAGCGCTATACGGACGGGGGCACCCGGTCGATGACCGACTGGGAGGCGGCCGATATCGAAGCCCTCCGCCGCGCCGCGTCCAAGGAGACGGTTGATGACATTCGCCGAGCCCTGGCTTACGCCGGATACAGCATGAGCGAAATCAAGGCTCTCGCCGAGCGGTTCGGAATCACCCTGAACGACACCGAGGCGTCCTGGCGCATGTTCTGGCGGGCGCTCCAGGAGGCGGACTGGGACACGCTCTTCGAGAGCTGGACCGGGCAGTTGGACCTACTCCGGCGGGAGTTCAAGCTGTTCGACATCTCGGACCCGATCGAACAGCTCCGGCGCTACCGTGACCTCCTCTTCTCGTTCGCGGATCTGCCTGACCATCTTGCCGATGCGCTCGCCGGGTTCGATCTCTCGACCGCGGAGGGGCAGCAGGCGTTCCAGCAATTCATCCAGGACCTCTTCCGGATGATTCAGTCGGGCGAGTTCGAGCTCGCGTGGTTGGGCGGGCTGACGCCCGATGAGTTCCTCGATTGGCTCTCCTCGGCCTCGGACCTGATCGGCGGTGCGGGGGGCGTCGTCGGCGGCGGCGCCCCGGAGACCCGTCTCTCGGTCGGCATCACCGAGGTCCAGGCGAACCAGCTCCTCGCGATCGAATCGACGCAGCTCTACCACCTGGCTGCGATCCATGCGCTGCTCGCCGGCGGGAGCGCCCCGACGCCCTACGTTCCCCAGATCGCCCCGCCATCCGCGGCGGAGCTCTCGGCGGCGCTCGGTCGTACAGGCGGGGCCTCGCCCGGCCCGGTCAGCATCTCCGGGATCAACGTGGCGCTCAACTTCCCCGCTCTGACCGGCACCGCAGATCGGGAAAAGCTGGTCGAGGCCGGAGCCGCTGCGGGGGCAGCGTTCGGAGCGGCGGCCGCAGACCGGATACGGGCGGCCTACCGCGGCCGCGGCGGCCTTGGCTCTCCCCAGTACCGCGCCGACGTTGGAGGACTCGAATGAGCGTTTCCATGCTCCGGCCGATCCGGAGGCCGCGGTTCCGGGATCCGCGGATCCTCTTCCGCTACCACGCGGGCCAGCCGTTCCCTCAGGGTGCGTCGTTCTCGCGGAGCAGCGAGGCGTTGTTTGTCGACGCGGGCGGCATCCTTCGGCGAGCCGCTGTGAATGTGCCGCGCATCGAGTGGCTCGATCTCGACGGCGACAGGATACGGGAGGCGCCAGTGCTTCGACTGGAGCCGGCACGTACCAATGCTTTGGCAGACTCGTCGCGATTCGCGGCAGCGGGTACGGCGTGGGGCGGTGCGAATGGGTTCTCCATCTCGGAGGCTGTGTCGGCCATCGCCGGGCAGATCGCGTACCGACACACGAATCTTGGATCGGCTACATCCCACAATCGTAGCCAGTTCACCGGGTCGTTCACCGGCTCTGCCGACACGTTCTGGTGCCTGATCGAGAACGTGGACGCAGACGTGTCGGAGTGGGGCATCTACGACGGCACCGCCAAGGCGTTCGTCGTGCGAGGGATCTTCAATTGGTCGACCGGGGTGCCGAACGTCACTGTGGGATCAGGGTCCGTCCTCGCTGACAAGCTGGCCGACGTAGGGCCTAACGGCGGATCGCTCTACCTTCTCGCGGTGATAGGCACGGGGACATCGGGAAACGAGCGGTGGGGTTTCATATACCCTACCGGCATAGCTCAGAACACGAAGACGGCCATACTCCACCATGCGCAGATGGAGGCCTCGATAAGGGTACCTACCACGCCCATCGTGACCGACGCGTCGGCACGGACCCGAGCCGCAGACTCGCTGTCGTGCGAGTGGCTCCATCGGCCGCAGGCCCAGACCGTCTATCTGCGGGGCGTAGAGCGCGGCAATGCCACGATGGCCTCCTTCTCATTCGCCCTCTGGGGCATCTCCGGCGGGGGAGCGCGGGTCGGCCTCTGGGGGACCACTCTCCACCCGAACGGCTACATCGCGGAGATGGTGAACCACAAGAACCAGTTCGCCACCTCGCTGTGTTCGCAGTCGTTCGACCTGAACGATCGTTTCGAGTTCTTCCTGCGCATATTCGCAGACGGGTCCGTCCGATTGGACGCCGCACGGAATGGGGGACCGGTGGTCGTGGGAGAGCACCAACCGCCCCCGACAGGAGGGCTGGCGCCCGAATGGGGGGCACCGATCATGTGGATCGGGGCGCGGGCCGCGGGCAACGCAGGCCTCTCCGCGCTCCGTGATGTTCTGGTCCTCCGGGGCGCCGACTGGACGCCGGATGAGGTGAGGAGGCTCGTGGGATGATCTCCGTCAACGGCATCGACCTCGGCGCGCTCGGATTCGTCGCCCAGACCCGGCGGCTGCCGCGGCTCGCCGGCCAGGCGAGCACCGTGGTCGACGTGCCCGGCGCGATCGGCAGCCTGGTGGTCGGGGGCGCCGCGGGCGCCGGTCGCATGACCGTCGACGGCACGATCGTCGCGCCGGACCGGCAGACGCTCCTCTCCCGAATCGACGAGCTCTCGGCCGCGCTCCAAGGTACCGGGATCATTCGGCTCTCGGATTACCCGGGCCGCGAATGGCACGGCATCTTCCAACGCGTCTCGGCGCCGGTCGAGGAGCTCGCCCCACAGTGGACCTCCCGGGCGGCACGCGCCACGCTCGAGTGGCTGCTGCCGGACCCGACCGCGGTGGCGACGGTCGAGACCATCCTTGCCGGTCCCACGGCGCTCCTGAAGCTCGGCACCGCGCCCTCGCCCATCGCCGTCGACGTCCAGGCGACCTACGGCGGGCCCATCTCCAAGATCGTGGTCGAGGTCCTCGCCGGCACCGACGTGCTGCGCTCGCTCACCTGGACCGGCTCCCTCACGACGCCCTCGCGCTGGCGAATCGACGACGAGAGTTACGCCGTCACGGTGAACGGTGCGAACGCGATCGGCGGCCTCTCGGCCGAGAGCACCTTCCCCGAGGCGGACCCGGCCGAGCGCGCCGATCGCGTTGTCGTCACCGTTACCGGGGGCGAGGCGCAGGTCGTCGTCCGCTACCACAAGCGGTGGTGGTGACCCATGGCAGCCAAGCGCTATCGCCTGGAGATCTGGGACCGGACGGGCGCCACCCGGCGTGCCGTGGTCGGCGCCGTATTTCGTGCGGAAAGGCGGCAGGTCCTCAAGGGCGAGGAAACCCTCAACGTCGAGATCCCGGCCGACGATCCTGCCGTCGCCGAGCTCTCGACCGGCGCGGTCCTCCGCCTCCAGGAGGAGGGATCCGCGACCGGATTCACCCTCTGGCGTCTGGCGGGCCGCCACGACATCCGACACCCGGACGGCCGGCGGTCGCTCGAGCTCTCGGCGGACGCGCTCTGGATGGACCTCCGGCAGGGTTTGGTCCGGCAGGTCCTGGCCGGCGGGCGCCCGCTCTTCACCTTCGGGCTGGTCGGGCTCACGCCGGCGAAATGGCTCCAGGACTTCATCCTCCCGAGTTACGACGGCGATGCAATCGCCTTCCAACTCGGCATCGTGGAACCGACCGCCCCGGTCGACCTCTCCTTCGACCGCACCACGCCCCTTGCGGCGCTGCGCGCCCTCGAGGAGGCGGTCCCGGGCGGTGCCGAAGCGCAGTTCCGCCTCGCGGCCGACGGGTCGCACTACCTGGTCGACCTCCTCCACCGGGTCGGGCAGACGAGCGGCGGCGCGGAGCTTCGGTACGCGAAGAATCTCCGAGGCCTCGAGCGCCTCACGGATGAGGCGGACGTCCAGACGCGGCTCTACGCGGCGGGCGCAGGCCTCCTCACCCTCGCGGATGCGGAGTGGCAGATCGCCACGGTCGCCGGCGCCACCAACGCCCGGGTGCTCACGTTCGCCGGACCTCACCCGGTCTTCGAGGACGGCGCCCACGTGGGCCTCTGGTTCTTCGTCGAAGGCAAGGGCGCCTATCCCATCACCGCATCGAACGCCGCCGCAGGCACGCTCACCGTCAACGGCTCGGGCCTCCCCGCCCTCGCCGCGGGCGACGTCGGGAGGCTGGCCACCTCCGCGGCAGGCGATCGGCTCGCCTACATCGAGAGCCCGGCCGGCCGGGCCGCCTACGGGGTCCGGACCGGCGATCTGGTCGCCGAGGACATCCCCGACGCCCGGAACCTGGTCCCGAACGGGGACCTCTCGATCGAGGCCGCGGGACTGCCCGCGAGCTGGTCGAAGGTGGGCACGCCGACCGTCACGAAGTCGACGGATCCCATCTACGCCCGCCAGGGCGGCACGGCGTGGCGCGTCCAGGCGACGGCCGACGGGCAGGGGCTCATCTCGAACGCCTTCCAGATCTCGAACCCGGAGGATCGCCCCTACATCGCGCTCCGCGTCGGCGCGACGGTGGTGTCGGGCAAGATCCGGGTCGAGCTACGGCACCAGAACGGGACGATCTACCCGGTCTCGCAACGGCCGTCGAGCGAGGGCCTCGGCGTCTACCTCGAGCTCACCGCGGGCCCCGTCCACGACGAGCCTCTTCCGGCCGGCACCGCGCAGATCGCCATCGTCGCCCACGGCGGCGCCGCGGACTTCTACCTGGACGCCGCGATGGTCACCCCGGTCGTGGCGAGCGATGTCCCCGCCTTCGTCGCAGGGGCCGGCGCTCACGTACTCTGGCAGCGCGCGGCGGCCGAGCTGGACGAACGAAGGCGCCCGCGAGTGGAGTACCGGGTCGACGTCCTGGACCTCTACCGGATCGACCCGGACGCCTTCGCCTTCGACGAGCTCCGCCTCGGCGATGACGTGCAGCTCCGCGACGCGGAGATCGCGCTGGATACGGTCCGGATCGTCGAGCTGGTCCAGGACCTGGTCCGGGCGGAGACGACCCAGGTCGTGCTCGCCGAGAGCCCTCGCAGGCGTATTCCTGACCCGTACGGGCCGCCTCCGCCTCCGATCGGGGGCACCCGCCCGGGCCCGGCCACCGGCGCGCCTGGACTCGAGGCACCCGCCGTGCTCCAGGTGCTGCGGCAGTGGAACGGGGATGCCGGCCAGCTCACGCTCGGCGCGATCGGCAGCGCGAACGTCGCCACGCTCGAGCTCCGCGTCCGCACCTCACCGTCCAACCCGTGGCCGTCCTCGCCCACGGCGACGATCACGGGCCGACAGGGCTGGTTCGCGCCGCCGCAGCCGGTGCCGGGAGAGACGACGCTCTACTACCAGGTCCTCGCCCGCGACGGCCGTGGGGTCGCCGGTGAGCCCGTGGAGGACTCGTGGAGCGTTCTGACCGGTCCGCAGGGCCCCCAAGGCCCGCAGGGTCCTCAGGGTCCTCAAGGACCCGAGGGCCCGCCGGGCGATCCGGGGCCCCGGCTTCACGCGTACGTGGAGTCCGCGACCCAGCTGTCCGGCACCGTGCGCATCATCGCCTTCAATTCGGCCGGCGGCACCTCCGGGCTCGAGTACCGGACTCGGGAGTTCAAGCAGGGGGACACGCCTCCGGCTTGGGGGGTGTACGCCGCGCTGTCGGACGGCACGACCACGGTGCAGATCACCCGGTATGGGCGCGACAGCACGGTGTTCGAGGTGCAGGTGAGGGACGCGCTCGGCGTAGAGTCCAATGTCGTTCAGGTTGTCCTCTCCCCGTGGCTGCAGCCCATGGTCGTGGAGGGCGACCCGCTCACGAAGCTCGGTGACCGCCACGCGGCGAACATCTACCGCTCCGCTGCTGACCCGACGCCGCTGTCGTCGATCACACAGCACCTCGGCGCCGACGGGCACGCGCTGCCCACGTTCAAGGCGAGCGACGGGGCGGGGCCCAAGCTGCTTCCGAAGGGCGTGGTCAGCGGCACGGTGTTCCACAAGCAGACGGTCGTCTTCGGGGACACGTATCAGGACGTGCCCATTATCATCTTGATCCCCAGCACGTCCTACGAGGGGCGCAACAGGTGGGGCACCATTGACGAGGCGGACAACGGGTATGCGGATGACCCGATGCCGACGGGGGCTCAGATCATTCAGCGCGTGGTGGCTGTGGCCACGACCTCCGGGTTCACGGCTTTCTGCCGACTGATCGCGCGACAGAACCCGCAGCAGAGAACCGCCGTCTTCACCTCCCCCCAAATGCTCCTAGCCGTCGGCGCCACGAGCGGCCCTGCGTCCTTGTCGGCCGACGTGCCGAGCTACGACGACACGTACACGGCCGTCTTCCACGTGGTCATCACGAACAACAGCCCCAACGACTTGGCGTTCGTGGACGTGCTCGTGGCCGTGGAGCTGAGCTTGAACAACGGCGCGTACTCGGAGCAGCGCGCCGTGTGGTTCGGGGCACCGGTGGGCCCGGGTCAGATCGCCGAGCTGTTCAACCAGACGATCACCGTGGGTGTCGTGGGGATCGATCCTGGTCCGGGAGGCACTCAGGTTGATCGATTCCGACTCAAGCTCAAAGACATACTCATCGTCGGGGCGTCTCCTCAAGACATCGCGGTACAGGTGACCGCCGTTCAGATGCGGTGGCACGTGGACCCCGGCGCCAAGTACGCCTCGATGACGCCGGGGGAGGACATCGACGGAGTGCAGTTCTTCGTCATCTCACAGGGCGGGTCGCAGCAATCGTGAGGGGATAGCCATGGAGCGGACGTATCGGACCCTGCAAGACTTCATCGACGAGGGGAAAGCCGGGCCCTACGCCTCTAGGATCTTGTATCCCAAGGGCACGCCGATCCCGCACTTTCGGTGTCGGTGCGGAAGGGTCGTGACCGCCGATATGATGCTGGATCTCTGCCCGGAGGGATGCTCTGGCGTGCCCGAGGAGCTGAGAGGGCACGACCGCTTCAGATGCGACGGCTGCTGGACGCGGTGGCGGTGGCGCGAGCAGATCGGCAGAGACGAGCTGCGCGCGGCCACCGGCCAGCCTGTGCATTCGGAGGGGTCGAGGGCGCTGTGGTGATTACTGCACGTAGAATACAATCCCGTCAGGGTGATCGTTGCCGTTAAGCCACATGGTGAGCACCGCGTTTGGCCCTGTGCACCCCAAGCCGGGCGTGCAATAGCCGCCGGGCCAGCTTGCCGCCTCGGCCGGCACCGCGACACGCCACCCCGTGCCCGTTGGAGTTGAAGGTGTAGGATCACCGGCTCGCTTCCATGCCCACGACACGGATGTGGATGCAGCCAGGTCGGCTGGCGCGATCTCGTTCTCGTACGCGTCGTATCCGGCACGCAGGTAGTCAGGAGCCCAAATCGTGTCCCCGGCTATGACCGTAGGAACGCCGTTGGGTGTCGAGAAACGGACCGCCGGCCCCGGCTCGAACGTCGCAGTGAACACGGTGTCCACCCTCGGCTGGCCGTCGACCACGAGGCGCACCTCCATACGGCACTCGCCCGCGTAGGTCCCGCGCTCCCAGAACGTGGTCACGTAGCCCGAGTCGTCGGGGATGCCGCTGTCGAGGAACGACGCGCCGCAGTGGCGGCCGATCGGGTCGTCGGGTTGCACGACGCGGAACGTGACGGCCGTATTCGATGGCAGCACTGTGAAGCTTGGCGCGAGCGGGTCCGAGGACCGCGCCGCATACGCGCCCGGCGCCTGGCCGTTGATCGTGATGCGCGCGACCAACGGTTCGGGCAGGACGTTGGTCGGCACGGTCGCGGCCGGGGCCAGCGTGCCCGCCGAGGCCGAGGGGGCCGGGGCGGGCGCCACCGGCGCGCGCTGCCGGTCGCCGCTCACGATCTGGATCGAGAGCTGGTCCGGGCGCGCGATGTCCGGTCCATCGTCACGATCCCGGCCACACGCCCCGAGGGCGAGCGCGGCGAGGGCGAGAGCTGCTGTTCTGCGGATGAGCACGGTTGGCCTCCATGTTGAGGGTCCACACATCTAAGATGCACGAGCCGCCGACAACATTGCAATCAATGCCGGCGCGGGCCGTTGCACGGTCGCCCGGCCGCCGGCTCCGCTGGCCGCGCGCGGTCGTCATCTGCCCGCGTTGCGCCGCCGAGGTAAATGTGCGCGTGCCACCTTGGACCCGCCGGACCGTTGACGGGTGGCCAGACGCGCGCGTGTGGTCACTCGTCGAATGCGCGCGGCACCATCCCGTGCGCGTGACGGCGGGCGATGTGAGACGGGCAGCGTAGATCGTGGAAAGGTTCTTGCGTCGCCGGCAAGGTTAACCCACGGGGTTGCGTGGTTAACCGTTGTCGGTTACGTTCTTAACCTACTGGTCGCTGTGTTGGACCGACTCGCAGGTGTTATGAGAGCCATGCGCGCCGCCTTCTTCGCGATCGTCAACACCCCCGTCTTCGCGGGCATTGCCCGGACGTTGGACATCGGCGGGGCGCTGAACGAGCCGCATCCATACGAGCGGTACGCCTCGCCCGAAGAAGCCGGCGCTGCCACAATGTTCAAGGTGTGGCGCGCCGTGGGCGAGGAATTGGAGGCGGCCACCCGCGCGTTCGACCCGACCGTCTCCACGCATGGGCCGGGCGAGTCGTAAGAAGAAGCTTGCACGAATCCCCAACCGGCAACCTGTCCCGGCCGGCACCCACCCTCCCGCCCCTGTCATGCCCACGGGTGGCAACCCCACCCATGGCGTAACCGTCACCAAGGAAGAAATTCTGTACTCGGGGCCGATTCCGGACCCGGAGACACTTGCGCGCTACGGTGAAATCGTGCCGAGCGCGCCCGAGCGCATTCTGACCATGGCGGAGAAGTTCGCCGATCATCGGATCCGGGTCGAGAATCGTGCGAGCTGGACCGAATCCATTCAGCGCGTCGGGAGCTTCCTCGCCAGCACGGGAATCGCCCTCTACGCCATCACGGCGGGACGCCAGCTGATTGAGCAGGGCCACGACGCGAAAGGTCTGGCCACGATCATCGGCACGCTCGTGGTGCTGTTCGGTGCCCTGCGCGCCGCGGCGGCAACGCGAAACACCCCGACACGCCAGCAGCGGAGAGCCCAAGTACGCGGCGACGTTTGATGTTGCGTCGGATCCCCACACGCACTAGACTGGTAGTAGGTTAGGCGGGCGTCGGCCCGCCCCATATAGACGGCCTGGACGGCCCCCGGCTCGCCACCCACACACGGCGAGCCCGGGGGCCGTTTTCGTTTCATCCACCCCCGGAGGCGTGATGCGACTTCCCAGCGACGTCCGCTCGAGCGGCTACCTGCGAGCCGCGCTCGTGGCACCGTTCGGCCGCCTCGAGGAGGCGCCGGTCTGGAGCTGGATCACCGGGACCGCGACCGCTGCGGTGCAGCTCCTGACCGACGTACCCCTCCTGGGGCTGCTCCTGATCCTCATGTTCGTCTCGCTCCTCGACTTTCTCCTCGGCTCCGAGATCGCGCGCCGGAACGGGACGTACGATCCCAACCTCGCCCGCGGCGGGATGATCGGGAAGGCGACCGGTGTGCTCCTGGTCTTGATCGTCTGGTCGGTGGAGGCGCTGATCGATGCGGCCGGGTTGATCGACACCCACGCGGCGCTCGCCACGGCCCTCGCCGTCGTCCTTCTCGCCGTCGAGATCGAGTCGTTCGACCAGCACCGGGAGACGCTGACGGGACGGCCGACCCCGCTCATTCGGCCGATTATCGACTTCCTGCGGGGGTTCGCGGAGGGCGCGATCCCGCGGGCGGGATCGGCAGGGAAGAAAGGAGGCTGACGTGCTCGTCTGCATCGATCCGGGCCACGGCGGGACGGACCCCGGCGCCGTCGCCGGCGGCGTGCGGGAGGCCGACATCGCCCTCGACTACGCCCTCGCTGTCGGCACGCAGCTCGAGCGAGCCGGCCTCGCCGTGCTCTACACCCGGACGACGCACCGCACAATCGACCTCGCCGCGCGGACTCGGGCCGCGAACGAGGCCGGGGCCTCCGTCTTCGTCTCGCTGCATTGCAACGCGAGCGCGAGCCCGGCCGCTGAGGGCGTGCAGATCTTTCACTGCCGCGGGTCGGCGCGCGGCGAGGCGCTCGCGCGGAGGGTGTTCGACCGGATCGCGACGGTCGTGCCCCCGGAACGATCCTCCGGGGTGTTCCCCGACGAGTCGCCGGCGTGCGGCAACCGGCGGCTCTACGTCCTCCGCGCGACGCGGATGCCCGCGATCCTGATCGAGCTCGGGTTCCTGACGAACCTGACCGATCGGACGCGGCTTCTCGACCCTGAGGCGCGGGACTGGCTCGCCGCCGCGATCGCGGCCGAGCTCGAGAAGGCACCACAACCCTGACCCCTGCCCCGGAGAGACCGATGAAGGTGGAGATCCTGGAGACGCGACTCCGGTCTCGAGACCCCGTGACCGGACGCCACTACGACCTCGAGGCCGGCGATCGGGTGACGGTCTCGGATGCCTGCGGCTCCGCGTGGTGCGCGCGCGGATGGGCCCGCGATCTCGCCGGCGAGGTGCCGACCGGCGAGCGCGTGGTGCGCGGGGCGGTCGTGCGGCCGAAGACGGCGGCGCACGCGGCGAAGAACATGAACCGGAAGGGGGACTGAGATGCCGAAGGCCGCACCGGACTACACCCTGGACGGCACGCTCGAGCGGATCGCGGAGGCGAATCGCCTCTACGTCTGCAGCGACGAGCCCGCGAACTTCGCCGCGATCGCCGCGGTGGCGCTGGCGGACGTGGAGCTGACCCCCGGCGCCGGGAACGGGGACTTCGTGATCGGCAACGGCGACGTCTCGGGCCGGAAGATCACGATCGCGCAGCAGGCCGACATCCCGATCACGGCGACGGGAGAGGCCGACCACGTCGTGCTCGCCGACACGATCAACTCCCGGCTGCTCTACGTGACGACCTGCACGCCGCAGTCCCTGACCCAGGGCGGCACGGTGACCGTGCCGGCGTGGAGCGTGGAGATCTCGGACCCCCAGTGAGGAGACGAACCCCATGACGCCCAAGCTGACCGCCGAGGGATCCGGCTACTACCGCGTCTTCGTGGATGGGGCCGAGGTCTCCCGGCACACGACCGAGCGCGAGGCTGTCGAATCGTCACTCCGCGCCCTGGCCGAACACCCCGGCGCCGCGGTCCGCTACACCCACGACTACGTCGTGCGGGTCGAGGCGGACACCCCCGCGCCGACGCCGAAGCCCGAGCCGGAACCCGAGCCGGAACCGCAGCCCGAGCCGCCCTCGGTCGTCACGCCGCTCTTCGTCGATGACTTCGAGGGCTACCCCGTGGGCGGCAAGCTGAGCAACCACGGCGCGAACGGCTTCCGCTGGGTCGGGCCCCGGTACGTCGAGGTCGCGACGGAGTACGCGCGGAGCGGCCGTCGCTCGCTCCGGTTCCGCTACGGTCCCTATGAGCCGAACGGCGACACGCATATGTGGGGCGAGCAGCGATTCTTGTTCCCGGCCGCGCGGGAGGTTTGGATCGAGTTCTACGTCCGGATCCCAGAGAACTACTACCACAACCGCGGGAACAGCAGCTACAACAACAAGTTCCTCGCGTTGTGGGGGCCGTCCGGCTACAGCCAGCCGCCGGCGGTGACGTTTCAGACCTGGGCGGACGGGAACGGCGGCTCGACGCTCAACGTTTGCCGCACGGAGCCGAACCGGCCGCTGGAGCACTACCCCCGCGTCCCCGGCAACGGCGGCCCGGCGATCGACGCCTCGCACCGCGGCCGCTGGCTCCGGGCCCGAGCTCACGTCCGGCTCTCCGACCCCGGGAAGGCGAACGGGCTCGAGCGCCTGTGGCTCGACGACCGGCTGATCGTCGACGTGCCGAACGACGCGAATGAGGCGCCGGCCGGGCACGAGAATGTGCTCTGCTCCGGCTACCTCCTCGGGTACGACAACGGCCGGTTCCTCGAGGACACCGATTTCTACGTCGACGACTTCCGGATCTGGATCTCGGATCCGGGGTGGGGGTGAGGTAGTTCGTGCCCCAGGTCGTCGGCACCCCGTCGATCCTGCGAATCGGCACAGCGACGCAGGGCACCCATTCGGCCACGACCCCGGCGGGGCTGGTCAATGGGTGCCTCGTCGTGCACGTCTACTGCGCCGACGTAGCGAGTGCGGGCGTGGCGTGGGTCCGGATCCGCACCGGGGGGGCCTTCGGCTCGGGGACGGATGCGGCTCGGGTCGTCAGCTCTCACCCCGGAGGCGATGCGCCGCACTGGGTCGAGCAATGGATCTTCCGGGGCCTGGATCCGAGCACGACGTACTTCGCCGACGTGCAGCTGCTCGACGACGGCGAGCTCGAGATCGGGGTGACGATCCTGGCCGACGTGGACCAAGTCGCGCCCGTTCGGCCGGGGTCGCCCCAGGCGCTGCAGAAGACCACGACGAGCGGCGATCCGGTGATTGAGGTCGCGGTCCCCAGCGCGGATGGGGACCTGATCCTCTCCACGTTCGTCGCGAACGGCAGCCTCGGTTCCCATATCGCGAGCTCCAACCAAACGGTCCTCGCCACAGAGGCATCGAGCGATCTGCAGCAGATCGGCGCCGCTCCCGGCGCGGCCAACGTCACCGTGGGGTGGATTCAGCAGGACGCCGTGGCACGCCTCTGCTCGATCGTTGCCGCGAGCTATCAGCCCCCGCAGGGCGGCGACGAACCTGTCGAACTCGCGCCCGCCGAGGCCGCCCATGCGCACGCGGCCGAGTCCCCGGCGCTCGCCCAGGCACACGTCCTTGGGGTCGCCTCAGCCGCCCACGGGCAGGCGGCCGAGGAGCCCGCACTCGCGCAGTCCGCAATCCTGACCGCCGCAGGCGCGAGCCACGGGCACGCCGCCGGGTCGCCGGCGCTGACCCAGGCGCACGTCCTCGATCCGGTGCACGCGCTCCATGGCCACGGCGCCGACGCGCCCACGCTGGCGACCGCCGGCGTACTCGCGGTCGACCGGGCGCGGCACGCGCACGCGGCGGAGGATCTCACGCTCGCGCAGGCGAACCGGCTCGCCGTGGCTGACGCACTCCACGCCCACGCGGCCGAAGCCCCCGAGCTCGCATGGCCGGGGCTCCTCGTCGTCGAGGAGGCGCTGCACGCGCACTTCGCAGGCGCCCTCAGCCTCACGCAGGCGCACGCGCTGGCGGTGGCGGATTCGGGGCACCGCCACCTGGCGGACAGCGTCCTGCTCGGCGGCGCGCTGGTCGCTCGCCCCGAACACATCCATCGCGCGGCCGCGCCGGTGCGGATCCACGGGGCGGCCGCCGGCACCCGGTTCCACCGCGCGAGCTCGAGCTCGCGCATCCACACGGCGAACTAGCCATGCATCAGGTGATCACCGTCCACGCAGACGCCGAGATCGTCCTCGGAAGCGACTTCGCCGGCGCCCTCGCCGACCTTGGCGACGCGACGCTTCAGGGGACTCCGGAGGTGCGGGTGTCGCGAGGCGCGACGCGGACGTACGACTGGGAGCGCCGGCGGTTCGTGCCGGGCGGGCCCTGGTCCGATGTGACGAAGCAGTTCCTCGCCGGAAATCCCGAGGTCAATGGGACTCGAGTCCTATGGACAAAGAAGCGGCGAGGCGCGGGAGAGCAAACGGCCGGGGTCTACGTCGTGTGGTGCCGCGTTCGGACCGACACCGGGGCGTACCTGGTCGATACGTTCGAACTCGAGGTCCTCGACACCGGGAGTGTCCAATGAACATTCCGCGCGGAATACTCTCCGGCGCCCTCGGCGCCGTCCTTGTCGCAGGTCTCCTCTACCTTCTCGGCTGGCTGGACCCCAACGGGGGCGCGCCCCGCTATCGGGACGTCCAAGTCGACTCCGCGGCGATCGTCGAGGATGAGCCGGATCCCGACGTCGGGCTCCTCGAGTCGATGGTCCGCCCTCGTGTCGAACCGGAGACCCGCGCCACCGCGGCGAACGCCGCGGCCGGCGACGTCGCCGCCTTTTGCCAGGCCGCCGGCTACCGGCTCGCCACCTCCCTCGATCGCAGCGCACCCGGGCCTCGCCCACCCGGGACGGCGGGAGGTGTCCCTCCCGGGGACCCCCTCCCTTCCCCGACTCCGGAGCTCCCCACCGCCGCGGCGATGCCCGACGCCGCCGGTCTCCCCGGGGATTCCGCGGCCCTCGCACAGCCGCACTCCGGCCTCCCGCCCGCGCTGCAACCGCGGCCGTCGCCGATCGCCCTCGCGCGCTCCGGACGGATCGGCACCCGCGAGACGGATCTCTGGCTCGTGCGCTCGGACGGCGACCTGGTGCGGGAGAGCTACCGCGTCCGACCGCCGGTGACGTTCCGGCTCGACGGCGACTCAGCGATCGTCCAGGGGACCGCCCTCTGGTGGGTCCGCCCGGCCGCCTCCCTCGCCAGCTGCGCCGCCGGCGGGTGGCTCAGCCTCGAGCTCAACTCGCCGGTGCCGCTGGCGGCAGGGTGCGCGGTCGGATTTTGGATCGCGGTACGATAGCCAGGATGATTCGAAATCCAGCATGACGTAGCCCACGGTGCCTCCTGGTCGGGGTCCGTGGGCATTGTGTTGGGGCGCGCGGGGCGAGGGAATAGCGGGAGGAGACGACCTTCAGCGCAGCGCCCTCCAACGGCCAGCTGGTCATGGACAGACCGGGCGCAGGACGCTATGCTGTCCGCCATGGACACCGAAGATTCGCCGAAGACCCTTCGGCCTGGCCGCGCCCAGGTCATCCAGGCGGACGCGCTTGAGGTTTCCCAGAGTCTGCCGGCCGCTAGCGTCGACCTGATCGCGACGGATCCCCCGTACTTCCGGGTCAAGGACGAACCCTGGGACCGGCAGTGGGACAGCCCCCGGGCATTCCTCGCCTGGCTCGACCGGCTCCTCGAGCAGTGGCAGCGCGTGCTTAAGCCGAACGGGAGCCTCTACGTCTTCGCCGGCCCTCGCATGGCCCGCGAGGTCGGCAACGTGGTCGCCGAGCGCTTCTGCATCCTGAACGACATCGTTTGGGTGAAGAGGCACGGCCACCACCGCCAAGCCCGGAAGGAATCGCTGCGGTCCTATTTCCCGCAGACCGAGCGGATCATCTTCGCCGAGCAGTTCGGGGCGGATCGGGCCTTCGGAGCCGCCGATCGGCTGCTCCGGGCCGAGGTCTTCGAGCCGATTCGTAGCTACCTGGACGGGGAGCGTATTCGGGCCAGCGTCGGGCTCGACGAGTGCAACCGGATTCTCGGGACGCGGATGGCTGGGCACTACTTCGGCCGCTCGCAGTGGACGTTCATTCCCCGGGCCGCGTACGAAGCCCTCCGGGAGGCGTTCGCCGGCCGCGTCGCCGACGGCGTGTTCAGCCGGCCGTACGACGAGCTCGAGGCCGAGTACAGGCGTCTGGAGGCGGAGTACGCGCGCCGGCGGGAGACCTTGGCGAATCTGCGCCGCGCCTTCGGGGTCACGGCCGACGTCCCCTACACCGACGTCTGGACGTTCGACCCGGTGATGTACCGGCGCGGCAAACACCCCTGCGAGAAGCCGCTCGCGCTCATGCAGCACATCGTGACGGCGAGCAGCCGGCCAGGGGAGCTGGTGGCGGACTTCTTCGCGGGCTCAGGGACGACCGGGGAGGCGGCGATCCGCCACGGGAGGGATGTGCTGCTGGTTGAGCTGAGCCCTCAGTGGGCCCGGGTGGCCCGGGACCGATGCGACCGCGCGGTAAACCGAGAGCGGACCGAGGCGGCGGCCTGAGCCTGGTCGCCCGCGCAACACCGCACGGGTAGTAATGTCCCCTGATCACCGGATGCGTTGTACGGGGCGAAGGAGTTAAGGAAGGGGTCGGGTGGATCTGATTCCTTCAGGTCATTGACGACGCAGAGACAGGTATGCGAGCGCCAGGCGCAAGTACGGCGCCGGGCGATCACGACCACTTTCCCACGCCTCCAATTCCCCCTCTTCGACTCCGAGCATGGCCGCAAGGTCGCTGGGGGACGTGCCCAAACGTGTCCGCGCCATGCGTACTTCGTCGGGGGTCGGTGCCCCTCGAGAGATGTCTGTGGAGATCCCTCGCCCCCTGCGCCCCGGCGCCGGAAATCCGAGGAAATCGTACACCTGAAGCCATGACCGCAGCCCGAGGGCGCGCATAATGGTCTCTGCAGCCGGAAGATCCACGGCCACGTTCGCCTCGACGTAGAGTGGCGGACGTCCGTTCCGTTCCGTCCACTCACGGAGCGCCTTAATAACCCGATCCCTAGGCCACAGCAGACCCCGAAGCTCCTTCGGTCTCGATCCGGTGACCTCCTTGCAGATGCGAGAGACGTATCGCTCGTTGAGACCAAAGTCGCGAGCGACGTCACGAGGATGTTCACCTCGCTGAATGCGGGTGGCGATACACCGGTTCCGTTCCGCGATCTGCGGATCCGGTTTGGGGCCACGCTTCTTCATGCTTTGCTTACCGGCTCCTGCTTTGTGTCGAGCTCGGCGGCGAGCGCCTCTTGTGCGCCCGCCCCCTCGACCCCCTCGCGGGTCAGCAGCGCGCCGCGCGCCCTCGCCTCCGCGGTCGCCCACGCCCGATCCGCCCTCTTCGCGCCTCTGTTGTCCAGTGCCGCGGACGATCATGGCTGTCGCTCTCGCTATGATGGTGTGTATCACACCATCCTCGCCTGCCTCGACCTCGTCGCCGAGCCGCACATCGCGTCGTCCAGTCTCGACGATCCATTGTGGCCCGTGCCCGTGGTCACGGCCTCGGCCGTAGCGCCGATCTATATCGGGCCTATCCACGCCCGACGCGTGGACGAAACGCAGCACCCTTCCGCGTCTCGGCGTACCCGCGATGACCGCGTACTCTTTGAGGGTATGCATGGATATGTCTCTGCCAAGGCCACAACGCTCACCAGTTCGTCCCAACGCCCCCCCCCCAAAGGCGTTGCGCCTCGGCGTGTGGGATTCCACTGGACCGCCACGACGTCCGTCCAACCGACAGTACGCCCCGACGGCCGGAGGCATTACGCCCCGTATCGTCGGCTGTTCTCGGCCTTCTCGCGAGCGACGGCACCGACGCCGCGAAGGCCGTCGTCTCGCTCTGCGCCCGGTGGTGGCGCGATGAACTATCGTTCGGCGTCTCGATCGCGACAGGGACTGGGACGTGACCAACCCCCTCGCCGAGTCACGACATCCGGATCGTGAGATCGATCGGCGGCCGCAACCGCTGTCTCGCCGAGAATCGGCTCGCAGCGAGCATGTGCGCCCGTAAGGGGAGATCAAGTGGAAGCCGCAGCCGTTTGCTCGCCGGGAGTCAGCCTCCGGCAGCGTCGATCGCGAGGTCAGCGGGCCGCAGCCACACACTCGCCGAGAGTCGGCTTCCGGGGGTGGCAAGCGCCTCGAGTGCGCCCATGACGTCGCTGCCGCAACCCATTGACTCGCCGAGAGTCGGCTTCCGGGGCCGGCGGCGTAACGCCGCATATCCCAGACTGTTATCGGCCTTCCTGCGAGCGCCGCCCGGCGGCTCTGCGCCGGTGGCGACTCACACTGCGCCTGGCGGTGGCGCAACAGATTGTCAATCAGCGGTTTCGAGCGGCGTGGCGGATTCCGCGACCGCCTCGCCCTTCGCATGGACGAATTCGATCCCGAGCCCGTCCAGCTTGTACTCCAGCCGCTCCCGGAGCTGGTGCCACGGGAGATCTGCGTAGCTCGTAACCTGGTCGTCGTATACCACGCACGCAATCCGCGAGCGATCCGCGAAGCCGGCCAGCATCGCCGTCGCCTCGTGGGTCCAGGTGTCCATCCGTGCCCGATGCTTCCGGCGCATCGGTTCCAGGTCCTCGAGCTGGCGGCGGCGAACCTTGGCGGGCCAGCGCTTCTCGTGCTTGAGGTCGCGCGCGGCCCGCTCCGAGCGCCGCCTGTAGGCGGCGAGCCATTGCCGCACGTGGTCGGCATACAGGTAGTGCGGCTCGCCGTCCTCGATGCGGTACTCCCAGACCGCGTCCTCCACCGTGCGGACGTAGAGCGTACCCGAGCGATCACGCCTGCGATCCTCGCGCGGGAGCCACAGCACCATCTTGGCCATGACATTAGAGCCGCGCTCGTAGATCGCGAGCTCGCCCGCCGCCGCCTCGCCGGCGATCAGCTTCCGCACAGCCGCGCGCTGGCGCCCACGGCCGCCGGTCTTGAGCACCAGGTCCCACCGCCGACCGGCAAGCGGCACCGAGAGAATCAGCCCCCGTCCCTCCTCCTCGCGGATGCTCCAGCGCTGATTGTGGACCGGGTAGGGCATGGGGTAGCGGAAGCTCGGCGGAGAGGCCGCACGTCGCCAGATCACGTCGAAGCGTGCCTTCCGGTACCGCTGCTCCACGGCCTGGAGCAGCGAGACGATCGAGCTCGTGTCCATGCCGGGCAGGATCGCCCGGGCGCCAGGGTAGAGATAGACCCGCGGCATCGGCGGGAGCTTCTCCAAGTCCGGCGTCCGTGTGACGTCGGCCTTCACCAGCTCGGTGATGGCCCAGTTCGCGAGCTGCGTGGCGTTCGACCAGCAGGCGTGAAGCGCCGCACGCAGCTCCTTCCAGTCCCCCTCGAGCGGCGCCGCGATCGGCAGGGTGATCGCGCGGAGTACGTACGACGCGCGCCAGCAGCGGTCACAATGGACGCGCTCGCCCATGCGCTTCCAGCCGCCCGGCAGACGGGGCGCTCCCGCGGCCGTCGGCTTCGTCGCCCGCTCGAGCCCGCACCGGTCGCACCGGGCGGTGATCGTCGGCGCCGTCGAACTCATCGCCCTACTCCCGACCTCCGAGCCACGCCCGGACCCCGAGGTCGCGGAGCACGGCGTCCGTGCCCTCGTCCGCCCGCGACCAGAACCGCTCGGCCAGGTCGACGAGGGCCATGAGCGTGCCGGGCGAGAGCGTCTCCAGTCGCCGCATCAAGCTCTCGGCGTCGACTTTCCACTTCTCGTCCGCCGCGTTCAGCCGGATGTGATCGGCCACGTCCAGCAACACGGCGCCGCGGTACATCTCCGGCGGCTCGACGAGCACGCCGTTTAAGGCGTCGAGAACGAGGAGGACCTCGTTCCGCGTGAGCGGGAGCTGGCGGAGCTCGTCGCGCACGATCGCGTAGTACCGCTCCAGGTCCCGCCGCGCCGTCGAGCCGAGCGGGGCATCGTCGCCGACGCCCATCTGCGCCGAGAGCGCTTCCTGGCGTGCCTGGATCTCGGTCAGTACGCCCTCGGGAGCGCGGAACACCACGCGGGGATTGCCGGGAGTTGGGGACATCTTCGCTCCTTCATGGGGGTGGGTGTTCCCAATTTTCGACCGAAAATTGGGAACACCCCCGGGTTGCGGTTACGCGGGGCGGGCCGGGCTCACGCCAGGGCCCATCGCGCCGGAACGGGGACGCCACTCACCCGGTCCGGACCCCGCCATCGGATGGATCAGTCGTTGCCTCCGCCCTGGAGTACCGGCGGGGTGCCGTCATCGGCCATGCGAAACACGATATCGCGGCCCAGGAACGAAGCGATGCACGTGTAGCCGCGAACCCAGCGGTCATCGCCGTGCTCCGGACAGTCGCCCGCATCGCAGTCCTCGCACGACCGCCCCACCATCCAGTACAAGATGCGGGCGTCCGGCGCCGTCTTCCGCGCCTCGTCGAGGAGGTCGAATGCGGTCTCCGGCGGATTACGCGGCTCCTCGTACCGGCCGGGCACATGATTCATATACCGCCATTCCGGCCGTTCTAGCGCCAGCCGCTCATCACGGTATGTGGCGGCGTGTTCGATGCCTTCCTCCAGCATTCGCTGGAGACGCCGCGAGCCGTACTTGCGGATCCACTCCACTCGCTCCTCATCCGCGCGCCGCTCTGCCGACATCCGCTCGGCAAGAGCACGAATCGCGGGATCGGCATCCTGCAGTGCGGCTTCCACGATCCGATCGATCGCAGCTTCCCGTGCGTCGGCCGCAGCTTCGAGCTCGTCGGCGATCCGCTCGGCCTGTTGGGTCAGCTCCAGGATCTCCGCGGGAGAGAGCATACGCAGGATCGTCCGCCCCACGCTGCCTGTGGCGGTACGCCCATCCTCGTCGGTCGCGACGAGGTTGACAACCGTCGCGTTGCGCGATGAGCCCAACCACGCGAGCCCACAGCCGCGAATCATCGGAAGCTCAGGAGGCTCAGGAATCTCAAGCGGTGGGATCGGCATCGGCGGCTGCTTCATCATTCTGGCCCTCGCCGCCGTCATCCTCACCTTGGCAGCATGGAGTCCGTCTAGGGCCGCGTCGCCAATGCCGTGGACATGATAGATCGTGTGCGACATAGCGTCCTCCTGCCCTCCTCGGGCGGTAGGGCCCGGCGCCTCGCCGGGCGGGTGATCGACGCCGTCCACCTCAGACGACGCCCGACATTCACGCGACCTGCCGTCGCGCCTCTTCCTCGACCTCGGCCCAGATCCGATCCGCGGTCGCGGTGTCTCCCGCATCCAACGCCACCTGGATCTCGCCCTCGCGCCGGCTGAGCAGCTCGGTCCAGATCTTGGCGAGTTCCTCGGACTCGACGGGCTCACCGGCGATCAGGTCTCCGGGGCCGAAAACGTCGAACAACGGGCCGTCCTCGGTCGGTACGAGGGTGCTGGTGCTGTAGTAGGCCATGGTCTCCTCTCGGGATTGCGGAGCGCCTCGCTCCGCGGATCGAGACGGCGCACCTCGCGCCGCCGGGCTGCCTCATTCAGGCCGTGGGAATCGATTCCACGACCTCCGCCTCACCCCATTCGTCGGCGAGAATCTGACGCGCCCGCTCGGGGTCAGAAGTCCCGATGTGGTACTCCCAAGAGATCCCGCCCCGGACGACCGGCCGCATCACGGCGATACCGTCATCGTACAGGACGGCACTCGGATCGCGGCCGTCCCAGCCAGCGGGTTCCTTCCCCGGCGCAAAGCGCCCGACGATCTCGCAAACCTCATTCGGCATCTCTTCCTCCATGGTGGTAGGTCGTGGGCTGACTCACCGGGCCGTGGGCGCCCATCGAACGGCGCCCACGGCGCACAACCTCAGGCGCTCGCCAGCCGCCCGCCCTTCGCGCTGAAGGCGACCCAGCGCGGGCCGCGGCCGTAGGAGCGCTTCCGATCGTAGGTCGTCTCGGAGATCTCGATCCGGCCGTCCTCGGCCCGAGTCACCACCGTCGCCTTGCCCGGGGCGGCGTAGCGGTAGGCGTTCGGAACCCAGCCGTCCTCGTAGACGACCGCCCGAACGATGCGGGCATCCGACTCGATCGCCTTGGTCAGGTCAACGGGGAGAAGGATCGTGGTGGCCATTGGTGTGTCTCCTGTGCTGTGGGCGCCTCGCCCAGTCAGCGGCCGGGCCCCTCGCCCGACCGTCGCCCAGGATTATAGCAAAGGTGGTGCCACCATGTCAACACCCACACCCACCACTACGGCAACGTGTTGGTATTACGAGAGTTACGCGGCGTGCGCCATGCGGTCATAGGGCCGGGGCATGCGCGTGGATGTATTGCAAAATGCGAAACATTCGCATAATGCAACACACAAGAGGGGCGACCTATTCGGGGGCGACCAGGTCCATGAACACACTCTCTCCCACGATCCGTATCGGGTATCCTTGTGCGATCAAGGCCTCCGCCTTACGGTGTTTCCCGCTCTTGCCATCGTTGCCGACCTTTCTCCCGTCCTGGTCACCGACGACCAGGAGGGTGGTCGCCCGGGCCGCTGCCGTGGAGTCCCCGGGGCGGTCTGCGGGGGTGTTCCCGGACGTGTCGCCGGCGTGCGGGAATCGCCGCCTCTACGTCCTCCGCGCGACGCGGATGCCCGCGATCCTGGTCGAGCTCGGGTTCCTGACGAACCCGGACGACCGGGCGCGCCTGACGGATCCCGAGCATCGCGCGAGGGTCGCCCGCGCGATCGTCGAGGGCGTCAGGGAATGGATGGGCGCATGAAGTCCCTCTCGATCGCCACCGTCGCTGCTCTCGCCCTCGGTGTGCTGATCGGTAGGTGCTCTACCGACCGCCCCGCCTACACCCCGCCGGCGGTCCCCGTCGTCGACTCCCTCCCCGGCGACCACTGGAGAGCCGAGGTCGAGCGGCTGGAGGCGCTCCTCCAGGAGCGCGACGGGCTCGTCGACCAGCTCCGCGCCCGGATCCGCGGCCTCGAGGAACGCGCGCCCGTCGTCATCGAGCGGGTGGACACCGTCATCGACGTCCGGGAGGTCCCGGTGATCGTCGGCGCCGTCGCCGATCGGTCGGGACGTCTAGACGTCCTCCGCGTCGGTCCCGCGGACTCCGCGGAGATGCGGCGCCCCGAGATCGCCCGGGGCATAGACCTCTCCCGCTGCGATGACGGTTGGGCGCTCGACGGCGAGCTGGTCGTCTGCGACGTGCCCCGGTTCGGGCACCTAGCGGCGGTCACCCGGCTCGGCGCCGACGTGATTCCTGCAGGCGCGCTTACCCCGGTCGACGCGCTCGGGCGCCGAAGGGCGCCGTACTAGTGCGCGACGTAGGCGCTTGAGACCCGGATGACGACGGTGGGACGGATCAAAGTGGCGGGGGAAGCGGGGTTACGGGTGTGGTGAGGAACGAGGATGGCCCACAGCGGGAGCCGCAGGCCATCCTCGGGCGATAGATAATGGTCCGGTGATCGGGCGAATCAGGCCTCTGCCATCGCTATCTCGTGGCGCTCGCGCAGGAACCGGCCTTTCTCATCCGGATCTGTCCACACTACGACGTTTGACTCCGCCCGGAGCATCTTCATGCCATAGTATACGTCCTCGCTTTCGTATCCAGAATCCGGTAGCTGGACGATAGCGATCGGGTCTATATGGGCGTGCTCTCGTCGCAAATCTGAGAACATGTAGGCGGTCCGACCGGCATGCTCTTTGGGCAGAGAGGTGCGTTTCGTGCTGAAGTCCACGAGTTCCATTACGTACAACCGTCCATTTTCTTGCACGAAGTCCGGCGTGTGTATGTCAACGGCTCGGCCCCGCAACTGAACGTTCTTCCGAATGGGATGGCGCACCAAAAGGTCGTTAGGCGATCCCGCCAAAATGCTCAGCCTCTTGAACGCAGACTCCACATCCTGCTCGAGCTTGGGGGACCGCACGTCCGCCATTTCATCATCACTGTTCGCGATCGCTTTTGCGAACCCGCCCTCCGACACCAGTAGGGAGTACAAGTAAGCAGCCAGCTTGTCGACCGAGTCCTCTCCGGTATCGGTCAACTCTCCGCCGTGAATTACGCGGTAATGATCGCGGCTGGTCCGCACGACGGTCTCGATACCCTTATCCCCCCGATAAACCTGGTCTCGCCAGTACTCTACCCACTGACGGTAAACATGCGGGTAGTCGAACCCTCGAAGTTTCCTGCCGTCGAGTTCGCCAGGCTGAATCTCGCCGAGGAACTGGGCGGCGACCCGCCCATCCTTCTCGACCAATACACCGATGTTTCTCGGCTCCCGCCTGAAAAGGTCCGGCACGTACTGGGCGATGAAGTATGTCGCTACTTTACTCATCGTCACCTCCGGACGAATTCGCTAGAGTTGCTGCTAGCTGGCCCTCGTCCTGAGCGTCCGCCTCCACCCTTGCGTCTTCGAGCATCTCCCAAAGTTCTGGCTGCAGCTGCTGGAACTCGCCCCTGTGCGCGGCCACGAGAGTCAGTAGGTTTCGACGCCGCTCCAGCAAGAAGTCAGTGCAAGAACCGACCAATTCCGTCGGTAACCCCACTTCGGCTGCAGCCCGTACGACCTCTTCAATATAATACTCTGGCACGGCATTGATCCGGTCGTACCAATACCTCATGCCATCGAGGGATGTGATCTCCGATTTGAGGCAATGGCCTCCAATCCCCAGCCTGTCACGATTGTGGTCCAGCCATTCACCGCCCATACCCGCTGGCAGAATCGCATGGCTGTGATCGAATAGCTGCACACGCCTAGATATGGTGTCGTACGCAAGATTCTCGGGGTGGCGATCATGGTTGAGAATCCAGCAGTCGAACAGGATAATTCCGCAGGCCAGCCGGGGATGATCCTCGACGAGGCGTCTGGGATTCGCCGGAGGCAGCGACTGGCCCGCGAGGTTGAAGTTGAGGGAAACGTAATATGGCTCCCCCTCTCGCTCGACAACAAAGCCGGGCGGAACCGGCAATAGGAGCACCCTGGCGAGATACCCACAGATCAGTTCGTTTGCAACTGCGAAAGGTTGGTCCTCTGTGGCCTTCTTCGCCACTCCTGCGACCCCAACGTGGCGGGAGCCCATCACTCCGCGCTCTAAGTAGTCTCCCCAACCCCAGATCTTGTAATGAGTCGCCGGCATTCGACCTCCAGATCTTCATCGCCAATTGTTTTCTTTGCCAATCAGAACGGCGGTCGTACCGATTTGTAGGTCTAGGACGTTGCCGTTGAGCCCGGGGCCCTCCCCGCTCGATTGTACGCGAGGGTTACACCGCGCATGACCGGCAGGGCCGTAGGCGCAGATTGCAATCGATCATCAACGCGTACAGGCTGTCAGTCCGGCCCCCCAGGCGTCCAAGATTGCCTGTTGGACTTCCCAACGAATCTCCTTCCACGGGATCTCGGCCCGACCAAGTTCCGCGGCCGTAAACCGTTCCGGCGTTCTCAGCGTATCCACCGAGGCTCGTAGCCGGCCGGCTCGTCTGCCGTCTCGCCCGTTCGCCCTCGTCTGGTATTCGCTTCGATCTGCACCTGGCAGAGCGCCTGTTGAGCCTGGAGCCGGAGATGAAAAGCCCACCTCTGCCCGATCTCCCAGCCCACCCAGCCGAACAACACTGTCAACGCAACTGCCCAATGAAGGATGCCTGCGCCAAGCACTTTAACGAACATGCTGCCGATCAGGAGTCCGAAACTCCCCGCGGCCAGCGTTGAGGCGACCACGATCCGGTTCGCCGCCCGATAGAGCTTGCCTGCGTACTCCCCCATGATCGACGGGTCGAGTTCGATCGGGGCGCCGAATCACATGTGGTGGGTGGCCGCCGCGGCTATTATTCCGTGACGTACCCCGCGCCGGCCTCCTACGGGATCTCCCCTCGCCAACGTCTCCTTCACTGCGCTCGCGACCAGCATAACTCGGTGTTGCCCGTCATGCCGGCACGAACTGCTTGATCCAGTCCCACGCCTCCTTCGGCAACCAGCCATCTGAGTTGTTCCGAACCTCAATCACAAGAACATAATCGTTGCCATCGATATGCCGCCTTAGACGTGCCGCAAGCTGCGCCGCCGTCTCACGGGTGCTAATCAGCCAGGTCGAATCTAGGTAGTGCCACCAGTTCGGAGACTTCTTGAGTTCCTCGTACAATGGCCCGTAATTCTTGCCGGGCACTTTGAGGTCGTAACTCACGCAATATGCGGCCATCGCGGCTGCCCCCCTCCTGAAGTATCGGAATGAATCCGCCCGGCTTCAGCGGCCTGATTTCGCCAGCCACCTCCCCGTCGACTTTGCACCACCACCCGGGGTCGCCGGGACGGTTGTGGGCGACCGGTCCGTCGAAGCCCCACTGGACGACGTGGCCGGCGGCCTCGAGCCGGGCGGCGAATTCGTGGATGTTGATCATCGGGACTGGAGCTTCTCAAGGATCCGCCGAGCCTCCGAAATGGCCACGGCCCGGTGGAAGTGCTAAAGCCGTGCGGTCGAGCGTACTCAAGCGTTTGATCAACGTGTTCCGCGTTACATGCGGCACTAGGTCGCCGGCTACCACCCCGGCCCCATTGCTCTACGCCACGCGTTCACTTGCTCCCAGACTTCGTCCCGCGTGCCTTCGAACCGCGCTGCGACCGGGAACGGGACCCCGTCCGCGCCGACTTCCGCCCAAACGACGAGCATGACCACGTGGTCTCCGACCGAGAATTCAAGATGCACCCAACGCCCGCCCATGTTGTTGCCACACCCGCTCGACGCAATTTCGCGGCCGCGGATTGCATGCTGATATTGGGAAAGCCAGTCTGAGAGCGGGTAGTACAGCAATTGACCGTCGGGCACACTGGCTCCTGCCGTTTGAATCATCGCCTCACCCCGTTAAAGTTTGCGTCCCCCGTTCACTTCCACAGCGCAACATCCGTTTCGGTGCCGATGCGTGGGACGACAAGGGAGTTCATCGGCGCGCCCCTGATCAGATCCCACACTCCCGGTACAGCCGGATCCGCAGCCTCGCCCGGTCATCCACGCGTGCAGGGTGCCAGTCCGGTCCCCAGTCGTCGCAGATCAGCCGCTCGATTTCCCGACGGACGTCAGCCCACGGCATTCGGATCCGGCGTAGAGTCGCGATCAGCCGTCCGGGCACTAGGTCGGCGAGCGCGAAGAGGTCGGCGAGCCGCTCCGCCCACGTCAGGTAACCGCGGTCGACCAGCCGGACCGGCTCCTCGGCATCGCCAGCGAGGACGTGCCCGAGCTCGTGACGGAGCGCGAAGGCCCGTTCGGTGACCGATAGGTCTCGCTTGATCCCGATCCGGTAGTAGCCTGCGATCGGCGGCGTTACGATCGCGCGGGCCCCCGGCCGCGGCTCGATCTCGTAGACGCGACATGTCGCACCTCGGAGCAATTGCCAGAGCTCCGAGGTCGAGGCGGGGACCGTTCCGCTCGCGTAGCGGGACTGGAACCGTTGGGCGTAATGGACGAGCTGTGCTGCTGCTCGGATCAGATCCCCGTCAGATCTTTCCGCGCAGTATGTCGGCATGCGCCTCGGACAGAATTTCGACGGGCAGCCGCCTCCCCTCCCTGCGGAGATCTGCGGCCACCTTGGAGAGCAGGTCGATCAGGCTGAGCTTGTCGTCGGTCCGCTCTCCGGGGCCGCCGAACGACGAGAGCGTCTGATAGAGTGCGCTGCGGCTGTAGAGCAGCGACTCAAAGCCCTCAACATCCTCCGCCCGCGCCTGCTCCGGTTCGGATCGGCCGCCCTCGTTGCGACGCGCAAAAAATCGTTGTAACGCACTCCGCGTCGGCTCCCTGAGGGGTACGGCGATCTCCCCGGCGCGCCACCTCCGGAGAGTCGGCTCGCTCACCCCCAGGATGCGTGCCGCCTGTCGATTACTCTTTACATGTGCGACCGCATCGAGTGCTCTGCGGACCGCCGCCTCGTCAGAGTGCGTCACAACCCCCTTGACATGCGTCGCAAGTGCGTTATATTGCACCTCGCCACAGGTGATTACCCGCGCATTTGCGCGCTTAATCTCACAGGATGTCGCCATGAACCCACCCGCGCAAGAGTCCCGAACCCAGACCATCGGCATCTCGGTCACCCCGACCGAGAAGCGGCTCGTCGAGATCGTGCTGCTGCGACACCCGGAGATCGATGGCGCGTCGAATCTTCTGCGCTCGCGGTCCCTGGATGACGTGCTGGCGGAAGGACGCGAGATCCTCCGGCTGATCGGCGGTGACCGGGCAATAACCGCGGGCGCTGACGAGGGCGCCGAACAAGCCGCGGCCTGACCGGACGGAAGAAGCCCCGCCGCGCGTCCGGACCACGCACGACGGGGCTGGGGGCAACCGGGCAATGCCCGGCGCCCCCAAACGTAACACCGCCTGACCGAGGGGGCAACCGCAATGCTGACGACGGCGCATTCCACGGGCGCGCAGACTCGCGCGCCACTTCCCCGCCCTGATGTGTCGATGGGCGTGACGAGGCGCAGTACGTCGCGGACGACGACTCCAGGAGCTTCCCATGGCGACCTCCCTCGCGGAGCTGCACGAGCTCGAGGCGCAGATCGATGCCGAGATCTCGGCGATCGGCCTCGACGTGGTGGACAGGGTGCTCTCGCTGATCTCGGCCCAACGCATGGTCGCGTATGCGATCGAGATGGAGCGTTGCCGGGTGGCGGCTGCTCGGCGGACCGGCCCGGCGGCACCGAGTGCCCACACCCGTCGCGATCGCCAATCAACCCGCGGCCCGCTCACCCCGCTGCTGGCCCGGGCACACTGATCGTCGCCACGTGCACGGATTGCGGCGCCGACGTGCCGCTCAACGAGCTCGATGGTGGGGATCGCGACCTGTCCATGCCGTGGAAGATGGAGGGATAGCGCCATGGCCACCAATCACACTGGGGCCGTTGCGTTGCACGATGCCCGGCGCCGGCGCCTCGCTGCCGCAGGAGTCGTGCAGCGGATGTTTCCGGAGTTGCGCGGCGTCTGCGACCGGCTCCGCACTCCGATCAGCCGGGCGCGGAACGGCTACGCGAATCCGGTCGAGCGCCTCGTCGACTACCTGGTCGAGGCCAGGCGAGTCGGCGCGGACCGGGAGCGCGCGGAGAATCTCCTCGCGTTCATCGAGGCGATTGTCGAAGAGCTCTGGCCGGCGGAGGAGATCGACCTCCGGGCCGCGATGCTCCGAGAGCAGGAAGCCGAAGGACGTGCCAACGTGCTCCAGATGCGGGCAATGGACGAACCGGCAGTCCTTTCGGCGTGGGTGGAGGCGGAACTCGCGGAGAATGCGGCGTCGCGGGTGGCCATCGCGGCGGCGCGGGCATGCACGGCAACACGGAGGGCGGCGTAGCCATGGAATGGATCCTGGTCGTCGTCGGTGTCGCCACGGTCTACGCCGGCCTCTTCGGCGTCTTCGTCGCCGCGGGCCATGCCGACGACGCTTCTGAGGCTCTGCACCGAGCCGGTTATCTGACCGTGGCGGATCCCGAGGCGCCGCTCGCCCACGTGACCGACGATTGCACCGGCGATTGGGAGATCGACCGGGCCGCCCGGCGGATCCAGTGCCCCGCGTGCGGCGCCGCCGCGGCTTGGACGCAGGAGCGGGACTGGCAGGCAAGAGACGAGCGGCACGCGAGCCGGCTGCTCGCGCACCTCACCGAGGTCGGAATCCAGAGATACGGCTGCGACCCGGCGAGGTCGCCATGGGCGTGATCCCGGGGATGAAGCAGCTGGCCGCCGCCGAACGCATGATCCCGCCCGGGGGGCAGGCGGTGCTGATATGGTCGAGCGGGGATCGCCTCCACGGCGGCACCGCGTGGCGGGCCAAGGAGCGGGAAGGCCGGGGAGCGCGGGTGGTCGCAATGCTCGGAGCGAGTGGGGAATGGGTGCATCTCTACACGACGACGCAGCAGGACTCGCGCGGAATCGCAACCGAGGAGGAGGCATGCGGATGATCGGATACCTGATCGGCGGCGGGATTCTGTTCGCCGTGCTCGCCACCGCGGCGATTCTGCTGCCGCCCCTGATCCGCGACGAAGTCCGGTGGGGGCGGGTGCGGCGGAGAGTGGGCGCGCAGGGGCGGCGACTCTAGCCGCTCGATGGAAGGAGCGCCGCCGGCTGCGAGGTCCTGGGGAGGAAGAGCAGCCGACGGCGCCGGTGCCCGGACGAAACCGGGCGGCAGTTCAACGATGGAGGAGCCCATGAAGGAAGTCAACGGGGCATCCGCGGTCCTGCGGCCGAAGCGGCCGCGGCGCTGGACGTTCGCGATCGGCCGGTTCTTCGGCCGGAATTCGGAGACGCCGGGGGTGAAGGTCACCAGCCTGTGCGCCTACCGGCAGCGCCGGCGCCCTCTCCGGCCGTTACCGACGCCGCCGGGCGGCGGGAGGGCAGCGTAGCATGGCCCGGCGCATCGACTGGGAGCACGTGGCCGGGATCCTCGCCGTCGAGATCGTGCGGCGGGTGCCCGACCCGGTCTCGGTCGCCGAGCACCTCGACCGAATCGCCGATCGGGTGAGACCGGAGGACGCCGACTACCGCATTGCGGCGGCGGAGCTGATCCGGATCCAGGCGGAGATCCGGACCGGCGTCGACCGGGAGATCGCAGCACCCGAACCGGCCGCAGCCCACGCGGCCTGACCTCGACCACCTGGGCGCCCCTGCAGCGCCTCCACCGTACCAGGAGAGAGCATGGCTGAAGCGACGGCCCTCGCGACGCTCGAAGGACTCGGGACGGTCCCGACGGAGTCCGACATCGAGCAGATCCGGAAAGCGGGCCAGGCGATGATCGCCTACAAGAAGGAGGTGCGGGAGCTCTACCGCACGATCGAGGGGCTCGAGTGGGGATCGGGCAGCTCGGTTGTGAAGGGATCGGACCTCTCGCAGGCCACGCGCTACGCGTTCGCCGAGTTCTGCCGGATCACGCGGGCGAACCCCATGTACCACGTGGACATGATGGGGTCGCGTCCGTACCTGAACGCGAACTACTGGAGCGACCTCATCAACTCCGACCCGCACTTCCACCACTTCGAGCAACGCGACCTCTCGCCCTCGGTCGAGCAGGCGCTGCGCGACCGCGCGCGCCAGCACCGCGAGATCGCGGCGCAGCTCGAGGGGCCCGAGGCGGCGAAGCGGCTCGCGATGGCCCTCGACCTCGAGGAGGAGGCCAACGACATCGCGCTCGCCCGGGCGCAATGGAGCGCGCCCGCGTGGGCGCAGGCCGTCGTCGAGACGACGATCGTCCGCTTCATCAACAGCGCCCCGCTCGAGGCGATCAAGGCCGGACGCATCCTCGACCTGGAGCCCTTCCTGATCCGGGTGACCGAATGCAACTGGGCGGGCGGACGGCCGCCTACGACGGGCAAGCGGAGGGACGGCACCACCTACAGCTACGATCCGGACCCGGTCGGCAACGCGGAGCCGGCCAAGACCGCCCGCACCCGGTCGCTCCGCCGTGCCGCGGTCAAGGCGTTCGCCGCCTGGATGCAGCGGTACGAGGAGCAGATCCGGAAGGCCGAGGAGGCGATCGAGGCGGAGTTCGAGATCATCCGGTCGGACCAGGCGAGCGCGCGCGCCTCCCTGCCCTCCGCCGGCGCGCCGCAGGCGATCCGCGCCGGCTCGGGCGAGCCGGAGGCCGCGGCGGCGGTCGACGCCCGGCCGCTCCCCGTCGAGGGCGCGGCCCCGGGGGCACCCGCCGCGGCGGCGCCGTCCGGATGGGACCGCGACGCAGCGCGGAAGCGGCTCTTCGCGACGTTCCGCGAAGCCGGCATCGAGGGCGATCCGGACCGGAAGGCGTGGGCGCGCACGCACGGGTTTCCGGAATCGACCCGGTATTGGACCGAGGGCGACTTCGAGCGCGCCATCGAGATCCTGGTCGGCCCCGTCCGCGAGAAGTTCATGCGGGGCTGCGGCGTGCTCGGCGCCGATCCGGACGCCATCGCCCGCGAGGTCCTCGGCCGCCCGGCCGTCACCCTCGGTGACTTCGAGCGGCTGGTCGATGCGGTGAACGCGCGGCTCGACGCCGCCGAGCCGGAGCTCGCGCTGTGAGGGGCGCTGCGACCTCGGACCTCCACCTCGGCTTCCGGGCGTTCGCCGCTACGGTCGGCGGCCGGAACGCCCGGGAGGTGGACGTCGAACGCGCGTGGGAAGCGGCCGTCGATCGGATCGTCGCCGCGCAGCCCGACCTGGTCACCGTTGCCGGCGACGTCTTCCACCACCCGCGGGTGGGGATCCACGCGGTCAAGGCGTGGCGCGACGGCATCCGGCGGATCGTGCGGGAGTCCGACGCGTTCGTCGTCGTCGTCCAGGGCAACCACGACGCGGGCCGGACCGCGGAGGTCCTCTCTCCCATCGTCGTCCCCGACGACTACGAGCGGGTCCACGTGGCGACCACGCCGAAACGGATCCGCCTCGAACTGCCCCGGACGCGCGAGATCGTCTCGGTCGCCTGCTTCCCCTTCGTCGCGCTGGGCGAGGCGGTGCCCTACCGCCTCGACCCGGACCCCGAGGCCGACGTCAACGTGCTGCTCCTGCACGCTGCCGTGCGGACCTCGGCGGAGGGGGCGGACCGGCTCCCGACGTTCTACGGCGGCGAGGGCGCGCTGGACGTTGGCCGCGAGGCTGGGCGCTGGGACGTGATCGCCGTCGGCGACTACCACGAGTTCACGCGCCTCCACCCGACCGCGATCGCGTTCTACTCGGGATCGATCGAGCGGACCTCGAGCAACATCTGGCCGGAGACGGCCCCGAAGGGCGTCGTCGTCTACGACACCCGGGAGGGCGCGCTGGATCTCGTCGAGATCCCGACGCGGCCGGTATACGACTACGACCTCGACGACATCCTCGGGGGGCACGAGGCGTCCGCCGACCGGGTCAACGCCGCCCTCCTCAACCTCGCCGAGTCGAGCCCGTCGATCGAGGGCGCGATCGTCCGCCTTCTCGTACCGGACTTCCCCCGGGAGGAGCGCGACCAAATCGACTGGGCGCGGGTCCGTCAGCTGAAGCAGACCTGCCTCCATTTCCAGCTCGAGCTCCGGTGGGCCCAGCGGACGTCGATCGAGCTCGGGGACCGCCGCGAGCGGGTGGGGCGCTCCCTCGCCGATGAGGCGGCCGCCTTCTTCGCCGACGATCCGGCGGACGTGCGGGACTGTGCTCTCGCGTACCTCCGAACGGCAGAGGACGTATGAAACTGCTCAACCTGAAGCTGCGGAACTTCCGCCAGCACGCCGACAGCGAGATCACCTTCCCGGAGCGGGGCGTGATCGGGATCGTCGGCAGCAACGAGGGCGGCAAGTCGACGATCCTCGAGGCCGTGGCGTGGGCGCTCTACGGCTCGCGGGCAACGCGCGGCACCGCCCGGGGGATCCGTTGGAACCGGGCGCCCGCCCGGCACGTCGCCGAAGCGCACCTCCGCTTCGAGGTCGGCGGGCAGATCTACCGCATCGAGCGGACGGAGAACAACGCCGCCCTCTTCCGCGAGGGGCAGCCGGTGCCGATCGCCGCCGGGATCGATGCGGTCAACCAGCGGGTGCCCGAGCTGCTCGGCATGGCCCTCGACGAGTTCACCGCAACGTACCTCTGCCGGCAGAAGGACCTCGGGCGGATCGCCGCCATGGGCGGCACGGAGCGGCGCCAGTTCTTCCTCCAGGTCCTCGGCGTCGAGCGCGTCGACGAGGCGCTCGCCAAGTGCCGGCGGCGGAAGAGCGAGATCGCGCGCGAGCTGGATGGGCTCCGCCAGGGGCTCGGCGATCGCGAGCCGATCGCCGCCGAACGGGACGGCGCGCTCGTCGAGGTTTCCCGCTGGGAGACGGAGGTCGAGACGGCCGCCGCCGCCCTCGAGGAGGCCCGGACGGCCGAGGCCGCGACGGCGGCCGCGCTCGCCGAGTCGGACGCCCGGCGCCGGGAGCACGACCGCCTGGTGCTCGAACACGACAAGGCCGGGCTGCTCGCCGAGAGCGCGGCGAAGGAGGTGGACCGCCTCGCCGAGGAGCTCCGCGCCGCCGAAGCGGCGGCCGAGACGGCCGCGAAAGCGCGGGAGGAGAGCGCGCCCCTTCCGGTCCTCTCCGCCGAGTTGGCGAACCTCCGCCTCGCACGGGTGAACGCCGAGCGTGCGGCGAGCCTCCGGGAGATGGCGGCGGGCACCGAGCGCGAGATCGAGCGGTTGCGGGGGCGGATCCGCGCGCTCGAGGCGGTCGTCGCTGCGGGCGATCGCGAGGCGCTCGAGGCGACGCGGGCTGCGTTCCGCGAGGTGGAGGACCGACTCCAACGGCTCCGGTCCGGGCGGATCGGCGAACAGCAGGCGACCCGAGCGGCGATCGAGCAAGCGGGGAAGGAGGCGGAGCGGGTCCGCCGGCGCATCGCCGCGATCGAACAGGCCGGGGCCGCGGGCGCCTGCCCCACCTGTGCCCGTCCGCTCGGCGAGCAGTTCCACGCCGTCCTCGATGCGCTCCGCGGCGAGCTGGCCGAGATCGAGGCGCGGCGCGAGGAGCTCTCCCGGAAGCTCTCCACGCTCGGCGAGCGGTCCGACGACGAGCTCGCGGCCGACATCGAGCGCGAACATCTGCTCACCCGGGGCGAGCAGCTCCGCGACCGGGTCGTCGCGGCCGAGCGGGCGGCCGAGGAGCTCGAGCAGACCCGCGCGAGCCTCGCCGACGCGGCGGCGCGCCTCGCCGCGTTCCGGACGAACCTCGAGCAACTCGGCGAGGACACGTTCGACGCTGGGCGGCTCGCCGCGGTCGAAGCGGAGATCATGCGCCTTGAAGCCTTGTCGCGCGAGGCGGAGCGCGCGCAGGCGCTCGCCGACCGGGCGCCCGAGATCCGGGAGTATCTCGACCGCTGGATCCGTCGGCGTGACGAGGCCGCGGCCGCCCGGGACCAGGCGGCGGCGCGGCTCGCCGAGCTCGCCTTCGATCGCGAGACGCACGCCGAGCTGGGCGCCCGGCTCGAGCGGCAGCGTGCCAATCACGAGCGGGCGGTCGGTGCGTACGCCCGGGCCCAGGAGGGGCTCCGGGCCGCCCGCGCGCGGCTCGAGCGAGCCGAGAGGGCGCTCGCGGTCTACGACTCCCGGGCCGCCCGGCTCGAGGATCTCGCGCGCGAGCTCCGGACGCACGAGGCAGCGGCGGATCGGCTCGCCGACTTCCGCACCGCCATCGCGGCCGGGATCCGGCCGGAGCTGGAGGAGCTCATGAGCGGCTTCCTCCAGATCCTAACCGACGGGCGCCACGAGGCCGTGACCGTCACCGAGAACTTCGACGTGATCCTCCAGGAGGGCGGCCTCGAGGTGGAGGTCGTCTCCGGGGGGACCGAGGACGTGGCGGCGATCGCGATGCGTCTGGCCGTCAGCCAGATGATCGCCGAGCGCGCAGGCCACCCGCTCTCCCTGCTCGTCCTCGACGAGCCCTTCGGCAGCCTCGACGAGGTCCGCCGCGGCAACGTCCTCTCCCTGATCCGGCGGCTCGGCGGGGTCTTCGAGCAGGTCCTCGTGATCTCGCACGTCGCGGAGACGCGAGACGCCGTCGACGCGGTGATCGAGGTCGAGTACGACGAAGCCGCGGGCCGGAGCCGGATCCGCCAGCCGGCGGAGGCGGCCGCGCCGGTGGTCGCGGCGGAGGCGGCCTGACCATGACGACCGCCATGGCCGCGGCGGAGGTCACGCCGCAGATGCTCGCCAACGCGTACATCGCGAAGGATCCGAGCGACCCGTCGAAGTGCGCCGTCTACTACGCGGCTGCGCGCGGCCGCCATCCGGTCCTCGCCGAGGGGTTCGAGAGCCGCGGCGCGGCCGAGCGCTGGCTCGACTACCAGCGGAGGCAGACATGCACGACCTGAGCTGGATGAAAGAGATCCGGAAGCCGGACCCGTTGCTGCCCGAGTCCCACCCGGTCCACGGCCCCCGTACGATGACCGTCCGCGGGACGACGCTCGCGGTCGCGACCGACGGGCACGTCCTGATCGCGGTGCACGCGCCCGAGGACGCGTTTCCGGCCCTCACCCACGAAGCGGCCGAGGCGGGGATCCGGCGAATGCTGACCTGGCGGACCGCAGGCGAGGAGGTGTCGCTCGCCGCGCTCAAGGCCTGGCTCGGGCCCGCCGAGCGTGAGCGCCTGGAGGCCTGCACGCACTGCGGAGGTCCGGATCGGTTCGCCACGCACGACTGCCCCGGCTGTCGGGCGGAAGCGGAGACCTACACCGGCATCGCTGCCGGCGAGGTGCCGGGGTGCCACGAGTGCGAGGGCGGCTACGTCGAGTTCGTCCCCGACCCGCGGCCGGCGTGGATCGGCGAGCTGCTCTTCAATCGCAATCTCCTCGCGATCGCGCTCGAGCACCTGGACGCGCCGACCGTGCGCCTCGCGGCCTTCGTCGACCACGAGGCATGGCGGAAGGGTGGCGTCCCCTGCGTCGTCGTCGACGGCCCGGGGTGGCGGGTCGTGCTGGCCGGGATGCTACCGGAGACTGCGAAGTACCTCGAGGCGGAGGGCATCCCGGTGGTGACCTGGCCGGGTGCGGGGCCGAAGTGCAAGGACTGCGGCCGCGTGATCGATGCGGTGGCGATCGCGGCGCTCGGCGAGCGCTGCCTCGACTGCCAGGAGCGGGCCCGGGCGGCGGAGGGTGACCTCTTCGGCCGGCAGGACGTGCGGCCCAAGGCTCCGCCGTCGGCGATCGCCGCGGGCCGCTAACCCCAACATTCCGCGCGGAATGGAGACCCTGACCGACCTCGAGGCCGAACGCCTGGGCGCGATGCTCCGGAGGATGCGGGATCCCCGCACCGACGAGAGCCGCCTCGGTCGCCGCTGGGCGATGCAGCTCCTCGAGCTCGCCGGCGAAGGTGCCGGCCGCGAGGCGATCGAGGCGGCCGCGGAGCGGCGGTTCTCGAAGATGGTGCCGGGCAAGCGCGCCGCGCTCGTCGAGCTCGCGCTCGAACTCCAGGCGGCGCCGCCGCCGAGCGAGGAGCGGCACCTGGACCCGGCGACGGTCACGGTCTCCCCACTGCGGAGCGAACCACGAAAGGAAGCTGCGATGGCCAAGAAGCTGAGCCCCGAGCATCGCGAGCGCGTGCGGCAGGTCGTGCGCGAGGCGCTCGCCACGAATCCCGATCCGGACGTCGGGGGGATCCTCGCGCAGCTCGCCGCCGAGGGGATCGAGACGACACGGAACAACCTCATCGAAGGCTACCTCAAGCCGGCTCGTCGGGAGCTCGGGATCGAGGGGCCGACGAAGCGGCCCGAGCCGAAGGCGCGCGCTGCGAAGCCGGCCGCGGGGCCACAGCCGCGCAAGCAGTCCGCCAAGACGTCGGCGCCTACGCCGGCCTCGCCGGTCGCCCCGGCGCCGGTCCTCCCCACTCCCGCGCCCGTATTGCCGCCCGGGTTTCACGTCGTGGCCCAGGAGGACGGCACCTGCGTCGTGCACATCGAGTTCCGGCTCCCCGCGGCGCGGGCGTTCCGTGCGGCCGCGGCATTCGCCGCCGCGATGGCGGAGGAGGAAGCCGCGTGAAGACGGCCCCGGACGCCCCCCAGGTTCTCTACCTGAGCCCGGCAGAGATGGAGCCGTGGCCGGAGCTCAACCCCCGCCGGCGGTTCGACGAGGAGAAGCTGACCGAGCTCACCGAGTCGGTGCGTCAGCACGGCGTCCTCCAGCCGATCGTCGTTCACGATCGGAATCCGGAAGGCGAGCACGCCGGCGGGCCGGCGCTCGTCGGCCATCGGTACTGGATCGTCGCCGGCGAGACGCGCTGGCGCGCGGCGACGGCGGCGAGCCTGGACCAGATCCCCGCGGTGGTCCGGGTGTTCACCGAGGGCGAGGCGCTCAAGATCGCCCTCCTGGAGAACCTGCATCGCAACGCACTCTCGCCGATCGAGGAGGCGCGCGGCTTCCAGCGGTGGCTCGAGCTGAATCCGGGAGTGACGCAGGAGGCGGTCGCCGCGGAGGTCAATCGATCGCAGGCCTACGTCTCCAACCGGCTCCGCCTGCTCCGGCTCCCGGACGTCGCGCTCGAGCTGATCGAGGAAGGCCTCCTCGATCCGTCGGCGGCGCGAGACTACCTGGTGCCCTTCGCGCAGATCCCGGAGGAGAAGCGGAAGAAGCTGTTCCGCGCGGTCGCGAAGCGGATTCGCGATCTCCGCGAGCGGTGGGGCGACGAGGTCCGGACCACTCAGATCCGCGACGCCGTGGCCAAGGAGGCCGTGAAGCTGAGCCACCCCGTGTACGCCACGGAGGTGGTCTACGGGATCGATCGGGAGGATCCCCTGTTCGATCCGGAGCTGCACCAGAAGTGTCGGTGCCAGGGTCCGCGCTTCAACTACCTCGGATACGGCCCCTCGAATCACGCCCGCTGCTTCGATGACGCGTGGTGGACCGCGGCGCAGCGAGAGGCCCGCGAGGCCGCGGAGGCGAGGGCGAAGGAAGCGGCGGCCAAGCTGAAGGATTCCGGCGGAGGGGTGCGCACCATGACGTACCACGCCTTCGTGACGGAACACGGCTACAGCTGCACCCCCATCGACACAGAGCGCGGGCTCCTGGACGCGGAGGTCCTCGCCGGCGCGGAGCTCGTCGTCGTCACGGGCGCCTCTGGCCCGTCCGTCTACTGCCTCGACGATGCGGCGGAGAAGCGGGCCCGGTCGGTCGTGACCCGCGAGCGCAACGAGATGGTTGCCGAACGCAAGGCGGCGCGCGGTCGCGAGGACCTCGCCCGGGTCTCGGGCATGGCGCTCGAGCCGTGGATGCTGGCGGAGCTCCTCGTCTCTCGCCCGACGACTGACACCATGATGCACGTCGGCCGAGAGCTGGGCTTCGACATGGGGAAACACGGCGAGATCGAGGCGGCGATCCGTCGCCTCCCGGCCGACCAGCTCGAGGCGCTCTACAAGGTGCTCGCGATCCGGTCGAAGGAGAAGCGCCTCTCCTTCTTCGCCTACGGCAATCCGGACCCGATCGAGAAGGAGGTCGACGCGATCCTCCGGAGGAAATACGGGCCCGGCATGAAGCAGCTCGCACGGCGCGCGCTCGAGGCGGCAGCGATCGATGCGCCGCCCGAAGAGACTCCGGCCGAGTTCGCGGAGGCGATCGCCACGCTGCGCGCCGCGATGGATCGGGTGCCGCGGGACGTGCCGCAGGCCGATCTGCCGATCGCGGTCCTCATACCGGTCGCCCGTGCCTACGTCCGGGTCGAGAGGGTCCTCGGTGCGGCGCCGGAGCTCGAGGAGCAGCTCGCGGGCGACAACGAGCAGCTCCTGGAGGACGCCCATTCGCTCGCGATGGGCGGCCCCGAGATCGAGGACGAGACCGACTGCGCGTGCATCCACTGCGGGTGCACCGACTCGAACGCGTGCGATGGGGGGTGCAGCTGGCTCGTCGTCGACCGCGATCGAGGCCTCGGCGTCTGCACGTCGTGCGCGGAGGACGAACAGGCGGCGGCGGAGGCGCTCGCCCATGCGGCGTAAGGAGCGCCGACTCACCCCGGGCATGGTCCTGATCTGCCGCGTCCTGGTCCGAGACCGCCGGGCGAGCGCGCGCGAGCTCGCGCGCATGATCGGCGTGCCCGAGCGGACGCTTCAGCAGGCCGTCTCCGGCAGCTCGTGGCGCCATTGGCCCGGCGCGGTGACCCGCGGCACCAGCAACTGGTGGCTCCGCGGGGAGCGGAGCCCGAACGCGAAGCTGACCGAGGCCGACGCCCGCGCTATTTACGCCGTACGGGGGGAGCTCACCGGGCCTGAGGTCGCCCGTCTCTACGGGGTCAGCCCGACGGTGATTTACCGGATCTGGGCGCGGAAGGCGTGGGCGTGGATCCACGAGGAGGGGGGCGATGCTGCGGCTTGACACGCACGACCGCCGATGCCTCGCCGAGGAGTGCGCCGGAGATACCGGCCAGTTCGCCCGCGAGATGGCGTTCCGCCAGGGTCAGGTGGCCCGCGAGGAGGGGAAGCCGCAGCGCGCGAACCCCTACCGCGGCCGCGGCGACGGAGGCGGGGTGCACGGCGAGGCGAACGCGTGGGATCGGGGGTGGGAGGTCATGGACAGGAGGCTGAGCCGCAAGGGGGCGGCGTAGGAGGCGACGTGAGCCAGGTGGAGATGAAGTTCCGGAAGATCAAGTGGAACGGGACGAAGGTGCACCTCGAGTGGGAAACGGTGGACGGCGACGACGTCGTTGAACACAAGCTCGTGAGCTTCGACCCGCCGGCGCCTGCGTTCGAGGGCGCGCTGCTCCAGCTCAAGGAGGAGGCGATCAAGCTCCTCGAGCTCCCCGAGGAGTACGGGGACGGGATGCGGGTCATTGGGGTGACGATCAAGGAAGATGAGACGCGAGGCGTCGGCTGTGTCATCACGCTCCAGAAGGAGATCGAGCGGTCGCCGGCGCCGGTGATCTTCAACACGCCGTACCTCGCGGCGTGGGACGAAAACTACCCGCTCCCGACCGCGATCGCGGACCAACTCGACGAGATCCAGGCCGCCGCCGCGGACTACGTCCAGGGCAAGCGGTCGCAAGGCGATCTCTTCGAGGAAGCGGCGTGACCCTGACCGCAGTGGACGCCTACGAGCTGCTGTACGAGGCCGGCCTCCTCTACGAGTGGGTCCGGCCGGAGAAGCGGGAGGCGGCGCTCCGGTCGATCGAATCGGCCCAGGGGGCCCTCGCCGACCTCGAGCGGAGGCTTCAGAGGCTGGTCGGCTGGCTGGAGCGGAACCGGGCCGCGGAGCCGCATGGAGGGCTGACGCGGGCCGAGGTAGCGCCTGTGGCACCCGTCAGGAGCAACCGATGAGGGTTGGGAGATGAGAACCAAGGAGCAGGAAGTCGCTGCGTATACGTACCTGAAGCCCGCCGAGATCGCGGAGCGTCTCAACTGCGAGCCGGCGCATGTGCTCAACTTGATCCATGCCAAGGCTCTGCCGGCAATCAACATCGGGACCGGCAAAAGACCGGAGTATCGGGTCGACCCGGCCGCGTTCGAGGCGTTTATCGTTGCGCGCTCAACGAGGCCCGCGGCATGAGACGTCGCAGCTCCGGCAACTGGGAGATCGACATCCGGGACCAGCGCCTCGAGGGCGGACGGCTGGTGATCTCGGCGCGCACCTCGAACAAACCGCTCGCTCGTCGGCGAGAGGCGGCGATCCGCCGCCTGATCGAGCTCGGAGAGCATGAGATCCTGAAGCGCATCCGGAACCGTCAGATCCACATCGGGGACGTTCAAGTCGCCGTCGAGGACGGTGACCTGGACCGGATCCGCCGACAGGGAGACCCGGGCGCAACGCCCCTCACGCTCGGCGAGTGCGCGGAGCGCCTTCTCCAGACCGTCAGGGCAACGAAGTCGGCGGGTACGCTCAAGCAGTACGAGATCGTCCTGACCCAGCTCAGGGACAAATTCGGCGACGACACGCCCCTCGATACGATCGGTTCCGAGGAGCTGGAGGCGTGGATCCATGGCCCCAAGAAGACGACGAAGGGCAACAAGCCGTGGTCGCATGCGCGCCAACAGCTTGCCGTCGCGATCGTGGGGAGGCTCTTCAACGTGACGATTCGGAAAGAGGAGGAGCTCGCCGATCGCACGAAGACAACGCCCCGGATCCGCCGGAATCCGCTCGACAACGTCGAGTTGCCCACCGTCCGTTCGCGCCGCGTCGAATTCCTGCGGCCCAAGGAGTGGCAGACGTTAATCCGCCACGCTGAGGGTCGGGCCGTCGCCGTCCTCCTCGGCCTCGGGTGCCTTGCCGGACTCAGGATCGCGGAGGCCGCCCATCTGCGCCCCGGAATCGATGTCGTGCTCGATGGAGAGAAGGCGGTGATCAAGGTGCAGCCGCGCGACGGGGAGTTCGCGTGGACTCCAAAGACCAAGCGGTCGATTCGCACGGTGCCGATCGGCCCGGAGCTCAGGCGGCTGATCGAGGAGCACATCCGGCTCGGCTTCGCGGGGCAGCGCTATCTGATCCGCTCCCCCGGGAAGGATCGACCGGTGGCTCGCCAGGTGCTCGCGCGCTGGACCAAGGAAGCGTTCGAGGCGGCAGGGATCAAGTATGGGCGGGAGGGGGACGCGCTCACGTTCCACTCGCTCCGACATACGTTCATCAGCTGGCTGGTGCAGTCCGACGTGAGCCTAAAGAAGATCGAGAAGCTCGCAGGGACCTCGGTACAGATGATCCTGGATGTCTACGGTCACCTGATCGACGAGGACCTGGAGCGGGCCGTCCTGGTGGTCGACCGGAAAGCGAGGGAAGCATGAAGACGCGGCCGGTATCCGGCGAAAAATCCGGCGTTTTCGGAAGGACGCGAGGAAATCCGCGCCCTTCCGCGCTCAGTTCCAGAATTCCCACTTCACCCCGTACAGCACCCGCTGCCCCGGGTGCAGACGGCCGGGGAAATCATGGTCGTAGAGGCGATTGGTGATGTTCTCCCAGCGGAGGAACGCCCTCACGTCAAGGATACGGATCTGGAGGTAGAAGTCGAGCCCGGTGTGGGCGGGGACGACCGTCACGGCGCCGGGGCCGCCCGCACCGGGGATGCGCATCGCGCTACGGTGGTGTCCCTCGAGGCGCGCCAGAATCTCCAGGTTGCCGCTGGCGAGGGGGCTGTGGTGATAGACGACGGCGCCGCGCAACGACTCGGCGGGGAGATAGATCCACGGGGAGCCGGACCATCGGGTGTACCACCCCTCGAAGGTGAGCGGTTCCCAGAAGAGCGGGATCGTGCCGACAACTTCCCACCCCCGCACCTCGCCGCCGGCGAAGAGCCCCGCGGAGCGATCGAAGGGGAGGCCGAAGGCCGGGACGGAATCCGCATCGATAACGACGTACGCGCCGCCGAGCCGGGCGCCACCGCGCTCGTACTCGGCGCCGACGCGCAAGGCGTCTCTCTCGAGGAAGATGGGATCGCCAGCGGCATCGACGAGCCCGGCGACGCCGCGCTTCCCGCCGCTCAACTCCGCGAAGGGGCGGACGCCCAGGAAAGGACCGAGCTCGGCGCGGACCCCGCCCGAGACGGCGGTCGCGTCCCTCCTCCAGTTGGAGAGGGTGAGATCCCCGGAGAGGGCGAGAAAGCCGGGAAGCCGGACCCCACCCGCAACCTCCGACTCGAAGTCGGGGAGTGACGGGTGGCTGCGGGCACGGAGCGCGGTGCGGGCCCAGGCCCGCTCACCCTCGTAGGCGCCGCGCACGCCCCCCTGGACCCCACGGTCCTCGAGGAACTCGCCGGTCCAGTCGTTCTCGATCGCCGAGACGCCGAAATACGCCTCCGTGGTGACGTTCGACATCGGCGCGCCACGGGCGCGGAGCACCCAATCCTGGCGCTTCCCCTCCCTTACCTCACCGAGGGTGTCCGTGCGTTGGACGGTGCTGCGCCGGAGCTCGAACTGGAGCCCGGTCCCGCCCACGGTCCGACCCCACTTCATCCATCCGGTGAAGGTGTTCGCCGGTTCGCGGCGCAGGATCCCATCGGAGTCGAGGCGCTCGATCCCCAGGGCCAGCGGACCGACGAGGAAGCGCGGCGCCAAGAAGGTGCCGCGAAAGAGGTTGGTGTCGAGATCGCCCGTCGCGGCCTCGACAATGGAATACGGCCGATGGTCGGAGGGCGCGAGCGTCTCGAGCTCGACCCGGGTGTACCCCAGACGCCGCTCGACGCGGACGCGGCGCAGGCGCACCAGCTCGAGCCCCGCGAGGTCGACGGTCCCTCCATCGAGGGGGTCGAGGACGAAGCCGTCGAGGACGACCTCGAACCGCCCCGCGGTCGCGCCGAATGCGCTCACGGCCTCGGGCTGCCCGTAGAACCCCCAGCGAATCGGGGTCATCCCGGGGATCCGCTCGAGGAGCTCGGTCAACGTCAGATCCCCTTCGCGGAGGAGCTCGTCGCGATCCCATTCCCAGATGCCCGCCGACCAGCCTTGCGCTTCCGATCGCGGGAACGAGACGACGACGTCGACCGGCTTGAGGGTGTCCACGGGCGCCTTGGCCAGCGTGTCCGGCGCGGGGGGCCCCTTCAGCGAGTCGGCCGGCGCGATGGAGTCCGGAACGGGCCGGGCCACCGAGTCCGGCGGAGTCGGCGTCGGGACAGGCTCCTGCGCGGGTAGCTCCCCGGCGACCAGGAAGGCGACGATCGCGCCCACGAGCGTGACCCCCGACCGAAGTCGGGGGTCACGGGGGCGCGCACGGCTCAACGCTCGCTCCGTCCTCGGACCCATTCCACGAACAACCGTGTGGGCGCTCCCGTCGCACCCTTGCGCAGGTAAGGCGCGGCCTCGTCCCGGTACGCGGTCCCCGCGATGTCCAGGTGCGCCCACGGCACGTCGCCGACGAATTCCTTCAGGAAGAGCCCGGCGGTGATCGTACCTGCGGGCCGGCCGCCCGTGTTCTTCAGGTCGGCGAAGGTGCTATCGATCTGTGGGCGGTAGTCGTCCCAGAGCGGGAGCGGCCAGCAGCGCTCGCCCGCCCGCTCGCCCGCGCTCCGGACCTCCTCGACCAGCGCGTCGTCGTTCCCCATGAGGCCGATAGCATGGTGGCCGAGGGCAATCACGCACGCCCCCGTCAGCGTCGCCGCATCGAGGATCGCGCGTGGCCGGTAGCGCCGGGCGTACGAGAGGGCATCGGCCAGGATCAGCCGCCCCTCGGCATCCGTGTTCACGATTTCGATCGTCTTGCCGAGGTGGCTGCGGATGATGTCCCCCGGCTTCATCGACCGGCCCGACGGGAGGTTCTCCGTCGACGGGATCAACGCCACCAGGTGGACCGGTAGCTTCAGCTCCGCGATGGCCTGGACGGCGCCGAGGACCGCGGCGGCGCCGGACATGTCGAACTTCATGTCCTCCATCCGCTCCGCCGGCTTGATGGATATGCCGCCCGAATCGAACGTTATGCCCTTCCCCACCAGGACCAACGGCCCCTCGGCGGAATCCGCGCCCTTGTACTCCAGCACGATGAAACGCGGTTCCTCCTCGGTCCCCTGGGCCACGGCGAGGAGTGCGCCCATCCCCTCCTTCCGCATCCCCTCCCGGTCGAGAACCGTGATCCCGAGACCGTGCGCACCGGCGATGCGCTCCGCCACCTCCGCGAGGTGCGTCGGGGTGGCGACGTTGCCCGGCCGCGAGGCCAGCTCTCGCGCCAGGTTCTCGCCCCGCGCGACGACCGCACCGAAGTGCGCGCCTCGCTCCAGCTCCTCGGCCTCCGCGCCGTCCCGGGCGATCAGAACGAGGGAGGCCACACCGGCCGGCGCGGCACCGTCCTGCTGCGTCTTGAATTCCCGGAAGTCCCAGGCGGCCAGGACCGCCGCCTCCGCCGCTGCCCTCCCCGCGGAGCGGAACCCCGGATCGCCGCGCACTCCCTCCTGGAACGCGAGGGACAGCGCGACCGCGGGGGCGCCCAGGCGCTCCGCCTGCCGCACCGCCGTACCGACCGCCCGGCGCAGGCGCTCCATCGTGTAATCGTCCCGCTTCCCGAGCCCGACGAGCAGCACGCGCTCGGCTGCAACCTCGCCGTCGCGCGGATAGAGGACGAGCGCCTCGTCCCGCTTCCCCTTGAAGTCGCCTCGCTCGAGCACCCGCGCAATCGCGCCGCCGAGCCGCGAGTCGACCTCGGCCGCAGCGCCCACCGGCGCGCGCTCACCCTCGAAGTGAGGGAGCACCAGGAGCGGCGTCTCCACCTCCGCCGCCGCGGCCTGCACGATCGAATACGTCAGATTGGCCATACGTTTGCCGTTCTACAGCGAGGGTCCTCGAAAGATCCCGAGCGCGCGACCGGGGGCCGCGCGCTCGGAAGATCGGGTCCGCCATCCATCGCCGAATGCCGGGCCGCCCCGGCACCCGGCGGCATCACATGTTCCGAACGATCTCCTCGGCGAAACCGGAGGTCGACACCTGCGTCGCGCCCTCCATCTGCCGCGCCAGATCGTAGGTGACCGTCCGGTTCCGGATCGCTCGCTCGAGGCCGCGGATGACCAGCGTCGCCGCCTCGAACCACCCCAGGTGCTCCAGCATCATGACGCCGGAGAGGATCAGCGACCCCGGATTGACCTTGTCCTGCCCGGCGTACTTGGGCGCCGTGCCGTGAGTCGCCTCGAAGACGGCAACCTCGTCGCTCATGTTGGCGCCCGGCGCCATCCCGAGGCCGCCGACCTGCGCGGCCGCGGCATCCGAGAGGTAGTCACCGTTCAGGTTCGGCGTCGCGATCACCGAGTACTCGTCGGGGCGGAGCAGGAGTTGCTGGAACATCGCGTCGGCGATCCGGTCCTTGATGACGACCTTCCCGCCGATGTCCCCGGTCGCCTCGGCCTCGGGGATCGTCTGATCACCGAAGCGCTCCCGGGCGACCTGGTAACCCCAGTCCCGGAAGGCGCCCTCGGTGAACTTCATGATGTTGCCCTTGTGGACGAGCGTGACCGAGGACCGGCCGCGTTGGATCGCGTAACGGATCGCCGCCGCGATGAGGCGCTTCGAGCCAAACTCGCTCATCGGCTTGATGCCGATCGCGCTCTCCTCGCGGATCGACGCGCCCATCTCCTCGACCAGGAAACGACGGACCTTCTCGGCCTTCTCACTCCCCGCGGGCCACTCGATCCCGGCGTAGACGTCCTCGATGTTCTCGCGGAAGATCACGACATCGACCTTCTGCGGCTCGCGGACCGGCGAGGGGACGCCCTCGAAGTACCGGACCGGCCGGATGCAGGCGTAGAGGTCGAGGACCTGCCGCAGGGTGACGTTCAGGGAGCGGATCCCGCCGCCGACCGGCGTCGTCAGCGGCCCCTTGATCCCGACCTTGAACTCCTCGAGCGCCCGCAGCGTCTCGTCCGGCAACCACTCCCCCGTGACCTGCACCGCTTTCTCGCCGGCGTAGACCTCCATCCAGGCGATCTGCCGCTGGCCTTCGTACGCCCTCTCGACGGCGGCATCGAGCACCCGGCGCGTCGCGCGCCAGATGTCCGGGCCCGTGCCGTCCCCCTCGATGAAGGGGATGATCGGCCTGTCCGGGGCGACGACGACGCCGCCCTCGACCTTGATCCGCTCCCCCTGCTCCGGGATCCGCGTGAAGCGGTAGGCCTCGCTCATCTCGGTCTCCGTCCTAGCCTCGACGCTCGATCGGCTGAACCTTCTTGCCGAGCGGGCCCACGTACTCGGCCTTCGGCCGGATCAGCCGGTTGTCCTTGAGCTGCTCCATGATGTGCGCCGTCCACCCGGCGGTGCGGGCGCACGCGAAGATGTTCGTGAAGAGGTCCGACGGGATCCCCAGCGTGTAGTAGACCGACGCGCTGAAGAAGTCGACGTTCGGGTAGATCGGCTTGCCCCGCTTCTCCATCTCCTCGCGCATGACCGCCTGGATCCGCTCGGAGATCTCGAGCCACTTCGTGTTGCCCCCCTTCGCCGCGAGCTCCTCGGCCAGCTTCTTCAGGATCGGCGCCCGCGGGTCGAGCGCCTTGTAAACCCGGTGCCCGAACCCCATGATCCGCTCTTTGCGCTCGAGGGCGGCACGGACCCAGGGCTCCGCGTTCTCGGGTTCACCGATCGCCTTCAGCATCTCCATCACCCGCTCGTTGGCGCCGCCGTGGAGCGGCCCCTTGAGCGTCCCGATCGCCGAGACCACCCCGGAGTGCATGTCGGAGAGGGTCGCGACCGTGACGCGAGCCGCGAAGGTCGAGGCGTTCATCCCGTGCTCGGCGTGGAGCGTGAAGGCCACGTCCATGATCCGCGCGTTCAGCTCGTCGGGCTCGGACCCGGAGAGCATGTAGAGGAAGTTCGCGGCGAGGCCGAGGTCCTTGCGCGGCGCGATCGGTTCCTTGCCGTTGCGCAGCCGGTCGATCGCCGCGGTGAGCGTCGGCATCTTCGCCGTCAGGCGGATCGCCTTGCGCTGGTTCGCCTCCGGCGACATGTCCTCGGCCTCCGGGTCGAACGACGCCAGCGCCGAGGCCCCGGTGCGGAGGGCCGCCATCGGGTGGGTGCTCGGGGGGAGGCGGCGCAGGATGTCGATGACTTCGGAATTCACATCGCGGTCCGCCACGAGCCTCTCGTTCAGGGCCGCGAGTTGCTCGCGAGTCGGGAGTTCACCGTACCAGAGGAGGTGACAGACCTCTTCGAACGTGGCGTGTTCGGCAAGGTCCTCGATCTCGTAGCCACGATAGACGAGGCGACCCTCTTCGCCGTAGATCTTGCTGAGCTCGGTCTCCGCGACGACGACGCCCTCCAACCCTCGACTTGACATGACCCAATCCTCCGGGGCGACAGAAAGCGATGCTGGCGATGCCTGGATCTGCAGTACGGCCGACGCACGCGAGCCGTCGGGACGGGGCACGCGATTCCGGGCGGGCGGGTCTGCCCACGTACCGAAGTCGCGGAACGCTCGGCCGGAGCCCGAGTATAGCGGGGGGGCGAGGGTCAATGCAAGGGCGCGCGGCGTCCGTTGATTGGCACGATTTTCGACCGATATTCTTCGGGAAATGCCATGGGGTCATCCCGTCCGACCGAAGAGGGTACCGGGGCGAGCGACGAGACGATCGTATCGCGCGTGCGCGCGGGAGATCGCGAAGCGTACCGCGTCTTGGTGGGTCGGTATCAGGCGTCGCTCTTCCGCCACGCTCGGTACATGACGGGCAACGTCGACGAGGCCGCCGACCTGGTCCAGACGGCGTTCGTGCGCGCGTACGCCCAGATCTCCCGGTGCCGGGATCCTCGTCGGTTCGGCGCGTGGGTGTTCCGCATCCTCGCGAACGCCTGCAAGGACCACTTGAAGAATCGCCGACGACGGGATATCACTCTGGAGGCGGAGCCGCACCCCGCGATCCGGGCGCGGTCGGACCCCGAGCTGGACATGGAGCGAGCCGAGGTGAGCAAGCTCCTGGAGACCGCCCTGGCGACGCTCCCGGAGATCCAGCGAGAGGCGTTTCTTCTCAAGCACGTCGAAGGGCTTTCCTACGAGGAGATCTCCGAGATGCTCGATGTCTCGGTCCCGGCGCTCAAGATGCGGGTTCACCGTGCGCGGGAAGCGTTGCGGGTCGCCCTGGAGGAGGTCTTCTGATGCATCGCGATCTGGTCCGCTATCTCGATGGCGAGCTGCCGCGGGAGTCGCTCCCCTCCGAGTTGGCGGCCGAAGCCGCCGACTGGGACGAACTCCTCGCCGCAGCACGCGAGCTGCGATCGGTCGAGGCACCGCCCTGGCTCGAGGACCGGGTCATGAAAGCGCTTCCGGCGCCCGGCCTTGGGCACAGGCTGGTTCGCCTCCTCCTCGAGCCGAGGACGGTGCGCGTCCGGCCGATCTCGGTCCTGCTGACCGCGGCCGCGGTGGTGCTGGCCTTCCTCCTCATCCCCGGGGTCCGCACCGTGGATTCACCTGCGCCTCTCACGGCCGCGGCGAGCGGCGGGGAGGTCAACGCGACCGAACCCGGCGTTGTCGTCCAGTTCGTCTTCGTGCGTCCCGATGCCCGCAGCGTGGCGCTCGCCGGCGACTTCAACGGTTGGGACCCGGAGCGACACCTCCTGCGCGACCCCGATGGGGATGGCGTATGGACCGGGGCGTTCGACCTCCCTGCCGGGCTCCACAAGTACATGTTCGTCGTGGATGGCGTGGAGTGGGTGACCGATCCGCGGGCGGAGCGGTACGTCGACGACGGGTACGGGATGCGCAACGCGCTGATCACGGTGGCGCCGATCCGGGCGAGGTCCTCCTGATCGGTCGCGCCATGGACCTGGCCTTGCTGGCCGCCGCCCTGACGTTCCTCTACGGCGGCCGCGCGCCGGCGAGCGCCCAGCGGCTCGAGGTGCGGCTCGACGCGACGGCCGCGCACGCCCGCCCCCCCGCGGACGTCCTCGGCGCGGGCGTAGCCACGTACGGGTTGCTCGGCACTCGGATCGACCTGGAGCGGTTCGGCCCTGCCAAAGGCGACTACGACCTCGTCCTCTCGGGAGGGCGGGATACGAGGGAGGGGGGCAGCAGTTGGGTGAGCGCCGCGCTTGGCGGCGAATGGGCGCGGTGGATCGGTTCGATCGCGGCACGAGCGCGTGCGGAGGCGTTCGGGCTCTGGTTCCGAGAGCCGTTCTCGTACCGGGCGCACGGGATCACGATCGCGCCTCGTGCTTCGCGATCCCTCGGCGGCCTGACCTTCTCCCTCGCGGGGGAGCTAATCCGCGGCGGCTGGCAAACCGAAGATACTTTAGAGGTGGCGGGTGACCTCGACGTGACCGGCGCATCCCTGAGCGTCGGGCGCGTCGTCGGTACCGGGTGGCTCGAGGCGACGGTGGAGGGGCACGAGGCGAGGAACGGCGCGCTTCCCGGAAGCTACACCGGCTTCGGCGCATCATACGGCGTCATGGCGGGCCGCTTCGGGATCCGGGTCGACGGTCGGCGGTGGAACACCCCCGCCGGTGGGGAGCTTGGCTACCACGGCACGATCGGTTGGCAGGTCAACGACCGGTTGTCGGCGCACCTCACCGTCGGCAAGAGCGTTACCGATCCTGTGCACGGAAGCCCCGGGAGCTTCACCGCCACCCTTGGGGCCAGCTGGCGCATGATCTCTGCGGAGGTCCGCCGTGTCGCACCGGTCGTCGAATTCGCGGAGATGGTGGACGGCGGGAGGAAGGTGCGTTTCAGGATCTACGCCGAGGACGCCGAGCAAGTGGCGATCACTGGCGACTTCACCGGCTGGAAGCCACGGCCGATGCAGCGGGCCGGCGACGCCTGGATCCTCGAGATCGTCCTCCAGCCGGGGCTGCACCACTTCGGGTTCGTCCTCGACGGCGAGCGCTGGTTCGTCCCGGATGACGCACCGGGCGTCGTCGACGACGGGTGGGGACGAAGGAACGCAAGTCTCGTCGTGGAGGGGGCGTGACGATTCCGCGCGTCGGTCGTCGTACAGGGTGGAACCGGATCCGTCGACGGGAGGGATTCCCCATGACCCGAATCCTGGTCCCGACCGCCTTGTCGCTGGCCATGCTGGCGACCGCTCTATCGCCCGGGGGGATCCGCACGGCCGCGGCCCAGGAGTTGTCCCGGCTCGAACGCGTCCGGGCGGAGCTTCCGGCCGAGGCGGCCCGATCGATCGAGCGCACCCTCGCCGAGGCCCGGCGCCTCGGCCTCCCGACCGAACCCCTCATCGACAAGGCGCTGGAAGGAGCGGCGAAGAAGGTTCAGCCGGCGCGCATCGTGGAGGTCGTCCAGGGGCTCGCCGAACGCCTCCGGCACGCGCAGAGTCTCCTCGACGCCTCCGCTACCCCGAGCGACATCACCGCCGTCGCCGACGCGCTCCAGCGGGGCGTCCCCGATGAAGCGGTCCGCGCGCTCAGGACCGGAGCACCGGGGGGCGCATCGATCGCGGCGTCGGTCCATACCCTTGCGGACCTCCTCGACCGTGGCGTTCCCATGGGGGCCGCCCTCGATGCGGTGCAAGAGTGGCGCGGCCGCGCGAAGAACGCACTGGAGCTCCGCGAGCTCCCGGCCGCCGTCGAGCGTCTCATCCGCGAGGGGGTTCTTCCGGAACAGGCCGCGGCCGCCGTCGCCTCCGCGGTGCGCGACGGCGGACGGCCCGCCGCCGCCGGTCCCCCGCCCGGCGTGGGCCCAGGGAAGGCGCCCGGCCCCGAAAAAGGGGTGCCGGTCGCCCCTGGCAAGGGCAAAGGAAAAGGGAAAGGCAAGGGCAAGGGCTGAGACGCGGATCGCGGGGCCGAGCGACAGCGGGACCGCCGGTCCGCGTCCACCCATCCCCATTCCATCGCCCCTGCCCTCCCCCACTCCCGCCCGACGATCCACCACGACGCGCGGGTCCCGATGCGCCTCCCGGGACCCGGCCGATTCCCCTCCCGCCCCCCGCCAACCGCGTCGTGATCGGTATTTTTCTTGCGTAGTACTCAGCTACCGTGAAGGCGCCGGCCCCGGCGCCTTTTCGCTTGCATCTCCTGCAGGAGCACGTCGATGTCCGCCGGAGCAGCATCGGATCCGGTACGCAGCCTGGCCGCCGCGCGCACCGGCGAAGAAGTCGTCATCCGCCGCATCCTCTTCGGCGCTCTACGAGCACTCTGTGCGGCCCTGGGCCTCCGGGAGGGAGATGTCGTGAGCTGCCGCGCAGGAACAGCCACCCACCTGGTCCTTCGAACAGCCTCGGGGAAGACGATCCCCCTGGACCGGGATTGGGCGCGTTTCATCCAAGTCAGCCCGGTGAGCCACTCGGCCCCTCCCGAGGCGTCCGATGCGGGGGAGGCCGCTATCGTCCGCGCCGCTCCGCGTCAGCGCCCGGCACCCGTCGATCCCGGGTCCGACCGGAGCACGGCCTCGATCGCGGGGAGCGCATCCTCGAGCTGAGCCCGGGAGATGATCAGGGGTGGCGCGAAGCGCACCACCTGCTCGTGGGTCTCCTTCGCAAGGATCCCGCGCTCCATCAGCGCCTCGCAGAAGGCCCTCGCAGGCCCCGACTCCTCGCGGATCACGACCCCGATCAGCAGGCCCCGTCCGCGGACCTCCGCCACGTGCGGCGATTCGATCCGCCGGAGCTCGGATTGGAACCAGGGACCGAGCTCGTCGGCCCGCTCGGCGAGCCGCTCGTCGACGAGCACGCGGAGCGCCTCGCGCGCGACCGCGGCCCCGAGCGGATTGCCGCCGAAGGTCGAGCCGTGCGTCCCCGGAGTGAAAACGTCCATCACCTCGGCGTCGGAGAGGACGGCGGAGACGGGATAGACACCGCCGCCCAGCGCCTTCCCGAGGATCATCACATCGGGGCGCACCCCCTCGCGGTCGCTCGCGAAGCGGCGCCCCGTCCGGCCGAGGCCCGTCTGGATCTCGTCCGTCACGAGGAGGATGCCGGCATCGCGGCAGAGTTCCGCGGCCTGCCGGAGGTAGCCATCCGGCGGGACGACCACCCCCGCCTCCCCCTGGATCGGCTCGACGAGGAACGCCACCGTGCGGGGGTTGATCGCGTCACGGAGCGCATCGATGTCGCCGTAGGGGATGCGTGGGAACCCCGGCGCGAAGGGGCCGAACCCCTTCCGGTAGAGCTCTTCCGACGAGAACCCGACGATCGTGGTCGTCCGGCCGTGGAAATTTCCTTCGCAAACGATGATCTCGGCCTGGTCCTCCGGGACCCCGCGGTGCGCATACCCCCATTTCCTCGCCGCCTTGATCGCCGTCTCCACCGCCTCGGCACCCGTGTTCATCGGGAGCGCCTTCTCGTAGCCGGCGAACTCGCAGAGCTCACGGAGGAACGGGGCGTACTGATCGGTGTGGAACGCCCGCGAGGCCAGGGTCAGGCGGCCGGCCTGACGGGCCAGCGCCTCCAGGATCCGCGGGTGCCTGTGCCCATGGTTGAGCGCGGAGTACGCCGAGAGCATGTCGAGGTACCTCCGCCCCTCCACATCCCAGACCCATACCCCCTCGCCCCGCTCGAGAACGACCGGGAGCGGACGGTAATTCCGCGCACCCCAGCGCTCCCCCTCCTCGATGAGCGCCGCGGTCCTCTCCGACACCTCGGTTACGCCTTCCATTCTCGCCCCCATTCCCCTAGCCCCGGCTCGTCAGGGACGCCGCACTCCGGACACTGCGTCGCAAGGTAGCGCAACCAGGCGACGAGATCGTCGGCCCGCGGCAGAGCCGCCGGCGACTCCGATTGGGTCACGTGGTAGACCACACCCCACCGGTCGGCGACGATGACGGCCATTCCCCCCTCGGGCACGCCGATGCGACGTCGAATCTCTCCGGTCGGATCGGCCATCACCGCGACCCTCGCCCCCGATGGCGCCGGAAGCACGCGAGCCGCCTCGCGTGTCGGCGCCACGAGAAAGAGGCGGCCGCTCCACGCTTGCAGCTCGGAAGCGACCGCATCCAGACTCCGCAGATAATCCCCCGCCGCCTCATCCCCCCGGTCGAGGACCACCGCCACGAGCGCCCCCTGCGCCGGGGAACGCCACCGGGCCGTACCGCCGCCGGGCTCTTTCCGTGACTCCATCGCCGGCACTCGACCTCCGATGACGAGCCCGGCGCCATCGCCCGCCTCACCCGCCCGCTGCATCGCCACGGCCCCTCACCGCCCCGATGGCCCCGAGGGGGCCGCCGGCGCCGGGATGTGCCATTGGACGGCCCGCACCATCTCGGCAATGCTGAAGGGGCCCCGGACCACACCGGCCCAGGGCCCCGGCGGAGGTGTGCCTTCTTCCCCCCACAGCAGCAGGACACGCGCCTCCGAGTGCCGCTCGCAGAGTCGCTCCAGCACCCCGCGCGCCCCCTCCCCCACGACACGGCCGTCCAGGATTACCAGCCGGACTGGCCCCCGCTCCGGGTCCTCCGCCGGATAGACCATCGCCTCCGCCAACGTCGGCGCGCCCTGCGCATCGTAGCCGCGCTCCCGTAGCTCCGCGCGCAGCAACGCCCGCGGCCACGCCTCCGGCATGACGAGAAGGACCCGGGCAACGCTCAGGTCACCGGGAGAGGGACCGCCCCAGCTTCCGCTCCACATCCTCGACCGCGCCGCGCAAGCGGTTCGTCGCGCCCTTGTGGTCATCCACCGTGAGGACCATGTACACCCGATCGTGACGCTCACGAAGCCGTTGCTCCGCGCGTCGAATCACCGGCATGACCTCGTCCCACTCCCCCTCGATCACCGTGTCGGCGCCGGTCAGGTCGTAGCGAAGCCCGGCCCGGTCGATCTCGTCCACCACCTCCGCGACCGGATCGACCAGCGAGTCGCTCGCTCCGACGGGGAACATCGATAGACTGAAGAGCATCGGAACACCTCGGGGTCGGCAGGGACACGCTTGTGCGGATGGCCCGACTCGGAGAAGTCCCCGGCCGAGCGTGCAAAGAATGTGCCGATCCACGGCCGGCCGCCCCGCCGACGCCGCGGTCGGGAACGCTCCCGGGTGCCCGGCCGGATCGACGGGCGGTGTCCGACGACCGCGAGCCCCACCCTGTGCGCGAGGCGCAATCCGCCAGGGTGGCCCGTGCCGGGCCTCAAGCACCGCATCTCCCTGCGTGTACGGCGCCATCCCCGGCGCGGTGGCCCCAAGCCCGGGAAAAGCGAACGCCCCGTCCGGTCGGACGGGGCGTTCGTCTTAGAATGCCGGGGGCGGGACTCGAACCCGCATGGGCTTGCGCCCGCTCGATTTTGAGTCGAGTGCGTCTGCCATTCCGCCACCCCGGCGGCAGACATTCAATCTAACGTATCGGTCCGTCATCCTCCAGCCCCCTCGGGGGTCCGAGGATCTCCCGGAGGATAATGGCCCGACGGAGACCGCGCAGCGCCGTCGGCGACACGGGACCCCGGACACGCCGTGGCCGGTCGGGCTCGAGCGACTCCAGCCGACGATGAAAGGCCGCGTGGCGGATCGGCGTCGGCGGGGGCGGATCCTCGAGGGAAACGACTCTGGCCGCCACCTCGCTGGACCGGCGCTCTGCGGAGATCGCGTCGTCATCGTAGGACCACCTCTCTCGCCGCGCGGCCTCGACGGTCTCGTCGATGACGGCGTCGTAGCTCTCCGCCTCCTCGAAGTCGGCCTCGTCGTCCTCGCCGGCCCCTCCTACCGGGACGGGGACCGGTTGCGGCGTGCGGCGCTCGCCGGTGAGGATCTCCCAGAGATCGTCGGGAACGAGGATCGACGCGGGGAGTTCGGCGGCCGGTTCCGGCGCCCGTGCATCGAGGGTCGCAGGGGCGACGTCGTCCTCCACCCGCATCCCGCGGTCCTCTCGCCGCGACGTGGGTCGAGGCGCGGGGCGGTTCCGCGCCGGCGGCGTGGGCTGCCCCTTCCGCCGGCCGAAGAGCCCACCGAGGATCGACCAGGCGATGAAGGCGAGGACGAGGAGGTCGCCGAGGTTCTCCACTCAGCTCTCCTCGGGGAGGATCCCGCCGTCTGCGGCACCACCTGCGATCGCGTGACGCATCTCTGTATCGGCGGCGAGATTGCGATAACGCATGTAATCCATGATCCCGAGGTGGCCCTTGCGGAAAGCCTCCGCCATGGCCAGGGGGACCTGGGCCTCCGCCTCGACGACGCGGGCGCGCATTTCCTGGACCTTGGCCCGCATCTCCTGCTCGGCGGCGACGGCCATCGCGCGGCGCTCCTCGGCCTTGGCCTGTGCGATCCTCTTGTCGGCCTCGGCCTGGTCGGTCTGCAGCTCGGCGCCGATGTTCTTGCCGACATCGACGTCCGCGATGTCGATCGAGAGGATCTCGTAGGCGGTCCCGGCATCGAGCCCCTTGGCGAGGACCGTCTTCGAGATGGCGTCGGGGTTCTCGAGCACCGCTTTGTGGGAATCGGACGAGCCGATCGTCGAGACGATCCCCTCGCCCACGCGCGCGAGGATCGTGTCCTCGCCGGCGCCGCCGACCAGACGGTTGATGTTGGCGCGCACCGTGACGCGGGCCAGCGCGATGAGCTGGATCCCATCCTTGGCCATCGCCGCGACCTTGGGGGTCTGGATGACCTTCGGGTTCACGGAGACCTTGACGGCCTCGAGGACGTCGCGGCCCGCGAGGTCGATCGCCGCGGCGCGCTGGAACGGGAGGTCGATGTTGGCCTTGTCGGCGCTGATCAGCGCCTTGACCACGCGGTCGACGTGCCCCCCGGCGAGGTAGTGGCCCTCCAGTTCCTTGGTCGTGAGCTGGATGCCTGCCTTGGTGGCGGCGATCAACGGCCGGATCACGGCAGCGGGGTCGACCTTGCGCAGCCGCATGCCGATCAGATCTCCGAGCCCGACGCGAACCCCGGCGGAGACGGCCTCGATCCAGAGTCGGACCGGGACGGCCCAGACGAGGATCAGGAGCATCGCGATGGCGATGATCAAGACCGCCGGCGGCAGGAACAGGAGCTGGTTCATCGATCGTCCTCGATTGGAGTGCTGTATCGACGGTTTCTTACCCTTCGGCACGCACGACGTGCCGATAACCCTCGGAGCGCACGATGCGGATCGGCGTACCGGCGGAGATCCAGCTGTCTTCGGCGGTCACGTCGATCTTCTCATCGCCGAACTTGCCGGTGCCCACGGGCCGGAGGTCCGTGACCGCGACGCCGACGGCCCCAACGAGATCGGAGCGCACGGCAGCCGAGAGATACCCCCGGTCGCGGGTCATGCTCTCGCCGAGGAGGATCCCCGAGCGCGCGAACCTTCCGCTCTGGGGCAGGGCGCGGATCAATGCCCAGGCGCTGACGAGGACCAGCAGGATGACGGCCGAGAGGGCGCCGGCCGCGTAGCTGTAGTCGACCCCTGTGGCGAGGTGGCCGACGAGGCTCAGGTAGATGCTGGCGAGGAGGGCGAGGATCCCGCCGACCCCGAAGAGGCCGAACCCCGGAACGACGAAGATCTCGACGCCGAGGAGAACGAGGCCGATCCCGAGGAGGATGAGTTCCTCCCATCCCGCAAGTCCGACGAGCATGTGGCTGCCGAAGAAGAGGGCAAGGGAGGTGCCGCCCACAACGCCGGCGAGCCCGAACGCCGGCGTCTTGAGCTCGATGAGGAGCCCGAGGAAGCCGAGGGAGAGGAGCATCGGCGCCACGACCGGATGCGTCAAGAAGCGTACGACGCTCTCGGCCCAGTTGATCTCCGCCACGTTCACCGCCGCTCCTTCGAGGTCGAGTTCGGCGAGGAGCGCGTCCCAGTCGGCCACCTCGACGGCGTAGCCGACGCCGGCGGCCTCCTCGGCGGTGAGGGTGAGAAGCTTCCCCTTCTCGACGACGCCGGGGATCTCGATCTCCTCGTCGACCATGGCCTCGGCGATGCGCGGGTCGAGACCGCGAGCCTCGGCGAGGGCGCGCATCTCGCTCCGCATCGCGCTCACGATCTTCTCCGGCGCCTTCTCGCCCTGTCCGTCGACGGGCGTCGCGGCCCCGATCACGGCGCCGGGGACCATGTAGACCCGGTCGGTCGCGAGGGCGATCATGGCGCCAGCGGAATAGGCCCGGCGATTGACGAAAGCGTAGACCGGGACCTCGGCATCGCTCAGCGCGTTGACGATGCGCTGGGCGGCGTCGACCCGCCCCCCCGGGGTCTCGATCTCGAGGATGACGGCGCGCGCCCCGTTCTCTTCGGCTTCGCGAAGGCTGCGCTCGATGAAGGGGGCGAGGCCGAGCTCGATGACTCCCGTCACGGGGACGCGGACCACAGGTCCGGCGGCCCGGGGCGGGAGATCCTGGGCGGCGGCGCGTTCGACGCCCATCGGGCCGAGGCCCAAGACCGCGCCCAAGGCCGTCGCCGCGAGGAGCGCGCGCCCGCCGGCACGCCGAAGGTTCGATGAGATGCGCATGATCCTTTCTACCCCGTTGAATGGGGAACGGTCATCTCCGTGTCGCCGTGGCGGCTCGGTCCCCTTGCCTCTAGCGCTCGCTCAGGAGCTGGCGCGCGTAGTAGGCGCGACGGATCGCGAGGACGTGGTCGCCCCGGCCGAGCGCCTCGCGCGCCCCCCGAAGGAGCCGCCTCGCCCGCGCGTAGGTGAGCTCGTCCGCCGCCGGGGTCACGGCCTCCCCTTCCCCATGGGTGTCGCCGAGGCGATCGAGGCGAACCTCGACCTGACGGATCAACCGGAGCGCGACGCCCCCGGGGGTCGTCGTGGCGAGGCGGTCGGCGGCGGCGAGGGCCTCGCGGAGCGCCGCAACCGCATCCCCCGAGGCGGCCGCGGCGCGGGCCCGGGCAAGAAGGGACCGGCCCTCGGCCAGCGCGACCCCCACCTCGGGGAAGGCCCTGCCATCGATGACGCGTTCGGCCGCCCGGCTCCAACGTTCGAGCCGAGTGAACATGGCGGCGAGCTCCTCGGGATCGAGTCCGGCGGCGAGGACCGGGGCGGCCCGGTCGTACGCCGCGCCGCGCAAGGCGTCGGCGGCCTCCGGATCGCCCGCGGCCTCCGCCTCCACCCAGAGCGCGCGGGCTTCCGCGAGCGCCAGAGGATCGCCGGACCCCGCCTCCAGAGCACGGGCAACGAGGCCAGGGAGCGTCGGGAGATCCAAGGCGAGGGCGAGGGCGGCCTCCGCCTCCGCCGCGACGATGAACGCCTCGGGGCCGGAGGGCTCATCCTCGCATCCGGCAACGAGAACCGAGGCCAGGATCGGGAGGAGCGGGAGAATCAGCCGGCGAGTCGGGGGCATGGATCCACAACCTGGCTGATGCGGGTCAATCTCTACGTTCAAAGCTACGACGGCGCATCAGACCGAACAAGCCCGGCGGCCACTTGACCCCATCGGAGGTGCGGTCTAGGTTCAGGATCAAACGTTCGACCGAGCCGGGAGGCCATGGCCGAGGAACGACCGCGCTACGACGAGAAGCTCGCCCTGATCCTTCGTACGGCGGCGGCCGTCTTCGCCGACAAAGGCTTCCACCGCGCGAGCATCCGGGACATCAGCCGGGCGACCGGGATCAGCCTCTCGGGCCTTTACTACTACTTCGGGAGCAAAGACGAGCTCCTCTTCCTCATCCAGGACCACTGCTTCGGAACGCTGCTCGACAACCTGGAAGAGCTCCTGGCGGCGGAAGCGGACCCATACGTGCGGTTGCACCGATTCATCGAGAACCATCTCCGGTTCTTCGCGAGCAACATGCGAGAGATGAAGGTGCTGTCGCACGAGGCCGAGTCCCTGACGGGGGAGTACCGCCGGCGGGTCAACGCGAAGAAGAAGCGGTACACGGACCACTGCATGGAGATCCTGGCGAGGCTTCGGCCGGAAGGGAGCCCGATCGAACTGCGGGTGGCCACCTTCTCCCTCTTCGGGATGCTCAACTGGCTGTACACATGGTATCGCCCTGACCGGGATGTGCCGGTCGACGAGCTGGCGGAGGAGATGAGTCGGTTGTTCCTGCGTGGTTTTCTCGCCACCGAGGGCGAGGAGATGCCGACGGGCGCGTGGAGGACGGCGCCCGGGGAGCCGCGCCCTTCGATCTGGCGGCGGTAGGCGGCGATCGTTCCATTCGATGACCCGGGGGCGGCCGCGCCGGGGCGCGGTCCGCGGAGCCCGGCCCACAACGACGGGAGGACGCGATGGCGAGTGTGATGGAAACCGGTCAGAACGCGAAGACCCTGGTCCACTACGAGGCGCGCGACGGCGTCGCGATCCTCACGCTGGAGGATCCCCCGGCGAACACGTACACCTATGAGATGATGCAGCAGCTCGATGCCGGGATCCTGCGCGCGCGCATGGACGAGAGCGTCTCGGTGATCGTGCTCTGCGGGGCGGGCGAGAAGTTCTTCTGCGCCGGTGCGAGCATCAAGATGCTCGCCGAGGTGACGCCGACGTTCAAGTACTACTTCTGCCTGCATGCCAACGAGACGCTGAACCGTCTGGAGCAGACGCCGAAGCTGGTGATCGCGGCGCTGAACGGGCACACGGTCGGCGGCGGCCTCGAGATCGCGATGGCGGCCGACCTGCGGATCGCGCGGCGGGGCGCCGGGAAGATCGGGCTCCCCGAGGTGAACCTTGGCGTGCTCCCGGGGACGGGCGGAACGCAGCGGCTGGCGCGGCTGGTCGGCAAGGCGAAGGCGATCGACCTGATGGTGACCGGCCGGACCTTCGAGTTCGACGAGGCGTTGGAGCTGGGGATCGTGGACTACATCTACGATGCCCCGGACCGCGCCGCGTTCATGGATCAGGTTCTGGCGTTCGCGCGGCAGTTCACGCCGCCGCACCGTGCGGCGAAGGCGGTCGGCCACATCAAGCGCGCGGTGCAGACCGGCGTGGAGCTGCCGATCGGCGAGGCGCTGGCGGTGGAGCGGGAACTCCAGCAGCTCCTCTTCCAGAGCGAGGATGCGCGGGAGGGGCTCAACGCATACAACGAGAAGCGGACCCCGACCTTCCGGGGGCGCTGAGCGCACCGGACCGAGCCGCAGAGGGCGCGAAGGGACGATACCTTTGCGCCCTTTGCGGTTCTCGTTTAGGGGGCGTGATCGCGGCGTCAGAGAGCACGACGGCGAGGAGGCGAGATGGCGACCATGCAGATCCCGGTGGTGCGCAGGGCGCCCGACCGGCTATTCATCGGCGGCGAGTGGGTGGACGCGGCGAGCGGCGCGCGGTTCCCCACCCTGAACCCCGCAACGGGCGAGGTGATCGCGGAGATCGCCGAAGCGGGCGAACGTGATGTCGACGCCGCGGTCGAGGCGGCGAGGCGCGCCTTCGAGGGGCCGTGGCGCACGATGGACGCGGCGGACCGGGGCGCGCTCCTCTGGCGGATCGCCGACGCCCTGGAGGCGAGGGCGTCGGACCTGGCCCGGCTGGAGTCGCTCGACAACGGAAAGCCGATCCGCGAGGCGCAGATCGACCTTCGCCAGGTGGTCGACGTCTTCCGCTACTACGCGGGGTGGACGACGAAGCTGCACGGCGAGACCCTCCCGGTCCGCGGGAACATCCTGAACTACACGCTTCGGGAGCCGGTCGGCGTGGTCGGCGCGATCATCCCGTGGAACTTCCCGCTGACGATGGCGGCGTGGAAGGTCGCGCCGGCCCTCGCCTGCGGGAACACGGTCGTACTGAAGCCCGCGGAGCAGACGCCGCTGACGGCGCTGGAGCTAGCCGCGATCGCCGCGGAGGTCGGGCTCCCGGCCGGGGTGCTCAACGTGCTCCCGGGGTACGGCGAGACGGCGGGCGCGGCGCTGGTGAGGCACCCCGGCGTCGACAAGATCGCCTTCACGGGATCGACGGCGGTCGGGAAGGTCATCATGCGCGAGGCCGCGGAGACGCTGAAGAAGGTCTCGCTCGAGCTGGGCGGGAAGTCGCCGAACATCATCTTCGCCGACGCGGACCTCGATGCGGCGGTGCGGGGCGCGTTCGCGGGGATCTTCTACAACGCGGGTCAGTGCTGCACCGCGGGCTCTCGACTCCTTGTCGAGGAGGCGGTGCACGACGCGGTCATGGAGAAGCTGCTGGATCGTGCGAAGCGGTTCGAACCCGGGGATCCCCTGGATCCGAAGACCCGGATGGGCCCGCTCGTCTCCGAGGAGCAGCTCGCGCGAGTCCTGGGCTACATCGAGCGGGGCCGTGCCGAAGGTGTCGAGCCCGTGGTCGGCGGGCGCCGAGCGACGTACCAGGGGGAGGAGAAGGGCTACTGGGTGGAGCCGACGATCTTCGACCGCGTCCGGCCCGATCACACGATCGCCCAGGAGGAGATCTTCGGCCCCGTCCTCGCGACGCTCGTGTTCCGCGACGAGGACGAAGCCGTCGACATCGCGAACCGCACGATCTACGGCCTGGCCGCGGGGATCTGGACCCGCGACCTGAAGCGGGCGCACCGCGTGGCCGGGCGTCTCCAGTCGGGCACCGTCTGGATCAACACCTACCACCCCCTCGACCCCGCGACGCCGTTCGGCGGCTACAAACAGTCCGGGTACGGTCGGGAGCTGGGCGCCTACGCCCTCGACCTGTACACGCAGGTCAAGAGCGTCTGGGTGGACCTCAACTGATGCGGCGCGGGTCGTCCGGCTCGTTCACCGCGACGGCGCCGGACGCCTCGCGCGGATGGGGGTGCGAATGACGAGAGAAGCCTGGATCATCGACGCCGTCAGGACGCCGATCGGGCGGTACGGTGGCGCCCTCGCCTCCGTGCGGCCGGACGACCTGGCGGCGCACGTGCTTCGCGCGATCCTGGAGCGCACCGGGGTCGACGCGGCGCTGGTCGACGACGTGATCCTCGGGTGCGCCAACCAGGCGGGCGAGGACAACCGCAACGTGGCGCGGATGGCGGCCCTCCTGGCCGGCTTTCCGATCGAGGTGCCGGGGCAGACGGTCAACCGGCTCTGCGGCTCGGGGCTCCAGGCGGTGAACGCCGCGTTCCACGCGATCGCCGCGGGCGAGGGCGAGGTCTTCATCGCCGGCGGGGTCGAGTCGATGAGCCGCGCGCCGTACGTGATGCTGAAGCCGTCGGAGGGGTACCCGCGGGGCACGCCCGAAGTGGCGGACACCGTTCTCGGCTGGCGGTTCGTGAATCCGAAGATGCCGGACCGGTGGACGATCTCGCTGGGGGAGACGGCGGAGGTCGTTGCGCGGCGTCACGGGATCACGCGGGAGGCGCAGGACGAGTTCGCGCTGGAGAGCCAGCGCCGGGCGGGTGCGGCCCAGGCCGAGGGTCGCTTCGACGACGAGATCGTCCCGATCGAGGTTCCCCAGCGCAAGGGTCCCCCGCTCCGGGTGGACCGGGACGAGCACCCTCGCCCCGACACGACGCTCGAGAAGCTCGCGAAGCTCCCCGCCGCGTTCGTGGCCGGAGGCACGGTGACCGCGGGGAACTCCTCGGGGTTGAACGACGGCGCCGCCGCGCTCCTCATCGTCGAGGGGGAGCGGGCCCGCGCCCTCCGGCTCCGGCCGATGGCGAGGATCGTCGCCTCGGCGGTGGCGGGTGTCGAGCCGGATTGCATGGGGATGGGCCCCGTTCCCGCCACACGGCGGGCGCTCGGCCGCGCCGGGATCGGCGTGAACGACCTGGCGCTCAGCGAGCTGAACGAAGCGTTCGCCTCCCAGACGGTGGCGTGCATGCGGGAGCTCGAGCTGGACCCCGCGCGGGTGAACGTGAACGGCGGCGCGATCGCGCTGGGCCACCCACTCGGCTGCTCGGGCGCGCGGATCCTGACGACGCTCGTCCACGAGCTTCGCCGGCGGGGCGGCGGCTACGGTCTCGCCTCGATGTGCATCGGGGTCGGCCAGGGGATCGCGACGGTGGTCGAAGGGGGTGCGGCATGAACGCATCGGAGAGCAACAACATCCTGGTGGAGCGCGACGGCGCGGTCGGGTGGATCCGGATCAACCGGCCGGAGCGCCTGAACGCCTTCGCGGGCACGATGCGGGAGGAGATCGAGGCCGGCCTCCTCGCGCTGGAGCGGGACGACCACATCCGCTGCGTCGTCATCACCGGCATCGGCCGGGCGTTCTCGACCGGCGGAGACATCCGCGTCATGGCCGGGCTCGCCGAGGAAGGTGACGCGGAACGGTTCGACGCACTCGTCCGTGCCGGCGCGCGCGTGGTCCGCACGATCGACCGGATGCGCAAGCCGGTGATCGCGGCGGTCAACGGCCCGGCGGCCGGAGCGGGCGCGTGTCTGACCCTGGCCTGCGATCTCAGGATCGCGAGCGAGTCGGCCTCGATCGGCTTCACCTTCGTCCGGGTCGGGCTGCACCCGGACTGGGGCGGGAGCTACTTCCTCCCCCGGCTCGTGGGCCCCGCGCGCGCCGCCGAGCTGATCTTCACGGGGGGGATGATCAACGCCGAGCGGGCCGAGCGCATGGGGATCTTCAATCGCGTTGTACCGGGCGCGGAGCTGGAGCCGGCGGCGCGGGACCTGGCGAACCAGATCGCGGCCGGCCCGGCCCAGCTCATCGCGGCGATCAAGGGTTCGTTGCGGCAGAGTCTGAACTCGTCGTTGGACGAGATGCTCGAACGGGAGATCGGCGCGCAGGCCGAGGCCTTCGCGTCGCCGGACTTCCAGGAAGGGATCAAGGCGTTCCTCGAGAAGCGGGCGCCTCGCTTTGGGCGGTGAAGACCCAACGGAGATCACGGGAGGAGATCGCTTGAGCCGAGAGATTCGACGGGTGGCGGTGCTCGGCGCCGGCACCATGGGTCACGGGATCGCCCAGGTCGCCGCCATGGCCGGGTACCGCGTCGCCCTACGCGATACGACACGCGAATTGGTCGATCGAGGACTCGACAGGATCCGCCAGAACCTCGACGAGGGGGTGGAGCGCGGGAAGGTCTCGCCCGAAGAGCGCGCCGCCGCGCTCGATCGGCTCCGGGGAGAGACCGAACTGGGCGCCGCGGTCGACGGCGCGGACCTCGTCATCGAAGCGGTGCCGGAGCGTTTCGACCTCAAGGTCGAGGTCTTCCGGGAGCTCGAGGCGCACGTCGCAGCCGATGCGATCCTCGCGACGAACACCTCGAGCCTGAGCGTGACCGACCTGCAGCTGACGACGTCGCGCCCCGAGCGCGTCCTTGGGCTGCACTTCTTCAACCCGGTCCACATCATGAAGCTGGTCGAGGTGATCCGCGGCAAGAGGACCGGTGAGGCCGAGTTGGATGCGGCCGTCGCTTTCGCCCGTGCGATCGGCAAGGAGCCGATCGTGGTGAACGACTCGCCGGGCTTCGCCTCGTCCCGGCTCGGCGTCGCCCTCGGGCTCGAGGCGATGCGGATGCTCGAGGAGGGCGTAGCCAGCGCCGAGGCGATCGACAAGGCGATGGAGCTCGGCTATCGGCACCCCATGGGGCCGCTGCGGCTGACCGACCTGGTCGGGCTCGACGTGAGGCTGGACATCGCCAACTATCTGTACGAGAAGCTCGGCTCGGAGAGCTTCCGGCCGCCGGAGATCCTGAAGCGGCTGGTGGCGGAGGGGAAGCTCGGCCGCAAGGCCGGGCAGGGGTTTTACACCTGGGAGGGGTGAGGAGCCATGCCGTACGAGACCCTGCTGCTCTCCATCGAGGAGCGCGTCGCCACGATCGTGGTCAACCGGCCGGAGAAGCGCAACGCGCTGAATGCGGCGGTGCGTCGTGAGCTGGTCGAGGCCCTCGATGCCCTGCGCGACGAACCGGAGGTCCGCGTCGTCGTCCTGACCGGTGCGGGGGACAAGGCGTTCATCGCCGGCGCGGACATCGGCGAGTTCGCGGAGCGGACTCCCCTCGAACAGCGCGCCGTGATGGAGGGTCGTCGCGTCTTCGACGTGATCGCGGCGTACCCGAAGCCGACGATCGCGATGATCAACGGGTTCGCGCTGGGCGGCGGGTGCGAGGTCGCGCTGGCCTGCGACCTGCGCATCGCCGCCCGCTCCGCACGGCTCGGCCAGCCCGAGATCAAGCTCGGCATCCTTCCCGGGGGCGGCGGCACGCAGCGGCTCCCCCGACTCGTCGGGTTCGGGCGGGCGATGCGCCTCATCCTGACCGGGGAGCTGATCGGCGCCGAGGAGGCCGAGCGGATCGGCCTCGTCGACCTGGTCGTCGATGATGCGGAGCTGATCGCCCGCACGGGTGAGTTGGCCCGGACGCTCGCGGGGTACTCCCCCGTCGCGCTGAAGCTGGCGAAGGACGCGGTCCGCGCCACCCTCGAGATGCCCCTCTCCGCGGGACTCGCCTTCGAACGCGAGCTCTTCGTGACGGCGTTCTCGAGCGAAGACCGCGTCGAAGGCATCCGGGCGTTCCTGGAGAAGCGGTCACCGGAGTTCCGCGGCCGCTGACCCCCTTTCGGACCGTGCCCGACGGCCGCCCCGCCCATCGCCCCTCGGCACGACGGGCCGCGGCCTCGGGCATCGGAGGCATGATGAGCGAGAAGAACCCGTTTGGTGAGGAACCGCCGGTCCCGCGGCGAATCAACCCGTTCGGCGAGAGCGCCCCGACGGAAGCGCCCGGCGAGGCCGCGACGAGGATCGAGCACGCGGCACGGAAGATCCGGGGGCTGAGGAGCCAGCTCGGCTCCGAGGGGCTGACCCTCTCGGCGACGAGGGAGCTGATCGACGAGCTCTCGGCCGCACTCGACGCGGCCGCCCGCGCGCTCCGGTCCTTCGAGTGAGGAGGGCCGTGGCCGGCCCGGTTCGTGCACTTCGGGGCCCGACCCTGCTGTCCAAGGAGGTTGGCCCATGAAGCGCGCACGATTCGAGATTCGCGGCCTCCCGGACGACGATGCGGCGGCGAGGCTCGAGAAGATCCTGACGGGCCGCACCGGCGTCCCCCAGGCGACCATCGACCCGGCCCTCGAACTCGCCGAAGTCAGCTACGACGAGCAACTCGTCGCCCCGGACGACATCGCCCGGTGGATCCGCGGCGAGGGGTACGAGGTCCGCTTCGCGGGGCGCCGCGCCGGCTGATCCCCGAAAAGGAATCCACGGCTCCGACCGCCCTGGTCCGGGCTCCCGATGGAGCCGCTCCGGCGTACCCCAATGCCCCGGGCGGCTCACGCCCCCCGTCCGGCCCCGCCCCCCCGGGTACAATGTGAGCCTGGCCTGGCGATGCCCGTCGCGTTATTATCTCCGCATCCATCACCTCCATTCCCGGAAACCCATGCGCCCACGCACGTCACGCGGCCTTCTCGTGGCCTTCTTCGCGGCCTACGCCATCTTCACGATGTACCCCGGAGCCCTTCCGTTCAACCGAATCCGCCCGATGATCCTCGGGTTGCCCTTTCCGATCGCCTGGATCTCGGGCTGGGTGGCCGCGAGCGGTATCGCGCTCTGGTGGGCGTGGCGATTGGATTCACGATCGCGGGGGGAGGAGTAGACGATGGAGCGCTGGCAGGTCGTCACGGGCACCGTCTTCGCGTACCTCCTGGCGACGCTCGCGATCGGGCTCCTCGCCGGGCGGAGATCGAGTCAGAGCGTCGCGGGTTACGTTGCCGCCGATCGGCAATTCGGTCTCCTGGCCATGTATTTCATCACGGGGGCGACGGTCTTTAGCGCCTTCGCCTTCCTCGGCGGACCGGGTTGGGCGTACTCGCGCGGGGTCGCGGTCATGTACATCCTCGCCTACGGGGTCCTCGGCATCGCCCCGTGGTATTTCACGGGTCCCAAGGCGGGAAGGATCGGTCGCCGTTTCGGCTTCGTCACGCAGGCCCAGCTCGTGGTCGGCCGTTTCCCGAGCCGCGCTCTCTCGATCCTCCTCGCGACGATCTCGGCCGCCGCCTTCGTACCCTACATCATGCTCCAGATGAGCGGCGCGGGGATCGTCTTCAGCGCGGTGACGGAGGGCCATGTGCCGTTCTGGCTCGGCGCCGCCCTCGCGTACGCGGTCGTCCTCATCTACGTCCTGATCGGCGGCGTTTCGGCGGTCGGGTGGACGAACGTCTTCCAGGGCATCTTCATGCTCGCCGTGGCCTGGATCCTGGGCCTCTACATCCCGGGGAAGCTCTACGGCGGCGTGGGGCCGATGTTCGAACGGATCGCGGAGACCCGGCCGGAGCTCCTCCTCCTCCCGGGACTCGACGCGGATGGCACGCCGTGGAGCTGGGGCGCCTACTCGAGCGCCATCCTCTCCTCGGCCCTCGGCCTGATCCTCTGGCCGCACCTCTTCATGAAGTCGTTCACCGCCCGGGACGAGGAGACGCTCCGCCGCACGGTCGTCCTCTTTCCGACGTTCCAGCTCTTCCTCGTGCCGATCATCATCATCGGATTCGCCGGCGTCCTCTACCCTTCCCCGCCGCCATCGCCCGACTTCATCGTCCCGCACATCATTCTGAGTGCCGGGCTTCCGGCTCTGATCGTCGGGATCTTCTGCGCCGGCGCGCTCTCGGCTTCGATGTCGACGGGGGATGCGCTCCTGCACGCCGCCGCGTCGATCGCCATCGAGGACGGCGTCGCGCCCTTCGTCGCCCTCGACGACCGCCGGCGGCGCTTCCTGATGCGCCTGCTCGTGGTGCTGATCGGCGGGATGGCGTACTACCTGGCGATCATCCAGCAGAAGACGCTGGTCTGGCTGCTCCTTACCGCATACGGGCTGATCGACCAGCTCGCGCCCCCGGTCTACGCCGCGCTCTACTGGCGCCGTGCGACGACGCCGGGCGTGCTCGCCGGCCTCGCCGCCGGAATCGTGACCAACATTTTCTTCCTCGTGCGGGCCGACCTCCGCCCGTTCGAGATCCACGAGGGGATCCTCGGCGTCGTGGTCAACACCGGCGTCCTGATCGTCGTCAGTCTCCTGACCCGGCCACAGGACCCCGCCCACGCCGCGTCGTTCGTCGACGAGGCCGAGGCGCCCCGGACCCCAGAGCCCGTCGGCGCCGTGCGCTGAGCGGATCCAATCGGTCGCCCATCGGGAGCGCAGGCCGTCCCGCTCCGCGAACCGGATGGCGCGAGTGTCGGGACGCCCTCGAGGCACGCACCGCCCTGGCGCTCGATCGGGTCAATCCGCCGCCACCTCCCCGGGGCCCCGGTCCGGCCCGACCCTGCGGTTCATGGGGAGCCGCGGGCCCCGATCCCCCTCCCACTCCCCCGCCTCCGGGCGCGGAGGCGTGCGATGAACCAGCCGCATCATCATCATCCGGTCGATCCGGATGTCGTTGCCGATCTGCATCAGCAACCGGACCAGGTCGCCCGCGCCCCAGAGCACCACGGCGAAGACCACGGTCCGGGCGATCTCGCCGAGGAGCATCGGAAGGGCCGACACGCCGTCCAGCCGGACCCCCGCGATGACCTCCGCCACCACAGCGACCGCCAGGAAGACCGCCGCCGACTTGAAGAGGACCGAGACCCAGCGCAACGCCGTATAGGGCTCGATATCTCCCTTCCGGACGCCCTCGACGCCCCCGTTCGGACCGCCTCGCCTCTCGTCGTCCATCTCGTGGCCTCCTGATCGCGTCCCTCCGGTCCTCTCGATGGAGCAGGAACGGGGCCACCCGCCAAGGGCCCGCGCGGCGCCGCGCGTGGAGCGCACGAGTGGAGACGGTCCGCCCGAGCAAAGAAAAACGCCCCGGCTCTCGGAGCCGGGGCGTCGTACCCTGTAACGATCCGGTAGCCGCTCAGGCGACCGGGTAGACCGAGACGTACTTCCGGTCCCGGCCCCGCCGCTCGAACGTGACCACCCCGTCGATCAGCGCGAAGAGGGTGTCATCCCGACCCCGACCCACGTTACGGCCCGGGTGGAACTTCGTCCCCCGCTGACGCACGATGATGTTCCCGGCGACCACGCGCTCGCCGCCGTACCGCTTCACGCCCAGGTACTGCGGGTTCGAATCCCGGCCGTTGCGGCTCGAGCCTACGCCCTTCTTATGCGCCATGGATCCTCCTTACCCGACGCGAATCTCGCCGATCCGCACCTCGGTGTACTTCTGCCGGTGCCCCTGCTTGCGCCGGTAGTTCTTCCGCCGCTTCCACTTGAAGACGATGATCTTCTCGCCCTTGCCATGGGCGACGACCTCGCCCGTGACGGCGGCTCCTTCGATGACCGGGGCGCCGATGCGGACGTTGCCATCCGCGCTCGCCAGGAGCACCTCGTCGAAGGTGACGGTCTCGCCGACCTCCGCCGCGAGGGCGGGCACCCGGATCGTCGAGCCGGGCTGGACGCGGAACTGCTTGTCGCCGGTGCGAATGATTGCGTACATGGGTGTTATCGCAAGTTCGAGTTACAGTCTTCAATTATCGCGACCGGTCGAAGATCTGTCAAGCCGGCGGCGCGCGCGAATCACCCGAGGGCGTACTTGGCGGTGACATCGCGCGCCGCGGGACCGGCGAGGAGGCGGAACTCGTCCTGGCGCATGAGCGGATCGTCGCGGATGTCGAGGCCGATGCGGTGCGCCTTCTCGAGCCGCTTCAGGAAGTTCGGCTCCTCCTCGAGGATGTGGAGCGCGACCTGGGGGTGGACGCGGATGAGGACGTCCTTCTCGGCGCTGTCGGCGGCGACGCGGCGCACGGCGCGCTCGATGCGGCGGACGACGGTCTCGGGCGTGAAGACGCGGCCCGTGCCGCCGCAATGGCTGCACGCCTCGGTGAGGGTCTGGAAGAGCGAGGGTCGGACCCGCTGGCGGGTCATCTCGACGAGGCCGAGCTCGGAGACCTGGAAGGCGCGGGTGCGGGCGCGGTCGCGGTTGAGGTAGGTGCGGAGCTCCTGGAGCACCCGGTCCTGGTTGGCCTTGGACTCCATGTCGATGAAGTCGCAGACGATGATGCCGCCGACGTCGCGGAGCCGGAGCTGGCGGGCGATCTCGCGAGCGGCGTCGAGGTTCGTCTTGAGGATCGTCTGCTCGGGGTCCTTCTTCCCGGTATAACGTCCGGTATTGACGTCGATGGAGACGAGAGCCTCGGTCGGCTCGATGATGATGTAACCGCCCGAGGGGAGGTCGACGCGGCGCTGGAAGGCCTCTCGGATCGCGTCCTCGACCCCGTACTTGTCGAAGAGGGGCACCGCTTCGGTGTAGAGGTGGACGCGGTTCATGAGCTCGGGGTCGACGCCGAGGAGGTACTGCTTGACCTCGTTGAAGACCTCCTTGCTGTCGATCACGAGGGCGTCGACCTTCTCGGTGAAGACGTCGCGGATGATGCCGCTGGTCAGCTTGGCCTCCCGGTGGATGAGCGCGGGGGGCCGAGCGCCGCGGGCGCGCCGTTGGATCTTCTGCCAGGTCTTGAGAAGGGTTTTGAATTCTCGCTCGAAGATCTCGCGAGTGAGCTCCTCGCCGACGGTGCGGATGATGACGCCGCCGCTGCCTTCGGGGACGACCTCCTTGGCGAGGGCGCGAAGGCGCTGGCGCTCTTCGCGGTCTTCGATCTTGCGACTGACGCCGATGTGATTCGAGTACGGCATGTAGACGAGGAACCGGCCGGGGAGGGAGACCTGGGTGGTGACCCGGGGTCCCTTGGTGCCGATCGGTTCCTTGGAGACCTGGACGATGAGTCGCTCGCCCTTCTGGATCAGCTCCTGGATCGGCGGGTAGCGGCGGCTCTTGCGGGTGGCCTCGTCATCGTCCTCGTCCTCGTCGTCGGTGGCGTCGCGGGCGACATCGGAGACGTGGAGGAAGGCGGCCTTGTCGGTGCCGATGTCGACGAACGCGGCCTGGATCCCCGGGAGGACGGCCTCGACCTGGCCGAGGTAGATGTCGCCCACGATGCGCTCGGCGTCGGGGCGGTCGACCATGAACTCCACGAGGATGTCATCTTCGAGAATAGCCACGCGCGTCTCCTGCGGCGTGGCCGAGATCAGGATCTCTCTTTTCATAGATGTCGAGGTGTCACGACCATGGGGTCGGCGGGTGCGGCCGTGGCGAGTCGGGGATCAGCCCGCTTGAAAGAGGTGGCGGGCGATGACCATGCGCTGGACCTCGCTGGTGCCCTCGCCGATCTCGCAGATCTTGGCGTCGCGCATCATGCGCTCGACCGGGAATTCGCTGGTGTAGCCGTAAGCGCCGAGGAGCTGGACCGCCCGGGTCGTGGTGCGCATGGCGAGCTCGCTGGCGTAGAGCTTGGCCATGGCGGCGGCCTGGGTGTAGGGACGGCCACGTTCCTTGAGCCACGCGGCGTGGTAGACGAGGTGACGGGCACAGGCGATCTCGGTGGCCATGTCGGCCAGAGGGAACTGAACGCCCTGGAAGTCGCGGATCGGGCGGCCGAACTGCTCGCGGGTCCCGGCGAAGCGGAGCGCCTGCTCGAAGGCGCCCTGAGCGATGCCGAGGGAGAGCGCCGCGATTCCGATGCGCCCCGCGTCCAGCGTCTTCATGAAGTTGATGAAGCCCTCGCCTTCGGCGCCGAGGCGCTGGTCCTCGGGGACGATGGCGTCCTCGAGGATCAGCTCGCGCGTGTCCGAGGCGCGCCACCCCATCTTGTCCTCCTTCTTCCCGGAGCGCACGCCGGGCGTGAAGGGCTCGAGCTCCGGGGCGTGCCCGACGCCGACGCGATCGGCGATCTCGCGATCGGTCGTCTCCTTGGTCACGATGAAGCTCGTGATCCCGTGAGATCCCTTCTCCCGGTCCGTGACGGCGGTGATGACGAAGACCTCGCCGACGCCGGCATGCGTGATGAAGATCTTGCTCCCGTTGATCCTGTACGCGCCCCCTTCGCGGACGGCGACGGTGCGGGTGCCGCTGGCGTCGGAGCCGGCGCCGGGCTCGGTGAGTCCGAATCCGCCGAGGACCTGGCCGCGGGCGAGGAGGGGGATGTAGCGGCGCTTCTGCGCTTCCGTGCCGAACGAGAGGATCGGGGAGGTACCGAGCGTGGAGTGCGCGCTGACGGTGATCGAATGGCTCGCGTCGACGCGGGCGAGCTCCTCCAGGACGATGAGGTAGCTGAGATAGTCGCGCCCCTGCCCGCCGTACTCGACGGGGACGTTCACGCCGAAGAGACCGAGGTCGGCCATCTTCCGGACGTTCTCCCACGGGAAACGGCTCTCCTCATCGAGCTGCCGGGCGACGGGAGCGATCTCGCTCTCGGCGAACTCCCGGATTTCGGCCCTGAGGGCCTCGTGTGAATCGTCGACGTACGGATTCATGGAATTCGTCGTTGGAGCCACCGAATCTGCCGCACCAACATACGGGGTTACCCCACGGGCCGAAAGAGGAGCCATGCGAGGGGAGGAAGGTTGGATTCCGACGGGGCTGTCCGGGGGGGTGGTGGGATGGAGGAGGCGCGGGCGGGGGTGGGTGTGGGCGCGGCGGTGGGGGTTGAGGGGATGGGGGCAGCGGGAGGGGCGGGATGGGGGCGGGGTGCGGTGATGGAGGGGGCAGCGGTTGGGGTGGGGTGGGGTGGTGGTGGCGGGGAGGCGTGCGCGGGTGGATGGGCGGGGAGGACGGGTAGTCGGGTACGGGTACGGGTAGTCGGGAACGGGAACGGGTACGGGAACGGGTACGGGAACGGGTACGGGAACGGGTACGGAAACGGGTACGGAAACGGGTACGGGTACGGGTACGGGGCGAGGATGGTTTCGGGCTCGGGCGCGGGCTCGGGCTCGGGTGTGGAGGGGGATCAATCCTTCACGGCGCGGCAGTTGTCGCACGTGTCGCACCGGTCCATGGCGGCGGGGTCGCCGAAATAGCGGAGGACGTAACCGCGGCGGCACCCGCGGTGGCGGGCGTAGCGGATCATGCTGGCGAGTTTTTCCTCCTCTCTGCGGCGCCCGGCGGCGAGGGCACGCCAATCGACGGGGAGCCGTCGGGGATCGACGCCTTCGGCCAAGCGGATTCGATCGCGAGCGGGCCAGGGGTCCCACTCCAGGAATCCTTCGGCCGCGAGGGCGTCGAGGAGGCGGTGGGGATCCTCGCCGGCCGGAGCGCAGCGCGAAAGGGTCGAGCGGTCCACCTCGATCCCCTCGTAGGCGACGTCGCCGCCTGCGGCGCTCCAGAGCGCCCGCAGGAACCCGAGTTCCCGTTCGCGCCCCGGGGTGCCCAGCTCGCGGCGGATCCGCGACGGCGACGCGATGAGGCGGAGCCGTGCCGCGGCCCGCCCGTCGGCGCGGCAGACGATCCCGGCCTCTTCGAGGATCCGGAGCGCCGACCGGACCTGCCCCTCGCCCTTGGCTTCGCGGGCCTTTCGAGCCACATCGGCGACGGCCGCCTCGCCATCGACGGCGATGGCGTATGCGGCGCGCGCCACGGCTTCGACGACCTCGCGGCTGGGGTGGGCCTGGTCGATCAGGAAGCGGTGCGTCAGCGCATCGCGCTCGGCGAAGAGGAGGACGCAGTCGGCGGGGGCGCCGTCGCGTCCCGCCCGCCCGGCCTCCTGGTAGTACGACTCGAGGGATCCGGAGATCTGGTAGTGCGCGACCAGTCGGACGTTGGGCTTGTCGATCCCCATTCCGAAGGCGTTCGTGGCGACGACGACCCCGGCTTCTTCGGCCATGAAGGCGTCCTGGAGCCGCCGTCGCTCGCTGTCGGCGATTCCGGCGTGGTAGCCCGAGGCGCGAACGCCGCATCGGTTGAGGTAGTCGGCCAGGCCGTCGACGGCCTTCCGGGTCGCCGCGTAGACGATCGCGACGCCGTCGCCGGCGCGGCGCTTCAAGAGCGAGAGGAGGAGACGGTCCTTCTCGGCGTCGTCGCGGGCGGGAACCACGCGCCAGTGGAGGTTCGTGCGGTCGAACCCGCGGGCGACGATGGTCGGGTCGCGGAGCTGGAGCTGAATACGAATGTCGTTGCGGACCTCCGGGGTCGCCGTCGCCGTGAGGGCGATGACCGGGCATCCCAGAGCCGCGCGGACCTCGCCCAGGCGCAGGTAGCTCGGCCGGAAATCGTGACCCCATTGCGAGATGCAGTGCGCCTCGTCGACGGCGAGGAGGGAGACCCTGAGCCGTCGGAGCCGGTCGCCGAAACGAGGGCTGTCGAACCGCTCGGGGGCGACGTAGAGGAGGCGGATTCGCCCGGCCTCGACGGCCTCGAGCCGCGACTGCGCCTCGGCGTCGCTAAGCGTCGAGTTGATGAACGTCGCGGCGACACCCGCCCCCACGAGGGCATCGACCTGGTCCAGCATGAGCGAGATGAGAGGGCTGACGACGAGCGTCGGATGCGGGAGGACGAGTGCGGGGACCTGGTAGCAGAGGCTCTTCCCTCCCCCGGTGGGCATGAGGACGAGGACGTCGCGCCCGGCGAGGACCGCGGCGATGGCGTCGCCCTGGCCTCCACGGAAGTCCGGGTAGCCGAAGGTGCGGCGGAGCGCCTCGCGAGCGTCGTCGAGCGTGGGGCGTGAAGCGGGCCGTGGGGGCAGCGTTTCGGCGCTGGCCATGCCCCGAACCTACGTGGGAGGCGGGGCGGCACCATGGCGCGGCGGGCCACGGCGGTGCTCAGTCGCGGCGGTTTGTGAGGATTCGCAGGACCACGCCAATGCCGAGGACGCCGATGCCGAGGCCAACGAGCAGCGTGCTCTCCCGCATCATCCCGGCGATCCCCAGCGCCGCGCCGAGGGAGAAGAGCGCGATCTTCCAGTTGAGGTAAGGATCGGCTCCCCGGGGCTCGCGGGAGGGGCGGAAGAGCGCCATTACGCGCGACTGCGGCGGGCGAGGAAGCGTCGCACCCCCTCGCGGGTGTCCTCGGTGGTGCGGGCGAGGACGTTGACCTCGGCGCCGCGGGCGATCGCCTCTTCGAACGACGCGCCGTCGATCCCGTAGAAGAGGCGCTTGATGAGCCGGAGCGCCGAGGGCGAGCGACTGGCGAGCTCGCGGGCGTAGGCGCGGGCGTCGTCGTGGAAGGTCGGCGCGGCGAAGATGCGATTGACGAGCCCGATGCGCCGGGCCTCCTCGGCGCCGATGCGGTCGCCGCGGGCCACGAGCTCGAAGGCGACCTTCTCGCCGCAGACGCGCCGGAGGAGCGCCATGACCATCGCGGGGACGAATCCGAGGTGGACCTCGGGGTAGCCGAACTCGGCGTCGTCGCTGGCGACGACGAGGTCGCAGGCCGTGGCGAGGCCGGCGCCGCCGGCGAAGGCCTGGCCGTGGACCGCGGCGATGATCGGCTTGGAGAGGCGCCGCATGCGGACCAACAGGTCGCCGAGGGCGGCCGCATCGTCGAGGTTCTCGAGGGGCCCGGCGCCGGCGGCAATCCTCTCGAGCTGGGCGAGGTCGGCGCCGGCGCAGAAGGCGGGTCCGGCGCCGCGGAGGAGCACGACCCTCGTGTCGTCGTCCGAACCGGCCACGGCGAACGCCTCGTGGAGCTCGGCGATGGTCCGGTCGTCGAGGGCGTTCCGCTTCTCGGGCCGGTTCAAGGTGATGACGGCGACGCCCTCCTCGACCTCGTAGAGGATGCGCTCGAAAGCGGCCACGGCTCAGCCCTCCGGAGCGATCGAGGCGAGGAGTTCCTCGGGGAGATCGATCTCGAGCCGGAGCATCGCGGTCGAGAAGGTCTTCCCCTGGGCGTCGGTCATCAGCGAGACGGTCCCGCCGCCGTCGAGGGCGTTGTGGAGGAGGAAGTTGACCGCGTTCAGGTTCGGCAGCTCGAAGCGCTCGACCTCGCCGTGGACGAGCCCCCGGAAATGCTCGCGGACTCGAGCCGTCGTCAGCTGCTCGACGAGGATCGGATAGAACTCCGGGCGCCGGGCGATGACGCCGACGTTGACCGTATCGCCCTTGTCTCCCGAGCGAGCGTGGGCGATACGCAGCAGTGGGATCTTCGGCATGGGCACCTCGTGGTGAGCGGCGTCGCTCACTCCCCGGGCTCGGGGGGCTGGTGGCGCTGGACGTAGCGCGCCAACACGATCCCGAGGCCGACGATGAGGATCGCGACGGCCGCGACGATGTTCCAGATCATGGCCAGAGCGGCCAGGCCGAGGACGATGAGGACCGGGAGCAGGGTCTCGATCCAGGGCCGGTTGTTCTCGGGGCTCATGCCTCCGTGACCTCCACCCGCAGATTCGGCTCGATCTCCTCGCGATCGATCAGCGCGGGCCAGTAGGCCACGATCTCCTGGACCTTCGGCCGCCCGCCGGCAAACCCGGTGACGCTGGGCGGGCCGGTCAGGATGAGCGGCGCGATCTCGCGCGAGAAGCGTTCGACCGGAGCCCGTTCGGCGCTCCGCACCGCGACGCGCAGCTGGACCTCGGGGAGGTCGGCCGGCGGCGGCCCCGCGAGGGGCCCGTGGGTGGCGTTCCACCCCACGTACTCGGTGCGGATCTCGTCGAAGCGGAGCCCGAGCCGATCGAGGCGCTCCCGCAGGATTCGGTCCGCGGCCTCGGCCTTGGCCACCGCATCCGGCCAGGCGTAGACCAAGGTGCCCACGGCCTTGTAACCGGCCCCGTACGAGATCGAGACCTTGAGCTTGTCCGTCGGAGGCCGCCCACGGACCCCGGAGACGCGGACGCGGTCGACACCGGCCTGCTCGAGGCGGATCGTCGTGAAGTCGGCAATGACGTCCGGGGTGATGTACTCCCGCGGGTCGCCCATTTCGTAGACGAGCTGCTCGGTGACCGTACCGACGCTGACCCGCCCCCCGGTGCCCTCGTGCTTGGTGACGACGAAGCTCCCGTCGGCGGCCGCCTCGATGATGGGGAAACCGACGTCGGCGAGATCGGGGATCGTCTCCCAATCGAGGAGGCAGTTGCCGCCCGTCGCCTGGGCGCCGCACTCGTTGATGTGTCCGGCGACGACGCCGGCCGCGAGCCGGTCGTAGTCGTCGGGCGACCAGCCGAAGGCGTGGATCATCGGCGCGTAGGTGAGCGCCGTGTCGGTCGAGCGTCCGGTGATGACGACGGTCGCCTCCCGGCGGAGCGCCTCGACGATCGGTGCGGCGCCGATGTACGCGTTCGCGCTCTGAACGCGATCGAGGACATCGGTGAGGGGGCGGCCGGTCTCCATGTTCCGCAGCTCGTGACCGCGGCCGATCAGCTCCTCCAACCGGTGGAGGATGTCGTCGCCGACGACGACGCCGACGCGAACCTTCCCGGCGAGCCCCGCGCGGCGGGCCTCGGCGAGGACGGCGTCGCGGCAGGCCTCGAGGTTGACCCCGCCGGCGTTGGCGATGACGCGGATCCCGCGCTCGGCGCAGTCGGGGAGGATCTCGCCCATGAGGGGGACGAAGTCCCGGGCGTACCCCTGCGACGGGTCGCGGGAGCGTTGCTTCTGGAGGATCGACATCGTGACCTCGGCCAGGTAGTCGAGCATCAGATAGTCGATCGGGCCCCGACGGACCTGTTGGACCGGGGCGTCGAGGAGGTCACCCCAGAACCCCTGGCCGGAAGCGATCCGGATCGTTCGCCGTTCACTCATCGCGTGCACCCGTCTGGAACGTTGAGGAGTCGGCCTTCGGCGGCGAGGGTCAGGCCGAAGGGGCCGAGGTGGGGCTGTGGATTGTGGAGCGAGGTTCTCAGGGCGAGGCCCAGGACCTCGCGGGTCTCCTCGGGGAGGATCACGGCGTCGACGAAGCCGCGCGCGGCGGCGAAGCGGGCGTCGAGCTGGTGCTCGTAATCGGCGCGCACGGCGTCGATCTTCGCGGCGAGAGCCTCGTCGGGTTCGCGTCCCTCCTTCTTGAGCTCCGCGAGCTGCGGCCCGAAGAGGGCGACGACGGCGCTCTCGCCTTCCATCACCCCCATCCTCCCGGTCGGCCAGGTGAAGATGAAGTCGGGGTCGAAGCCCTGCCCGGCCATCGCGTAGTAGCCGGCGCCCGAGGCATGGTTCACCGTGAGGACGACCTTGGGGACGACCGCGGTCGCCATCGCCTCGACGAAGCGGGCGCCGGCGCGGATGATCCCCGAGTGCTCGGCCTCGGTGCCGACCATGAAGCCGCTCACATCCTGGACGAAGAGGAGGGGCGTCCCGTGGCGGTTCATCGTCTCGATGAAGTAGGCCACCTTCTCGGCGCTCTCCGTGTAGATGATCCCGCCGAACTTGGGGGGACCGCCCGTCGGATTCTTCACCATCCCCCTCGCGTTGGCGATCACGCCGACGGTGATGCCCTGCACCTTCGCGGTGCCGCAGATCATTTCGGGCGCGAAGTCGGCCTGGAACTCGTCGAGGCGACCGCCGTCGAGGATCGTGGCCAGGACGTCCCGCATCTCGTAGGGCTGCCGGTGGTCGGCGGGGAGGATGCGGTAGGCGTCGGCCGGGTCGCGGCCCGGCGGCGTCGCCTCGCCGATGGCCGGCGGCGTGTAGGGGAGCTCGGCGATCAGCTCGCGGATCCGGGCGATGCAGGCGTCGTCGTCGGGGAGGCGGTAGTGGGCGACACCGCTGATGGCGTTGTGGGTCCACGCGCCGCCAAGGGTCTCGGCATCGACGGTCTGGCCGGTGGCGCCCTTGACGAGGTTCGGCCCGCCGAGCCCCATGAAGCTCGTCCCCTCGACCATGAGGATCACGTCGGAGAGGGCCGGGAGGTACGCGCCGCCGGCGATGCACGGCCCCATCACTGCGGCGATCTGGGGCACCCGGAGGTAGCGGCGCATCAGAGAGTTGTAGTAGAAGATCCGGCTTGCGCCATATTGGCCGGGGAAGACGCCGCCCTGGTAGGGGAGGTTGACCCCCGCGGAGTCGACCAGGTAGACGATCGGGACGCGGCACCGCATCGCGATCTCCTGGGCGCGGAGCATCTTGGTGATCGTCTCGGGCCACCAGGAGCCGGCTTTGACGGTCGCGTCGTTGGCCACGATGACGACGGGCCGTCCGTGGACGAGGCCGATCCCGGTCACGACCCCGGCCGCCGGCGCCTGGCCGTCGTACCGGTCGTAGGCGACGAGGAGGCCGATCTCGAGGAAGCGGGCGCCGGGGTCGAGGAGGCGGTCGATCCGCTCCCGCGCCGTCAGCTTCCCCTGGGCGTGCTGCCGCTCGACCTTGTCCGGCCCCCCGCCCTGGCGAAGACGGGCCTCGAGGGCGACGAGCTCGCGGGCAAGCTGCCGGAGCCGCCCCTCGTCGGCGGAGCGGGCCTTACTCCCGGTCGCGGCCATGCTCGGCGAACCACTCCCGAATGTAGGCGATCGGCTCCGAAGTCGGCGTGCCCGGTCCGAAGATCCGCCCGACGCCCATGCGTTGGAGCTCCGCCGCATCGTCCTCGGGGATGATCCCCCCGCCCGTCAGCAAAACGTGGTCCGCGCCCTGTTCGCGGAGCAGCTCGAGGATGCGTCGGAAGAGGGTCATGTGCGCGCCCGAGAGGATCGAGAGCGCCACGACGTCGACGTCCTCCTGGACCGCCGCCTGGACGATCATCTCCGGCGTCTGGTGCAGCCCGGTGTAGATGACCTCGAACCCCGCGTCGCGGAAGGCACTCGCGATGACCTTCGCGCCCCGGTCGTGTCCGTCCAGGCCAGGCTTCGCGACGAGGACGCGGATTTTCCGTTCTGCCATGGTTCCAAGTGCAATGGATCGGGGATGTTGTCGCTCTCAAGCGTGGACTGCTGCGGGAAGGTACGTTTTCGCGGCGGGACGGGCAAGGAAGCGAGGGGGCCCCCGAACGCACCGACCCCCGTGGTGCCTCCTGGGCACCACGGGGGTCGATCGCAGGTGGCCGACCCCGTGACCGGCGCGGGTGGCGCCTGCCCGCCCGCGCGTCCGACGGGCAGGGCACGGCCGGTACCGCGAGACCGAGTCGGGGGCGAGGTCGCGGCGCCCGCCCCGAACTCACCCCCGTCGGCGCATCACGCGTTACGGTTTATGCAAGTCTGCCCACGCGGGATGTTCGGGTTGTTCTCCTCGGCCTGCGGCACCGGGATCGTGACATCGGTTCCGTAGAACCCGCCCTTGTGCCAAGCCCCGGTCGGGAAGACGCTGTCGGCGGGCCGACCGTACTGCCGGACGAGACGCCGCAGATCGCCGAAGCGGTGCCCCCGGCCGAAGAGCCAGAAGGCGCGCTCCCGGAAGAGGAGGTCCTGCCGCGCCGTCGCGGTCCCCGGGTCGGCGAGAGGATCGAGCCCCGGGACGGTGGCCCGCAGGTCGTTGAGCGTGGTGAGCCACGCCGGATCGTTGTTTCGGAGCTGGGCTTCGGCCTCGATGAGGCGGGCCTCGATCCCGTCGACGATCGCCACGGGGCTCTCCTGCGTGGTCCAGAGCATCTGTACGTAGAACGGGTCCGCCGACCTGTCGTCGCGCTGGGTCTGCGTCACGCCGATCGCCCGACAGTCGGCGTCACCGCCGCGGCAGACCGGAACCCGGGGATCGCCGGCGGTCGCGAAGTTGAGCCCGTTCACCCCCTCGTTGTCGCTGACGCTGTACCGCCGGTCGCGGTTGTTGTACGACCAGATCGCGTTCGTGTTCGTGGTCGGCGAGTGCCGCATCAGGTACTGGAACCCGGTCGGCACGCCGGCGACCGCGGCCGCCGCCTCGCTCGCCCGATCGAGGTTCAGGAGGATCCGACCGCGGGTGACCTGGAGGGCGTAACGGACGCGGTCATCGTCGGCGGACATGCCGTCGGCGATGGCCAGCCCGTCGTTGGCCTTGTCCAGGGCGTGCTGGAGCGCCTGGGCGGCCGTCATCGGCTCACCGTACTGCTCCCGCCCATCGACGACCGTGCTGAGGACGAGGCCGTCGCAGTAGTGCTCGGCCATCAGGTTCACGATGTAGGCCTGGACGAAGTACATCTCGGCCAGCTGCCAGGAGCGGACGTCCGGCTTGTACTTCTGCAGCAGGCCGACCGCCTGCTCCGCGGAGAGACGCGCCCGGTGCAGCCACCGGTTGGCGTCGGTCAGGAAGCTGTTCTCGACCGTGATGGTCCGCTGGTCGATCTCCTGGCGGGCGATGTAGGAATCGCCGTTGTTCCACTCGTCGGCGAAGAGGCCGCCGAGGAGGAAAAGGCTCTCGGCGCCGCTCGTCGCCGCGTTCAGTCGGGCGAGCGCGCCGACGCGCACGGCGTCCGCGCCCGCGGGGGTCTCGACGTCGCTCGGATTGATGATGTCGGGGTCCTCGACCGTGAGCACGTCGGAGCAGCCGAGGATGGGCAGCCCTGCGGCCAGGACCGCCACGAGCGACGCCGATCGCGTGGTCCGCCCGATGCGCGATCCGCGCTGTTCGGCTCTCGTATACCGGTTCATGGAGCGCATCATCCTTGTTAGAAGCCGAGGGTGAGACGGAACGTGAAGTAGGTCGGCGGCCCGAACGCCTGGAACTCCGACGGCGCGTTGCCGGTGGTGCCGAACGCTTCGGGGTCGACGCCGGTGTAATCCGTCCAGAGGATCCCCAGGTTGCGCACCGCCGCCGTCGCCGTCACCGTCCGGCCGGGGAGGTAGCGGGTGATCCAGCCGTCCGACGGCGTGACCGAGAGCGAGAGCTCGCGGAAGCGGATGAAGTCACCCTTTTCGAAGAACCCGGCGACCGTGCGGCTCGGGTGGACGCGCACGGCGATCGTCCGCGCCTGCTCGAAGAACGGTGCGTCGGGATCGATCAACCCACGGCAGTTGTTGCGGTTCGCGCACCGGATGCGCTCGGTGTTGTTGTAGACCAGGTGGCCGCCCTTGTAGTCGACCATGGCGTCGAGCCGGACGCGGCCCTGGAAGAACTCGAAGCCGTTCGTCAGCGCGACCTCGTAGCGCGGCGTCGGGTAGCCGTGGAACTCGGCGGTGTCGCTCACGACGATCTCGCTGAGGGCCGGGTCGTCGTTGTACTCGATGATCCCGTTCCCGTTCTTGTCCTCCCAGCTCTCGAGCCGCCGGGCCCACCAGCCGTACATCGGGTAGCCCTCGCGGTGCTGCTGCGTGCTGCTGAGGACGATGCTGGGGACGTCGCCGAGGCGGATGATCTCGTTCTTGTTGGTGGTGCCGTTGAGGGTCACGTCCCAGGCGAAGTTGTCGCGCTGGAGGAGTCGCGCCCGAAGGAGGCCCTCCCACCCCTGGTTGCGGACCTCGCCGATGTTCTCGAAGCGCGTCGTGGCGGAGGTGCCGAGCGACGGCGGGAGGACGCGGCTGATGAGCGCATCCGTGGAAGTCTTGGTGTAGTAGGTCAGCTCCGCCGAGATCCGGTTGTTCCAGAAGGTCCCGTCGACACCGAACTCGATCTCGGCCGAGCGCTCCGGCTTCAGCTTGCTGTTGCCGAGCGTGCTGAAGACGACGCCCGGCGCCTCACCGCTCTCACCGACGGTGGACGTCGGGACGAAGTACTGCACCGCGTCGGTCGTGCCGGGCTGGACACCCGATGCGCCGTACGCCGTGCGCAGGCGGAGCTGGTCGACCCACCCGAGGTTCGGGAAGAAGCCCTCGTCGGAGATGACCCAGGAGACGGAGAGCTTCGGGTAGAAAACGGTCTCGAAGTCGGCACCGAACGCGCTGTTGCGGTCGGAGCGGATCGCGCCGGTCACGAAGAGGCGGTCGCGGAAGGCGATGCGCTGCTCGATGAAGGCGCCGAGGGTACGGCTCTCCTCGGTCGTCTCGTCGGCCTCCAGCTCGGCGCCCGAGGTCACGGTCGTCGCGCCGGGGGGCAGCTTACGACCGGTAGCCCCGTTGCGGCTGAAGAGGCTGCGGTAGAACTGGACCCCGGCCGTCGTCTGCGACTCGATCTCGTCGGTCAGCGAGCGGGTGACCGTGGCGCTCGCATCGACCGTGTAGGTGTAGAAGTTGGTCCGGTTGTCCGTCTTGTAGCCGAGGTTGTAATCGGAGACCTCGGGGCACTCGCCGAACCGGCAGAGCTGGATATCCTGCCGGCTGATGTAGTCGAGCCCGAAGTTGCCGCGCAGGGCGAGCCACTCACTGGGGCGCCAGTTCGTGCCGATCGAGCCGATCATTCGCTCGATCGACTGCTGCGTCAGCCTCTGGTAGATGGTTCGCGGAGTGTAGGCGCGCCAACCGTAGAGCGTATCGCCGTTGGCGTCGAGGTTGTACTTGAAGCCCGGGCCGCCGTAGGTGTTCGTGGCGACGCCGGCGAGCCCGGAGTCGTCGCTCGTGGGGAGCCGCAGGTCCTGCGTGGTGTACCCGACCGACACGTTCAGATCGGCGTTGCTCGAGGGCGCGATGTTGAGGTTGGCCCTGGCGGTGACGCGGGTGAGGCGGTTGGGGCTCTCCTCCTCGGGCCGCAACGAGAGGCCGCGCGAGGCGAGGTAGCGCTTCTCGAACTCGGGCACCTTCGTCACCCCGTCCTCGTCCTCCCACTCCCCGTGGAGGAAGTAGCGGATCGTCTCGGTGCCGCCACGGACCTGCAGGCCGTGCTGCTGACGGTAGCCGATGCCGTACGGCGTGGCGTCAGGGTCCTCGTGGAGGTTGTAGACCGTCACGCTGTCCTGCGAGCAGGTACCGGCCGCGACCTGATAGAGGAAGCACTGCGTCGTGTTGCTCGGGGTCGAGCCCGCGGTCCAACCCCAGTAGGCGTCCGGGTAGTGGTTCCGGTCGGTGATCGCCGTCTGCTCGGTGTAGTAGGTCCACTGCGGCCGGCCGGCCACCCCCCGCTTCGTCGTGATCACGATCACGCCGTTGGCCGCGTCGGTGCCGTAGAGCGTGGAGGCCGAGGGACCCCGCACGATCTCGATCGACTCGATCTCCTCGGGGTTGATGTCGCTGATCCGGCTCGGCTGCGTGCCGCCGACGCTAACGGACATCGACCCGGTCGTCCCCTCGACCCGGACCCCGTCGATGACGTAGATCGGGTTGTTGCTCAAGGAGAGCGAGCTCATCCCGCGGATGCGGACACGGACCCCGGCGCCCGTCTGCGTCCCCGGGAACACCATCACGCCGGGGGTGCGCGCCGTGAGCAGGTCGGCCACGTTGGCGATCGGCTTCGACTGCACGACCTCCGAGGCATTGACGCGACCGATCGAGTTCCCGACCTCGGTCCTGCGCTGCTCGCCCGTGGCGGTGATGACGACCGGCGCCAGCGCGATCGCCACGGGTTGCATGCTGAAGTCCGCGGTTGCGGTCTCCCCCGCGATCACGCTGATCTGCCGGCTCTGCTCCGCGTAACCGATCGTCATCACCCGAATCGTCACGGTCCCGGGCGCCACACCGCGGAGCGTGTAAACACCTTCGCTGCTCGTCTGTGTTCCGAGATTGGTGCCGACGACGATCACCTGGGCCGCGGGGATCGGCTGGCCCGTGTTCGCGTCGGTTATGCGTCCGGCGATCGCCCCCGTCTGCCTCTGGGCGGCCGCCGTACCCGTGGCGAGGGCCGTAAAGACGGCTCCCAGCACCAGGGTGCGGAGGACTCCGAGTCGACTCATGCTAACCCTCTTCGCGGTGAAAGGTACTGAGGCGCACTCATGATCGTGGCTCACGCCGAGCCGCCGACGTGTTCGACGTCAGCAGCCTGCGGAGCTGTCACCGCCCCGGCGTGCGCGTGCACGAAGACGACGGGGGAATCCGGCGTATCCGGGGCGACGAAACGTCGCGTCCTCTGTCCGTACTGCGGGGAAGCGTTCTATGAATCAGCCCGGCGACGGAATGCGGCGCCAGGTCCTAGGGGGCCGGGCCGGCGGGAAGGAGAGCTGACCGATTGGCCCGCCGGCCAGGTCGTCACGGCCACGTGCGACCGATAATGTGTAAGATCGGTGTGACACTTTATTCGTCGGGTCCGTGGGGCGCAAGCCCCCCCGGCCGGGCGTCGGTCGACCGCTGGCAGGGTTGGGCGGTCCGCTCCGTGCAACACGCGGATCTCGCCCGACCTTTACGGATGGCGAGGTGAGATGCTGCGGACCCTGATCACCGGTGCATTGGCGGGAACGGCCGGCACGATCACCATGACGGTTGCGTTGCGTCGGGTCTTTCCGGCGCTCCTTCCCGAGTCGATGCAGTGGAAGGAGTTCCTCCCGAAGACGGTGGTCGAGGGGGTGGAGGCGCAGACCGTCGGCCCGGGCGCGCTCACGGAGGACGAGGAGATGGGCGTGACCCTCCCCGCACACTTCGCGTACGGCGCGACGATGGGGATGATCTACGGCGTCGTGCGCGCCCGGTTGACCCGGGGCTCGCCGATGCTCTTGGGCGCCCTCTACGGCCTGGCGGTCTGGGCCGTCAGCTACGAGGGGTGGCTCCCGGCGGCGGGGATCCTGGAGGCGACGACGCGGCTCCCTCCCCGGAAGTGGCCGGTGCCGATCCTCGCCCACCTCGTCTACGGTGCGACGACGGGCCTCGCGTATGCTGCGGCGTCCCGAAGGATCAACCGGGGTTCCGAGCCACGGCGATGACTCGGGGGGATTCGTGGGTGAGGGGTTCGCCGCTCCAGTCGCCGTAGTACCGGACATCGACGAATCCGGCCGCCGCGAGGAGCCCGTCGATCTCGGTGGCGGTGCGGAGGCGAAGCGCGTGGCGTTTCTCTCCTCCTTCCTCCCCCCGGCGCCACCGGAGGCGCTCGTAGCTGATGCCGCGAACCGGATCGAAGCGCCGGCGGACGCGAACCTCGATCCCGTTGGGGAGCCGCCAACGGTCGCGCTCGGCGTAGGAACAGATCACATCGTCGCGGTGCATGCTCTCGAGGAGGAAGAGCCCGTCGGGGCGGAGGACGCGTCTCGCCTCCGCGAGGGCGCGGATGTCCTCGGCATCCTCCAGGAAGAGCCCGAGGCTGGTGAAGACGTTGATCACGGCGTCGAAAGCGCCGTCGCGGAAGGGGAGGAACCGGAGGTCGGCGGCGGCGAACCGGTTCGGCACCCCGGCCTCCCTCGCGCCGGACGCGGCGCGGCGGAGGAGATCCACCGAGAGATCGGCGCCGAACGATTCCTGGCCGGCTTCAGGGAGGAGCAGGGTGTGCCGGCCCCAGCCGCAGGGTACGTCGAGGATCCGCGAGCCGGCCGGAAGGCCCAGCAGGTCGAGGATCGCCGCGACTTCGCGTCGACTCTCCTCTTCCGGGAAGAGGGAGTCGTGGAGCTGGAAGAAGATCTCGTCGAAGTACGTACGCCACCAGGCCACGGGGTGCTCCGGGAGAAGAGTCAGGATTCGGCCACCGGCGGCGCAGGCACGGTGCCCGGCTCGAGGCGGAGGGCGAGCCGGTCGATTCGCCGAGCCTCCATCGCGAGGACGCGAAAGCGCCCGCCATCGAAAGCGACCTCGTCGCCGACGCGTGCGACGCGGCCGAGGCGCCCCATGACGTAGCCCGCGACGGTCGTGTAGTCCTCCTCCGGGAGGTTCAACCGGTAGCGTTCGTTGATGTCGTAGACCGGCACGGTACCGTCGAGGAGGACCTCGCCGGTCGGAGTCTCCTCGATCTCGGGCGGCTCCTCGACCTCGTCCTCGTCGCGGATCTCGCCGACGATCTCCTCGACGAGATCCTCCAGGGTGACGATCCCCGCCGTACCGCCGAACTCGTCGACGACGACCGCCATGTGCACCCGCTCGGCCTGCATCTCCCGGAGCAGCCCCTCGATCGGCTTGCTGTCGGGGACGAAGGGGAGGGGGCGGATCAGCCCGGAGAGGCTGGTCGCCCCGTCGAGCTGGGCCTGCCAGACCTCCCGAGCGAGAACCACGCCGACGATCCTGTCGAGCGACTCCTCGTAGACGGGGATCCGCGAATGGCCCTCGGCGAGGATCAGGGCTGCGGCTTCCTCGATGGTCGCGTCGACCGGGAGGGCGACGACATCGGTCCGAGGGGTCATGACCTCGCCGGCGGTGATCTCCGAGAGGTCGAAAACCCCGCGAATCATCTCGACGGGCTCTTCGGCGAGGGCGCCGTGCTCGTACATCTGCGTGACGAGCATCTCGATCTCCTCGGGGCGGTGCACGCGCTCGACCTCCGTCGGCGGGCGCAGCCCCACGGCCCGGAGCAGCAGGTTCGCCGAGCCGTTGAGGAAGGCGATGAACGGGGTGAGCAACCTCGAAAAGATGATGAGTGGTCCGGCGGTCCAGAAACTGACGCGTTCCGGGAAGAGGAGCGCCAGGGATTTGGGCGCGAGCTCGCCGAGAACGATGTGCAGGACCGTGATCACCGCGAAGGAGATCGGGATCGCCACGGCGTGGGTCGCGACGACGTTCCACGGGTCGCCGAGTCCGTCGAAGGCCTGGATGAGAATCGCCGCGAGGGTGCTCTCGCCGACCCAGCCCAGCCCGAGGGAGGCGAGGGTGATGCCGAGCTGGGTCCCCGAGATGTAATGGTCGAGGTTGTCGATCGCCCCCTTCGCCAGCCGGGCTCGGCGGTTCCCCTTGGCCGCCTCGGCTTCGATGCGGGTTCGACGGGCACTGACCAGAGCGAACTCGGCGGCCACGAAGAACCCGTTGGCCGCGACCAGGAGCACCACGATGGCCAGGCGAATGGCGATGCTCCCGGCAGTCAGGGTCGGTTCGGCTTCCATCTCGATCGGTGGGGCCGTCGCGTGGCGGCGCTCAGGCGGCGGCGCCCGGGCGGTGCGGTCCTCGACCGCCCGGGGCGGAGCCAGTCATCCTCAGAAGAAGACCGGCTCCCGATAGGCGCCGTAGATGTCCTCGAGAGCGCGCCGGATTTCGTAGAGCGTGCAGTAGGCGCGAACGCATTCGAGCATCGGCTCGACGACGTTCTCGTCACGGCGAGCCGCCTCCCTCAGGCGCTCGAGGGTGGCCTCGACTCGGGCCCCATCCCGCCGCGCCCGCAATTCGGCGAGCCGCTCGCGCTGCCGGATCTCGGCCTCCTCGCCGATCTTGAGGATCTCGATGTCCGAGTCCTCGTTGCCGCCGGTGAAGGCGTTGACGCCCACGACGATGCGTTCGCCGTTCTCGATTTCGCGCTGCTGGCGCTCGGCGCTCCGCGCGATCTCGCGCTGGAAGTACCCCTTCTCGATCCCCGGGACGACGCCGCCGAGGGCATCGATCTCGGCGAAGATCTCCTCCGCGCGACGCTCGAGGTCGTCGGTCAGCGCCTCGACGAAGTACGAGCCGGCCAAGGGGTCGATCGTGTTCGCCACCCCGGTCTCGTAGGCCAGGATCTGCTGCGTGCGCAGCGCGATCCGGACCGCCTTCTCGGTCGGCAGCGCGAGCGTCTCGTCCATCGAGTTGGTGTGAAGCGACTGCGTCCCGCCGAGAACCGCGGCCAGCGCCTGGTAGGCGACGCGGATGATGTTGTTCTCCGGCTGCTGCGCGACCAGCGTCACCCCCGCCGTCTGCGCGTGCGTGCGGAGGCGCAGCGACTCGTCCTTCCGCGCGCCGTAGACATCGCGCATCCGCTTCGCCCAGATCCGGCGCGCAGCGCGGAACTTCGCGATCTCCTCGAAGAAGTCGTTGTGGACGTCGAAGAAGAACGAGAGCCGGGGCGCGAAGTCGTCGACGTCGAGGCCGCGGGCGATCCCGCGCTCCACGTATTCGAAGCCGTTGCGCAGCGTGAAGGCCAGCTCTTGGGCCGCCGTCGCGCCCGCCTCGCGGATGTGGTAGCCGCTGATCGAGATCGGGTTGTACTTCGGGGCGTGCTTCGACGCCCACTCGAACATGTCGATGATCAGCTTGAGCGCCGGCTCCGGCGGATAGATCCAGGCGTGCTGGGCCTGGTACTCCTTCAAGATGTCGTTCTGGACGGTGCCGCGAAGCTTCTCGGGCGAGACGCCCTGCTTCTCCGCGGCGACGACGTAGAAGCAGAAGAGGATGATCGCCGGCCCGTTGATCGTCATGGAGACCGACACCTCGTCGAGGGGGATCCCGTCGAAGAGGGTCTCCATGTCGGCGAGGCTCGAGATGGCGACCCCGCACTTCCCCACCTCGCCCAGTGAGCGGGGGTGGTCGGAGTCGTAGCCCATGAGCGTCGGGAAGTCGAAGGCGACGCTCAGCCCCGTCTGCCCGTGGTCGAGGAGGTATTTGTATCGCCGGTTCGTCTGCTCGGATGTGCCGAACCCGGCGAACTGCCGCATCGTCCAGAGACGGGTCCGGTACATCGTCGTGTACGGCCCGCGGGTGAACGGAAACTCCCCGGGGAACCCGATCTTCTCGACGTACTCGGCGTCGGAGGGGCGGTCGAGCGGGGTGTAGAGGGGAGCGATCTCGGTCCCGGAGACCGTCGTGAAGCCCGCCTCCCGCTGCGGGATCCGACGGAACGCCGCCTCCCACTCCGCGAGCCGGGCCCTCAGCTCGGCCAGCTCCTGTTCCTGCTCCCGGACGCGCCGCTCGAGCGCGGAGGTACCTGCCTCACGGTCCATGACGCCCATCTTTGCCGTTCCCGTATGCTGGAAAGTGCCGTTTCCAGCGGGATTACCCCGCGACCCCGCGCACGATTCGCGCCGCGAGGGTGTAGGGGGTCTCCCGCCCCTCCTCGAGTGCGGGGAGCCCCTCGTCGAGGAGGGCTTCCCCACCCCGTTCCACCCAGACGATCTCCGCGATGCGCCGCTCGACGACCTCCCGGACGCGTGCGACGGCGCGGGCACGGCGTCGGCGTAGGAGCTCGCCGGACTCGCTGAGCCACGCCGCGTGCTTGTCGAGCACGGCTTGCAGCTCGCCGATCCCCGTCCCGGTTTCCGCAACGGTCTGCAGCACCGGGATCTCCCAGCTCTCCGAACCGCTTCCCTCTCCGGCCACGCGGTCCTTCGCCTCCGCTTCCGTACCGTTCCGCGCGCCGGCGCGGCGCAGATCGACTCCGTGGTGCGCAGGGACGCGGTGCATCCCCTTCCCCGTTCGGAGGTGCAGCATCAGCTCGATCTCGCGGGTCAGACGGTCCGCGCCGGGGCGGTCGGCCTTGTTGACCACGAAGAGGTCGGAGATCTCCATCAGTCCGGCCTTCATCGCCTGGATCGAGTCGCCGGACTCGGGGACGAGCACGACGACCGTCGTGTCGGCGGTCGCGGCGATGTCCAGCTCGGATTGACCGACCCCGACGGTCTCGATGAGGATCCGGTCGAAGCCGAAGGCGTCGAGGACGTCGACGACCTCGTTCGTCGTGACCGCGAGGCCGCCGAGCGACCCGCGGCTCGCCATCGACCGGATGAAGACGCCTTCGTCGGTCGCCACCTCGTTCATGCGGATGCGGTCGCCGAGGAGGGCCCCGCCGGTGAAGGGCGAGGTCGGGTCGACCGCGACGACCGCGACCGTCTCGCCCCGCCTGCGGTAGGCGGCGGCGAGGGCGGCGGTCATCGTCGACTTCCCCGCCCCGGGCGGTCCGGTGATCCCGATACGCTGCGCACGGCCGAGATCGCCGTGCAGGTCGTGGAGGATCGCCTGGAACCCGGGTCGCTCGTTCTCGACCAGCGAGATGACGCGGGCCAGCGCGGTGCGCTTTCCGGCCCGGAAATCGGACAAGAGTCCGCGGTGCGCCGGGGTAAGTTCCATAAGGCTCATTTGAAAAAGATGCTCGCGCGCGCGAGGCCTGTCAAACACGGGCGAGTACCCCGTAGCCGTTGCGGGCCGGGACACGGTGCGAGGCCGCGGCGAGCCGTGGCGGCCGTGCGGCCGTACCGGGGCCGGCAAAGCCGACGACTACTCCCTCCCCTCTCCCGGCGGACGGATCCCCCGGGCGTGGCGAAGCGGGTTCTCGAGGAGATGGGTCGGGATCAGGAAGACGACGACGAACATGACGAAGGCCGCGAGGAGCCCGGCGAGGAGGATCCACACGTTGCGCAGCGCCAGGAAGGTGATCGCGGCGATCAGCGCCGTGGTCACGGCGAAGAGGCTGAGGAGGACGCGTCGGACCTGGAGGAGCAGGAAGCGCTCGGCGTGGAGCACGTCTCGGGGGTGAATGCGTACGCGGAACTCCTCGCGCTCGGCGCGGCGCAGGATGTCGCGCAACCCGGTGATGGCGGCGCGGGCGTCGTCCATGAGGCCACGGGCGACCTCGGTCGGCTCGCGGGCGAGGGCGCGCAGGAGGTCGCCGCGCATCCTGCGGATCACGCCGCGGGCGACGTCGAGCCCGTTGAAGTACGCGTCGTAGCGGAAGCCGATCCCCTCGAGGAGCGCGGCCGCGCGGAAGAAGTAGACGAGCTCCCTGGGGAGGATGAGCGGCCAGGTGTAGAACGTGTCCATGATCTCCTGGACCGCGTGTTGGACGGCGCGGGGCCCGATCTCCCGCGCCGAATCGATCACCGCGAGGATCTCGGCGGCGGCCTCGCGGACCTCCGCACGGGAGATCTCGGGGTCGATCATCCCGAGCTCGTACATCCCGTTGATCATGGCATCCAGGTCCTCGCGCCCGGCGGCGAGGGCGACGCGGAGGATCTGGTCGCGCGTCGACCGGGAGAGCTGGACGACCATCCCCCAGTCGAGGAAGACGAGCCGGCCCTGGGGATCGACGAGGATGTTGCCGGGGTGCGGGTCGGCGTGCATGAACCCGACGACGAGGAGCATCCTGAGGTAGATCTCGGTGAGCGTCTCCATCAGGCGATGGAACTCCAACTCGCCCGAGGCGAACCTCTCCGAGAGCCGGTCGACCTTGTCGCCCTGGACCCATTCCATGACGAGGACGCGCCGGCGGGTGTAGGCCTCGTAGATCCGGGGCGCCCGCACGCGCGGGTCCCGACCGAAGTGCTCCCTGAAATCGGCGATGTGCCGCGCCTCCTCGCGGAAGTCCATCTCCTCGCGGATCCGCACGCTGAACTCGCGGACCACCGTCGTCACCGCGCGGACGTGGTGGTTCGGGGCGAGGATGTTGAGGAGGTAGAGGACCCGAAAGGAGATGTCGAGGTCGACGGCGATCAGCTCCTCGACCCCGGGTCGAAGGACCTTGACGGCGACCTCCTCCCCGGCGACCCGCGCGCGGTGCACCTGGCCGAGGCTCGCGGCGGCGACGGGCCGGCGGTCGAAGTGCTGGAAGATCTGGTCGACGGGCTGCCCGAGCTCCTGCGCGATGACCTCCTCGATCTCCTCCGGCGGATGCGGCGGGACGCGGTCCTGCAGACGGCCGATCGCGGAGAGGTACGGCTCAGGGAGGATGTCCGCCCGGGCGCTGAAGACCTGGGCGAGTTTGATGAAGGTCGGGCCGAGGGCGGCGATCGTCGCCGTGAGCCTCTCGGCGCGGCGGCGGTGATCCTCGGCGGTCCGGCGCGCGGGTCGGCCGAAGAGGATCCAGCGGCGGCGATCGCGGAGAAACGCGATGAGGAAGGGGGTGAGCCGCCAGACGATCGTCGCGGTGCGGCGCCAGCGCCTCATAGCAGGAGCGCGGAGGCGAGGCCCAGGAGGAGGAAGAACCCGCCGACGTCGGTGAAGGTCGTCACGAAGATCGACGACGCGACGGCCGGGTCCGCGCCCAGGCGTTCGAGGATGATCGGGATGAGCGCACCGGCGATCGATGCCAGCACGAGGTTGCCGATCATCGCCAGGAAGACCACCAGGCCGAGGGTCGGGTCGCCGCCGACAAGGGCGCTGGCGACCGCCGCAATGGCGCCGAGCGCCAGCCCGTTGACGACCCCGACGACGAGCTCCTTGGCGGCGACGCGGAATCGGCGCGCCGTGGTCTCCTCGGTCAGGGCCAGGCGCCGTACGGTGACGGCGAGCGCCTGGGTCCCGGCGTTGCCGCCCATACCAGCAATGACCGGCATGATCGCCGCGAGAAGGACGAGCCGGTCGATCGTATCCTGGAAGTACCAGACGACGGAGGCGGCGACCGCCGCGGTGCCGAGGTTGAGGAGGAGCCATGGCAGGCGGCTGCGGACGGCATCGAGCCATCCACCCCGGACCTCCTCCTCGGAGACGACGCCGCCCAGGCGGAGGATATCCTCGGTTTGCTCGAGCTCCATGACGTCGATCACGTCGTCCCAGGTGATGCGGCCGAGGAGGACGTTATCCGGCCCGACGACCGGGACCGACGGGAGGTTGTAACGCGCGATGATCCGGCCGACCTCCTCCTGGTCCATGTCGACCGGGACTGCGGCGACCGGCTCTTCGACGAGGTCGGCGAGCGGGGTGCGCGGCTCGGCCAGCACCAGGTCCTGGATGCTGACCGTGCCGACCAGCCGGCGCAGGAGATCGACGACGAAGATGGTGTAGAACTCGCCGCCGATCTCCCGGGCCTGACGCCGGACCTCCTCGATCGCCTCCCCGGCGGTCAGGTGCACGGAGACGGCGACGAGCTCGGTCGTCATGATCCCGCCGGCGGACTCCTCGTCGTATTGGAGGAGGCGCCGCAGCTCTCCGGCCTCGAGGTTCGGGAGCGCGGCGAGGACCCGCGTCTGCTCTTCCGGCGGGAGTTCGCGGATGAGTTCGACCGCGTCGTCGTCGGAGAGCTCGGCGATCAGCTCGCCGATCCGCTCGGGCTCGAGGGCGGCGAGGATCTCCTCGGGGTGCTCCTCGCTCTCCATCTCCGCGAGGGTCTCCGAGGCGAGATCGGCGGGGAGGAGGTCGAGGAGGAAGATCCGGTCGTCCTCGTCGAGCTCCTCGACCACGTCGGCCAGGTCGCTGGGGTGCAGCTCCCCGAGGACCGACGCGAGGCCGTCGAGATCGTGCTCCCGGACGCGGTCGAGGATCCAGGCGATCCGCTCCCGCGGATCCTCGGGGAGGTCGACGGGAGCGACGGCGCTCATGGGAGTTCCGTGGCGGCCGGAGCGACGGCGGTGGTGCCGGGCGCATCGGGGGTGACGCCGCCCGCCGAGAGGATGAAGGTGAACGCCTGCTCGAGCGTGAGGGGGACCGGCACGACCGCCCCCCGGGGCACGACGACGAGGAAGCCCGTCGTCGGGTTGGGCGTGGTCGGGATGAAGACCGTCACGCCATCCTCGACGTGTCGGCGGATCACCGCCGGCGCCGGCGCGGTCACGAAGCCGAGCGACCAGCGACCCGGGGCCGGGTACTCGACCAGGACGACCTCCCGGAAGAAACGCTGTTCCTCGCCGAAGACCGTCCGCACGATCCTGTGGGAGGCCGTGTAGACGCGGCGGGTCAGCGGGAAACGCTCCAGCAGCGTGTGCCACCAGGCCACGATCCGCGCGCCGACGGCGCGCTCGGCCGCCCAACCGACCGCGAGGAGGATCGCCAGGAGGAGGAGGAGCCCGAGCCCCGGGATCTGGATCCCGATCGCCGGATAGATGATGTTCCCGAGCAACCCGTCCAGGCGCTGAAAGATCCACCAGAGGACGAACGCGGTGATGCTGACCGGCGCGATGACGACGAGGCCGGCCACGAGGTGCCGCCGTAATGCGCGGCTCTTGGTGTTCAACTTCCGACTACCTCCCGCAAGATCGTTTCCTGTCGCTCCCACATTTCGGACTCGACGCGCTCGGGGCCTTCGGGGTGGTCGTATCCGAGGACGTGGAGCGTACCATGGACGGCGAGTCGCGCGAGCTCCTCGCCGTGAGGGACCCCGTACGCCTCCGCCTGCCGCAACGCCTGGTCCCAGCCGATGTAGATGTCTCCCAACGGAGGCTGGCCCGGGCCGTGGAGGGCGAAGGAGATCACGTCGGTCGGCCCCTCGTGCGAGAGGTAGCGCTCGTTGAGCCCGGCGATGCCTTCATCGTCCAGGAGGGTGACCGAGACCTCGCCGTCGCCGATGCCGTGGGCCTCGAGCGTGGCTCGAACCGCCCGGCGCAGGAGGTCCCTCGCCGCCCGCCGCCCGACGGGTCCGCCCGCCCCGACCGGCGCCTCGAGGTTGATGCGAATGCGGAGCGCCATCAACCCCGCCCTGCCGGCGCGCCCGGCGCCGCTGCCGCAGTCGGCTCCGCTTCGTCGCGCGTCGCCGTCGGATAGTCGATGCGCTGGTGGTAGATCCCGCTCAGCCCCGTGACGAACTGCTCCTTGATCCGCGTCAGGTCGGCGAAGGTGAGCGGCGCCTCGTCGAGTTGTCCCTGCGCGATCTTCGACTCGATGATCCTGTCGACGAGGGCGCGGATGCGGTCCGGCGTCGGATCGCTCAGAACCCGCGCCGCCGACTCGACCGAATCGGCGAGCATGACGATCGCCGTCTCCTTCGACTGCGGCCGCGGCCCCGGATAGGCGAAGTCCCGCGGGTCGAGCTCGGCGCTCGGGTCGAGCTCCCGCGCGCGATCGTAGAAGAAGCTGATCGACTGCGTCCCGTGATGCTCGGCAATGAACGCCTTCACGCAATCCGGGAGCTTCGCGTCCTCCGCCATGCGCAAGCCTTCGAGGACGTGGTTGCGCACAATCGCCGCCGAGGTCGCGGGCTTCAGCTTGTCGTGCGGGTTCCGCCCCTGGGGCTGGTTCTCGATGAAATACTGCGGCTTCGCCACCTTGCCGATGTCGTGATAATAGACGCCTACACGCGTGAGGAGCGCATTGGCGTCGATGGCGCGGGCCGCCGCCTCGGCGAGGTTCGCGACGTTGAGCGAGTGCGAGAAGGTCCCGACCGCCTCCCGCTGCAGGCGTTGCAGGAGCGGGTGGTTCAGGTCGGAGAGCTCCAGGAGCGTCTGGTCGGTCGTGATCCGGGTGAAGCTCTCGAAGAGCGGGAGGAAGCCCATGGCGATGAGGGCGCTCCCCGTGGCGTTCAACGTCCCCCAGACGATCGAAGTCAGGATCTCGGAGGGTTCCCAGGAGCGGAGCAGCCCCAGGGCGATCGCGGCGACGGCGTACGCCGCCGAGATGATCGCGACGAACCCCCACGTCTGCGCCCGACGCCGGACCACGCGGACGCCGAGCGCCGCGGCCGCGCCGCCGGCGACGAGGGTGAAGAGGACCGAGATCCCGAGGAACGGCGACTGTCCGCTGAGGAGGACGGCCAGGACGAGCGCCAGGGTGAGCGCCATCCTCCCGTCCCATAGAGCGGCGACCACGAGGGCCGGAAGTGCGATCGGGATCAACTCCATCGGCCAGCCGCTCTTCGTGATGACGGCGGCCGTGGCGACCACCGCCAGGATCAGGATCGCGATCAGGAAGAGGTGCCGGAAGTCCCGATAGACGCTCGGGCGGTAGAGGAAGAGGAGCAGCCCGAAGATCGCGAGGACCGAGGCGTTGTAGAGGTACGCGCCGATCGCCCGCGTGTTGCTCGAGAAACCCGTGTCGACCTCGCCGAGGCGCGAGAGCGCCTCACGGTAGGCGCGCAGCCGCTCCAGCTCCGCATCCCGGATCTGCTCGTGCGCCCCGACGATCTTCTCGCCCTTGAGGACCTCGCCCTTGACGACCGGCACCGCCTGCCGCGCGCGCTCGCGAGCCGCCTCCGTCGCCTCTCGATCGAGGCGGACGCTGGGCTCGAAGAACCGAATCAGGATCAGCCGCTGGAGCTCCGCGAATTCGGCCGTCGCGCCCCGAGGCAAGTGGTGGGCCGCGCGGTCGAAGAACCCCGTCGCGGTCCGCAGAGAGTCGCGCGAAAGGAAGATCTCCTTCCCCTCTCGACGCAACCGTAGCTGCGTCGACGTATTCTCCTCCCGGTCTCCACCGGTCGCGATCCCGGCAGGGAGCTCGGCCCGGATCGCCGCCTCGATCGATCGGGCCAGGGCGCGCCGCTGCGATGGAGATTCGAGGAGTTCGATGGCGCCGTCGCCGACGGAGAACCCGTAGGTCTGGAGCAGGCGGCCGAGAGCCGCGCGGGCGGTCGAGTCCGGCACGCCCTCCGCCACACTGTCGACCCGCTCGAAGAAGGCGCGCACCCGCCCGAGCATCGTGTCGACCGCGGTGCGATCGTACTCGAAGATCGGCGCGACGCTCGCCGCGGCCTCGGCCCGCTCGCGGGCCAGGTCCTCGTCCGACTTGCGGATCGAGAATCCGACCTGGGCGATGATGTCCTCAGGGGCGACCATCCCCCGCTCGAGGACCGGGAGGTCCGGAACCGGGGCGACGGGAAAGAGCAGCAAGACAATGAGGGCGAGCGACAGGAGGAGGGCGACCCGAGCCCCGTGGTGCACCACGCCTGCCGGCCACGCACGTGCCGGCTCCTGGCTGAGGACCCGAAGGGCCTCCCGCATCCGGAAGTGCTCGCCCACGTTCCTACCGCTCCTCGCGATCCTCCCCGGCGGCGTTGTACGCCGCGATGATCTCCTTGACGAGCCGGTGCCGGACCACGTCCACGCCGTCGAGGTAGATGAAGCTGATCCCCTCGATCCCCTTGAGGATCCGCTCGATCTGGAGCAGCCCGGAGTCTTCCTCGCGGGGCAGGTCGATCTGCGTCTTGTCCCCCGTGATGACGGTCCTGGAGTTCAGCCCGAGACGCGTCAGGAACATCTTCATCTGCGCGTTCGTCGCGTTCTGCGCCTCGTCCAGGATGACGAACGCATCGGAGAGGGTGCGCCCGCGCATGTAGGCGAGGGGCGCGATCTCGATGGTCCGCGACTCGAGCGCTCGCCGGACCCAGTCGACCGGCATCATGTCCTCGAGTGCGTCGTAGAGAGGCCGCAGGTACGGATCGACCTTCTCCTGGAGGTCCCCGGGGAGGAACCCGAGGTTCTCCCCCGCCTCGACCGCGGGCCGGGCGAGGATGATCCGCTTGACGCGGTTCTTGCGCAACGCGTCGACCGCGGTCGCGACGGCGAGGTAGGTCTTCCCCGTCCCCGCCGGGCCGATCGCGATGACGATGTCGTTCTTCGCGATCGCCTCGAGGTACGCGGCCTGGCCGGCCGATTTCGGCGCGATCACCTTCTTCGAGGCGGAGAGGACGATCCGGTTGTCGTCGCCCTTGCCTCCGACCTCGACCACATCCTGGCGTCCGTTCAGCCCGGTGTCGGCCAGGGCCCGACGGACCTCCTCGACGCCGAACGACGTGCCGAGGCGAGAGAGGTGGATGAGTCGCTGCGCGGCGGGGACGGCGCGTTCGACATCCGAAAGCTCCCCGGAGAGGACGAGGTAATCGCCCCTCAGGATGACGCGGCACCCGGAGAGCCGCGCCAGCTCCTGGAGGTTGGTGTCGTTGACCCCGGCAAGGAGCTGGTAATCGGCGCCCTCGACCGGGAGGCGATGCTGTATCGTGTTACGCTCCACTTCGTTCGTCGACTCCTTGGTCATTCACCACCGCAATGTGGAGGTCACGGAGCTCCGCGGGACCGACCGGCGCCGGAGCGCCTTCGAAGAGGGCCCGCGCGGCCGTCGTCTTCGGGAACGCGATGACATCCCGAAGGCTCGCCGCCCCGACGAGGAGCATGATCAGCCGGTCGACGCCGAAGGCGAACCCGCCGTGCGGCGGGGCGCCGTATCGGAACGCCTCCAAGAGGAAACCGAACTTCTCCTCGGCCTCCCGCTCCCCGATCCCCAGGGCCCGGAAGACGCGCCGCTGGAGCGCGGGATCGTGGATCCGGATCGAGCCGCTCGCCATCTCGCTCCCGTTGTAGACGGCGTCGTAGGCCCGAGCACGGATCCCCTCCTGGAAGAGCGCCCGCGCCATCGCCAGGTCCAGCGCCCCCTCCTCGGTGTAGCGGAGGAGGGTGGGCAGGTCGTCGGGGTGCGGCATCGTGAAGGGGTGATGCGCCGCCACGAGCCGCTTCGCCTCGATGTCCCAGTCGAAGAGCGGGAATTCCGTAATCCATGCCCAGCGATGGACCCCGGGGTCCCTCAGGCCGAGTCGGTCGCCGAGGTGCCGCCGGAGCGCGTCCAAAGCCGCCTCGGCGCCGCCGACATGGTAGACGTCCTCCGTCGCCCCGAGGTGGCTCTCGTCGACCAGCGAGAGGACCCGGTAATGGCCGATCACGACCACGAACAGATCGCCCGGCTCGAGGCCGGTGGCCGCGATGAAACGCTCCGTCAGGCCCTCGTCGAGCGCCTTGGCGAACTGCCCGGCGAGCCCCTCGTCCGTACGACGGACCCAGAGCGCTCCTGCCGCCCCGGCGGCCCGTGCGACGGCCGCCAGCTCGTCGAGCTCCTTGCGGGAGAGCGCCGCGCCTCCGCCCGGTGCACGTATACCCTTGATGCGCACCGCGGTGCCTCGCGTTTCCTGGAAGAGCCGGAACTCCGCCTCCCGAAGCAGGTCGGTCACGTCCTGGAACTCCATCCCGAAACGGAGGTCGGGCTTGTCGGTGCCGTAGCGCTCCATCGCCTCGCGGTACGTGAGCCGCGGGAAGGGCGTGGCCAGCTCGACGCCGAGGATCTCCCTCCAGAGCGCCGCAATCATCCCCTCGCCGACGCGGAAGATGTCCTCCTCGGTGACGAAAGAGAGCTCCGCGTCGATCTGGGTGAACTCCGGCTGGCGGTCGGCGCGGAGATCCTCGTCCCGCAGGCAGCGGGCGATCTGGAAGTACCGGTCGAAACCGGACACCATGAGGAGCTGCTTGTAGAGCTGCGGCGACTGCGGAAGCGCGTAGAACTCCCCCGGGTGCACGCGGCTCGGCACCAGATAGTCGCGCGCCCCCTCGGGGGTGCGACGCGTCAACATCGGGGTCTCGACCTCCCAGAACCCCTCCGCCGAGAGGTACGAGCGGACGATCTGCATCGCCCGGTGGCGCACGGCGAACGCCCGCTGCAGCTCCTCGCGCCTGAGGTCGAGGTAGCGGTAGCGCAGGCGGAGCTCCTCGGCCGGGAGCTCCTCGCCCGGCGGCGTGGCCACGGGGATCGGTGGGGTCTCCGCTTCCGCGAGGACCTCGAGGCCGATGACGTGGACCTCGATCTCCCCCGTCGGGAGCTCGGGGTTGACGTTTGCCGCCGGCCGCGCCACGACCTCTCCCTCGACCGCGATGACGTCCTCCGCACGGAGTCGGCCGGCCCGCTCCAGAACCTCCGCGGGGGTCCAGTCCGGGCCGAACGAGAGCTGGACCCGTCCGGACCGGTCCCGAAGGTCTACAAAGACCAGGCCACCGAGGTCGCGCCGTCGGTGCACCCATCCCACCAGCCGAACCCGGTCGCCCGCATCCTCGACCCGGAGCGACCCCGCCATGCTGCTGCGAAGCGCCGTCGGATAGCTAAGACTCATCTCCACCCCTTTCGCGAGTCCCTTGGACCCGGCGAACCATCCACGCGTAACCCACGAGGGCGCCGGCGGCATCCGCGACCCAATCGGCGAACTCCGACGACCGGCCTGCCACGGCGCGCTGGCGCAGCTCGTCACCGGCGCCGAGCAAGAGGATCACGACGAACGGCCACGCCCGGCCGAGCCGCCCCCCGGCCCGCCGCCACCCCAGGCCCGCCAGAGCACCGAGCACCCCGTACATGAAAAAATGGGCCGCCTTGTCGACCGGCAGGTCGACCTTGGGCCCCACATCCTCGAGTCCCCCTACGACGATGATGACAGCCGCCCAGACCAGCGCGGGCCCAAAGGCACGAAGCGCGCGCCTCACACGCCCTCGAACTCCCGCAGTACCTGGTAGAACTCATGGGCGTCCCGCGCAGCCAGGAGGCGCTGCCGCATGTCATCCTTTCGGACCAGCCTGGAGATCCGGCTGAGCGCCTTGATGTGCGCGCCGGCCGCGGCCTCCGGCCCGACCAGCAGGAAGAAAAGCCGCACCGGCTGCCCATCGAGGGCATCGAAGTCGACCGGCGCTTCGGTGTACCCGGCGGCCAACCGCAATTCGGAGAGCGCCGGGGACTTGCCGTGCGGGATCGCGACGCCGTGGCCGATCCCGGTCGAGAGCACCGCCTCGCGCTCGCGCACGGCGCGGAGCACATCACCCGGGTCGCTGACGGCGTCGTCCCGGGTGGCGAGATCGACGAGCTCCCGCAGCAAATCGTCCTTGTTCGTCGACTCGAGCGGGATCTTGATCCGTTCCGGAGTGATCAGGTCCGACAGGAGCAAGGCGCGCCTCGGTTCGAAGATCGATCGGGGTTCCCACCGTAAGTGCAATTTGGTAAAATTAATGGCGTGACGAGGGGGTTTCAAGCCGCGGGTCGACCCGGGCGGGCGGAGCCGCCCGGGGGCGTGCCGCGGCATCGGAAGGTCGAGGGATCGTGGACGAGAAGCTGGACCTGTTGAGCCTGATGCCGGAGGAGGCGGAGCGGCGGCTGCGCGAGCATTTCGCGGAGCGGCGGCAGCCGTCGTACCGCACCGGCCAGGCGCTGAAGTGGTTGTACGAGCGGGACGCGACGAGCTTCTCGGAGCTGACCGACCTCCCGGTGGCCGAACGGGACGCGCTGGCGGCGCGATTCGAACTCTCCGCACCCGAGCTGGCGCGCGAGGCGAGGTCGTCGGACGGGACGTTGAAGCACCTCTGGCGAATGAGGGATGGGGAGCTGGTGGAGTCGGTGCTGATCCCCTCGGGCGACCGGCTGACGCTCTGCATCTCGTCGCAGGCGGGGTGCGCCATGGCCTGCGTCTTCTGCGCGACGGGTTGGTCGGGTTACCGGCGCCAGTTGACGGCGGGGGAGATCGTGGCCCAGTACCGTGGGGCGAGGCGTCGTGCGCGGGAGGCGGGGCTGGGGGCGATCACGAACGTCGTTTTCATGGGGATGGGCGAGCCGCTCATGAACCGCGGCGCGGTGCTTTCGGCACTTACGCTGCTGAACGGGGCGTACGGGGTCGGGGCGAGGCGGATCACGGTCTCGACGGTGGGGATCGTCCCCGGGATCCTGGAGCTGGCCGAGCGGCGGGAGCAGTTCCGCCTGGCGGTGTCGCTGCATGCGCCGAACCACGAGCTGCGGCAGCGGATCGTGCCGGTGGAGCGGAAGTACCCGTTGCCGGAGCTTCTCGCCGCGCTGCGACGGTTCGAAGCGGCGGGGGGCCGGCGGATCACCTTCGAGTACACGATGATCGACGGGATCAACGACGCGCCGGAGCTGGCGAGCGAACTCGCGGAACTGGTGCGGGAGTTCGGGGCGCACGTGAACCTGATCCCCTACAACCCGATCCCGGGGAACGACTGGCGACCGACGCCGCCGGCGCGGATCCGCGCGTTCGCCGGGGTGCTGGAGGGGGCGGGCGTCCCGGTCAGTATCCGGACGCCGCGCGGCCGGGACATCGCCGCGGCGTGCGGACAGCTCGCGGCCGAGCACGCGACGCGACCGCCGAAGCCGTTCCTGGCGCTGGTCGGCGCGGCCCGTGCGGGGGCCTGAGCGGTCAATCGCCGGTCGGGCGTGAACGCGAACTTCGCCGCTCCCGCCACCCCGTGGCCGCCTGCTCGCCACGGGGTGGCCAATCCTTCCCCAGGACCACGGTCACCTCGAGGAGGAGCGTGGTGTCGGGCTCGCTCCTGACGGCGGCGATCCCGAGCGCCTCCGCGACCTCCCTGGCCACCTCGATCTTTCCGACGCGATCCAGGACGACCGAAGAGTCCCGGCCGAACTCCCGGGCGTTGCCGAAGAAGACGACGTCGAACCCTTGATCCCGGAGCCGCTGGGTCGCCTCCCGGGCGAGCCCGGCGCGGCCGGCGGCGTTGAGGACCTCGACGCGAACCCGGGGCTCGCGCATCCGAGCGAGGGCGGCGAGAGGGTCACCATCGACCGCGGAATCGGCAGGGTCGCCGCGCAGCCCGAGAGCGAAGGACACGACGAAAGCGGCCACGGCGCAGAGCGCTGCGGCCAGGGCGACCAACCGAAGTCGAGCGGACAGGGTCATCGGGCCCCGATCAGGGTGTTCCAGAAGGCGACGGTCTCGGGACGGAGCGTGCGGCGCCGATCCAGGAGGAATGCGATCCTCGCCGCGGCGACCTCGACCAGGACCTCGTCCATGGCCGCCGGGAGGCGGGCGCGCAGCACGGCGCCGCCCAGCGGATCGAAGGTGCGGCCCGGCTCGAGGAAGTCGGCAAGGTACAGTGCACGACCGAGCCGGTCGAGGGCCGGGTGCCCGAGGGTGTGATAGGCGATGGCGTGAAGCAGGGCTTCGTCGCGGACCCCCTCCTCACGGAGGCGTTCGGCGGCGGCGGGGCCATGGAGCAACGGCGCCGGCAGGTCGCGGAGCTCGGCGGGGACTTGCCCGCGGAGCTCCTCGGCCGGTGCGTCCCGGAGGGCATCGTGGAGCCAGGCGGCCGCCTTCCAGCGGCGGCGCTCGGCGTCGGGGAGCCCGAGCTCCTCGGCCCATCGATCCATGAGCGCGGCCACGCGTGCGATGTGCGCGCGTCTCGCCTCGCCCGCAACGGCCCAGGTCGGAAGCCGCCCCGCGGCGGCGAACTCAATCGAATCCACGTCGGACATACGGCTCGAGGACCGCGCGGTTACGGATGCTCGAACCCACGATGTAGTTCCAACCCTTCAATTCAACGCCGCTCCCGATCCAACTGTCGATGATGCGGCATCCCGGGCCGACGACGGTCTCGGCTCCGATCGAGGTGCGTCCTTCGAGGATGACGCCCGGATAGATGACCGTGTCGGGACCGACCTGGACGTCGACGTCGACGAGGACGGTCTCGGGGAGGAGGAAGGTCACGCCGGCCTCGAGGAGGCGAGCGACGATGCGATCGCGGATCACCCGGCCGGCCCGGGCGAGGCCGGCCCGGTCGCGCACGAGTGTCGCCTCGTCGACGGGGGCAGGGATCGACTCGAGGCCGTAGGCCAGGTCGTCGAGTGAGGCGCCGGAAAGGGCGCGGTCCGCGGCCCCTTCGACGTCGAGCCATGCGGCGAGCGGCTCGCCCTCGGGTCCGACGAGGACCCGCCCCGGGGGTCCGGCGACGAGCCGGTCGAGGGAGCCGGCGAGGGTCGCCGCGGCGGCGTCGACGAAGAGGAGGCTCCGGATCCCCGCCGGGAGGCGGGAGGCGACGGCCTCCCACCACGATTCGCGCGGGGCGGTGACGAGGTCTGCGGCGAGCTCGCCGACGACCGCAGGATCGAGGTCGATCGGACTCACGAGTAAGAGCTTGCCCGGAGGGGGCGAGGCCACGGCCATCGCGCGCAGCGCATGCCAGGCGAGACTCCGGCCCGCCAGGGGATGCAGGTACGTGGGCAGCCGGGAGCCCATGCCGTCGTCTTCGGGGCGGCGCAACGCGAGAGCGATGCCGGCCCAGTCGCTCATGATCCGGTCAGACCAGCGTCCCCGGGCGCGGTGCCGCGGCGGGGTCGGCCGGCCGCGCGGGCCCCGTCACGATGCGGTTGGCTTCGTCGACGAAGACGAGGCGGGGGCGGAAATCGACAAGCTCGGCGTCATCATACGAGGCGTAACTGATGATGATCACCTTGTCGCCCGGCTGGACGAGGCGGGCGGCGGCGCCGTTGAGGACGACCGCACCCGAACCGGGCGCGCCGGCCATGGTGTAGGTCTCGAAGCGTGCGCCGTTGTTGATGTTGACCACCTGGACGCGCTCGTACTCCCGAATATCGGCGGCCTCGAGGAGGAGTGGGTCGAGGGTGATCGACCCCTCGTAGTTGAGGTCGGCGTCGGTCACCGTGGCCCGGTGGACCTTGGACTTGCACATCACTCGCTGCATGGTCAACCCCGCGTCAGCGCAGGATCACGTTGTCGATCAGGCGGGTGCCGCCGACGAAGGCGGCGACCGCCAGCACGGCCCCGGGGTTCGCGACGTCCACCGGCTCGAGGGAGTCGGGGTGGACGAGCTCGACATACTGGGGCCGGATCCCCGGGACCGCGGCCAGCTCGTCACGGACGATCTCGACGAGCCGGCGGGGGTCGGTCTCACCGGCGCGGAAGGCGCGTACGGCGAGGTCGAGGCCACGGGGGATCGCCCGTGCGCGCTCGCGCTCCTCCGGGTCGAGATAGACATTGCGGGAGCTCATGGCGAGCCCGTCGGGCTCCCGCACGATCGGCGCGACCTCGATCCGGACCGGGAGGTCGAGGTCCTCGACCATCCGCCGGACGAGGACCGCCTGCTGGTAGTCCTTCTGACCGAAGATGGCCACGTCGGGCCCGACGATCAGGAAGAGCTTGGCCACGATCGTGAGCACGCCCTGGAAGTGGCCCGGGCGAAAGGCGCCGCAGAGCCGGTCCGCGAGGCGAAGCGGCACGATCTGGACCGCGGGATCGCCGCCGGGATAGACCTCCGTCGCGTCCGGCGCGAAGACCAGGTCGACGCCGCGCGCAGCGGCGAGGGCGACATCGCGATCGAGGTCGCGGGGATACCGGTCGAGGTCCTCGCCCGGCCCGAACTGCAACGGATTGACGAAGATGGAGAGTACAACGAGGTCCGCGAGCTCCCGGGCACGGTCGACGAGAGTGAGGTGCCCCTCGTGAAGGTACCCCATGGTGGGGACGAGCGCCACGCGGAGCGGGCGCGCGGCCACCGTGCGGCCGGACGCATCCGAGGGGGACGCGTCGGTGGCCGGGACCGGACCGCGGGCGCGGGCCTCGGCGATCGCCTGGCGGATCTCCGCCTTGGTGCGCAGGATCCTCACTCGATCGAGTGCTCCGGCCCAGGGTACTCGCCGTTGCGAACCGCGGCGACGTAGGCGGTGATCCCCTCGCGGGCCGCTTCGCCGAGCTCGGCGAAGCGGCGGAGGAATCGTGGGCGGAAGCCCTCGTTCAACCCGAGCATGTCGGGGAGGACCAGGACCTGTCCGTCGACGAGGGGGCCCGCGCCGATCCCGATGGTCGGGATGGAGATGGCGCGAGAGATCTCGCCGGCGAGGGGGCTCGGCATGAGCTCGAGGACGATGCCGAAGCAACCAGCATCGGCGAGGCGACGCGCCTCGTCAAGGAGCCGGTCGGCGGCATCCGGCTCGCGCCCCTGGACGCGGTACCCGCCGAGCGCGTGGACCGACTGGGGTGTGAGGCCGATATGGCCGAGGACCGGGATCCCGGCACGAACGAGGGCGCGCACATGCACGGCGGTCTCCTCGTCGCCCCCCTCGATCTTGACGGCTTCAGCTCCCGTCTCCTGGAGAATGCGCCCGGCGTTGCGGAGCGTCTCCGCGGCGGAGACATGGTAGGTCATGAACGGCATGTCCACCACGAGGAGCGCCCGGTCGACGCCGCGTCGCACCGCACGGGCGTGGTGGATCATCTCCTCGAGGGTGACGGGAATCGTGGAGTCGTATCCGCAGACGACCTGTCCGAGGGAGTCGCCGACGAGGACGAGGTCGACGCCGCCGGCGTCGACCAGCCTGGCGAAGAGGTAGTCGTAAGCAGTGAGCGCGACGATCTTCTCGCCGCGCCGCTTCATCTCTAGGAGGTCACGGACCGTGGTCCTGCGCTCCCGACCGGTGCCCTGTACGCTCATTCCACCGCACTCCAGCCCCGCGGGGCGCCCGGGAAGAAATTCGCTGAACGGCGCGCCCGGCAACGAGTTGACGCTGGCGAGAAGGTAACGCCATCTTTCGCCCGTGTCAAACGAGATCCGCTACGATTCGCTGCTCGTCCAATACCTCGCCGTCGAGCTGTCGGAGCGTCTGACGGGCCGAGGCGTGGAGGGTCTACGCCTCGACCCGGACCGGCGCATGGCCGCCCTCGACCTCGGGGATGAAGCGCTGCTCTGGAGGCTGCACCCGACCGAGGGTTGGGTTACGGTTGGGGTGGCGCCCGAGCTCCCCGAATCGATCCCGGTCGGGAAACGTTGCCGCATCGCCGCGGTCGTGGCCCCCCCCGACGAGCGCTTGCTGAGCTTCGAATTGGAGGCCGCCCGACGTCGCCCCGGTCAGGCGCGACGGGTGATCGTCGAGCTCATGGGGAACCAGTGGAACGTGGTCGCGGTCGACGACGAGGGGCGGATCGTCGGGGTGTTGTGGCGGCGGAGCGCCGGGGGCCGGGAGCTGCGGCCGGGGAGGCCGTACGCTGCGCCGCCGGCGTCGGGTCGCGCGGGGATTGCGGAGCCGGTCTCCGAGGCGACGTGGTACGCGTTGCTCGCCGACGTCCCGCCGGCGGAGCGGGAGCGGCGCGTGATCGGCGCCCTCGCGTCCACGAGCCCGATCAACGCAGCGGCGATCCTCGGGGAGGCGGCCCAGGAGATGGGTTCTCCGGCCCTCTCGGCGGCCTACGCGCGTTATCACGCCCTTGCCTCCCTCCCGCCGGCGTCGCCACGGCTCCTCGACCCCTCGGGACGACGCCAGCCGTATCCGCTCCCGCTGCCCGGCGTGGAGGACCGGCCCTTCCCTACCCTGCTGGACGCGATGCGCGCGGCGGTCGAGGCGGCGGTCCCCGAAGCCGCCGCGACCGTCTCGCCCGAGCTCCTCGACCGCCTGCGGGCTCGACTCGCGCACCTCGAGAAGCGGCGGGCCCGCCTGACCGCCGAACTCGAAGGAGCGGGCTCGGAGGCGACGGCGCTCCGGCACCAGGGAGATCTCCTCCTGAGCCAGCTTCACCGCGTGCGGAAGGGGATGCAGCGGGTCGTGCTCCAGGATTTCACGGGGGGAACCGTCGAGGTCGAGCTCGACCCCGCCCTCTCGCCGACCGAGAACGCGCATACACTGTACGAATCGGCGAGGAAGCGGGAGCGGGCCGCGGAGCGGATCCCCGAGCTCCTCGACCGCGCGAGCGCGGAATACGAGCGGCTCGCCGGGCTACTCGCCCGGGCCGAGTCGGGGGAGGCGGGGGTCGATGAGGTCCGGGAGGCGATCGGCGGGGGTGAGGAGCGCGAGGCGCGCGGACGGGCCGAGGCCCCCACCCTGCCCTACCGGCGCTACCGAACTTCGGGGGGGCTCGAGGTGAGGGTCGGCAGGAACCGCCACGCGAACGACGAGTTGACGCTGCGCCATGCATCGCCCAACGACATCTGGCTCCACGCCCGGGATGTCGGGGGCGCCCACGTCGTCCTGCGGTGGGGCGATGCCGCGGCGAATCCACCGGCGCGCGACCTCTCGGAGGCCGCGGTCCTGGCGGCGCTCCACAGCAAGGCGCGAACCTCGGGGACCGTGGCGGTCGATTGGACACGACGGAAGTACGTGCGCAAGCCGCGCAAGGCCCCGCCCGGGCTGGTCGCGATCGAGCGGGCGCGGACCCTCTTCGTGGAGCCGGACGCGGCGCTGGAACGGAGGCTCCGCGTCGACGAATCCTGAGGGGCGGGCGCGGGCACGGCCACGCAACGCCCCCGGGCGCCGCCCCCCGCGCGCCCGCGAGCCGTCGCCGTGACCGCCTCGCGCCTCAGCGCCGGTCGAGGGCCGCGCGAAGGCCGGCGAGGAAGCTCTCCATTCCCTCCGGCCCCTCACGGTCCAGCGCGTTGATGAGCGCGCTTCCGACCACGATCCCATCCGCGGCGGCGGCGGCCTCGGCGGCCTGTTCCGGGGACGAGATACCGAATCCCACGGCGACCGGGACGCGTGCGGCCTCCCGTATCGCCGCGACCTCGCCCGCAAGGCCTTCGCGCAGCGCCTTCGTCGCCCCCGTCACCCCGGTGCGGGAGATGTAGTAGATGAACCCCTGGGCGCGCCGGGCGATCTCCCGGGCGCGCGCCGGCGGAGTCGTCGGGGCGATCAGGCGGATCAGATCGAGGGGCGAGCGCTCGAACGCCTCCTCGAGCGAGGCATCGCTCCCGACGGGGAGATCCGTCAGGAGGACCCCGTCGGCCCCGGCATCGACGGCATCGCCGATGAACCGGTCGACGCCGTAGGCGAGGAGCGGGTTCAGATAGGTGAAGAGCACGACGGGCGTCTCGTGCCGGGCGCGGAACGCGGAGAGGAGTTCGAGCGTCGCACGCAAAGTCGCTCCGTTTTCGATGGCCCGCTGGGAGGCGCGCTGGATCGTCGGGCCGTCGGCGAGCGGGTCGCTGAACGGCACGCCGAGCTCGATGACGTCGGCGCCCGCCCGGACGAGGCGCTCGAGGAGCTCGGGGGTGGCCGCCGGCGCGGGGTAGCCGGCGGTCAGGTAGGGAATCAACGCGCGCCGCCCCTCGGCACGCAGCGCGGCGAAGCGGGATGCGATGCGGCCCGCCTCAGATGAAATAGTCTCCAACACGGATACCGTACTTCTCGGGGTCGGTGGTCTTGATGATCGAGCGGAGCGGCCGCCCGGTCGCGGGGTCGACCTCGGTCAGGTCGACGATCGGCGAATCGGGGATGCGAAGCCCCATCGCATCGGTCAGGAGCCTGACCTTCGGCTGGTGCAGGCGGGTCGGATCGCGGTTCGCCTCCACGACCAACCCCATCTCGAAGGTGTCGAGGATGACGAGCGTGCCCACCGGGTAGACGCCGGTGGCGCTGATGAGCGCCTTGACGATCAACTGGTCGTAGCCCCGACGAGGGTTCTCGCGCATCTCCTTGAGCACCGCGTCCGGCGTGGCCGGGAACTCCTGGTAGCTCCGCCTCGAGGTGGCCGCGTCGAACCCGTCGGCGACGGCGACGATCCGCCCGAAGAGCGACGGGGTCCGCGGGCGGATGTTCCGCGGGTACCCGCTCTGGTCCACCTTCATGTGGTGCTCGTAGGCGACCAACATGGCGCGGTAGGGCATCTCGGAGAAACCGCGCATCGAGAAGAGCTCGAGCAGCCCGTCGGTGGGGTGCTCCTGGATCCGTCGGAACTCCTCCTCCGTGAGTGGGCCCGGCTTGTTGGTGATCGCCACGTCGACGCGCATCTTGCCGATGTCGTGGAAGAGGGCGCCGACGCCGAGCTCGTAGAGTTGGAGCCGGGTGAAGCCCAGCTTCTGACCGATGACCACGCTCAGGATGCAGACGTTGACCGAGTGCGTGAAGGTGTACTCGTCGTAGTCGCGGAGCGTGGTCATCCCGAGCATCGCCGTCTCGTTGTTGAGGACCTGGTCGACGATCGACTGGACGGCGCGCTTGACCCGTCGGACGTTGACGGCCTGGCCGAGGCGGACGTCGGTGAGGACCTCCCGTGCGACCTGGACGCTCTGGAAGTAGGTACGCTTCGCGAGTTGCTTGGCCTGGTCGTCATCCTCGGAGACTCCGGTCCTCTCCCGCTCGCCGTCGACGGTGATGTGCGCGACGGGGCTCTCGCGCAGGCGAGAGACGAAACGCGCGAAGGGCTCGTCCGGAGCGGGTTCGCGGAGGAGGAGGGCGAGGAACGGAGCCCACTCCTCGGGGCCGACCTCGGGGGAGATCCCGATGAACCCGACGCCGTGTCGGGACATGGCGTCGGAGAGGAACGAGAAGGCGACGTAATTCGAGAGATCGAGGCGCAGCCGTGCGTCGTTGAGGAAGAAGAAGTCGCCGACGAGCTGCAGCTCGATCATCCCCTCGCGCTCGGCGATCCTGTGGGCGACGCGGTGGAGCTCGCCGATGGCCTTCTGGACGGCGGCGTTCTCCACGGGATAGAGCTTGAGGGCCTGTGCGGCGGCATGGAACGCGGTGAGGAGCTCTCGCCCCTGGGCCTGCAGGGCGCCCCCGCTCTGGACGAGCGGCGCGACGGCGATCCGACTCACGCCTCGGCCTCCCCTCGCCGGAGGGCTCGCTGGACGGCGCTGCGCACCACGGGATCGGCATCGTTCCGGGCGTGCTCGAGGGCCGTGCGGGCCGCAGGGACCGGGATCTTGCCGAGCGCCGTGGCCGCGCAGGCGCGGATCTCCGAGGGCTGACGCCGCCCGAGGAGGCCCTTGCCGTTGAGGAGCCGATCGAGCAGCGGCACGGCGTTCGCTGCGGCAAGAGCGGCGTAGGCCTCGAAGAACGCCAGCTTCTCGGTGATGTCCGCCGACCGAACGAGCCGACCTTCGATCAGCGCCTCGAACCGCGCCTTAGCCGGCTGGTACCGGAGAGCGCCGAGCCCCCGGGCCGCGGCGATCCGGATCTCGCGGACGGGATCGTCGAGGACGTTCTGGAGCACGCCGACCGCGGCACCCGACCGAATCGCCACGAGCGCCTCGACGACGGCGAGCCGCATTGCCGGGTCGGGGCGGTCGAGGAGCTTGGCCACGGCCGGAGCCGCCTGGACCAGGCGAAGGCGCCCGGCGAGGCGGACCGCGCCGGTCACCACGGCCTCGTCCTCGGACTCAAGGAGCCCGAGCACCTGCTCCGGATAGCGCTCGCCGAGGCGGTCGATCGCCGACTGGAGGCGAGAGCGCACGACCTCGGAGCCGGCGAGCTCGGAGGCGCGAACGAGGGCCGGCAACGCAATGGGGCGGAGGTGGGAGAGGAAGAACCCCAACTCCTCGGCGTTCCGCTGCATCCCCCCATCCTCGAGAACCTGGACGAGCTGTCCGAGGACGGCGGGGCTGCTGAGCTCCTCGAAGAGCCGGGCGACCCGGTCTGCCCGCCCGGCATCGAAGACGCCGCCCCGCTTCAGGATCGCATCGAGCTCGCGAAGGATCGTGGCCGCAGAGGGGAGATCGCCGCGCCCCACGTAGACGGGGAGGAGCTGGTGCAGGATCGAGAGGATTTCATCCTGGCGCTCCGGCGAGCCATCCTCGAGCCGATCGAAGAGGGCGTTCAGGACGTCCGCCTTCAGATCCCGGCTCCACTCCCGCTCCAGCTCGGCGCGAAGCGCCTCCAACTCCACCGGATCGAGGAAATAGAGCGCCTCCTGGAAGTTCTCCCGCGAGATCGTCCCGGCGGGCGTCGTCACCATGCCGGTGGGTGCCGTCACCAAGTCGCCGCCCGGGGCGTAGTCGCCCGAGGCGAGTTCGTTCGCGACGATCCCCGCCGGGATCGGCTGGAGCTCGACATCGCTGCCGTCGGGGATGTCGAGCCCCTCGGCGAGCATGTCGATGTAGCCGTACTCGAAGGAATCGAACTCCCGTTCCCAGAGGAGCGTGACGAGATCGTCCTCTTCGGGGCCTAGCTGTTTCGCGCGGTGGATGACGTCGAGGAACCCTTCGAGCTCGTCTTCGAACCCCGGGAGGAAGGTCACATGGCGGACGCCATCCTTGTAGAAGAGGAAGGCGATGTTGTCGCGCCCCTCACCGATGACGAAACGCTGGTCCCCGAAGCGGAAGGCGTTCTCCTCGACGTTCAGGCGGATCGCGCCGGTGTACGCCCAGCAAGCGACGAAGGCCTGGCGGAGTCCCTCGACGAAGCGCTGGTAGACCGGGTTGTTCGCCCGGTACATCTGGTGGGCGCGGACCCCCTTCGCCAGTAGCCCCAGGAGCTCTCCGACCTGGGCAGGAGCGAGCCCCTCCGTCGCCGCATCGACGGCGACGGCCACGTCGTGGAGGTCGAGAGGCTCGCTCACGTTCGGTTCGGTTCGGTTCGGAAGTCACCCACTCGGAATCAGCCCGTCGCCGCTCGCATCGCGGCCACCTGCGCCACGTCCTTGTCGCCCCTGCCGCTGAGGGAGATCACGACGGGGCCGACGTCGCGCCAGCAGGATCCCTCGCGGAGGAAGTAGGCGATGGCGTGGGCGCTCTCGAGCGCCGGGATGATCCCCTCGAGGCGAGCGAGCTCACCGAAGGCCTCGAGGGCCTCGGCGTCGGTCACGCTCTCGTAGCGCGCCCGACCGCTCGCCATGAGGTACGCGTGCTCCGGGCCGACGCCCGGGTAGTCGAGCCCGGCCGAGATCGAATGCGCCTCGACGACCTGCCCCGCATCGTCTTGTAGGAGATAGCTCAGACAACCGTGGAGGACGCCCGGCCTCCCGGCGGAAAGAGATGCCGCGTGACGGCCGGTGCCGACCCCCTCCCCCGCCGCCTCCACCCCGACGAGCTCGACCTCGGCCCGGGGCACGAACTCATGGAAGATCCCCATCGCATTGGAGCCCCCGCCGACGCAGGCGATCACGGCAGCCGGGAGCCGCCCCTCGGCAGCCAGGATCTGCTGCCGTGCCTCCTTCCCGATCACCGCCTGGAAGTCCCGCACGAGGCGAGGGTACGGCGCAGGGCCGACGACCGATCCGATAATGTAATGCGTATCGCCGACATTCGTCACCCAGTCCCGGATCGCCTCGTTCGTCGCATCCTTCAGCGTGCGGCTCCCCGACTCGACCGGGCGCACCTCCGCGCCGAGGAGCTCCATCCGGAAGACGTTGAGCGCCTGGCGCCGCACGTCTTCCGCCCCCATGTAGACGACGCAATCGAGACCGAAGAGGGCGCATACGGTGGCGGTCGCCACTCCGTGCTGACCGGCGCCGGTCTCCGCGATGATCCGCCGTTTCCCCATGCGCCGGGCGAGGAGGACCTGGCCGAGCGCGTTGTTGATCTTGTGGGCGCCGGTATGGTTGAGGTCCTCTCTCTTGAGATAGACCGTCGTGCCACCGACCGCGTCACCGAGGCGTGAGGCCCGATAGAGGGGGGTCGGCCGCCCGACGTAGTCGCGGAGCAGCACCTCGAACTCCTCCCAGAATCCGGCGTCCTTCCTCGCATCTTCGTACGCCGACTCCAGCTCGTCGAGCGCGGCGACCAGGGTCTCGGGGACGTACCGCCCCCCGAACTCGCCGAACCGGTCACCCGACTCCGGCCCGGCCTTCGCAACCAACGACCTCATCCTCGAAACCGCCTTCCGATCACAACGACCTCCGCGCCGCCGGCCCGCCCGGCGATCCCGCCGCCGCCTCACGGGCCGCGGCGACGAACGCGCGCACCTTTTCCGGAGCCTTCTCGCCGACGACGGCCTCGACCCCCGAGCTCACGTCCACGCCGTCGGGGGCGAGGCGAGCCACGGCCTCCGCCACGTTGCCCGGCTCCAACCCGCCCGCTACGAAGAAGCGGAGCCCGGCCGGAACGGAGGACCGGACCGCGGCCACCTCATCCCACGGGAATCGGGCGCCGGTCCCCCCGGGCGCCGCGGCGCTCCAACCATCGACGAGAACGGCATCGACGACGGCGCCGTACGCCTCCACGCCGGCCAGGAACTCCGACCGGTCGCGCGGCCGGATCGCCTTCCAGACCTGCCACTCCCCGGCCGCACGCAGCTCCGCCGCCACCTGCGGGGCCTCACCCCCGTGGAGCTGCACGACGGAGAGCCCCAACCTACGGGCCGCGGCGACGACCTCGTCGACGACCGCATCGACGAAGACCCCAACCCGGCGGACGTCAGGGGCCGCGCCGAAGATCGCTGCCGCCTCCTCCATCGAGCGGGAGCGCCGCCCCCCGGGCGCCAGGACGACCCCCAAGTAGTCGGCGCCCGCCTCCGCCGCCAACGCGGCATCCTCCGGGCGGCAGAGGCCGCAGATCTTGATCTCCACTCTCACCCGACCGGAGCCGTCGCCCGCGGCCGCCCGACGAGCGAGGCCGCCGCCGCCCCCACGTCCGGCGCCCGCATGAGAGACTCGCCGACCAGCACGGCCGCCACCCCCGCCTCGCCCAGGAGGTCCACGTCCGCCGGCGTCCGGATCCCGCTCTCCGCCACGAGCACCCGGTCCCCGGGGACCGACGGCGCAAGCTCCAGCACCGTCCCGAGATCCGTCACGAACGTCGCCAGGTCCCGCGCGTTCACCCCGATCACCTCCGCCCCCGCCGCGATCGCGCGCTCCAGCTCGACGGCCGTGTGCACCTCGACCAGTACACCCATCCCCAGCCCCGACGCCACGTCGAGGAGGTCCCGAAGGAGCGGATCGTCCAACACGCGCGCGATCAGCAGCACCGCGTCCGCCCCCGCCGCCCGAGCCTCCCAGACCTGGAGCGCGTCGATCACGAAGTCCTTCCGGAGAAGAGGGAGATCCACCGCGGAACGCGCCGCGCGGAGATCATCCAGCGACCCGCCGAAGTACTCCCCGTCCGTCAACACGCTCACCGCCGCCGCCCCCGCCCCCTCGTAGAGCCGCGCCACTTCCTCGACCGACAGCTCCGGTCGGATCCACCCCGCCGACGGCGAGCGCCGCTTGATCTCGGCGATGAGCGCCACCTCGCCCTCCCGCCGGAGCGCGGCCGCGAAGGGGCGAGGCGCCTCCGCCGCCTCCGCAGCCGCCCTGAGCGCGCTGCCCCGCTCCCGGAGCCGTTCGACCTCCGCGCGCTTCGTCTCGATGATCCGGTCCAGGATACTCATGCCTCTTGCGTTTCGGTACCCTTTCGGGTAACTTGACTTTCGGTTCGTATTCGGTCCACGAGACCCGTCAGGCCCGACCCAGCGATGCGAGGAGCGCCATGCCCCTGACCAAGCGACAGAAGGAGATCCTCGACTACCTCCAGGGCTACCTGGAGGAGAACGGCTACGCGCCGAGCTACGAGGAGATCGCCGAGCACTTCGGTTTCTCGTCGCTCGCGACGGTGCACGAGCACCTGGAGAATCTGAAGCGCAAGGGCTACATCCGAAAGAGCTACAACGAGAGTCGCTCGATCGAGCTGCTCCCGACGCGGATGCGGGTGGCGGCGGTGGAGCTCCCGCTCTACGGCAGCGTGGCCGCGGGTCTTCCGATCGAGGCGATCGCGGACCCGGAAGAGACGATCGCCGTCCCCGAGGACATGCTGGCGCGGAGCGGGTTCAACTACGTGCTCCGAGTCAAGGGCGACTCGATGATCGACGAGCAGATCCGGGATGGCGACTACGTGATCGTCAACTCTCGCCAGACGGCGCAGAACGGCGAGATGGTCGTGGCGCTGGTGGGCGGCGAATCGGCGACGGTGAAGAAGTTCTACCGCGAAGCCGACGGGCGGATTCGCCTGCAGCCGGCGAATCCGACGATGCCGCCGATGTACTTCGCGCCGTCGGAGGTGACGATCCAGGGGATCGTGATCGGCGTGATCCGGAGGTACGTATGACGGTGAAGCGGCCGTTCCTCGTGGGCCGGCGGACGCGTCGGGGGACGACGGTGCTGCTGCTCCGGCGGCCCGTCGCTCCGATCCTGGGCCCCTGGACGCTGACGGCGGTCGTATCGCCGAACTGAGGGTCGTCTCGCGAATCACGTCCCTGCCGCCCGGCGGGACGCTTCGCGCAACCGATCGAGCGTGGCGAGCCCGATCGAGGCGTCGAGTGCGCGTTCCGCTTCCGCGATCCCATCCGCGAGTGATCCGACGATTCCCGCGACATAGAGCGCGGCGCCGGCGTTGAGGGCGACGGCCGCCCGTGCGACCGGCGGCCCGCCGCCGCCGAGGACCTCGGTGATGATGGCCGCGTTCTCGGCGGGGTCGCCGCCGGCGAGGCCGGCGGGATCGAACCGCGGCCAGCCGAGGGCCTCGGAGGGGTCGAACCGGTAGCGACGGATCTCGTCGCCGTGGAGCTCGACGACATCGGTCGGGCCGAGGGGGCTCAGCTCGTCGAGGCCGGGCTCGCCGTGGACGACGAGGGCGCGTTCGTGGCCGAGCTGGCGGAGCGCTCCGGCGATGAGGTCGAGGGAGGCGGGGTCGGCGACGCCGACGACCTGCCGGCGTGCCCCCGCGGGATTGGTCAGGGGGCCGAGGACGTTCATGATCGTCGGAACCCCGAGCTCGCGACGGACCGGGGCGACGTGGCGCATCGCCGGGTGGAGGAGCGGGGCGAACATGAAGACGATCCCGGCGCGGTCGAGGACCTCGGCCATGGCATCGGGGGAGAGCTCGATCCTCACGCCGAGGGCCTCGAGGACGTCGGCGCTGCCACAGCGGGAGGAGAAGGAGCGGTTCCCGTGTTTGGCGATGCGGGCGCCGCTACCGGCGGCGACGAGGGCCGCGGCGGTCGAGATGTTGAACGTCGTGATCCCGCCGCCGCCGGTTCCGCAGGTGTCGACGATCGGCGTGCCCTTCGGGACGGGTACGGGGATCATGGCGCGACGGAGCGCGCGGACGCCGCCGGCGACCTCCTCCGGGGTCTCGCCGCGGAGGCGGAGGGATACGAGGAGGGCCGCGGTCTGGACGGGCGTCGCGCGGCCCTGCATGATGTGGTCGAAGGCGGCTTCGGCCTCGTCGGCCGTGAGGGGGGCCCCGGATGTCGCGCGGACGATCAGGTCGCGCAGCGAGGGGCCACCGGCCTCGGGTGAGCTGACGGACATCGTGACGGCTCCGGCGGATGGGCGGCTTTCGGGAAAGCTACCGGACCGGCCGCGGGCGTGTCAATCGTGGCGGCAACGCTGCGGAAGGACGACGACTTCATGAGACCAGACGCGTTTCGCATCGAGCGCTTTTTCGCGGAATACGAGTTCCGCGCACCGTACCTCCTCTGCGCCTCGGACCTGGAGTCGATGACGGTCGGCGAGCTCTTGGCCCTGGAGCCGGGCGCGGCCGACCGCCTGGGCGGGCTCTGGCTGGGTTATACGGAGTCGACGGGCTCGCCGGCGCTCCGGGAAGCGATCGCGGGGGTGTACGAGACGATCTCCCCGGAGGACGTGCTGGTGCACGTCGGCGCCGAGGAAGCGATCTTCGCCTTCATGAACGCCGTCCTCGCCCCGGGTGACCACGTCATCGCCCACGCACCGGCGTACGCCTCGCTGCATGAGGTCGCACGGTCGATCGGGTGCGAGGTGACGCCCTGGCCGGCGGAGGAGGCGGCGGGGTGGGCGCTCGACGTCGACTTCGTGGCCCGGTCGATCCGGCCGACGACGAAGGTGGTCGTCGTCAACTGCCCCCACAACCCGACGGGGTACCTCATGCCCCGGGACGACTTCCGTGCGCTCCTCGAGCTCGCGGACCGGCGCGGCGTCATCGTCTTCTCGGACGAGGTCTACCGGTTCCTGGAGTACGACGAGGCCGACCGCCTCCCCGCCGCCTGCGACGCGTCCGAGCTAGCCGTCTCGCTCGGGGTCGTGTCGAAGAGTCTCGGGCTGGCGGGGCTGCGGGTCGGTTGGGTTGTGACCCGCAACCGCGCCGTGCTCCGGGCGATGGCGGAGATCAAGGACTACCTCTCGATCTGCGGGAGTGCGCCGAGCGAGTTCCTGGCGGAGCTGGCGCTGCGACACCGCGACGTGCTGCTACGGCGCAACCTGGCGATCGTGCGGGGAAACCTCGAGATGCTCGACGCGTTCTTCGGCCGCCACCACGATCGTTTCGCCTGGCGGCGGCCGAAGGCCGGCCCCGTCGCCTTTCCGGCCTACCTCGGCCCCGAGGGGAGCGACCGCTTCTGCGCGGAGCTCCGGGACCGTGCCGGGGTGCTCCTCCTCCCGGGCTCCCTCTTCGATCACGGGAACCGGCACTTCCGCCTCGGCTTCGGCCGGCGTGACCTGGCCGCGGGGCTGGAGCGCCTCGAGGAGCACCTCCGGGGCGTACGAGCCCCGGCGTAAACGCTCCGGGCGGTGTCGCTCAATCGACGCCGGCTCCCTCCACCCTGCGGCGCCGCCCCGCGTTTCCTCGGCCCCCCACCGTGCCGGTCCGGATCGGCGCGCCACGCGCCACGCCCTTCCCGTCGGATCGGTCCCCGGGTGCCGGCCCGATGTCGTCGAGCCACCTACCCCGACGCCGCGTGACGGTCTCGGCGCTGAAACGGAAGCGCGAAGCCATGTCGCTCATGCTGCGCGCCTGGCCGGAGAGCTCGACCGCCACGCTCGCGCTCTCCTCCGCGTGAGCCGCCGTGCGCTGACCCACCTCCTGCATCTGCTCGACGGCCTGGTTGATCTGTTCGACGCCCTGGCTCTGCTGCTCGCTGGCCGCCGCAATCTCCGCCATGACCGTCCCCACCCGCTCGACCTGGCTCTGGATCTCCTCCAGGTTCCGGAGCACCTCCTCGTTCAAGGCGACCCCGCCCTCGGCGTTCTCGACCGACTCCTCGATCAGCGCCGCCGTGTTGCGCGCCGCCTCCGCGCTCCGCATCGCCAGCGCCCGCACCTCCTCGGCCACCACCGCAAAGCCCTTCCCCGCCTCTCCGGCCCTCGCCGCCTCGACCGCCGCATTCAGCGCCAGCAGGTTCGTCTGGAACGCAATCTCGTCGATCGTGCGCACGATCTTCGCCGTCGCATCGCTCGAGAGTTTGATCCGCTCGATGGCGGATGCGAGCCGCCGCATGCTCGCCATCCCCCGGTCCGCACTCGCCCGCGCCTGCTCGGCCAGCCCCCGCGCCTCCTTCGCGCTCGCCGCGTTCTGGCGCGTCATGCTGCTCAGCTCCTGCAGCGAGCTCGTCACCTCCTCCAGGCTGCTCGCCTGCTCGCTCGCCCCGCTCGCCAGCGCCTGGCTCCCCGAGCTGATCTCCTCCGACGCCGAGGCCACCTCCGATGCGGCCGCGGCGACCTCGGCCAGGACCTCCTCCAGGTTCGACACGGCCCGGTTGAACGCCGCCTTCACCCCGGCGAACTCCCCTCGGTACTCCCCCTCCATCCTCGCCGTCAGGTCCCGCTCCGCCACCCGCTCGAGGACGTCCGAGGCCTCCTGGAGGATCGTCTTCGCCTCATCCCTCGCCAACCGCTCGATCTGCTGCTTCCTCGACTCCGTCAGCGCCGTCAGGACGAGCCCGATGTCCGCCTGGATGATCCGCGAGAGCGCCCCGGAGAAGCGATCGAGTTCCGCCGCGGTGGCCCCCGCCTCCTTGACGGAGGCGATCAGCTCGCGACGAATCGTTTCGTACATCGCCACGTACCAGCTGGAATCGAGGTCGATCCGGTCGTGAACCACGCCGACCCGCCGGCGGTAGGCCACGTACTTGTCGTCGATCCGCCCCGAGATCAGCGTCAGCACGAACCGCTTCAGGACCGGCCGCTGGCGCTCGACCGAGCTGTGGCGCTCGAGAATTACGCGGGTCGACTCGCACCCCATGATCTGGGCGTAAAAGGCGTCGACGAGGCGGTCGATCCCCTCCCGGCAGACCTCCTCCCACGTCGCCACCACGCCGAGGTCCTCCTCGGTCAGGCCCAGGAAGGCCAGCCGCTCCCGTACGGCAGGGTCTCCGACGGAGATCTCTCCCCGCCGATAGGAACGCTCGGCCTGCTTCTTCGTCGCGAATCGCTTGAGCAAGATTACCCCTCCGGCAGTGTTGGGTGGGCCGTGCGCAGGCGGGCCCCGCCCGGCCGGTCCGTGGCCGTGGCGGCGGCGTAGGCGGGCCGCCCGGCACACCATATGTTTCTCCCGCCCGTACCCAGTATCGACGGGAACGGCGCCGAGTTTAGGCGAGCCGTCCGCGCCGCGGCCGCGCTTGACACGCCCTATCGCGCGCGTAGCTTTCGCGGCGTGACACCCCCGAAGGAACGACGGATCAAGCTGACGATCCACTACGACGGCGCCGGGTTCTACGGCTGGCAGACGCAGCCGGAGGTCCGAACGGTGCAGTCGGTGTTGGAATCGGCGATTTCTCGGCTGACGAACCGCTCGACGACGGTGGTAGCGGCGGGGCGGACGGACCGGGGCGTACACGCCACCGGGCAGGTCGTCTCGGCGCTGGTGCCGTGGAAGTGGACGGCCGGGGAGCTGCGGCGGGCGCTGAACGCGATTCTTCCGGACGATGTCTGGGTGGCGGAGTCGGTCGAGGTGCCGCTGGAGTTCCACGCCCGATTCGATGCCGTCGCGCGCAGCTACATCTACCGGGTCGGGACCACGGAGGGGGCGCGTTCGCCCTTCCGGCGCCGGTGGTGCTGGGCGCTCTGCGAGCCGCTGGACCGCGGGATCCTGGAGGCGGGGGCGGCGACGATCCTCGGCGACCATTCGTTCCGTGCCTTCGCGAAGGCGGGGCAGGAGGAGCGGGGCGACCGTTGCACGGTCTACCGAGCGGAGTGGGTGGAGTGGGACGGCGTCGGCGTGGAGCTGCGGATCACGGCGAACCGATTCCTGCACCACATGGTACGATACCTGGTCGGGACGATGGTCGACGCCGCGCGTGGCCGTCGCCCGCCCGAGGACCTCGCGGCGCTCCTCGAGGGGGCCGCCGGATTGGAGACTTCGCCGCCGGCGCCGCCGGAGGGTTTGTTCCTTACGCACGTGGCCTATTCGCTCGACGAGCTCGAAGGAGAGGAGAGATTCGATGAAGATCTTCCTTGACACCGCCGACTTGACGGAGATCCGGCGGGCGGCCGATGCCGGCCTGATCGACGGCGTCACGACGAACCCGTCGCTCCTGTCGAAGGCGGCGGGGAAGGAAGGGAGTCCGCGGGAGATCCTGGCGGAGATCTGCCGGACGGTGAACGGCCCGATCAGCGCCGAGGTGGTGGCGACCGACGCCGAGGCGATGGTCCGCGAGGGACGCGAGCTGGCGAAGATCGCGGACAACATTGTCATCAAGGTTCCGCTGATCGAGGCGGGGCTTCGCGCCTGTCGGCGGTTCCGCGCCGAGGGGATCGCGGTGAACGTGACGCTCTGCTTCTCGCCGGTCCAGGCGTTGCTCGCCGCGAAGGCCGGGGCGACGTACATCTCGCCGTTCGTCGGGCGGTTGGACGACATCGGGCACGAGGGGATGGAGCTGATCGGCCAGATCGTGCAGATCTACCACAACTACGACTTCGACACCGAGGTCCTGGTGGCGTCGGTGCGGCACCCGCAGCACGTGGTGGAGTCGGCCATGCTGGGTGCGGACGTGGTGACGATTCCGCCGAAGGTGCTCTACCAGCTCCTGCAGCACCCGCTGACCGACAAGGGTCTGGACGCCTTCTTGGCGGACTGGGCGAAGCTTCCGGAAGAGGCCAGGAGGATCTGATGGACGGGCGGATCCCGCACCGAGTCGCCTTCGGCGCGGTGGCGCTCCTGGTACCGGCGCTGGCCGCGTGCGGGGAGGGCATCGGGTCGGTGGTCGCGGGGCGGGCCGCCCAAGCGGAGCCGGCATCGCTGGTGGCGGAGGCGGCGTTCGGGGCCGTGAACGTGGCGGACGACGTCGCCTCCGGACGCGCCGGGACGAGAACGGCGGCGCTGCCGGCCCAGGTGCCGATGGGCGCCGACGCGGCCTCGTTGCAGGAAGGGGTGGCGGCCTCGCGCCGCACGGCGATCGTGCTCGCAGCCGAGCGGGTCGCGCCGGCGGTGGTGAGCGTGAACGTGCGGCGCCGGGAGGTCGTGCAGCCGCGCTCGATCTGGGAGAGCTTCTTCCTCCCGCCCGGGGAGCGGGAGGTGTCCGGTCTCGGGTCGGGCTTCATCATCCGCGAGAACGGGCTGGTCCTCACGAACGAGCACGTGGTGCGCGGGGCCTCGGAGGTGATCGTCACCCTGAGCGATGGACGGTCGTTCGACGCCGAGGTCGTGGGGACCGACGAGGTCAATGACTTGGCGCTCGTGCGCATCCTGGGCGCGAGCGGGCTCCCCGTCGCGCCGCTCGGGACGTCGGACGACCTCATGATCGGGGAGTGGGTCGTCGCGATCGGCAACCCATTGGGGTACCTGCTCTCGAACTACGAGCCGACGGTGACGGCGGGGGTCGTGAGCGGGGTCGGTCGCAACATCATCCCGGACGGGAACGGCGAGGGCGGCTACTACCTCGACATGATCCAGACCGATGCGTCGATCAACCCGGGGAATTCGGGGGGGCCGCTGGTCAACGCGCTCGGCGAGGTGGTGGGGGTGAACTCGTCGATCCTGTCGCGGAGTGGGGGGAGCGAGGGGTTGGGCTTCGCCATCCCGATCGACAGGGCGCGGCGGATTGCGATGGACCTCCTGGATGATGGCCGGGTCCGGCGGTCGTGGGTCGGGATCGAGGTGGAACCGGCCCGGACGCGCGGGGGAGGCCGGGTCGCGCAAGTACGGATCGGCGCGGTCGCGCCGGGCTCCCCCGCCGCCGACGCGGGGCTGCGCCCGGGGATGGTGCTCCGGAACGCGGGGGGGAAGCCGATCCGGACGCCCCTCGACTGGGAGGCGGTCCTCCTCGACGCCCCGGTCGGCCGGGCGCTCGAGGTGACGGTCGACGACGGCGGCCGGGAACGGGTGCTGCGCGTCGTCCCCGCGGACCTGCCGTCGGTGACGGCGGAGCGGATCCGGGCGCTCTCGGACTTCGAGCTGGTGACGCTGACGCCGTCGATCCGGGCGGAGCGCCGGATCACGAGTGAGCAGGGTGCACTGATCGTCTCGCTCTCGTCGGTTGCGCGACAGATCGGTCTGCGGGAGGGGGATGTGATCCTGCAGATCAACCGGGTCCCCGTCGCCACCGCGGAAGATGCGGCGCGGCTCCTCCAGCGTTTGGCGGGCCGCGGCCCGGTCCGGGTCTTCTTCGAGCGCCAGGGGCGGATCGGGTCGGTGTACTTCTACGTCAACGCCTGACGGCCGAACCGGGGCCGCCGTGCCCGCCCGTCCACTTGCGAAACACCGATGCGCGTGCGAACTTCGCCGCGCGCGAAGGGTAGTGGAAGGTCTTCAAGGACACGGCAGAGGAAGCGCGTGACGGAGAGCTCGGAGCGCCCGACGGCGCCCACGACATATCAGAATCCACTCGTCGAGCGATACGCCTCGGCGGAGATGAGCCGGATCTTCTCGCCGGCGTTCAAGTTCACGACCTGGCGGCGCCTCTGGATTGCGCTGGCCGAGAGCGAGAAGGAGCTCGGGCTGCCGATCCCCGACGAGGCGATCGCGTCGATGCGCGAGCATCTCGAGGAGATCGACCTCGACCGGGCCGCGGAGCTGGAGCGGCGGCTCCGGCACGACGTGATGGCCCACGTCCACCACTTCGGCGAGGTCGCGCCGGAGGCGCGGGCCATCATCCATCTCGGCGCGACGAGCGCCTTCGTCGGCGACAACACCGACCTGATCCAGCACCGCGAGGCGCTCCTCCTGGTGCGCCGCCGGCTGGTCTCCTGCATTGCGGCGCTCGCGCGGTTCGCGCGCGAGTGGCGCGACCTGCCGACCCTCGGCTTCACGCACTTCCAGCCGGCCCAGCCGACCACGGTCGGGAAGCGGGCGACCCTCTGGATCCAGGACCTGCTCCTCGATCTGGAGGAGATCGAGCACCGCCTCGCGACGCTCCGCTTCCGGGGCGTGCGCGGGACGACCGGGACGGAGGCGAGCTTCCTCGAGCTCTTCGAGGGCGATCACGCGAAGGTGCGGGAGCTGAACCGCCGCGTCGCCGCGAAGATGGGGTTCGACCGGCTCTACCCGGTGACCGGCCAGACCTACACCCGCAAGAGCGACTACGCCTACCTCGCCACGCTCGCGGGGATCGCGACCTCGGCCTCGAAGTTCGCCAACGACGTGCGGCTCCTCCAGCACCTCAAGGAGGTCGAGGAGCCGTTCGAGAAGGAGCAGATCGGCTCCTCGGCGATGGCGTACAAGCGCAACCCGATGCGGTCGGAGCGGATCAACGCGCTGGCGCGCCACGTGATCGCCCTCTCCCTCGACCCGGCGATGACGGCGGCCGCGCAGTGGCTGGAGCGGACGCTCGACGACTCGGCGAACCGCCGGATCGCGATCCCGGAGGCGTACCTCTCGATCGACGCGACGCTCCTGCTGATGCACAACGTGGCCGACGGGCTCGTCGTGCGCCCGCAGGTGATCCGGCGTCACCTCGAGGAGGAGCTTCCGTTCATGGCGACGGAAGCGATCCTGATGCGTGCGGTCAAGCGCGGCGGCGACCGCCAGGATCTGCACGAGCGGATCCGTCGCCATTCGGTCGCCGCGGCGGAGCGGGTGAAGAACGAGGGCGGAATCAACGACCTGGGCGAGCGGATCCTCTCGGACCCGGCGTTCGGGCTCTCGGAGGCGGACATGGCGGAGGCGCTCGACCCGGCCCGGTACGTCGGGCGGGCGCCGCAGCAGGTGGATGCGTTCCTCGAGGAGGAGGTCGCGCCGGTGCTGGAACGATACGGGACCGGGGAAGAGGCCCCGGAGTTGAGGGCGTGAGGCGATGAGCGCGGCGATCGCCGAGACGCGGCTTCCCTTCCCCCTCGTCGCCCGGGGCAAGGTCCGCGACGTCTACGACGTCGGCGGGGACCGGCTCCTCATGGTCGCGACGGACCGGATCAGCGCCTTCGACGTCGTGCTCCCGCAGCCGATCCCTGGGAAGGGCGAGGTGCTCACCCAGATCACGGCGTGGTGGCTCGCGCGCCTCGGTGACATCACGCCGAACCACCTGATCTCGGCCGACCCCGCGGCGATCGTCGCGGCGGTGCCGGAGCTCGAAGCGAGTTACGACGTCTGGGCCCGCCGCTCGATGCTGGTCCGGCGCACGACGCCCGTGCCGATCGAGTGCGTGGTGCGCGGCTACCTGGCCGGATCGGCCTGGGCGGAGTACAGGAAGCACGGCACGCTGGCGGGCGAGCCCCTCCCCGAAGGGCTCGCCGAGAGCGACCGGCTCGACCCGCCGATCTTCTCCCCCGCCACGAAGGCCGTCGAAGGGCACGACGAGAACATCACCTTCGCCGAGGTCCGCCGGAAGGTCGGCGACACCCTCGCCGAGGAGCTGCGCCGGCGGAGCCTGGCGATCTACGAGCGGGGACGCGAGATCGCGGCCGAGGTCGGGATCATCATCGCCGATACGAAGTTCGAGTTCGGCCTCCTCCCCGACGGTACGCTCCTCCTCATCGACGAGGTGCTGACCCCGGACTCATCCCGGTTCTGGCCGAAGGAGCACTACACGCCGGGCCGCTCCCAGCCCTCGCTCGACAAGCAGCCCGTGCGGGACTTCCTCGAGACGCTGGTCGAGCGCGGGGAATGGAACAAGCAGCCGCCCCCGCCGGATCTCCCCGACGACGTCGTCGAGGCGACTTCGGCCCGGTACCGCGAGGTCTTCCGCCGCCTGACCGGCTTCGCCCTCGAGGCGTTCCCCGCCCACGATCCGGCGGCGGCGCCCCTGCCCCGGGAGGCGACGTGAGCACCCGCCTCCAGCGGGGCATCATCATCGTACCGAGCGCACTCACGCTCGGGAACCTCTTCTTCGGCATCTGGGCGATCGTCTCGGCGGCGCGTGGCCATTTCGAGACCGCGGCATGGCTCATCGTCCTCGCCGGGGTCGCCGACATGCTCGACGGCCGCGTCGCCCGGGTCACCCAGACCGGGAGCCGATTCGGCGAGGAGCTCGACTCCCTCGTCGACGCGATCAGCTTCGGCGTCGCACCCGCGCTGATCATCTACCACCTCTTCCTCGCCGACGGGACGTGGGGGTGGATCGGCTCGTTCTTCTACGTGACCGCCGCGGTCATCCGGCTGGCTCGCTTCAACGTCGAGCAGGCGGGCCACGCCAAGGTCGCCTTCCACGGGCTTCCCTCCCCCTCCTCGGGGATGACGCTCGCGACCTTCTACCCCTTCAGCCAGACGCCCTTCTTCCAGGCGCACCTCGCCGGGCTCCCGTGGTCCAACATCATGATCGCCCTGATGGTCGTGCTCGGGCTCCTCATGATGAGCCACATCCTCTACCCGGTCGTGCCGAAGTTCGGATTCCGCTCGGCGAAGGGGATCCTGACGTTCTGCGCCATGCTCGCGGCGGTCGCGGCGGCACTCACGATCCCGGCCCTCTTCTTCTTCCCCGCCCTCATCGCCTACATCGCGTACGGCGTCTTCAAGTCGCTCGCGCTGGGCTTCTTCGAGCGGCTCCCGGAACGCGATCCCATGCTCGATGAGGAGGGCGGCGACGAGGCGGGGGCCGAGTTGCGCGACATCGACTACGACGAACTCACGCCCCACCGGCGCTCCTGGCGCGGGCGGTGGCGGCGTCCCGGACGCGGAGAGAGTGAATGAGCGAATATCTGGTCGAAGTGAGGGTCACGCCCCGGCAAGGGCTGCTGGACCCGCAGGGCAAGGCGGTGCACAACGCCCTCCGTTCCATGGAGTTCGAGGGGGTCGAGGAGGTCCGGATCGGCCGGCTCATCCGCATCCGCCTCGCCGCACCCTCCGAGGCCGAGGCCCGCGAGCGCGCCGACGCGATGTGTCAGAAGCTCCTGGCCAACCCGGTCACCGAGGATTACGAGATCGCGCTGGAGGTCGCCCGCTGAGATGAAGATCGCGATCGTCACCTTCCCCGGCTCCAACTGCGACGACGACTGCTACGCCGCCGCGACCGACGTGCTCGGTGTGGAGGCGTACTACGTCTGGCACCGTGAGACCGATCTCGGCGGCGCCGACGCGGTCATCCTGCCGGGGGGGTTCAGTTACGGCGACTACCTGCGGGCCGGCGCGATCGCGCGCTTCAGCCCGATCATGGAGGCGGTGAAGCGATTCGCCGCCGAGGGCGGCCCGGTCCTCGGGATCTGCAACGGCTTCCAGATCCTCTGCGAGACCGGCCTCCTCCCCGGCGCGCTGATCCGGAACCGTTCACTCAAGTACATAAGTCGCGACGTCTATATCCGTGTGGAGAATACGGATACGCCGTTCACTTCACGTTACGTCTCAGGCCAGGTCCTGAGGGTTCCGATCGCGCACGGCGAGGGGGAGTACGTGGCCGATGCGGCGACGATCGAACGGCTGGAACGAGAGCGGCGGGTCGTCTTCCGCTACGTCGACGCGCGAGGCGAGGCGACGGCGGCGGCGAACCCGAACGGTTCGATGAACAACATCGCCGGGATCGTCAACGAGGCGGGTAACGTGTTGGGGCTGATGCCGCATCCGGAGCGAGCGGTCGAGGCGCTGCTGGGCTCGACGGACGGGCTTCCGCTCTTCGAGTCGCTGCGGGAGGCGGTGGAGGGGGCCGGGGCGAGGTAGGCGGGGCGAGGGCTCCGGGGCATGGGCGGGGAGTTGGGTGTGGTTGGGGGAGCGGTAGTGGGGACGGGGACGGGAACGGGGACGGGAACGGGGACGGGAACGGGGACGGGAACGGGAACGGGAGCGGGGACGGGGATGGCGGTGCAGGCTCGGGCGCGGGCGTGTTTGAGGGGCGCGAGAGACAAGGGGTTCGAGATCGATAATGCGAGGTGAGGGCAAGGGGCCGGTGCGGCGGCCGGGGGATCCGGCGATCACGCCGGAGCTGGTCGCGGAGCACGGTCTGTCGGAGGAGGAATACGGCCGGATCGTGGAGATCCTGGGCCGTGAGCCGACGTGGACGGAGCTGGGGGTGTTCAGCGCACTCTGGTCGGAGCACTGCGGCTACAAGAACTCGAAGCCGCTGCTCAAGACGCTGCCGACGGAGGCGCCGTGGGTGCTCCAGGGCCCGGGCGAGAACGCGGGGGTGATCGACCTGGGCGATGGCTGGGCGCTGGCGTTCAAGATCGAGTCGCACAACCACCCGTCGGCGGTGGAGCCGTACCAGGGGGCGGCGACGGGGGTGGGGGGGATCCTGCGGGACGTCTTCACGATGGGCGCGCGGCCGATCGCGGTGCTGGACTCTCTGCGGTTCGGCCCGTTGTCGCACCCGCGGGTGCGCTACCTCTTCGCCGGGGTCGTGAAGGGGGTCGGCGATTACGGGAACTGCGTGGGGATCCCGAACCTCGGGGGCGAGGTCTACTTCGACGAGGCGTACGAGGGGAACCCGCTGGTCAACGCGATGGCGATCGGGCTCATGCGGAAGGAGGAGCTGATCCGCGCGGAGGCGTCGGGGCCGGGGAACCCGATCCTGGCGGTGGGGGCCCGGACGGGTCGCGACGGGATCCACGGGGCGACCTTCGCGAGCGCCGAGTTGGCGGAGGAGTCGGAAGCGAAGCGGCCGCAGGTTCAGGTCGGCGATCCGTTCACGGAGAAGCTGCTCCTGGAGGCGTCGCTCGAGCTGATCCGGAGCGGGCACATCGTCGGGATCCAGGACATGGGCGCGGCGGGGTTGGCGTCATCGTCGTCGGAGATGGCGGCGAGGGCGGGGACCGGGGTGGACATCGACGTGGCGCTGGTGCCGACGCGCGAGCCGGGAATGACGCCGTACGAGATCCTGCTCTCGGAGTCGCAGGAGCGGATGCTGGTGGTGGCGAAGGCGGGCCACGAGGAGGAGGTGAAGCGGATCCTCGAGAAGTGGGAGCTCGAGGCGGCGGTGATCGGGCACGTGACGGACGACGGGTATTACCGGGTTCGCGAGAACGGCGTCGTCGTCTGCGAGATCCCGGGGATGGAGCTGGTGGCGTGCCCGACGTACGTGCGCGAGGGGCGGGAGTCGGAGGAGGTCCGTCGGCTCCGGGAGTGGGACCCTTCGGAGCTGGAGTCGGGCCCGTCGGCGGCGCACCCGACGCGGGTGCTTCTGCGTCTGCTCGGGACGCCGACGATCGCGTCGAAGCGTTGGATCTACGATCAGTACGACACCACGGTCCGGACGAACACGGTCGTCGGGCCGGGGGGCGACGCGGGGGTTTTGCGTATCCGCGGGACGACGAAGGGTGTGGCGGCCACCGTCGACTGTAATGGCCGGTACTGCTACCTGAACCCGCGGCGGGGCGCGATGATCGCGGTTGCGGAGGCGGCGAGGAACCTGGTTTGCGTGGGGGCGCGGCCGCGGGCGATCACGAACAACCTGAACTTCGGCAATCCGCACAAGCCGGAGGTCTATTATCAGCTCCAGGAGGCGGTCGCCGGGATGGGCGAGGCGTGCCGGGCGTTCGAGACGCCGGTCACGGGCGGGAACGTCTCGCTCTACAACGAGAACCCCTCGGGGGCGATCTACCCGACGCCGGTCGTGGGGATGATCGGTGTCCTCGAGGACGTCACGAAGGTCGTGGGGATGGGGTTCCGCGACCCTGGCGACGCGATCGTCCTCCTCGGTAGGAACACCGGTGAACTGGGCGGGTCGGAGTACCTGAAGGTCATCCACGGGAAGGTGGCCGGGGACGCGCCGGCGGTCGACCTTGCGGCGGAGAAGGCGCTCCAGGAGGCGATGTTGGAGCTGGCGGACGCTCGCCTGGCGAAGAGCGCGCACGACTGCGCCGAGGGCGGCCTGGCGGTCGCGCTCGCGGAGTCCGCGGTGGCGAACCCGGAGCGGCTCCTCGGCGTCGATGTGTCGGTGGAAGACGACCTGGCGGCGATGGCGGTCTTCTTCGGCGAGGCGCAGGGGCGGATCGTGGTCTCGTGCGCGGCCGACCGGGTCGACGAGGTGCTGGCCGTGGCGAGGAAGCACGGGGTGCCGGCCACGCGGATCGGGACGGTCGGGGCGGTCGACGGGGCCTTCACGTTCCGCACCCGCTCCGGCCTCGCGATCGAGGCGCCCGTCGCGGATCTCGCGACGGTCTACTACGGCGCGATTCCGCGCTTCATGGAAGATTCGCCGGCGGCGGTCGAAGTGGCGGTCGAGCACCCGGCGATGCCGAGGTAGGAGACGGGGTGCGCCCGCCGAGGGCGCGATGGCTGTGGATACCGGATCGCCCCTGCCGTCCACCTTCGGATGGCAGGGGCGATCGGTGAGGGGACGTGAGGGGCCACTGCGACGTTGACGGCCGAGGCGGCGAAGGCAACGGGGCGTGCGCCGTGGCGCACCCAGGGTCGGACGTGACGCGACCTCGGCGCGCGGTCCCGGGCGCGGCACCCGAACGGGGCTTGCGGAACGGGGTATCAACCCGCGACTTTGACGGTCTACGACAGAAAGCATCCAGCGGAGAACACGCCAGCGCATGTGCGGGATCGTCGCGGTATCGGGAATCGACCATGCGGCCGAGCTGACCTTCCTCGGCCTTTATGCATTGCAGCACCGCGGGCAGGAGGCGGTGGGGATCTGCGCCGTGGAAGACGGGACGGCGCGGGTGCTCAAGGCGACGGGGCTCGCCGCGGACGCGTTCGACGATGAAAAGCTGAAGCGGCTTCCGGGGCGGACGTCGCTCGGGCACACGAGGTACTCGACGGCGGGCGGGCCCGGGCTCGAGAACGCGCAGCCGCTCGTGGCGCGTTACCACCAGGGCGACCTGGCGCTGGTGCACAACGGGACCATCACGAACGGGCAGGTGCTCCGCGAGGAGCTGGTGCGCGAGGGCGCGATCTTCCAGTCGACGATCGACTCGGAGGTGATCGTGCACCTGATCGCGCGCTCGCGGCGAGAGACGCCGGCCGAGCAGATCGCGGAGGCGCTCTCGCGGGTGGTCGGCGCGTTCTCGGTGCTGATCACGGTGGGCGACGTCCTGTACGCAGCGCGGGACCCGTGGGGGTTCCGGCCCCTGGTGCTGGGCCGGAAGGCGGGGGGCTACGTCGTCGCGAGCGAGACGTGCGCGCTCGACCTGGTGGGTGCCACGTACGTGCGCGACGTGGAGCCCGGCGAACTGCTCCGGATCGAGGGCGACCGGCTGGAATCGCTCCCGGGGCTCGAGCCGGCGAGTCGCAAGGCGCCGTGCATCTTCGAGCTGGTCTACTTCGCGCGGCCGGATTCGCGGATCTGGGGGGCGAGCGTGGATCGGGCGCGGCGGGCGTTCGGCCGCCAGCTCGCGAAGGAGCAGCCCGCGGACGCGGACTGCGTCTTCAGCGTGCCGGACTCGTCGAACTCGGCGGCGCTCGGGTTCAGCGAGGAGAGCGGGATCCCGTTCGAGCTGGGGCTGATCCGAAACCATTACGTGGGCCGCACCTTCATCCATCCCACTCAGGAAGGGCGCGATTTCCGGGTCCGGATCAAGTACAACGCGGTGCGGGAGGTTCTCGAGGGGAAGCGGGTCGTCGTCGTGGACGATTCGCTGGTGCGCGGGACGACGAGCCGGGGGCTGGTCTCGCTGATCCGCGAGGCGGGGGCCAAGGAGGTCCATTTCCGTATCGCGAGCCCGCCCGTCCTCTCGCCCTGCTACTACGGGATCGACATGCCGACCAAGGAGGAGCTGATCGGGTCGCAGCTCTCGGTCGACGAGATTCGCGACCGGCTCGGCGTCGATTCGCTCGGCTACCTCTCGCTCGAGGGGATGGAGTCGGCGGTTGCCGAGTTCGGCCCGTTCTGCAACGCGTGCTTCTCGGGGCGCTACCCTGCCCCGCTGATCGACCTGGAGCGGGGATACGCGGCGGCGTCGTGCGGCTGAGGAGGGGCTCGATCCCTCGGAGGCGCGGCGCCGGACGCCGCGACCCATGATGCGCGAACCGTGACCGGCGGCCGATCGACGGCCGCCGGTTTCGTTTCGGCTCCCTGCTGGTCCGATTCTTGTTGGCGTCGCGCCGGCAACTCGCCAACCCATCCACGGAGCACCCACCATGTCGAATCCCTTCGTGTACCACTTCGGCCCCACGCGCGTCGACGGCGGGAAGGACCAGAAGGAGCTTCTCGGCGGGAAGGGCGCGAACCTCGCGGAGATGACGAGGATCGGGATCCCCGTGCCTCCCGGATTCACGATCACCACGGAAGTCTGCCGTCACTACCACCGCCACGGCACGTTCCCCGAGGGGCTCCGCGAGGCGGTCGAGGACGGGTTGCGCCTCCTGGAGGCGGAGACCGGGAAGCGATTCGGCTCGGGGAAGGATCCGCTGCTCGTCTCGGTGCGGAGCGGCGCCGCAGCATCGATGCCCGGAATGATGGATACGATCCTCAATCTGGGGCTGACGGACGAGGCGGCGGAGGCGCTGGCCGAGGCGACGGCGAATGCACGGTTCGCGTACGACTCGTACCGTCGGTTCGTGCAGATGTACGGCGAGGTGGTGCTGAAAGTCCCGGCGCGGGAGTTCGAGCGACTCCTTGAGGCGAGGAAAGCGGCGAAGGGCGTCGTCGAGGACACGGGGCTGGACGCGGAGGACCTGCGGGCGCTGGTCGGCGAGTTCAAGGCGCTGGTCGAGCGGAGCACGGGGGAGCGATTCCCGGAGGATCCCGAGGCGCAGCTCTGGGGCGCGATCGAGGCGGTGTTCCGGTCGTGGGACAACGAGCGGGCGGTTGCGTACAGGAGGGTGAACGGGATCCCGGACGACCTGGGCACGGCGGTCAACGTGGTGGCGATGGTCTACGGGAACCTGGGCGAGGATTCGGGGACGGGTGTGGCGTTCACGCGCGACCCGGCGACGGGGGAGAAGCGGTTCTTCGGCGAGTTCCTGCTGAACGCGCAGGGGGAGGACGTGGTGGCGGGGATCCGGGACCCGCTCTCGATCGACGAGATGGCGCGTCGTCTCCCGGAGGCGTACGACGAGCTGCTCCGGGTGCAGGATCGCCTCGAACGGCATTATCGCGACATGCAGGACCTGGAGTTCACGGTGGAGCGGGGTCGGCTCTACCTGCTCCAGACGCGAAACGGGAAGCGGACGGCGGCGGCGGCGGTGCGGATCGCGGTGGAGATGGCGGAGGAGGGGTTGATCGACCGAGCCGAGGCGGTGCAGCGGATCAAGCCGGAGCAGCTCGCGAATCTCCTGCACCGTCAGGTCGACCCGACGGCGGAGGTCACCGTGCTGGCGACCGGGCTCCCGGCCTCGCCCGGGGCGGCGGCGGGGTGCGTGGTCTTCGACCCGGCGGAGGCGGCGGCGCGCGGGGGCGCCGGCGAGGCGGTGATCCTGGTGCGGCCGGAGACGTCGCCCGACGATTTTCCGGGGATGGTCGCGGCGCAGGCGATCCTGACGGCGCGCGGGGGGATGACGTCGCACGCGGCGGTGGTGGCTCGGGGGATGGGGAAGTGCTGCATCGTGGGGGCGCGGGACCTGAGGATCGACGAGGCGTCAAGGTGCTTCGATGCCGGGGGCCTCACGATCCGGGAGGGCGATTGGATCACCCTCGATGGCGGGGACGGGCGCGTCCTTCTCGGGCGGGTCCCGTTGGTCGACCCCGAGCCGACCGAGCACTTCCACAGGTTGATGGAGTGGGCCGACGGGATCCGCCGATTGCGGGTGCGGACGAACGCCGACACCCCGGCGGATGCGCGACGTGCGCGAGAGTTCGGAGCGGAGGGGATCGGCCTGTGCCGCACCGAGCATATGTTCTTCGACCCCGACCGGCTCCCGGCGGTGCGGGAGATGATCCTGGCGCGCGAGCCGGAGGCGAGGCGCCGTGCGCTCGAGAAGCTCCTGCCGATGCAGAGGGCGGACTTCGAGGGGATCTTCCGGGCGATGGATGGGCTGCCGGTCACGATCCGTCTGCTCGACCCGCCGTTGCACGAGTTCCTGCCGCGGACGGAGGAAGAGGCGGCGGCGGTGGCGGAGGCGATGGGGACCTCGGCCGATGCGCTCCTCGCCGAGGCGGAGCGGCACCGCGAGGCGAACCCGATGCTCGGCCACCGCGGCGTGCGGCTCGGGATCTCGTACCCGGAGATCACGGAGATGCAGGCGCGGGCGATCTTCGAGGCGGCGGCCGCCGTCGCGCGGGAGGGTGTCGACGTGCACCCCGAGATCATGGTCCCCCTCGTGGGCGATGTGGCCGAGTTGCGGGAACAGAAGGCGAGGATCCGTGCCGTCGCCGAGAGGGTCCGGGAGGAGACCGGCGTGACGGTCCCCTACCTCGTCGGCACGATGATCGAGTTGCCGCGTGCGGCGCTGACCGCCGGGTCGATTGCGGAGGAGGCGGAGTTCTTCTCCTTCGGCACGAACGACCTGACGCAGACCACGTACGGGATCTCGCGGGACGACGCCGCGACCTTCCTGCCGCGATACATCGAGGCGGGGATCTTCTCCGAGGATCCCTTCCAGGTCCTCGATAAGGAAGGCGTGGGCCGATTGGTCGAACTCGCGACGCGGGAGGGACGCGAGGCCTCGCCCCGGCTCAAGGTCGGGATCTGCGGTGAGCACGGGGGCGAGCCGCGCTCCATCGAGTTCTTCCACCGTGCGGGGCTCGACTACGTCTCCTGTTCGCCCTACCGCGTCCCCGTGGCACGACTGGCGGCGGCCCAGGCGGCGCTCCGGCACCCGATGTCGGCGATCGCGGGTCGCGAGGGGGACGAGCTGCGCGCCGCTGCCGCGCCGCAGCCGCACGCGGAGCGAGCGGGCGCGCCCGCGGCGATCCCCAGCGACGATGGCCTGCTCGCCGGGCACACCGCGGCGCGTCCCCTTGCCCCCCCGCGTGCACCGGCGTAGATTGCCCGCATGGATTCGACGGGCTATCTACCGACGCTGCAACGCATTCGAGCGGCCGGACCACGGCCGCTCTTGCGCATCCTGGCCCTGGGCGTGTTTTTCGCCGCGGGGTGCGGGCGCGCGGGCGGACCTCCCTCCCCTGCCCCGCAGCCGCGAGCCGGTGCGGGCTCCGCCGTCGATCTCGTCCTGCTCGGCACGACCGACGTCCACGGGTGGCTCTACCCGCACGACTACTACACCGGCCGCACGACCGACCACGGGCTGGCCCTGCTGAAGCCGGTGATCGACAGCGTGAGGGCGGCGAACCCGGGCCGGGTCTTCCTCTTCGACTCGGGCGACCTGCTGCAAGGCACCCCTCTGGCGCTGGTGCACGCACGCGAAGCGACCGGCCGCGTCGGCGCGGAGCGTGAGGGCGCCACGAGCGCGCCGGACGCCGGGCATGGTTCGACGGAGGGTGTCGCGGGGGCCGGAGCCGAGGGCCCGAACCCGGTCATCCACGCGATGAACCTCCTCGGCTACGACGCCAGCGCGATCGGGAACCACGAGTACAACTACGGCATCCCCCACCTGGACCGTGCCGTCGCGTCGGCGAATTTCCCCTTCGTCTCGGCGAACATCTTCCGCCACGGGACCCGGGAGCCGGCGTATCGGCCGTACGTGCTCCTGCCGTACGTGGCGGGAGAGGGCGACACGATCCTCGTCGGGGTGACGGGGAACACGCCCCCGGGCGTGCACATCTGGGATCGGTCGAACGTGGAGGGGCGGCTCGAGTTCCGGGACGTCGTCGCCTCGATCCGGCCGGTCGTGGCGGAGCTGCGCGCGCGGGGCGCGGACCTGGTCGTCGTCCTCTCGCACGGCGGGCTGGAGGGGACGAGCTACGACACGGCGGCGACGGGGCTCCCGGCGGAGAACGAAGCGGCGAGGCTGGCGCGGGAGGTCCCCGGGATCGACGTCATCTTCCTCGGACACACGCACCGAGAGCTCGCCGATACGACGATCAACGGGGTGCTGCTGACCCAGGCCGCGAACTGGGCGCGGAGCGTGGCGGCGGCGACGGTGCGGCTGAAGCGCATTCGTCGAGGGGAGTGGACCGTCATCGCGAAGCGGAGCGAGATCCTGCGCCCGACGCCCGGTCGAGCCGACACGGCGTTCCTCGCGGCGCTTCGCGATGCGCACGAGCGAACCGTCGCCTACGTCAACTCCGTGGTCGGGCGGTCGCCGGTGCGGTGGGAGGCGAGGACCGCGAGGGTCGAGGACACGCCGATCCTGGACTTCATCAACGAGGTCCAACGCCGCGTCGCGGGCGCCGACCTCTCGGCGACGGCGGCGTTCAACCTCCGGGCGGCGATCCCGGAGGGGCCGATCCGCGTGGCGGACCTGGCGGGGCTGTACATCTACGACAACACGCTCCGGGCGGTTCGGATCACCGGCGCCGAGCTGAGGGCGTACCTCGAGAAGACGGCGGAGTACTACCGCGGCTGGCCCCCGGCCGAGGGCTCGACGGTCACCGACTTCGAAGTGCCGGGCTACAACTTCGACGTCGTCTCGGGGGTCGACTACGTGATCGATCTGAGCCGTCCGGTCGGCGAGCGGATCACCGAGCTGCGTTTCCGGGGGGAGCCGGTCCGCCCCGATCAGACCTTCACGCTCGCGCTGAACAACTACCGCCAGGGCGGCGGCGGCGGATACACGATGCTGGCGAACGCGCCGGTCATCTACGACCGCCAGGAGGATATCCGGGACCTGCTCATCGAGGAGGTGCGGCGTCGGGGGACGATCCGCCCCGGAGACTACTTCGAGGCGAACTGGCGGCTCGTGCCGGCGGAGGCCGCGGCGGCGGCGCTGCGGGAGCAGACATCCCGGGAGCTCCGCGCGCGTGGAGGGGCGCCGTCGTCGCCCGCGGACGCGACGGGGCGCGCGGGCCGCGGTGACACGCCCCTCGCCAGGCTCCTGGCCGATGCGCGGCGCGCGGCGACGGGAGCGACGGTCGCGATCGTCGCGGGGGACGAGCTCCCCACGGGGCCTACGAGCGCGGAGTTGACGCCGGAGGCGATCCGGGCGGCCGCGGGCGCAGGCAATCGACTCGTGCGGCTGCATCTCACCGGGGCCCAGCTTCGGCGCGCGATCGAGCGATTCCTCGCGGACGATGCGCCCGGAGCGAGCGTGAGCGGACTCGTGGTGCGCTACGACCCGACGCGACCGGACGGGAGTCGGATTCTGACGGTCGAGCTGCCGTCGGGAGAACCGGTGAGAGACGACGGGTTGTACGCGGTCGTCGTCGCGAAGCGGTTGGCCTCTGGACCGGCGGCGCTCCCGGTCCTCGCGACCGCGCTCCTTCGGGAAGACACGGGCATGGACGACGCTGCTGCGCTGGACCGATTCCTCGCGGACCGGCCCCAAGTTGCGGCAGCAGCGGGCGATGCTCGCGTTCGTGCGGTGGTGGACGGTGTCGGCGGGTGGTAGGAAGACTCGAAACATAGATGACCGAGGCGGTCAAGGGAGTGGGAAAGCAGGGCGGACGATGATTGAGGTGACGAAAGAACGGTTGCGGCAGTTGCCGAAAGCGGAGCTGCACGTGCATCTCGATGGGAGCGTGCGGCCGGAGACGATGATCGAACTGGCCCGGGCGTACGGGAAGACGCTCCCCGAATGGGAGCCGGAAGCGCTCCGCGACTACATGCACGTAAAGGATGCCCGGGATCTGGTGGACTACCTGGCCCGGTTCGACATCACGCTCTCCGTGATGCAGACCGCCGAGGCGCTCGAGCGGATCGCCTACGAGCTGGTCGAGGACCTCGCGGGCGAGAACGTGCGGTACGTCGAGGTCCGGTACTCTCCGGTGCTGAACACGCGCGAAGGGCTCTCGCCGGAGGAGGCGGTGGAGGCGCCGCTGCGGGGCCTGTTCCGGGCGGAGAAGGACTTCGGCGTGAGGACGGGGTTGATCATCTGCGGGTTGCGGCATCTGAGCCCGGAGACCTCGCTGATGCTGGCGGAGCTGGCGGTCGCGTACCGGGATCGCGGCGTCGTCGCCTTCGACCTCGCGGGGGCGGAGAACGGGAATCCGCCGAAGGCGCACCAGGCGGCGTTCGACCTCGCGGCGAACCACAATCTGCCGATCACGATCCACGCGGGTGAGGCGTACGGCGCGCCGTCGATCCACCAGGCGATCCATGCCTGTCATGCGAACCGGATCGGCCACGGCACGCGGCTCTTCGAGGATGTGGCACTGATGCAGTACGTCAACGACTTCCGGATCCCGCTGGAGATCAACCTGACGTCGAACGTACAGACGCGTGCGGTGACCGGGTTCGAGACGCATCCGCTCCGGATGTATTACGACGAAGGGCTGGTCGTGACGCTGAACACGGATAACCGGCTGATGAGCGCGACGACGGTCACCGAGGAGTACTGGCGGGCGCACCGGCACCTGGGGTTCACCTGGGAGGAGCTCTGCGACATGGCGCTGATGAGCTTCGAGAGCGCGTTCCTGCCGTACCAGGAGAAGATCGCGCTCCTCGAGGAGGTCGCCGAGGAGATCGAGGAGCTCACCGAATCGGCCGGGTGAAGGACGTCCCTGACGGCGTCCTCGGCCAACCTCCGTCATGGATCGGCCGCCGGGCTTGCCGTGCCCGGCGGCCGCACCATTTCGGGAGACCTGCGTGTGCCCCTGGTCGAGCGAGTGATTCGACGCCGCCTCATCCCCCTCTCGCCCGTTCCACGTACGCGAGCGCCATGTCCGCCAACTCCCGGCTGCGCAACCCCACCTCCCCGGCGATCTCCAGCGCCTCGCGCGGATCTTTCCCCTCGTCCAGGATCAGGTACGGGATCAGGATCGCGCCGACACGGTTCGCCGACGCGCAATGGACCAGGACCGGCCGATGGGCGGGGTCCTTCATCAGCGAGCGGAACCGGTCGAACGTGGCGTCGTCCAGGGTCTGCGCCGTGACCGGCAGGTTCACGTACTCCATTCCGGCGCGCCGCACCACCTCGGGCTCGTCGATCCCCCGGGGTTCGTCCGGGGCCCGGAGATCGATCACGGTCCTGTAGCCGGCCTCGGCGAGGCGACGGAACTCCTCCTCCGCCGGCTGGCCCGACGTCGCCACGCCGGGGAGCGGACACCCGGCGTTCGCGAGCCCCGGCACGATCTCCCGCACATCGGTCTCGCCATGCTCCATCTGGATCTCCCGTTCGGTCGTCTCCGGTTCGCTGCCCCTCGTGTCCCGGCGCCCGGCCTCCCCCGGAAGAATCGGGCCCGAGCCCGAGTCGCGGGGAGGACGGGCGAGGGCGGGCAGGCCGTCATGACGGCCTGCGTATACGGTCGAGGCGCAACGAATGTCAAGGTGAGGACTCGCGGTTCGCCTCGGCGATCCGACTTCCGCGTCGGAGGATCTCCCCGGCGGAGGGGCCGGCGTTGAAGAGGAGATCGACAGCCGAGAGATGGGAGACGAAGGCGGTCGTGCCGGCCTGGGGGTAGGCGGGGTGTACATAATCGTGGAACCGGACCTCGATGCCGAGGCGGTGGAACGGCTCGAAATCGAGGTAATCGCGGCCGGATGGGCCGGAGAGGTAGACGTCGGCGCCGGCGCGGCGGCAGAGGTCGGCGAGGAGCCGGCTGCGGGATCCGTCGCCGCCCAGGTCGCCTGCGATGAGGACGGGGGTGGCGATGCCGAGCTTCTCGAGAAGAGCGTCGATGAGTGCGTGGTTGAGGTCGGCAAGGCGGACCCACTCGCGTTCGACGATCGCGGCGATCGGCGTGAAGACCTCTTCGAAGTGGGCGTGTTTGCGGTAGCGCTGTTCGAGGGTCCTCAGATACTTGTTCCGCCACCGGCGGTCGTCGGCGATGCGGACCTGCCGGATCTCGCCATGGCGATGGCGATCGAGGTGGACGGGGACGGTGAGCCAGTGGGGAGCGCCGTCGAACCCGAGGATGCGGTTGCGGTTCTGGAAGTAGTTCTTGCGGAACGGGACGGTGTCGAGGGAAATCAGGAGGTCGGCGGCTGCGACCTTGGCGAAGAATCCGAGCCAGGGGAGGTGCTCGGGCTGGTGGATGGTGGCGATCCTCGGCACGATGCGGCTCCGTTCAGAAGTCGAGCTCCATGCGGACGAGCTCGAAGGCCTCGGCGAACCCGGCCCCCATCTCGTAGCCGCGGAATCGTGCGCGGGCCTTGACGGCCTCGATCCAATCGTCGCCGTACTTGCGGTACTGGGACTCGTGGCGCCGCAGGGCCTCCAATTTGACGTCGATGGCATCGGTGATGTCGACGTAGACCTGGGGTCGGAATCCGACGAAGGAGCGGCCTGCGGGGAAGACGGGGTCGTACATGAGGATCGTATTGTGGCGACGAGCGGCGGCGATGGTGGCGAGGGCGGCGCCGCGATGGGCCTGGTGGGTGTCGAAGGGCCAATGTGTGAAAATGCGATCGGGGCGGAACTCATGGATGCGGCGATCGAGCGCCTCGACGACGCGGGAGTCGTCGGGGATGTCTTTGGTCGGGAAATCGAGGATCTCGAGGGTGTCGCATCCGAGGGCGCGGGCGGCGTCGCGGCCCTCACGCAAGGCCTCGTCGCGGGTCCGGAGAACGGCGCCGTCGTAGTTCGAGTAGGCGGAATCCGAGAGGCAGATCATGTGCACGCAGTGGCCGGCGCGTGCGGCGCGGGCGAGGGTTCCGCCGCATCCGAGCTCGATGTCGTCGAGGTGGGCGCCGATGGCGAGGATCCTCAGGGTCATGCGGCGCTCCTCCGGAGAGAGGCGACGTAGGCCCCGATCAGAGCCAGGGCATGGCGTTCGAGGTCGCGGACGGCTGCCGGGTCGGGGACGAAGGCCGGGAGGTGGCGGCGGAGCACGGTCCGGGCGTCGTCGAGGAGCCGGTCGAGCTCGAGGCTGAGCCCACCGGCGCGTGCGAAGCCCTCGCAGAGGATCTCGTCGACGCGGAGGAACCGCGCGAGGCGAGCCAGTCGCAGCCAGAGGTCCCAGTCCTCGCAGGTGCGGAGCGACTCATCGTAGCCCCCGACTTGGAGGAGTAGCTCGCGACGGACGAGGGGGGAGCACCCGGAGCCGCTGATCGCGTTCTTGCGAAGGAGCGCCGTCATGAATCCGTCGGGGTCGCGCTGCGGGGGCGGCACGTCGTCGCAATCGACCCAGCGTGTCCCGTCGGCGGCGGTAATGCGCGTGAGACAGAAGACGACGCCGACATCGCCCGTAGCCCGGCGGATCGCATCGCGTTGCCGTTCGAGCTTGGCGGGATACCAGAGGTCGTCGGCGTCGAGGAGCGCGATCCAGTCGCCCTTCGCCGCGCGGATCCCGGTGTTCCTCGCGGCGGCGAGGCCGAGGTTGCGGTCGTGGCGGACGACGCGCACCGGCGGGCCGAGCGAAGCGGCGATCTCGGCGGTCGCGTCGGTCGAACCGTCGTCGACGACGAGGATCTCGTCGGGGGGCGAGGACTGCCGTATCGCGCTGTCGACCGCACGCTCGAGGTACGCTGCGGCGTTGTACGCGGGGATCAGTGTCGTGATGGCGACCGGCTCCACGACGGCCTCGACTCCTGGGGGTCCATCCGGCGCCGAGGCGTCGCAAGGCATGTTCCAGCTCTACTCCAGCGCCGCACCTGCGCGTCCCACCTCGATGATCACGCACTTCGGGTCCTTCCAGGCGATGCGATGCGGGGAGCGCTCCAGGGCGGCGTCGAAGGTCCGGTGGCGGTAGAAGGAGCAGTGGTCGGGGGGGAGGACGTACGGCCATTGCTCGAACCCGGCGGCGCGTTCGGGGACCTCCATGTCGGTGTGGATCAGGACGAGGCCGCCGGGACGCACGATGCGGAGGAGCTCGTCGAGGTAGGGGCGCGGCTCGGGGAGGTGCTCGAAGACCTGGAACGCGAAGGCCAGGTCGAAGGCGGCGCGGGGGAGGCGCAGCGAGTGGAGCGAGCCGGTCAGCCGGTCGGGGTGGGGGGCAAGGGGCGGTGCGAGGTCGACGGCGATGACGCGGTGCCCGCAGGCGCGGAGGAGCCCCGGGACCCGGCTCTGTCCGGTGCCGAAGTCGAGGATCGTGAGGGGACCGGACCCGGCGAGCCGGTCCAGGGCCGGGCGGAGGAAGCCGGGATCGGCCGACCCCTCGGAGGTCGAGGCGTCGCCCGGTCCGCGGTCGCCTGACCCGAGGAGCGCGTCGACGGCGGGCCGGGTGATGGCGGGCGCGAAGGTGAAGCCGCAGCGCGAGCATTCGAGGAAGAGGTAGCCGCGGACCGTTCCGATGGTTGCCAGGGTGAGGTGACCGCACATGCGGCAATACGGCCTGGCCGGCCGCGCCGCGCCGCCCTCGTCGCGCCGGTGCAGCCGGTCGACAACCCGAGGAAGCATGGGCGGCGGAGATCCGATCGCTTGGGCACCGTCCTCCTCACGCCCCGCGGCGTGCCACGGCGATCATTCCCACCCCTCGGGGAGACGCCCTGTCCGTGGGTGCGCCCCGGCCTCCCCCACCCCACCCGCCGGCACCGGCGCCGCCCTCGAAGGCGCGTAGCGGCCGAGGATTTCGAGCACGGCGTCGCGGAAACCGCCGGCGAACTGCGGCTGAGGGACCGAGGCCGCGTCGTAGGCCTCGGGGTGACGGACGAGCTGCGGAGGCGCCTGGAAGACGGTGACGAGGAGGCGGAACTCGTCGAGCGCGGCGACGAGGTCGTCGAACCAGCGCAGGCCGTCGGGGTGCGCGCCCACGCGCGCGCAATGCCAGTCGCACCAGGTGATGTTGACCCGGAGCCAAGCGACCTCCAACTCCCGCAGAAGGGGGACGGCGTGCTCGAGCTGACGGTAGCTGAGGGTGCGCGCCATCGCGGAATCGATCCCCCGCTCCGGGTCGGGCCAGGGCATGCGGAACCACTGCGTGATGCCGATCCTCTCGGGATCCCTGCGCCGCGCGAAGATGCCGGCGGCGGGCTTCGGCCGGAAGCGCCCGTCACGGTACCGGTACAGCCCGAATTTCCGGTGCCGCACCTCGCCGTGGGAGTCGGGCCGGTACCGGGAGGTGACGACGTACTCGTCCGGGAGGTCGAAGAGCGAGTACCAGGTCGCGCGCGTCGACGGGAACCGGTCGAGGATCCGCTCGAGTGCGCGGAGCGTGGCCTCCACGGCGAGGGCCTGGAAGGCGTCGCCGGAGAAGGAGGAGACGCCGATCTCCGAGACGACGACGGGGAGCGGCCTTCCGAGGCACCTCTCGGTCGCGTCGCGCAGGGCGGCGACCCGCGCCTCGAGGGTGTCCAGTCCACTCTCGCCTCGGATGCTGGCGGGGCCGAAGTCGACCCAGAAGTCGTGGCCGGCGACGGCATCGAAGTGCCGGAGCGCGCCTCGCTCGGCCGCGAGTTCGAGGAACGTAGGGTCCATCGGCGAGAGCCCGGCGAAGATCCGCTCGACCCCGGGAAAGGCGGCGCCCGCGGCGTCCGCGGCGTCGGCGACCATCGAGATCCCGAGGTTCCAGTCCGGGTCCTCGATCCGCCAGGCGTCGCGCCCGACCCGCCCGCCGTACCAGTGCGCCGGATTGTTGAGCTCGTTCCAGAACATCACGGCTTCGATCATCCTCGCCTCCTTGGGGGGCGGTGGGGCGAGGGGGGCGCAACGGGTATGCCACCGGGGCCCCGCCGGGGGCCGTCGCCATCGCCTGCTGTCGGGACTGGCGGAATCAGAGGACGATGTCGCCGCCCGGGTCCTTGCGGCGGAGGCGTTCGACGAGCGACCTCGCCTCCTCCCTCGCCGCCGCGGTCGCCTCGGCATCGATGCGGATCTCCCAGGTGACGGCGCCGTCCGCCGCCTCTCTCGCCGTGGCGACGAGGACGTCGTCCTCCCGGGTGCCCTCCGGGAGGAGCCACCGCGGCAGGTCGACGAAGCCCACGCCGTCGACCTCGACGACGGCGAGGTCGCCTTCGAAGCGGTCGACGACGAGGCGGCGGCGCTCGCCGATCACCGGGACCTCCCGGGGAGACAGCGGGTGTCCTGCCCCTCCTCGGGGTGCACGGTATAGCGCCCGTCCCGTGCGACGCGGATCGTCACCGTGCCGTGCTGCGGCGTACAGTAGGTGGGGATGCCCCGGGCCTCGAGGAGCTGGAGGACCCGGGCGTGGGGGTGCGTCGTCCCGTTCGCGCTCACGATGGCGACCTCCGGAGTCACGGCGTCCAGCCATTCCGGTTGTGTGGCGTCGGTCGAGCCGTGGTGCCCGACCTTGAAGACATCCACGTCGACGAAGGGGGCGAAGGCCGACGCGAAGCGCGCGTTCGCCGCCCGCTCGGCGTCGCCCGTGGTCAGGAACGAGAAGCCCGCCCGTTCGATGCGGACCGCGAGGGAGCCGTCGTTCAGGCGCTCGCCGTTGTCGGTATCCTCGGCGAGATGGTCCGGGAGCGGGGGAAGGAGCGTCAGCGTGGTCGCGTCGTCGCCGGGGCCGAGGCGGATGCGGCGGATCGAGTCGACCACGAGGACCGTCGGGACCTCGCGCTCGATGCGGGCCAGGAGCCGGGCGTAGGTCGCGGCGGTGCGGACCTGTCCGCCGAAGGCGAAGGCGCGGACCGGCACGGCGTCGAGGACCTCGTCCATCCCGCCGTAATGGTCGTGATGTGCGTGGGTCAGGACGAGGAGGTCGAGGGACCGGACGCCCAAGGCCCGGAGGGCGCGGGCGGCGGCGCCGTCGTCTCCCGCATCGATGAGGACGTGCCGGGGCGGATCCGCGGCTGAATCGGCGATGAGGATCGCGTCGCCGCCGCCGGCGCGGGAGGTGACGCGGAGGACGCGAAGGGTCAGCGCCGGGGGGGTGAACGTTCCGTCGCCGGTGGACGGGCCACTCTCGCTCGGGATCCCACCGGTCGCGGGCGATGCCGGGTTGGATGGGCGGGCGTCGGCGGGCCGGGTCTCGGCCGGAATGGCCGGGTGCGCCGCGCCCTCCCTGCCGTCGAGCGCCGCCCGCGAAGGGGCGTCGCAGGCGCAGGCCGCGAAGATGATCGTGATCGTCGCTACAATACGCTTCATCCCGGAAATCTGCCCGCACCACCGGGCTCACGCCAGGCCCCGCCCGCGCGAATCGGAGAGAAGTCGATCGGCCTCGCCCCCGACGTGGGGGCGAGGCCGATCACCGAGGTTACCCGGCCCGATCCTCGGACCGGGCCGATCGATCATCTACCGGCCGATCAGAACACGTACCGGGCGCCGAGCTGGATCTGCCAGCGCGACGACAGGTCCGAGATGTTGTGGATCGAGCTCCGGCCGCTGAACGACTCGAAGAGGACCCGGCCCTGAGCATCGGGCGTCGTGTCCGCCGCACGCAGCAGCGTCGAGTTCTGGTTCGGCACGTACTGCACCTTACCCCAGTCCTTGTTCAGCAGATTGGCCACGTTGATGACGTCGAGATTGAGCTCGACGCGGTGGCCGGCCATCCGCGGGACCGGGAGCCACTGCGAGACGCGGACGTCGAACTGGTTCGTCCACGGCAGGCGGCAGGCGTTCCGCTCGAGGACCTTGCCCCGCGCCTCACGCAAGCACTCCTCCTTCTCGATGAAGGCGTTGAGCGCCTGCCACGAGGCCTGCTGCTGCTCCGGCGTGCCCTGGAAGCGGATCTGGCTCGGGTCCGCGGGGACGAAGATCAGGTCGTTGTCCCGGGAGCCGTCGCCGTTGATGTCCGTGTTCGCGTACGTGTACGAGTACGGCCGGCCGCTCTCCCCGACGTAGACGAGCGAGATGTTGGTCGGCGCGTTCCGGAGGAGTTCGAGCTGGTAGCTCCCCTGGGCGACGATCCGGTGCCGCACGTCGAAGTTCGACGGACGCAGCTTCGGGTTGTTCGGATCGGCGTCGACCGGGTTGTAGCGCCAGTTCGAGTAGGCCTGGCTCGAGGTCGTGCTCGTCACATCCCACGCCTCGCCGTAGGTGTAGGCCACCGACGCGTCCCACTTGCCCGCGAACTGCCGCTGGAGCTGGGCCGTAATGCTGTAGCTGTAGTTCTCGTCGGTGTTGGTGATGTCGGTCACCGAGCTGAAGCCCCGCGTAGCCCGGCGGTAGTGCGGCCGGCCTTCCACAATGCCGTCCTGCGGACCGACGGTCAGCTCCTGGAAGAGCGCGTCCTGCACCGACTTCGTGTAGATCCACTCGAGCGTGCCGACGAAGCCGTACGGCAGCTCGCGGTCGACCGCGAGCGAGGTGCGCAGCACCTGCGGGAACTCGAAGTCCGGGTTGGTCAGGTTGATGACGCCCGGCGCCAGGCTCGTGCTCCCCGCGCAGGAGGTCGGCTGGTTGTGCGGATCCGCGACGAAATCCGGCACCGCGCTGCCCGAGCAGGTGAAGCTCGCGTAGTCGACGCCGGTGTTGCCGTAGGCGTTCGAGATCCAGACGTACGGGGTCCGGCCGCTGAAGTAGCCGATCCCACCACGCACCTGCGTGCTGCGGTCGCCCATCACATCCCAGTTGAACCCGATCCGGGGGTTGAACGACCCCATGCTGGTCGGGACGCCATCCGTCCGCCGGCCGAGCGAATCCAGCACCATCGGGTTGTGGCTCGGCTTGTCCGGGAAGGTCGAGACGTCGTAGCGCAGCCCGGCCGTCACGGTCAGCCGGTCGGTGACGTCGAACTGGTCCTGGATGTAGAAGCTGTACTGCCGGACGTCGAACTCGGCCCGGTCCTTACCCCCCGGGAGGAGGTAGGAGTACTCGTACCGGCTGGGGCGGCCCAGCATGAAGTTCTCGAAGCTGGAGAACTGGTAGTTCCCGTACGCGTTGCGCACGAAGAGGTTGCTGAAGCCGAAGAACTCGTTATGGGTACCGATCGTCACCGTGTGCCGGCCGGCCGTGAAGGTGAGGTCGTTGGTCACCTCGATGACGTCCTGCTCCAGCACGTTCTTCCCGGAGAAGTTCTCCGTGCCCAGGGAGATCGCCCGGCCGTTCGGGAGGTTGATCGTGACGAAGGGGAAGAGATCGCCGACCTTGCGCACGTCGTCGATCGTCGTGCGGCCGATGCGCAGCTCGTTGAAGTAGCGCCCGCCGAAGTTGCTGTTGAGCTGGGCGACCGTCGAGTGCGTCTTCGACGTCTTCTCGTATCCGGCGTTGCCCAGGAAGTAGTTCGCGTTCGTACGGCTCAGGTTGTCATCGCCCGCGTCGACCCAGTTATGGCGGACCGTGAGGCGATGGTTCTGGTTGATCTGGTAGTCGATGCGGCCGAAGAGGTTGTCGCTGAAGCGCTTCATCGTCACTTCGCCGATCGTGCCCGCATCGTAGCCGTAGGTCTGGCGGACGTAATTGACGATCGGCTGGACCTCGTCGAAGGTGATCGAGGCGTCACGACCGATGGCGACGCCACCGTTCGGCGCGCTACGGTCGCTGAACTCGCCGGCCACGAAGAAGTGGAGCTTGTCCTTCATGATCGGGCCGCCGAGGGAGAAGGCGAAGCCCTGGTCGGTGAAGTCGCCGAGGGCGGCGGCCTCGTTGCCATCGAAGTTGATGTACTTCCCGGCGAAGTCCTGGTTGCGCCCGAAGTAGGTGAAGGACCCGTGGAACTCGTTGGTCCCGGACTTCGTGATCGCGTTGACGCCCGCGCCGGTGAAGCCGCCCTGGCGGACGTCGAAGGGGGCGATGACGACCTGGAACTCCTGGATCGCCTCCATCGAGATCGGCTTGGCGCCGACGTCGTTGCCCGGCGTGCCGCCCGAGCCGAGGCCGAAGAGGTCGTTGTTGGCCGCGCCGTCGATCTGGATGTTGTTGAACTTGCTGTTACGGCCGCCGGCGTTGGAGGCGTTGCCGTCGACCGAGATCTGGGGCGCGAGACGGGTCAGCGCGGTGAAGTCGCGCGAGAGGGTGGGCGTCTTCTCGACGGTCTCCTGACCGACGACGGTCGCGGCTCCGGTGCGGCCCTTCGAGATCACGGTGCCGCGCTCGGCGGTGACGTCGATCCCCTCGAGGGCGATCGCCTGCTGCCGGAGAACGAAGTCGAAGCGGGCCGTCTGGCTGAGGGCGAGCGTCACGCCCTCGCGGACCTCGGGGGAGTAGCCCAGCCCTTCGACGCGGATGGTGTAGGGCCCACCCGGCTGGAGGCCGGGGAGGTAGTAGCGCCCGTCGCCCCTGGTGACGACCCCGGCGACGGCGCCGGTGGCGTTATGGGTGACCGTGACCTGAAAACCGGCGAGAGGCGCGCCGTTCGGGTCGGTGACGGTGCCGGTGACGGCGGCCGTCGTAACGCCCTGCGCGGCGAGGCGATCGGCGGACAGGAGGGTCCACGCGGTCGCGAGCGCGCCGAGCGCAAGGATCCACACAGATCTGCGCATGAGAGATCAGCCTCCAGCGAACATGAGAGAAAGGGTGCCGGCGGATCATGGATCCCCGGCTGCGACCGCTCACCCCCGCATCCGCTGGCCGGCGCATTCGGCCCGGTGATCGAGGGGGGCGGTCGGCCCCGCCGGTCTCCCCAAGCGAGACCGGGAGGGAGCCGTCCTGGCGATCCGGCGAGGCGGGCAGCACCAGAAACCGCGTTATCCTCGACGCACCGACCCAGCACGCTACGCCGGAACGGCCGGGCCGAACTTATGCGTCGGAGGCCACGATCGTCAAGGATATCGGAGCCGGTCCAAGGGGTCGGTGACGGAGCAACGAGGCCCCGCGCCGCGACCCCTGGAGCGCCGCGGGGGACGGGTCGTCGAAGGCCGCGGCGGCCCGCCGAGCGCCGTGATCGCGGGGTCAAGGATGGCGCGGGCGTGCAACGGTCGTCGCACGCCCGCGCAACGAAGTTGTAACCGGTGGGTGTCGGTTCGCGGGGCGACCGGGCGTCGTCAGTTCGCGCCGACGGTCACCGCTTCGCGGTCGCTCGCGAGAAAGGATTCGGCGAGGTCGACGAACTCGCGGGAGCCGATGTAGAGCGGGGTCCGCTCGTGCAGCTTCGTGGGCTGGATGTCGAGGATGTCGCGCTCGCCGTCGGTCGCGCGACCGCCGGCCTGTTCGCAGATGAAGGCGAGGGGCGCCGCCTCGTAGAGGAGGCGCAGCTTGCCGCGCGGATTCTTCGCGTCGCCCGGGTACATGAAGATCCCGCCGTAGAGGAGCGTGCGGTGGAAATCCGCGACGAGCGACCCGATGTAGCGAGCGGAGAAGGGCTTCTCGTTGGCGCCGTCGAGCCCCTTCAGGTGGTCGATCAGGCGACGCTGCCCCGCCGACCACCGCGCGTAGTTCCCCTCGTTGCAGCTGTAGATCCGCTGCGGCGGGGTCGGGATGCGGATGTCCGGGTGGCTGAGGACGAACTCGCCGATCGAGGGGTCGAGGGTGAAGCCGTGGACCCCGGTGCCGGTCGTGTAGACGAGCATCGTGGAGGAGCCGTAGACGACGTAGCCGGCGGCGACCTGCTTGCGTCCGACCTGGAGGCAGTCCTCGACGCCGCCCCGCGGGGCATTCGAAACCTTGCGGTGGATCGAGAAGATCGTCCCGATCGAGACGTTGGCGTCGATGTTCGAGGAGCCGTCGAGCGGGTCGTAGAGGAGGACGTAATTGCCGGTCGGGAAGCGGTCGGGGATCGGCAGGATCTCCTCGGCCTCCTCGGAGGCCATGCAGCAGAGGCGGCCGCCGTGGTCGAGCGCCTTGAAGATGACCTCGTGGGCGAAGACGTCGAGCTTCTTGACCCCTTCGCCGTGAACGTTCGTCGTGCCGGCGGCGCCGAGGATGTCGACGAGGCCGGCCTTGTTGACCTCGCGGCTGATGATCTTCGCCGCGAGGGCGATGTCGTAGAGGATGTTGCTGAAGGCGCCGGTAGCCTCCGGGTACTTCCGCTCCTGCTCGATGATGTGGCGCTCGATGGTGACGACGGAGCTGCCCATGACCCCCTCCGGAAAAAGGGCAATCAGCGTTCTGTTCGCACGTCGAGGCGTCCGTCGGGGCGGACGCGCAGGGTGATCGTGCCGACCCGGTCGGTGCGGAGCACCTGGACGCCGTGGCGATCGAGTCGAGCCAGGACGTCGGGGTCGGGGTGGCCGTAGCGGTTGCCGCGGCCGACCGAGACCACCGCGATGCGCGGGGCCGCGGCCGAGAGCAGCGCCTCCGTAGTCGAGGTCGCGCTGCCGTGGTGCGCCACTTTGAGGACGTCGGCCTCGAGGGCGCGTCCGTCCCGAGCCACCAGCGCCTCCTCGACGGCGGCCGGCGCATCGCCGAGGAAGAGGGCGCGAAACCGGCCGTACTCCAGCCGGAAAGCGACGGAAACTTCGTTCGCGGCACCAGACCCGTCAAGCGGAGGCTCGCGGGGGTGCAACAGGTGGATTGCGACCCCGTCGAGATCGAGCTGCCGGCCGGCGCGCGCGGCGATCCAGCGGATCCCTTTCCGTTCGGCGCCGCGAAGGAGTTCCAGGTAGAGCGACTTGCCCGTCGGCACACCGGGATCGACGATGGCGCCGAGCGGCAACGCATCGATCACCGCGGCGGCGCCGCCGATGTGATCGGCGTCGGGGTGCGTGAGGATGAGGGCCTCGAGGCGCCGCGCGCCGTGTCGTAGCAAGAACGGCACCACGCGCGCGCGACCCGCGTCGTATCTCTGCCCGCGGGGTCCGGCGTCGACGAGGAGCCAGCGTCCGGCCGGGGATCGGATCGCGATGGCGTCGCCTTGGCCGACGTCGATCACGTGGATCTCGAGTGCGCCGTCGTGGAGTCGGGTGGCCAGGGTCGGCCAGGCGATGAGGAGCGCGAGCGCCGCACTCGTGGCGGCGATGCGGCGCACGTTCGTCCGGATCCCCCGCCCCGCAGTCGGCCGGCGATGCGCGAGTCGTCCCGCCGTGAGGGCGCCGAGCAAGGCGGCGATGGCCCAGCCGAGCACCTGGTCGCGTGGGACGAGGAGGTGCCCGGCGGGTACCGCGGCGGCCATCTTCGCGGAGGCGTCCAACACGCCGAGGAGGAATTCGGCGGCGCCGGCGAGGAATCGGCCGGCGGGCTCGGCGATCGCGCCGACCCCGAGGGCGAGAGCGAGGGCGGGGACGGCGAATCCGGTGATCGGGATCGCGACGAGGTTCGCCACGATCCCGATCGGCGCGATCTGGCCGAAGTGGAGGACGGTGATCGGCGAGGTGGCGACGGTCGCGGCGATGCTCGTCGCGAGACTCTCGCGGATCGCCTTCCCGCGGCGGATCGGGATCGCTTCGAGGAGGCGACGCCGCAAGGCCAGGATCCCGGCGACGCCGGCGAACGAGAGCTGGAACCCGGGGTCCAGGATGGCGTGGGGATCGAAGGCGAGGAGGGCGAGCGCCGCCGTCGCCAGGAGGGAGTACGGGTCGGCGGGCCGCTGGCCGAGGCGCGAGCCGAGGACCAACCCGATCTGCAGCGCGGCCCGGGCCGCGGCGTGGGGCGCGCCGAGGAAGAGGACGTAGGCGCCGGTCAGAGCGACGGCCAGGGCGCCCGTGAGCGCGGGAGGCGCCCGCAGCACCCGCCCGAGGAGGAGGAGGACCCCGGCGATCAGCCCCACGTGGAGCCCGGAGATGGCGAGGAGGTGGGCGAGCCCGGCGGCCGCGAAGCGATCCCGCTGCTCCATGTCGATCGCTCCCTTGTGCGCGAGGAGCAGCGCCTCGGCGAGACCGGCGTGCCGCGGGAGGAGGCGACGCAGCAGCTCCTGCGCGCGCCCCCGCGCGGCGAGGAGAGGGTAGCGTTCGGCTTCCCCGGAGGGCGGGATGAGGCGCAACGAGTCGAGGTGGAGGGTCCCGGCGCGATCCGCCGGACGGGACCACTCGCCGTCCGGCGGATTGGCGATCCATTGGCCCCACCCCACCACCGCCGCCCCCGCCTCCGCCCCCACCCCCCTGCCCCGCAGCCTCGCCCGGACCTCCCCGCCGCACGCGCGCTCGACGGTCCCTGCCCGAATCCGCTCCAGACGGAACGGGGCGGCACCGCCCGGCGTCGGCGTGGCGGCGAAAGCGCCGACCACCGTGACCCGTGCGCCATCGGGGATCCCCGCGCGGCAGTCGTCGCGGGCCGACCTCGAGGCCGCCTGGCCGAGCGCGATCCCGGCCGCGGTGAAGGCGAGGAGCGCGAGGTGGGACCGGGCCGCGGGGAGCACGACCCAGAGCGCGGCGATGATCGCCGCGCAAACGAGGCCGATCGAATCAGGGAGCGAATACCGGAGCGCCGGGACGAGCCCGGCGAGGAGGAAGAGCGTGGCGAGCGGGAGGGGGCGGAGCATCACCCCGCCCCCCCACGGCCACGGCGGCTATGCGACCTGGACCACCGCCTCGGGTGCGTCCACCCTCTCGCCGCGGAAGGTCGCGCCCGTCGTGGAAACGAGGCGCACGCGGACGAAGCGGCCGACCAGCGAGTCGTCGCCCGGGAAGGCGACCATCTTGTTCCCGTCGGTGCGGCCGAGCATGTCGCCCTCGCTTCGGGCCTCGCGCTCGACGAGCACCTCGACGGTGCGACCGACCTCGGCCCGGTTGATCTCGGCCTGGATCCCGCGCTGGAGTTCGATGATCCGCTCCAGACGCTCCTGTGCGACCGCCTCGTCGATGAACTGGTCGGCCGGGAGGCGGGTCGCCGGGGTGCCCTCGCGGGGCGAGTACTTGTAGAGGTAGGCGTCGTCGAAGCGGACCTCGCGCAGGAGGTCCAGCGTCGCCTCGTACTCCTCGTCGGTCTCGCCGGGGAAGGCCACGATGACATCGGTCGAGAGGGCGATCCCGGGGATGGCCTCCCGAACGAGGCGGACCTTCTCCAGGAAGCTCGACACCGTATAGCGCCGCAGCATCCGCTTGAGCGTGCGGTCGTGCCCGGCCTGGACCGGGAGGTGGAGGTGCTTGCAGACCGTCGGCTCGGTCGCCATGACCTCGACGAGCGCCGGGGTGACGTCGTTCGGGTGGGGCGAGGTGAACCGGACCCGTCGGATCCCGTCGATGCGGGCGACGGCGCGGAGCAACCTCGGGAAGTCCCAATCGCCGTAGGCATACGAGTTCACGGTCTGGCCGAGGAGCACGACCTCGGGGATCCCTTGAGCCGCGATCTCCCGGATCTCGTCGAGGACCCGCTCCGGCTCGCGGTTCTTCTCGCTCCCGCGGACGTAGGGGACGATGCAGTAGGTGCAGCGGTAGTCGCACCCGCGTTGGATCGGAACCCAGGCCGAGACCCGCGAGGTTCGCCGGACCTCGAGCCCCTCGTAGTTCTCGGTCGCGTCGAAGTCGAGGACGGCGAGGCGGCCGTCCTCGTCGCCGCGCTGCGGGGCGACACGCCGTGACGCGTCCGACGTGGCGAGGGGCACGGCGCCGAGGACCGGGAGCGCCCGTCGGCTTCGCGCCCCGCCGCGCTCACGCACGCCACCCGGTCCACCCTCCCCCGCCGGCATCTCGCCTGCATCCGGCGAGCCCCCCGCCCTCGCCGCCCCCGCGCCCCGCTCCAAGGCGGCGATCGCGTCGGGGAGCCGGCGGTATCCGTCCGGCCCGAGGACCAAGTCGACGTACGGCGCCCGGGCGAGGAGCGTCTCGCCCATGCGCTGGGCCATGCACCCGGTCACGCCGATGATCGTGCCCGGCCGCTCGAGCTTGATCTGGTTGAGCTGCGCGACCCGGCCGAGGACGCGCTGCTCGGCGTGTTCGCGGATGGCGCAGGTGTTGACCAGGATGACGTCGGCCTCCTCGGGGGATTCGGCGAGATCGTAACCCCGGGCCGCGAGAATCCCCTGCATCAGCTCGCCGTCGCTGATGTTCATCTGGCAGCCGTAGGTCTCGACGTACGCCTTCTTCCGCGCGGGTGGATGCTGCATCGTGCTTCGGTGCGAGTCCATGGGAAACTGGGTCTCCGCCGTCCGGCGTCGCGTCAGCGGCCGAAGAGCGAGAGGGAGACCGTGAAGCGCCAAAAATCCTCGGCGATCCCGGCGCCGGCGGCCTCACGTCCGCCGCGGTCGAGGGTCGCATCGACGCTGGCGAGGGGGCCATACTCGGTCCTCGCGAGGTGGAGGCCGAGGCCGAGCGACGCCGCCCACTCCGTCGGCAGCTCGCCACGGACGCGGAAGGGGTACTGACGGCGCTGGTAGCCGAGCCGGATGGGGAGGGGCCGGCTGCCGAGCGTCGCGCCGCCCCACTCGATCCCGCCGCCGATCTCCCATGTGTCGTCCGGCGCGACGGCGGGGTCGAACCCGTCGGCGGCCCGGCTCCAGCCTGCCCATCTCGCGGCGATGTTCCCGGTCAACTGGGGCGTGAGCGCGGCGCTGGCGCCGAACGCGACCTGGAGCGGCAAGTCGACGGAGAGGTTCTGCGCCGCGGCGCTCCGGTCGTCGGCCTCGACGTCGAGGGTCCCGGCCCAGGTCACGCTCCCGGCAAGCCGGAAGATGGAGCCCGGATCCCAGCGGAACCCGGCGCTGACGAACGGCGCGCGCTGGCTCCACTGGAACCGCTGCTCGAAGTCGCCGATCTCGTTGAAGTCGGAGTCGGTGAAGCTCCGAGAGACGAGGCGGGTGAGCCCGCCGGTGTAGACCCCGGCGGCGACGCCGACGGCGAGGGCCGGGGAGAACGAGTAGGAGGCGCCGAACTGGAACTGCGCGAGCCCGCCGTTGGATTCGACGATGTCGCGGACCGCGACGGAGTCCGACCCGATCACCTCGAACCCGTCGGTGGCGACGGCCCAGGACTGGTCGAGGAAGCCGCCGTAGCCGATCCCCAGGACGGTCCGGGCCCCGACCGGATAGATCACGGAGACGAGCGGGAATCGGTTGGCGCCCGCATCGGCGCTCTGGCCACCGAAATCGATCGAGCGGGCGGAACTCTGCACCGAGGCGGCGACGCCGCGGTACGGGAAGCCCGCGAGCTCCGCCGGGTTCGCGAGCGACGGGTTCGGGCCGAAGAGCCCGATGCCGATCCCGCCGAGGGCGTGTGCCCGGGCATCGACGGGGGCGAGGGGTACGCCGAGCCCGCTGGAGGCGAGGATCGACTGGGCGCCCGCAGCGGGCGCGAAGGACAGAACGGCCAGGGCCGCCAGGGAAAGCGCGGGCCTCATCGGAGTCGTACCTCGCTGGTCACGGAAAGGATGAGTCGGAGCCGCGGCGCGGCATCGCCCGAAGTCGCGGATCCGAAGGAGATCACGCCGATCTGACCGCCCTCGAAGACCTGGCTGTTCGAGAAGTCGGTCATGCCGAGGAGGGCGAGGGTCGTCGGCTGCCGGTCCTCGTCGGCGCCCGGCGGAGTCAGGAGTCCGCGGATGACGGCGGTGATCGGGACCTCGATCCGGCCTTCCGCCGCGCCGCCGTCGACCGCGGCAGGGTCGACCGTCGTGCCGCCGACGCGCTCGCTCACAGGCGAGCGGGCGATCGGGACGCCCTCGGGCGCGAGCGCGACGCGGGCGTCGACGATGAGGGGCGAAGTCGGGATCAGCCCCGGCGGAGCCCCGACCGGCTGGAGCTGGAGCCCGGCGAAGTTCAGCGTCGCGTCGCTGAGGCGGAGCCGGCACCCCTCGGGCTCGTCGGGACAGGGGACCGAGAGGGTGTCGAGCCGCTCCTTGAGCCGAAGGAAGCTGCGCCACGCCGGCGATCCACCGACGAGGATCGAGCCGTCGTTCACCGCGTTCGGGGTGTAGATGAACGTCCCCGCGACGAGGCTCACGCTGTCGTCCACGATGGTGTCGGGCTTGGCCGAGGGGCGGGCGCGGAGCCGCAGGCGAGCCGAGTTGATGTGGATTCTCGCCCCCGGCGTCTCGGCGACGAGGAGCGCGCCGCGCGATGGGGCCAGCGTGTCGCCGAGCATGGCGACCGCCTGGGAATCGACCGGGATGCGGAGGATCGTGTCGCCCGGCGCGTAGCTGGCGGTCCCGAGTTGTTCGGCGCGGGTCCCGCCGTCCTCGGTCCAGAGGAGATCCACGGCTCCGGTGTCGACGCGCATCGTCCAGGTCGCGGAGCGGGCGTCCCAGTCCTCGGCGGTGCGGAACAGAATGAGCGTCACCGGCCCCGGCGCGCGGGTGGCCGCCGTATCGACGCGGGCGACGACCTCGCCCCCGACGAAAGCCGGCAACGTGTCGATCTTCGTCCCCGCCGAGTCGTAGCGCACGGTCTTCGGCAGGGTGGCGAAACGCAGGAGCACGTGGGAGTCGAGCGCGCCGCCGAAGTCCTCGGCGACGACCAGATGCTGGGCGCTCGTGGGACGGGTGTAGCCGGCCCGTGCGCTGTCCCAGGCGAGGAACTCGGGAGCCTCGAGCACGACCTGGATGGTGCGGACGGCCCCGTCGGGGAGCCATCCGACCAGGCCGACCGGGTCCTCGTCGCCGCAGGCGGCGAGCCCGGTCGCCGCGAGAACGCAAGTCAGGATCCGGAATCGCGACCGCATGCGCACCCCGCTAACTACGACGGACGGTGCGCCCGTCCGTCGCGTTCGGCATCGACATCTCCATGGACAACCATCCCATGCTCATGATTGGGCCTTCCCGAGCGCCCCGCCGGCGCGGGCCGCGGTGAAGGCTTCCGGGAGGAGCGATGCGAGCGACCAGGTCGCCACCTCGCCTCCGGTCCCGATCGACACGATCTCGAGGTCCGGCGAGAACTCCGCGAGCGCCTGCCGGCACGCGCCACAGGGCGAGGCCGGCGCCTCCGCGTCCGAGACCAGGACCAGACGCCGGAAGCGGCGCTGGCCCGCGGCGACCGCCGTGCCCAGCGCGACCCTCTCGGCGCACTGGGTCACCGGGTACGCGGCGTTCTCGATGTTGCACCCCGCGAAGACCTCGCCCGACTCGGCCTCGAGGGCGCACCCGACGCGGAACCCGGAATAGGGCGCGTAGGCACGCTCCCTGGCGCCGGCCGCGATCCGAGCCAGCTCAGGCACCGGCATCATCGCCCAGCACCACCCGAGGGAGTCGGGGTGTCAGCCCCGTCAGGATCTCGTAGCTGATCGTGTCCACCAGCCCCGCCACTTCCTCCAGGGTGATCTCCTCGTCGCCGTCACGACCGATGAGGGTAGCGACGTCGCCGACCCGCGCCTCGGGGACGCCGGAGAGATCTACCACGGTCATGTCCATGGAGATCCGTCCGACGATCGGGACCCGCCGGCCGCGCACCAGCGCGAAGCCGCGATTGGAGAGGCTCCGCCGCAAACCGTCGCCGTAGCCGATCGCCAGCGTGCCCCAACGCTCCCACCCCCGGGCGACGTGCGTGGCGCCGTAACCGACCGTCGTCCCCGGCGGCACGTCGCGGACCAGCACGATCCGGCTGCGAACCGAGGCGACGGGGCGGGGCGCCGGGGCGTCGCCGAGGCCGGCATCCGGCGCCGGATGCCCGCCGTAGAGGTAGATCCCGGGGCGGACGGCGTCGCCGCGACACTCGGCAAACCTCAGGGCGCCGGCGCTGTTGGCCGCGTGGACCATGAGGTCCTCCCTCGATACCGGGAGCTGGGCGACGGCGTCGCGCAACCGCTCCCACTGGACCAGCGCCGCCGCCCGCTCCGGCGCATCCGCGCCCTGGAAGTGGGTGAAGACGCCGGTCCACCGGAGCGCCGGCCCGACCCGCTCCTTGATCGCCTCGGCCCATTGGTGCGCCTGGCGCCAATCGAAGCCGCACCGTCCCATCCCCGTGTCGATCTCGACGTGGAAGTCGAGCCCGCCCGGCACGCGTTTCGCCGCGGCAGCCCAGCGCTCGAGCCCGCCGAGGTCGGAGATGCACGCCGTCAGCCTCGCCTCCGCCGCGTCCTCGACCGCGTCCGGCGGGAGCGGGCTGAAGACGATGACCGGACGCTCTACACCGGCACGGCGCAGTGCGATCCCCTCCCGCGCCGTCGCGACCCCGTAGCCCCAGGGCTCGAGTCGATCGAGGGCGCGAACGACCCGCTCCGCGCCGAGGCCGTAGCCATCGGCCTTGACCATCGGAATCACGGCGACCCCGGGGCCGACCGCGCGACGCACCGCCTCGAAGTTCGCGCGCAGGGCATCGAGGTCCACCTCCACCCAGGCGCGCTCCAACTCGTTGATTGACATAGCCGACAAAAGGAAAGTAGTATAGCCGCCGCCTGACGCGTAGACAAGATAAGTTGCCCTGGAGGGGTAGCGCCATTTCCGCAGAAAATCGGGACCCGAACGCGCCCCGTGAGGGCGTCCTCGACCGGGCGATCGACCTCGTCCGGTTCCTCCGCGCCCGCTGCCCGTGGGATGCCGCGCAGACGCCGACGTCGCTGCTCCCGTACCTCCTCGAGGAGGCGCACGAGGTGGCCGAGGCCGTCACGGAGGGGGATGATGCGGCGCTCGCCGCCGAGCTCGGCGACCTCCTCCTGAACGTGGCGTTCCAGATCGTGCTCGCCGAAGAGCGCGGCGCCTTCGACGCCGAGGGGGTGGTCACGCGGCTGGAGTCGAAGATGCGACGTCGCCACCCGCACCTCTACGGCGAGGGGGAGGCGGAGTCGTGGGAGTCGCTGAAGGCGCGGGAGCGGGACGAGAACGCATCGATCCTGGCCGGGCTGCCGCGGGGGCTCGACCCGCTCTCGCGGGCGCACCGGATCCAGGAGCGGGTGAGCGGGATCGGCTTCGACTGGGCCGACGCGCGCGGCGCCTTCGAGAAGGTGGCGGAGGAGGTCGAGGAGGTCCGCCTGGCCCTCGAGTCCGAGCCGTCCCCCGCCCTCGAGGAGGAGCTCGGCGATCTCCTCTTCGCCGTCGTCAACCTCACCCGTCTGTCGGGCCATCACGCGCTGAACGCGCTCCAACGGGCGAACCGGAAGTTCACGGCGAGGTTCGAGGCGCTGGAAGCGCTGGCTCGGGAGCGCGGCGTGGAGCTGGGCGCCGCGACGCTCGACGAGCTGGACCGGCTCTGGGACGAGGTCAAGCGCGCGGAGCGAGAAGGCGGCACCCCATCGTCGGATTGATCCCCGCCGGGGGGCGTGGGGCTCACCGATCGAGGTCGGTGCGGAGGGTCTGTAGGGCGCGGGACGGGTCGCCGAGGGTGTAGAGGAAGGCCGCGATGTCGAGCGCCTCGTCGGCCGTGACGCCGAGGTTGGGCATGACGGTGCCGGGCTCGATCGCTTGCGGATTCACGATCCAGGCGACGAGCGCCTCCGGGGTGTTCAAGAGGGTGCCGGCGATGTAGTGGCGTTCGGCGAAGCGGGTGAGCGGCGGACCGACGAGGCCGCGAGCCCCCCGGACGCCAGGGATGACGTGGCAGGTTCCACAGCCGAAGGCCTCGATGGAGCGCCGGCCCCGCTCGGGATCGCCGCGGGTGAGGAGGAGCCGGCGCCCGCGGTCGTCGTCTTCGAGCCAACGGACATCGGGTGGGAGCTCGGTGCCGGTCTGGACAGCGCGGACCATCGCCTCGTACTCCCGCCGCGAGAGGTGGACCTGCCGCCGGAGGTAGGCGACGACGGCCCAGATCTCGTCGTCGGCGAGGGCCGTCGAGAAGGCGGGCATCCCGGTCATCTTGAGGCCGTTGCGCACGATCCAGAAGAGCTGGGCGTCGGTCCACTCCGACACCTCGACCGCGAGGCGGGGCGCCGCGGGGTTCAGCCCCCGCCCGATCACCTGGCGCTCGATCCCGGGCGAGCCGTGGCAGGGCATGCAGAGGTCGTGGTAGTGGACGAGGCCGATCCGGACGAGCGTCGAGTCGGCGAGCGGGGGCGCGTCGATCCCCGCGGCGTACCGCTTCACGGCGTTCTTCTGGAACGTGGTCAGCGCCCCGGCGACGATCCCGAGGTGCGGCCGGTTGGCGGCGATCGGGTAAACCCCGGAAAAGATGACGCCGATCACACCCAGAACGGCACCGATCGGGATCGCGATCACCGCCCAGGTCAGGCAACGGAAGAAGAATCTCACGCCGCGATCCCTCGCGCCGAGGTTGGGCGCGAGCGCCCGCGCACGGCGCGTGCCATGTGCGGGCGGGGTCCGGGACTTGCAGCCGGGGCGGTTCCTCCGCCCGTCGGCGGATCCCCGGGCCCCGCTTCGACCAGGCGATGGACCGAACCCCGTGGCCCCAGTCTGCACTCGCGCCGGACGGCCCCGCCGCCGCGGCGATCCTCGAGCTGGGGTGGGTCCTCTTCGGCCTCTCGGCCATCGTGGTCCTCCTCGTCGCCGGGACGCTGCTCTACGCGGCCGTCCGGCGACACGATTACCCGACGAGGGAAACATCGCTGTCGATCTCGCCCGATCTCGCAAGGAAGCTGCGGAACGAGCGCACGAGCCACGAAAAGACTCCGGGCGCGGCAGCGCCGATCGAGGGCCAGGTCGGCGCAGGGATCGACGGCCACGGCGAGGTGCGGGCCGGGCCCTACGGCGGGGACCGCCGCGGCGTGCGCTGGATCGTCGCGGGCGGCGTCGCCTTCCCCATCCTCACCCTCGTTCCGCTCTTCATCCTCACCCTCCGGACGCTGGCGGCCGTCGAGGCCCGAGACCAGGAACCGTCACTGACGATCGAAGTGATCGGTCGTCAGTTCTGGTGGGAGGTCCACTACCTCGACGCCGCGGGGAACCGGCTCTTCGAGACCGCCAACGAGATCCACATCCCCGTCGGGCGCACCGTCCTGGTGCGGCTCCTCGCCGCCGACGTCATCCACAGCTTCTGGGTCCCGCGCCTCGCCGGAAAGCTCGACATGATTCCGGGGAAGACGAACCAGCTCCGGATCCGGGCCGATCGACCGGGGACCTACCGCGGGCAGTGCGCCGAGTTCTGCGGACTCCAACACGCGAAGATGGCTTTCCTCGTCATTGCGGAGCCGGAGGCCGAGTTCCGGGACTGGGCGCGGAACCAGGCCCTGCCCGCCGCCGAGCCCGCGGACTCCCTCGCCGCAAGGGGACGGGAAGTCTTCCTCCGGACCGCCTGCCAGGGGTGCCACGCCATCCGCGGCACCCCCGCCGAGGGCCCGAGGATCGGGCCCGACCTCACCCATCTCGCCACCCGCCGCACGCTCGCCGCGGCCGCGCTCCCGAACACGCCCGGCCACCTCGGAGGCTGGATCTCGGACCCCCAGGCGGCCAAGCCGGGGAGCGGCATGCCGGCCGTGCCCCTCGGGAACGAAGACTTCCGCGCCCTGTTGCAGTACCTCCAGGCGTTGCGATAGCCCGATGGAGACTCGCTCCACCGTCCGCATCGAGTCGCACCCGTACTTCGAGGTCGACGAGGAACGCTCTCGAGCGTTCGAAGAGGTCTGGAGCGCGGCGAAACCGCCCTTCACCCGCCTCAAAGAGGTCAACAACATCCCGATCGCCCGGCGCTACATCATCGCCAGCTTCACCTTCTTCCTCGTCGGTGGCGCTTTCGCGCTCCTGATGCGCACGCAGCTCGCCGTCCCCGAGAACGACTTCCTCGACCCGAGGACGTACAACCAGCTCTTCACCATGCACGGGACGACGATGATGTTCCTCTTCGTCATCCCGTTCATCGAGGCGATCGCGAACTACTTCCTCCCGCTCCTCCTCGGAACGAGGGACCTTCCCTTCCCTCGCATGACCACGCTCGCCCTCTGGACCTACATCTGGGGCGGTCTCTTCATCTTTTCGAGCTTCCTCTTCGGCGAGGCCCCCGAGGCCGGCTGGTTCGCCTACGTCCCCCTCAGCAACAGGGAGTTCAGCCCCGGCCTCGGGATGGACTTCTGGGACATCGGCCTCAGCGTCGCCGAGATCGCGGCGATGGGCGCCGGCGCGGAGCTGATCATCGCGATCCTACGCATGCGAGCGCCCGGCCAGGCGCTGCATCGCCTGCCGATCTTCGCCTGGGCGATGCTGGTCTTCGCCGTCATGATCATCTTCGCCTTCACGCCCCTCATCGTGGCGACGTTGATGCTGGAGCTGGACCGCAAGGCGATCACGAGCTTCTTCGTCCCCGAGGCCGGCGGCGATCCCCTGCTCTGGCAGCACCTCTTCTGGTTCTTCGGGCACCCCGAGGTCTACATCATGTTCATCCCGGCGCTCGGGATGGTCTCGCAGATCCTGCCGGTCTTCACCCGCCGTCCCCTGGTCGGGTACACGCTGGTGGTCATGGCGCTGATCGCGATCGGGTTCATCAGCTTCGGGCTCTGGGTGCACCACATGTTCGCGACGGGGCTGAGCCCGACGGCGCTGGGGTTCTTCGCGGCGGCGAGCCTGTTGATCGCGATCCCGAGCGGGGTGCAGATCTTCGCCTGGATCGCGACGATCTGGACCGGCCGGCCGGTGTGGCGGACGCCCCTGCTCTTCATCGTGGGGTTCATCCTGATCTTCGTGGTGGGGGGCGTGACGGGGACGATGGTCGGCTCGGTGCCGTTCGACCTCCAGGTCCACGATTCGTTCTTCGTGGTCGCACACTTCCATTACGTGCTGATCGGCGGGGTCGTCTTCCCGTTCTACGCGATGCTGTACTACTGGCTACCGAAGGTGACGGGGCGGCTGCTCTCCGAACGGCTGGGGAAGTGGCAGTTCTGGCTGATGTTCATCTTCTTCAACGTCGCGTTCTTCCCGATGCACGAGCTGGGGATGCGGGGAATGCCGCGGCGGATCTACACGTACGGGGCGGGGCTCGGTTGGGAGACGCACAACCTGGTGTCGACGATCGGCGCGTGGGGGTTCGGCCTGAGCGCGGCGCTGATCGTCGTGAACCTGGCTTGGAGCCTGCGGCGGGGTCGGCCGGCCGGGGCGAACCCATGGAACGCGGGGACGCTGGAGTGGTGGGAGCCGTCGCCGCCGCCGAATGCGCAGTTCAAGTTCATCCCCTTCGTCCGGAGCCGTGAGCCCCTCTGGGACCAGGAGTCGGTCGCACCGGAGGACGAGCGGACGGCTCGCCTGCTGGAGCCGCTCCGGAGCGGGCCGACGCGGTGGCGCGGGGCGCTGATCGTTTCGGTGCTGGACGGTCGACCGCTGGCGATCACGCAGATGCCGACCTCGACGCTCTGGCCCTTCGTACTTTCGGTCGGCTTCGTGGTGACCTTCGCGGGGCTCCTCCTCGAGAACCTGTGGATCCTCGGCCCGGGGCTCGGCGTCATGGGGGTCTCGGTCCTCGCGTGGTTCTGGCCGGACCGGGACCAGGAGGCGGCGATGGAGGAGATCGGCACGGAACCGGGCGGGGACCGCCTCCCCCTGGCGATCGCGGGGCCCCTCTCGAACGGTTGGTGGGCCATGCTCGTCTTCCTCCTGGTCATGGCGACGGCGCTGGCGACATTCATCGGGAGCTACTTCTATCTCGGCGATGGCCCGGGGTGGCCGCCGGTCGCTCCGGCGGCCGGGTCGGCAACCGCCGCGACCGGCGTGGCGCTGGTCGCCACCGGGACGACCTGGGTGTTCGGGCGCGCGGTCCGCAAGCGTCGCACGACGCCCCGGCGAATCGGGTTGATCGCGACCGCCGTCCTGACGGTCGCGTTCCTCCACCTGAGTTTTCGTGGCTGGACGGAGTTGGGGATCCGGCCCCGGGAGAGCGCCTACGCGTCGGCGTTCGTCGGCCTGTTGGGCTTCGAGTGGGTGATGGCGATCACGCTGCTGGTCCTCCTGGCGGGGTCGCTGGCTTGGGCGTTCACGAAACCGGCGGACCCACGCGGCCACGGGCTGGCGCTCATCGGGGAGCTCCAGGGCTATTTCCTGGCCGGGAGCTGGATCGCCGTGTACGTCGTCCTCTACCTGGTGCCCCGGCTGTGGTGACCGGTCGCGAGGATCCGGGCGGGGGGCGCCCCCGCACCGGCGAGGGTGGGCGAGTCGGAGTCCCGAAGCTGGTCTTCGGTATCCTGGGCTCCGCCGTCGCCTGGGCCGTCCACTTCAATCTCATCTATTTCCTGAACACGCTCTTCTGCACGGCGGGGTGGCGCGGCGCGGATCTGGCCGTTCTCCTCTCCGCCGTACCGTTCGCCGGGTTCTCCGCGGCGGCGGGGATCGTGGCGTACCGGCGGTGGCGCGAGGTGGGGGGTGGCGGGGGCTGGGAGAACGGCCTCGCGGATCCCGGGAGCCGGATCGGCGGCCTCTTCGCGATGGGCGCGGCGGGGTCCGTCCTCTTCACGGTGCTCATCGGAATGCAATCCCTCGCGCCCCTCTTCGTCCCGACCTGCGCGGAGCTCCAGCCGTGAGGGGGGGTCGGGGCGGCCGGCGAGCCTGGAGCGCCGCGGCGCTGGCCTGGGCGGTGGTGACGACGGCGTGCATCGAGGGTGAGGCGGGGCTCGTCGAGTTGGTCCCCGGCGGCGACGCGGCGCGAGGCCGACGGCTCCTCTGGAGCTACGGCTGCGGGGAATGCCACGTGATTCCCGGCGCCCCGGAGGCCGATGGCACCGTCGGACCACCGCTCGAAGCGTGGGCGGCGCGGCGCTACATCGCCGGTACGCTGTGGAACACCCCGGAGAATCTGATCCGGTGGATCCTGGACCCGGAGGGGGTCGAGCCGGGAACGGCGATGCCGGACCTGGACGTGGACACGGCGGACGCGCGAGACATGGCCGCGTACCTCTTCACCCTTCGGCCGGACGATCCGCTCGGGCCGCCCCACATCATCCCCGTCGGGTTCCTGAAGTCGCTCATGCCCGGGGGAGGCGCGCGATGACCGCGCCGGAGCCGTGAAGAGGGTCGCATGCCCCCGCTCCTCGACTTCAGCCGCTTTCCGCTGGGCCTCAACCTCGCGATCGCCGGTGCGGCGGCCATCGGAGTCTGGATCGCCGGCACTCGCCTCACGCGGGAGGCCAACGTCATCGCGGAACGGACGGGCGCCGGGCAGGCGTTCGTCGGGCTGCTCCTCCTCGGCACGATCGTCTCGCTCCCCGAGTTGAGCACCTCGGTCACGGCGTCGCTCCTCGGGAACGCGAGCTTCGCGGTCAACACGCTCGTGGGCGGGATCTCGGCCACGATGGTCGTCCTCGCCATCGTGGACGCGCTCGTGCCGGACGAACCGGTTTCCTCGGACATCGAGCACCCGGTCGTGCTCCTCCAGGGTGCATTGACGGTGCTCTTCCTCGTCGTGGCGGCGGCGGGGATGACGGTGGGCGACGTCCCGCTGCTCGGCGCCGGCGCGTGGTCGATCGCGCTGTTCGTTCTCTACATCCTCGTCGTGCGGCTGGTCGAGGTCTACGAGCGGCACGAGCCCTGGGCCCCGACCGAGGAGCCCGGATCGCCCGGGCCGACGGACGAGGCGAAACGGGGCGAGGCGGAGGGCAGCGCCCCGGGGCGAGATCGCCGTTCGATGCGTCGCATCATCATGGCGACGACTGCGTGGGCCGGCGCCACGCTCGTCGCGGGAATGCTCCTGGCAACCGCAGGTACCGTCGTCGCCGACCAGAGCGGGCTGGGGTCGGGGATCGTCGGGATGCTCCTCGGCGGCGTGGCGACGTCGCTCCCGGAAGCGACCACCTTCTACGCGGCGGTTCGGCTGCGGAGGTTCGAGCTGGCGTTCGGCGACGCCTTCGGGACGAACCTCTTCTCCACGATGGCGATCGCCGTCGCGGACATCGCCTATCCGGGCGGCCCGGTCCTCTCGGAGGCCGGGAGATTCGGGACTTTCGGCATCCTGCTCGGCATGGCCCTCACGGCGGTTTACCTGGCCGGCTGCATCGAGCGGCGCAATCGGAAGGTCCTGGGAATGGGCGTGGATTCCCTCATCGTCCTCTTCACGTACGTCGGCGGGATGGTCCTGCTCTTCCGGATCCGCTGACCCCCGGGCCGAGCCGCGCCGATCGGGGCGGGGCGTCCGTGGGGAGAGGCGGCTCCGGCGGGCGATTCGGAGGGAGGCGAGGTCGACGGTCACTCGACTTCTCCGTCGCGCCGTCCAGAAGCCGGAGCTGATGGCACCGTCGTCACGCGGTACTCGGCCGGCGATCCTACGGGGGATTCCACACGCGGTGCCCGGGGCGGCCGCGTTCCTGGCATCGCTCCTGGTCGCGCTCCCACCCCGGGAGCTGTTGGCGCACGAAGGCCGGCCCATCGAGCCGCACGACCTGTGGAGCGCCTGGAGCTGGGAGCCGCCAGTCGTCGCGGCGATGGCCCTCGCGGGGTGGGCCTACGCCCGAGGGACGCGAGCCGTCTGGCGGCGGGCGGGGGTCGGGCGGGGGGTACGACGGTGGCAGGCCGGCGCGTTCGCCGGGGGCCTGGTCGCGCTCTTCGTCGCGCTCATCTCGCCGCTTCACGCCCTGGGCGAGGCGCTCTTCTGCGCGCACATGGTGCAGCACCTCCTGCTCACGCTGGTGGCCGCTCCGCTCCTCGCCCTCGGCGCGCCGGTGGTCGCGTTCCTCTGGGCGCTCCCGCCGGCCGCGCGCCGTGCCCTCGCCCGCCGATGGAATCGATCGACCTCGTGGCGGGGGATCGGGCGCTCGCTCACGCACCCGCTCACGGCCTGGGTCGTGAGCGCACTCGCGCTCTGGGTCTGGCACCTGCCGTTCTACTACGACGCGGCTGTTCGGTTGGAGGCGGTCCACGCGCTCGAGCACGTCACGTTCTTTCTCACGGCTCTGCTCTTCTGGTGGGCGCTCGTGGAGCCGGCCGGCGTCTTCCGTCGCGGGCGCGGCGCCGCGCTCGTCTACCTCTTCGCCGCGGCGATGCAGAGCGCGATCCTCGGCGCGCTCCTCACCCTGGCCCCCCGCCCATGGTACACGGCGCACCTCGACACGACCGGGGCCTGGGGGCTCTCGCCCCTCGACGACCAGCAGATCGCGGGGGGGATCATGTGGGTCCCGGCGAACCTGGTCTACCTCGGCGCGCTGGCGGTCGTCCTCGTGACTTGGCTGAGAGATTCGGAGCGGCGGGTCTCACGGGCGGAACGGCGGCCGGTCGACGCGGGCGGGTGGGGCTGAGCCCGATCCCGCACCCGAACCCCGCCCGTCCCCGGGCGTCATGCCCGGGGACGGGAAGGTGGGGCAGCCCGACCAAAACCGCCGACGAGGCGCCCGGAGGCTACTTCCGCGGCGACGTCGCCGGGATCGCTCGGCGGGATTCCGTGCGGACCCGGATCACGGGTAGATGCGGTGCAGCATCCGGGGGAACGGGATCATCTCGCGGATGTGCGGCCGCCCCGTGATCCAGGCGATGGTCCGCTCGAGGCCGAGCCCGAAGCCGGAGTGCGGGAAGGTGCCGTACTTCCGGAGATCGAGGTACCACCCGTAGGACTCCTCGGGGAGCCCCTCCTCACGGATCCGGGCGAGGAGCTTGTCGTAGTCGTCCTCGCGCTGGCTACCGCCGATGATCTCGCCGTACCCCTCGGGGGCGATCAGGTCGTCGCAGAGCACGGTCCGCGGGTCGGCCGGATTCTCCTTCATGTAGAAGGCCTTGGCCTCCTTCGGGTAGTTGTAGATGAAGACCGGCCGGTCGAAGTCCTCGGCGATCATCGTCTCGTCGGGGGCGCCGAGGTCCTGGCCCCACTGGATCTCGCTCCCCTTCGCCCGGAGCCGCTCGACCGCCTCGCTGTACGAGAGGCGGGGGAACGGCGACTGGACGCTCTCCAGCTTCGACGTGTCGCGTTCGAGGGTCTCGAGCTCGGGGCGGCACCGCTCGAGGGCGCGGCCGACCAGATAGACGACGAACTCCTCCTGGAGGCGCATGTTCGCCTCCGAATCGTTCCACGCGACCTCGGGCTCGACCATCCAGAACTCGGTCAGGTGCCTGCGGGTCTTCGACTTCTCGGCCCGGAACGTGGGCCCGAAGCAGTAGACCTTGCCGAACGCGGCGGCGGCGGCCTCGACGTAGAGCTGTCCGGTCTGCGCGAGGTACGCCTTCTGCTCGAAGTAATCGGTTTCGAAGAGCCCCGACGCCCCCTCGCCGATCGACCCGGTCAGGATCGGCGAATCGATGCGGATGAAGCCCCGCTCGTAGAAGAAGTCGGCGATCGCCTTCTCGATCTCGTTGCGAACGCGCAAGATGGCCCGCTGCTGCGTGGAGCGGAGCCAGAGGTGGCGGTGGTCGAGGAGGAAGTCGATCCCGTGCTCCTTCGGCTGGATCGGGTAGTCCTCGCTCCCGCCGACGATCTCGAGGTCCTGGACGGTCAACTCGTAGCCGCCGGGGGCGCGCGGGTCCTCGCGAACCTCCCCCACGACCTGTACGCTCGACTCCTGGGTCAGCGCCGCGAATCGCTCCCAGACCTCGGCGGGGACCTGTTTTTGCAGCACGACGCCCTGAACGATCCCGGACCCGTCGCGGACGACGAGAAACGCGACTTTGCCGTGCGAGCGGGTGGTCTCCACCCAACCGCGGACGGTCACGACCTCACCGACGTGTTGCCCGAGGTGCCGCACCTCACTGACCAGAGCCATGCTCGGACCGGCCTCCGATAGACGAGAGAAACGTATTTCCTTCCATGGTTTCGGGGCACTGAAGGTAGAGGCTCGGCGGGAGGGTGTCAATTTCCGTCGGGCCGCGCTGTTGCTGGCGTTGGCGGCGTGCAGCGGGGTCACTCGCCCGGTGCCGGGGGTGGCGCCGGCGGCGGGGGGTGGCGGTGGGGCACAGGCGAGCGGTCCGGTATCCGGAACGTTGCCTCCCTCGATCGGCGGAGCCGCGCGTCCGATACCGCCGACGACGGTTCCCGATTCCGTCGTCGAGGCGTGGCGACGCGAGGTCGGGCCGAGCGTCCCGGGCCCGATCGCCGTCGGGGATTCCGTGGTGCTGGTGGGCACCGGACACGGGCGGGTCCTCGCACTCTCGACGGCGACGGGCGAGAGGTTCTGGCGACGGAAATTCACGGGGTCGGCGACGAGCGGGGTGGTGCGCCGTGGAAACGAGCTCTTCATCGCCTCGGACCACCGCCTGGGGCGCCTCTACCGGCTCCGACTCGTGGATGGCGAACGGGAGTGGGAGAGCGAGGTCGGCGGCGCGCCGTTCCCTCCCCTGCCGCTGGGAGACCGGCTCTACGCGGCGACCCGGGGCGGCGACGTCGTCGCGCTGGATGCGCGGACCGGGGCCGAGCGCTGGCGTCGAAGCCTCGACGCACCGATCGGCGCCGCGCCGGTGGCCCACGGCGCCGCACTCCTCGTTCCGGCGGCCGACACCCTGCTCTGGCTGGACCTCGAGACGGGCGAGCGGGTGGCCCAACTGCCGATGGGCGCACACGCATCCGCCGATCCGGTGGTGAGCGCGGATCGGCTCCACCTCCCGCTGGAATCGGGGGAGGTGGTGGCCGTCGACCTCCGGACGCGCAAGCCGGCGTGGCGTACCGGACTGGGCGAGGTCGCACACGCCCGCCCCGTCGCCGGGGGCGACGGCGCGCTCTACGTGTTGACGCGAGCGGCCGAGCTCTGGCGCGTGAGGCCCGAGGATGGGGCGGCCGAGCGTGTCGCGAGCTTCGATGCCTCGGCCCGCGCCTCGCTGGCCTGGGCCGGCGACCGGCTCCTCGTCGGACTCCTGGATGGGGTGCTGGTCGCCGTCACGGCGGAAGGGGAACGCGTCTGGTCCCGGCACCTCGGCGAACCGATCGTCTCGCCCGCCGTGGCCTGGGCCGGAGCCGTCTACGTCCCTCTGCTCGGCGGGACGATCGTCAAGTTGGAGGCCGCGCCGTGATTCGGAGCCCCCTGCCCTGGGTCGTCGCCGTCTGGCTCCTCGGGACGGCTCCGCCGTCGCCCCTGAGCGCGCAGAAGCCGTCCCACGAACGGACCGATCCACCGGCGCAGTCGCTCCGCGCAGGCGGGGTCCGGCCGCTCCGGATCGCCAAGTGGACGACGCTGGGGGCGGGGATCGCCGCGGCAGGTTACGGATTCGCCGCATCCCTCGCCGCCGACGACCGGAACGAGCAGCTCGACCGGCTCTGCGCCGCGGCGCCGGAACGATGCGTGAAAGCGCCGGGGGGCGGATACGTCGACGAGGAAGTCGATCGGATTCGCGGAGAAACGGAACGGCTGGACAGGAGAGCGAGAACCGCGCTCATCGCGAGTCAGCTCGGCGTTGCGGCAAGCGTCACGCTCTTCCTCCTCGACCTCCGGAACGTGGGCGACCCGCCCAACATCCCGTACGGTCCGGCTCGACTGCGCATCGAGCCGGGCCGCGACGGCGTGACCGTCACGCTCCGGCTCGACTGGCCCTAGCGCTGAGGGTCAGCCTTTGGCCTCGAGAACCGTGAAGATCTCGTCGGCCATCGCCTGGCGTCCCTCGCTGTCCAGCATCGAGGCACCGGGGTCGAAGGTCACGCCGTTGGCCGTCGGCGTCGAATCGTCGAGGTGGAGGTCCGTCATGCTCACGTCGAAGAGCGCGGCGATCGCGCCGAGGCGCTCCTCGATCTCCTCGAGCACGCTCGAGGCGTACCGCAGCTGTTGCGCCGTGATATCCTGGAACTGCAAGCAGCTGATCAGACGGAAGACCTCGTCGCGGAGCTCGCCCCGGACCGCGCTCGCCGCCCCGGAATCGCCCTGGCCGTCCAACTCGTCGAGACGATCGATGAGGAGGAGCGCCCGGTCGAGCCCGTCGAGCATGTCGGTGGCGGCCATCTCCGTCGCCGACGAGACCTCCTGGAGCTTCTGGTGCGTCCGCTGAACGCGCTCCATGGTCGCCCGCTCCAGCACGCCGCGCGATTGCCGGAGCGTCTCGAGCGCCCCCATGATCTCGGTGTAAGCGCGGAGCAGGATCCCGGGGAGCACCGTCAGACCCGTCGGCCTGAGCGCCAGCTCGCCGAGGACGTGGGAGACCCGTTCGGCCTCCTCGGCAATCAGCTCCTCCCCTTCCCGGAGGTCCGCGAGGAGGGAGTCGACGAGGCGAAGCGTCGCCGCCGAGTCGTCGAGGAGGTTGCCCGGCAGCTTCTTCTTCCTTGCCATGATCATGCGGCTCCCGAGAGTGCCCCCATGACTTGGTCGATCTTCTCTTTCAGGATCTGGGGGGTGAACGGTTTGACCACGTAGTTGTTTACACCCGCCTGCGCTGCGGCAAGAATGTCCTCCCGGACGCTGCGCGTCGTCACCATCAAGATCGGGATCCGGGCGCCGTCCGGCCGTGCACGGAGCGCCTTGACGAGATCGAGCCCGCCCATGATCGGCATGTTCCAGTCCGTGATGACGAACTCGATGGAGTCATCGAAACGTTCGAGCGCCTCGGCGCCATCGGCGGCCTCGACGCAATCCGTGAACCCGATCCTCTGCAGCGAATTGATGACGATGCGCCGCATTGTCGCGGAGTCGTCCACGACCAGGAACTTCATCTTGGGAGTCTCCTTCTCGGTCCAGGAGCGAATCACTACAGGTCGCCGCGCGCAAGGATGCGGCGGGCAACTTGGTCGATGACCTCAGGCGCGTCGTAGAAGCGGTTCTCGATGCGCCGCTGGATCTCGGCAATGCGCTCGGGCCAGGTTCCCTCGGTCCGGGTGACCTCGCCGGCGCTCTGGGCGGCGAGGGCACGGGCCTCGTCGGAGATCTCGATCCGGTCGACGCGCGCGACGGAATCCGCGGCCCTGACCGGTCTGGGGCCCGAGGTGTCGCCGTACGGCTCCCGGATGGGCCGGGTGCCGGACTGGCGGATCGGATCGGGACGAACGTTGTCGATCGTCATGGATACCTCCTTCACAGGGGAAGGATCGGCAGCGCGGGTCGGAAACTTTAGAGGCGGGGCGCGGGCAGGCTCCTCCCGGGATCGCTTGCGATGCGCCGAGCGGGCTCACGATTCCGAAGTCCTCTCGGTGCTTGGGGAGCCCCGCTCCCGGGCGCGGACGCGTTCCGCGTCAGAGGCGGACGTCGAGGCGGCCGGCGGGGGCATCGGCCTCGAGGTACTGTCGCACGGCAGGCTGGCGCCCGTCGATGGATCGGATGGCGGCGAGCGTCTCCGCGCGCAGCCCCTGGAGGCGCTGGCGGACGTTCCGGTCGGCCTCGGCGCATTGGGCGAGGGCGTGCTGGGCTTCGGCGACGAGGCGGTCGACCTCGGGGTCGCTCGCTGTCGCGAGGTCGTGCTGCCACTCCGGGGGAAGGGCGGGACCTGCGTCGATCTCCGCGGCGAGTCGGTCGCGCAGCTCGGCGAGGGCGTCGAAGGCGTCGAGGTCGCCGCCTTCGAGCGCGGCGAGCTGCGCCGCGAGGAGTTCGGCGTAGCGCCTGTAGGCGTCGACGCGCGACCGGAGCGCATCCCGGTGCGGGGACGCCGGGGCCTGCGAGGTAACGCTCATGGCGTTGCGGTCTCCTCGGCCGTGACCTCGACGTCGACCGGAAGGCCCTGCGCGATGGCCGCCGCGTCGGACCAGGCGTTGTGCAGCGTGGCGACCATCTCGGTGACGCGTTCGAGGCGCGCCGTGTCCATGGACCGTCCGATGTCGTTGAGCTCGTTGATGAAGAAGGCGTAGAGCGCGGCGAGCCGCGAGGCCAACTCGCCCCCGGCCTCGAAGTTGAGAGCGGAGAGGAGCTCGAAGATGATCTCGGAGGCCTTGCCGAGCGCCTCGGCCTTGCCCTCGAGGTCCTTGGCCTCGATCTGCGCCGCCGCCCTCCGGAGATGGACGAGCAACCTCTCATAGAGCAGCGGCACGATCTGCTCGGGCGAGCTGCTCATGACCCGAGCCTCCCGATAGACCGATGCGCCCCTGGCGTATGTCATGTGGTCAGGCCTCGTCGTGAGGTGAATGTCAGATTCGGTTGATCCCGAGCGAACCGATCTGCGCGGTCAACCACTGCGACTGGGTCTGGGCTCTGGCGAGCGCCATCTCCATCGCCGTGAAGCGCCGAATCAGCTCCTCCCGCCGCCGTTCGAGCCGGTCTTCCATGCGCTCGATCCGGTGGTTGATGCCGTTGATGTTGTCGCTGATCCGCTTGGTGAGAGCGGAAATGGATCCATCCCCGGACCCGAGGAGGTCCTTGGAGATCCGATCGAGGAGCGAGCCGATGCCGCGGCTGAAGGTCACGCTGCCCACAACGCCGGTCTCGGTGCCGGTATAGGAGACCTTGAGCCCTTCCACGGCGGAGCCTGCGTCCCCGGTCAGGGTCTGGCCCCGACCGGTGGCGGCGAGCCCGCCGATCGTCCCCTGGACGTCGAGGCCGGACCACGTTCCGGCGGAGAGCCCGAGGGAAGCCGTACCGTCGGCGCCGCCGGCGGAGAAGGAGATCTCGAAGCCCGCGGCGGAGCCGTACTCCTGATGCGTGAGGCGGAGTTGGCCGCCGACCGCCTCGGCGATGATGCGCGCGGGGCCCCGCCCCTCGGTGGCGATCTCGAGGGTGCCGAACGGGCTCTCGCTCCCGGGCACATCCGAGCTGATCGAGAGGGAAAGCGAGCTGCCCCCCGCCTGGTTCGAGGTCGCGGTCAGTACGCCGTTCTCGAAGGCAAGCGTCACGTCCGAGCCGAGCTGGGCCTGGATCGCTGCCCTCAGGTCGCCGAGCGTCTCGGCACTGGCGTCCGTGATGGTGTATGTTCCCAGGAACGCCTCGCCGTTGGACCGCCGGCCGGAGAAGGTGATCGTGCTCCCGCTGGTGAAGCCTGCCGAGGACCCATCTTCGCGGTAGAGTTCGGCGAGAGGCGTCGCGTCGGTGGCCGGCGTCGACCGCGAGGGATCGGCGTAGACGGCCGTCGAAGCGGCAAGGCGCTGCGCGGCGCTCCTGGCGAACTCCGCGTTCAGCGCGTCCACGATCTGGCTGAGCGTCATGCCGTTCGTGAGCGCGACCGCGTACGTCTTCCCCGTGGCGAGGTCCCGGATGGACAGCGTGTCGGGGATGCCATCGTCGACGTAGGCGCCACCGAAGCCGATGCCCGTGACCGATGCGCGGGTCGCGGCCTGCGTGATCTCGATCGCGTACGTGCCCGGCACGGTCGCGTCGGTCGCGCCGACGTAGCCGAGGGCGGTGCTGGTGGCGGCGCCGTAAAGGCCGAAGAGGCGCTGGACGCTGCCGATATCGTTCTCGAGCGCCGCCTCGAGCTTCGCGCGGTCGAAGTCGAAGCGGCCGTTCCGGTTGATCTCGATGCCGATCTCGGCCAAGCGGGAGAAATCCCCCGCGACGCCGGCGGGGAGCCGGGTCTGGAGCGCTTCGCGGAGCTGATCGCGGATCGAGCGCAGGATGGCGTCCCCCGCGAGAGGGGGACGCGCGCCGCCCGACGCCGCCTGCGAGTCGACGAAGTCGGCGATCCGGTTGTACGCATCGACGAGCGCCTGGACCTGCGAGACGATCGACTCGGTGTCCCGCCCGACCGTGACCGACAGGGTCGTGTCGGGCGCGGCGGAGGTCAGGGAAAGCGTGACCCCCGGGATCACGTCGGTGATCGTGTTGCTCGACCGTGTGATGTAGGCGCCGTCGATCTCGATGGCGGCATCGGCCCCCGCGACGATCTCTCGCGCCCGCCCCGTGACGGCCGTGCGGAACTCGCCGAAGTCGAGGGTGCCGCCGTGCTCGTTGTTGGCCGTGATGCGGAGGGCGAGGCGGGATTCGCCGCCGGCATCATCGGTCAGGACGAGGCGCCCCTCGGCGTCGATCGACGCGGTCGCGGTGCGGCTTCCGGCGCCGAATCCGTCGGTCGTGTCGTTGAGGCGATCGAGGAGGTCCTGGAGCGTGTCGCCGGCCTGGATGGTGTACGTGATCGAAACGGCGGAGCCATCGCCGCGGGTGCCGGCGATCGTGAGGGTGTCGCCCACCTGGACGCCGGCGCTCCGCCCGTCCTTCCAGAGATCGGTCAGGAGCGTCGAGGCGGTCGCGGCGGCGCCGGTCGCGCCATCGGTCATCGCGTCGCCCTGGATGCGCTGGGCGACGGCGCTCCGGCCGCCTTCCAGGATCCCCAGGGCCTCGAGGACTCCGTGGGCGTCGGTGAACGACGTGGTCCCCGCGATGTCGAGCCGGTGCACCGTCTTCCCGTCGACGGTCTCGGCGACGACGGAAGCGGTGACGGAGCTCCCGGCGAGGGCCGCGGCGTCGTTGATCTTCGCGGCGATGTCGTTCAGCGAGTCGACGCGGAAGTCCAGGGTGACCGCGAAGCTGTAGCCCGGCGGGCCGAGGATGATCTCGGCGATCGGCGGCGGGACCTTCCACTCCATGAGTTCGTCGAGTACCGCCGTCGCACTGGCGAACCCGTCGCTCCGGGCGCCGTTCGAGGTCCGGTGCTTGACCGAGGTGGTCCCGTCGAGGAAGCCGAGGGACCGGAGCACGCCATCGGGCCCGTCGACGAGGTCGATCCCCGCCTTGCCCGTCTTGTCGCTGGTGAGGACGAGCCGATACGAATCCGGACCGGTCGAGAGGATCGACGCGGTCACGCCGGACCGACCCGAACCCACGTTGGCCGCATTGATGCGCCGGGCGATGTCGTCGAGCGTGTCGGAGGCCGCGATCTCGACGCGCACGCCGTTGATGCGGAACTCGCCCGCGATGCCGAGCGCCGTGGTGCGGGAGGAGAAGATGTCGCTCCCGAGCTTCTCGCTCGTCGCGAGGCCGAGGACGCGGACCTGGTACGTGCCGGGCGAGGCCGTCGACCCGACGGTGGCCGTGAAGGGCGAAGCGCCGCCCGCCGCACCGCCTACCGAGACGTGGAACTTGCGGAAGGCTTCGCCCGACGCGAGCACCTTGGCTGCGTCGTTCAACGTCTGAAGGCGCGACTTGAGGGTGCCCCACGCGCTCGTCTGCGCCTCGAGGGTCTTGATGCGGGACCGGAGCAGGTCCACGGGACGGGCCTCGAGCTTCATGATCTGATCGATCATGTCCCGCCACTGGATCCCGCTCGCGAGACCGCTGAACGATGCGATGCTCATCGTCGTGTGCTCCGGTTACGGAAAAGCCCGGAGCCGGCGGACCGGCTCCGGGGTCAGGATCCCTCCGCTCGCGGATCAGCCGAGGAGCCGCAGCACGCCCTGCGGCGCCGCGTTCGCCTGCGCCAGCATCGCGGTGCCGGCCTGCTGCAGGATCTGGTTGCGCGTGAACACCGTCATCTCGTACGCCATGTCGGCGTCCCGGATCGCGCTCTCGGAGGCCGAGTAGTTCTCGATCGTCGTCGCGATGTTCGAGGCGGCGTAATCGAGGCGGTTCTGCAGCGCGCCGAGGGTGCCGAGCGCCCGGTTGACCGTGGAGATCGCGGCGTCGAGGTTGGTCATCGCCGTGCGGGCGTTGTCCGCCGACTGGAGATCGTCCGTGTCGATGCTGAGCTGGCCGGTGGCGAGATCGACGCCCGACAGGTCGATCGCGAGCTGGTTGTTGGCGACGTTCGTGGCACCGACCTGGAAGGTGCCGCTGAACGTGCCGTCGATCAGCTGGTTGCCCTGGTAGTTCGTCGATTCGACGATCCGGTCGATCTCGTTCTTCAGCGCCTGGAACTCCTCGTCCAGCGCGGTGAGCTGCGTCGACGCGTTCGCCGAGGCGGCCTGGGTCGCCAGCTCCTTCATCCGCTCGAGGATGCTGCCGATGCTCGAGACGGCGCCCTCGGCCACCTGCACCAGCGCGGTCGCCTCGGTGACGTTCTGCTGCGCGACCTTGAACGAGCGGATGTCGGCGCGGAACTTGTTGGCGATCGCGAGCCCGGCGGCGTCGTCGGCGGCGCGGTTGATCCGGAAGCCCGACGACAGGCGCCCGATCGACCGGGCCATGGCCGTGTTCGTCTGGCTGAGGACCCGCAGGGTGTTGATCGCGGAGACGTTGGTGTTGATGCGCATGGAAGTCCTCCTTCCTTGAAGGGCCACCGGGAGCGTCCTTGCTCCCGTCGGGCCGGCCGCGTCACCGGCCACACGGAGAGATTATCGACCCCTCCCGGGAAAAGTTTAGGGCCGGTCGTCCGACCGGCCCCAAATCCCCTCCGTTTCTCGCCCCCGCGCGAGGCGGGCGTGACGTCGACAGATGGCCGAAACCTTCATCCCGCGGTCCCCGCGGTCATCAACCGTTGCGCCAGGTTCACGAGATTGAGCGCGGCACGAGGGTAGCCGCCGCGGAGGAGCGCCTCCGCGAGCTGCATCGGATCCACATCGGTCGGATGGCCGAGGGCTTCGGCGAAGAGGTCGACGATCGGCGCGAGACAGGCTTCCCCGCCGGCCAGGTCGCCCGAGAGCGCCCGGGCGACGCCGATGGCCACGCTCACGTCGACGAACCGTGCGACCGCGGCGGGATCCGACCCTGCCGGCTCCAGGACGCGCCGCGCTTCCGCGTACTCGCCGCGGTCGAGGAGCGCCTGGCCGAGCTCGATCCGGGCATCGAGGTGCATCGGGTCGATCCGTAACGCCGCCTCGAAGTACGGCACGATATCGGCCTGCCGGTCCCGGGCGCGGAGGGCGATCCCGGTGAGGAACTCGATGTCGCTGCGGATCCTGCGGATCGGGAAGGCGATGAGCCCCGCGACGATCGACCGCGTCCGTGCGGCTTCGAGGTGCTCGAGGGCGACGTCGGGTTCGTTCTCGGCGAGGGCGATCCGGGCGAGGGGGACGAGGGGCACGCCCCATTCGGGCCAGGCCTCGAGCGCCGCGCGGAAGGATAGCTTCGCGCCGAGCGCGTTCCCGAGCCGGGACCGCAGCTCGCCCCGGAAGGCGTGGAGCTGCGCGGCGAGTTCGCCGTTGCCGTCGCCGAGCTGCGCCAGCGCATCTCCGATCGCGGCCTCCGCCTCCTTGGTGCGGCCCAGCCAGAGGAGCGCCTGGGCGAGGTGCACGAGGAGGTGCACGTCGGGGCCGTTCTCGGCGATCACACGGCGCAGCAGCGCCTCGTTTCGCAGCGCCTTGCGCGCCATCTCCTCCGGCGTCGCGTACCCGGCGTGTTCGATGACGAGGTCGACCTCGACCGACCGGATTCCGAGGGCGGCGAGACTGGGCGCGACCTGCTCGTGGACCGGCCGCTCGAATCGGACTCCTGGGCGGTTCGGCACGATCCGCGGTTGGAGGAACGCATCCCCGTGCCCACCCGCGGCATCGAGGTTGATGACGTGGAGGCGGTAGGCGACGTCGCTCGTGGCGAGCTCCGTGTCGCGGAGTCGCTTCAGCCCCTCCCGCGTCTCGGGGGGGAGGCGGTCGTCGCCGTCGAGCCAGAGGACGTATCTCGCGGTCGCCGCCTGGATCGCGCGGTTGCGGGCGCGGGAGAAATCGTCGCGCCAGGCGTCCCGGATGAGGGTAACGCCCCAGGCCTGGCAGATCGCGCGGGTCCCGTCGGTCGAGCCGGTGTCGACGACGACGACCTCATCGGCCACGTCGGCCAGGTCGGCGAAGAGGGCTGGCAGCCGCTCCGCCTCGTTCTTGACGATCATGGTCACGCCGAGGACGGGGCGGCCCTTCCGACCGACCCAGCGCGGAGGGTTCTTGGGTTTCGACATGATCACCGTTGCCAGGGGAAGTCACCCGTTGGGGGCCGGGCGCCGGATCAGGCGCGCGACGCCCTCGCGATCGACGGCCAGCGGCAGATGCGCCGGGAGGCCTCGAGATACGCGATGATCTTGCGTGCGCAATCGACGGTGGTGTCCGCGTCGACCTCGAAGCGCAGGGTCGCGCCCGCGGAGGGTTCGAAGATCTCGGACTCACCGCCGGGGGTACCGTCTCGGCCGGCGGCGTCGATCCGGACCTCGACCACGTCGAGGCCGGCGACGCGGGAGAGCGCCGCCTCCCGGTCGCGGGCCCGCGGCGCATCGACCGGAGCGATCGCGACGGCTCCGGCGGCCAGGGCGATGCGCCCGGCCTCGGCGGCCCGTACCGCCTCTTCCGCCGGATCCGCAGCATGCGGATCGGTCACCCCGCCGAGGAGCGCCGGGTCGAGGACGACGGCGAGGACGCCGCGCCGGAGGAGCTCGCGTTCGAGGGCCTCGGCCACCTGGGCCTTCTCGGGGCCGGCAGGCCCGACGAGCCAGACGAGGAACGGGGCGTAGCCGAGCATCCGCTCGCGATCGGCCGCCGTGATCCGTCCGGACGTCCGATAGATCCCCGGCAACGGCCGCCGCTTGACGCCCACGGTGATCTGGCCGTTCCCCACCGCGTACCCGATCCGCGGCTCGGCCGCCCGGCTCGGTTCGTAGCCACGGGCGAGGAGCCATTCGCCGATCACACTCTCCAGGAAGTCGAGCTCCTCCACCGAGAGCGCGTGGCGCCACTGCCCGGATTCCCCGGAGTGCACGTGCTCGGGGTACATGATCCGGTTCTCCAGCTCCGGGAGGCGCGCCCGCTGCGCCTCGAACCCGAACTCCTCCGCGATCGCCGCGGCCTCGGCCTTCGAGAGGTCGATCCCGAGCAGCGCCGCGATCCGCAGGCTCTCGCCCTCGAGATCGGAGATCCAGTCCTCGTAACGCATCCGGTGGACGCCGGGGGCGTGGTACCAGGCGGCGTCGTCCTCCAGGCGCTGCTCGAGCCAACCCTCGTTGATCACACCCTCGAAGGACCGCTTCTCCACCCTCATGTACGAGACGATGGCATCCCGCAGGTCCCGGTACGTGTAGAGCACCACCGCCCTCCCGTCGCGGACGAGCTCGTCGATCCACGGGAGGTAGTTGTGGCACTTCATCACGAAGGTCTTCGGCTCGCGCTTCCTCTTCTCGTAGAGTCGCGGGAAGTCCTGGGGCTTGCAGTACCAGACCCCCTCGCCCCGCCCGGAGCTCTCGACGATGCGCTGCACGAGTTGGTACTGCACCGTCGACCCGGACCGCATCATCCCGGCGCAGAAGACCCAGAACGCCTGCTCGCCCTCGGCGTCGCGCGACCGTGGGAGGCGCTCGAGCTTCCTCGCCTTCGCCTCCAGCTCCCTCGCAGCCACGACTTCCGCTTCCCGGGCCCGGCGCTCCAGATCCGCCACCGCCTCCTCCATCCAATCCACAACCCGGCCTTGGCCGGAGTCCCGCAGTACCCGGCAGAGATCCTCGTACTCGAAGTGGCCGCCCCGGTCGGCGTTCTCGAGGACGAGGCGCTGCACGGCGGCCTCGATCACGGGTACCGCCGCGTGGCCGTGCCCCATCTCGATCAGGCGGATGACGACGTCGTCGAGGCTGACCTCCGGCTCGGGCTCCCTCGACTCCGAGGCCGCCGCGGCGGCGAGCACCTCGGCGTCGAGCCGACACCGATCGGCCCTGCACGCCTCGATCGTCGCCTTCCACCCCGCGTCCCGGACGCAGAGGAGATTGACGAGGCCCGTCCCCGGGCACTTCGAAAGCAGCAGTTCGTAGCTCGCCGGGAGCGCCTGCCAGGTCTCCGGATCGATCCAGAAGAGGTCGGTGAAGCTCGAATCGAGGATCTCGTAGACCTTGTCGATCCCACCATCGCCCGTCGAGCGCTTGGCTCGCTCCGCGATCGCCGGGAAGAACTCCATCAGCAGGGTGAGCGGCGCCGCATCGTCGTCCAGAAGACGGCGCATCCCCCGCAGGGCGTGGTACTCGAACCCTTCGACGTCCATCTTGACGATCGTCGGGACCACTCCCTCGGCCTCGAGGAAGTCGTCGATCGCGAGGAGCTCGACCTCCGCACTCTCCCGCCCTTCGCACCCCGGGCTCGCGTAGACCTCGTGCCCACCCCAGTTCTCCGGGCCACGATAGACCCGCACCCGCCCCGCTTCCGCGCCGACCGCCGCATGGATCGCGCGTGCATGGCCGAACCCGTTCAGGGCGATGTTGCGATCGAGGAGCTCGAAGGTCTCCGGCTGCGGCTCGAAGGCGTAGACCCGTCCGCGAGCCGGATCGACACGCCCCGCGGCCACCAGCGTGTAGTGGCCGATACAGGCGCCGATGTCGAGAACGATGCTGTCCGGCCGGATCAGCGACGCCCAGAGCGCGCTTTCGACCTCCTCATACACCCCCTTCGCCATCCACTTCCCGATGAACGTGTCGTCGGCGGCGTACGTGAACCGGTAGCCGTATTTCGGGTTCTTCGTGGTGATCCAGTCGCTCGTGATCGTCGCCATCGTCGGCTCCTGCGGCGGCCTCGCCCGTGTTCGGCCGGGTGTCGGGCGGGCGGCGGCCCCGGTGTCGTGGTGATGGATCGGCTCCCGACGCGGCGCTCGCTCCGTGCCGGTTCCGCCCCTGCCGGCGGGCGCGGGAGGCAGACCGCGTGCCAGAGGCCGCGCGGAAGACCGTTCTTTCAAGTCGTGTCGCTCCAATTATTTGCAGCATCACCGCCGCAAGATGCAGCGGGAGGGCCGGGTGGCGGCGAGGCGGGAGAGGCAGATCTTGCCGGGCCGTTGGGCCGAAACTGCCGCGTGCGCAGGGCGGCGACATCGGGTCGGCGGTCGTGATCCGCCGGGTTCCTGGACCTTCCGCGTACGCCAATCGGCAGGCCCCGGAACCCTCAGCGGTCCAGGAGCCGGCGGATCTCCGCGTCGACCTGCCGGGCGATGACATCGCGACCGAACCGCTCGGCGATGTCGCGGCGCGCGCGGTCGGCGCGGCGGGCGGCCTCCGGCCGGTCCTCGTAGACCCGACGCATCTGGGCACGGGTGGATTCGACGCTCGGCGAGGCCCAGAGGTGGCCGCGGAAGAGCTCGCTGCCCTGGGTGTCGGAGGGCTCGAGGCCCTCGATGTCGATGAGGAAACTGTTCTCGTCGTTCATGAAGGCGAGATTCCCGCTCCAGCGAGTGCCGATCGTCGGGATGCCGAGGGCCATCGCCTCCATGTACGGCCGCCCCCACCCCTCACCCCGGGTCGGGAGGACGAAGGCGTCGGAGGCGACATAGAGGGAGATCATCTCCTCCGAGGAGAGATGCCGGTCGAGGACGATGTAGTGCGGCGGGTGACGGTAGCCGTTCTCCTCGAGGAACTTCCGGACGAAATCGGCCGGGGGAAGCCCTTTGTGGTAGTTCGTGACCTTGAGGACGAGGGTGACGTCGTCGCCGGGGCCGAACTCCTCGAAGTAGCTCCGCAGGAGGACATCCCAGCCCTTGCGAGGGGTCCAGTCGAAGACGGAGAGGAAGCGGAAGGCGCGGCTCCCGGGGATCGGGAGCGGCCGGTATCGCGTCGGATCGAAGCGATCGAGGTCGATCCCCTCGGGAACGACGCGGATCTTCTCGGGCACCACGCCCGAGCGGGCGAAGGTCTCGCGATTGAACTCGGTGGGGACCCAGACCTCGGTGTACCGGTTGCAGCGGTGCACCCAGGGGATGGGGATCCGGTCGGTCTCGAACATCGTCCGGAGGACGGCGATCCGTGCGGCGGGCGCGATGTCGGCGTGCCCCTGGATGTGGTGGATGTCGATGTCGGGGACCTCGCCGCGGTTGCGGACCATCGCCTGGAGCCGGGCGAACTCGGGGTCGGTGAGGACGCCGGTGTGCTCGACGGGGTCGACGGGGTCGAGGCGGATGCGCCACCCGAGGTCCTCCAACCCGAAGAGATAGGTTCGGGCCTCGTCGGCGTAGCCCGTGGCGTTGAAGACGGTCCCGACCCAGCGGAGCCGCGGCGCGCCGTTGCGGGGGGCGGGCCGGGTGGTCGCGGCTCGGTCGTCGAGGGTCGCGAGGAGGGATCGGGCATGGGCGTGGGCCGGGTCGAGGGCGAGGACGCGCCGGAGCGTGGCGCGGGCTTCCGTGACCCGGCCGATCCCGAGCTGGCAAGCCGCCAGGGTGGAGAGGGCCTCGATCGCCGCGTGGGCTCCCTCCGGATCCGTCGGCTCGCCGATCATGCGAGCGAGGCGCTCGAGATAGGGGAGCGCCGCGTGGGGGTCGCCGGTCTCCATCAGCGCGGCGGCCGTGTTGAAGAGGACATCGGCGGTCCACTCGATGCGACCGGCGAGAAGGAAATGGCCGATGGCGCGGTGGCGCTCCCCCCGTTCCCACGCTTCGACGCCTTCGCGGAGCCGAAGTGCGTGGAGCGCTGCGGGGTCGTCCCGGAGCGGGACGCCGTCCCGTCCGGCGAGCGCCTCGAGCCTCGCCGCGGCGAGATCGGCGGCGCGGTCCCAGGTGAACGCGTCGCGGACCCGCCTCCGGCCGGCTTCGGCGATCGGACGCAAAGCCGTCGGATCCTCGTACGCCGCGCGCATTCGGTCGCGCAATTCCTTCCGGTCGACCTCGAGCCACCAGGGCGGCGCGACGGTCTCGAGCTCGCCGAGCGCCCCCGCCGGGAGGTTGCGGCGCGCGCTGCGGACCAGTACCGCCGTCTCGGGGGTGCAGAAATCCGATGCGCCGCCGCGGTCGGGGACGATGACCGGCAGCCCGCACGCCATCGCCTCCGCGATCGGGAGACCGAAGCCCTCGCCCCGGTACGGATGGACGAGGCAGTCGCAGGCGTGATAGAGGTCGCGCAGCTGCGTGAAGGAGAGGTCCTCGGTGATGTACTCGATCTCCGGCGACCCGGCCTGGGATTGGAGCTCCCGGATCAGCGCGTCGAAGGTCTGGCCCTGGTAGAACGAGGCGGCGCCGAAGTCTTTGATGACGAGGCAGACGTCGTCCTTGGCCGAGAACGTCGAGGCGTAGGCGTCGAGGAGGATGTCGATCCCCTTCCGCGGGATCGTCCCGCCGACGAAGAGGAACTTGAAGGTCTTCCGGGTCCGGAGCGGAAACGGCGCCGGATCCCCCAGGATCGTCTCGTGGACGCCGTTCGGCACGACGTGCACCTTCTCTTCCGGGACGCCGGACTCGACGTAGCACGCCTTGTTGAAGGTGCCGGGGACCCAGACCTCGTCGGCGCCGAACTTCATCGCCTCGTGCCAGGACCTGGGGATGGAGCCGAACTCCCACGGCTGGACGATGACCCACCGCCCCTGCTTCGGCGGGTGGAGGTTCAGGGGCCACTGGTGACGGACGTGCACAGCCACGCCGTCGAGGGGCCGGCGCTCGAGATCCTTCAGGAGGCGGAATCGCGGATCCTCATCCACGTCGATCCGGTCCGGCTCGTACGGCACGAGGGAGAGCTCGAAGCCGGGCCGCCGGGCGAGGCGGAGGCAGAGCTCGCGATTCACGAGCGCCAGGCTGTGGTGGACGAACAGGGTGCCCTCCCAGGCGACCCGGACGGGCGAGTCGTGCTTCATCGCTGTCGACCCATCGGACTCGAGTGATCTGCGCCACGACCAAGCCGCCGGCCGGGGCCGCCCAACGGCTCCAATATCGACCGCGGCGCGGCCAAGCTTTACCCCCGCGCGTTACAGTCCTGCGCGGAACCGGCCGAATCTAGACGATGGAGCTCCGGCTCGGGCGGCCGGGACCGGCCGCGACATCACGACCCCGCTCAACGCATTCATGGAAGTCTTCGTCGCACGGCAGCCGATCTTCGACCGCAACGACCGAGTGGTCGGCTACGAGCTGCTCTACCGGAGCAACGGCCTGTCCAGCCGGGCGTGGACGCCGGGCACCGGCGTGGAAGAGATGTCGAGCCACGTCATCGTGGACGCGTTCCTGGGGATCGGCCTGCACCGGTTGACCGGGGGGCGCCGGGCCTACATCAACTGCTCGCGGGAGCTCCTCCTCTCGGGGAACCTCGAGCTCCTCGACCCCCGCATGGTCGTGCTCGAGATCCTCGAGACCGTCGAGCCCGACGACGACGTCGTCGCCGCGTGCGAGCGGCTCGCCGCCGGCGGGTATCGCATCGCACTCGACGACTTCGCCTTCACCGATCCCTGGATCCCGCTGCTGCGCATCGCCCACGTCGTCAAGATCGACGTGCTGGGGCGGACCCCCCAGGAGATCGAGGAGCTCGTGATGCGGCTGCGCGGGTGTCCGGCCCTCCTCCTCGCCGAGAAGGTCGAGACCCGCGAGGTCCACGATTCCTGCCTTGCCCTGGGCTTCGACCTCTTCCAGGGATACTTCTACAGCCGTCCCGAGACGCTGTCGCGATCGGATCTGTCCGTGCGGGAGATCGGGGTCGTCCGGCTGCTCAACCTGATCCGGAACCTGGACGCGCCCGACATCGAGCTCGAGAACGCGTTCCGCTCCGACGTCTCGCTCTCGTACAAGCTGCTCCGGATGGCGAACTCCGCCGCGCTCGGGAGCAGCGGGATCCGCTCGATCGGCCACGCGATCCGTTTGATCGGCCGCGAGCCGCTCTACCGATGGCTCGCGCTCCTCCTCGTCTCCTCCTCGGTCAAGGGGGGCGGGATCGACGCCGAGCTGGTCCAGACCGCGCTGGTCCGCGCCCGGCTCTGCGAGCTGATCGCCGAAACGACCGGGCGGCGGGCGATCGCCGGGTCGCTCTTCCTGGTCGGCCTCTTCTCCCTCCTCGACGCGCTACTCGGCCAACCGATGGAGGAGGTTCTCTCCCAGATGGTGCTCAACAACTCGGTCGCCGACGCGCTGCTCCACCGCGAAGGCCCTCTCGCCCCTACGCTCGACCTGGTCGAAGCGTACGAGGCCGGGCAATGGGAGGATGTCGCGTTCCGGGCCCGGGCGGCGGGGATGGACACCGAGGTCCTCCCCGAGCTCTACCTGCAGGCCCTGACCTGGGCCCGAAACCGTTTGGAAAGTCCGGATCAGTAGGAAGACTGTCGACGCACGGGGGCGACCCGCAAGGGGCGCCTGCGCACGTCGGATTCGCGGCGAGTCGCGGCCACGCGTGGCGCGGCGGATGGGGAAGCGTTCGCCCGGTCGGGCGACGGTTCGGCGAACGGGATCAGTCCGCCCCGCGTGTCATCGCCTCCTCGATGCGCGGGCGAAGCCATCGTACGGGCTGCGGGTCCTTGAAGGGGAGGAGGATCGTCACCCGGCGGTTCGCCGGGTCGAGGGGGTTGTCGGCGACCCGAAGCTCGCGATCGGCGTACCCCCTCACCTCGCGGATGCGCCACCCCTCCAGCCCCGCCTCCTCCATCGCCCGTCTGGCCGCGTTGGCGCGATCCACGGAGAGCTCCCAGTTGGAGTATCCGGGGCGAACGTAGCGGGCGGCGTCGGTGTGCCCCTCGATCATGAGGTCGTTCGGCAGCCCACGCAGCTCCCGGGCGATGATCCCCAGTGCGCGCGCCGCCGCGGGCTTCAGCTCGGCCGACCCGAAGGCGAAGAACGTCTCGCCATCGCCGGTCTCGACGAGCTCGATCCGGAGCCCGTCGTCGGTGATGACGATCTCGATCTGCGCCTGGAGCGCCTGGAGCTCGGGGGCGCTGGCGATCCGGTCGAGGATCTCCTCGCGGGCCTGTTCGAACTGCCGGCGCTGGAAATCGCGCGCCAGCATCGAGAGGCGCTTGACATCCAGGCTCAGCGGCGTGTTCCCCGTCGCGATCATGTTCGTTCCGCCGGAGTGGGCCTTCTTGAAGCCCACGGGGTTGCTGAAGTACCCCTGGACCAGGTCCTTCACCTCGGCGTCCATCCCCATGATCCACATGACGAGGAAGAAGGCCATGAGGGCGGTCACGAAATCGGCGTAGGCCACCTTCCACGACCCACCGTGATGCTTGCCGTGATACCCGCTCCGCTTGCGGACGACGACGACCTTGCCCTCGGATCCCCTGCCCGCCATGCTAGTTCCCCTTCTTCCGGGTCAGCTCCTCGAGCTCGGCGAACGACGGCCGGTCCTCGGGATCGATGTTGCGACGCGCGAACTCCACCGAGGTGATCGGCGGATCGCCGCGCGCGAAGGAGAGGAGCGCGGTGCGGACGCACTTCATGTAGGCGTGCTCGCCCCGGACGCGCCCCTCGATGGCCTGGGCGATCGGCCCCATGACGCCGTACGCGAGGAGGATCCCGATGAAAGTCCCGACCAGCGCCGCCGCCACGCTCTGGCCGACCTCGGTCGGCGAACCGCCGATGTGGCCCATCGTGATGATGACGCCGAGGACCGCGGCGACGATCCCGAAGCCGGGCATCGCGTCGCCGGCGCGGGCGATCGCGTTGGGGACGATCATCGCTTCCTCGTGGTACTGCTCGAGATCGAGCTCGAGAATCTCCGAGAGGTGATGATCCTCGACCGCACCGGTCAGCATGACCTTCATCGTGTCGGCGAGGAAGTAGAGTGCGTGCTTGTTCTGCCGGAAGGTCGGGTACTTCTTGAAAAGTTCGCTATCCTCCGGATTCTCGATGTGCGACTCGATCCCGACCAGGCCATCGCGCCGCGCGGTGTAGAAAACGTCGTAGAGGACCTGCAGGAGCTCCGCGTACGTCTGCCGGTTGTACGGATTCGGCCGCAGCAGCGCGAAGGTCTGGGAGAAGATCCGCTTGACCACGCTCGGCTTGTTGCCGACGATGATCGCACCCAGCCCCGCGCCTCCGATGATGATGAACTCGGAGACCTGGATCAGCACGACGATGTTGCCGCCGTGCATGGTGTAGCCGGCGATGATGCTGCCGAAAACGACGACGAGGCCGACAATGATGAACACGGGTCGATCGGGCTCGGGTGGCTGAGTGGCCCGCTGAGGCGGGCTCGGTATGAAGTATCGGCCCGTGACGCGAAAGTCTGGAGTCGAGGCGCCCGATCGGCGGAGCTGGCGGGGGCCGCCGGACCGATTCGACGACTCGGTGGCGCCGGCCGCGGGGCGGTTTCGCTACGCCGACTCGATGCGAGGCGCCTTTGACGATCGTTGTGAGGAGAGTACGGATCGATGGAGGAGTCTGTGGTGGCTGGAGTCCGTGGGGAGGGGTTGACCGGGGGCGAGGCGTGGCGGGAGGTGTGCGACGCCGTGGTCGCCGGGATCTGTCATGACCTGAACGACCGGCTATCGGCGCTCTCGGGGATCGTGCAGCTCGCCCGCCTGGACGGGCTCGTCGACGAAACGGTCGGGGACACGCTCCAATCCGAGCTGGAGAAGGTGGAAGATCTCGTGCGTCTCTTGCGTACGCTCCCCGCCGGTCGGGTCGAGGAGCCCGAGCCGGTGCGTCTCGCCGATGTCGTGGCGACGGTCGCTGCGCTCCTGCGCCGGCACCGGGGGCTGGAGGACGTGCGGGTCGATCTCGTCGCGGAAGCGGACCCGATCGTGCGCACCGAATGGAGCTCTCTCGCGCGGGGCGTTCTCCTCGTCGTTGCGGCGGCGGCCCGTGATGCACGGGCACGGAGCACGGACCGTGTCGTGGTCCGGCTGACGGTGGAGTCGGCTACCGCGGTCCTGGCGGTCGAGGCCGCCGAGGACGCGGACCCGCCCGGAGGGTGCGGAGCGGAGCCGCGGCTGGCGGGTTCAGGAAGCGTGGAACCGCACGAGGCGGATGACCCGGAGACGTCGGCGTGCTGGGCCGGCGGCGTCGCCGAGATGGTGCACGGGGCCCTCGCGGGGTTGGGGGGCGAGGCGCGGCTCCGCCCGCCCGGTGCGGACGCGTGGGGCGACCCGTCCCCCGCCGGCGTCGAGTTGCGCCTCCCCGTCTGGTCCGAGTGAATGGGGGCACGGAGGGCCGGCCGGCGCCGACAGGATCGGGCGTTTCGGTTCCGTGGGCCAACGGGATGTAGCGATGCCCGCAGCCCGCGAACCCGAAAAGGCGAGGGGGGTTGGGCGCGCAAGGCGCCCAACCCCCCTCGACCTGTATGGGCGAGGCGCGGCTACGGCCCGCCCGCGTCCGCCGCGCCCCACCTTGCGCGTGCCGCCGTCTCGGCAGGTCCGAAACGCAGCCGCCCCTACGCGCCCGGTTTTTCGGCGGTCGCGCCCGCCCCGGCGGCCCCCGCGCCGGGGAGCGGCGGGATGCCCTCCAACCACGCGGGGATCCCACCCGCGGCGCTGGCGCGACGGTTCTCGTCGGCGATCTGGACGACGATCTCTTCCCGTACGATCCCGACCTTGGGCGGGGCCTCGATCCCGAGCCGCACGCCGCGATTGTCGCACGCCAAGACGACGACGCGAATGTCGCCATCGATCAGGATCGCATCGCCGGGGCGTCGACTCAGGATGAGCATGGCCTCGCTCGGGATCAGACCAGGTTCAGGATCGTCTGGAGCATCTCGTCGACCGTGGTGATCAGCTTCGCCGCCGCCGTGTAGGCGGTCTGGTGCTGGATCAGCTTGATCATCTCCTCATCGGTCGAGACGCCGCTCACGCTATCCCGGCGGTTCTGGATCTGCGAGGCGAGCGTCTCGTGGACGGTCGCGCCATCCTTGGCGGCGGCCACCGCACGGCCGATGTCGGCGACGATCCCGTAATAGTAGCCGCCCGGCGTGGCGTTGCCAAGGTACGTGGCGTCCGGGGCGTCGCGCAGGCGTGAGAGGGCGAGGGCGATATCGTTGGCTCCCGCCCGGTACTCCCCGTCTGTGTCGCCCGTACCGGCCGCGATGTTGCCCGGGTCGGAATCGATCGCGTCCGAAAGGGCGATATTCGCCGCCGTCACGGCCGCGATCCCGCCGGCGGGGACCCTGAAGAAATCGATCCCGGTCGCGCCGTTCGGGCTCACGCCCGTCGAATGCAGGGCGTTGACGCTCGACACGATGCTGCGCGCGAGGTTGTCGAGCTGTGCGCGATAGGCCGGGATCGTCTCGTTCATCAGCCCGGCGAGCTCGTCGAGCACGCCGCCGAGGGCGGGGACGACGTGCCCTTTCTCCGTGAGGATGGTCCAGGTCCCGCCTGTGGAGTCGAGGCGCAGGGTCTGGAAGGTGCCGTCGTCGATCACCGAGACTCCGCCCATGGTGACCCCGACGCCGCCGTTGGGCCGCTCGACGACCTGGATCGGCGCGATCTCGGCGAGGCGGTCGAGGGCGAGGTCGCGGGCGTCGCGCAGGTCGCTGGCGGTGCGGCCCCCCGCCTCCGCGGCGATGATCCTGGTGTTCAGGTCGGCGACCGTCCTGGCGAGGTCGTTGATCCTGGCGATGGTGTCGGCGAGGCGTCGCCGCCCGAGGTCGGCGACCTCGTTGAGCGCGGTGTCGAGGCGGTTCAGATGGCTGGCGAGCTGGCGACCGCGCTCACGGATCATCGCCCGGGCGTTGTCGTCGGCGGGGCGGTTGGCGAGATCCGACCAAGCGTCCCAGAACGCGTCGAGGGTGGCGCCGAAGCCCTGTTCGGTGGGCTCCAGGAACGCCGCCTCGACCTGGCCGAGCATCTCGTGACGCGTCCGGAACCCTGCGGCGATGCCGGTTTCCTGCCGATAACCGTGATCGAGGAGCGCATCCCGGTATCGAGTGATGTCGGCGATGCGTACGCCGGTCCCGATCCAGCCGTCGATGGTCTGGACCGGGCCCACCGGGGTCATCGAGACGTGCTGCCTCGAGTACCCCTCCGTCAACGCGTTGGCGATGTTGTGCGCCGTGACCTGGCCCGCCTTCTGGTGGCTCTGCAAGGCGGAAGTGGCCGTCGACAGGATCGCGCCGAGTGTGGACATGTCACACCTGCCGGTTGAGGAGGAGCCCGCCGGACCGGGAGTCGTCGACCGAGCGGGCGCCGGCGCTGTAGCAGACCGACCGCTGGGGGACCCCACAGATCGCGCGCATGTACTCGTCGCCGGCGCGGATCGCCGCCTGGATGACCTGACGGTTGAGCTCGATCTCGTGCGACAACGTACGGGCGGTCCGCTGGAGCTCGTCGCGAGCGTCGCGGACGGCCTCGGTCATCCACGGGCCGAGCGCCTCTTCGAGCTCCTGGACGCCGACCTCTTCGGAGCCCGCGAGGATCGAGAGGAGCTCCCGTCGGTGCCGCCGTGCCTCGCCGATGGTGCGGAGGACCCGGTGGGCGGCAAAGACGCTGTCGTCGACGGCCTGGACGTCGTCGGCGGCTACGCCTTCGCGCTGGCGGCGGATGATCGCCATCAGCTCGCCGAGGAGGCGGGCCTCCGCCCGGAAGGCCGCGGCGAGTGCATCGGGCGAGAGCGCCGGGAACGACGGCGCGGGGATCGAAGTTGGACTCGCAGCGAGAGTCGACGTGCTCATGGGCGTCGGACCTCTACGGACGCGAAGGGTGTGGGCGCCGGGGCCGCCTCGGCGGCCGGACCGGCGCGGAACTGGCGATAAAGGGCGGCGCCGAGCCCTCGATCGAAGCGGGAGGCCGCCGCGGCCGAGAGCTGGCCGTCGAGGAGCGAAGCGAAGATGTCCTCCCCCGCCCCTCCATCGATCACGCCGCCCTCGGGTACCGTGTCGCGGAGCGCCTTCATGAGCTGTTCGAGGAAGACGCCCTCGAGCTGCGCGCAGGCCTGGCGGAGCCGGGCATCGTCGGTCGGCCCCGAGGCCGACGGCGCGGCCCGGCTCGCGGCAGCGACGGTGTCGAGCGGGGTCATCGGACGATCACCTCGGCGGCGATGGCGCCGATCGAGCGGAGCGACTCGAAGACCGCGGCGATCGTCGTCGGCGGCGCGGCGACGGCGTGGAGCGCGGCCGCGACATCCTGCACGCTGGCACCGGGGGCAACGCGGACGTCACCGGGGGCGCCGGTCTCCGGGAGTGTGCTCCCGACCGTGAGGGTCATGACCCCGTGGCTCACGACCGCCTCGCCGACCACGAGGTCGCCGCCGGCGACGACGGTCCCGTCGCGGCCGTCGATGATGATCTGCGCCCGACGGTCGGGGCTGACCCGCAGCTCGCCAATGCTCATGAGGAGGTTGGCGTGGTCGGCGCCCTCCGGGAGCCGCAGGGCGATGGCCCCGGGATCCTCGACGGCGGCGATCCCCGGGCCCACCTGCCGGTTGATCGCCTCGGCGATCCGAGCGGCGGTCCCGAGGTTCGGCTCGCGGAGCAGGAGCCGGGAGATCCCGGTGAAGTCCGGCCGCGGCAGGTCGGCGGCGAGGAGGCCGCCCGAGGGGATGCGCCCCGTCGTCTCGACGGTCGCGAGGCCGCGTGCCGCGCCGCCCTCGCTCATGAGGATGGGACCTTGGGCGGTCGCGTAGACCTCGCCCCCGGCCTCGGCGACGAGGGGCGTCATCCAGAGGACGCCGCCCCGCAGCGAGACGGCGTCGCCGACGGAGGAGACCTGGACCTCGAAGCGGCCCCCGGCGCGGAGGTACGGCGAGACCTCGGCCGTGACGAGCACGGCCGCGACGTTGCGGGTCCGCAGCTTCTCGGCCGGCACCTCGATGGAGAAGTTGCGCAGCAGGTTCACCACCGACCGGACGGTGTGGCCGGCGCCGTACCCGCCGAGGGCGCGGTCGCCGGTGCCGTCGAGCCCGACGACGAGTCCGTAGCCGACGAGCCGGACCGGGACTTCCCGCTCGGCGACGGTCAGGTCCCGGACGCGGATCTCTTGGGCGGTCGCGACCGCCGGCGAGGCGAGGGCCACGCACCCAGCGAGGAGGGCGGTCGCCGCGGCGAGGTGCCGCCGGCGCGGCGTCGTCACGGCCCTCATGGCCACAGCCATCCCAGGACGCGGGTGATCAGGCCGCCGCTCGGACGATCGAGCTTCCCGTTCGACTCGTAGCTGATCTCCGCATCGGCGAGGCGCCACGAGTCGACGACGTTGCGCGGCGAGATGTCTTCCGGCCGCACGAAGCCGCGGAGCGTGATCTCCTGCTCGTGGTCGTCGATGACCATGCGCTTGCGCCCTTCGAGGCGGAGCACGCCGCTGGCCTCGACGGCGACGACGCGGGCGGTGATCTCCGACGTCAGCCGGTCGGACCGCGTGGTCTGCCCGCGGTGCCGGGACTCGCCGCTGCTCCCGCTCCGGATCCCGGCGTCGATATCCGCCCCCGAGGCGTCCACGGCGTATCCCCCCGAGAGGGAGGTCTGGCGGGTTCGCTGGCGGGATGCGATCGCCGACTTGTTCGCCGAGGCGAGGGTGTACTCGTCGACGAGGACGGTGACGATGTCGCCCTCGACGAACCGGCGGCGGTCGGCGGTCCAGTCCACGCGGGGCGCGCGGATCACGGGCGCATCCCCCGCGGCCTCCTGGCCCCGGACCGGCGCCGCGACGACGAGCACTGCGAGCGCCGCCCAACGGATCGGACTGCGAAGCGTTCGCATCATGGGTTCCCCTCCGATGGTGCGTCGATCCGGACCCGTCCGGGTTCGACGGCGATGGCCTGGATCCTCCGGCCGGACTCGGTCCGGACCGCGACGCGCTCCCCGACGACGGCGGATCCCGCCGCGCGGACCGGGAGCGTCAGGGTGATCCCGCCGCGCGACCAAACCGCCTCGACGGTCTCGCCGGCCCGCACGGCGAGCGGCGGCCCGACGGCCGGTTCGCGAAGCGCGTCGCCGGCGGCGATGCGGCGCCGGGTGACCCACCCCGGCCGGACCTCGGGAGCGGCGCCGGCGGGCGGCCCCCAGCGGATGACGGAGGTCCAGGCGATGTCGCCTGCCGCGAGGACTACATCGCGCTCGAGGTCCCGCGCCGCGACCGGCTCGTCGACCTCGGTACCCGCCCGGAGGCGTACCCGGATCGGGGCGGCGCCGGGCTCGCCGGACGCGAAGGCGACGATCCAGCTCCCCCCCGCGCCGGTCCCGACGAGGTCGAAGGCGGCATTCTCACCGATGGGCTGGGCCTCGCGCACCGCGCCCCACTCCAGGCGGACACGGTCGGGGTCCACGCCCCAGCGCAAGGCGACCGCCTCGCGGACCCGGCGCGAGAGCTCGGCGCCGGGGGTCCATCCCGCGGCGGAACGGGCGGCACCGCCCGCACCCGCCGGGCACCCCGCCGCGGGCCGGTGGCCGCAGGCGCCGTCGTCGTCCCGATGGGCGACGACCTGGCCGGGCGAATCCGCGGCCAGCCACAGAACGGCCGCGACCGCGACCACGAACCGGGAGGCCGGACCGCTAACGCACCATCGCATTGGTAATCTCGGCCATTTGCTCGCCGACTTGAATGGCCTTCGAGTTGATCTCGTAGGCGCGCAGCGCGGCGATCATGTCGACCATTTCCTGCACGATCTCGACGTTGCTGGCCTCGAGGGCGCCCTGCATGAGGCGGCCGAATCCCTCCTCCTGCGGGAACCCGACGACGGGCGGGCCCGACGCCGCGGTCTCGCTGTAGAGGTTCTCGCCCAGCGCGAGGAGCCCCGGCGAGTTCGCGAAGCGTGCCAGCTCGATCCGGCCGAGCTCGACCGGCTCGCCGGTGTCGCCGATGATCGCGGTGACCACGCCGGCGCTCGAGATGGTCAGATTCGTGGCCTCCGGCGGGATGCTGATCCCCGGGGCGAGCGTGTACCCGCCGCTGGTCACCAGCACCCCCTGGTCGGAGATCGTGAAGCTCCCATCCCGGGTGTACGCCGTCGTCCCGTTCGGCAGCCGAACCTGGAAGAAGCCATCGCCCTCGATCGCGAGGTCGAGCGGCCGCCCCGTCGGCTCGACCGGCCCCTGACCGTCGATCCGCTGCACCGCAGCGAGGCGGGTCCCCCGTCCGATCTGGATCGCCGGCATGCTCTCCGCATCGGGCTGGCCGACCGTCCTGGCGCCCTGGACCGTCTGGTAGAGGAGATCCTCGAAATGCGCGCGGCTCCTCTTGAACCCCGCCGTGTTCACGTTCGCCAGGTTGTTCGAGATCACCTCGACCCGGAGCTGCTGCGCCATCATCCCGCTCGCCGCGGTCCTCAGTCCTGGATCCATGCTCCTCGCCTCCCTCAGCCGATCCTGCCGATCTGGTTCGCGATCCGATCCATCACCCCGTCGAGCACGCGCACGCTGTTCTGCACCGCCGCGAACGAGCGCTGCACCTGGATCATCTCGACCATCGACTCGATCGCGCTCACGTTGCTCTCCTCGAGGTAGCCCTGCCTCACCCGCCGGTCCGATGCCGCGAGCGGCGTTCGGAGGGCGTCGGGGACGTAGCGGCCGGCGGCGTCGCGGAGCAGGCGCGTCCCCGGCGGCACCGTCTCGATGCGGAAGCGCCCGACCTGCTGCCCCTCGACCCGGACCGTTCCCCGTGCGTCGATCTCGATCCGCCCCGGCGGGACGACGATCGGGCCCCCCTCGCCCAGCACCGGATTCCCGGACGCGTCCACGATCCGCCCCGACGCGTCGATCTGCAGGGCGCCGCCGCGAATCAGCCGGTCGCCGTCCGGGGTGTCGACGACGAAGAAGCCCTCGCCCTCCAAGGCCACATCGAGTGGCGCGCCGGTCTGCGCGAGCGCCCCCGGCCGCATATCCGTAGCCGACTCCGCTTCGATGAGGGAGTCCTGGAAAAGTCGCGCGAAGACGCGCTCCGCCTTGAACCCCTTGGTGTCGGCGTTCGCGAGGTTGTGGGCGACCACCCGCTGGCGGTCTTCCCAGTACCTCAGCGCGTGCGCCGCCGTGCGCAGCCCTTCCGGCTTCATGCCGTCCCTCCCGATCGAATCGGTCCGCGGGAAACCGCCCGTCGCTGGAGGCAACGCCCGTGCCGTCCGCCGCGCGGGCGCAAATCGCCCCGCAACTCCTTACGCATCTGCACGTTACGCCGAACCCTCAACGCCCGCGCGACTCGACGTAGCTCGTCGCGGGGCGGAAGAAGCTGCCGGATGCGGCAGGGAGTGCCGCCTCGGCGACGCCGCCATGCGCCGTGCGCAGGAGGACGAGGGCGTCCTGCGGGAGCCCGGTCCGGCGCGCGACCTCGACGGTCGGGGCGCCGCTGGCGACCAGGGTCTGGGCGGCCCAGACCCGCGCGCCGGCGGGGGAGCGACCGGCGGTGGCCCGGCGCCGCAAACGCAGCTTCATCGCGGACGAGATGCTCGGTCCCCCGCAGCGGTGCCGGAAGAATCCGAAGAGGGCGACGCCGAGGATCGCGACGGCGATGGCGGTCTCGGCGGCGCGGGCGGGTGCCGGGATACGGAACCGACCCATGGCGTCGCGGAGGGCGCGGCCGGTGGCGCCGACCATCGCGCGGGAGGCGTTGAAGGCCGATGCGAGCGCCGCGGTGGCCCGCGCGGCGAGCTCGGAAACCGCGGTCGGCTCGGCAGCCGAGGCGGCCCGGGAGGCCTCGCCGGTCAGCGGGGCGGCCGACTCACTCCGAGCGGCCACCGCCGTCCCCTCCGCGGCCGCCGCCGCGACGGCCCCTTCGACGCCCGCCACTCCGTCGGTCAGGGCGGAGCCGATCGAATCGACACCGTCATGGGAGTCGGTCGCCGCGGGTCCGATGGGATCCTCGCCCCGATCCACCCGGCCGGTGATCCCTGGGGTCGTGCCGGCCCGTGGCGCCGTCGCCGTCGGTGCGGCCCACGCCGGACGGGAAGACCACGGGACGAAGGCCCCCGCCGGGTTCTCGATGCGCACGACGATCTGCCCCTCGCGGCGGAGGAGCATGAACCCGGTCGCCTCGGCGAGATGGATCGTCACATGAACGGTGTCGGGCGCCGGCTCGCCGATCCGAATCGCGCGGACGCCGCCGCGGTCGATCCGCTCGAAATCGGTCTCCGTGAGCGCGACGCTCGCTCCGTGCAACACCAGGATGAGCCGGGGATCGGGGGTGTCCGAGAGGCGACGGAAGAGTCGGTGGCGGATCTCGCCGTTCGTGTGGACGACGATCTCCGTGTGCGGCCCGGAGGGCTGGACGCGGATCTCGCGGATCGCGCCCGGCACCCGTGCGGCGACGGACTCGACGACCTCGAGAGCGGCGCGCTCGGCGCCGGAGGGGAGGTCGCGGAACGCCTCGGGCCTGAACTCGCGGAGCACCCGGGAGATGGAGGTCCAGGTCTCGACCGACTCGGGCTTACGGAGCGCCGCGCGCGCGAGATCGGCGAGCGCCGCCTCGGGTGCCGTGGCGCGTCTGGCCCCGGGGACCTCGGGATCGGCCGCGTCGGCCGCGGTCGCCGCCGCCTGGCCGGCGATGCCAGCCTCCGCGGCGGGAGCCGGCGCCGGCAGGGCGACGAGGGCGGCACCGAACGTGAGAACGGAGAAGAGCGTTGAACGGTTCACAGGGCCACCTCCTCCCGGAGCGGCCGGAGCCGCTCGCGCAGCGTGGAGATCGCCTTGGACCGGATCTGCGAGACGCGCGATTCGGTCAGATTCAGGATCGAGGCGATCTCGTGAAGCTTCAGCTCCTCGAAGTAGTAGAGGGAGAGGACGAGACGCTCGCGTTCCTTGAGCGCGGCGATCTCTTCTCGGAGGAGCTCGATTTCCTGCTCTCGGTTGAGCGATTCCTCGATCTGCTCCCCGGTGTCGCCGACGAGGACATCGAGCGGGGTACGCACGGTCCCGTCACCGTCGGCGTCGACGGGCCGGTCGATCGATACGTGGACGGCCTCCTGTGCGGCCGTCTCCCAGCGCCAGAGCTTCTCGACGTCGATCCCGAGCTCGCGGGCGGTCTCCTCATCCTGGGGCGGGCGGTCGAGGGAGCCGGCGAGGGCTTCTCTCGCCGCGTTGAGCTGGCGCTGCTTGCGCCGGACGGAGCGCGGGACGTGGTCCCAGCGGCGGAGATCGTCGAGGATCGCACCCCGGATGCGCGGGGCGGCGAAGGTGCTGAACGCCAGGCCGCGCGAGGGGTCGAAGTTCTCGATCGCCTTGACCAGCCCGATCGTCCCCGCGCTGACGAGGTCGTCGAACTCGACGTCGACGCGAAGGGTGCGGGCGAGTTGGCGCGCCACGTGGTGGACGAGGCGCAGGTTCTGGGAGAGGAGCTGCTCCCGGGCCGCGGGGTCGCCTTTCTGCTGGAAGGATTCCCAGAGGGTAGCCGAGTTCATCGTCTCATGCCCATCCGTGCGTGGTCACCAACGCCGGGGCCGCGCGCTCGGCGTGCGACCCGATCGGTGCAATGCGTTCAGCGAGGTCGCGGACGGCGCCCGCGATCGCGGAGCGGGCGGCGACCGCCTGGATCGTGAGCCCGGTCTCGATCGCGTGCCGGAATCCGGGGTCGTCGGGGACCGAGCCGGCGAGTCCGACGGTACGGCCGAGGAATCGGCCGACCCCGTCGCGGAGGACGTCGAATGCCGCCTCGGCCTCCGCATCGCCGGCGCGATTGAAGAGGATCGAGACCGGGATCGCCTGCGCGGCGGCCGCGGCGACCTTGACGATCGCGTGGGTCGCCGCGAGCGCTATGCGGTCGGTCCCGCAGACGAGGGCGAGCCGGGCGGCGCCGGCGTCGCAGGCGGCGAGGACCGCGTCGCGTCGCGAGCCGCCGTCGACGACGACGAGCTCGAAGGCGTCGTAGAGCCCGGCGATGCGACGGAGAAGCGCCCGCCTCTCGACGTCGCCCGGCGCCGCACCCGGCTCGTCGGCGGAGGCGCAGGTCACGAGGCTGAGCCCGTCGGCGACGGGAACGAGGAGGTCCTCGGGCTCGAGGTCGCCGCCGCGGAGCGCGCCGAGTCCGGGCCCCGGCTCCGCGCCGAGGAGGAGGTGGAGCGCGCCGAAGTCCGGGACGGCGTCGACGAGGAGGACGCGGAGCCCTTCGGCGGCGGAGACGAGGGCGAGGAGCGCGGCGACGGTCGAGGCGCCGCTCCCGCCCTTGCCGCTCCCGACGACGACGACGGCGCGGCGGGGCCGCGCGGCCGCGTTCCGCCCCAGGAACCGTCGCAACGCGTCGATCTGCCCGGTCATACGGCGGTCTCCATCGCGAGCGCCGGGTCGGTCTCGCGGCAGAGGGAGGCAAGGAGCCGGTCCGGCGCGGCGTCGAGGTCGGCGGGCACCTCCTGGCCGAAGGCGACCCAGCGTGCCGGGAGGCCGATCTCGTCGGCGAGCTCGGCGGCGCCCTCCTCGGCCGGGACCTCGTCGAGCTTGGTCAGGAGCAGGTGCGTCGTGCCACAGGACGCGTAGAGATCGCGGGTCGCCCGGGCGACGTCGGGGCGGAGCCCCGCGGGCATCACCAGGTGCACCTCGTCGGGGCCGAGGGCGCGGAGGATCCGCCGCCACCCGTGGCCGGCCGCCCCCGCACGCGGGCTGCGACCGGGGGTGTCGACGAGGACGACGTCGCACGCAGCGAGACGCCGGAGCGCGCCCGGGATCTCGCGCTCGTCGTAGACCACCTCGAGGGGGAGGCCGACGACGTCGGCGTAGGTCTGGATCTGCTCGAGCGCGCCGACGCGGTAGGTGTCCAGCGTGATCACGCCGACGCGGCGGCCGCCGAAGGCCGCGGGGTGCAGCGCGAGCTTCGCGACGGTCGTCGTCTTCCCCGCCCCGGTCGAGCCGACGAGCGCCACGACGTGGGGCCGCCCGGCCGCGCGCGCCCCCCGGTCGAGGCGGATCGGCTCGCGCTCGAGGCGGCGCCGGAAGGACTCCAGCGCCTCGGCCGTCGTGGCGACGACCTCGAGACGCGCCCCGTCCTCGCGCCGCACGGCACGGGTGCGCAGGACCAGCGCATCGTGGCCCAGACGGGCACGGATCTCCGCCAGGACCTGTGAGAGGTCCCGGCCGCGGAAGGTCTCATGCAGCATCGGACAGCTCCCAGGTTGCGACACTCTGGAGGTTGACCTGCGGCGGGAGCTCCGCCAGCGAGAGCACCGGGATCTGCGGCAGGACCGGCTCGATCAGGCGCCGGATCCCGACGCGCAGCCCCGGGGGCGTGATCAGCGGGACCACCCGCCCGTCGGTCGAGTGCTGGCGCGAGAGCGCGTCGAGCGAGCGCAGCAGCGCGGTCAGCATGTCGGGGTCGACGATGCCGGACTTCCCTTGCCTCGGGCTGAAGAGCGACATCATCGCCGCCTCGAGCTTGCTGCCGACGGTGATCCCGTGGATGGTCCCGGTCTCGTCGGTGTACTGCTCGGCGATCACCTTGCCGAGCGCGCGGCGCACGTGCTCCGTCAGCGCCTCCGGATCCTTGACCTGGTCCGCGACATCGGCGAGCGCCTCGAGGATCGTGACCATGTCGCGGATCGGGACCCGCTCCTTGAGGAGCCGCTGGAGGACGCGGTGGAGCACGCCGAGCGAGACCCGCGCGGGGACGACCTCCTCGACCAGCGCCGGGTACGTCTCCTTCAGCGTGTTGATCATCTCCTGCACGTCCTGGCGGCCGAGGAGCTCGGCGGCGTGCGCCTTGAGCGTCTCCATGAGGTGCGTCGCCACGACCGTCGTCGGCTCGACGACGACGTAGCCGCCGGCCTCCGCGTCGACCCGCTTGTTCGCGGCGATCCAGCGCGCCGGAAGGCCGAAGCTCGGGTCGCGGGTCTCCATCCCCTCGACCGGCTGGAAGACGCCGCCGGTGTCGAGCGCCAGGAGGAGCCGCGGCATGACCTCGCCCCGGGCGACCTCGGAGCCGCGCAGCTTGATCACGTACTCGTTCGGGGGGAGCCGCACGTCGTCGCGGATGCGGATCGGCGGGATGAGGACGCCGAGCTCGACGGCGGCCTGCTTCCGCAGCAGCCGAATCCGCTCCAGGAGGTCGCCGCCCTGCCGCTCGTCGACGAGGCCGATCAGGCCGTACCCGACCTCGAGCTCGACGGGGTCGATCTGGAGGAGGTCCTGCATCGGATTCTCGACCGGCGCCGGAGGCTTCGGCTCCGCCGGCTTCGTCGAAACCGCGACCGCCTGCGCACGCTCCCGCTGAACCGCCGCCTGCGCCATCAACGCGGTCCCGCCGGCCAGGGCGAGGAACGGGAGCGTCGGGAGCCCCGGGATCAGCGCCAGGATCGCCATGAACCCCGACGCGACCCACATCGCCCGCGGCTGATTCGCGATCTGCGAGACCAGCATCCGGCCGAGCCGGTTCCCGTCCGAGGAGTGCGTGACCATGATCCCGGCCGCGGTGCTGATGATCAGAGCCGGGATCTGGCTGACCAGCCCATCGCCGATCGTCAGGATCGTGTAGAGCGACGCGGCGCTCCCCACCGACATCCCCCGTTGCACGACGCCGATGAAGATCCCGCCCACGATGTTGATCGCCGTGATGAGGAGCCCGGCGATCGCATCGCCGCGGACGAACTTCGCGGCGCCGTCCATCGCGCCGTAGAAGTCGGCCTCGCGGGCGATCTCCTCGCGGCGGCGCTTCGCCTCGGCATCATCGATGAGCCCCGCGTTCAGGTCCGCGTCGATGCTCATCTGCCGGCCCGGCATCGCGTCGAGGGTGAACCGCGCGGCCACCTCGGCCACACGCCCCGCGCCCTTCGTGATGACCACGAAGTTGATCGCGATCAGGATCAGGAAGATCACCACCCCGACCGCGTAGTTTCCGCCGATCACGAAGGAGCCGAACGCCTCGATCACCTTCCCCGCCTCGCCCCGCCCGAGGATCAGACGAGTGCTGCTCACGTTGAGCGCGAGGCGGTAGAGCGTCAGGATCAGGAGCAGCGTCGGGAAGACGCTGAAGTCCAGGGGCTCCTCGGCGTAGAGGGCGACGAGGAGCACGACCAACGAGGCCGCGATGCTCGTGGCCAGCAACAGGTCGAGCAGGAGCGGCGGGAGCGGCAACACCAGGAGCAGGACCACGAAGACGATCCCGGCGATGACCGCCAGCTCGCTGTACTTCCCGTTCAGGGCGAATCGCTTCAACGCCGCGACGCTCATTCGACCACCGCCCCGTTCCAATCACTCCTCTTGGCGCGCTGGCGGATCACGAACGCCAGCACCTCGGCCACGGCGACGTACAACTCCGTCGGGATCGGGAGGCCGACGCGCGCCGTCGCGAGGAGGGCGCGGGCCAGCGGCCGGTTCTCGATGACCGGGACCCCGGATTCCAGCGCGATCTGCTTGATCTTCTGGGCGATCTTGCGCTGCCCCATCGCGACGACGACCGGCGCCGGCGCGATCTGGGGGTCGTAGCGCAGCGCCACCGCGATGTGCGTCGGGTTCGTCACGACCACGTCCGCCGTCGGCACCTCCCGCATCATCTGGCGCCGGGCGAGAGCGCGGCCCATGCTGCGGCGCCTCGCCTTGATCATCGGATCGCCCTCGGACTCCTTCGCCTCCTGGCGAATCTCCTCGCGGCTCATCCGCAGCCCCTTCTCGTGCTCCCAGACCTGGTAGAGGTAGTCGGCGAGGGCGAGAGCCAGGAAGGCGAGGCCGGCGGTGGCGAAGAGCCGGACCGAGGTCCGCCGCACCACCTCGAGGAGGGAGTAGGGCGACTCCTGCGACAGCGCGACGATCTCCGGCCACGCCCGCCGGAGCGAGACGTAGACGACGAGGCCGACGAGCCCGAGCTTGAGGACCGCCTTGATCAGCTCGACGACTGACCGGAAGCTGAAGATCCGGCCGAGATTCTTGTGCGGCGCGAACCGGGACCAATCCGCGCTCAGCGTCTTGAACGTGAGCGTCCCTCGCGCCTGCGCCGCCCCCGCGGCGACCGCGACCCCCGAGATCCCGAGGACGACCGGTGCGATCGCGCCGAGCGTCGTCCATCCGAGGCTCCGCAGCCACGCCGCGACCCCCGCCACCCCGACGGGCGGCGCGGCGACGGATCGGGCGCTCGCGTCGAATACCGTGAGGATCCCGTCGACCAGGGTGGCGCCACCGACGTGGATCGCGCCGGCCGCGGCAAGGAGGAGGAGCGCCGAGCCGACCTCCGGGCTCCGCGGCACCTGCCCCTTCTCGCGGGCCTCCTCGCGCCGTTTCGGAGTCGGCGCCTCTGTCTTCTCCTGGAACGATTCGTCCGCCATCGTCAGCGTCCCAGAGCCCCGAGGAGTGTGGAGAGGACCGACTCGAACGCGCCCGGCCAGGAGACGAAGCTCGTGGCGATCAGCGGGATCGACACCGCGAGCGTGAAGAGGCCGATGCCGATCTGGATCGGGAACGCCACGATCAGCATGTTCAGCTGCGGCGCGACCCGGGCCAGGATCCCGAGCGCGACGTTGGTGATCAGCACCACGGCGACGACCGGCGCCGCGAAGCGAAGACCAAGGGCGAAGAGGGTCGTGCCCAGCGCGACCATCGCCCCGAGCCCCGGCTCGAGCGCGATCGCGCCGCCGACCGGGACCGCCGCCGCGCTCGCCGCCAGCGCCTCGACGATGAGGAGGTGTCCGTTCAGCGCGAGGAGGAGCGAGATCGCGAAGAGGTGCGCGAACTGACCGAGCGTCGGCGTCGACTCCATCGTCATCGGGTCCAGCACGCTCGCGCTGGAGAGCCCGGTCTGGATCGAGAGGACGTCGCCGGCGACCTCGGCCGCGCCGATGAAGACCGCGGCGCCGAGCCCGATCGCGAAGCCGACGAGGGTCTCCGAGAGGATCGTCGCCGCCGTGATCCGCGGCGCCTCCACGGTGTGGCCGAGCGCCGCCGGCAGCATCACGACGGTCAGGAGCACGAGGAGCGACGCCCGCAGCATCATCGGGAGGTTCCGCCCCGAGAAGACCGGCGCGACCAGGAGCAGCCCGCCGATGCGCATGGCCCAGAGGACCACGAGCTCGACCGCGCCCGGCGCCGTCGGATCGAAGCTCGCCACGCTCATGAGACCAGCCCCGGCAGCCCGCGGAAGAGCTCGACCGTGTACTTCACCGCGGTCTGCAGCATCCACGAGATCGTCAACAGGAAGACCGCGCCCACGGCGAAGAGCTTCGCCACGACCGCCAGCGTCTGTTCCTGGATCTGCGTGACCGTCTGGAGCACGCTGACCAGGAGCCCGACCGCGAGGGCGACCAGGAGCAGTGGCGCGGAGAGCATCAACGCCAGCATCAGCGCGTTGCGCGCGAGGTCGACGACGACGGCGTACGACACGGGGACACCCTACCGGAAGCTCGCCACGAGACTCTGGACGACGAGCGACCAGCCGTCGACCAGCACGAAGAGCATCAGCTTGCACGGCAACGCGATCATCGCCGGCGGGAGCATGAACATCCCCATGCTCGTCAGCACCGCCGCGACCACGAGGTCGATGACGATGAAGGGGAGGAAGATCGCGAAGCCGATCTGGAACGCGGTCTTGAGCTCGTGGATCGCGAAGGCCGAGACGAGCACCACGAGCGGCACATCGTCGGGCGTCTCCGGCGCGACGCTCTCGCTCATGTCGAGGAAGGTCGCCAGTTCCTGCTCCGAGGTCTGACGGAGCATGAACTCCCGCAACGGGACGACCGCGGCGCGGAGCATCTCGCCCTCTTCCATACGCCCTTCGACCCAGGGGCGCAGGGCGACCTCGTTCATTTCGGCGAGGGTCGGCGCCATGACGAAACCGGTCAGTAGGAGCGCGAGCGCGGCGAGGAGGTGGCCCGGCGGCGTGCTCTGGGTCCCCAGCGCCTGCCGCAGGAAATGGAGCACGACGAGGATCCGCGTGAAGCTCGTCATGAGCAGGATCAGCGTCGGCAGGAGGGCGAGCAGCCCCAGCACGACGACCGTCCCGACCGTCCCTCGGAGCCGGAGGCCCGACTCGTCGCCGTCGCCGATGCGGAGGTCGAGGCGGGGCAGCAGGGCACCCGCGATGCTGTCGACCGTGGCGGTGCCCGCCGCCGCGCCCGGCATCGATGCCGAAAGCTGCGCGGGGGCCACGGCGGGCGCCTCGGCCGGCTCCGCCGACCGGGCCACCGCCGACGACGGCACAGCGGCCACGGCAGCGACGATCGCCGCAACGCCCGCGATGCCGCGGAGCACGCCACGGAGACGGCCGCTCAGGGCGGCGAGCTCCGGCGCGCCACGCATCGCGCGCGAGGGGCCGGCGTCCAACGCCGCGAGCTCCTCGGCGGTCAGCTCGAGCACCGGCCGGACGCCGCCATCGCCGACCGAGACGACGACGGCCCGCTCCCCGACGCGCACGACGGCGAGCCCCTGCCGCGGGGCCAGGCCGAGGCGCGCCACGACCTCCATCGGCAACGAGCCGGCGCCCCGGCTCCCCACACGGGCGAACCGGTTCAGGGCGCGCATCGCGAGGCCGAGAAGCGCCAGGACCACGCCGAGAGCGGCCGCGACGCCGAAGAGCGGGCCAAGGGTCATTGTTCCGCGTCCTCCGAGCCCGCCTGCGAGAGGATCCGCGTGATCCGAACGCCGAACTGCTCGCCCAGCACGACGACCTCGCCCTCGGCGAACCGCCGGTCGCCGACGTAGACGTCGATCGGCTCGCCCACCAGCCGCTCGAGCTGGATCACCGAACCCCGCGTCAACGCCAGGATCTCCTGCACCGTCATCTGCGTCCGGCCCAATTCGATCGAGACCGGCAGCGTCAGGTCGTAGAGCATGGCGATGTTGCCGCCGCTCCCGCCTACCGACGACGAGGCCAGCTCGGCGAAGTCCGGCTCCTTGCCGTAGGCGCCGACCACCGATTCGGGATCCTTGTTCATCGCGTTCACCGATTCCTTCCCGTTTCAGTTCTCGCCGTTGGCGCCCGGCCGGTCCGGCTCCTCGACCGCCGTGATGCGCACCGCCACCTTTCGTCCGACTCGACCCGCCACCCCTCGGAACCGCGGCTTCCCCGAGACGAGCACCTCGGCCTCCGTGTCCGGCGCGAGACCCGTCAGCAACACGCCGCCGGGACGCAGCGACGAGAGGTCCCGCATGCTCAACCGGACCGCCGGGAGCCGCACGCTCACCGAGACGTGCGTCGACCGCAGCGTTTCCTCGATCGCCTCCCGGTCCGCCGCCCGGTCCCGCGCCGTGCCCGGCACCACGCGAACCCGCGAAAAGCCCGAGCTCGTGAAGAACTTCTCCAGCACCGCGAAGGGCAAGCAGAGCAGCAGCGAGCTGCGATGGCCCCCGGCCAGCACCTCCATGTTCGCCACCAGCACCGGATCCTCGCGGTTCGCGATCTGAAGCATGTCGGGGATCGACTCGAACCGGTTCAACGTCAGCTCCAGCCGCACGTGGTCTTGCCACGCCTCCGAGAGGAGCGTCTGCACCCGGTCGGCGACCAGCCGCACGATCATCCGCTCGAGCGGCGACAGCGCTCGGTCGAGGACCGCCGGCACCCCGTTGCCCCCGAGGAAACGGTCGACCACGAAGTAGGCGAACTCGCGCCCGAAATCGATCACGCCCTGCTGCCCGCCCGAATCCGCGATGTCGAAGACGTACGAGTTGCACGGCGTAGGCAGCGAGAGCAGGAACTCGCCGAAGCTGAACTGCTCCACCCCCAGGAGCATGATCTCGACCTGCTCCCGGACCCGGCTCGTCAGCCAACTCTCCAGCGACTTCGCCAGGAGCCCGTACATCGCCTCCAGCGCCCGCATCCGGTCCTTCGAGATCCGGTTCGGCCGCCGGAAGTCGTAGACCTGCACATCGATCCGCTGCGCCCGCGGGACCGGGGCAGGCCGGGTGGCCGCGGACCCGCCGAAGAGCAGGTCGATCTCTTGCTGGGAAAGACTCTCCGAGGCCACGGCGCTATTGGATCACGAATTGGGGTAGGTAGATCTGGAGCACCTTCCCGGAGCTGAGGAGCGACGAGACCGTCGTCGCCAGCTCTTCCTTCAGCGCCCCGCGCGATGCCACGTCCGCCAACTCCGCAACCGTCTTGCTCCCGAGAACCCGGACCAGCGCGTCCCGCACCTCCGCATCCCGAGCCGCCAGCTCCGCCGCCGTCTCGGCGCGATCCACCTCGATCGCCAGCGTCACGATCAAGAACCGCAGCCCCTGCGACTCCGCCGGGTTCACCACCAGGTTCTCCAGCATGTGGAGCGGCGGTTCCCCGCCCCCCTTCCCCTCCTTGCTCCTGCCCCCGGTCTTGCGCTCCACCGGCTCTTCCACCGGCGCGGCCGTCAGCCGCTCGACCAGCTTCGGCCCCACCCACGCCGCACCGGCCAGGCCGCCGACCGCGAGCCCGGTCACGAGCCCGAGGACCGCGACGAGACGGTTCCCACCCGGGCGCTCCCCGCCCGCCGCTACAGGGCCTTCCTTCTGTTCGCTCTCGCGCGCCATCGCGCATCGCCTCGTTTTCGGTTCGGGATTGCAGTCTGCCGACTGGCGCCGCCGATTCAAGGCACCCTCCGTGCCAGCGCGACGCCGCGGGGGACGATCCCGCAACGCATTGTCATGACTTTAATTGCAAGATCGATCGAGGGACGGGGGCGACGACCGGGCGACGGCGGGGGGCGGAAGGCGGAAGTCTCTGCCGGGCGTCAGGCGGCGGGTTTTGCCGGGTGAGCACGCCCGGGGGCGGCGGGCGCGCCTGTGCGCGCCCACCGCCCCCGGCCGGTTCCGACGAGCTCAGGATCAGCGCTTCAGGTTGACCACTTCCTGGAGCATCTCGTCGCTCGTGGAGATCACGCGCGCGTTCGACTGGTAGCCGCGCTGGGCGGTGATCATGCTCGTGAACTCCTGGGCGAGGTCGACGTTGGACATCTCGAGCGCGCCCGAGGTGACGACGGACTGGCTCCCCTCGCCGGCAAATCCCAGGACGGCGGAGCCGGAGTTGGCGGAGACGGAGTACATGTTGTCGCCGCTCCGGAGCAGACCGCTCGGGTTGTTGAAGTCCGCGAGGACGATCTGCGCGAGGACGAGGGTCACACCGTTGGTGAACGAGCCGCTGATCGTGCCCGACGGGTCGATCCCGATGTTCTGGAGGTCGCCCATGGGGTAGCCGTCCTGCTCGCGGATGACCACGGTCGAGGCGCCCGCGGCCTGGGAGAGGCCGTCGATGCCGCCGATGGTGCCGAAGTCCAGGGTGATGTCCTGGGCGGTCGTGAACCCGGCCGGGGTGAACGTGAAGGTGTAGCTGTCGCTCGCCACGCCGTTAACGGCGGCGAGCGTGCCGTCCGGGTTGAACCTGACGGGGATCGTCACGGTCGGATCCGGCGCCGCGGCACCGCTGATGGAGATCTCGGCATCCCACGTGTTGGGATCGACGGCCGGATCGCGCTTGGTGAAGCGGACGGTCAGCTCGTGCTTGGCGCCCTGGGCGTCGTAGACCGTGATCGTCGTTTCGCGGGTCGCGCCGGCGGGGGCCTCGCCGTTCAGGTTGCCGCCGAGGATGACCGTCTCGGTCTGGCGCGGCGGCGACTTCTTGCCGAACGGGAGGATGATGTCGGTGATCTCGTCGGTGAGATTCCCGAGGGCATCGGCCATGCGCCCCTGCACGACGTAGCCGTTGGTGGCGGCGACGAGGCGGCCGTTCGCATCGAGCTGGAAGTTGCCCGAGCGAGTATAGTAGCGCTGGGTGCCGTCGGAGACGACGAAGAACGAGTTCCCCTGGATGGCCAGGTCGGTGGTGACACCCGTCGTCTCGAGGTTGCCCTGGGTGAAGAGCAGGTCGATGCTGCTGATGTTCATCCCGAGGCCCACCTGGATCGGGTTGGTGCCGCCGCTCACCCCCGCATCACGCCCCGGCGGCCGGCTCGCGCCCTGGACGAGCTGGGCGAAGGCTTCCTCGAAGGTGACCCGGCTGGCCTTGTAGCCCACGGTGTTGACGTTGGCGATGTTGTTGCCGATCACGTCCATGCGGACCTGGTGATTGCGCAGGCCCGAGACGCCGGCGAAAAGGGACCGCATCATCGGAGTAGCCTCCTTCGGCTCAGGGGATCGATTTGACTTCGAGAACGTTGGCCAGCGGGATCTCGAGGGGGCCGGCGATCAGGACGGGCCCCTGGCTGCCGTAGCGGACCCCGTCGACACGGGCGGTGGCGAGGATCCGGGCAGGGACCCGCGTGCCCTCCCCGTCCTTCACGACGACCTCGCACCGGTAGACGCCGGCGGGGAGCCCCGATGCGGCGCTGCCGAGGTCGACGGTATGGCGGCCGGCTCCGAGAGCCCCGACCTCCCGAGTGCCGATCTCGTCGCCATTCTCGTCGAGGAGCCGGATCGTCAGGGAGCCGCCGGTGCCGCCGATCTCGACTTCGATGCTGCCGCCGCCGTCCTCCCCGACGACCGCACGGTTGGTCACGGCCGTGATCGTCTGGCCGAGGACACCCAGTGCGGCGGTGGTGTTGAGCCCCGCCGCGAGAGCCTCACTGGCCGCGAGCTGCTGTTCGAGCCGCTCGTTGGCCTGGATGAGCTGCTCGACGCTCGAGAACTGCGCGAGCTGAACGGCGAGGTCCTGTGCCTCCATGGGATTGAGCGGGTCCTGGTAGCGGAGCTGCGTGACGAGGAGCTTCAGGAACTCGTCCTTGCCGAGCTGACCGCCTGCCGGCCGAAAGAGGTCGGCCGTCGCCGCCCCCAGCCCGCTGGATTCCGTGGCCGTGGTGATCACGTCCGGTCCTCCCTTCTATGCTCCTTGCGGGAGCGCTGGTGAGATACGTCGGGCTCCCCGGAACGGGAGTCCCGGCCTGCATCGTGACGGCGATCGCCCTGTGCGCCCGCGCCCCCGTCGAGCGACCGGAGCGCCCGGACCCACGCGGGCTCGGCGTCGACCCCCGCGACCGCCAGACGAGCCGGCTCGCCGATGTCCGATGCCCGAGACGCCTGAACGAGGAGCGTCTCCGGATCGAGGCCATGGCGCCGCAGCGCGCGAGAGAGATCGTCGATCCTCGCGCCGAGGCGACCGGCCAGCACCGGGTCGCCGAGGTCGATCCTCGCATCGACGGCCGAGCCCCGGACCCCGACCCGGACCCGCCCCTCGCCGGCATCCAGATCGTCCAGCCGCAGGAGCACCTGCGAGAGCGGTCGGGCTTCGGCCCCGTCGCGCAGCTCCAGGACCCGCGCGACGCGATCGGCCCCACCCGCACCGCGAACCTCCCCCGGTACGGCGATCGCCCCGTCCGGCGACGCCCCTGCAGCGGAGAACGCAGCCCCGGCGGCCATCTCGATGGCGGGCGCGGAACCGGACTCCACCGCCGCCCCGCCACTCCGCCCCGGTCGCCCGTTCCCCCGCTCGACGGCGTCCACACCTCCCCCGGTCGGCGCCGACGATTTCGTAGTGGCGCCCCCGAGGCCCGCCGCGCCCGGTCCGGCGACCCGCGCCACCGTCGCGACGCGCGCGACCTGCGCCACCGCCGCCACCGAGGCGACCTCCGCCGGCCTTGCCACCGGCGCGACCGCCTGGACCCGGGCGGCTCGTGCGCCATCGGCCGACGACGCCCCGGCGAGGCCGACGTCGCGCCGCACCGCCGAGCCGCCGCCCACGCCAATGCCGGCCCCCGGCCGCGCCGAGGCGCCGATGCTCGCCGCTTCACTCGCGGGGAGCTCGACGTGCCCTGCATCCCGCGGCCCGATCGTCGACAGCCCCTCCTCCCGGGCGATACGCGCCAGCCGCGCGTACGCGGTGGGGTTGTCGAACGTCCCATCCACGATCAGGTCCGCCGCCCGTCCGGCGGTATGGGCCGAGGAGCGCGTCCACGTCACCACCGGCCCCGGCCGGGTCCGACCCTGGGCGTAGAGATGGTCCTGGCGCCTCTGGTCACGGTACCCTTCGACGAGCCGGACCTCGTGGCCGAATTCGTCGCGCATCCGATCGATCACGCGGTCGAGCCTCCGCCGCAGCTCGGGATCGAGTCGCTCCATCGACCGGTCGACGATGGAGACCGCCGCATCGGCGGTGTGCGCGGCCCCGGCGGCGGGACCGGCCGCGGCGTGCCCGGCCCCCCATCCGGCACCCTCTCTCGCCTCGTGCGCCGGCGCGCCGGCCGCCGGGGCGGGGACAGGTCCCGTCGCACCCTCGGCCCCCGCGATCGCGGCCCCGCCATGGCGCGCCGCACGGTTCCCGGCCGCCTCGCCCCAAGCCCCCGAGTGCCCCGCCACGCTCGACGGGTCCGATGCACCCACGGCGCCGCGGTCGCCTGAGTCGTCCGGCCGCACTCTCGTCCCGGCGCCGGCGTTGGCGTCGCCGTGGGTAGCTGCGCCGGCTGCGTGGCTAGGGTCGATGGCCGCGCCGCCCATGGCGTACGCAACGCCCCGAGCCGCATCGGCCGAGTTGGAGACCCCGGCGAATCCCTGTGCATGCATTGCCGGCCGGCTGCCGCTCTCGCCCTCCATCCCGGCGCCGCCGGCGCCCGAAGCGTCACTTTCGGCGTCCTCGGCCCCGTTGTCCGATGCACCGCCGTCGCCGGCCGGGGCGGGCTCGGCGGCGTGGGGATCCGGAGCGAGCCCGAGCGCCGCGGCGAGGAGTTCGGCGAATCCCAGGGTCGCATCGCCAGCGCCCGCGTCGGCGGGATCCGTCTCGCGGCCGGGCCCACGAGACGCTCCGACCGGCTCCGGCGACAGCGGACCGGAGGCCGCCTTCCCCGAAAGGAACGAATCGACCGCCATCATGGCCTCTCTCCCGCCACTTCGATGACCCAGCGGCTCAGGTTCGCCGCGCGCTCGGGCGTCAGGTGCCCGAGGATCGCCGCGGCCCTGCGGTCGCCCAGGTGCACGAGGATCGAGCGGACGTCACGATCCTCGAGCTCCTCGAGGACCTTCGCCGCATCCTCGGGCTTCATCGCCGCGAAGATCCGGGCCAGTCGCTCCGCACCGGACGCGCCGGCATTGGCGGCCACGGAGTTCGCCGGCGGCCGCGAGGCCGCCGCGGCGGGCATCGACACGGTGCCCCCGGATCCCGACGGCCGTGCTTCCGTGGAGCTTCCCGGGGTCCGCGTATCGGCGACCCCACTCCCGATCGTCGGGACGGCATCGGTGCGGCCGAGATCGACAGCACTCAGCTTCGGCGCACCCGCACTCGCGCCCGCACCCGCGGCTCCTGGCGGATCCGCGAGGGCCGCGGCGCCGGGAACCGGGGCGACGACCGCGCCCGTCGAGTCGGCGGCGGCCGGCAGCCCCGGAACCGCCGGAGCCGTGCTCCTCAGGACGTAGATCGTGCTCACCGCACAGGTGCCGATCAGAATCCCGACCAACGACATGAGGATTGTTCGCATCATCGCTCGCTCCCTGTCGCCGGGGCCGCCGCGGCGAGCCCGCCGTGGCGCGTCGTGGCCAGCTCATCCATCGCCTTGCGATCGGCCTGGACCAGCGATGCCCGGCGGTCTTCGAGCTGCCGCTCCCGGAGTTGCTCCAGCACCTTCCGCTGCTGGAACGCCTCGGCGAAATCCGCCAGCGAGGCGCGGGCTTGCTCCTCCGCGCGGAGGCGAACGGCGTCCGCCTCGGCGATCCGCGCGTCGATCTGGGCCAGCACGTAGCTCAGGTTCTGCAGATGACCGACCGACCCGCCGGCGCCGTGGGCGAGGGCGAGCTGTTGCCGCGTCGCCGCGCGGATCGCCTGGAGATCGGCGACCGCCCGCCGCGCCTCCTCCACCCGCTGCCTCGCCTCGATCAGCCGGGCCGCCTTCTCCTTCTCACGCCAGACCCGCAGGTCCAGCACCTTCTGCAACCGGAACTTGAACCCGTCCATGGTTTATCGCTCGCCCCCGCCGGCCGTGGGGCCGACCAGTGAGAGAAGCTGCTGCCGGGTCTCGGCAAAGCTCGAATACTCGTCCGACTTTTGCTTCAGGAACGAGAGGAATCGGCCGCGGTTCTGGATCGCCGCATCCACGACGGGATCGGTCCCCACTTGGTACGCGCCGACCGCGATCAAGTCCTCCTTCTCGCGATACGCCGCGAGCAGACGCTGCATCTCGTTCGCCGCTTCTCGCTGCTCCCGGTCGATGATGTGGTCCCGGACGCGGCTCGCGCTCTCGAGGACGTCGATCGCCGGGAACTGCCCCGCCGTCGCGAGCCGGCGAGTCAGCACGATGTGCCCATCCAGGATCGAGCGCGCGGCGTCGGCGATCGGCTCGTTGAAGTCGTCGCCTTCGACGAGGACGGTGTAGATCCCGCTGATCCCCCCTCGCTCGCCGTTGCCCGCCCGCTCGAGGAGGCGGGGGAGCGCGGCGAAGACCGATGGCGGGTACCCCTTCGTCGTCGGCGGCTCGCCGACCGCCAGGCCGATCTCGCGCCATGCCATCGCGACGCGGGTCACCGAGTCGACCATCAGGAGGACGTGTTTCCCCTGGTCGCGGAAGTACTCGGCGATCGAGGTGGCGACGAGGGCTCCGCGGGCGCGGATCAGCGCCGCCTCGTCGCCCGTCGCGACGACCACGACCGAACGGGCGAGCCCCTCCTCCCCAAGCGAGTTCTCCAGGAAGTCCCGGACCTCACGGCCGCGCTCGCCGAGGAGCGCGATGACGTTCACGTCCGCCGAGGCGCGCCGCGCGATCATTCCGAGGAGCGTGCTCTTGCCGACGCCGCTCCCCGCGAAGATCCCGACGCGCTGCCCCCGACCGATCGTCAGGAGCCCGTCGATCGCGCGGACTCCCGTGGCCAGCGGCTCGTGGATCGTCTCGCGGCGGAGCGGGTTCAACGGGTCGGGGCTGAGCGGGACGCGGTGCGTCGGCCCGAGGTCCCCCTTCCCGTCGATCGGCTGGCCGAGCCCGTTCAGGATCCGGCCCAGGAGCCCCGGGCCGACATCGACACCGAAGGAGCGGCCGAGCGGCTCGACCGGGCTCCCCGGGTGGACCCCCTCCAACCCGCCGAGGGGCATGAGGAGCACCCCCCGGTCGTGGAACCCCACGACCTCCGCCAGGACGGTGCTGTCGTCCGAGAAGCTCGAGATCCGGCAGAGTTCGCCGAGCGCCACGTCGAGACCCGTCGCCTCGATGACGAGGCCGATCACGCGGGTCGCACGCCCATACGTCGCCACCCGGGGCACACGGTCGAGCCGGCGCTTGAGCGTCTCAATCATGGGACTTCAGCTCCCAGTAGATCCGCTCCAGCGCCCGGTCGACCCGCCCGTCGACGATCCGGTCTCGCCCCTCGACCACGCACCCGCCCGACTCGATCCGCGGGTCGGCCAACCACTGCAAGTTGCGGCCGGGGGCGATCGGAACGGGGCTCGCTCCCGGCGCCGGCATCGCGGAGATCATCGAGAGATCCCGGGGATTCACCCGGATGCGCAGGGACTGGTCGATCGGGAAGTCCGTGATCGCGCGCCGGACCATGTCGGCGATCACGTTCGCGTCGGTCCGCACCTCGCGCCCGATGATGTGCCGCGCGATCGCGATCGCGAGCACCGTAAGGTGCTCCTCGAGCGACGCCTTCCACTGCGACTCCGTCGCCTTCACCCCGTCCACCGCCGCGTGGACCGCTCTCAGCGCATCGGCCAGCCGCTCCGCCTCCTCTTGGCGCCCCTCGGCACGGCCCCGCTCCAACCCCTCGGCCACCCCCCGGGCATACGCCTCCTCGATCTCCCGCTCCCAGTCCGCCGCGTCCTTGACCGGCTCCGCGGGCTCGACCGGAACCTCCTCGACCTCCTCGACCGGCTCCGGCGGCGCGACCGTCAGGTCCTCGAGCGCCCACCTCGTGGGGCGCTCGAACCTCGCGCCCCCGACCACGAGCACGCCCGGGCGGCTAGACCACGTAGTCATCCACGCCTCCGCCGATCACGATCTCGCCCGCCTCCTCCAGCGCCCGGACCGTCTTGACGATGCTCGCCTGCGCCGCCTCCACGTCCCGCACGCGGACCGGCCCGAGGAACTCCATCTCCTCGATGAGCGCGTTGACCGCACGCTGCGACATCATCGACTTGATCCGGTCCCGCAGCTCGTCGCTCGCCACCTTGAGCGCGAGCGCGAGCTCCTTCGACGCGACCTCCCGCAGCACGCGCTGCAGCGAACGATCGTCCAGGCGGACGATGTCCTCGAAGACGAACATCAGCCCCTTGACCTCCTCGCAGAGGTCGTGGTCCTGCCGGTCGAGGCCGTCGAGGAGCTCCTTCTCGAGCGAGCCGGTGATGTGGTTGAGCACCGCGGCGACGGCCGAGAGCCCCCCGACCGCCGTCATGTCCTTCGTCAGCGAGAGCGCCGCGTCGCTCCCCAGGGACCGCTCCACGATCTGGAGGACCTCGGGGAGCACCTTCTCCATCCTCGCCATTCGGTAGAGGACGTCGCTGCCGACCGCGGGATCGAGTTGCTTCAACACATCGGCGACCAGCGGGGCGTCGAGGTGAGCCAGGATCAGCGCGATCGCCTGGGGATGCTCGTTGCGCAGCACGGAGGCGAGCTGCTGCGGGTCCGCGTTGCGGAGGTTGCGGAACCCGCCCGTCTCCTTCAGCTCGTTCTCGATGCGCTTGAGCACCTGCGCCGCGCGTTGGGGCCCGAGCGCCTGCTCGAGGATCTGCCGCGCGTATTCGACGCCGCCCTGCGCCAGCGAGTACGCCGCCTCCTCCGTCTGCCGCCACTCGTCGAGGACCGCCTGGGCGAGAGTGACCGGGACGCGGTCGATCCGTGCGATCTCCAGCGAGATCGCCTCGAGCTCCTCCGGCGTGAGCGCCTGCGAGATCTGCGCGGCCGCCTCGGAGCCCAGAGCGACGAGGAGAACGGCGACCTTCTGGCGACCGGTCAGGTCCTCGAGACGGAGCTCGCGCTTGCGCACCGCGGTCGTCGCCACGTCACGCCTCCTTCATCCACGCCCGGATCACGCGCACGGCATTCTCCGGCCGCTCGATCATCGTCGCCCGGACGCGATCCCCGCCCTCGAGGCGCAGCCCATCGCCGAAGCCCGGCCCCGTGATTCGGAGCTGCTCGTCCGCCGCGGCCTCGGGGAGCTCGGCGGCCTCTGCCTGCGGGAGCTCGGCGATCGGCGCCTCCTCCGGGCGCCGCAACGTCCGGAGCACCTGCAGCCCGAGGATGAAGGCGAGCACCGCCGCGATCACCCCGACGATCGGCCGCTGGAAGGTCTGGGCGATGACCAGCACCGACGGGCCGTCGTCGCTATCGACCGCGACAGGCTGCGCACCGAACGGCACGCCGACCACCATGATCTCGTCTCCGCGGGAAGGGTCGAGCCCGACGGCGCCGCGGACCAGCAGCTCGATCCGCCGGAGCTCCTCCTCCGACCGCGGCTCGACCCGCGCGGCGTCCCCCTCCCCCACCACACGGTCGTTGACCAGGACCGAGACCGTCAGGCGCTTCACGGCGCCGATCCCGCTGGAGAAGGTCTCGATCCGCCTCGTCCCCTCGTAACTCGTGTTCTCGATCTTCGAGGCCGCGCCATCCACGCCCGGCCCGGGGATGATCTCCGACCGCTCCTCCCGCGTGACGACCTGCTGGTCGGGGTCGACCGCCTGGATCGTCCGGTCGATCCTGTCGAAGTTGAGCGTCGCCGACACCCGTACCTGCACGTTCCCCGCGCCGACCACCTCCGCGACCAACCCCTCGGCCTTCTGCTCCAGGTAACTCTCGACCTCCCGCTGGAGCGCGAGCTGACGCTTGGTCAGCCCGTGCGACAACCCGGGCTCGAGCGCGGCGGTCAACACCCGGCCGACGTTGTCGAGCACGGTTACGTTCTCGCTGCTCAACCCGTCGACGCTGCTCGCGACCAGGAAGGTGATCGCGTCGACCAGCTCGGCGTCCGGCCGGGCCCCCGAGCGGAGCTTCAGGAAAACCGACGCCTCCGACGGCCGCTCCGAACGGCGGAACACCGACGTCTCCTGCAGCGCGAGGTGCACCTGCGCCGCCTCGATCCCCCGCATCTGGGAGATCGTCCGCTCGAGCTCGCCCTCCAGCGCTCGCCGATAGTTGACGCGCTGCGTGAAGTCGGTCATCCCCCACGACGGCTGATCGAAGAGCTCGAACCCCGGGCGGCCCTTCGTCGGGATCCCCGCCTGCGCCAACAGGACCCGGGCGCGCGCCAGATCCTTCGACGGGACCCGGACCTCGGCGCCGCCCCGCTCGAGCCGGTACGGCACCTTGGCCTCGTCCAGCTTCGCCGTCACCTCAGCCACCGTCTCGAGCGGGAGGCCGGGGAGGAGCGCGACCCATTCCGGCGCCGTCGCCCAACGGGAAAAGCCCCAGATGAGCACGATCGTCGCCACCCCGACGAGCGGGATCAGCAACGTCCGGCCCTTGCCGAAGCGTTCCATCAGGTTCCGAATGAACGGCGGCATATCCCTGTGCTCTCGCCCTTACGCCTGCATCCCGATGACCGTGCGGTACGCCTCGGTCAGCTTGTTCCGGATCTCGATCAGGAGGTCGAGGGCGATCCCCGCTTCCTCCGCGGCCGCCATCACTTGGTGCAGCTCGACCGGCTCGCCGCGGACGAACGCGCCGATCGCGTCCCGCGCCGTCTCCTGCAGCTCGACGACATCGCCGAGCGCCCGCTTCAACGTGTCCTTGAAGGAGGCACCGCCGGGCTCGAGGAAGTTCGCGCGGATCGCGCCGGTGTCGAGCGGCCGGCCCGCGATCCTACCGATGTTTCCGATCGGTGTCGACATGGCTCACACCCGGATGTCGATCCGCCCGCCCCGCCCGACCAATTCCCGCGCGGCATTCGCCGCCCCCGGCCGGTACGTCAGCGGGCCCAAGGCCTGGGCGCGCGCGTAGTACGCGCGCTCTTCCGTCGTCAACACGCTCCAGAGCTCGGGGTCCGTCCCCGGCGGCGCTTCCTTCGGCAGCACGCCCGGCTCCAGCCCCAGGCCGGCCGACTCACGCGCCGCAGCGCCGGTCCCCGCCGCTCCCGCCGCCGGTGCCCGCCGCTCCGCCGCCCGATCGATCCCCCGCTCCAGCGGCAGGTGGATCCGGCCGGCTCCCCCCTGGATCCCATCGATCGCCATTCGATCCGCCTCCTCAGATCTCGATCGCCCGACGCAGCATCGACTTCACCGCCTGGAACACCGTCGCGTTCGCCTCGTACGCCCGGCGAGCCTCCAACAGGTTCACCATCTCGTCGGTGATCCGAACGTTCGGGTACCGCACGTAACCCATTTCGTCCGCGTCCGGGTGCCCGGGGTCGTAGACCAGCGGGCCCTCCGTCGTATCCTCCACGACCTCCGCCACCCTCACCCCACCCAGCGACGCCGTCGGGTCCATCAGCGCCGCCGGCGACGGCACCTCGACCCGCGGCACCTCCGGCGGCACCACCGTCGCCACCCCACCACGCACCACCACGCCGCCGTTCATCAGCACCTCGCCTCGCGGGTCGTACGCCCGGGCCTCCAGCTCCACCACCCGCCGACGGTACGGCCCGCCCTCCGCCGTCCGCGTCGTCTCCGCGTTCGCGATGTTGCTCGCGATCACGTCGATCCGCTGACGCTGCGCCGACAGCCCGCTCGCCGGGATCGACAGCGAACGGAAGAGCGGCCGCACCAGCGGGCGCACCACCGTCATCGGGAAACCCAACCGGTCCAGGGCCATGGCTAACGCTCCCGCACGCTCGATCGCACCTGCGCGTAGACCTTCTGGAGCAGCCGCGCCGTCGCGTCGAAGCGGAGCTGCTCGTCCGCCAACGCCACCATCTCCGCTTCCAGGTCGATCGCCTCCCCGGTCGCCGCATCCAGAACGTCCGCGAATCCGCCGCCCGGCGTCGTCGCGTTCGCCACCCGATGCGCCGTCACGCGCGTCCGCTGCGTCGACACGTCGAGACCCTCCTTGAGGGCGGAGACGGCCGTCGACCGGCCGATCAGTCCTGCGAGCATGGCGTCCTCACCGATCACGAGTCGGGGTTGGTTCCGCCGCGCCTTCTGGCAAGCGCCGTTCCACACGCGAGGCGCCGTGCCCGGCCCTCCCGCAGCCCCCGTCCGCCGCGCACGCGGCGGTGACGTAAATCATGGCCAGTGCGCCACTTCGATACCGGTCAGCCCTTGACGCGCCGGACCACCGGGCAACGAAAAGGCCGCGGCGCGCTCTCGCGCGCCGCGGCCGTGGCCGGCAGCTTCTTCCGGGCGGGGGCGGTCGGCTTTGCCGCCTCGGCCCCTCCCCCGGACGGGGTTGCCGCCGTCGCCGCCCCATCCCTTTCCGTGGGGGTTCGCCGTCGGTACCGACACCCGCCTCCCTACCCGATGCGCCCCCGTCCGTGCGGGTTCGCCCGCGAACCGCAGCCGTGCGGGGTGGATCAGTCGTCGTCGTCCGACTTGACGTTCAGCTTGTTGCGAAGGGTGCGCACGCTGATCCCGAGGAGCTCGGCGGCGCGGGTCCGGTTCTGCTGGGTGACCTCGAGGGCCCGCTCGATGAGGACCTTCTCGGCCTCGGCGATGTTGAGGGAGGTGAGCCGGACCACACCGTCGGAGTCGACGCCCGATCCGGGGGCCGCGCCGCGGGTCGCTGTCGGCCCGAGCGATGCCGCCGTCGTCAAACCGAAGAGACGCTCGTTGAAGGCCTCGGGTTGGAGCACGGGGCCCGGGCTCAGGATGACGGCCCGCTCGACGGCGTGCGCGAGCTCCCGGACGTTGCCGGGCCACGAGTAGGAGCGGAGCAGCTCGATCGTCTCCGGCGCCACGCCGGTGATCTGCTTGCCGATCTCCTTCGCGGTGCGCTGGGCGAAACGCTGGACGAGGAGCGGGATGTCGTCGGCTCGCTCCCGTAGCGGGGGGACCCGGATCGGGACGACGCTCAAGCGATAGAAGAGGTCTTCGCGGAAGGTACCCTTCCGGACCTCGTCGGCGAGGTCTCGGTTGGTCGTCGCGACGATCCGGACGTCGACCCGGACCGGGGTGGTCCCGCCGACCCGCTCGAACTCCTGCTCCTGGAGGACGCGGAGGAGCTTGGCCTGGAGGTCGAGCCGCATCTCCGAGATCTCGTCGAGGAGCAGCGTCCCGTGGTGGGCGCGCTCGAAGGCGCCCTTGACCTGCTTGATCGCGCCGGTGAACGCCCCCTTCTCGTGGCCGAAGAGCATGCTCTCGACGAGCTGCTCGGGCATCGCCGCGCAGTTGACGGAGACGAACGGGCCGTCGCGCCGGTCGCTGAGGTTGTGGATCGCGCGCGAGAGGAGCTCCTTCCCGGTCCCGGATTCCCCCTGGAGAAGAACCGTCGCCCGCGTCGGCGCGACGGTCGAGATCGTCTCCATGATCCGCTTGAACGCCGGGCTCTCCCCGATCAGCTCGCGGCTGCTTCGGAGCTGGCTGACCTCCTCCCGCAGTGCCGCGTTCTCCCTCCTCAGCTTGATGAACTCCAGCGCCTGGTCCACGACGAGCTCGAGCTGCTGCGCGCGGACCGGCTTCGTCACGTAATCGATGGCCCCCGCCTTGATCGAAGCGACGGCGTGCTCGATGCTCGCGTAACCCGTCACCATGATCAGCGGGATGTCGTACCCCTCGCCATGGAGGCGGGCGAGGAACTCGAGCCCCGTGGTGCCGGGCATCCGGTAGTCGGAGATGATGAGGTCCACGCCGCCACGGGCCAGGACGTTGAACGCCGCATCGACGTTGTGTACGGGTGTGACGTGATGCCCGGCCCGTTGGAGGATGCTCTTGACGAGCAGGGCGGCGGACGGCTCGTCATCCACGCAGAGGATGTTCGCCATGATATCGGAAGGAGGTCTGGGGCCGGCTTCGGCCCTAAACTTTCCTGGTGTCGCGGTCGATACTCCCAAGGTACCGTGAATTTCCGGCTCCCGCAACGTACGGAGCCGCGCCATCCATCAGCGGCGAGTCACGACTGCGGTGCGAATCACCAACAACTTCCTCCAGCGTGAGACGCTGGCCGAAATCCAGCGGAACCTCCGCGAGGTCAACACTGCGTACGCGCAGGCCGCCAGCGGCCTTCGCGTCACGAAGCCCTCGGACGATCCGACGGCCGCCGGATCCATCCTTCAAACCGACGGCAAGCTCCGCGCTCTCGCCCAGTACCGGCGCAACGTCGGGGCGGCGAGGTCACGGCTCGAGATCGAGGAAGGGATCCTCGACCAGCTCACGGACCTGATCTCGCGGGCACGCGAGATCGCCGTCGGCCAGACGAGCGCGACGGCGAACGCCGAGACCCGGGCGATCGCCAGGGAGGAGGTCGACCGCCTCCTCGAGACCGTGGTCCAACTCGGGAACACCCGCTTCGAAGGGACCTACATCTTCGGCGGCGATTACCTCGACACCCCGCCGTTCGCGGCCGATGGTTCGACCGACCCGACGCGGCCCCCATCGGGGAGCCGCCGCGTCGAGATCTCCGCCGGTCAGATTGCCCGCACCAACCACGACGGCCAGGAGATCTTCGTCGACACCGGCGTCATCCAGGCGCTCCGGGACCTCTCCGCGGCCCTTGCCGCCGATGATCCCGCGGCGATCGGCGACGCGGGGAGCGACCTGACCGTCTCCCTCGACCGGGTCCAGAGCCTCCTCGGCGACGTCGGCGCCCGGATGGTCCAGCTCGATGTCGCCGAATCCAACATCGAGGCCCTCGAGACGAACCTGCGCACCTTCCGCTCCGACCTCTCCGAGGTCGAATTCGAGGAGGCGGTCACCAAGCTCGTGAACCGTCAGACCGCGCTCCAGGCGGCGTTTGCGGCCACCTCGCGGATCCTCCAGACCACGCTCACCGATTACCTGTGATGATGACCGCTGCCGCCGCACTCGTGATCGATACCCAGGACGACGTCAGGGACAACGCCATGCCCGATGCGCCGCCGCACGCGAAGACCATCACCTTCCGCGACGGGCTCCTCGGCTTTCCCGAGTGCCGAAACTTCACCCTACTCCGCACGGAGCGCCCCGGGTTCTTTTGGCTTCAGTCGCTCGAGCACGACCCCCTCGCCTTCCTCCTCGTCGATCCCTTCCTCTTCTTCGAAGGGTACGCCGTCGACCTCGATTCCGCGGAGGCCGCCGAACTCGGCGCCGTCGCCCCCACCGACCTCGCCGTCTTCGCGATCGTCACCCTTCCCCGCGTCCCGGAGGAGCCGTGCACCGCGAACCTCCAGGGTCCGATCGCCCTCAACCTCCGCACGGGCCTCGGCCGCCAGCTCATCCTCCCCGATTCCGACTACGGCGTGCGCTGCCCCCTCGACCTGAACGCCGCTTGATCGGCGGCCTCACGGAGCGCCGCGCCCGCGCACGGACCCGATCCTCCGTGCGCGGTGCATCCTCAGGTTCCCGTGCGGACGCGGTCGGCGCCCGGCGGGCCGCCCGGGTCGCCGGGCCGGCGAGCCGGTGATCCGGTCCCCTCTGCGGTGGCGGAGCCGCGGGTTGGCTTCGTCGACAATGCCTCGCGGGGGATACGCCGTCGGGGCGATCGTCGAGGCCCGGGAGCACCTCGGGCCCGGGGGCGCGCGCGTACGCGCCGCGAGTCGGAGGCGGTGCGTCGGTGGACGGTGCGTGCTCGATCGGAGACGCCGGAAGGCTATGGAACGACAGGGGCGGGCAGAGGAGAGGAGGTCCCCGCTGCGCGCCCCCTCTTGCGTTTCTGGATTTCGTTGGGATTGGAGTAGGCACCGGCCGGCGGGTGCGCGGTCCCGTACCCGGAAGGAACCGTGGGTCCGCGGTCCCTCATCGCCGGATCAGACCGCGGCCACCGCCCTCCGCTCCTCGGCGACTGCGCGGAGAATCGCCGGCGCCATCTCGTCGAGGGACACCACCTCCATCGCCGCGCCGAGGCGGATCGCCTCGCGGGGCATACCGAAGACGACGCAGCTCGCCTCATCCTGCGCGATCGTGTACGCGCCGCTCTCGCGCATCGCGAGCAGCCCACTCGCCCCGTCGGCGCCCATCCCCGTGAGGATCACCCCCACGGCGTTCCGCCCGGCATTCCTTGCGACCGACATGAAGAGGACGTCGACCGCGGGTCGCTGGTGGTGCACCGGCGGCCCATCCTTGATGCGAACGTGGTACCGGGCGCCGCTCCGCTGGAGCACCATGTGCCGGTCGCCGGGCGCGATCAGCGCGACGCCCGGTGCGACCGGATCGTTGTCGCGGGCTTCGCGGACTTCGATGGCGCAGACTTGGTCGAGGCGGGCGGCGAAGGATGCGGTGAAATTGGCGGGCATGTGCTGGACGATCACGATCCCCGGCGCATCCGGCGGCATCGCCCGGAGCAGCGTCTCGATCGCGCGGGTCCCGCCGGTCGAGGCGCCGATCGCCACGATCTTGTGCGTCGTCCGGAGGGGCACCCCCCCACGCGGCTGCGCCGGGCGCTCGGCCGCCGCGCCTTCGGCCGTGCGCGCGCCGAGCGGCCGCACCTTCGCCATCGCCGCGGCCCGGATCGCCCGGATCAACTGCCGCGAGACGTCGGGGGCGGTGTACATCGATCCGGGCTTGCTCACCACCTCCACCGCACCCAGCTCCAAGGCTCGCAGCGCGGTTTCGCTGTTCTCGGGGGTGAGCGAGCTGACGACGACGACGGGGATCGGGTAGTGGCGCATCAGCTTCTCGAGGAACGAGAGGCCATCCATCCGCGGCATCTCGACGTCGAGCGTGATCACGTCGGGGCGCAACCGCGCGATCTTCTCCCGCGCCACGTACGGATCGACCGCGCTCCCGATCACCTCGATGTCCTCGAACTTCGACAGCTCATCCGTCAGCACCTTCCGGACGAGCGCGGAGTCGTCGACGATCAATACGCGGATCATCGCTCCCCTCCCCCATCGGCGCTCGGAGGTTCGACGTAGAGCTCGAGCTCGGCCCAGCCATCGTCGCCCAGGGCCAGCTCGGCACGGGCCATCGGCCGGCCCGAGGGCGCACTCGACGCCTCCCTGCGGAGGTCCCGCACCGCCGGGGCGTCGAGGCGGAAGACGTTCGACGCCCCCCCGACCGCGGGAAGCAGGTTCCCGCAGATCACATTCGCGATCTCACCAAGGGCATCGCGCTGCAGGCGGTCCGCCGGGGGCTCGACCTCGCCGAGCATATTCGTCGCCAGCGTCGCGAGGAGCTCGCCGTGGACCCGGACCAGCAACTCACCCGACATCGGGCCGCGAAACCCGACGCGCACCTCCGCCGTGGCCGGGATTGCTCGCCGCTCGGCCGGAACCTCCCGGTCCGTGTACACGAAGGCGAGCTCCTCGAAGGCCAGCGCGCCCGTTTCCTGGAGACGCTCCGTGAGGTCACCCATTCTGGAACACTCCCGGGATGCTCTGGATCGCCTGACGGAATGCCTCGGGCGAGAAGGGCTTGTGCACGAACCACGCGCCCTTCCGCTTCAACGCGGCGATTCGGGCCTCGCTGCTCTCCGTCGATACGATGATCACCGGCAGGTCCGCATGGCCCGGGTCCCGGCGCACCCGGTCGAGGAACTCCTCGCCATCCATGACCGGCATGTTGAGGTCGACCAGGGCGACGTCCACGCGGTGGGCCTCCAGGACGCCGAGCGCTTCGGCGCCGTTCGAGGCCTCGTGGACCTCGCCGAACGGCGTCTGGATCAGGGTCAGCGTCTTGATGATCATCTTGCGCATCACTGCGCTGTCGTCTACCACCAGAACGTTCAGGGCCACGTTCTGCTCCTTGTCCTGTTCCTCGGCGCGTCCGTCAAAGCTCGAACGTCCGGCCGTCGACCTTGAGGGTGACCAGGCCGGTTCCGATCTCCAACGCCATGGTCCGCGATTGGTTGCCGCCCACATCGTGCGCGCGCAACAGCACGCTCTCCCTCCACAGAAGCTGGCGCAGCGCCAGGAAGTTGCGTCGCCCGATCTGGAAATGGTCCTCCCCTTCCGTCTGCGACGCCGCGCCGCCCGCCACCTTCACGACGAGCCGTCCCTTTTGCGCACCGGCCCGGCAACATTCGTCGAAGAGTCGGGGGACGCCCGTATCGACGAACATCCACGGCGTCGCCTCCGCCTTCTCCGGCGCCACCGCCGAGGTCGGCAGCATGACGTGGAGCAGCCCGCCGACCCGGGCGACGGGGTCGTGGGCGGTGATTCCCAGGCAGCTCCCGAGGGCGTAGGTGATCAAGACGTCGTCCGGGTCGTTCGACACCGCCATCCCCGGAACGCCCACGACTTGCTTCACCGATCTCTCCTCGGTTTGACGTATATCGCCGGGCGTACGTATCGGAACGAATGACCCAGCGAAGTCAGGCTTTCGGAATGGCCGACGAAGAGGTGCCCGCCCGGCGCGAGCATCTCCCAGAATCGTTGCACCAGCCGCTGCTGCGTCGGCCGGTCGAAGTAGATCATCACGTTCCTGCACACGATCAGGTCAAACGGTCCCTTCATCGGCCAGGGTTCCATGAGGTTCAACCGTGCCACCCTCACGGCCGATCTCAACTCGGCTCGCACCGCGTACGCGGTCTGGCCGTCGCGTTGCACCTTCTCGAAGTAACGGGCAAGCCACGCCCGCGGGATGACGCGTACCTCGCCCTCCGCATAGACGCCGTCTCGCGCCTTCGCCAACACCCGCGTGCTGATGTCGGTGGCGAGGATACGGACCTCACGCCACGCGGCATCGGTGAGCGCCTCCCGCAACACGATCGCGAGGGAGTACGCCTCCTCGCCCGAGGAACACCCGGCGCTCCAGACCCGGATCGGCCCCCGCCGGCCCTCCAGTTCCGGAACGATCACCTCCCTGAGGTATTCGAAGTGCTCGGGCTCGCGAAAGAAACTGGTCTTGTTCGTCGTCAGTGCGTTGACCAGTTCCGAGAGCTCCGCGCCGGTCCGATCCTCCCGAACCCGCGCCAGATAGGCGTCGAAGTCGGCCAGGCCCAGCGCCCGGAGCCGCTTCGACAGCCGGCTCCGGACCAGCGCCTCCTTCCCCGCTTGCAGGTTGATCCCGCAGACCTCGTGGATCAGGCGCCGGATCGCCTCGAATTGGGGGCCGCTCAGCACGGGCGGCGTGAGGTCGGTGGTCACCACCGCAGAACTCCGCTTGCCGGCAGGATCGGGGAGCGGGGGGCGGCAACCTCGCGGATGCCACGCTCCGCCCGGCCCCGGCGCGGGATCCGACTGGTCCGACTACGCATGGAACATCATCACGGCTCTCGTTCGAGGATGCTCGGAGGACGACAGCACCGACACACGGACCCGGTCGGGCGCAGCGGCGCCCATTGGCCGGAGTCCCTCGGTCATTAGGCTCGACTCGAGCGGGGCGAAACTTTAGTGAGATGCGGCGGGGATCGGCGGCCCGCCGATCAGCTCGCGGAGCTTGTCGATCAGGGCCTCGGGCGTGAAGGGCTTCTGCAGGAACGCGACCCCGGGCGCCGATGCGATCGCCCACTCGATCTCCTGCGGCGAATAACCGGAGATGTAGAGCACCGGGACAGCCAATCCCGCGGCCCGTAGGGCCGCCATCATGTCGGGACCGCTCATTCCCGGCATCACCACATCGCTCACGACGAGATCGATCGGGTTGCCACGATGCCGTTCCACGAGGGCGAGGGCCTCGGGTCCACTGGCGGCTTCCAGCACCACGAAGCCACATCGCCGCAGGATCTTTCGCACCAACGCGCGGACCGCGGCCTCATCCTCGACCAGGAGGACGGGCCCGGGCGCCCGACCCCGGCGATCCGAACCCGTCGCCGAAAGCGCGACCTCGGCCGGCGGTTCGACCAGCGGCAGACGGATCTTCACCTCGGTCCCCCGCCCCGGTTCGCTCCGCACGTCGATCGCGCCGCCGGCCTGCGTCACGAAGCCGTAGACGACGGAGAGCCCCAGGCCGACCGACCGGGCCGGATCCTTCGTCGTGAAGAACGGCTCGAAGCTCCGCCCCAGCGTGTCCGCATCCATGCCGTGGCCGTCGTCCCGGACGATGAGGGTCATGCACCGGCCGGAGCCCCCGACCGTCTCCCCCCCGGCCCCGTCCCCCGCCTCGTCGTCCACGCGCATCTCGATCGTGATCGTGCCGCCCGCCGGCAGAGCATCCCGTGCGTTGGAGACAAGGTGAACCAGGACCTCACGAACCTCGGAGGGATCGGCCCGTACGTGGGCCGGTGAATCCGAAAGCGAGAGTCGTAGCGCCACGGCGTCGCCGGCAACCTCCCGGAGCCTCGGCTCGGCCTCACGGGCGATGGCGTTGACCTCCACCACTTCCGGCCGCCGGAGCTGCATCCGGCTGAACGCCAGGAGCTGCCGCGTCAACGCGGCCGCACGCTCCGCGCTCCGCCGAATCTCCTCCAGGTCGCCGCTCGATCCTTCGCCCGGCGCGGCCTCCGCCAGGAGCAGGTCGACGTGGCCCTGGATCGCCGTGAGCGCGTTGTTGAAATGGTGCGCGATCCCACCGGTCAGCGTCGCGACCGCCGCGAGGTGCCTCGATCGCCGGATCTCCTCTTCGATTCGCTGGCGGTCGGTGATGTCGCGCAGCACGACGGCGTAGATCCGCTCCCCCTCGATCTCGAGGCGCGAGATCGACGCCTCGGCCGGGAACTCCTCACCCCCTTTGCGCAGGCCGTAGATCTCGCGCCGCTCCCCCATCCGCCGCGCCGCCACCGGCCCGGCCCCGAACCTTTCGACCAACTCGCGATGCCGCGCGCGGAACCGCTCGGGCAGGAGCACGTCGAGGGGCCGGCCGAGCACCTCCTCCGACGAGTAGCCGAAGATCCGCTCCGCCCCCTCGTTGAAGAGCGTGATCCGCTGCTTCGCATCGATCGAGATGATCGCGTCCGCCGCGATCGAGACGAGCCCGGAGAACTTCGCCTCCGAGATGCGCAGCGCGTGGTGCTCCCGCGCCCGCGCGATCGCCAGCGCCGCGTATCGCGTGATGAGGGTCAGGAGCTCGACCTCGTCGGAGTCGAAGCGCCGGGGGACCCGACTCTCGACGATGAGCACGCCGATCGGGACCTCGTCGCCCCCATCCCCCGCCGACCCCACCGGCAGGACCAGCGCCGCCGAGATCCCCGCTTCACGCGCCTCCGGCGGCGTGCGGAAGGGATGCCGCACCGCCGTGTGGTCGACCTGGACGGCCGCGCCGAGCTGGACGGCCCAGGCGATCTCCGACGACGACGGCGGATCGAGCTGGACGATCCTCCAGCGCTCCGTCTCCCCCCGCCACCCGTACGCGCCGACTCTCTCGAGGCGCCGACCATCCGAGCTCGGCGCATAGAATCCGATCGCGTCGGGCCGAAATCGGTCCCTCACCGCAGCGATCGTCGCGGCGGCGACCGCGCCCGGGTCCGTCAACCCCAACAGTGTCCGCGAGAGGCTCGCCAGGAGGAGGTGGTCGTCGACCCGTGACCGGATCCGCTCGCGCATCCGGTCGATCATCGCACCGAGACGACCGAGCTCGTTGTCGACCGGGATCCGGATCTCGGCACCCAGGTCGCCGTACTCGATCCGTCGGACCGCCGCCCCGAGTTGATCGACCGGCGTCGCAATCTGGGTCCGGAGGAGGACGTACGCCGTCGCGACCGTCACCCCGCCGACGAGCAGGAATCCCAACTGGAACCGACTCAGGCGACGGCGCCGGGCCTCGATCGACCGCTCCAGCACCCTCGCGGCCTCGTCCACGGCGCCGCCGACCGCATCGACATGACGCTGCAGAGCCGCGGCAAGGCGTGCCTGCTCGGCGCTGCCCGGCGGTGCCTCGAGCGCCGCATCCATGGCTTCGCGCATCGGCGCCCAGGCATGTACGACCTCGTCCAGCGCATCGCGAAACGACGGGTCGACCGCCGGCGGCAGCTTGACCTCGCCGTTGCCGGTATCGACTTCGCCTCCATCCACGAGGACGCGCAGCAGCGACTCGATCGCCTCTGCCTCGGCCCCCATGTCGACGCGCGCATGCGATGCGGGCGCATCGACCGCCGCAACCCCAACCCGGTGCACGAGCCCGTGGATCCTGGCCCGCAGGAGCCGGATCGACTCCCCCTGGACCGCGGCGTATCGCTGCGCGTGCAGCGCTTCGAACGTCGTCGCGACGGAGACACCGCCGATGAGCAGCATCACCGCGATGACGAGCCCCAGGGTATGCCGGACCGAGCCCGTGCCCCCGGACACGCCATGGCGGGCGCCGGGGCGCCCCGCCGACGATGCTAGCGTGGGAAACTCACCTTCGAAGAAGATGGATGGACCCCCCGGCCGGGACTGCGGGAGTCCGATCGCCTCCCTGTCCGGCCCGGCCTCTCCGGCTCCGTCACCGAAGGGGCGCCACACGGCGAAGTATCCTCAGGTCGCGCCCGGCCCCGCCGGGCCGTCGAGTAGCTCTCGGACCTTCCGGGTCAGCGCATCCGGATCGAACGGCTTTTCGAGGAACCCGATCCCGGCTCGTGGCTCCACTTCGGCCAGCGCGGTCTCCTCGGCGTACCCCGAGATGAAGAGGACCCTCGTTCCCGGCCTCCCGGCCGCGACCCGCGACGCCAGCTCCGGACCGGCGATGCCCGGCATCACGACATCCGTGATCACCAAGTCGATCGGCTCCGACGAACCTTCGATGTAATCGAGAGCATCCAGGCCACCCTCCGTCTCGATCACCCGATAGCCCTTGTTGACCAAGATCCGTCGAATGAGACCGCGGACGGCGACGTCGTCCTCCGCCAGGAGCACGACCTCGCCATCCCCCGCGCGCCCCCCTCCCGGAGGCGATGCGGGGGCGCTCGGTGCCGCCTGGGCCGTCACCCGCGGCAGGTAAACCCGAAGGGTCGTGCCCCGCCCCGGCTCACTCGCGACCTCGATCCCACCGCCGCTTTGCTTCACGATCCCGTACACCATCGACAGCCCCAGCCCCGTGCCCCGCCCCTGCTCCTTCGTAGTGAAGAATGGCTCGAAGATCCGCGACGCCACCTCGGCATCCATCCCGCACCCGTTGTCCGACACCTCGAGGGCGACGTACTCCCCCGGCGCCGGGACGAGCTGGGCCCGTGCGTCGGCCCCCGTGATCATCTCGTTCCGCGTCGCGATCCGCAGGCGACCACCGCCCGGCATGGCATCCCGCGCATTCACCGAGAGGTTGAGCAGAACCTGCTCGATTTGGCCACGATCCGCCCGAACCTGGCCCAGCGCTCCGTCCAGCTCCATCGTGAACTCGATATCCTCGCCGAGAAGGCGCCGCAGCATCCGCTCCATCTCGACGACCACCGCGTTCAAATCCAGGATCGTCGGCGACACCACCTGGCGGCGACTGAACGTCAGGAGCTGGCGCGCCAGCGAGGTCGCCCGGTTCGCGGCCTGGAGGATCTCCTCGAGATCGCCACGGATCGGGTGCGTCGGCGCCAGGTCCGCAAGGAGCAGCTCCGCGTGCCCAGCGATCGCCGTCAGGACGTTGTTGAAGTCATGGGCGAGCCCACCGGCCAGCTGCCCGATCGCTTCCATCTTCTGCGTCTGCCGGAGCTGCTCCTCCAGACGCTTCTGGTCGGTCAGGTCCGCGCAGATCCCGACGACTCCCACGATCGGGCCAGCCCCATCCCGAATCGGCGAGTACGTGACGATCCCCGGGAACTCCGACCCGTCGCGTCGCGTCAGCACCAGCTCACCGGTCCAGCTCTCCCCCGATTCGATGAGCTCTCGGATCCGCGGGTTCTGATGCGGGCAGCTTTCGTTCGGAATGATTTCGACCACGGCACGGCCCAGGACCTCATCCCCCCGCCACCCGAACAGCCGCTCGGCGAAGCGGTTCCAGTAGGTGATAGCCCCCGTCGGGTCCGTAGCGACCACCGCCTCGCCGACCTGGTCCAGCAACATCGCCTGAAACCGGACGCGATCCTCGGCGCGCCTTCGCTCCGTGATCTCCTGGACCGTCCCGATCATCCGGACCGGTTGGCCCGCCCGGTTGCGATGCACCTCCCCCTCTTCATGGACGGTGCGGACCTCGCCCGTCGGGAGGACGATCCGATGGTCGATGCTGTACGCACGCTCCCCGCGGAGCGCCGCGGCAACCGCCTCCTCGACCGCCGGCCGATCCACGGGGTGCACGCACCCGAGGAACGCCTCGTAGCTCGCCTGGTGCACCGCCGGGTCCAGGCCGAACATCCGGTAGACTTCCTCGGACCAGAAGAGCTCGCCCGTCGCGATCTCCCATTGCCAGTTGCCCAGGCGGGCGATCCGTTGCGCATCGGTGAGCCGGGCCTCGGCACGGCGGAGCGACTCCGAGGTTCGCTTCCACTCCGTGATGTCGAGAGCGATCCTCGCGATGCGGACCGGCTCCCTTCGCTCGTCCCGGATCACGATCGCCCGCGACCGCACCCACCGGATACCGCCACACGGGCGGACGAGCCGGAACTCCGTGTCGACATCCTCCTTCGGGATCCGCAACCCCAGGCTCAGGATCCGCCCCCGATCCTCGGGGTGCACCGCAGCGAGCCAGACCCCCGGGTCTGCGCACAGCAGCTCCCTCGATTGGCCCCAGATCTCCTCGTACGCCCGGTTCACGTACTCGATGGCGCCGCTCCGCGGATCCCAGATCCACACCGCCTCATGGATCCGGTCGGCGATCCGCAGGATCGTACCCTCCACGCCCCCCATCACCCTCGGTTCGAGATCTCCCGGCCGGACCGGCGCCCGTTCCCCCGTTGTCTCCTCCACGAAATCCTTCACCCCGACCCCCACCTCCAACCGATCGCGCCCCTCGCCCCGTCGGCCGCCCCGCTCGACCTCGGCCGTGACGATCCCCGCAAACTCTCTCAATAGCGCGAGCTCCGCCTCGGTCCACTCCCGTGGCTTCGTATCCACCACGCAGAGCGTCCCGACCACGTGCCCGCTCGACACCACCAATGGCGTACCGACGTACGCGATCGCGTCCAGGTCCTCTACCGCCGGGTTCCCACGGGTCAGCGGGTGCTCCCGCGCATCCACCACCACGAAAGGGCGACCCGCCTCGATCGCGTACCGGGAATACGAATGCGACAGCGGAAGCTCCCGCCGAGTCGCCCAGGGGTCCCGCAGCCCGATCTGGCTCTTGATGAAGTGCCGCCGGTCGTCCAGCAGCGAGATCAGCGCGACGGGCACGCCGATCACCTCCCGGACGACGCGAGTGATGCGATCGAACGACTCCTCGAGTGGCGAATCGAGCAGCCCCGTGCGCCGCAACGCGGCCAGCCGCCCGGGATCGCCAAGCGCCCGCGCGAGATCGCCCGCCATACCCTTATCGCTGTGGGTGGGCCCCGGGCCTCCGCTTCGTCGCGGCCGATCGACCCGGGCAACCGTTACGTGGGAGATGGTTTGTAATTATGTCGTGCGGTCCCGAGAGGCACAATAGTTGTGTTTTTGGCCGGCCCGCGGGGTCGGGGACGTTCCGGTCGTGGGAGGGGCGGCTCGCACGGCGTAACCTTCGCCTCCACAACGGGATGCCCCCTCCACGCCCGAATCCCGCCACCGACGCGGCACCCACGCCCCAATCCCTTCGATCACCGCGGATATCGCGCCTGCCGGCGGGCACACCGGTGGCGCCCCTCCTCTCGGCCCGGAGGCGCAGGACGGGCCGATCGATTTCACCGATTTCTTCCGCGGGCGAGCGGGCAATGATTCATCCATTTCCAGGTCGATGGACCGGCCGCATTGCCAATCGACCCCGTCCCGTGGGTCCTGGGCGTCCCACGGGACGGGGTCGCGTCTCCTGCACCTGCGGTTCGAGCCCCCGCCGACGGTTCAGGCAACAGACCGCGCGCCGCCCCCCGCATCGACGCCCCGGATCTGACGGGCGAGGACCGCGATCTGAGCGGGGTCGAGGATCAACCCGACGCGGCCGTCGCCCAGGATCGCGCCCCCCGAGATCCCGGGGACCTGGCCGATCCCCCCGCCCAGCGACTTGGCCACGACCTGCTGCTGGCCGAGGAGCTCGTCGACGAGGAGCGCGTATCGGCGTTCGCCGATCCCGACGATCACGAGGAGCGCCTGCGTCGGATCGGTCACCGCGTCCGGAATGTCCAGGACGCGGTGGAGTCGGATCACGGGGATCAGGTCCCCCCGCAGCAGGACCATTTCGCCCCGGCCCGCGACCGTCGCGAGCGAATCCGCGGATGGACGGAAGCTCATCTGGATGCTGATCGTCGGCACGATGTACCGCTCGCTCCCGACTCGAACCAGCATCCCGTCCGTGATCGCCAGGGTGAGCGGGAGGCGGAGCGAGAAGGTGGTCCCCTTCCCCGGCTCCGAGGCGATGTCGATCCGTCCGCGAACGCTCTCGATGTTGCGTCGCACGACATCCATCCCCACGCCCCGTCCGGAGACGTCGGTCACCTGGTCCGCGGTCGAGAAGCCGGGCTCGAAGATCAGGTTGAAGATGTCGCTGTCCGAAAGCCCGCGGTCAGATTCGACCAGGCCACGGGAGATCGCCTTCGCGAGGATCTTCTCGCGATCGAGCCCGCGGCCGTCGTCCTTCAGCTCGATCACCACGTTCCCGCCCGCGTGGTAGGCCGAGAGCCGGACCGTTCCCACCCGCGGCTTCCCCGCCTTCTCCCGCACATCCGGCGGCTCGATCCCGTGATCGACCGCGTTGCGGATCATGTGGACGAGCGGATCGTTGATCACGTCGACCATGTTGCGGTCGATCTCGGTGTCCTCCGCCTCGGTCACGTACTCGACCAGCTTCCCCTGCTTGTGGGCGACGTCGCGGACCAGCCGCGCCATCTTCTGGAACGTCGCCTTCAGCGGGACCATGCGCATCGATACGCTCAGGTCCTGGAGCTCGCGGACGATCTTCCCGCTGTGCGCGATGTTGCGTGCGATCTCCGTGTTCGCGCTTTCCAGGAGCTTCGCATCTTCGGCGATGATCGAGTGCGCGATGACCAGCTCTCCGATCATGTCGATGAGCCGGTCGAGGCGGTCCGTCCGGACCCGGACCCAGAGGTCGGTCGCCCGATCCCCGCCCCGCGACCGGTGCTCGCCCGTCTTGGCCCCACTCGCCTCGGAGCTCGCGTCGGGCTCCGCGCCGGCATCGGCATGCGGCTCCGATTCGTGATCCTCCCGAGTCTCCCCGGCCAGGGCCGCCGGGGTCTCCGCCGTCACACCGGCGGCCTCCGGATCCATGAGGATCTGAAGGAGCGCGTCGTGCCCCGCCGGCCGGAAGAGCGGCCGACCCGACAGCGCGCCCTGGATCGACGCGAGATGCTCCTTCAGCACATCGACCGACCGCAGGGAGAGGTCGGCGTAGCCGCCCGTGAATCGGATCTCGCGATCACGAACCCGGCTCAGGAGCGATTCCGCCCAGTGCGCCAGCTCCGAGAGCTCCTCGAACCCCAGGAACGCCGACGTCCCCTTGATCGTGTGGAACGCCCGGAAGACGGTGTTGCACGCCTCCGCATCGTCGGGGTCGGTCTCGAGGAGGAGCATCGCCGCTTCCGCCGCCTCGAGGTACTCCCGGCTCTCGTCGACGAAGCTCTCGATCAGGCCCAGATCCGCATCCTCCGGGAGACGCCCCATCTCCTCCGCCCCCTCGCCCTCGCCCTCGCCCTCGCCCTCGCCCGAGCCCGAGCCCGAGCCCGAGCCCGAGCCCGAGCCCGAGCCCGAGCCCGAGCCCATGCCCATGCCCGATGCCGAGCTCCAGCCCGGACCCGCCCCCGAGCCCGTGCCCGCGCCCGCCCCGGCCGCACTGGTACCTTCGCTCGCATCCCCGCGGGCGGCCTCGCTGGCGGCAGCGCTTGCGCCCCCACTCGCCGAGCCCCCCATCGTCGCCGTGCGCCCGGACACCCCCAGCTCGTCGAGGACCGCCATGGCATCGCCGATGAGGCGGCCGGCCTCTTCCAGGTCGCCCGCGGCCTTCCGGCTCTTCCCCTGAGCCACCTTCCCGACGAGCTTGGCCGCGTCCGCCACGAGGGCGCCCGCGAGGGGAGGCGAGGTCAGCGAGGCCGCGATCCGCTCGAGGGCGCGGTGCAGCCGGCCGAGCTCGTCCTGCTCCTCCGGGTCGAGCTGAAGGAGGAGGGCGGCCGCCTCGTCCAGCGACAACGGCCGCTCGTCGATCGATGGGTCGTTCTTCTTCGCCACGGCGAGACTCCCGACGTGTGATTCCGCTTCAGGTTGTGGATATCTCCGAGTATCGGCACGGTGCGGCGGGTCCATGAAACGGCTCCGGAGCGCGCCCGGCCATCAGCTCCGTAGCGCCGCCTCGTCGAGCGCCTCCAGCAGGTGGTTCAACTCGAACGGCTTCCGGACGACGGGACACCCGGTCTCCCGCGCCAGCTTCTCGACCGCGGCATGCGACGAGTCGCCGGTCATGATCACGGTGTGGCGCAGCAAGTTCGGAAAATCCCGGGCGAGCTGCTCCAGGAACCAGTATCCGGTCCCGTCTTTCATCTTCAGGTCCGTGATCACCAGCTCCGGCGGTTGCCCCGAGGTGATCTGGGCGAGAGCGCTGCGCCCGCTCCAGGCCTCCAGCACCTTGTAGCCCACCTTCTCGAGGAACTTCCGGGTGACGCTCCGGACCGACGCATCATCGTCGACGACGAGGACGGATCGGGCGCGGCAGAGGACGAGCGGGATCGGCCGGAACGCGATCGTCGACGCGGGGGGCTCGAGGGGCAGCTCGATCGTGACGCACGTCCAGCCATCGCCGTCGCGTTCCGCCCAGATTCGTCCATCGTGGGCGGCAATGATCCCCCGTGCGATCGCGAGACCGAGCCCGAGGTGGTTCAGCTTGGTCGTGAAGAACGGTTCGAATGCCTGTTCGAGCCACTCCGCTCGGATCGGCGGGCCGTTGTCGGCGATCCGGATCACGATGCCGACGGGCGTCGCCGTCGCATCGACGCGGATCTGCCCCCCCGGCCGACCCGCGAGCGCCTCTCGCGCATTCGTGAGCACGGCCCTCAGCGCCTGGCGGACCTGCCCGGCATCCAGGACGACGCGCGGCAGATCCGGGGGGATCGTGGCGATGATGCGGATACGGTCCTCCCCGATCCCGTACCGCTGCTCCGCGACGATCTCGGAGAGGAGCGCGACCACATCCACGGAGCTCCGTTCCACGCCCGTGTCCCGGGCGAAGGCGAGGAGCGCGTCCACCATCCGGTCGAGGCGGGCGATCTCCGTCGAGAGCTCCGATTCCGGCGCCGCCGGGTCGACCTCTCCCGGACCCAGGCGCTCCCGGAGGCGCACGGCAAGCGCATCGATCCGCGAGATCGGCTTGCGCAGCTCCTGCCCGATGCTCACCACCAGCTCGCCGATGCGCGCGTGTCGCTGGGCCTTGGCGACGGCGGCCTCGGCCTCGTGCTCTCGTGTGATGTCCCGCCCGACCAGGAGCGTCCCGATGATCGTATTCTTGCGGGGATCGCGATAGGGGACCGCGAAGATCCGCACCGGGATCGACGACCCGTCCGCCCGCACGAACCAGAGCAGACCGTCCCACTGTCGGCCCTCGGATGTCTCCCGCCGCATCCCCTCCAGCAGCGTCTGACTGTCGCCGTCGGCCTCGAGGAGCGTCTCGAACTCCCGCCCCAGGCGGGCCTCGTCGTCGTACCACAGGGTACGCGCGAGCCCCGAGGCGTAACGGATCCGCCCCGCCGGGTCGATGACGACCACGAACTGCCCGGGGAGATTCTCGAGGATGTTCTGCAGTTGCGCCGCCTCGGGGCGGCCGGGCCGATCGAGCGCGACTTCCTGGAGGAAGACGGTGAGCGGGACATCCCCGTCGGCGTGGACGGGCATCGTGGCGCGCAACGAGACCGCGCGGGTCGTCCCGTCGCCCCGGGCGATGCCGATCGTCCATTCCAACGTGCCGCCGCGGAGCGCCTGAATGAAGTACGACTTGCACCGGGGCCGATCGCTCGGCACGACCCAGCGCAGCACGGGCGTGCCCAGGAGTTCGCTCCGAGCCCGACCGAGGAGTTGGCACGCGGCGCGGTTGCAGTCGCCGATGTGGCCCTCCCGATCCACCGTCAGGATGGCGCCCGGCGACGCTTCGAAGAGTTGATGGTACCGGTCCTCCGCCGTCATCGACCGCGCTGAGTACGGATCCCCCCAAGGGCATCCTCGCCGCAGGCCGACGGCGAGGCTTTGGATTCAGCACCAAGTATCGGCCCCCGGACGGCGGGGGTTTAGGGGAGCGCGGAGGGGGTTGGCGGTGGGGGGCGGGGTGGGATGCCGGCTAGGAGAACAGCGCGGCCGGGGGCGGTCACCCCGCCGGGGCCGCGCAGCTCTCGATGACGACGTCGTCGACCAGGGCGCCCGGCGGCACCCGCACCGGGTAACCGTACGGGCCGTACAGGATGACCGGTCGGCCCTCGGAGAGTTCGGCATCGAGGGCGAGGCGCAGCTCCGCCTCGTCCCGCGCGCCGAAGATCGACGGGGCGACGAATCCGCGATACGCACGCTCACCGACGAGCACGACCGTGACCGCCGCGCAGTCCGCCGCGTCCACCGGGGCGCCGAGGTAGGGATCGATCGGAGAGCCGAAGAAGGGACCCACCGGAGATGCGGGCCAACCCTCGCGGCCGGGGATCGGGCCCGAGACGTCGTCGCGGAGCTCATCCCGGAAGCGATGGTACGGGTACCCCCCGCCGAACGGCCCCCAAGGGTAGCCGTAGCCCGGGTCGTAGCCGAGGCCGGTTCCGTAGCCGAACCCTGCCGCGCCCCCGAACGGCGACGGCACGCACCCCCGCAGGATGGCGACCCCCGGGTCGCGAGGCCTCCTGCCCCAGCCGGGGCCGCCCCAACCGGCCCGCCCCGGGATGTAGGCGATGCACGTGGCGCCGCCGTGGTTCCACCAGGGATAGCCCCAGCGGTTCCACCGGCCGAAGGTGTCGCCGAACCCGCGGCCGTACCGCCGCCGGTCTCCACGCCAACCATCCGACCACGCCCCCCACCACCCCCCCAGCCCCATCATCGCCTCCGGGGCGGTCCATTCGGGGATCGCGCCGAACGTGCTGGCCTCGACCGACCGAGCCGGCCTGCTCGCCGTCCCCGCGACCGCACCGACCGAGATCCCGCCCCGCGGGCGGACGATCCCCGCCTCGCCCCGCCGCTGCCGATCGAGCGCCTCGCGACGCGCCGCGTGCCGGTCCGCCGACGTCGACGGCCGGCGCTCCATCGTCTCTTCCGACGACGGCCTCGGCCGCTCCTGCGCCCGCGCGTCCGCCGGGCGCCCGGCGCCGACCACGACCAGCACCCCGACCACCCCGACGGTGAACACCCTGGACCACGAGATCATGGCGTCGTCTCCCGCCACAGGTTGGGAACCGATCCCGCCTGCCCAACGTAGCACCCCGGTCGGCGCTATACAAGCCGGGCGCCGGTCACCCCACCTCGAAGAGCCGCGCGCGCTCCCCGTAGCGCGCCACGAGGGTCTCGCCGAATCGACGGTGCTCGGGGAAGCTCAACCCGGGATCCCGCTCCACGATCTCCCGGGCATCCTCGCGGGCCCGGCCGAGGAGATCCTCATCCCGCAGCGGGTCGAAGAAGCGGAACGCCGGGAGCCCGTGCTGGCGCGATCCGAAGAGGTCGCCCATCCCCCGCAGTCGCAGGTCGGCCCGCGCGATCTCGAAGCCGTCGTGCGTCTCGACGAAGACCCGTAGCCGGTCGGCTGCCTCGGCATCGCCCCCGGCGATCAGGATGCAGTAGCTCTCCTCGGCCCCCCGCCCGACCCGGCCGCGGAGCTGGTGGAGCTGGGAGAGGCCGAAGCGCTCGGCGTGCTCGATGACCATGACCGTCGCGTTCGGCACGTCGATCCCGACCTCGATCACCGTCGTCGAGACCAGGATGTCCAGCTCGCCGGCCACGAACGCACGCATCGCCGCGTCCTTCTCCTCCGGCGGGAGCTGGCCGTGCACGAGGCCGACCCGGAGGTCGGGGAAGACCGTCGTCGCGAGCCGCTCGTACTCCGCCGTCGCCGCCCGCAGGTCGACCTTCTCCGACTCCTCGACCAGCGGGTAGACGATGTACGCCTGACGACCCCGCCCGATCTCCTCGCGCAGGAAGGCGTACACCCGGTCCCGGCTCCTCTCCGACCGCAGCCCCGTGCGGATTCGCTGGCGACCCGGCGGGAGCTCGTCCAGCACGCTCAGGTCCAGGTCGCCGTAGAGCGTGAGCGCCAGCGACCGCGGGATCGGCGTCGCCGACATGACCAGCACGTCCGGGCGCTCCCCCATCTCCGCCAGCGCCATCCGCTGCTTCACGCCGAAGCGGTGCTGCTCGTCGATGATCGCGAGCCCCAGTCGGCGAAAGCGCACCGCCTCCTGGATCAGCGCGTGCGTCCCGACGACGACCTGCGCCTCCCCCGAGGCGATCCGTTCCAGCGTCGCGCGCCGCTCCGCGGCCCCGAGCCGCCCCGTCAGCAACGCGACCTCGACCGGCAAACCGTCCAGGAGCCGGCGCAGCGTTCGCTCGTGTTGCTCGGCCAGGATCTCCGTCGGCGCCATCAGCGCCGCCTGGTACCCGCTCTCCACCGCGAGCATCATCGCGAAAAGCGCGACGACCGTCTTCCCCGCTCCGACATCGCCCTGCACCAGACGGTTCATCCGCCGCGGCGACGTCATATCCTCGAAGATCTCGCGCACCACCCGCGCCTGCGCCCCCGTCAGCTTGAAGGGGAGCCGTCGGTAGAGCGGCCCGATCAGCCGGTCCGTCCGACGGAACGCGATACCCTCCCGCGCCGCCGTCGCCTCGTGGTGCGCCCGCGCGTGGAGGAGTTGCAGGAAGAAGAGCTCCTCGTACGCCAGCCGCCGCCGCCCACGTTCCGCCTCCGCGAGGCTCGCGGGCCGGTGCAGCCACTCGAGCGCGCGGTCGAGCGACGGCACACCCACCCGCTTCAGCAGCTCCGGCGGGAACGCCTCCTCTCGAACGACGTGCGGGAGAAGCGCATCCAGATTGGCCTCGAGGATCGACCGGAGCTGCCGCTGCGACAACCCCTCGGTCGCCGGGTAGATCGGCAGCACCTTCCCCGATGCCGCCGCTTCCTCGCCCGCCCGGCCGAGGATGATGTACTCTCGCGGCTGGAGCTGTCGCCCGTGGAAGAACTTGACCGGCCCGGTCACCAGAAGGAGGTCCCCCTTCCGGATCACCCGGTCGAGGAACGGCTGACCCGGCCACGAGCACTCGATCAGCCCGCTCTCGTCCTTGATGACCGCCTGGAAGATCCGCAGCCCGACTCGCGTCGGGATCACGCCCTTGCTCGTCACTTCGCCGATGACCGTGGCGTCCATCCCGACCTCGAGCGACCCGATCCGCGCAACCGTGCTCGCGTCCTCGTATCGCCGAGGCACGTGGTAGAGCAGGTCTCGGGCGGTCCTCAAGCCCATCCGCCCGAGCGTCTCCGCCCGGCGGGGACCCACCCCCTTCAGGTACTGGACCGGTTGGTCGAGGGGAGAGAGCGCGGTGGGGGGCGTCATCCCGGACCTTGGCCTCTACGCGGTCAGGACCGCCTCGGCGAACTCCTCCGCGTCGAACGGCTCCAGCTCGTCGACCGACTCCCCCGTCCCGACGAGCTTGACCGGAAGGTCGAACTCCTCCTTCAACGCGACGATGATCCCTCCCTTCGCCGTGCTGTCCAGCTTCGTCAGGATCAGCCCCGAGAGCTTCAGCATCCCGCCGAAGGTCCGCGCCTGCGAGACCGCGTTCTGCCCCGTCGTCGCGTCCAGCACCAGGAGCGTCTCGTGCGGCGCGCCCGGCACCTTCTTCGCCAGCACCCGCTCGATCTTCGCGAGCTCGGCCATCAGGTCGCCCTGCGTGTGCAGCCGCCCCGCCGTGTCGACGATCACCACGTCCGCTCCCCGCGCCTGCGCCGCCTCGACCGCGTCGAACGCGACGGACGCCGGATCCGCGCCCGGCCGCGCCCCCACGAACTCCGCGCCGACCCGCTCCGCCCACACCCGGAGCTGGTCGATCGCCCCGGCTCGGAAGGTGTCGCCCGCGGCGAGGAGCACGCGGTGACCCTTGCGCTTCAGATAGGCCGCGAGCTTCCCGATCGACGTCGTCTTCCCGACCCCGTTCACCCCGACCACCAGGTAGACCGTCGGCCCCGTGCTCGCGAAACGCAGCGACGTGTCCGCGTTCCCCGAGCGCAGGATCGTCGTGATCTCCTTCTCGACCGCCTTCAGGAAATCGCTCTCCGTCTTCACCTTCGCCTGCCGCAACAGACCTTCGACGTGGTCCACCAGCCGAAGCGTCGCCGGCACGCCGAAATCACTCGCCAGCAGCAGCTCCTCGAGCCGCTCCAGCGATCCCTCGTCCATCCCCCGGACCAGCACGCCCACGTCCGTGAGCGCGACCTCCTTGATCCGCTGCCAGAGGGACTTCTTCTCTTCCTTTCGCTTGAATAGCCGTGCCATCCCGTCCTCGCCCGTCCCCGTTCCTCACGGGCCCGCGCCCGCACCTCACATCCGTTCCCGTTCCCGTCCCCGTTCCCGGTCATCATGCCGAGCCCGCGCCCACCCTAGCCCCCGTCCCCGTCCCCGTACCCGTCCCCGTACCCGTACCCGTACCCGTACCCCGCAAACCCGCAAACCCACGACCGCTCAGCCCCACCACCCCCCACGCCCGCCTCCACGCACACCCGCCCCCGCCTCACCTACCGCAGCCCCCACCTCCGCCGCAGCGTCCACTCCGTGGAGACCAGAAGGACCAACAGCAGGTACGGCCACGGCGTCGTGTGGAGCGGGGTGCCCGGGAGCCGGCGCAGCGCCTCCGCACCGGCCGCTCCGCCGGCCATCCCCGTCACCGCGACCGAGGGGCGCGCGAACTCCGGGGAGTACCGTTCCACCGTCAATGGCCCATCCGCGCGGGCGACCTCCTTGTCCCCGGCGAATGCCCGCGCCTCGTACCGGTAGTGGCCCGGCGCGAGCGGTTCCGTCACGAGCGTGTCGCCGCGCACCCGCGCCACGACCGTGTCGACCGCGGCGGTCCCGTCCTCCGCCGCGATACGGATCGCGACCGAGTCCGCCTCGAGCCCCGGCGCGACCCAGCGGAGCGGTTCGCCGCGGGGCGCCGCCCGCTCCACCGGCCGGATCGCGCCCGACGCGACCGACCGTTGATCCTCGACCAGCCACCCCCCGAGCGACGCCCAGAGACGACGGTACGCCTGCCTCGCCTCACCGCCCCGGAACGCCCAACGCCAGTACCCGTCGGCGGTCGCGACCACGGTGCGGCGCCCCTCCCGTTCCACCGCAACGGCGATCGGCAGCCCCGCGCCTCGCCGCCCCCGACTCGCCTCCAGCGGCGCCCACACCCCCGCACCCGATGCGACGGGGCGCAGGTCGCTCAGCGGAGGCAGCACATCCGCAGGGACCGAGGCCAGGAGCGACGCCACCGGCGATGCCGGGATCTCCGCGCTCGCGTACCACTCCCCGGGACTCGGCGAGGCGAGCGACACGGGGAGACCCAGCCCCGCCGCATCCCCCGCCGGAAAGACCAGGATCCGCTTCGCCGTCTTCGCCGTCTCCCGAGCCCACGCCGGCGCATCCGCGCCCAGCCCGTGGAACACGACCAGGTCCGCCTGCCCGATCGCACGGCGGACCTCCGCCTCCGTCGCCGGGCGGCCCGCCTCCTCGCCCACACCCGAGCGGATGTATCGATCCGCCTGTGCCCTCAGGAACCCCCGGACCGGCAATCCCAGCGACTGCTCCAGCACCGGCTGCAGGAACCGCGGCTCCCAATCGGGGCGGAACGAGACCAGAGCCACCCCCGCCGGCTTCTCGTCCACGTAGACGTAGAAGCTCCGCACATCGTCATCGGCGACGGCGTCGTCGCCCTCGAGCGCCACCTCGTAGCGCACCAGCCCACCGCCATCCGGGGCCGAGGGCTCGAAGCTCAGCGCGACCGTGGTCACCCGGCCCGCAGCCGGGAGCGCCACCCGCTCGCTCGCCAGAACCTCGTCCCCCTGGCGCACCGAGACCGTCGCCGAATCCCCTGCGGCGCCCACGGCCGTGATCCCGACCTCCACCCCGTACGACTTCCCCGCCTCCGCCCACCCCGGCGCCTCGACCTCCGCGATGGCTCGGTTCGCCACCCCCTCGCCCGCCACGTCGACGACGTCGACCTCGAGTCCCAGACTCGGGAGCACACGGTGCACCTCCGGCGCGTCCTCGACTCCACCGTCCGTCAGGATCACGACCCGCCTCGCGCCCGCCTCCGATGCCGCCCGGAGCGCGGGGAACAGGCGGCTCGCGCCGGCCGCCGGCGTCGCCTCCGCCAGGGAGTCGGCCGCGATCACCCGCGGCTCGGCGCCGAAGACCAGGACCGCACCCCTCCCGGCCAGGCGCCTCGCCTCCGCGACCGCGGCTTCCCACCGCGTCCGCGAATCCCCCGCCCGCGCGGGCATCAACATGCTCAACGAGCCGTCGACCAGGACCCGCGTACCCCCGCCCCCGGCCGCAAGCCCCGTCGTCGGCAGCTCGGGGTCGAAGAGGAGGAGAAGGAGCACCGCGAGCGCCGACCACCGCAGGGCGGCCAGCAGTCGGCGCCCGCGACCCGGCGTCTCGCGTCGGCTGTACAGGTACCCCACGATGGCCAGCGCGACGACTGCGGCCGCCGCATAGAGCCCCCAGCCCAGTAGATCCATCCGTCGTACTCCCATTCGCACGCGAAGCCCGCCGGCCGGCGCCCGCGGGCTTCGTCTTGTACGCCTGTGAGAGCGGAGGGATCCGCCTGACCTACGACTCTCCGCCCACGGGGGTCGAACCCGCGGGGTCCGCCTCCGCAAGCCGCGGGCCCGGCACCGGGATCCGGTCGAGGAGCGCGATCCGCTCACCCATGAGCGACCGGAACTCGCCCATCAGGTGATCCGGGATCGGCGGCGCTCCCGGCAGCTTCACCTTCCGCGCGTCCAGCGGCTGCCCGCCCTTCCGAAGCTCGTAGTGGAGGTGAGGGCCCGTCGCGAGCCCCGTCGCTCCGACGTACCCGATCACCTCCCCTTGCTGCACCGTCTTCCCCGGCCGAATCCCCGCGGCGAACCGGCTCAGGTGGGCGTACAGCGTCGTGTATCCGCCCGGGTGCCGGATCTCGACGACGTTGCCGTAGCCGCCCTTCCGACCCGCGAACGCCACCGTCCCATCCCCCGTCGACATCACGCGCGTACCGTGCGGCGCCCCGAAATCCGTCCCCAGGTGCGCTCGGTAGACGCCGAGAACCGGGTGGTACCGGTTCCACGCGAACGACGACGTCACCCGAACGTACTCCACCGGGTACCGCCGGAACGCCGTACGCAGCGAACGCCCCTCCCGGTCGTAGTACCCGCCCCCCTCGCCCCGTGGGTCGAAGTGGATCGCCGAGAAGAGGACCCCGTTGTTCACCATCTCCGCCACGAGGATCCGCCGGCGACGCGCGCTTCCGTCCGGCCTCGCCTCGCGCTCGTAGACCAGACGGTACGTGTCGCCCGGCTGGATGTCGTGCGCGAAGTCCAGCTTGTAGGCGTAGATCTCCGCCAGCTCCGCCACCAGCGCGTAACGCTCCGCCGGCGGCAGGTCCAATCGCTCGTCCCTCACGATCGAGGTGTAGAGACTCTGCCCTTCCTCGATCCGTCCCGACGCGTAGACCGTGTCCACCGTCGTCGGGGTCACGACGACGTCGCTCGACCACCCGTCCGGCCGACTCACCAGCCGAACGGTGCTGTCCGCGTTCAACCTCACCTCGATCGCCCGCGGCGCGCCGTCCCGGAGCCAGCGCCGGACCGTGACCTCGATCCCCTCACGCAGCTCCCGGGGGCTCTTGTGCTCCCGCAGCGCCAGCAGCAGGTTCGCCAGCTCGCCTCCCGTGATCGATGCCCGGCTCAAGACCCCCGAGAGGGTCTCGCCCCGCCGGAGCAAGTGCGTCTCCGCACTCTCGACCGGCACCGCGTAGAACGCGTCCAACAACGGCGCATCGGCCGGCGGAGCCGCCGGCTCCGACGGTTCCCAGAACGACACCAGGCCCCAGGCCACGATCCCCAGGAGGAAGAGCGGCAACACTCGCTGCGGGTTCGCCATCACACCCCCGTGCGCGATTCGGCTTGCCCGGCGCCTAATCCATCTGGCGCCGGATGAAGGTCGGGATGTCCAGGTCCGTGAGCTGCTGACGCACGATCGGACGCTCCGGCGGACGGGGGAACGGCATCGCCTCCGCCGTCAGCGCACCGCGAACCGCACTCCCCGCACCCGCGGGCATCGGCGCGGGCATCGACGCCGCCATCCCCACGGGGGCGACCCGGGCCTGGAAGTTCGGCCGGATGATGTTGTCGCGGATCGGCTCCTCCTCCTGCGCGAGCCCCGTCGCGATCGCCGTGACCCGAACCTCGCCCTCCATCGTCGGGTCGTGGACCGCGCCGAAGATGATCTCCGCGTCGTCGCCCGCCGCCTCCTGAATGATTGAGGCGATGGTGGTCACCTCGTCAATAGTCAGATCCATCCCGCCGGTGATGTTGATCAGCACCCCGGCCGCGCCCTTGATCGACAGGTCGTCGAGGAGCGGGCTCGAGATCGCCTCCTGCGCCGCCTGGACCGCGCGGTTCTCGCCCCGGCCGAACCCCGTGCCCATGAGCGCCGGGCCCCGGTTCTGCATCACCGTCCGCACGTCCGCGAAGTCCACGTTGACCTCGCCCGTCACCGAGATCAGGTCGCTGATCCCCTGCGTGGCGTGCAGCAGCACCTCGTCCGCCTTCTTCAGCGCGTCCCGGAACGACGTCCCCTTCCCGACCACCGAGAGGAGCCGCTCGTTCGGCACCACGATGACCGTGTCCGCGCAACGCTTCAGCTCGGCGAGCCCCTGCTCCGCCTGACGCATGCGCTTGCGCCCCTCGAAGAGGAACGGCTTCGTCACGATCCCGATGCTCAGCGCGCCCATCTCCCGCGCCATCTCCGCGATGACCGGGGCCGCACCCGTCCCCGTGCCGCCGCCCATCCCCGCGGTGATGAAGACCAGGTCCGCGCCCTCCAGCGCACGGCGGACCTCGTCGCCGTTCTCCTCGATCGCCTGCCGCCCGATCTCCGGCCTCGCCCCGGCGCCCAGCCCGCGCGTCAGCTTCTTGCCGATCTGGATCTTGATCTGCGAACGCGAGTTCTTCAGCGCCTGCGCATCCGTGTTGACGCTGATGAACTCCACGCCCTCCAGGTCCTCGTCGATCATGCGGTTCACGGCGTTCCCGCCACCCCCGCCGACGCCGACCACCTTCATCCGCGCGTTCTGCATCGCCCCTTCTTCGAATTCGAAGATCATCATGGCTGACCCTCCATTGGGTGGCCCGGGGAAGCCGCCGTGCTCGCCCCGCGGCGCGTGAGAAACCAACGACCTTGAACCGTTCCGACTACGGTGAAACGCTCAGAAGAATTCTTTCAACCAGGTGACCAGCCGACCGACCGCGCCATCGGCGAACCCGGCGGAAACGCCCGCCTCCGCCACTCGCCGCGCGCCGTACAGCGCGAGGCCCGTCGCCGTCGCGAACTTCGGTCGGCGCACCGAGTCGGCGAGCCCCGCCAGCTCTTCGCCGGGCACGCCGACCCGGACCGGCATACCGAAGACATGCTGGGCCACGTCGGCCGCGCCGGCGAGGGCCGCGCCGCCGCCGGTCAGGACGACCCCCGCGCCCAGCTTCCCCGACTCGCCCGCGTTCTCGATCTCCCGCGCGACGAGGCCGAGGATCTCGTCCAGCCGCTGCTCGATGATGTGCGCGATCAGCTCCCGCGGGACCTGACGCTGGCTCCCCGGGCCCGGGCCCGGTACCTCCACCGTCTCCCGCGGATCCACGAGCCGCGCCGACGCCAGACCGTACCGCTCCTTGGCGCGCTCCGCCTCCGCGTACGTGATCGAGAGCCCCTTCGCCAGGTCGTTCGTCACCGTCGCGCCGCCCCACGGGATCGTCGCGAGGTGTCGCATCTTCCCGTCCCGGAAGATCGCCAGCTCCGTCGTCGCGCCCCCGAGGTCGACCAGCGCGACCCCAACGTCCTTCTCGTCCTCGACGAGGACCGCCATCCCCGTCGCCAACGGCTCGTGGACCAGCGCCTCGATCCGGTAGCCGGCGCGGTTGACCGACTTGCGCAGGTTCTGCGTCGCCGTCGTCGAGCTCGTGATGATGTAGACCTCCGCCTCGAGCCGCGTCCCCGCCATCCCGATCGGGTCGCGAATCCCCGCCTGATGGTCGACCACGTACTCCTGCGGCAGAACGTGCAGCACCTCTCGGTCCGCCGGGACGACGACCGCACGGGCCACCTCGTGGACTCGCCTCACGTCGCCCGCGTCGATCTCGTGCCGGCCCACCGCCACCACACCGGTCGACGATGTCGCGTGCACATGCTCCCCCGCGATCCCCACGTAGACGCGATCGAGGGTCACGCCGGCCATGAGCTCGGCCTCCTTCATCGCCCGGCGCACCGATTCCGTCGTCTCCTCGATGTCCGTCACGAACTCGCGCCGCATCCCCGCGGTTCGCGACTGGCCGACGCCCAGCACCTTGAAGACGGGCCGCCGGGGGAGCTCGCCGCCGATCTCGACAATGACGGCCGCTGTCTTGGTCGAGCCGATGTCCAACCCGGCTACGAGGTTCGCACGCATATCAGCTTTCAGCTTTGGAAGTCAGCGAGACCACGACCTGGTCCCGGAAACGTACATCGACCCGGCGGACCCGCGCCATCTCCCGGCGCGCCCCGAGATCGGCCAGCGTGAGCCGCAGGTGCTCGAGACGCAGCCCGTCGAAGTCGGCCGGCAGGAGGACCTCCAGCCCCGTCGGCGAGAGGAGCGTCACCCGGTACGCCCCCCCCTCGGCGGCGTCGATCCCGGAGACCCGCGCGGCAAGGTCGGGTGCACGGCGCCGGATCCGATCCAACGCCTCGACCAGCGCCACGGCGACGGAGTCCGAAAGCCGACCGTCCACGTCGACCTTCGACGCCACACCGACCACCGGGAGGTCGATTTCCACCTGCGTCGGGTCGATCGGGAGCACGCGCCCCCGGGCATCGACCGGCCGCAGCTCCGGTGTGCGCGCCAACGCGACCGGCTCGACCTCCACGATCGTCAACACGATCGTCCCCGGTAGCTCCCGCTCGACCGTCGCCTCCGCCACCATCGGGTGCGCCCGCAACCCGGCGAGCCACGGCTCGGGATCGTCGAAGACGCTCGAGGCCTCCGTGATCCCACTCGCCGCCAGCGCCTCGTGCGGGGGGAGGTAGCGCGTCCCCAGGACCTCGACCCGGCGAACCCGGAACGCATCGACCCGGCGCAGCGCCGCAGGCGCGAGCGTCGCGAGCGCCACGACCCCGCCGACGGCCGCCGCTACGGCCGCCCATCGCAACCACGTCACGCGGGAGACTGCCGCCACCCTCACCCCTCCCCGCGCAACCTCGCCAGGACCGCCCGGCCGGTCTCGTCGATGTTCCCCGCGCCCATCGTGATGCAGAGGTCCCCGGAGCGCAGCGCCGCCGCCAGCGCGTCGGCCAATTCGGCCGCGTCGGAATGATAATGGACCTCTCGCGCGCCGCCATCCCTCGCCGCCGCCGCAACCAGCTCGCCCGTCACCCCGGGGATCGGCGCCTCCCGCGCAGGGTAGACGTCCGCCACCCACACCGCGTCCGCCGCGGCGAGCGCCCGGCCGAATTCGCCGGCGAAGTCCCGCGTCCGCGTGTAGAGATGCGGCTGGAAGACCGCCACCACCCGCCGCTCCGGGTACGCGGCCCGCGCCGTCGCCAACGTCGCCTCCACCTCCGTCGGGTGATGCGCGTAGTCGTCGATGAAGGCGACGCCCCCCGCCTCCCCCACCTCCTGGAACCGCCGCGCGACCCCGCGAAACGCCGCGAGCGCCCGCTGCGCCGCATCCACCCCCGCCCCGAGGTGCCGCGCCGCCGCAAGCGCCGCCAGCGCATTCCTCACGTTGTGCACGCCCGGCACCCCCAACAGGAACTCGCCCAGGACCTCGCCCCGGTCCTCCGCCACGAACCGCATCCCCCGCCCCTGCGCCTCGATCTCCACGGCCCGGAGCTCTGCGGCCTCGCCGAGGCCGTACCCGAGCCGGCGGGCCGGCGCAACCGCCTCGAGCACTCGCTTCGCCCCCGCATCGTCCACGCAGGCCACGACCAACCCATTCGCCGGAACCGGCGCGACGAACGCACGGAACGCCTCCTCCACCGATTCCAACGACCCGTAGATGTCGAGATGGTCCGCCTCGACCGTCGTGACCACCGCGACCGTCGGAAGCAGCGTCAGGAACGAGCGATCGTACTCGTCGGCCTCGACCACGAAGAGCGAGTCCGAGCCTGGCCGCAGCCCCCCGCCCCACCCCGGGACCCGCCCCCCGACGAACCCCGTCGGCTCCAGCCCCGCCGCCTCGAGGATCGCCGTCGTCATCGCCGTCGTCGTCGTCTTCCCGTGCGTCCCCGCGATCCCGACGACCGTCCCGCGGTTGACCAGCGCGCCCAGCGCCTGGGCCCGCTTCAGAACCGGGATCCCCCGCGCCCGCGCCGCAGCCAGCTCCGGGTGGTCCTGCGGCACCGCCGCCGTCGTCACCACCGCGACCGCCTCCTCCACGTGCGAGGCGTCGTGGCCCCGGTGGATCACCGCGCCCAGCGCCTCCAATGCCGCCCCGACCGCCCCCGGCTTCAGGTCACACCCCGTCGCCCGGCCGCCGGCACGCAGCACCAGCTCCGCGAGCGCCGACATCCCGGCACCCGAGATCCCCATGAAATGCACGGGCCCCATCCGCGCCAACGCGCGGAGGTCGAGCCCGGCACCGGCCGGGGCGTTGCGTGCCTCGCTGCCTTCCATCACGACTCGTCGACCAGGGTGAGTAGCTTTCGCGCGATCTCGCGCGCCGCATCCGGCCGCGCCCGCTCGCGGGCCCGCGCCGCCATCTCCCGCCGCCGCCCCTCATCCTCGACCAGCCCCCGCAGTTCCGTCCACAGCCGCTCGGGCGTCAGCTCCGACTGCGGGACCCACACCGCCGCCCCCGCCTCCGCGAGCGACCGCGCGTTGTGCGTCTGGTGATCCGCCGCCGCCGTCGGCAGCGGCACCAGCAGCGCCGGGAGCCCCCACGCCAACTGCTCCGCCGTCGACATCGCACCCGCCCGCGAGACCGCAAGGTCCGCCGCCGCCAACGCCTTCGGCATCTCCTCGATGTAGCCGACGACCCGGACCCACGAGCCGACCCCGAGGGGCGCCAGCCGCGCCTCGACCGCCTCCAGGTTCGCCGGCCCCGTCGCCCAGAGGAGCTGGACGCCCGCCGGACGCCCCCCCAGCTCCCCGGCCGCGACCCGCTCCAGCGCACCCGCCAGCGCCTCGTTCACCGCCCGAGCCCCCTGACTCCCCCCCACCACCAGCACGACCACACCCTCGGGATCCAGCCCGAACTCCCGCCGGCACGCCGCCCGGTCCAGCGTCGGATCCGGCGGCCGGATCGGGTTCCCCAGCGCCAGGACCTCCGTCTCCGGACCGGGCGAGAGGTACGATCGCGCCTCCGGAAACCCGAGATGAACCTGCCGGGCCCGCCGCGCCAACCACCTCGTCGTCAACCCGGGGTACGAGTTCTGCTCCTGGATCGCGACCGGCACCCCGCTCAACACCCCCCAGGCACAGACCGGCCCGCTCGCGTACCCCCCCGTCCCCACCACCAGATTCGGACGAAACTCCCGAAAGACCTTCCGCACCCCCCGGAGGGTCGACGCCATCGCCGGGATCAACCGCCAGTTCTCCCAGACTCGGCTCCGCCGGATCGGCTCCAGCGGCAACAGCGTGTACGCCCGCCCCTGCGACGGCAACACCCGGGACTCCACCCCCCGCCGCGCGCCGATGAATCGGATCTCCACCCCCGGACGCTCGGCCTCCAGCGCCGCGGCCAACGCCAGCGCGGGGTAGAGGTGTCCTCCCGTCCCGCCCCCCGCCATCAGGATCCGGATCACTCCCGACTCCCCGACGGCTCCGCGCCGCCCCCCTGGGCCCCCGCACGCGCGATGCTCATCAACACCCCCACCGCCGCCATGCAGACCATCAGGCTCGACCGACCGTACGAGAAGAACGGCAGCGTCACCCCCGTCGTCGGGACCAGCGCGGTGTTCACCGCCATGTGCAGCAGCGCTTGCACCACGATCAGGTTCGTCAGCCCCACGGCCAGAAGGAACCCGAAGAGGTCCGGCGCCTGCCGCGCCACACGGTAGCCGACCAATCCGAACGCGGCGAAGAGGGTGACGACCACGCTGAGCCCCAGGAAACCCCACTCCTCGCCGATCACCGAGAAGATGAAGTCGTTGTGCAGCTCCGGGAGGAACCCGAACTTCTGACCGCCCCGGCCCAGCCCCCGGCCGAAGATCCCGCCGCTCCCCAGCGCGATCAGCGCCTGATTGATCTGGTAACTCACCCCCGCCTGGTCCTGCGACGGGTCGAGGAACGCCAGGATCCGCCGCATCCGGTACGCCGCCGCCTCGACCTGGCTCCAGAGCAGCGGCAGCCCGACGATGCCGAGCAGCAGGAAGTGCCCGATCCTCGCCCCCGCCGCGAAGACGACCAGTGCGGCCAGGAGCACGACCAGCAGCGCCGCCGAGAGGTTGGGCTGCAGGAAGATCAGCCCATCGACCACCCCCCAGATCAGCAGGAACGGGAGCAGCCCCCGGCTCAGGCTGGGGAGCTTCTCCTGCTTCTTCACCGATAGCATCGCCGTCCAGACGATCAGCGCGAACTTCGCGAACTCCGACGGCTGCACCGCCACCGGCCCGACGATCAGCCACCGGCGCGCGCCGTTGATCCGCGGCGCGATCGCCTCCGTCCCCGGCAGCACGATCACCAGCAACAGCAGGATCACCCCGGCCAGGAGCGGCCACGCCAGACGCCGGAGCCAACGGTAGTCGAGCCGGGCCGCGAGGACCAGCGCCACCAGCCCCATGGCGCCGCCCGCCGCCTGACGGACCACGAAATGGTAATCCGCGAGCCCCGCGCTCTGCGCCATGATCGCGCTCGCGCTGTAGAGCGTGATCAGTCCGAACGAGAGGAGCAGCACCGTGAGCAGGAGGAGCACCGGCCCCTCCCAGCCCGTGCCGAGCCGGGAGGCGCGCCCCTCCGCCAGATCGCCCCACGTCGCCGCGTGGCTCCCGCTACTCGCCATCCCCCGCCTCCCGTGCCAACGCGGCGAACTGCCGGCCCCGATCCTCGTAATCCCGGAACATGTCGAAGCTCGCACATGCCGGGGAGAGGAGCACCGCATCCCCCGGTCGCGCCAGCGCCGCCGCCCGCGCGACCACCGCCTCGAACGGGCCGTCCACCCGCTCCACCGCGACGTGCGGCCCCAAGTCCGACTCCACCAGCGCCGCCGCCTCGCCGTACGCGACGACGACCCGCACCCGCTCCTTCAGCTCCGGAAGCAGGTGCGTGTACGGCTCCCCCTTGTGGCGACCGCCCAGCAGCAGCACCGTCGGCCGCGTCATGCTGCGGATCGCCACCCTCGTCGAGGCGACGTTCGTCGCCTTCGAGTCGTCGATCCAGAGGACGCCGCCCCGCTCCACGATCGGCTCCAGACGATGGCTCGGCGCGCGGAAGCTCCGCAGCCCCTCCCGGATCGCCTCGACCGCCACACCCGCCGCTGCCGCCGCCAGCGCCGCCGCCAGCGCATTCGCACGATTGTGCTCGCCCAGCAGCGGGAGCTCCTCCACGCCGATCAGCGGTACTTCACCGCCCTCGAGGCGGAGCACCAGCGCCCCACCGGCGACGTACCCGCCCAGCTCCCCCGCCGGCGGCTCGCTCCCGGTGCGGAAGTAGAGCCGCCGCCCCGACGCCGTCCCCGCCAGCGCAACGACCTCTGGCTGCTCGCCGTTCAGCACCCAGACGCACTCCGGCGTCGCGTTCGCGAAGAGCCGCGCCTTGTCCGCGTAGTACGCCTCCACCGAGGGATACCGGTCCAGGTGGTCCGGAGCCAGGTTCGTGAGCACCCCGATCCGCGGCGCGAACCGCTCGACCTCGCCCAACTGGAACGAGCTCGCCTCCACCACCACCCACTCCGGCGCCGGGTCCTTCATCGCGACCTCCGAGAGCGCCACCCCGATGTTCCCCGCCGCCGGGGCATCCAGACCGGCCGTCCGAAGAAGGTGCGAGATCAGCGCCGTCGTCGTCGTCTTCCCGTTCGTCCCCGTCACCGCGATCACCGCGCTGCGCAGGTGGCGGAACGCGAACTCCAGCTCGGGGATCCGGGGCACCGCACGCACCCGCGGGTCTTGGAGGACCGGCGCCGTCGGCGGGATCCCGGGGCTCACCACCAGGAGATCGCAACCCGCCAGCCGGTCGACCGAGTGGCCCCCGACCTCCGCCTCGCCCCCCGCCCGGCGCACCGCCTCCGCCGCCTCCCGCACCGCTGCGGAGTCCCCCGCGTCCGAGGCGAAGACCTCCGCCCCCGACGCGAGCGCGAGCTCCGCCGCCGCACGGCCGCTCCGGGCCAGGCCGAGGATACCGATGCGCCGCCCCCTCATCGAATCTTCAGCGTGCTGAACGCCAGCAGGGTGAAGAGGATCCCCAGGATCCAGAACCGGATGATCACCTTGCTCTCCGGCCACCCCGCCTTCTCGAAGTGGTGGTGCAGCGGCGCCATGCGGAAGAGGCGCCTGCCCTGGCCGTACCGCCGCGCCGTGTACTTGAAGTACCCGACCTGCAGGATCACCGACACCGCCTCCAGGACGAAGACGCCGCCCACGATCACCAGCAGGAACTCCGACTTCAGCAGGATCGCCACCGCGCCGATCGCCCCGCCGATCGCCAGCGAGCCCGTGTCGCCCATGAAGACCTCGGCGGGGTGCGCGTTGAACCACAGGAACCCCAGCGCCGCACCCGCCAGCGCCACGCAGAAGATCGCCAGCTCACCCGACCCCGGGAGGAAGATCAGCCCGAGGTATTCCGACGTGTCGACCCGGCCGATCAGGTACGCGAAGACCGCGAACGTCGCCGCCGCGATCGCCGACAACCCCGCCGCCAGCCCATCCAGCCCGTCACTCAGGTTGACCGCGTTCGAGCTCCCCGCCAGCACCAGCATCACCCACGGAACGAAGAGCAGCTCCCAGATGACCAGGTAGTGGTCCGAGAGGAACGGCAGCCCGGTCCAGTTCGCCGGGATCGGGCTGATCGGCCACCGCCAGAGGAAGATCGCCAGCGCGAACCCCAGCACCCCCTGGCCGATCAGCTTGTAGCGCCCCACCAGCCCTTCGGTCCGGCGGCGCACGACCTTCAGGTAGTCGTCGAGGAAGCCGAGCATCCCCGTCCAGATCAGGACGATGACCGCGATGATCGTGTACGGGTTGGTCAGGTCCGCCCAGAGCAGCGTCGCCCCGACCGTCGCCACGAGGATCAGCACCCCGCCCATCGTCGGCGTGCCCGCCTTCCCGAGGTGCGTCTCCGGCCCATCCGTCCGGACGACCTGGCCCACACGCAGCGTGCGCAGCCAACGGATGATCGACGGCCCCAGGAGGAAGGAGAGGACCAGGGCCGTGACCATGGCGCCCGCCGCCCGGAACGTGATGTACCGGAAGAGGTTGAAGAAAATGTGGTGTCCCGCCAGTGGCGTCAGCAGATGGTAGAGCACCCGTCACTCTCCGGTGGTGCGGACGGCGCCCTTGCCGTCCGGGCCGGTCCCGCGCGCTTCCATGGACGCGGCACCGAACCTCTCCTCGAAACGCGGGAGCAGCCGCTCCAGGGCGACCCCGCGCGATCCCTTCAGTAACACGACCTCCGTCCCGGTCAGGCGCCGCGCCAGCGGCTCGAACGCCGCCAACGGGTCCTCGACCCGGATCAGCCGGTCGCCGAGCCCCGCGGCCAGATCCTCGAATGCCGGAACGAAATCCCCGGTCGCCACGATCAGGTCCACCTCCGCCCCCGCCAGCGATTCCGCAGCCTTCCGATGCAGCGCCGCACTCGTCGGCCCGAGCTCCCGCATCGTCCCCAGCACCGCGACCCGGCCCCCTCCGCGAGGGAGCGAGACCAGCAGGTCGACCGCCGCCTCCAGGCTCGCCGGGTTCGCGTTGTAGCAGTCGGCGACGACGGTCAGCCCGCCGTAACGGTGCACCTCCGAGCGCATCTTCGGCGGCTGGATCGCCGAGAGCGCCGCGACGGCGGCCTCCACGTCGACGCCCCATTCCACGCCGAGCCCCAGGGCGAGAAGTGCGTTGCGCACGTTCGGCCGGCCGCGGAACGTCAGGCGCACCTCGCGACCACCCCAGCGGAAGCACGCCCGACCCTCCTCGTCGAGCCTCACCGCCTCCGCACGCAGCGACGCGTCCGCCCGCTCGCTCCACCCCGCCACCCGCACCCGCGGCGCCAGCGCACGCGCCCGATCCACGAGAATCGCCGGCTCATCCGCGACCAGCGCCTCACCCTCCGGCGGCAAGGAGGGGAGGAGCGCCGTCTCCTCCCGCAGCACCCCCTCCAGGTCGCCCAGCCCCTCGAGATGCTCCTCGGCGATCGCCGTCACGATCGCGGCATCCGGCTCCACGATCCCCGCCAGCCGCGCGATCTCGCCCGGCGCGCTCGTCCCCACCTCCACCACCAGCGCCTCCGTCTCCGGTGGCGCGGAGAGGATCGTCAATGGCGCGCCGATCAGGTTGTTCAGGTTCCCTGTCGTCGCGTGCACACGGTAGCGCGTCGCGAGGACCGCCCGCGTCAGCTCCTTCGTCGTCGTCTTCCCGTTGCTCCCGGCGATCGCGCAGACCCGGGCGCCCAGGTGCCGGCGATAATGCCGCGCCAGCGAGCCCAGCGCCTCCAGAGCGTCCCCGACGACGTAGTACGTCAACCCGGCCGGCGCACCCTCCGGGACCCGCTCCACCACGGCGCCGCGCGCCCCCCGCCCCGCCGCCTCGCCCAGGAACGCGTGGGCATCGAACCGCTCCCCTCGCAGCGCCACGAAGAGCGAGCCTTCGTCCAGCGTCCGCGTGTCCGTGCTCACCGCAGTGTACGCGCCGGCCCCTTCGCCCGGGATCACCGACGCCGCCCCGCCCAGCGCCGCACGAACCGCGGCGTCCGTCCAGAACCCGGTCACGCGCTCACCTCCGGGACCCGGCCGCCCAGGAGGTCGGTCACGATCTCCCTCTCGTCGAACGGCACCCGCTCCGTCCCGAGGATCTGGTACGTCTCGTGTCCCTTCCCGGCGAGGAGCACCACATCCCCCGGGCGCGCCACCTCCAGCGCCCGCGCGATCGCCGCGCGGCGGTTCACGATCCTCTCGTGCGTACCCCGCGACATCCCCGCCACGATCTCGTCGATGATCGCCTCGGGGTCCTCCGTCCTCGGGTTGTCCGACGTCACGATCGCCACGTCCGCCAGACGGTCCGCGACCGCGCCCATCAACGGCCGCTTCCCACGGTCCCGGTCCCCGCCCGCGCCGAAGACCACGACCAAGCGCCCGGGGACCAGCGGCCGCAGCGCCTCCAGCGCTCGCTCGAGCGCATCCGGCGTGTGCGCATAATCCCGAAGCACAGGGCACGGCGTCACGGCGATCACCTCCAGGCGACCCGGGACCTGCGGCGTCATCCGCAGCCCCTCGGCGACCTCGGCCGGCGAGAGCCCGAGCGCCAGACCCGCCGCCGCCGCACCCAGCGCGTTCTGCACGTTGAAGCCGCCCAGCAGCGGGAGATCCACCGGAACGGTGCCCTCCGGAGTCACCAGCCGGAACCGCGCGCCGAACGCGCCCAGCTCCACCCCCTCCGCACGCACCTCCGCCGCCTCGCCGATCGCGAAGCGCAGCGACCGCGGCGCCTGATCGCAGAGCCCGGACCACGCAGGATCATCCGCGTTCACGACCGCCGTGCCCCCCGCCCGCAGACGCTCGACCAGCTTTCGCTTCGCGGCCAGGTACGCCTCGAACGTCCCGTGGTAGTCGAGGTGGTCCCGCGTCAGGTTCGTGAAGACCGCGGCGTCGAACTCCAGCGCGTGCACCCGCCCCTGGTCCAGCGCGTGCGACGACACCTCCATCGCCACCGCGTCCACGCCTCGGTCCACCAGGAGCCGTAGCGTCGCCGCCAAGTCCACCGGCCCCGGCGTCGTCAGCGCCTCGCTCCCGGGGAGCACCGAGCCGTCGGGCAAGATCACGCCCAGCGTCCCGAGCGACGCCGCCCGATGCTTCGCGCTGAGCAGGTGGCGGGTCAGCCAGACCGTCGTCGTCTTCCCGTTCGTCCCCGTCACCCCGGCCAGGATCAGCGAGGCCGCGGGGTCCCCGAAGACCACCGCGGCCGCGACCGCCGCCGAGCGCCTACCATCCCGCACGACCACTTGCGGGATCGCACTCTCGGACACCGGCCGCTCCACCAGCGCCGCCACGGCGCCCGCCGATTCCGCCGCGGGCACGAACCGGTGCGCATCCGCGGCCGTCCCGGCCCAGGCGCAGAAGAGGTCGCCCGGCCCGACCCGCCGGCTGTCGTCTCGGATCCCCGTGATCACGACGTCGTCCGACGGCGCCCGTACGACCAGACCCTCGCGCTCCAGCCGGGCCACGATCTCGCTCAGTCGGACCGGCTTCGCTCCGTCACGCATCGGTGCGCCTCCCTCCGGCCCGACAACGAATCCGATCTCCGGACCCCGTGCCGCCGACCCGATTCGTCGCCCTCACCGCGCCCCCTCCGCACGCACACGAACCACCGTCCCCGGGTCCGCCGTTCGCCCACCCGCGGGAACCATCCCCTTCACCACCCCGACCCCCTCCACCTCCACACGGAAGCCCCGGGCATGAAGCCGCCGCACCGCATCCCGCACCGGCAACCCCGTCACGTCCGGGACCGGGCGCGACGCCGTCGGCGCCTTCGGCGCGTACCGCGTAGCCCCCGACGCATCCAACGCGAAGATGTACGGGCCCGGCGCCGGCGGGAGCCGCCGCGCCCCCGCCGCATCCCCGAGACCGGCCTCCTTGACCTCGACCGCCTGCTCCATCTCGACTGCCTCTCCCACGGACGACGCGACCGCCCTGCGGTCGAGCGTCGTGCTTCTCGCCGCCAACGCCGCCGCCAGGGTCGCCCGCGTTACCGGCGCCGCAGCTGCCCCGCCGTAGTACGCGCCCCGCGGCCTGTCCAGCTTCACCAGGAACGCGAGCTGCGGGTCGACCGCCGGGAAGAATCCCGCGAACGATGCCGTGTGCCCCGCCCCCGTATAACGCCCGTTCTCGAACCGCCTCGCCGTCCCCGTCTTCCCCGCCACACGGAACGTGCCGAGGCCCGCTTCACGCCCCGTCCCCGCCTCCACGACCTCCACGAGCGCCTCGCTCACGGCACGCGCCACCTCCGGCGATACCACACGCCGTACCGCGCGCGCAGGATAGCGCGCCACCGTCCGCCCATCCCGCGCACGCACCTCGCGGACCAGCCGCGGCTCCATCAGCACCCCGCCGTTCGCGAGCGCGCCGTACGCCATCACCATCTGGAGCGGGGTCACACCCACCTCGTACCCGATCGCCAGACTCCCCTGCGAGTAACGAGACCAGTGCACCGGTCGACGCAACACCCCCGCCGCCTCCGCGGGGTAGGTCACCCCCGTCGGCGAGCCGAACCCGAAATCCCGCAGGTACCCGTACTGCACCGCCGGCACCAAACGCTCCGAGAGCTTCACCATCGCCACGTTCGAGGAGACGCTCAGCGCCTCCCGAACCGTCAACCAGCCGTACCCGTGCACATCCGAAACGGTCCGGCCGGCGTACGTGTACCGCCCCTCCTCGGCGTACACCCGGTCCTCGAGCGTCGCCCGGCCCTCCGCCAGCAGCGCCGCCACGAAGAACGGCTTCAGCGTCGATCCCGGCTCGTACGGGTCCAGCGCCGCACGCCACGCCGTCGGACCCTCCGCGCTGCGGCTCGCCGCCGCCAGCACCTCCCCCGTCGCCGGGTCGACCAGGAGCATCTCGCCCCCCAGCGCCCCCGTCTCCGCCACCGCCTCGCGCAACGCCTCGTGCGCAATCTCCTGGAGATCGTGATCGATCGTCAGGTAGATGTCGTGCCCCGGGACCGGCTCGACCACCGACAACATCGACCCCGGGATCTCGACGCCCCTCACATCCCGCCGGCGCACCGCCAGCCCCGGCCGGCCCGAAAGGATCGAGTCGAACGCGAGCTCCAAGCCGCCCAGCGCACGGCCCTCCGGCGAGACTCGCCCCAACAGCTCCAACGCCAGCTCGCCGTACGGGTAGACCCGCTCCACCACCTGCTCGAAGTAGACTCCCCGCATCCCGTCCAGCCGCTGACGGGTGACCGCATCGAAGCGCCCGGGGAGTACCACCCACCGCCTCCGCACGTCCACCGCTCGCTTGGCCTCGGCCGCCGACAGCCCCAACGCCTCACGCAGCCGCTGCGCCGCCGCCGTCCGATCCGTCAGCTCTCGCGGCGCCACCGCCACCCGGTACGCCACCTGGCTCGCCGCCAGAGGCACGCCGTTCCGGTCGTAGATCGTCCCACGAGGCGCCGGAAGCTCCAGGCGCTGCCGCTGCTGCTCGGCCGCTCGCGCCGACCACCCCTCCCCCTCCACCACCTGCAGCTGGAACCCACGCACCAGCACCGCCACGGCCGCGGCCATCAACCCGGCCAGCAGGAGGCGCCGCCTGAGCGCGTATTGCGGGGCCCGCGGCTTCACCGCTCCGCTCCCCCGCTCCCCGCCATCGGCAGGATCACGATCTCGTCACCCGTGGGGACATGCATCCCCAGCCTCGCACCCGCCGCACTCACGACGTGGCCTCGACTCTCCAGCCTCTGGATCCGCTGAAGCTGCTTCGCCCGCTCCGCCTCCACCACCACCCGCTCCCGACGCACCTCGTCCAGCGCCCGAAGCACCTCCAACGCCCGACTCTGCCGCCAGATCACCAGACTCGACGCCGCCAGGACCCCGGCGAACGCCAACGCGACGCGGAGAACCCCCGGCTGGCCCCTCATCAGGCCGCCTTCCGCCACGCCCGAAGACGGGCGCTGCGAGCACGGGGGTTCTCCGCCACCTCCGCCTCCGACGCAAATACCGGCCGCCGCGTCAACTCCTCACCCAACGCCACCCCCCGGCACCGACACACCGGCAGCTCCGGCGGACACACGCACGACCGGCTCCACTCCCGGAACGACTCCTTCACCCGCCGGTCCTCCAGCGAGTGGTACGACAACACCACCAGCACGCCCCCCGGCGCCAGACGGTCCCGCAGCTTCGGCAACGCCCGATCGAGCGCCCCCAACTCGTCGTTCACCGCGATCCGCAACGCCTGGAAGATCCTCGCCTTGTCCTGCGCCGTCAGCCGCGGCCCGAAAACCTCCTCCAACACCCCCACCAGGTCGTCGCTCGTCGCGAACGGCGCCTGCCGCCGACGCGCCACCACAGCGGATGCCAACCGCCGCGCACGACGCTCCTCGCCGTATCGGTAGAACAGATCCGCCAGCTCCGACTCCGGTAGACCGTTCAGGAGGTCCGCCGCCGTCGGCGCCGCCGACGCCGCGCCCGCCATCCTCATGTCCAGGGGGGTTCCGGGGCGGAAGGAAAAGCCGCGCCCCGTCACATCGAGATGCCGCGAGGAGAGACCAAGATCCAGGAGCGCACCCGCCAGGGGTTCGCTCACCCGATCGACCGCGTCCGCAAAGTTCGCACGGATCAGCTCCACCCGATCGCCGAACCGCGCCAGCCGCCGTGCCGCCACCTCCAGGGCCTCCGGATCCTGATCCACACCGATCACGCGGGCCTCCGCGCCCGCCTCTAGGATCGCTTCGCTATGCCCGCCGTCACCCAGCGTACCGTCGAAATAGACCCCGCCCCGCTCCGGTCGCAGATACTCCAGCACCGCGTCGACCAGCACCGGAACATGCCGAATCTCCCCGCCCACAACCGCTACCGGAAAATTTGGGGTGCGAACCGCGCGAACTGACCCGCGCCCTCCCGCAGCGCCTCCTCGAACCGCTCGGGCCGCCAGATCTCGATCTTGTCGATCGCGCCGACCAGCAACGCTTGACCGTCCAGCTCCGCCGCTTCCTTCAACCGCAACGGGATCAGGATCCGCCCCTGGCTGTCCGGCACCACCTCCACCGCACCCGCCATCACCGACAGCACGTACATCCGCGCCTCCGGCTGGTGCCGCAGAAGCTCCCGCAACCGCTCCTCCACACCCGCCCACTCCGACTCCGGGTACAGCGCCAGCGCCGGCGGATACGCCTGCACCAGCACGAAACGCTGGTCCGGCGCCTCCCGGCGGAACGCCGCAGGAAGCGCCACGCGCCCCTTTTCGTCGATCTGGTAGGTGTAGCTCCCCAGGAATTTCACGCCCCGTCCCCGGCCGGGAGTTCCCTCCGTCAGGCCTCCAGCGAAGCGAGGCACCCCCCTCCCCACTTCTCCCCACTTCTCCCCACTTCGGCCCCCAAGCTATGCTCAGCCTCCCACCGACGTCAAGGCTCTTCTCCAAGTCCTGATCGGTCGCATATTTGCATCCTTGCGCCGCATGCCCACGGGCATTTTCGAGCACTCCGGAGGCCGGGATTTTGGGGCTCGACATCACCATCATCATGCATCCTCGCGGGGAACCGGCACGCATCGAGGAGCTGCGCGATGCCGTCGAGCGTCTGCGCCGCCAGGGGCATTGCGTCACGCCCCGCCTTACCTTCGAGCGTGGGGATGCAACGGTGTTCGCGCGCGCGGCGGCGCGCGCCCGGCACGACCTCATCGTCGCCGCCGGCGGCGATGGAACGGTGAACGAGGTGGTGAACGGGATCGCGCGCACGCGGTGGCAGCCGCGCCTCGCGATCCTGCCGATCGGCACGGCCAACGACTTCGCGGCGAGCTTCGGCCTTCCGACGGACTTGGCCGAGGGGCTCAGGATCGCGGTGCACGGGCGCCCCCTCGCCGTGGATGTGGCGCGGGTGAACCGTCGATTCTTCGTGAACGTATCGACGGGCGGGTTCGGGACCCGATCCGCCGTCCAGGCCTCGCCCGAGGTCAAAAGGCGGCTGGGGTCGCTGGCCTACCTGGTCACCGGCCTCTGGGAGCTCGTCGATTTGCAGCGAGCGCGTGCGCGATTCGATACCGCGGAGGGCATGCTCTACGACGGGGACTTCCTGATCTTTGCCGTGGGGAACGCCCGGCGAACCGGCGGCGGGAGCGAGTTGACGCCGCGTGCGGAGGTCGGCGATGGCAAGCTGGACGTGCTGGTCGTCCCGGCGATCCCCCGCATGGAGTTCCTGGCCCTCCTCCCCGAGCTCCGGGCTGGAAGCCACATCGACAGCCCCCACGTACTCTACCGGCAGACCGCAACCCTCACCGTCACGGCGGACGACGACCTCCCGGTGAACGTGGATGGCGAGCCGATCAGCGGCCGCTGCTTCCGCTACGCCCTGCACCCGAGGCCGATCAGCGTGATGACCCCGTGACACGTCCCCCACCCACCTCCACACGCACGGCGGGTCGTCGCCTTCCCCGCGCGATCGCCATCCCCCCACCTGCCGACTCCCCCCCACGCCCCCATCCTGCCGGGCACATCTGAAAACGGGGCACGTATGCGAACGGGGCCCCGGAGCGCAGGTCGCGCCCCGGGGCCCCGTTTCGGCGATCCGGCCGTCTCAGCGGCCGCGCTTGATCAGCGCCTCCTGGATGTCGATGTACTGCTGCGTGGCACCCAGCAGGTCCTGCAAGCTCTTCGCCGCCGATGCCGAGGTCTCCGCGTACCCCGAGCTCTGGCGGAAGAGCTCCAAAGCACGCTGGAAGATCGGCAGCGCCTGCTTGGCCGACGCCGCGGTGCTCGGCTCCTGCACCTTGATCCCGCGCTGGTAGAGGATGTAGCCGGAGAAGAAGTTGATCATCCCCTTCGTCTGCGGCTGGGTCGCGAACGGCGACGCCGCCTCGAAGTAAGCGAGCGCCTCGTCGTGCTGGTTCTTCTGGTACTTGTCGTTGTACCCGGTGCTGAAGATCATCCGGGCCGCCATGTCGGACTCGATCTCGCCCGCGTCGACCGCCTTGCGGAACGCCGCGCTCGCCTTGTCGAGCTGCCCGGACTGGACCAGCCACTGGCCCTGAAGCGCCCGGATGTTCGTCGACTGCGGGTCACGTGCGAGCACCGTGTCGAGCGCGGCGATCGCCTCGTCCATCCGCCCCGCTTCCTTGAGCGCCAACGCGTACGTCCGCCAGAGCTGGGCCTCGCCCGGCTTCGCCGCCACCGCCTTGGCGCCGAAGTCCACCGCCTCGGCGGTTCGACCGAGCTGCGTCAACGAGTTGAGCTGCTGCACCAGCACGTTCACCGCGACCGAATCGCCCTTGGCGGCGAAAACCCGGCCGAGGTAGTCGAGCCCCTTCTCGAAGAGCGCCGTCGCCTCCGGCGTCAGTTGACCCGTCCCCCCGTTCTGACCCTTCGACGGCTCCATCTTCGACGTCGCCGCGGCGACCGCGAAGTAGCCCGCGTACTCCGTGAGCGTGAGGTCCACCTCGTCGCCCTGCATCCCCTGCTCCGCGATCGCGAGCGCGCCCTCGGGGTCACCCGCCTGCATCGCCTCGATCGCCACGTTCAGCCGGACCTGCGCGTTCCCCGGGTTCAGCTCGAGGTACTGCCGGTAATACTCCCGCGATTCTTCCTTTCGCTCCAGCTTCGCCGTCACGTAGCCGGCGGCAAGGAGCGCCTCCTGGTGAACCGGGTTGAGATCCAGCGTCGCCTTCAGCGCCTCGAGCGACTCGTCGAGCCGGTCGAGCTTCATCAGCGCGTACCCCTTGCCGTAGAGCGCCGACACCGACTTGGCGTTGAGCCCCAGCGCCTCGTCGCACTTCTGGAGCGCGCTGTTCCAGTCCTCCCGGCCGAGGTCCTCGTTGCAGTACACGACGAGGCTGAGCTGCCGCACGTACGACTCGAACGACTGGAAGATGTGCTGCGCCGCCTGCTTCGCGTCGGCGACCGTCACCACCGGAACGTCGTACGTCTGCTGGTCCTTCGCGTTGATGAAGGACGCCGTGACCTCGAAGCCCCCGGCCGCCGGCTTCGCCGACCCGCACATCACCAGCTCCCACCCGCTCTGGGCCGCGAGCTGGCGGCTCGTGATGCAGTTCAGGTTCTCCTCCTTCAACCCGAACTGCTTCATACGGGCCTTCAGGTCGCCGTTGTCGACCGGAGCGTGCGTGGGCATCCCGTCGATGAGCTTGCGCACCTCCTTGGCGACGTCCTCCGCAAAGCCCTTCTTGACGTCACCTTCGCGCTCCAGCGTCGGGACCAGGACCCGGAACCGACCGCTTTGTGCGGCCGCGGGGCTGGCCGCGGCGAGGCCGCCCGCGACCATGGCTCCCAGCGCCAGGATGAAACTCACTCGCCGTGTGCTGAGCCGATACACCATCTCCGGGGTCTCCACGTTGGGGGGACTCTGTTGGGACCGCGTGGGCGGCCCATTCGACCTAGCGTGATCCTAACCCGGACCGCTGCGGAAAGTTCGCGCCATCCGTGAACCCCGGCGGACTACGGCACGACTGCCGCAGGCTCAGTCATGTCCAGGTTATTTCTAAGAGGTGGAATGTTATTGAATTGCTCGTGCCGCCGCAACCCTCACGTGCGGGGTCCTTACCTCAACGGATCACGCGGGAGAGTCGGGCGGCACCCGAACACCGCGGAGCCGCGGCGTGGCGCCGCAATCGGATAAGCGTGGCGCCGCAATCGGATACCGGTGGCCGACGGCCCGACCGATTCCCGGCCGGTGAAGTCGTCGATCGGTCCTTGCGCCTCGCGCAGCTTGCCACGTACCCCGGCCTTCAGGAAGAGCGCCACGGCGCACGATCCCTCCGAAACTGGCGCCGCCACGAAGCGTGACCGCTTTCCCTTGTTGTACGCGGTGCCCGGCTCGTATAATGGGGGGCCATGAGCATTACATACCTGGATGGGTCTCGGCTCCGGCGGGCCCTGATCGCGGGGTGCGACCACGCCCAACGGCGCCGTGCGGAGCTCAATCGCATCAATGTCTTTCCGGTTCCGGACGGCGACACCGGCACCAATCTCGCGTTGACCGTCCGATCGATCGCCGACCGGCTCCGCACGAACCGCGACGAGTCGGCCGCGGCGGTCGCGCACGTCGCCGCCGAGGCCGGGGTTCTCGGCGCCCGGGGCAACTCCGGGATGATCCTCTCTCATTTCCTCCTCGGCTTCTCCGGCGCCATTCAGGGGTGCCCGCGCCTGACGGTGAAGGAGTTCACCGGCGCGCTTCGCAGCGCGGTCGAGCACCTCTATAAAGCGCTGGAGCGCCCGGTCGAGGGTACGATCCTCACGGTCATGCGCGAAGTCGTCGAAGAGGCGGAGGGGATGAGTACCGCCGACTTCGTCGAATTGCTCGAACGAATCCTTGCGCGCGCGCGCGATTCCCTCGCCAGGACCCCGGACCTCCTCCCTGCGCTCCGCACCGCGGGCGTGGTGGATGCCGGCGCCAAGGGGTTCGTCCACCTCCTCGAGGGAATGGTCGCGCTGATCCATGGCGACCCCTTCGTCGCCCTCGACGACCCGCCGGCCTTCGACGATGTGGAGCCCGCCGCCGCGCGGGCGGAGTACCCCGCCGAGGCCGAGCGCTACCGCTTCTGCACCGAGGCGCTGGTGCGGGGGGAGGCGCTTCCTCCCGTCGAGCCCGTGCGAGAGGCGCTCCACGCCGCCGGCGACTCGCTGATCGTCATCCGGTGCGACGGCGTCCTCAAGGTCCACATCCACACGGACGACCCGGAGGGCGTCTTCGCCTACCTGCGCACCCTCGGCGAGGTGGTCACGCACAAGGCCGAGGACATGGGGGCGCAGCACGCGGCGGTCGAGCGCGCGGCCGCGGCGCACATCCAGCTCGCCCGCCGGCCCATCGCGATCGTGACCGACAGCTCGTGCGACCTCCCCGACGAGATCCTGACCGCTCACGGGATCCATGTGGTCCCCCTCTCGCTCGTCTTCCCGGACCGTGTCCTGCGTGACCGGGTCGACATCACCGCCGCCGAGTTCGTCGAACGGCTCCGTCAGGGCGAGCACCCGTCGACCTCGCAGCCCCCGCCGGCTGCGTTTCTCGATGCGTTCGCCCGCGCCTCGCAGGATGGCGAGTCCGTCCTCGCGGTCCTCCTCTCGTCGGCGCTCTCGGGGACCTTCGCCTCCGCCGAGGCCGCGGCCCGCGGCTTCGACGCCTCGCCGCTCACCCTCGTCGATTCACGGGGCGCCTCGCTCACGCTGGGGCTCCTCGTGCTCCTCGCCGCCGAGCTCGCCGAGCGAGGCATGCCCATCGCCGAGATCGCCGCCGAGATCGACCGCGTCCGCGACCAATCCGGGATCCTCTTCACCGTCGACGTCTTCGACAACCTCCTCGCCTCGGGGCGCGTCGGTCGCGGCCGGGCATGGCTCGGCACCCTCCTCGACATCAAGCCGATCCTCGGGCTCGACGTCGGCGGCCGCGTCATCCCCCTCGACCGGGTCCGGGGCCGCAAGAACCTGATCGCTCGCGTCATGGAGCTCCTCGAGGAACGGCTCCCCCGCGACGCCGAAGCCATCCGATTCGGCATCCTCCACGTCGGCTGCGAGGAGATCGTCCCCGAGATCCGCGCCGCACTCCGCGAGCGCTGGGGCGACCGCGAGACGATCGTCGCCCCGGCGAGCCCCGTCCTGGCCACGCACGTCGGCCCCGGCGCCTGGGGGATCGCCTACCAGCGCGAGGACTGAGCGGCACGGCACCCCGCCTTGCCCCCCGCGCACCGCCGCGTTACCATGCACGAATTCCGAACAGCGCCCGGCCGGTAGTCTATCCGCGGATCGATCCCGCCGCGCGCCATCCATTTCCCAACAACTCAAGGGTGAGATGACGACGTCTCGTCTCCTGGCGGCCGCGCTGCTGGGCCTCGGCCTCGCATCCGGGTGCTCCGCCCGCCGCACCGCACCGACCCCCAGGCCCGCCGCGAACGATGCCAGCGCCGCGACGGCGCAGCGCAACCGTGAGGGACCGAAACCCTATCGATCGGTGATCACGGCCGAGGCCCGAACCGACGACGGCCTCTTCACGGTCCACACCATCGGCGACAAGCTCTACTACGAGATCCCCGACTCCCTCCTCGACCGCGAAATGCTCCTCGTCTCCCGCATCGCGAAGACGGCCGACAACATCGGCTACGGCGGCGAGGAGGCGAACGAACAGGTGGTCCGGTGGCAACGCCTCGGGAACCGCGTCCTCCTCCGGACCGTCTCGTACACCAACGTCGCCAGCGACACGCTCCCGATCTACCAGGCGGTGAGGAACTCCAACTTCGAGCCGATCATCCGCAGCTTCCCCATCGAAGCGTTCACTCCGGACTCCTCGGCGATCGTCATCGAAGTCTCCGGGCTCTATTCCCGGGACGTCCCCGGCCTGGGGCTCCAGCAGTCCCGACGGGACGCGTACAAGGTCCGCCGCCTCGACGAGAGCCGGTCCTTCGTCACCTCCTCCCGCAGCTTCCCGCAGAACATCGAGGTCCGCAGCATTCTCACCTACGAGGCGGGCGCGCCGCCGTCGAACGGGCCGACGGGCACGATCTCCCTCGAGATGAACCACTCGATGATCCTCCTCCCGAAAGAGCCCATGCGGCCGCGCATCTGGGACGAGCGCGTCGGTTACTTCCGCATCGCCCAGACGGACTACGGCCTCGACGAGCAAAAGGCGACGACCCGCCACTACATCACGCGGTGGCGCCTCGAGCCCAAGGACCCCGAGGCCTTCGCCCGCGGCGAGCTCGTCGAGCCCGTCAAGCCGATCGTCTACTACATCGATCCGGCGACGCCGGTGAAGTGGCGGAAGTACCTGAAACAGGGCGTGGAGGACTGGCAGAAGGCTTTCGAGGCGGCAGGCTTCAAGAACGCGATCATCGCCAAGGACCCGCCCTCCCCGGAGGAGGACCCGGACTGGAGCCCCGAAGACGTCCGCTACTCGGTGATCCGCTACTTCTCTTCGCCGATCCAGAACGCCTACGGCCCCCACGTGGCCGATCCCCGGAGCGGCGAGATCCTCGAGAGCGACATCGGCTGGTACCACAACGTCATGAACCTGCTGCGGAACTGGTACTTCATCCAGACCGCGGCGATCAACCCCGACGCGCGCAAAGTCAAGTTCGACGACGAGGTCATGGGTCAGCTCATCCGCTTCGTCGCCGCGCACGAGGTCGGGCACACCCTCGGCCTCCCGCACAACATGAAGGCCAGCTCATCCTATCCGGTGGACTCGCTCCGCTCGGCGACGTTCACCCGGAAGATGGGCACCGCGCCGTCGATCATGGATTACGCCCGCTTCAACTACGTCGCCCAACCGGGCGACGTGGGCGTCTCGCTGATGCCGGCCATCGGCCCCTACGACCATTACGCGATCCGGTGGGGTTACCGCCCGATCCCCGAGGCCGCATCGCCAGAGGACGAGAAGCCGATCCTCGATCGTTGGATCCGCGAGCGTGAGCACGACCCGATGTACCGCTTCGGGGATCCGAGCTCGATCGACCCCTCGTCCCAGACCGAAGACCTGGGAGACGACGGCGTCAAGGCGAGCACGTACGGGATCGCCAACCTCAAGCGGATCGTCCCGAACCTCCTCGAGTGGACGCGAGAGGACGGCAGGAATTACGACGAGGTCCGGGAGCTCTACGGCCAGGTCATCGGTCAGTGGAACCGCTACATGGGCCACGTGACCGCGATCGTGGGAGGCGTCTATCGCACCCGCAAGACGTTCGGCCAGGAGGGCCCGGTCTACGAGGTCGTCCCCGAGGCGAAGCAGCGGGCGGCCATGCGGTTCCTCGCCGAACAGGCGTTCGAGACGCCGTACTGGATGATCGACAAGGAGCTGCTGGCGCGGATCGAGCAGCCGAGTGCGGTCGACCGGATCCGCGAGCTCCAGGTTCGGACGCTGGAGCGCGTCCTCGACCCCGCGAGGATGCAGCGCCTGATCGAGGCCGAAGCGTTGCACGGCGATGCGGTCTACACCCTCCCCGAGATGCTCGGGGACCTGCGGGGCGCGATTTGGAGCGAGCTCGCCCGTGGGCGGCCGATCGACCCCTTCCGCCGGAACCTCCAGCGCGGCTACCTCGAGCGGCTGGCGTTCCTCATGACCGAGGAGCCGCCGACGCCGCCGGCTCGACTCCGAGCCTCGCCCGAGTTCACGAACGTCGTGGTCAGCCAGTCGGACATCCGGCCCCTCGTGCGGGGTGAGCTGGAGACGCTCCGGCGGGAGATCCGCGCGGCGATCCCCCGGACGGGCGACCGCACGAGCCGGCTCCACCTCGAGGATGCCCTGATCCGCATCGACAGGATCCTCGATCCGAAGGTGTAGGCCGGTCGGTCGTCAGGATGGGAGGAGCCCCGGCGAGCACGCTCGCCGGGGCTTCGTACTGCGGATGCTGGGGGGATTGTCGGAGGCGTCAGCCCCGGCCATGGTCTCCGGCCGGGACCTCGGTCGGTTTCCGTACTTGGCCCCGGTTTCCGGACGCGAGCAGACGCTCCGTGAAATCCAGGCGCTCCTCCAACAGCTCGAGTCGCGCGTTGGCCTGCTCGAGCAGCGCTTTGAGCTGCGCGATCTCGGCCTGATCCGTTCGGGCGGACTGCCGTTCTCGCTGCATCTGGACGAGCAGTTCGCCGAGACGCTTCGTGAGCGGTCTCAGGATCGCGACGGCGGCGACGGAGATGAAGAACGTCATCGTCGCCAGTGCCGGTGCGAGATCGCTCATTCCTTTCCTCCGGGTGTACGGTTCTGACCTCGATCCCCCGTACGGACCGGTCGCCGCCCGGGTTTCATCGATCCATCCGGGCGGCCGGCCGGCCCCCGGCCACGCAGGGCTCCTGTCGATGGCGGCGGCGCCCCATGGCGGTCGACGCGCGCGCCGTGCCCCCCACCGCCCCATCACCCCTGGGCCGCGGGGTCGTCGCCCGCGAGCATCTGCCGGATCTGCGCGAAGAAGTTCTTGCGCAGGTCGGCCGATTCCTCGGGCGTCAGGATGGCATCCGCCGTCTTGATGTTCAGCAGGTCCTTCGGGATGTCCTTCAGGTAACGCGACGGGATCCTCGGCACCAGGCTCCCCCCCTTCCGCCTCGCCCTGCAGAGCGAGAGCGTCAGGCGCTGGCGAGCGCGGGTGATCCCCACGTAGAAGAGGCGGCGCTCCTCGGCCAGCGGGTCGAGTGCGCCGACGTGCTCCCCGTCCATGTCGTCGGAATCGGTGACCGACTTCGCGTGCGGCAGGATCTCCTCCTCGAGCCCCACGATGAAGACGTCACTGAACTCCAGCCCCTTGGCCGAGTGGAGCGTCATGAGGGCGACGGTCGCATCGTCCTCGCGGTCGTCCTCGTCGCGGTCGTCCAAGTCGGCGAGGGCGATGCGGGCAAGGGCATCGGCCAGGGTCGGCGGAATCCACGGCTCCTCCGCGGCGGGGTCGACGGCGCCGTCCTCCTGGGGGGTGGCGGCCGCGGCCCAGGTCCGGCGCTCGTACCGGGTGATCGAGCCCACGAGGTCGCGGAGATTGTCCACCCGCGCGTCGGCCGAGCGGGCGTTGCGGGGATCGGCCCGGATCGCCTCCTCGAGCCGCAGCCGACGGAAGAAGGCCTCGGCCCAAGCGGCGATCGGCGTCTGCCCCGCCTCCGGCGCCGCCTCCGCCGCCGCGGCTTCCGCCGCGCGGAGCTCCTCTCGCGCCTCGTCGAGGAGCGCGACGAATTCCCCGATCGCCCGGGCGGCGGCGCTTCCGACGTCGTCGGGAGTGGCCGCCCTCAGCATCTCGGCGAAGCCGACCCCCCGATCTTGCGCCAGTTCGGCGATCTTCAGGACCGTCGTCCTGCCGATCCCCCGGGTCGGGTAGTTGATGATCCGCCGGAGCGAGATCTCGTCGGACGGATTCGCCACGACGCGCAGGTAGGCGAGGGCATCGGCGACCTCTTTCCGCTCGAAGAACGAGGTGCCGCCGATGACGCGATACGGCACGTTCTTGGCCCGGAGCGCCTCCTCCAGCGGGCGCGCCTGGGTGTTCGTGCGGTAGAGGACCGCGAAGTCGCCCCACTTCAGCTTCTGCGTGAAGCGGCGCAGCGAGATCTCCTTGGCGACGGCCTCCGCCTCGGCCTCCTCATCCGCGTGCTCGTAGTAGTCGATCGGCGCCCCGATCGGGTTCGCGGTACGCAGTCGCTTGGGGTGGCGGTGCGGATTCCCCGCGATCACCGCGTTCGCCGCCGCCAGGATCCGGCGCGTCGAACGGTAGTTCTCCTCGAGCGTGATCACCTTCGCGCCCGGGAAGTGCCGCTCGAACTCGAGGATGTTCCCCACGTCGGCGCCGCGAAAGGCGTAGATCGACTGGTCGTCGTCGCCGACGACGCAGAGGTTGCGCCGCGGTCCGGCCAGGAGGCGAGCGAGGTCGAGCTGGACCGCGTTCGTGTCCTGGTACTCGTCGATCATGATGTAGTGCCAGCGCCGCCAGAGGTCGAGGCGGACCTCCTCGTGCTCCTCGAGGAGCTTGACGGGGAGGAGGAGCAGGTCGTCGAAGTCGACGGCGCCGGAGGCGCGCAGCACCTCCTCGTAGCGCGCGTAGGCGCCGGCCGCGAGAACGGCGTAGGCGTCGGCCCGGTTCCCCCGCGTCCGACCCTCCCGTACCTCCCTCGCCGCGCCTTCGGGCGAGATCCGCCGAGTCTTCCAATCCGAGATCCGGCGGAGGATCCGTTTGATGTCGAACCGGTCGTCGTCGATCGAGATCTCGGCGCACGCGGTCTTGAGCGCCGCGAGCTGGTCGGGGGTGCTGTAGACCGCGAATTTCTCCGGGAGTCCGAGCCGAGTGCCGTGCGCGCGCAGGATTCGCACGCCGAGGGAGTGAAAGGTGCTGATCGTTACCCCCCTCGCCTCGGCGCCTGCGTACGCCTGGACGCGCTCGCGCATCTCGTCCGCCGCGCGGTTCGTGAACGTGACGACCACGATCCGCGAGGGTTCGACCTCCCTCCCTCGGATCAGGTGGACGATTCGATGCACCAGCGTCTTGGTCTTCCCGGACCCTGCCCCCGCCAGCACGAGGACCGGCCCTTCGGTGTGCATCGCGGCGGCGCGCTGCTCGGGGTTCAGATCGTAGAGGTACGGGGCGGGCTTCGCCTTCTGCGTCATCCTTCGGATTCGACTGCGTGGGTCCTGCGTCGGACAAACGGCCGGCCAATATGGGGGCGGGCGGGGGCCGCAGCAACCGGAGGCGGGGTGTGGATCTTGCGACGGCCGGTCGGTCGCGCACCACGAACGATGGAGGCCCCATGGCGGAGCTGCAGCAGGATCGAACGGGTGGAGGCGAGCCCCCGGGCCGCCGGCGCGAAGAGCGAGGTCCCGTCTCCCACGAACACGTCGCGGTCGGGTACACCGACCGGTCGCAACTGGACGACTTCATCGGCGGCGAGGCGGGCGACCTCGTCGTCCGCGGCCCGATTCACACCGGCGAGCGTGTTCGAGAGGTCGATACGCTCGGCCCCGGCGTGACGCAGGGTACGCCCTGTCTGGTCGTCCCCCTGATCCGCGAGCGGATCGACGAGATCCAGCGCGAAGTCTCGGATGTGCTCGACCGGTTCCAGGCGCAGCGCGCCGGCGAGGAGTTCGGGCTCGAGGGCGGCTCCGGCGAGGGTGAGCGGCGGGGCGGCGGGCCGCGCACCATCGGCGAGACCGGAGGCACCGCACGGGGCACCTCGTCCGGTGCGATCAGGAAGGGGTCGATCGGGGGAGGCGGGAGTTGAACGCGCGACCGAATCGGTGGTGTACACGACCGGGGGCTGACCCGGCCGGGGGTTGATCCCGCCCCGGCGCGTTGCTCCATCCCTTTCAGGCCGCTGCTCCTCGCCGCGTGCGAATCCGGAGCCGAAATCTTGGCCGTCGTCCCCACCGCGCCGGAGGAGCCGTTCCCCAGCGCGGGCCACCTTCGCCCGCCTGCCTCAGAGCTCCTCGATCGACACGATGTGGTCGACGTTGAGGGCCACGTACGGCATCTCCCGCCCCGTCGTCGTACAGCGGGCGCCGAGCACCGAGATGAACCCACCCTTCATCCCGTAGAGGTCATCGGCGAGGCGAGAATTCGGTTCGCGGAAGAGGTGTCCGTCGATGACGCGACCATCGACCAGGTGGAAGCGGTGCGGGTAGGGTTTCTTGTTCCCCTTCAGCGCGGCGTTCGAGATCACGGTTCGCGGGGCCATCGTCAGCCTCCTGGACTGGGAACTCGGTCGAGCAACCGAGCGCGGCGCAGCGCCGGCACGGTCCGGTTCGGAATGGGGAAACGATCGGCAATGTATGCCGGCGAAGACGCGGGCGTCTACTCCGTGCCGAAGAAGTCGAGCTGCCCTACGGGATCGGGGCGTCGGAACGCGGCGGTCGAGAGCGGGGGAAGCCGGGTGGCGAGCCCCGCCTTGCGGCAGGCGGCGTGGAAGATCGCCGAGATCTGCCCGGCCCAGATCCCTTCCCCACGCATCCGAACTCCGAACCGCCCGTCGTTGAGTTTTCCGCCGCGCAGCTCGCGTACGCGGTTGAGGATCTTGGCTTTGCGCCCCGGGGCGTGGCGATCGAGCCACCCCTCGAAGAGCCCGGCCACCCCGTGGGGGAGGCGGAGCACGATGTACCCGGCGGCGCATGCGCCGGCCTTTGCCGCCGCGTCGATGATCCTCGGGAGTTCGTGGTCGGTGAGCCCCGGAACGACGGGGGCGACGAGGACGCGAACGGGAATCCCCGCCCGGGCCAGCGCTTCGATGGCCGCGAGGCGCCGAGCCGGGATCGAGGCCCGCGGCTCCATGACGCGTTGTAGCTTCTCGTCGAGGGTGGTGACGGAGACGTTCACGCCGACCGCGTCGTACCGCGCCAGCTCGCCCAGGAGATCGATGTCCCGCGTGACGAGGTGGTTCTTCGTGATGATCGCGACGGGGTTGCGGTACTCGACGAGCACCTCGAGGCAACGCCGCGTGATCCCGAGCCGCCGCTCGACGGGCTGGTAGGGGTCGGTGACCCCGGAAAGGGCGATGACCCGCGGCGTCCACCGGCGCGAAGAGAGCTCGCGACGCAGCAACTCGGGCGCATCCTCCTTGACCAGGATCTTCGTCTCGAAGTCCAGCCCCGCGGAGAAGCCGAGGTACTCATGGGTCGGGCGGGCGTAGCAGTAGATGCACCCGTGCTCGCAGCCGCGGTACGGGTTGACGCTGGCATCGAACCCCACGTCCGGGCTGTCGTTCGTCGCGATGATCGTCCGTGACGGGTCGCGAAACAGCTCGGTCCGCGGCCCCGGTTCGTCGGGGTCCCGGGCATCGGCATCGGGAACGTAGGCGAGCGGTTCGAAACGGTTCGGCGGGTTCGCATCGGCGCCGCGCCCGCGGATCCCCTTCGTCTCCATGATCGGACCCCGTGACGGACGATCGCGAGGGAGGCCCGGCAGGTGAGCAGGGTGCCGGGATCGGGCCATTGTACCGCTCCGGGGGCACGGCTGCAACAGCCTGCCGGCCCTCCCCCCGACCCGCGTCCGGACCCTCCTTCCCTTCGGCGCCCCGCGGCCGTATCTTGTCGGCACCTCCCCGAAACGACACGTGGGTTTCGTGCGCCCGTGGGCCGGGCGTTGATGGGCGACCGAGGAGCTGGATCGAGTGCGGCCCTTTTGGGAGACACATGAATCTGCCCCGATCGTGGGATCCGGAGGCGCCCCGCCGACCGACGTGCTCGAGTCGATCTGCCGAGTCGGGGCGAGTGCTCTCGGCGCGTCGCTTTGCGCGATTCTGCGAAGCGACGCCGGAAACCTCACCTTCCGCGCGTGGATCGAGAATGCGGCCCTCCGGGAGCGCAATGCCGCCCTCCTCGATTGGGCGCAGACCCTCTGCCGCCACGTGGCCGGCTCGGGCCAGGCGGTCGTCGTGGATGACTCGCACAGTGACCCGATCGCCGATGGCCCGGCTCACTCGGGCCCGGTCCCGCGGGCGTTCGCGACCCTACCCCTGAGGGACCGGGCCGGCACCGTCGTCGGCGCACTCTGCCTGGCGGCGACGGAGCCTCGCCAGTGGAGCGACGCACGTCCCATCGTCGACGACCTGACCACCCTTGCCCTCGCCGAATACGCCGGCGATTCGACCGTGCGAATTCGCCACGAGTCGGGATTCCGGGCCCTCCTCGAGAGCATCTCCGACGTCATCACGATCGTGGACGAGTCGCGCACGATTCGCTACATCAACCCACAGGCCGAAAGGGTGTGCGGGATCCCGGCCGAGGAGATGATCGGCCGGCCGATCTGGGACTTCGTGCACCCCGACGACGCCCAGATGCTCGACGAGCGGGTGGCCAGCCGTTTCCGCGGCGAGAGCGACCCCGCGCGATTCACGGAAATCCGCGTTCGCCACCGCGACGGCTCGTGGCGCGTGCTCCAGCTCCGCGCCCGCCCCTTCAACGGGTTCTCCGTGCCGGCGATCGTGGTGACGGGCCGCGACATCACGGAGCTCCGCCAGGCGGAGGAGGAGCGCCTGGATCTCCTCGCCAGGGAGCGGGCCGCGCGCGCCGAAGCCGAGGCGGCGGGGAAGCAGATCCACGGGATCCTCGAAAGCATCACCGACTACTTCTTCGCGCTCGACCGCGAATGGCGGTTCACCTACGTGAACCGCCGGGCCGAGGAGCTGCTCGGCGCGCCCCGCGAAGAGCTGATCGGCCGCAACATTTGGGAGACCTTTCCCCAGGCCGTGGGATCCGACTTCTACCGCGAGTATCGGCGGGCGATGGCGGAGCAGACGCCGGTCGTCTTCCAGTCGCCCTCGTCCGTGTCGCCGGACCGGTGGCTCGAGACGCACGCGTATCCCTCGCCCGACGGCCTGGCGGTCTACGCCAGCGACATCACCGATCGGCGGAGGCTCGAGGAGCAGCTCCGGCAAGCGCAAAAGATGGAGGCCGTGGGGCGTCTGGCAGGGGGCGTCGCCCACGACTTCAACAACGTGCTGACGGGGATCAAGGGGTACGCCGAGTTCCTGATTCGGGAACTCGCCGAAGGCGACCCCCGTCGGCACGATGCCGAGGAGATCCGTCGCGCCGCCGACCGCGCCGCCGACCTGACCCGTCAGCTCCTCGTTTTCAGCCGGAAGCAGGTCCTGCAACCCCGCCGCCTCGACCTCACCGTCGTGCTCGCCGAGATGGAGCGCATGCTCCGGCGGCTGATCGGTGAAGACATCGAGCTCGTCACCCGCAACGACATCGACCTCTGGCCGGTCCACGCCGATCCCGGGCAACTCGAGCAGGTTATCCTCAATCTTGCGGTCAATGCGCGGGACGCCATGCCTCGCGGGGGACGGCTCATCCTCGAGACCCGCAACGTCGTGTTGGACGCCGACGCGGCTGCCGGGCTCGAGGGCGCCGTCGTCACCCTGAGCGGCTCCAGCTCCGGATCGCCCCGCCCCGGGAAGTACGTATGCCTCCTCGTCTCCGACACCGGGTGCGGGATCCCGCCCGAGATCCGTGACCGCATCTTCGAGCCGTTCTTCACGACCAAGGACGCCGGCAAGGGGACCGGCCTCGGGCTCAGCACCGTCTACGGAATCGTCGTTCAGAGCGGCGGGTTCATCCGCCTCGACAGTCGGGAGGGAGAAGGGACCACCTTCAAGATCTACCTCCCGCGCGCCAAGGATAGCGCGGAGCTGGCGCCCCGAACCGAAGCGCACGACGACGCCGGACGGCGCGACAAGATCCGTCGGCCTTCAGAGACCACCATCCTCCTCGTCGAGGATGAGCCGATGGTCCGCCGCCTGGCCCTGCGCGTCCTCGAAACCGCCGGGTTCCAGGTCCTCGAGGCGGGGAGCGGCGAGCATGCCCTCCGCCTCAGCCGGGAGTGCGGCGGACGCATCGATCTCCTGATCACCGACGTCGTCATGCCGCAGATGAGCGGCCGCGAGCTCTCCCGCCAGCTCGCGGCCGCCCGCCCCGACCTGCGCGTCCTCTACATGTCCGGCCACTCCGAGGACACCATCCACAGCCACGGCCTCATCGAGCCCGACCGCACCTTCATCGAGAAACCGTTCACCCCCGCCGGCCTCCTCCGGAAGGTCGAGGAGGCGCTCGCCGGGCCGGCGGTGCGGCAAACCCCGGCATCGAATCCGACCCAGGGGTGACGCGACCCGGCGTCCGACGTTCCGGCCCTCTTCATTCGGGAATGCCCACCGCACCCGAAAGATCCGGGATTTCAACTGGTCTGCGGTGATCCAGTCCAATCCTCGCTGAGGCCACGAGTATATCCCATTCGATCGGCTCCAGGCGGCGGTGACGGCGATACCACGGATCACCCGATCCTCCGTCTCGGCGAAATTGGGTTGGCGGTCGATGCCCTCGGAGAGCGGCCAGTGGGCAGCCGCAGGTTATTGGGGCCCAACGGGAAGACGCGCATTCCAGCCCGAGACGAAGATGTGGTTGGGGATGTCATGGACGTCCTCGGTGGAGCCATGGCCGGCGACCGCGGGGTTGCTGCGTGAACTGCCCACGTGCATCGGCGACGGGTCGAAACGTTTGCCGGACGAAGGCGTGCGCGGTCGCGGCACGACCGTAGGGGCGAGCCACTTACGGCCGCGGGATGCATGGGTACCGTGCGGTTCACGACACGTTAGCGCACGTGCTCTCGGTGCAGCGCGGTTGGATCGGCGTGCTAGACGGACTGCTCTCGATCAAGGAGGCAGTCGGCCGCACGTTGTGGCCGCGGATGTACCGACAGTCGCGGCCGCGCACGAGCCATGGGCGGAGATCGCCCGTCAGATGGACGCTTGCCTCCAAAGCCAGTCGGAAGAACCCCTCCTGAAGGCTGTATAGTGGTCGCCGGCCCGCACGATGCGGGGCGCGATGCCCCGGTGGCAGTTCTTGCTGTACTTTGCGGATCACGGGACCCATTCGCGCGGGCAAATCGTCGCCGAAATCCGCCAGGCAGGCTAGACACCCGGCAAAATTGGGGTACTCGGACCCATTTCCAGTCGGACCATGCAGTAGCGGTGGCGGGACGGCGGGTCCACACCCCGCCGTCCGTTCGGGGTCGCTTGGGGCCATCACCGCCGCATGCGCAGATAGCGTTCGCCATCCCACGGGCGGCATAGGAGGGCCGTCGCCCTACCTAAGAGGGTGTGAAGAAAGTCATCCGGGCGCGAGTCTGCGCGCCATGAGGTGGATCATGGCGCAGCGGATCCAACTCTCACTACTCGTGGGCTCTGCCTCGTAGTCCTTGCTAAGCCTGCGATAACGGCCGAGCCAGGCGAAGGTTCGTTCAACGATCCATCGCTTGGCGAGCGCGACGAAGCCTTGCTGCCTTTGGAGCTTGGGCACGATCTGGAGCCAGAGGCCGAGTTCGTCCGCGGTCCAGTCCTCGAGCTTGCCCTGGTAGCCTGCATCGGCCCAGATGGTCTCGAGCCGAGGGTAGCGGTCCCAGTCGAGCTGGGCGAGGACCCGTTTCGCTCCATCACGATCCTGTACGTTTGCCGCATGAACAGAAAGAGCGTGGATCAGCCCGAGGGTATCGACTGCAATGTGACGCTTCCTGCCACTTACCTTCTTGGCGGCATCGTAGCCTCTGGGCCCCCTTTTTCGGTGGTCTTCACCGACTGGCTGTCCAGGACGGCGGCGCTGGGCGACAGCTCGTGGCCCTCGGAGGTATTGTCAAATGTTGTGGATCGAGGGTGATCAGGCGGCCTCCTTCCGCACGTCTTGATCTTGCCGCTCCTGCATGATGCCGTCGTTGAACTTCACCCCCGCTCGCACCAGGGGGAGGAGCTGGGCGCCGTCGAGCCTGCGCCAGCGCTGGCCCGCCATGTCCAGCAGCTTGTAGGCGAAGACGAGTCCCCGCTTTCTCGACCCCGCTCCCTTGGTCACCCGCTGCCGGAGCCGCACGGTGGCAAAGGCGCTCTCGATTGGATTCGTGGTCCTCAGATGCTTCCAATGCTCCGCGGGGAAATCGAAGAAAGAGAGCAGCTTGTCCTGATCCCTCGTGAGGGAGTCGAGCGCCTTCGGGTACTTGGCCCCGTATTCCTCGGCGAAGTCGGCGATCCCCTTCTCGGCCGTCTTCCGGCTCTCGGCATTCATGATCTCGCGCAGCGCCTCTTTGGCCCTGGGCTGGAGCCGCTTCGGCAGCTTATCAAGCACGTTGGCGAGGCGGTGCACCCAGCAGCGCTGCTCGCGAGTCTCTGGCCACACGTCGCGCACCGCCGCCCAAAATCCCAGCGCCCCGTCTCCGACCGCCAGCACCGGAGCCCTCATGCCCCGCCGCTTGAGGTCTCTCAGCAGCGCGGCCCAGCTCTCGGTACTCTCGCGGTAGCCGTCTTCGATGGCGATCAGTTCCTTGGTGCCGTCGGGCCGAGCTCCGATCACCACCAGCGCACACCGCCGGTCCTCTTCGAGCCGGATCCGGAAATGCACCCCGTCCACCCAGACGTAGACGTAATCCCGATCCGAGAGATCACGCTGG